>Ga0209916_1000015_pt1 | contig 584461 bp, 570 predicted proteins | sample ThiBio_1000_plan_FD_183956 | JGI IMG/M metagenome (GOLD analysis project Ga0209916, IMG submission 183956) | Wastewater bioreactor microbial communities from Cape Town, South Africa - Thiocy_solids_2 (SPAdes) | ecosystem: Engineered > Bioreactor > Thiocyanate-remediating > Anaerobic-Aerobic ... | reverse complement strand
CCAGCAGCCAAGACATCTCTACAGCCCTCAAACCCTGTTTCTACGACAGCGGCAGAGTCGGATATGCGAGTTAAAGCGCCCTTAACTCTCTTGTAAACCATAGTGGCGTCTGCGCACGCTGTTCTTCTAAGTCATGCACTGATTTTTTGGTTAATGCCCGGCTGTTCGCATTGGGTAGCTTCCGCAGAAAATTACTCTTTCTTTGCGGCAATGAGGTAAGAACTGGCCCGGATGCAGTTCGCTATAACTTCACATGCCTTTCCAGCCGTGCCGCCTGACGTGGCTGCCGTCTTCGGACGATCCTCTGATTCGCAGGGGAGTTGGGGCTGGTTCCAAACACTTGCGGTGCAAACATTGCGCGCGGCGGAGACGGCACTTGTCTTCGCCCTTCGGGACGAAGCGGGAAGGCCGTGCGCGGCCCTGCCGCTTGTTCGGTTGCCCGATGGCACGATTCGCGGCTTGAGTGCGCCTTACACGACGCTGTTCGCGCCCCCTTTGGGGTCGCCCGTTTATGCGCGTGCCCTTGGTGTGCGTATGCGGGCTTTTGTTGGCCGGCGGCTCATGCTCGATGCCCTGGCGCCTGAAGATCCGGCCATTCAGGCTCTGAAGCGTGGGCTTGGGGAGGGGGGGCTTCTTTGTGCCGGCTATCGGCACTTTGCGAATCACTTTGAAGCGGTGACGACTATGGACCGTTTCTGGGAGGCGCGAGGCTCCCGTCTGCGTTCGACTGTCCGCCGCAAACAGAGAAGCTTGGAACGGGATGGCCGTTTGCGCTTTGAAAGCTTTGAGGCACCTTCGGAAGTTGATCGGGCAATTGACGCTTATGAGCGGCTCTACGCCTTGAGCTGGAAGGAACCTGAGCCTGATCCCGGCTTTATGCCTGCCATGATGCGGGCGCTGGCCCGGGAAGGAAGCCTGCGTTTGGCACTTGCTGTGATCGATGGCACGCCGGCAGCAGCCCAGGTCTGGCTTGTGTCGGAGGGGCGGGCGACAATCTTCAAGCTGGCGCAGGACCCAGGTTACGACAAGCTTTCCCCGGGAACTTTGCTGACCCACTGGATGGTTTCGCGGACGGTCGACAGGGATCACATCACGGAGATTGATTTCGGCCGGGGGGATGACCGATACAAGCGGGATTGGCTTGGCCAGTGCCGGTGTCGGGAAGGGTTCATTGCCTGCAATCCCGGAAGTATCGGGGGGCTGTATGATGCCATGCGTCTGGTGTTGCCGACATGGATAGCGGCTAAGCTTCACGACGGTAAGCCGCCGGAACAGTCCTGTTAATAATTGTGGCCAGTTTGGAACGGAATGCAAACGCTCGCTGAACTGTCTGGAACGCTGGCCACGTGGACGAAGTTTGTCTTCTTCCATGTGCTCCCCATTGCTGTAGCCCAGATTTACGACTGGCTCCGCGATTGGCAGCTCCTGGTCGTGGCGGTTCTGATACTTGCGGTTTTTCAAGTCTGGTCGCGGCGCGTTTTGCGGGCGGCGCGGCGTGCAGCCCGTGAGACGGTATTATCCGAAGCCAAAAGCTTCGATGCCAGCCTCCGCCTGATGCGGCGGCAGATTGAGCAGTTGCAGGGTGGCTTTGCGGCGCAACAGCCTGCGGCCATACCCACCGCCACCCGCCCGGTTGAGGGAAGCCATGCTCCCCCGCCCGAATTGCCTGTACCCGAACCACAAACCCCACAGCCCCAGACGGATCGGACGGTTGATGGTCTCCGGCAGGCGATCCGCCATGCACTGGGTGCTATTCCGCTTACGGATGATCCGTTGACGGAGGACGGGGCCCGTCTTTATGGCTATGTCATCACCTATCTGAAAGATGGCCCGGCGCCAGAGGCGGGGGAGGGTTCGCCGCTTGCCCGCCTCCATCGTGAGCTTGCGGAGTTGGAACGGGCCACGCCCCCGGCCACCTGCCGGCAGGCGTGGCAATCCCTCGTCAGCATCAATGCCATGGCGCGCGATCTGGCCAAGCCCGATAGCGACACCCCGGGGAGCCATGGTTTGTTAACCATGTCCGGCCGCGCAACCGGTTGAGTAAAGCGTCCGGATCACCCACCAAATCCGGTTTTCTGTTCCGTCTCCATTTTCGTCACAATTGTCTGCCACACTTCGTCGGTGCGAGTTGTTAACCAATCAATCGATTGGTCTGACGTGGAATTTCTGAATGGGGAGAACGGACGAGGTGGGTGCGTCTCGACCTGTTTCTGTTACCGTGGTCACCGGTTTTGCCCGCCAATATTTACTTTAATATGAGTGCTCTATTGCGCGCCCGGCATGCGGCAGGTAGTGCAACTGGTAAATCGTTTCGATAGACTTCGAGTAAAATTTTTTGGTGGCGTATCCGCTTCGAGGAGTTGTGTTCGTGGCGCACGAGGAATCTTTATCGCAGTTCTTTTCTCGTGATGTTCGCGAGCTAAAGCCGGGTGAAATCCCGTCCATCCCGGGGCGGATCGAAAGTTTCGAGAGAACCGCTGTGCAGATGCCGCAAAGAATGCCACCGGCACCCGTGAAGCCGGTGCCGCTCGTCAAGAAGCCATCGCATCGTTATGTGCCGGATTCGGCGCTTGTGCTTTTTCTGCTTGATTTCGTTTTTCTCGGCGCGGCGCAGGCTGGCCTGTTTGCCGGCATCGGTGGCCGGCTGGACATTCGCGATCCGGTCCAGCTCTGGGTGTTGATGTTCGTCTCGCTGGCCGTTCATCTGTCGTTCCTTTACGCCGCTGGGTGCTTCCGGCGTGACACGCTGGTGAATTTCTCGACCGCAACGTCGCGCCTGGCAGTGGCATTGGGTTTCAGCGCATTTGTGCTGATGGGGATCATGCACTTCGGTCTGAATACCCTTTTCCCGGATGCCATCATTTTCCGCAGCGTCAGCCGCTCCGCCACCATTGCCTTCCTCGGCATGGGGGTCTCGCTCTGTGCCGGCCTCTACAGCCGGGTGCTGTTTTTTGCGATGGCCCGCCGTCATTGGTTCCGCCGGCGCATCCTGATCATCGGCACCGGTATGCGCGCGCAATATCTGAACGCGCTTCTGACGAGCGATTCCCATCGCCAGCTTGCTGAGGTCGCTTTCGTTCCCGAGACCGTGTTCGGTGGCGCGTCAAAGGTGCCCGCGGCCGCTCTGCAGGACTCCATCGCGACCAGCACGTCGATTGAAGCATTGGCTTCCGAATTCGCGGTCGATGAGGTTGTCGTCGCCGTGGACGATCAGCGTGGCCTGGCGCTCGAGCGTTTGCTGGCGTGGAAAACCAACGGTATCCCGGTGTTCGATTTCAATACCTTTATCGAGCGCGAGACCGGTCGTGTCGATCTGCGTTGGCTGGAGCTGTCCTACCTGTTGTTCTCAAGTGGTTTCCAGATCCGGTTGATGGACGCGATCCTGAAGCGGGCGATGGATATCGCGATCAGTGCGATGATGCTGATCGTCGCCCTGCCGGTACTGGTGATCGCTTCCATTGCGATTGTTCTGGAAGACTTTGGGCCGATCTTCTATCGCCAAACCCGCGTCACCCAGGGCGGGCGCGTGTTCTGGATCTACAAGCTGCGCACGATGCGCACGGATGCTGAGAAGATGGGCGCGAAATGGGCCGATCAGAACGACCCGCGCATTACCAGGGTGGGGTCAATCCTTCGCCGGACCCGGGTCGATGAGATTCCGCAGTTGTTCAATGTTCTGATCGGCGACATGTCGCTGGTTGGCCCCCGGCCCGAGCGCCCTGTTTTTGTCGATGAGCTTTCGCAATCGATCCGCATCTATAGTCTGCGCCATAATGTGAAGTCCGGCCTTACCGGGTGGGCACAGATCAACTACCCCTACGGGGCTTCCAAGGAAGATGCCGAACGTAAGCTGGAATACGACCTGTACTACATGAAGAACTATAGCCTGTTGCGTGACTTCTCGATCATGTTGCAGACTTTCCGGGTTCTGGTCTGGCCGCAGGGCGTTCGCTGAATCGTGTCTCATACAAATCCGCAGAACCTGGCCGCGAAGACCGGGTTAACGATCCTTTACCATCACCGCACCCGCGCACGTGACGGACAATCGGTCCACATCGATGAGATGATCGATGCCCTGCGTGCGGAGGGGCATACCGTGATCGTGGTGGAGCCTGAGCGGGTGGATGCGATGGCGTCCACGATCGAGCGTCGCGCTTTGCCGCGCTTTGCGTATGAGTTGGCGGAACTCGCCTACAGCATCGTGGAGTACGCCAAACTGGTACGGGCCGCGTTGCGGCACAGGCCGGATGGTTTTTATCAGCGCGCCAATCTCTACATGCTTTCCGGACTGTGGCTGGCCAGAACGTTCCGGCTTCCCTATCTGCTGGAAGTCAACGCACCGCTGGCGGTGGAGCGGGGGAAGTTCGGCGGCCTGTCATGGCCGGCGCTGGCCCGCTGGTCCGAGAATGCCATGTGGCGAGGTGCGTCGCTCGTTTTGCCGGTTACGGGTGTGCTGGCGCGATTTGTGACGGCCGCGGGCGTGCCTCTTTCGCATATCAGGGTGGTTCCAAACGGCGTCGATTGTGGGAAATTCGTCGCGATGGATGCGCAGAAGGCCAAAGAGGCGCTCGGTCTTCGCGCGCCGTTGGTGCTCGGCTTTGTCGGCTATGTGCGGGAATGGCATGGACTGGAGCAGGTGATCGATATCCTGGCGAGTGAGCCTGCGCTCAAGGACGCCCATTTGCTGATTGTGGGTGATGGCCCTGCGCGTGAGCCGCTGGAGGCGCGCGCGCGCGCGGCCGGAGTGGCAGACCGGATGACGATTGCCGGCGTTGTCGGGCGGGAGGATTTGCCCCGCTACATCTCCGCCTTTGATATCGCCTTGCAGCCGGAAGTCACCGAATATGCAAGCCCCTTGAAGTTGTTTGAGTATATGGCCATGCGGCGCGCGATTGTGGCGCCCGCCACGGAAAACATCCGGGAAGTGTTGGAGCACGGTGTGGACTCCGTCCTGTTTAAAAAAAGTGATATGGCCGCTTTCCAGCAGGCGATCCTGCACCTGGCATCCGACGACGGCCTGCGGGCACGCTTGGGCGATGGGGCTGCGGCAAAAATTGCGGCACGCGAGATGACATGGCGTGGCAATGCCAGGCGGGCTGCCGATATGATCGTGTCTTTACGGCGCAGCAACTGATTGTCCGATATCACAATGGTTATTGAGTTGGCTTCGCGAACCTCAATAGCTTTTTAGAATCTTTTTTCCGGTGTCCGGCAAGGATCAGTTGTGTGCTTTCCATATTGACCGTTTCGACACTTTATCCAAACGCCGTGCAACGTGCGCACGGCATTTTCGTCGAAACCCGGTTGCGCAAGCTGGTTGAGACGGGGCAGGCGCGGGCGCATGTTCTGGCACCGGTGCCGTGGATGCCGCCGCTTGTGCGTTACGGTACGAATGGCGCACTTCGCGACGTTCCCGCGCGCGAAGAGCGGCATGGATTGATCATTGAGCACCCGCGCTACCTTGTTGTTCCGAAGGTGGGCATGAATCTGACACCGCACACGCTTTACCGCGCAATGCGGCGGCGGTATCGCACTTTGGTGGGGCAGGGGCATTCTTTCGATCTGATCGATGCGCACTATTTCTATCCCGATGGCGTGGCGGCCGCATGGCTTGCGCGGGAGGCGGGACTACCCGTCGTAATTACGGCGCGCGGCACTGATCTCAGCCTGATCCCAAAATTTCCGGCCCCACGGCGGATGATCGTCGAAGCCGCCCGCCATGCGGGTGGATTGATTACGGTTTGCCGTGCGTTGAAAGACAGTCTCGTCGAACTGGGTATTCCGGCGGAGGGTGTCACGGTCCTGCGCAACGGCGTCGACCTTGCTTTGTTCCGCCCGTTGGACCGGCAGGCCGCAAGGGCGGCGCTGGGGCTTACCCGGCGCACATTGGTTTCCGTCGGCCTGCTGATCGAGCGCAAAGGTCACCACCACATCATTCGGGCGTTGAAGGACATGCCGGATACGGATCTTCTGATCGCAGGCAGCGGCCCCGATCGTGCAACACTGGAGGGGCTGGCAGCCGGGGAGGGGGTGAGCGGCCGGGTGCGCTTCCTCGGATCTGTCGATCAGGCCAGGCTCTGCGAAATATACAATGCGGCCGATGCATTGGTGCTGGCGTCAAGCCGCGAAGGCTGGGCCAATGTGCTTCTGGAGGCGATGGCCTGTGGTACGCCGGTGGTAGCCTCCGCGGTCTGGGGCACGCCGGAGGTTGTGGCGGCACCGGAGGCGGGCGTACTGATGCCATCGCTCGATGCGGCAGGCGTGGTGCACGGTGTGGACTGTCTGTTTGCGAATTATCCAGACCATGCCGCCACGCGCCGTTATGCCGAGGGTTTCAACTGGGATGAAACAACCCAGGGCCAGCTTTCATTGTTTCAGCGTATTCTGTCGCAGCGCGGATCTCAGCCGAGAATTTCTGCGTAGCGCGCGACCATTTCTTGTTCATCGAAGCGGGATATCGCCGCTTCCTGATTGGCCGTTCCGATATTTTCGCGCAATTCCGCTGAAGCCAGAAGTTTACATGCCGCGTTCGTAAGCGCTGTGTGATCGCGGGCTGGAACAATGAAGTCGCGGTTCTCTGCCGCTACCATACTGCTTACATCTCCGACGTCTGGTGACAAGACTGGCAACTGTGCTGCCATCGCCTCCAGCACGCTGAGCGGCATCTGTTCCGTCAGTGAGGTCAATACAAAGACATCCATCTGCGCCAGAAATTTCTCTGGCTGTGATGATGGCCCCGTAAAGGTGATGCGATCCATCATCCCGGTTTTATGGGCGGCAGTTTCAAGGTTCGCCCGCTCCGGCCCGTCGCCCACGATCAACAGTTTCAGGTTGGGCCATCGCAAGCTCAGATCTTGAAATAGCCGGATCAGCTGTCCCAAATCCTTTTCCCGGCGCAATGTCGCGACGGTCCCGAGCGTCAACGTAGAAGTGTGGGTTGCGCGCTCGCGGCCGGCGGCGGCGAAGCGTGCGCAATCGATGCCGTTGGGTACGTACAGAAGCCGCTCCTGGGGCAGGCGCCAGATATCCCGGGCAATGGTCTCAAGCTGCCTGGAGGGCACGACATTGACCGTATTTGCGGCGGAAAGCGCCATACGGCGCATCCAGACCCGGCGCGGAATCTGGGTCGATTGTTCCTCCGGGCCAAAGCCGTCTTCGATGTGAACGTGGCGGCCTCTTGGCCACAGACGATTGGCCAGGCACCAGTTCATGGAACCCCAATTATAAGTGACAAGGGTGTCAATTTGTGATTTCATCAAGCGGTATACCGCGTTGAACACGGGCCGCATTGTACCGTGTTCAGGATGGGTCAATCGCTCACAAGTAATGGGGGTGGTCACGCGGGAGGACATTTCGAAATTGCCATCCAAAGCGATGACAGTATGCCGGTAGCGTTCACCAAGAGCGGTTGCCAAACGCGCGAACCGCATTTGCGAGCCGCCCACTGCGAATGTTGGAAAGATGTGTAGCAGGGTTTTCTGCTTTTGGTCGTGCAGAGCCGGGTGCCCCTTCATGGTGTTACGGCCATCACTTTGAAGTAACTTCCAAATATGCAGACTGATACGGCACGCTCTTAACTCTTATCGGAGATTGTCTCCATAGCGCATTACTTTCGCTTTAAGTCCATGGTATCAATGACGGCTTACGTTTTTCGGGTCCAGTATCGTTAATGCCTTTATCCGCCGCTTTTTATACTCATGCAGCGGCCGCGCTGGGCTATGCCGTTTTTGTCGGTCTTCTGGCATTCCGTGGCGCCCGCTCCTGGCTAACGGCGTTGCTGGCCGTCGCGGCAACCGTGACGGCACTGTGGTCGCTGACCTGGACCCTGGCCGATCTCGATCTTCTGCCCATGGCAGTCCCGATGGCGTTGGCGCCGTTACGGGATGGCAGTTGGCTGGCTGTCGTTCTCGGCATATTTCGCGCGGCTGATGAGCAGAATGCACTTTGGCGCCGTCTGGCGGTCCTGACCGCGGTGGCGGTGGCGGTCGATATCGCGTTCGGCGCCTTCCATCTCAATTTCGGGACTATCGGCGGTATCCAGCTCGACTCTGAAATCACGCGAATTGTGGTTTCGATCTTGGGGCTGGTGCTGGTGGAAAACCTGCTGCGGAACATGAGTATCGATCAGTTTTGGTCGACAAAGCTTCTGGGCATCGGACTGACCACCATTTTCGTCTTCAATCTGGTGCTGCGCATTCCGCAATTCCTGACCCACATGCCCGATCAGGATCTGGTCGCGGCACAGCCACTGATTTTTATTCTTGTTTTGCCGCTTTTCGTTGTGACGGCAGTGCGAACACCGTTGTTGCGGCTGGGGGTGCATTCCTCCCGCAAAATCGTGTTCCACACCGCGGCACTGGTTTCAGCCGGCGTACTTCTGCAAGGGACTGCCATCGCTGCCTATTATATTCGTAACTATGGCGGCAGCAGTGCCACAATTCTTTCTGTTTTGTTGATTTTCGTCATGCTTGTCGGGCTGGCGGTTGCGGTCAGTTCGGCCAGTTTCCGATCCTATGCTGTTCGGTTCATTAACGAAAATTTCTTCAGCTACAAGTACGACTATCGTGTCGAATGGCAGAAATTCATTCAGTCGCTTTCGGCGTGGGAAGATGGCGATGTCCCTCTGCGCGTATTGCGCACGTTATCGGAGCTGCTGGACAGCAATGGCGGTGCGTTGTGGTCGTTCCGGGAGAGTTGGAACCAGTTTATGCCGGTGGCGAAATGGTCGTTCCCTGGCGAGTTGGCGCCCATCGCGCGTGATGCGGAATATCTGAAGTGTTTCGAGAACGAGGATTTGACTTATTTGGAATTGCAGGCGGCGGAATCTGAACCCGGTCAGGCGTTGTGGCACGAGCTGTTCCCAGCGGCGTGGCTGGCCGTGCCATTGCGGTACCGGTCGTCGCTGGTCGGGGTTGCCGTTCTCAATCGGCCGCGGGTGGTCCGGCCACTTGATTGGGAAGACCGGAATCTGATCGGCCTCGTTGCGATGCAGCTTTCTGCCTATCTGGTACAGGAGGAGACGGCACAAGCCCTTGCCGATGCAAGGCAACTGGAAGAATTCAATAAGAGAGTCGCCTTTATTCTGCACGATATCAAAAATACCATCGGACAACTCAGCCTGATTGCCCGCAATGCGGAACGGTTCGGACACCGGGAAGAATTCCGCAAGGATATGGTGCTGACTATCCAGCATTCCGTCGATCAGTTGCAGGAATTGCTGGCGCGGTTGCGCGGTGAGCCGGTTGCAGACGCCGGAGCGCAGGTGTCCGCTCAGGGAACCGATATTTGCAATCTGATCGCGGATTTCGCTTCGCATAAACGCAGTATCGGCCTCGATATCGAACTTGATCTTCCAGACGCGCAGGCGTTCGCCCGTGTCCCGGACCTCGCGGCGTTTCTGAGCGTGCTTGAGCATGTTTTCGCCAACGCGGTTGAAGCAAGCCCATCAGGAACGCCGGTTTCGTTTCGGCTCACGAAGATGACCGATCACGTTCGCATTGATATTGCCGATAAGGGTGCGGGCATGACGCCGCAATTCATTGCGCAGGAATTGTTCCGGCCTTTACGCTCGACAAAGGGCAAGGGCCTTGGCATCGGGGCATATCAGGCACGTGAAACGATGCGGCGCTTCGGTGGCGATATCGAGGTTTCGAGCGTTGTCGGCCAAGGGACGACGGTTTCGCTTGTATTGCCTGTATCGAAGTTTGAAGAGCAGCGGATTCCAGCATGAGCAGCGCAGCCCAAAATTCCGAGCCGGAGATGGGTGCGGGTGAAAGTATTCTCCTGGTCGAAGACGATCCCGGCTTGCAGCGGCAGATGAAATGGGCGCTGACGCCTTATGATGCAACGGTCGTGGATTCGCGCTCGGAGGCGTTGCGCCAGTTCCGGTCTGCCGGCGGCTTTCGCATCGTGCTGTTGGACCTTGGGCTTCCGCCGGATCGCGATGGTGCCAGCGAAGGCCTGAAGACGTTGGAAGAATTGCTGGCCGCAGCGCCGCAAACAAAGGTGATTGTCGTCAGCGGCAACGCTGATCGTGCGAATGCGGTCAAGGCTGTTTCCAAAGGCGCTTTCGACTTCATCTCAAAGCCCATCGATATCGATGTTCTGAAGCTGATCATCGATCGCGCCGTGCGTATGTACGAGTTGGAGGAAGAGAATCGCACGTTGCGGGAGGCCAGCAACTTAAGCCTTCCTGGTATGGTTTACGGATCGGAGCCGATGGCGAAAGTGCGCCGCATGATCGAGCGTGTGGGGCCGACCGAAGTCAGTGTGATGGTCCTGGGCGAGAGCGGCACCGGCAAGGAAGTGGTTGCCAACGGGCTGCACGACGTATCCAACCGGCGTACGGGAAAATTTGTTGCGATCAATTGTGCCTCGATTCCCGAGAACCTTCTGGAAAGCGAGTTGTTCGGCCATGAGCGGGGCGCGTTCACCGGCGCCGTGAAGCAGACGCCCGGAAAATTTGAAGTTGCGGATAAGGGCACGTTGTTCCTCGATGAAATCGGCGATATGCCGATGGCGTTGCAGGCGAAGTTGTTGCGGTTCCTGCAAAGCCGCCAATTTGAACGTATCGGCGGGCGCGCCACGATAACGGTGGATGTGCGGGTCATTTCCGCGACCAACAAACAGCTTGACGAACTTGTCGCGGACGGCCGCTTCCGTGAGGACCTGTATTACCGGCTGAACGAGGTTCGCATCGATCTGCCGCCACTGCGCGACCGGGAGAGCGATTCCGTGGTTTTGGCACACCATTTCTTCCATATCTATAACCGGGCCAATCATCGCAATCTGCGCGGGCTGTCCGATGATGCGATATCCGCCATCGGGTCCTATCGCTGGCCCGGCAATGTGCGCGAACTGGAAAACCGCATGAAGCGTGCCGTAGTTATGTCGGAAGGTCCGGTCATCACGGCGGTGGACCTCGACCTGAAGCAGAGCGAGGCTGAGCCGCGCAGCCTGAATCTCAAAATCGAGACAGAAAAGTTGGAACGGGCTTTGCTTAATGAAGCATTGGCTGTTTCACAGGGAAACATTTCGAAAGCCGCAAAGCTGCTGGGCATCAGCCGGCCGCATCTCTACAACCTGAAAAAACTGCGCGAGCTGTGACGGCAGCAGCGTGAGATCGAGGAGGATTTTTCCGTGACGAGGTACACTCCGAAATCGCATACGACAAACCGCCTTCTGCTGGGTGCCGCCCTGGTGGGCGTTCTTGGCCTGGTGGGTGGTGATCTGGTGCATGGTGTTGCGCCCGCTGCCGCCGCATATGAGGCGACGTCTCCGGCAACGGGTAAAAAGGGCGGTGCCGATGCCCCCGGCCTGCGCCGGATGGTGGAGCAGGCTCATGATGCCTTGAAGAAGGGCGACGTCAAAACAGCAATCATCTATCTCAAGAACGCGGTGACCGTGGCGCCAAAAAATGGCCAGGTCCGCGCCGAACTGGGATATCTGCTGCTGCGGACCGGCGATGCCGTATCGGCGGAACGCGAGCTACGGCAGGCCCGCGCGGACGGTGCCCCCGACGAGGCCGTTCTGCCAAGCCTGTTCCAGGCCATGCTGACACGCGGCAAGGCTGCGGATATTTTGGAGCAGTTCCCCGACCCGTCCGCATCTGACAAGAGCACGCGCGCGGCTGACATTCTGCGCGCCCGTGCCATTGCGCTGGAAAAGACCGGCAAGACCACGGAAGCGAACAACGCGATGGATCGTGCATTGGCGATCCGCCGCGATGCGCCGAGCCTGTTGACCCGCGCGACGTTGGCGCAGGAGCAGGGTGACCTTGAAACGGCCAACCGGATCACTGACGAAGCGCTGAAAATGGCGCCGACCGATGCCGGTTCGCTGATGATGAAAATTTCGCTGTTACAGACGGCAGGGAAAAACAAGGAGGCGCTTGAGGTCGCCGACCGTCTGGTACGCTATTACCCGGATACGCCGGCGCCGAAGGTTGCCCGCATCGGGGTTTTGTTCAAGCTTGGTGACGACAAGCGGGCGGAAAGCGATATTCACGCGATATTGGCCAAGCAGCCCGGTTTACCGATTGGCGTTTATTATCAGGCCATCCTCAAGGCACGCGCGAAGGACATAAAGACTGCGTGGAAGCTGGCGCAGTCGCTGCCGCCGGAATTCGTGGGCTCGCAGCCGGCGATCGGTGTCGCGATTGCGCAGATTGCGCTGGACAACGGCAATGACGAAACGGCCGGTTCCATTCTGGCCAACACCGTCACGCGCTTCCCTCAGGATTCTGAGGCCAGGATCAGGCTGGGTGCCCTCCGTCTGCGCCAGAAGGCACCGGAACAGGCGTTGACGATCCTGAAGCCGCTGCAGAATTCCAAAGATCCGCGCGCCATGGCTTTGCTGGGGCAGGCATATGCCCAGTCCCGGCAATATGGAGAGGCGACGGAGTATTTTGAACGTGCCACACAAGCCGGGCTTTCCAACAACGTCATCAAAACGCAACTGGCGCTGACGGAACTGAAAACCGGGCAATCGGAGCGCGCCATCTCGCAATTGAGCGAGCTGAATGCCCAGAACCCCGACAATCCGGAAACGGCCGGGCCGTTGATTGCCGCGCTGATTCAATCGCGGCGCTTTGACGATGCATTGAAGGTCGCCAACAATCTGGTGAAAGCATCGCCCAAAAAGCCGCTGCCCTACCTCTATCGCGGGCAGGTTCTTATGTACCGCGGTGATCTGAAAGGGGCGGCCGCCGCATTCTCTGACGGATTGAAGGTCGATCCCAAGTTTGTACCGGCACGGTATTATCGCGCGCAGGTTCTTGCCGCACAGGGCGAAACGGCCGAGGCGGGCAAGGAACTGGACCGCGTATTGGCGCAGGATCCGAAAAACGCCCTGGCGCTGATCCGCAAGGCGCAGCTTGCCATTCAGGATGGGCGCGAGGAAACGGTGGTGCCGTCCCTGAAGAAGGCGATCGAAGCCGCGCCGCGCGACCCGACGCCCAGCATGGTTTTGGCGACTTACTATCTTTCGCAGAAGGATTACAAGCAGGCCGAGAACTGCGCCAATAATGCGCTGAAAATTTCGCCCAACAGCGAGGAGAGTGTTGCGCTTCTCGGGCAGATTCAGTTTGCGCGTGGATCGCATGATCAGGCCTCTGCAACCTTCCGACGCCTTGTGAACATCATGCCTCAGTCCTCGGGCGCGCAGATGTTGCTTGGAAATGCGTTGGCGGCCACGAAAAATCAGGGCGGCGCGCTCTCTGCGTTTTCCCGTGCCGTGGAACTTGATCCCACATCGATTCAGGCGCGCAACGCCTTGATCGATTTTTCCCTGAAGTCCGGTCAAGGCGATCGTGCGCTCAACGTGTCGAAGGAATATGCCAAGTCCTACCCCGGCGCGACGGCCGACATTCTGATGGCCAGTACGCTTTCGAAGATGAAGAAGTATAAGGAGGCGCAGGATACCCTCGCCAAGGGTTACGAGACGCATCCAACGGCCGAACTGGCAATCGCATATGCCCGGATGGCCCAGGTGGCAGGCGATCAGAAAAAAGCGCTTTCGATCCTTTCGGGGTGGGTCAGCAAGAATCCGTCCGACATCGACGGGCGCCGGGAATATGGCAGCCTGTTATTGACCTCGGGGAACGATGCCGGGGCCCTGCAGCAGTTCGAGGCGGTACTCAAGCAACAGCCTTACGATGTGGTTGCGCTCAACAATGTCGGCTGGCTTATCCAGAAAAAGGATCCGAAGCGGGCCATGCAACTCGTGGGTCTGGCCGCCAAGATCCAACCGCAGTCGGCCGCAATTCTGGACACGCTTGGCTGGCTGAAGTGGCAGGCGAATGACAAGAAGGGCGCCATTGCCCTGTTGGAGCGTGCGCACCGGCTCGATTCGAATGATCCGGAAATTGCGTATCATTATGTTGTAACCCTGGATGCTGCCGGAAAGCGGAACGAAGCCAAGACGTTGCTGAAGAAGCTTCTGGATTCCGGTGCGAAGTTTGACAGCCGCGATCAGGCGAGCCGGCTTGCAGCGGAATGGAAGTAACGATCCGGGCTTTGTGCTATCGGGAAACGGCTGGAGCAGTGCGACTTTTGATGGCGCGTTCTGCTTCAGCCGCCCGGCGGTAAGCCGTTAATCGCAGCGTTTGGCTGTCAGGCTTTGAGCAGTTTGGCCTTTACCGCCCGCGCCATTCGTTCGGCCGCCAGAATTGGGTGTGCCGCCTGCGCCCGCGCCCAGAAGAGCGCGGGTCCAGCTTCGGCAATACTGCGCTTGTAACGCATATCGCCCGCAAGAAGATCGTAAGCGCCGAAACCGGCAGCCAACGCCCGCTCTATGCAAAGGCGATGTGCGACAAGGCCAGGGCGGTGGCGATTGTCGTCCTGTCGTTGAAATCCGCTCTGATAGTTGTAGACCGCATTGCCCGAAATCAGATTGTAGAGATAGCCAAGCGGCTGATCGCCTGCGGAGACGCGGAGCAGTTCGATGGTGCCGTTCGCCATTCCTGCCGTGATCAGGTGAGTATGGAATGCGCGCGTTTCGTTTGTCGAGAATGCACCACCTGCAGGCGCCTGCTTCCACCGTTCCTGATGTAAGGCTCGCATCCGTTCAAAAAAATCCATTGCTTCCGGAAGATCACGCGCAGCGTCGATTTTGAGCGGGCCGGACTGCGCGGCGAACCGGTATGCCTGCTGAACTTTGGAGCGTGTGTTGCGCGACAGCGTATCGAGCCAGGTTTTACCGGATGCCCGGATGTGGGCGAGGGGAACGGCATAAGTGTTGCTCTGGCGGTCGAGTGCCGGCGTCAGTCCTGCCTGTTGCGCGGCATCCAGAATGGCTGCGCCGACACCGCCCAGCACAATCTCATCCCAGCCAAGGTTTTGACGTTGGTGAAGAAGACTGATGAAAACATTCTGCATCAGGTCAGGCGCGGAGCCCTTTCGGACAAGAAATCCATTGTGTTCGATCGTGATGCGGTCAAGCGCCGGGTTTCCTGTTTCGTGCAGCCACAATTGGCGGGATCGCACGATTAGATGCCGTCTGGTTGACACAGGGCTTAACCAGGCAAGCGCCATGAGGCGATTGCCGTCGCGCGCGCGTAAGACAAGCGGGCGTTCCCGTGCAAGGCCGAGTACGGCAGCCATCCAGGTCCAGGAAAGAAAGAAATTGGGTTCGGCCTCTGCCTCCAGCGCCCGCCATTCGGCCTCAAGCGCAGCGAGATCGTCCAGCGGCGACAGATCGACGGAGAGCGCCATCAGTGGAGGCCTCGCAAATCGTCAGCCGAGACTGCGTACCAGAAACGGCCCGATGAAATTCGCGACCGGAAGCGGCAAACGCTTCCACGCTTCGATCGCAAGAGAAAATTTCGGGTTGTTCGGATTCTTCTCCGGCAATTGCGTTCCTGGCTTCAGGTGAAATTCATATTCCAGCCATTCCGGCTCGAAGCCCCAGTTCTTTTTGAACGAGAAGGCGCCCGTGCCGGCCTTGCTGCGGCCGAAATCGAAGCGGCGATAGCCCCGCATCGCGGCGCGGCGCATCACCTCCCAATATAGGAAATCGTTGGCACCGTTCCGCCGTGCGCCCCGTGTGCCGCCGCCATAGTAGGGAAGGACCGTATCCTTGAAATAGAAGTTCAGCACGGCACTGACCGGCGTGCCCTGATCCCGGATCGTGACGACATCGCAATCGGTGCCGAATGTTTCGAGCAGCGCGCGGAAATAGCGTTTCGGAAAAACCGGCGTGCCCAGATTGCGCACGCTTTCGGAATAGACCCGGAAAAGGTTATCCGCCGACCGTTCGGCATCGCTTGTCAGGCCGCTTTCCAGTGTCTTGCGCACGACCGCGCGCTGTTTGCGGGGGATAGCCTTCAGGTTGGCATCGTCATCCGCGCTGAGCGGACGCGAGAATGTGGCGTAAAGACCCGTGCGCGCCTGCCAGTCCGCACGTATCGCCTTCCGGCTGCGATATTCGAGGTAGGACGCGCCAAGCGACTGCATCAGTTCTGTTGCGGCGCGGTCGAGCGCGATGCGGGATTCGTCATCGACCGCCAGCGGCCCGCCTTCGACGCAGAACGGCGCCGCGATCAGGGCATTGCCGAACAGCAGGCTTTTCTGATGCGCCATGGGCAGGACGCCGGTAATGCGCGTGCCCCGCTGGGCGATCAGGAAATGCGGGGCCAGGCGGAAGATGTCACGGAAGATGCCGTGCCAGCCCGCACGATGGAAAAAGGTGCCGCCTTCGGCTTGCAGGACGAAAGCATCCCATTCGGCCATGCGCGCTGGCGTCAGCGGCGCGACCGTAACATCCGGCGCCGCAGCCCGGCCCGAATCCGCGGCGGCTGCGGAAGCAGACGATTCGTGGGTCATCGCAATCAGAAGCTCTTGCGGATGCCAACCGTCACACGCAGGTCCGTCAGCGATCCGTTCTGGAAGCCGCCGAGCAGGCCTTCGGATTCACGATTCAGAATCGTTGTGTCGGTGTAAACGCTGGACGTCATGCTCAAGCGATAACGAAGGCCAACACTCGCCCGGAGGATACGGTCATTGCCGCCAAACTCTTCCGCCCTGGAGCCTTCGAGCGAGGCAAGCGCGGTCATCTCACGCGACATCTGCCGCGATGCGTCGAAGCGTGCGCCGTAAACCGTGGTACGTGGCGAGATGCCGGGTATCGGTTGTGTCAGCCGGTTCTGGATAGAGCTGTAGCCAGTGAGGCGGAAGCTGGTCCGCTCCACCTGATAGCTCAGCGATGCCTGGAAGGAGCGGTAGCGGTAAACTTGGTTGTCGAGCGAAAGCATGTCGCCTGGAAGCGGCGTGACCCCCTGGCCGCCAAGGCCGTAAGGGGCGGGCGAGCCAAGGCCGCCGAACGGAAAGTCGGTGGAGCCGTTATAGAAATCGCCGCCAATGGTTGAGCCCATATTGCCCAGATTTCCGAGAACACGCTCCTGCGGCGTGGATACGCTGTCGGTAGCGGAGGCGAGGAAGGCCATCGATGGGCCGATCTGCCATTGCAGGCTGCCGATATAGGTTGGGAAATTGTTCTGGGTACCGCCCTGGATCATCAGCAGGAAGGTCTGGTCTACGGTATAGCGGATACCGCCGAGCCCGATCGGCCCGTTCAGGTCTTTTATCAGGGGCAACGACGATTTGTAGGTCGAGTAGCCGCCGGTGCCGACAAGGGAGAGCGAACGGCTTAGCGCATACTGGACATTGGCAACGGCCGAACGCTGTTTCTGCCAAGCGGTTTCCTGGAACGTATTGGTGGCCGAAGCCGTGCCGACCCAGGTGAACCGGGTGAAGTCCGTGCCGCTGGCAAGCTGGGCGGTCAGTGTAGTCGAATTGGTGTTCTGCGCCGGCTGGAAGAATGACGGGATCGGTGTCGGGACCGAACCGGATGGCTTCACAAAAAACATGCCGCTCTGCGCAACCCACAAATCCCCTTGCGCGAACCCGCCAAAGGTGTGCCGCAGGTCGGGCCGGAAGGTGTAGCCGTAGGTGTCACGCGTATTGGTCGAGGAATAGGAGCCCTGATCGGCGGTGATGGAACCGGCACGGGTCAGGACGGCCGGGGTCGCGAATGCGCGTGCATCCAGAAACAGGGTTTCCGGCAGAACCTCGCCCTGCGCCAGCAGGTTGAGGTGATTGTTGATCCGGTCGAGCCTGTGGTTCCGCATGTGCCACTCGCCCGTCAGGAAGTAGTCGGCATCCACGGCCCAACGCGCCGTGTCCGCCCGCAGGCCGAGATTGAGGCCCGGACGGGTGAAGAAGTCCGAGCGGCCACCATTCGTCGAGCCTGATGCGTTCGAGGTGTAAACCTCAGCCAGATCGACCGCCGCGGAAACCTGCAGAGACGGAATTTCGGAGCCGCCCGGCAGGCTAATGCCCTGGGACTCCGCGGCCTTTTTTTCGGCCCTGTCTGCCTGATCCTGCGCGCGCTGGGCGCGTTCCTGACGATGAGTATTGTCCCGGGTGGTCATGGGCGTGATCTGTGCGAACGCCGATGGCGCCGCCACGACCAGAACCGCTGTTGCGGCAGCCAGCCTCAAGGCTGCAGGGCGCACACTGCGTGCGCCCCTGCCAAATCGAAGCCTTTCAAGAATCATTTGCAACTCGCTCCCGCTGGGCGCGACCCTCTCGTCCGGTCAAAAAACACGCGCTCAGAAGTAGGTTTGCGGAATGATGATGACGTCGCCCGGCTGCAATGGCGCGTTGGCGGACATATCACCGTCCTTCAACAGGTCGTCGAGCCGGATGTTGTAGCTCGTCTGCTTGCCGTTCACCGTCCGCACCAGGGTGGCGCGATTGCCGGATGCGTAGGGTGTCAGCCCGCCAACATCGATCATCGCGTCCAGCACCGTCATCTTGGCATGGTAGGGCACGGCCTTCGGCTGTGCGGCTTCACCCACCACGCGAATCTGCTGGCCCGAGGCGCCGACGAAATTGCTGACGATCACGGTCACGACCGGATCGGTCACATATTTCTTCAGGCGGGTTTCCAGATCGCGGGCCAGTTCGGTCGGCGTTTTGCCAGCCGCCACGATGTCTTCCACCAGCGGGATCGAGATGCGCCCGTCGGGGCGGACCGGAACCGTGGTCGACAGATCGGGGTTGCGCCAGACAAACACCTGAAGCGAATCGCCCGGTCCGATCAGGTATTCAGACTGGCTGGCGGCATTCGTTACCGGCGGCGGGGCCTCGCCCGAACCGGCGCACCCGGCCAGAATGAGAACCGCCGCGCCCGCACCAACGAGCCCAAGCCGGCGCAGCACGCCACCAATCACCGAAGTGAATTTCGCAACCATGAGAGAATATCCCCGCAATTGTTGAGGGAGGCGGCCCTCCCGACATGAAATATTGATACACTGCCTGCGTTTAGAGGCCAATGCTTTGTTACACAGCATTTGCAGCAAAGAATTAACCATTTCCTAAAATTGGTTAAATTCCGTACCCGGCGGCGGGTACTGTTACCGAAATACAACCGTTCTGCGGCCATTGAGTAGAATCCGGTATTCCGCGTGCCACTTGACCGCGCGGGCCAGCACCACGCTTTCGATGTCGCGGCCGACGCCGGCAAAATCTTCCGGTGATAGGGCGTGGGTCACCCGTTCCACCGCCTGTTCGATGATGGGGCCTTCGTCCAGCTCCGGGGTCACATAATGTGCCGTCGCGCCGATCAGCTTCACGCCGCGGGCGTGGGCCTGGCTGTAGGGCCGGGCCCCCTGAAAACTGGGCAGGAAGGAATGGTGGATGTTGATGATGCGGCCGTGAAGCGGATTGCACACCCGCGCCGACAAAATCTGCATGTAGCGGGCGAGTACGACAAGATCGACGTTCAGTGTCCCTACCAATTGCAGCAGGGCATCTTCCTGCTCCCGTTTGTTGTCGCGCGTGACCGGCAGATAAGTGAAGGGGATATGGTGGGCCACCGCCACATCCTCGAAATCGCGGTGGTTGGAGACGATACCCGCAACCTCCACCGGCAGGGCGCCGATGCGGTGGCGATAGAGCAGGTCCACCAGGCAATGACCGAATTGCGAAGCCATGATCAGGGTGCGCACCTTGCGCGCAACGTCGTGAAAGGTGCTTTCCATCGCGAAATCCTGTGCGATGGGGGTGAAGGCCGTGCTTAGTTCATCCCGGCTGGTGGGGCGTTCGGACTGAAACGACATGCGCAGGAAAAAGCGGCCATTGGAGGCATCGCCAAACTGGGCGCTATCGACAATGTTGCAATGATGCGCCAGCAGGAAGTGCGAGACCGCCGCCACGATGCCTTTGCGGTCGGGGCAGGCGAGTGTAAGGACAAAGCGGCTTTCCGTAGCCACGATCGTTAGTATCCTAATGGTTAGCGTTGCGGGGAAGGGATAGTCGGAAACGGCGGCTTCGCCTAGCCTATTCGCCGTTCAAAGTTACAAAGTCGCGGAGGCAGCATGAAAACGCGGGCAGCAGTGGCGTGGAAAGCGGGCGAACCGCTTTCGATCGAGGAAGTCGAACTGGATGGCCCGCGCGCGGGCGAGGTGCTGGTCGAACTGAAGGCAACCGGGATTTGCCATACCGATGCCTTCACGCTTTCCGGTGCTGACCCGGAAGGGCAATTCCCAGTCATCCTCGGTCATGAAGGGGCCGGTGTGGTGCTGGAGGTCGGGGCCGGCGTCACCAGTGTGAAGCCGGGGGATCACGTCATCCCGCTCTACACGCCGGAATGCCGGCAATGCAAAACCTGCCTCTCCCACCGTTCCAATCTCTGCACCGCGATCCGCGGCACACAGGGGCAGGGCGTAATGCCCGACGGCACCAGCCGCTTCCGCATCGGCAAGGAGCGGTTGCTGCACTACATGGGCTGCTCGACCTTCTCGAACCACACCGTGCTGCCGGAGATTGCAGTGGCGAAGGTTCGCGAAGACGCGCCCTTCGACAAGATCTGTTACATCGGCTGTGGCGTGACCACCGGGATCGGCGCCGTGATCTACACTGCTAAAGTTTGGCCTGGTGCCAATGTGGTGGTGTTCGGGCTCGGTGGTATCGGGCTCAACGTGATCCAGGGCGCGCGCATGGTGGGTGCGGACAAGATCATCGGTGTCGATCTCAACCCCGCCAAACGCGCAATGGCGGAGAAATTCGGCATGACGCATTTCATCAATCCCGATGCGGTGGGGCGGGACAAGGTGGTGCAGGCCATTGTCGATCTCACCGGCGGTGGCGCCGATTTCTCCTTCGAGTGCATCGGCAATGTGCACACCATGCGGCAGGCGCTGGAATGCTGCCATCGCGGCTGGGGCGAAAGCATCATCATCGGTGTGGCCGGTTCGGGGCAGGAGATTGCGACGCGGCCGTTCCAGCTTGTGACCGGGCGGGTGTGGCGCGGCAGCGCCTTCGGTGGCGCGCGTGGCCGCACCGATGTGCCGAAGATCGTCGATTGGTACATGGAAAAGAAGATCAATATCGACGATCTGATTACGCACACCATGCCGCTCGACCGGATCAACGAGGCATTCGATCTGATGCATGAAGGCAAATCCATCCGTTCTGTGGTGGTGTATTAAACGTGACTTCGGGTGATGAGGCGCGATGTTGCGTGCGCCCATCCGATCTGTCGGTGACTGCGAAATGAAAATGTCATGGCCCGCCGAGTGCGGGCCATCCAGGTAACACCGCTTCTCTACCGGCAGAACTGGCAACGATTTTCCGGCATGGCTATTCCAGATTGCAACTGGATGGCCCGCACTCGGCGGGCCATGACTGGGCAAAAAGCAAACGCCCCGGAGGGCCGAGGCGTTTGGCGCAATTCTGGAGATAATGATCAGATAGGGAAGGAGCGTTACGCTTGCAAGTGTTGCATAGCGATATTTTTACGCCGCCGCCTTTTGTGAGCGTTTGTCACCGAAGATGAAGTCGTTCGGATTGGGTTTCAGCGTCGCTTTCCAGTAATCCACCAGCGGGAAAGGCCAGTTCTGGCTGACGCGGCCGGTGGCATTCTTGTACCAGCTCGTCACCTGCGGCGCGCCCCACGCCATCCAGCGATTGGCTTCGTCCACCTTGCGGTTGAAGGCGTCGTGCACCTCCTCCTTCGGTTCCAGCGTGGTGTGGCCGGTTTCGGCCAGCAGCTTCAGGCTGCCCACGATGTAGCGCACGGCGCATTCGGAGAAGAAGATGATGCTGCCATTGACCACGATGTTGGTGTTCGGGCCATAGATCATAAAGAAATTGGGGAAACCCGGTACGGTCATGCCGAGATAGGCGCGGGCATCGCCGTGCCAGCGGTCATGCAATTCGACGCCATTGCGGCCCACCACCTTGTAGGTGCGCAGGAAATTGCTGGCCTGGAAGCCGGTGCCGTAGATCAGCACATCGCCGTCGTATTGCTTGCCGGATTTCGTCTTCACTCCGGTCTCGTTAATCTCCGCAATCGGGTCGGTGATGAGATCGACATTCGGGCGCTTCAGCGCTTCGACCCAGGTGCCGTTGTCGCGCAGCGAGCGTTTGCCGCCGAATGGATAGGTCGGGATGATCTTGTCCAGCAGATCGGGCGCGCCATCGGCCTGCGGCTTGATCGCGGTCACGATCATCTCGCGCAATTCGGCATTGGCGGCGCTGACCGCGGTGGGCGGACCGTTATAGCCGGGGTCGCCCTTGACGTAATCGTAGAGGCCGTCCGTCAGCATCCAGAACAACCAGAAGCGATACCATTTGGCGTAGAAGGGGACGTATTCCAGCAGCCATTTTTTCCCTTCGCCCACCTTGTCGTGGTAGTCGGGCGTGGGGCCAAGCCATGGCGGTGTGCGCTGAAACACCGTGAGGTCGGCAACGTCTTTCGCAATTTCGGGCACGAACTGGAACGCCGATGCACCGGTGCCGATGACAAGCACCTTTTTGCCCTTCAGATCGACATCGTGGCGCCATTGCGCGGAATGGAAGGTGGGGCCCTTGAAGCTGCCTTCGCCCTTGATGTCCGGCTTGCGGGGCTGGTTGAGCTGACCCACTGCGCTGACCACCGCATCGCCGGTCAGGGTTTCTTCGCAGCCGTTCTTGTCCTTCACCCGCACATGCCATTGCGACGAAGCCTCGTCGAAGCGGGCTTCAACCACCTGTGTCTCGAAGCGGATGTGTTTGCGCAGGTCGTATTTGTTAGCCGTGCGGCGGAAATAGCCGAGCAGCACATCCTGTGTGGAATAGTGATACGGCCAGTCGTGGTTCGGCTCGAACGAGAACGAATACATATGATTGGGGTTGTCGACCCGGCAGCCCGGATAGGTGTTTTCGTACCAGGTGCCGCCGACATCGGCGTTCTTCTCGATGATCTCGAACGAGATGCCGGCCTGTTGCAGGCGGATGCCGGAGAGAAGGCCCGACATGCCGGCGCCGACCACAATCACATGCAGCTTTTCAGCCGCGGATTTCAGTTGCGGCGTGTTCCATTCCGGCAGCTTGGCATCGCCATCGAATGCAAGTTCTTCCTTCAGGAAGGGGACGTAGTGTTCCGGGATCGGCGCACCGACGACGTAATCCATCATCCGGCGCAGTGTTTCGGGCGAGGGCTGGTATGGCGTCTTTTTGCCGGACGTCATGTAGTCCGTAATCACCTTTTCAGCGAAGGCCACAATCTCCGCCTGTTTTTCTTCCGAGAGGCCGCCAACCCTGCTGTCGCCGAAGAAATCATAGACCGGCGTCTTGTCCGCGGTGAGATGATCGGCATTGCCGGTCATGTGCACCAGGGAAACCATCAGGGCAGGCAGATGCGCTTCCTGAAGGGCCTGTTTGAGCAGAGACAAATCCTGAGCCATGGCGTCCCTCAAATATTGTTATGCGTTATAGCAATAGTTTGGCATTCATGACCGCCGCGTCAAGGTTGGCGTACAAAACCGGCCATTTCGGGTTTCCAAGCCTATTCAGGCGCTTGCTTGAGGAAGGCCAGAACTGCGTCATTGAAACGCTGTGGCTGATCGATATTGGCGGCGTGACCGGCGCCCGGAATCACCACTTTCTGCGCACCGGGAATCTTCGCCGTCATGTAGTCCGCCGCGTTGAGGAACGGCTTGTCCTCGCTGCCGACCAGTACAAGGGACGGAACCTTGATCTCCGGCAGGCTGCGGATCACGCGGTCGTCGCGCTGGGCCAGCATGCCGCGCGCGGCGCGGGCGAGACCGTCTGCATTGCGATGGCGGCTGGTGGCGCGCTCCGCACTCGCTTGCTGAAGCGAGGTGAGGCCCTCACGCTCGAACCGCGTCGCGGTGGCTTCGGCGGTCTTGTTCCAGCCGGCACGCGCTTCATCGCTTTTGAAGCCGGGGCCGGTGTCGATGATCAGCAGTGCCTCGACCCGTTCGGGGTGGGCGCGGTGAAAGGCAAGCGACATGTAGCCGCCCAGCGACAGCCCGCCGATAATCGCCGATTGCGCCCCCACCGCATCGAGGATCGCCGCCATATCCGCCACCGTGTGCGCCTCGCTGTAGGCGTCCTGGTTTTCCGGGTAATCGCTTTGGCCGTGGCCGCGCATATCCCACAGCACCAGCGTGTGGTCGCGGGAAAAGGGCGCGATCTGTCCTTTCCACATTTCCGCCGTGGCGGAATAGCCATGGGTGAGGAGCAGGACGGGACCGGTTCCATGGGCCTCGTAATGGATATTCACCCCGGCGCGGTTGAGCTTTGGCATGGTGATCCTCCCGTTTCTCTCTGTGGTTCTTTGCAGAAACTTTAGTGTGAAATCGGGCAGTGCGCACCCCCGGCGCCATCGGCCGGAAATTCGAATAATCGGAATTTCGCTTCACATTTTTTCCGCTGCGGTCTAGGCGTGCGGCTATGGCGAAGCTAGGTTGGCGCCAGCGAAACAGGGGAAGACCAAAGATATGTCAAAGCCGATCAAAAACCGGGTTACCGAGATGCTGGGCGTCGATTATCCCATCGTGCAGGCGCCGATGGGATGGATCGCTCGCAGCCAGTTGGCCTCCGCCGTATCGAATGCCGGGGGCATGGGGATCATCGAAACCTCGTCCGGCGAACTGGACGCGGTGCGCGAAGAAATCCGCAAGATGCGGGATCTGACCAAGAAGCCGTTCGGCGTCAACATCGCGCAGGCCTTTGTGCGCGACCCGGATATTGTGTCCTTTGTGATCGATCAGGGGGTGAATTTCGTCACCACTTCGGCCGGTGATCCGCGCAAATATTGCGAGGCGTTGAAGAAAGCGGGGCTGACCGTTTTCCACGTCGTGCCGTCCCTGAAAGCGGCGTTGAAGGCGGTGGAAGCGGGCGTTGACGGCCTGGTGGTTGAAGGCGGCGAGGGTGGCGGCTTCAAGAACCCGAACGAAGTGGCGACCATGGTTCTGCTGCCGCTGGTCTGTGAGAAGGTGAAGGTGCCGGTGATCGCGGCCGGCGGCATGCTGGACGGGCGCACGATGACGGCGGCGTTCGCGCTGGGTGCCGAAGGCATTCAGATGGGCACGCGCATGGTCTCGTCCGCGGAATCGCCGGTGCACGTCAACTGGAAGAACGCCATTGTGTCGGCGGAAGAAACCGATACGGTGTTTCTGAACCGCTTCGGGCCGGGGCCCGCCTTGCGCGCCCTGCGCACCGAAAACACGACGCGGCTGGAGAAGGAGCCGCCGCCGAACATCATGGCGGAACTGAAGCGTGCGAAGGACCTCTATTTCGGCGGCGATATGGAAGCGGCCATCGCGCTGACCGGACAGGTGGCCGGGCGGATCGACACGATCAAGCCGGTGGCGCAGGTGATTGCTGAGACCGTGGCGGAATTTCATGCCACGGTCGGGCGCATCGGCCAGCAATATGGCTGATGCGTGAGTTCAGCCTGGCACAATCTCGCGCAAGGCACGCGCGAGATTGTGCCAGGCTTGCGCATCCCAGCTTTTGCGCGCGGCGGGCGAGGGGGACGGCAGCACCCAGACTTGCGTCGACCCGAACGTATCCGGCTGCAGGCCAACACCGATCTTCCGCCCCAGCACGCTACGCCCAGCCTTCAGACTGGTGAAGGCAAGTGCGCGCGGCGCATATTTCATAATCCGTTCGCGGAGGGCATCTGCTGCCATGCGGCCTAAGGCGCCTCGCGGTAATTCATGATCCATGCCGTAATTGTGTTTTGCGACATCGGTCAGGCCGATGCCATAGGTCGGCAGTGAGGCGTAATCCGCAGGCGCGAGCCGGTGCGGTGTGAAGCCTGCCTCATGTAGCATTTGCCAGAAGCGGTTTTGCGGGTGCGCGTAGTATTGGCCGCGTTGGGCCGATACAGTGCCGGCCGCCGTGCCGCAGAAGACGAGCTTCAGTCCCGGCAGCAGAACATCGGGCAGAACCGGCAGCGGGTGTGCGGAATCAGGGGTGGATTTCCGGGCATTCATTGGGGGTATCTTGTGCGAGGCGCCCAGCCACTTCTATATACTGCAAAACAATGAACCAACGATTCAGGCGATGACCCCCGCACTTTCGATTTCACACCTGCGCAAGGTGTATGCCCGCGGTACGGTCGCGGTTAACGACCTGTCGCTGGATATTGCGGCCGGAGATTTCTTCGGCCTCCTGGGCCCCAATGGTGCCGGGAAATCCACCACCATTCACTGTATTACCGGGATTTCCACGGTCACGTCCGGCGAAATCCGGATTTTCGGCGTCGATGCGGTGAAGAATTACCGCGAAGCGCGGCGGCGCATCGGGCTAAGCCCGCAGGAATTCAACGTCGATACTTTTGCCACCTGCCGCCAGATTCTGGACTGGATGGGCGGCTATTTCGGGATGGAGCGGGCCGAGCGCAAGCGGCGCGCCGAAATGCTGATCGAAAAGTTCGATCTGGTGCCCCATGCGACCAAGCAGTTCCGTGAATTGTCGGGCGGATTGAAGCGGCGGGTGGTCCTGGCGCGCGCCCTGATCCACGATCCCGATCTTCTGATTCTGGATGAACCAACGGCTGGTGTGGACGTCGAATTGCGAATGGATTTATGGCGTTATCTGCAGGAGTTGAACCATGATGGAAAGACAATCCTGCTGACCTCCCACTATCTGGAAGAGATCGAACGGTTGTGCCGCACCATTGCCATCGTCAACAAAGGGAAGATCGTGCAGCACGGACCCAAGAACGAATTTTTCACCGAGCCGGGCGGGCTTGAAGAGGCCTATCTGCGGGCAACCGGCGCCACGCCGGAACGCATTGCCGCGGCGGCGGGGCGCTGAAGCCAATGGGGGCGAGCATCAACTGGGTCGGACTGTTGACCATCATCCGGCGCGAGATGACGCGCCTGTTGCGGGTGCCCATTCAGGCCTTTGTCGCGCCGTGGATTTCCGCGCTGCTGTTCATTTTCATCTTCGGTTATGTGGTGGGCGGGCGCATTTCGCAGATCGGCGGGCACAGCTATCTGGAATTCGTGCTGCCGGGCATTGTGATGCTGAACGTGGTCAATGCCGCGTTCCTGCAATCCTCCTCCCAGGTCTATTTCGCGCGCTTCATGCGCTATGTCGAAGAGACGCTGGTTTCGCCGCTATCCTATGTGGAGATGATCAGCGGCGTTCTGGTCACGGTGGTGTTCCGCTCGGTCGTGACGGCCCTGGGCATATTGGTGATCGCGGCGCTGTTCGGGGCCTCGTCGGTGGCGGGGGTTGGAGAATTCGTTTTCTGGGTTGTCGGTGTGGCGATCGTGTTCGGCCTTCTGGGCAATCTGGTGGGGCTGTGGGCCAACAATTTCGAGCAGTTGACGATCCTGAACGTGTTCTTCATCACGCCGCTGTCGTTTGTCGGCGGTGTGTTCAACACCATCGATATGCTGCCGTCATGGCTGCAATGGATGGCGTGGGCCAATCCGTTCTTCTATTTCATCAATGGTCTGCGCCATTCGATGATCGGCTTTACAGAAGCGCCGGAGCTTCTGGGCATCGGTGTGACGATCGGGCTTGGCGCCGTCATGTTCGTGATTGTGTGGCGGCTTTACGCGATCGGCTACGGCTTGCGGGAATGACGCTTGCCGGCTGGCGAGGCTGTCCGGGACGAATGTCGACATCGCGCGGGTCCAATGCTTCGCCGCAGGCACTGCATGTCATCACCGAGCGGAAATCGTGCCCGCAATTGCGGTGGCGATGGATGATGGGTGGCCCGTTTTCATCCGCGTAATAATGATCGCCCCAGTGCACCAGCGCGATGAGCGCCGGGTAAAGCGCAAGGCCCTTTTCGGTCAGCCGGTATTCGTAGCGGACGGGCCGTTCCTGATAGGGCAGTTTGGCCAGCACGCCTTCAGCAACCAGATGCGCCAGCCGTTCAGCCAGCACACGGCGGGCAATTTTCAGGCTGCTCTCAAAATCCTCAAACCGGCGCACGCGCAAAAACGCATCGCGCAGGATCAGCAGGGACCAGCGATCCCCCACCACGGCCATGGCGCGGGCGAGCGAACAGTTCTCTTCCGATAGTGCATTCCACTTCATGGCGGGCAGCATGCCGTTGACAAAGTCTTATTTCAAGATTTATTAGTCTTGAAATAAGACTTATGAGGCCGGACATGCAGCGCAACGCATCTGTCGCCGTAATCGGAGCCGGCGATTTTATCGGGACGGCCATCGCCAAACGCTTTGCCGCGGAAGGCTATCTGGTCTTTGCCGGGCGCCGCACGGCGGACAAGCTGGTCCCCCTGAAACAGGCGATCGAAGCCGCAGGCGGGCGTTGCGAGGGCCGCGCGCTGGATGCGCGCAAGGAAGACGACGTCACCGCCTTTCTGGCCGAGGCCGATGTGGCCGCGCCGCTGGAAGTCTGCATCTTCAATGCCGGCGCCAATGTGAATTTTCCGCTTCTGGATACGACCGAGCGCGTCTTCCGCAAGGTGTGGGAGATGGCGTGCTATGCCGGCTTTCTAACGGCACGCGAAGCAGCCCGGCTGATGCTGCCCCATGGGCGGGGAACCATTCTGTTCACCGGCGCCACGGCGTCGTTGCGTGGCGGGGCTGGTTATGCCGCTTTCGCCAGCGCCAAGGCCGGTTTGCGCGCGGTGGCACAGAGTGCGGCGCGCGAATTGGGGCCGAAGAATATCCATGTCGCCCATCTGGTGATCGATGCCGGTGTCGATACCGCCTTTGTGCGCGAGCGCATCAAAGCCCGCGGCGGCGAAGCGGCACTGGCGAAGATCGAGCCGGATCAACTGATGAATCCGGAATCGGTCGCCAACGCCTATTGGATGCTGCACAATCAGGCGCGTGACGGCTGGACCTTCGAGCTCGATCTCAGGCCCTATCGGGAGCCATGGTGATGCCCAGGGTGGAATTCCTGTTCGATTTCGGCAGTCCCAATGCCTATCTGGCCTGGCGCGTGATCCCGGCCATCGAAGCGCGCACCGGCGTGCCGTTTATACCGGTGCCGGTGCTTTTGGGTGGGATTTTCAAGCTGACCGGCAACCAGTCGCCGATGACGGCTTTCGGCCATATCCGCAACAAGCTGCAATATGAGCAATTGGAGACGCAGCGTTTCGTGCGCCGTCACTTCCTGAAGGAATTCCGCTTCAACACGCATTTTCCGGTGAACACGCTTGCCATCATGCGTGGTGCGGTGGCGGCGGAAATGGATGGCGCGCTTGCGAATTACATGGCTGTCATGTTTTGCGCGATGTGGGAGACATCGCACAAGATGGACGATCCGGCCGAGATTGAAGCCGTGCTTCATGAAGGCGGTTTCGATGCCCAGGCATTGATGGCTGCCGCGCAAAGCGCACCGGTCAAGCAGCGTTTGATGGCCAATACCGAATCAGCGGTGGAGCGCGGCGCATTCGGCAGCCCGACATTCTTCGTCGGCGACGAAATCTATTTCGGCAAAGACCGGCTTGGCGAAGTCGAAGCTGAAATCGTCCGCGTTTCCAGCCTTTAGCACAGCGTTTTTCGCTTCCGGCGTGCTGCTGCATGGACATCGTGGACATGCGGCCTTAAACACATTCATCACACAACCGCCCGATTTGTGCCCAAGACTCAGCGCCTGTGCTGATTCACTTCAAGACCTCGGGGAATTGTTGACGTCATGAATGCAATGCGTATGCACATCGCTCTGTCATCCTTTATCGTCTGTGGTGCAATGATGGTGGCTGCGCCGCCGGCCATGGCCGCCACCGGGCCGACGCTTCTCGGTTCGTTCAAGGACTGGTCCGCCTATACGACGGATACGGGCAACGGGAAGGTTTGTTATGCACTGTCCCAGCCCAAATCGATGGAGCCGAAAGGCGCCAAGCGCGATCCAGTGTTTTTCCTGATCAGCGATTGGCCAAGCCGCAAGAGCAAAGCGGAACCCGAGGTGGTGCCGGGCTACCCCTACAAGGTGGGCAGCACGGTGACGGCCCAGGTGGGCAAGGACAAGTTCACCTTTTTCACCCAGAACGACGGCAACAGCGGCAGCGCCTGGGTGAAGGAGAATGCCGACGAAGTCCGCCTGGTTGAGGCGATGCGCCGCGGCTCGCGCCTAATCGTGACGGGTACCTCCACCCGCGGCACCGATACCCGCGATTCCTATTCGCTTTCCGGCGTTTCCGCCGCGCTGGATAAGATCCACGCAGAGTGCAAGATGTAGGCATCCGGGCGGACCCGGTTGACGATTTTCGCCGCCGGACCGCCTATAGTGCCCCGATGACAGATACGGCAGCCATAACGGCCATAGCGGATCATGTTGAGCGGCGGGGCCTGATCGGCCTCGACCCCGCAGCGTTGCAGGCCGCCCTGATCGATGCCGGGGTGGCGCCCAAGGCCGCACCCATGCGCATGCGCCAGATCTGGAACTGGGCCTATGTCCATGGCGCGCGCGATTTCGCCGCCATGACCAATCTGGCCAAGGATTTCCGCGCCGCGATGGATGCCCGCTTCGATCTGGCCCGGCCTGAAGTGGTGACCGAGCAGATTTCGGAAGACGGCACGCGCAAATGGCTTTTGCGGACGGGGCCGGGGATCGAGTTTGAGACGGTTTACATTCCCGAGGCAGATCGCGGCACCCTGTGCGTATCAAGCCAGGTGGGCTGCACGCTCAATTGCCGCTTCTGCCACACCGGCACGCAGAAACTGGTGCGCAATCTGACACCGGGCGAGATCATCGGCCAATTGCTGGTGGCGCGCGATGCCCTGAACGACTGGCCGAGCACGGGCGAGAACCGGCGCATCACCAATGTGGTGATGATGGGCATGGGTGAGCCGCTTTACAATTTCGATCATGTGAAAGCTGCGCTGGCCATCGCGGCCGATGGCGATGGGCTGGCGCTCTCCAAACGCCGGATCACGCTTTCGACGGCGGGTGTGGTGCCGATGATCCCGCGCGCAGGTGTGGAGATCGGTTCGGCGCTTGCCGTATCGCTGCATGCCGTGCGCGATGAAATCCGCGATGTGATCGTGCCGATCAACAAGAAATATCCAATTGCCGAATTGCTGCAGGCGTGCCGGGATTATCCCGGTCTCTCCAATGCGCGGCGCATCACGTTTGAATATGTGATGCTGAAAGATGTGAACGACAGCCTGGCGGATGCGCGCGAACTGGTGCGGATCATTCGCGGCATTCCGGCCAAGATCAATCTGATCCCGTTCAACCCGTGGCCGGGCGCACCTTACGAATGTTCCGATTGGGCGCAGATCGAGAAATTTGCCGAGATCGTCAACCGCGCCGGCTATGCCAGCCCGGTGCGCACGCCGCGCGGACGCGACATCATGGCGGCCTGCGGGCAATTGAAAAGCGAAAGCGTCAAGAAACGGGCCAGCGAACGCATGGCCGAGATGCACTCCCGCGAACTGAGCCGGATGCCGGGCTGACGATTGGCGGCCGCTGGCGGGTGGCCTGCCGCGGGGCTGCGTGGCAATAATGCCTCCAGAACACTGGGAGGAAGCCATGCGTAGCATCGATCTATCCAACAAAGTCGCCGTTGTAACCGGGGGAAGCCGGGGGCTGGGCCGCGAAATGGTGCTGGCCTTTGCCGAGGCCGGGGCCGACGTCGTGATCGCGAGCCGCAAGCTGGAGGCTTGCGAAGCGGTGGCGCGCGAGGTGGAAAAACTTGGCCGGAAAGCGTTGCCGGTGGCAGCCCATGTCGGCACCTGGGCCGACAATGACAAGCTGGCCGAAGCAGCCTATGCCAAATTCGGCCGGGTAGACATTCTGGTGAACAATGCCGGCATGTCGCCATTGGCGCCGTCGCTGCTCGAAACCAGCGAAGCGTTGTTCGATAAGGTCATCGATGTGAACTTCAAAGGCCCGTTCCGCCTTTCCACCCTGATCGGTGAGCGCATGGTGAAGGGCGACGGCGGGGCGATCATCAATCTGTCGAGCACGGCAGCCTTCAAGGCCGAACCGCACACCATTCCCTATGGCGGGGCCAAGGCCGCGATCAATGTGATGACCGTGGCGCTGGCCAAGGCGTTCGGGCCGAAAGTACGCGTCAACTGCATCGCGCCGGGGCCGTTCCTGACCGATGTTTCGACCGTGTGGCGGGAGAACAAGACTTACGAAAAGTCGTTGGGGCTGCAACGCTTCGGACGGCCGGAGGAGATTGTCGGCACCGCGCTTTATCTCGCCAGCGATGCCTCGTCCTACACCACGGGTACGGTGATCCGCGTCGACGGCGGCACCTGGTGAAATGAGGCGGCGTTAAGGTGAACCGGCGCGGGCCCAGGCAAGCGCCTGTTCCAGCCGATCATTGCCCCAGAACAATTCGCTGCCCACCGTGAAGGACGGCGCGCCGAAAATGCCGCACGCGATGGCATCGTCTGTCTGCTGTTTCAGCGCCTGTTTATTCTCCGGCGTGTTGGCGGCTTCCGTTATGGCGGTGGCATCGCACCCCATGCGGGTGAGGATACCGGCGAGTGTGGCATCGTCCGCGATGTCGCGCTGTTCGGCAAAGTTGGCAGTATAGACAGCGCGGGTGAATTCGCCGATCCGGCGTTTGGAAGCGAGAGCCAGCGCGATGCGCGCCGCCTTCAGCCCGTTCTGCGGAAAACGGTGCGGCGGCGTTTTCAGGGGCAGGCCTTCAGCGTCGCAAATGCGTTCCAGATCGCGCCACATATAGCGGCCCTTGGCCGGGTAGATGTTGAACGGGCTGTCGTTCCAGCCCTGTGCCCCGAAAATCGGTGCCAGCAGGAAGGGGCGCCAGGTGAGTGCCACGCCGGCCCTTGCCGCCAGCCGCTCCACCCGCATGGCGGCCGGGTAGGAATAGGTGCTGGCGAATTCGTACCAGAAGGTGATTTCGGGTGCGGCCATGGCAGGACCCCATCGGTTTCGGCAGATTGTTTATGCTCCAAGGCCGCTTCTGCAACCGTTGCGGCAGGCCTACGCTGGATTCGGGGGCGTTCTTGCTGTAGTGCCCGGCCAGATCGAACAGGAGAAACAATATGGCGGCGCAGCCGGTAAAGAAGGTCGTTCTGGCGTATTCCGGGGGGCTCGACACCTCGGTCATCCTGAAATGGCTGCAGACCCACTATGGTGCGGAGGTGGTCACCTTCACCGCCGATCTGGGGCAGGGCGAGGAGCTGGAGCCCGCGCGCAAGAAGGCGGAGTTGCTGGGCATCCGCAAAGAGAACATTTTTGTTGAAGACCTGCGCGAAGAGTTTATCCGCGATTACGTTTTTCCGATGTTCCGTGCCAATGCGGTTTATGAGGGCGTCTATCTTCTCGGCACCTCCATCGCGCGGCCGCTGATCGCCAAGAAACAGATTGAGATTGCGCAGAAGGTCGGCGCCGATGCCGTTTGTCATGGCGCGACCGGCAAGGGCAACGATCAGGTCCGCTTCGAACTTGGCTATTACGCGCTGAAGCCGGATATCCGGGTAATTGCGCCGTGGCGCGAGTGGGACCTGACCAGCCGCACCAAACTGATCGAGTTTGCCGAGGCGCATCAGATTCCGATTCCGCGGGACAAGCGCGGCGAGGCGCCATTCTCGGTGGATGCCAATCTTCTGCACTCCTCCTCCGAGGGCAAAGTGCTGGAAGACCCGGCGGCGGAGCCGGATGCGATCGTCTATCAGCGCACGCTGTCGCCGGAGGAGGCGCCGGATTCGCCTGTCTACATCGAGGTGGGTTTCGAGCGCGGCGATGCCATTTCTATTGACGGAACAAGGCTTTCTCCGGCGTCCTTGCTGGCGCGGTTGAACGATCTGGGCAAGGCAAACGGGATCGGCCGGCTCGACCTCGTTGAAAACCGTTTCGTCGGCATGAAGTCACGTGGGGTCTATGAAACGCCGGGGGGCACCATCCTTCTGGCCGCCCATCGGGCGATGGAAAGCATCACGCTGGATCGCGGCGCGGCGCATCTGAAAGACGAATTGATGCCGCGCTATGCCGAACTGATCTACAATGGTTTCTGGTTCGCGCCGGAGCGGGAAATGCTGCAGGCGGCCATCGACAAGAGCCAGGAGCATGTGACCGGTTCGGTGCGGCTGAAGCTCTACAAGGGCAATGTGATCGTGGTGGGGCGCAGTTCGCCGCATTCGCTTTACAGTCAGGATCTGGTGACGTTTGAAGATGACCGCGGCGCCTATGACCAGAAGGATGCGCAGGGCTTCATCAAATTGAATGCGCTGCGCCTTCGGACCTTGGCGATGCGCAAACGGAAGACGGGTGCATGACGAACGCGAACGCCGAACAGATCGAGTATTGGAACGGGTCTGGCGGCGAACGCTTTGCCCGCCACCAGCAGTTCATCGACTACGGACTGGGGCTGATTACCGATGCGGCACTGGAAAAGGCGGCCCCGGCGCAAGGGGCTGTGGCGCTCGACATCGGCTGCGGCTGTGCCGACACCACCATTCGTTTGCGCGAAATGGTCGGAGAACATGGCGCGGTGATGGGGGTGGATGTGTCCCAGCCGATGCTGCGCATTGCCCGTGCGCGGGCGCACAGTGCGGGCCTGGAAATCCGTTTTGCCGAGGCCGATGCGGCGACCTTCAATTTTCAGCCGGTGTTCGATCTGGTGTTCTCCCGCTTCGGGGTGATGTTTTTTGCCGATCCGGTGGCGGCATTCGCGAACATCCACCGGGCGTTGAAGCCGGAAGGGCGGTTGTTCTTTGTGTGCTGGCGCGCGGCGGACGAGAATGCCTGGTCCGCCATTCCGTTCGAGGCGGCGCGCGAGTTTCTGCCGCCGATGGAGAAGGGCGATCCGGACGCGCCTGGCCCTTATGCCTTTGCCGATGGCGGCCGTGTGACGCACATTCTGGAACAGGCGGGGTTTCACGATGTGCGTGTTGAAAAACTCAACAGCGTGATGCGCTTGGGAAGTTCGCTGGATGCGGCCGCGGAAAATGCACTGAGCCTCGGCCCGGTGGCGCGGGCATCGAGCGGCGCTGACGAAAAAACGCTTACGGTCGTTCGCGAACGCATTCGCGCGGCATTGGCGCAATACGAAACGCCCGACGGGATTGCCGCACCGGCGGCGTGCTGGCTGGCCAGCGCCGCCCGCTAAATGCCTCCCCGCTAAACGTCGAGGTCAGCCGTCAGCGCATTGTCCTGAATAAACTCGCGGCGCGGTTCCACGATATCGCCCATCAGCTTGGTGAAAAGGTCGTCCGCCTCGTCCGCATGCTCCACCTTGACCTGAAGCAGGGTGCGGGCGTTTTCGTCCAGCGTGGTCTCGAACAATTGTGAAGCGTCCATTTCGCCCAGCCCCTTATAACGCTGGAGCGCGAGACCCTTGCGGCCCCATTCGAGAACCGCGCGCAGCAATTGACCGGGGGAGCGGATTTCCACCTGTTCGTCCTTCCGGCGCAGGACGCCGAAGCGCAGATAGGCCGCCTGAAGATCGGCAGCCATGCGGTCCAGCCGCCTTGCGTCGGCGCTGGACAGAACGGCACCATCGATCGCCACGGTTTCGCGGACGCCGCGTACTTCGCGCCAGAATTTCAGACCACCGTCATCGGTCGGCTCGCCATGCCAGCCGCGCTCGGTCTCATCGCTCAGCGTATCGAGACGGCGGGCGATATAGGCGGCGGCTTCGGCGGCGCGGGTGGGATCGCCCAGCGTTTCCGGATTGAGGGCACCGGCGATCGCCGCCTGTTCCAGCACGAAGCGGGGATAATGCTGCGGGAAATTGGCTAGCGCCGCATCGGCGGCACGGGCTTTTTCCACGGCGTTTTCGAAATCGGCGCCCGAGAGAACCTCACCCGTGTAGAGGGTGAAGGTGGCGCCGGTGACGCCTTCGGAGAGCAGATAGTCGTCCAACTCGCGCTGATCCTTCAGATAGCGTTCGGACTTGCCGCGGGTGGCTTTGTAAAGCGGCGGCTGGGCGATGTAGAGGTGCCCGCGCTCGATGATCTCACGCATCTGGCGATAGAAGAAGGTGAGCAGCAGGGTACGGATATGGGCGCCGTCCACGTCCGCGTCCGTCATGATGATGATCTTGTGATAGCGCAGCTTGTCCGCATTGAATTCATCGCGTCCGATGCCGGTGCCAAGCGCGGTGATCAGCATCGCGATGGCTTCGCTGGAGAGCATTTTCTCGAACCGCACGCGCTCGATATTCAGAATTTTGCCGCGTAACGGCAGTACGGCCTGGTTGGTACGGTTGCGCGCCTGTTTGGCGCTGCCGCCGGCGCTGTCGCCCTCAACGATGAAAAGTTCGCACTTGGCCGGATCGCGTTCCTGACAATCGGCGAGTTTGCCGGGCAGGGATGAGGAATCGAGCGTACCCTTGCGCCGTGTCAACTCGCGCGCCTTGCGGGCCGCTTCACGGGCCGCGGCGGCCTCCACCACCTTGCCGACGATAGCGCGGGCTTCCTGGGGATGTTCTTCGAACCAGCGGCCCAACTGCTCCAGCATTACGCCTTCCACCACCGGGCGGACTTCAGAGGAGACCAGCTTATCCTTCGTCTGCGAGGAAAATTTCGGGTCCGGCACCTTGACCGAGAGCACGCAGGTCATGCCTTCGCGGCAATCGTCGCCGGTCAGCGTGATCTTTTCCTTTTTCTGAATGCCGGATTCGTCGGCATATTTCGTCACCACGCGGGTCAGCGCGGCGCGGAAACCGGCCAGATGGGTGCCGCCATCGCGCTGCGGGATGTTGTTGGTGAAGCACAGCATGCTTTCGTGATAGGTGTCGTTCCACACGATGGCGGCTTCGACCGAAATATCGTCCCGCTCCGCCGTGAGCAGGATGGGCGCCGGGATCAGGGCGTTCTTGGTGCGGTCGAGAAAGCGGACAAAGGCTTCCAGCCCGCCTTCGTAATGCAGTGTGATTTCCTTCTTCTCCACCCCGCGCTTGTCAGCCAGCACGATGGTGACGCCGGAGTTCAGGAAGGCGAGTTCGCGCAGACGGTGTTCGAGGGTGGCGTAATCGAACTCCGTCTTGGTGAAAGTGTGTGTGCTGGGCAGGAAGGTGACTTCGGTGCCGCGTTTACCGGCAGCTTCTCCCACAATGGCCAGCGGCGCTTCCGGCACGCCGTCGCGGAAGCGCATGTAGTGTTCCTTGCCGTTGCGCCAGATGCGCAGGTCCAGCCATTCCGACAGCGCGTTCACCACCGAAACGCCGACGCCGTGCAGACCGCCCGAAACCTTGTAGGCGTTCTGTTCAAACTTACCGCCGGCGTGAAGCTGGGTCATGATCACTTCGGCAGCCGAAACGCCTTCTTCTTCATGAATGCCGGTGGGGATGCCGCGGCCATTGTCGCGCACGGTGCAGGAACCGTCCGGATTGAGGATCACATCCACCCGGTCGGCATAGCCGGCCAGCGTTTCGTCGATCGCATTGTCCACGACCTCATGCACCATGTGGTGCAGGCCCGAGCCATCATCGGTATCGCCGATATACATGCCGGGGCGTTTGCGCACGGCATCGAGGCCCTTCAGGACCTTGATGGAATCGGCGCCATATTCGTTGGGTTCGGTAGGTGTGCTCATGGTGTTCAACCGGAGATGGGCGTGAGGACGGAGTTCTCAACGCCAAGAAAATCCGCCTGACCGCCGAGGGTGGCGAACAGTTCGCTGTCGGTGCCGGTCATCCAGGCCTGGGCGGATAGAGCGAGGATTTCTTCGAACAGGGCATCACGGCGGCCCCTGTCCAGATGGGCGGCAATTTCATCCAGCAGCAATATGGGTGCATGACCGCCAGCCCGGTGCGAGGCTTCCCACGCATCGGCCAGCACGATGGAAATCAGCAATGCCTTCTGCTCCCCAGTGGAGCATTCGCGCGCATCGGCGCATTTCACCGTGTGGCGCACGGCAAGGTCGCTCAGATGCGGGCCGAAATTGGTGCGGCCGGATTCTGCATCGCGCGCGCGCATCCGCTCCAGTCTTTCGCAGATGGTGTCAATCACGTCGGCCCCTTCGGCCGCGGCAAGATCTTCCACCTCGCCCGTGATGCGCAACTGGGCGCAAGGGAAGGCACCGGTTTCGCCACGCTCCGTCAGGGCGCGGTTGAGACGATCCGCGGTTTCACTGCGCGCAGCCATCACGGCATAACCGCTTTCGGCCATTTCACGCTCCAGCGCCTCCAGCCAGGCGCGGTCACGCGGGCCGAATTTGAGCAGACGGGCGCGTTCGCGCATTGCGGTTTCGTAGCGGGTGACGTGGCGGGCGTGACCGGCATCGGCGCCGAACACCAGCCGGTCGAGGAATTTGCGCCGCCCGCTGGCCCCTTCGATGAACAGACGGTCCATCGCCGGCGTCAGCCAGTTGACCGGCGCGATCTCGCTCAGATCCGCGGCGTTCTTTGCCGGTGCGCCGTTCAGGCGCAAATGCCGCCGTTCCCCACCATTGGGGCCGAGTGTCAGACCGGTACCGATCTCATGCGTTTCACCGCTGCGCAGGACGGTGGCGGCCACCGCCCATTGCGGCCCGTCCGGCACCGCGGGACCGCGGCGCACGTGCTCGCCCAGTTTCGCGCCGCGCAGGCCACGGCCGGGTGAGAGCAGCGACAGCGCATCGAGCACATTGGTCTTGCCTGCACCGTTCGGCCCCACCAGCACCACCGGGCGCGGCGAAACCGCAATCTCCGCCGCCACGTAGGAGCGGAAATTGCGCACCACCAGCCGGGTAACGGCGAGCCGGGATGCCCCCACGGCAAACGGCACGCCCAACGGGCGCGGATCGGAGGACAGGGACAAGGAGCTACACCCGCATCGGCATCAGGACGTAGAGCGCACGCTTGTCGTCCTTGTCTTCGATGACGGTGGGCGAGCCGGCATCCGAGAGCAGGAAATGGATTTCCTTGCCTTCGACCTGGCCCGTGATGTCAAGCAGATAGCGGGCGTTGAAGCCGATCTCGATGGCAGAGGCGGTATAGGTGGCGCCCACTTCCTCCGTCGCCGTGCCGGATTCCGGATTGACGACGGACAGCGTTACCTTGTCCTCCGCAATATGGAGTTTCACCGCACGGGTCTTGTCAGCCGAGATGGTGGAGACGCGGTCCACCGCATTCGAGAAATCACCGGAATCCAGCATCAGCGATTTGTCGTTCGCTGCCGGGATCACGCGCTGATAATCGGGAAAGGTGCCGTCGATCAGTTTCGAGGTCAGTTCAAGGCCGTTGAAGCCGAACTGAATTTTGGTGTCTGACAGCGAAACCTCAATCGCGCCTTCCGCATCGTCCAGCAGGCGGCGGAGTTCGCCCACCGTCTTGCGCGGAATGATCACGCCCGGAATATCCGCCGCCCCATCCGGCAGATCGAGTTCGTAACGGGCAAGGCGATGGCCATCGGTCGCCACCGCGCGCAGCACCGGCTGCTTGTCCTTGGTCGCATGCACGAAGATGCCGTTGAGATAGAAACGGGTCTCTTCCGTGGAGATCGCAAAACGGGTCTTGTCGATCAGCCGCTTCAGATCGTCCGCCGCGATGCGGAAACGATGGGGCAGGGCGCCCGCCGTCATCTGGGGAAAATCCTCCCGCGGCAGGCAGGCGAGTTCGAACCGCACGCTGCCGGCCGAAATGGCAAGGCGGCCGCCTTCGCTGGTCAGCAATTCGGCCTGCACCTGAGAGCCGTCCGGCATCTTGCGCACGATGTCGTACAGCATATGCGCGGGCGCAGTGGCCGATCCGTTGCGCAGCACATCGGCCGGCAGGGATTCGATGATTTCGATATCCAGATCGGTCGCTGTGAGCTTGAGCTGACCCTTGGCCGCCTCAATCATCACATTGGACAGAATGGGAATGGTGTTGCGGCGTTCGACGACACTTTGCGCATGGCTGAGCGCCTTCAGGAAGGCGCCGCGTTCGACGTTGATTTTCATTGCTCTCGCGCTTCGTTTCCGCTGGCTTCGGTCTCATGAAAAGCCCGGCCAAAGCCGGGCTGTAACCCATTGAATCACTTGAGCTTCCAATAGGGCGAGACTCAAGTACCGCAGTATATCAGGCGGCGTCAGCGGTGAACAGGTTTTGTGGGGTTTTCCGCAGCCTTTCCAGCCCCTGAAAACGGGGCCGGAAAGGAGCGGAACAATACCGGAGAAATACCGGAAAAGATTAGTGCTCGTTCCTGCGGGAGAGGACCTGTTTCAGGAAATCCACTTCCTGCCGGAACACGGGATCGTCGTTGCATAACGCTTCCACCCGGCGGCAGGCGTGCAGCACCGTGGTGTGATCGCGGCCCCCGAAACGGCGGCCGATTTCCGGCAGCGAACGCGTGGTCAATTGCCGGGCAAGATACATCGCAACCTGGCGCGGCCGAGCCACCCGGCGGGCGCGCTGCGGCGAATGGAAATCGCGCACGTCGAGTTTGTAGAACTCCGCCGTCTTGCGTTGAATGTCGTCGATCGAGGTCTTGAGCGAGCCGACGCGCGCGCCGATGGCATCTTCCGCCATGTCGAGCGTCACGGGCTTCTTGGTCAGATCGCTATAGGTCGCGATCTTGGTCAGGACACCAATCAGTTCGCGGGGCGACGCGTTGTCCATATCCGCGATCCGCTCCAGCACTTCTTGCGGCAGGCTGACACCGGGCCGCTGGCGGGTGAATTCCGCCGCACGGGATTCCAGAATGCCGAGCCTTGTGCCGCGATCCGGCTTTTCCAGCGCCACCACAAGCCCGCCCGCGAGGCGGGAGCGGATGTCGGCGCCCAATCCTTCCAGGGCAGCCGGCGGCCGGTCTGCCGCGATCACCACGCGGCGGCGCAGATCGGCCAGCGCATTCACGGTGTAGAGAAATTCCGAACCCGTCGCGCTCGACCGGCAGATGTGTTGCAGATCGTCCAGGATCAGCACATCGGCGGTGCGCAACTCTTCCTTGAAGGACAGCGTGTCCTTTCGATAGAGCGCGCTGAGGAAGTGGCGCATGAAATCTTCCGCCCGCAGGAACAGGGTGCGCCGTCCGCGCTTGCGGAATTCGAGCGCCGCTGCATTCAGCAGATGGGTCTTGCCGTAGCCGAAGCCGCCATGAATGTAGAGCAGGGCGAGATCGTCCTCGCTGCCTTCGGCAAAGGCGCGCGCGGCCCGGTGGCCGAATTCGTTCGCGGATCCGGTGATGAAACTGTCGAACGATTGCGCGGGATGCAGGATCCGGCTCCACAGCCCTTGCGGCTTGGCCGTATCGGCGGATGGGGTGGCGCCATAGCCCGCGAGCGCAACAGGCGGCGGAGGCGTGACCGGAACGGCGCGGGTGATGTTGCCGCCGATCGCGGGTTTCACCGCATTGAGCACGATGCTGATAGAGGCAGGCTCCGCCCCTTCGCTGCGCAGTGCGCGGTCGATGCGGGCGACATAATGGTTCGCCACCCAGTTGCGCACAAAAGGCTTCGAGGCACCGATGCAGAGTTCGTCACGCTCATGCGAGACGAGCGTCAAGGGCCCGATCCAGGCGTCAAATACCGCTTCACCAAGATCGCGCCGCAGCCGTTCACGGGCGGCTGTCCACGCCGCGCCCCAATCGGGGCGCGACGGCCTGCTCATACTTTGTGCCATTATCCCTAATCCGGTTTACCCGGCGCTTTTGGCCGGAGTGATTGTTATTGTTGTGCCCTGGACCCGCTCGCCTTCAGCGCGATCGAAATCTCTCCTGCTTCGGCATCTGCCCCTCCGTTTTTTATCCCTGGTTTTACTTATCCCTGGCGCCAGGGCAGACCTGACGCCTTCCAGCCATTGGTACCGCCGCGATGGCGCTGGCCATCCAGATCGCCTTCGAAGCCGCCAGAAATGTTGTAGGCCCGCGTGAAGCCCGCCCGTGTCATGGCGATAGCAGCGGCGCGCGAACGGGCGCCGGAGCGGCAGAGGAACAGGACCGGCGCGTTCCTGTTCGCGCCCGCCTTCTGAATCTCCGCACCCGCCTCGGCCACGAAATCGGGATTGGGCGCCATGGTGGGAAAGCGCTGCCATTCCACACAATGCACCGCGCGGCTCAGAGAGGAGAGGTCGGGCAGGCCGACAAAGTTCCACTCTGCCACCGTGCGCACATCCACGATCTGGGCCGCCGGTTCCGCCTGGCAGAGGGCCCACGCATCCTGCGGCGTAAGATCGCCAGCGTAATCGGAAGGGGTATTGGCATCGCTCATGGCACTGAATCCGGCAAAGCTCTACCGTGCGCGGCAATCGCCACGTCACTGCATTGCGAAAATTTGAAAGAAACGAGATTTAATACTTGGCGATTATTTGTCTGGACCGGTCATGTGCCGTAGATGACTGAATCTTCTTATTATTTTCTCTTGTCATTGTTTTGTCCGTTCAACCGCCGCGCAAAAAGAAGATACGCTTAAGGGGGGCGCGGCTGCAAGGGAACAAAGAGCGAATCAGTGCTGATTCGACAGCAGGCCGCACTTCGATGCCGACGCTAAGCGTATGTACCGTATACGGAAAATCCTGCGTGGTGGCGAGTCGTGACGAATCAGCGACTTAAAGGTTCGATGCGCGATGTTGCGCTGCCGAAATGTGAAAGAAATACGTCAGTCAGTCTACGGACAATAAAAAGCGGGTCCGAAGCCAATCCGGACCCGCCAGCATTTCAGACGCTCAAGAATTCGTAGGCCGATCAAGCCCCGAGCTTGGCCACACGCTTCGACAGCCGGGAAACCTTCCGGGCGCCGGTATTCTTGTGGATAACTCCCTTGGAGACGCCGCGCATGATCTCGGGCTCTGCCGCCTTCAGCGCCGCCTTGGCCGCCGCCTGATCGCCCTTGGCAATCGCCTCTTCCACCTGACGGGTGAAGGTGCGGATACGGCTCTTGCGGGCCTGGTTGACCGTGGTGCGTTTGGCCGCGGTGCGGACCCGCTTTTTGGCCGAAGCAATATTGGGCATGGGACGTCCTTCGTTATTCCGGAAGGCGGGGCGTATACCGCGCGGCAGCCGGGGGGTCAATTGGGCAGGTGTTAGCGGTCCTTGAAGGCGGGTTTGCGCTTCTCGCTGAAGGCGGCCATGCCTTCCTTCTGATCCTCGGTCGCGAACATGGAATGGAACACCCGGCGTTCGTAGCGCACCCCCTCGCTCAGCGTAGTTTCATAGGCCCGGTTCAAGGTCTCCTTGGTCATCATCACGATGGGCAGGGATTTTTCGGCGATGGTGCGGGCGGCCTTCATCGCCTCTGCCATCAGATCCGCGGCCGGGACCACGCGGGAGACGAGGCCGGCGCGTTCCGCCTCCGCCGCGTCCATGTTGCGGCCGGTCAGGCACATTTCCATTGCCTTGGACTTGCCCACGAAACGGGTCAGCCGCTGGGTGCCGCCGATGCCCGGCATCACGCCCAGATTGATCTCCGGCTGGCCGAATTTCGCGGTATCGGCAGCGATGATGAAATCGCACAGCATGGCAAGCTCGCACCCGCCGCCCAGCGCCCAGCCCGCCACGGCCGCGATGATGGGTTTGCGGATGGCCACGATCCGGTCATTCGCCGCGGCGAAGAAGTTCGCCTTGTACATATCCATGTAAGACTGGCCCGACATCTCCTTGATATCGGCGCCGGCGGCGAAGGCGCGGTCGGAGCCGGTGAGCACGATGGCACGTACCGCATCGTCCCGGTCCCACGCCTCCAGCGCCGTGACCAGTTCCTGCAGCAATTCGCTGTTCAGCGCGTTGAGCGCCTTGGGCCGGTTGAGTGTGATCACACCGACGCCGCCATCGACCGTGGCAAGGATGTTGTTGTAGGTCATCTCTCAAACTCCATGGGCTGGCCCATCCGTGGCGCGGACGAGGGTGGAATGCAAGCCATCTGCCATCGGACGCAATCGCGAAGGAACACCGATCATGTCAACGGTTGAACGGGTTGCGGCCTGCGCCTGTGGCAAGGTGCGGCTCAGCGCGCGCGGAACGCCGATCGTCAATGGTGCCTGTCATTGCAGCGATTGCCAGGCGGGCGCCCGCCTGATGGAAGGGGCAGGTGCGCGGCCCGGCTTTTGCGATGCATGGGGCGGCACGGCCTATCTCTCCTATCGCGACGACCGGCTGGACTGGCTCGAGGGCAGGGAGATGGTGCGCGGTTTCAAGCTGAAACCGGATGCGCCAACCACACGCTACATGACGACGTGCTGCAACACGGTGATCTTTCTCAAGTATGGGCCGGGGTGGTGGACATCGGTTTACCGGGGTCGTTTCGGCGATGCGGCGCCGCCGCTCGAGATGCGCAACAAGACGGCTTATGCGCTCAGCCCCGAGACGTTGCCGCGCGATGCGCCGGCCTTTCGCAATTTTCCCATGCGGATGGTGTGGCGCCTTTTGAGCGCGCGCGTGGCGATGTGGCTGCATATCTAAAGTAAGGCTCTGTTGTTGATTTGCTGTGGCGCGCAGACGGCAATGGCCGCGCTACGAGCGCCTCGGGCACAAATCCAGAGATGATGCGGATATGGGGATGGAGCGTGACGCTGCCAAGGGGCGGAAAACGCGTTGGCTGTGGATAAGTTTTGGCGACGCCGGTCAGGCCGCTTCAGCCATGGCTGCCTTGAGACGTTGCTCAATCTCCTTCGCCGTTGTGCCGCGGTTGATAGGACGAAGCCCAACAAGATCGTTGGCGGCGCGTGTGATGCGCGCTTCTACGAAGGATTCCTGTGGCAACTTTCCGTTTTCAACCATCCAGCGTGAGACGGCGACCCAGTCCCAGAGCGGACTATCGCTGGTGACGCGCGCGACCGGCGCGGGGAAGTCTTTTCCGCGCGCACCTTTGCAGTAAAGGGAGATCGCTGCCCGCGAAAGACCGCTGCGCATGGCAATATCGGACAGATTGACAAGGTGATCGGGTTCAAGCCGCTCCACGCGGGCACCGGCTTTCGAAACATCGGCGAAGGCCGATACAATTGCCTGCGCGAAGGATTTGGCCGCGCGGGAGAATTCCAGAGCGATCATGCCCTTCTGAAAGGAAATGGTCGCGTCATCGCAACCGGCTTCGTAGAAGCGATCTTCAAAATCGTCACGGTTGGGATCAAGTCCCGACGCGATGATCGTGAATTCATAGGTTTTCATCGCCATCTCCATTCCCGTGCGGACAACGCGCGATAGCTCGCCTGATCGCCCGGGCGTGGTGCTCTGCAACCCTTGGCGTAGACCAGACGGACAACTGACAGCCATCGCGGTCGTGCCAGGGACAGAACAGCCGCCCCCATGCGTGACCATGTGCCTTTTTCCAGACCCAGCCACGCAATTCCGCGTAAGCAACGGCGGCTTCAATCTCCTTGTTCGGGTGTGAAGGTCTACGCACAAGGCACGCGGAGCGTAGAATGGTTGTAAACAAATGTCAACAAAAAATCCTTTATCGAAATCGAGGCAACCGCAGGCGGGTGCATCGTCCGGCCAGCACTCTGGCGCGGCATGTACGGGGGTTCAATCGTAAGAAGACAAACATCTACAAGATCGCCGTAGCCCGGTTCAGTCCCCGAACGGCTTGGCACGCAGGCGTTTGCGGTTTGATTGCACCTTCTTGCCTTCCAGCCGCCGCTCCTTGCTCGCCTTGGTTGGCCGCGTGGGTTTGCGCGTTTTCGGTGCAATCGTGGCCGTGCGGATCAGATCGAATAAGCGCGCACGTGCGTCGTCGCGGTTCTTCTGCTGATCGCGAAAGCGGCGCGCGGTGATGAGAATGGCGCCGTCACGCGTCAGTTTCGCACCGGCGAGGATGCGCAAACGCGCATGCACATCGGCGGGCAGGTTTGCGCGCGCCGCTTCGAAGCGAAGCTGCACCGCGCTCGCCACCTTGTTCACATTCTGACCGCCCGGCCCGGAGGAGGCGATGAAGCTCTCCGACAGCAGGCTGTCGTCAATCGCAATGCGGGCCGTGACTGGAATCTTCGTCATGTTTTTCTTTTAGAGCATGACCTGACTTTTTTGCATCGGATCATGCTCCAGATTCTTTGGTTTGCGCGCGATTTGTCCGAAAAACCGCTTCACACTTTTCCGGATCGCGCTTATTGTCTTGACATGCAACTAAATGGTTACATATTAGAGTCATGAGCATGGATGCGGCTTTCCGGGCGCTGGCAGATAAGAACCGGCGCCGGTTGCTGGACCGGCTGCACGCCCGGAACGGGCAGACCCTGAACGCGCTTTGTGACGAGATGGGCATGACACGGCAGGCCGTCGCCAAACATCTGGGCATTCTGGAAGCGGCAAACCTGATCGCCGTGCAGTGGCGGGGCCGCGAGAAGCTCCATTTCATCAATCCCGTTCCGATCAACGAGATCGCCGAACGCTGGATCGGCAAGTTCGAGCGCGGGCGGCTTCAGGCGCTGGCCGATCTGAAAAAACAGTTGGAGGAGAAATGATGAATTTTGGTGCCGCTTCATACCCGTCATGGCCCGGCCATGACGGTTGGGAAGTATCTGGCCATGACGAATGGAGGGAAGGATGAGCAGCGATCTCACCACCGAGGATACGGTTTATGTCACCTATATCGCGGCGGCGCCGGAACAGGTGTGGCGGGCACTGACCGAAAGCCAGTTCACCGCGCGCTATTTCTTCGGCCGTTCGGTCGAAAGCGATTGGAAGCAGGGTTCCAAATGGCTCTTGCGTATGCCCGACGGGCGCGAAGACATTGTCGGCGTGGTGCGCGAATGCGATCCGCCGCGCAGGCTGGTTCTGACCTGGAACATTGCCTGGGCACCAGGGCAATTTCCCGAATGCGTCGTCACCTATGACATCGAACAGGCGTTCGATGGCGTTGTGCGCCTGACCATGACGGAGGCGCACCCGACACCGATTGCAAAGGGGCTGCTGGAGGGCGGGCGCAAGGGCTGGCCGATGATCCTGTCGGGACTGAAATCGCTGCTTGAAACGGGCAACGCGCTCAATGTGCCGACGCCCATGCCACCAAAGGAGTTGCAGCCATGAGCACATCGCAATTCATCTATGTGACCTACATCCGCACCACGCCGCAAAAGCTGTGGGACGCACTGACCAATCCTGAATTCCAGAAGCAATACTGGTTTGGCATGCACCAGGAATCCGAATGGAAGGCCGGGTCGCCATGGAAGTTGCTGTTTTCCGACGGCCGCGTTGCGGATGCGGGCGAAGTTTTGGAGAGCGATCCACCACGGCGCCTCGTGCTTAGCTGGCAAAACCAGTTCAAGCCTGAATTGACAGCGGAAGGACATGCCCGCTGTGTTTACGATATCGAGGCGGACGGCGATGTCGTCAGGTTGACGATCACCCATTCCATAGACCGCGAAGGCGCAAAACTGATCGAAGCGGTATCCGGCGGCTGGCCGCGCATCCTGTCGAGCCTCAAGAGTCTGCTTGAAACCGGCACGCCGATACCGTCGAGCCACCAAGGGGCGGGGGCGTGAGATGAGCAAGGCAGAAACACAGTTTGTTTATGTCACCTATATCGTCGCGACACGGGACGCGGTGTGGCAGGCGCTGACCGATCCGGAAGTCACGAAGCGTTACTGGATTCACGCCAATATCTCGGACTGGAAGCCCGGTTCGGTGTGGGAGCATCAGCGTATCGATGGATCGGGAGCGGCCGATGTCGTCGGGCACGTGATCGAAAACGTGCCGGAAGAACGGCTGGTGTTTAGCTGGGCAGCGCCGGGCGAACAGACCGATCCGGCAAAAGTGTCCCGTGTGCGCTTTGACCTTGCAGAGCATAAACCCGGCGTGGTGCGCCTGACAGTCACGCATTACGACCTTGAGCCCGGCTCCGGCATGGAACGCGGCATCAGTGAAGGCTGGCCGCAGGTGCTTTCCAATCTGAAAACGCTGCTCGAAACCGGTACGGCCGCAACGCTGTGGTAGTGCGAAGGGTCAACCTTGCGGCGCCGATCCGGGCCGAAGGTAGCCGAGCATGTGCGCCACGTAATCGGCTTTTCCCAGTTCTATGTTCCGGCTGCGCAAAATCGCATAGGCGGTCGTCAGGTGGAAATAGAACTGGGGCAGCGCCCAGTCGCGTGCGTATTGCGCACCTGTCATGTCGAATATGATGCCGTTCGGAAGCGCGAGCGTCACGGTCCGTTGCGCGCCGGCATCAAGGGCGTTTGCAGGAAGTTCGCGTAAGGCCGACAGGGTTTCGGCGATGCGGGCTTGCGCATCGGCGATCGAGCCCGGCTGTTCACCGGCATTGCTGGCTTCACGGGACAGTTGCTCCAGCGCTTCCGGTAGAGGTTCGCCGCGGAGCCTGAACGACGCTTCCCGCGCCTGCAGGCAGGCAAAGCGGATTTGCGTCGACAAAGGGAACATATCGGGTGCGAGCCGCGCTGATAGCAGCGCCTCTGCTTCCGCTTTCGGCAATTGTTTGTGCGCCTTGTCGAGCCAGCCCGATAGTGCCCGCAACATCTGCGTGTATGTCGGCACAAGAAGGTCTGTTAGGGTCATGAATACTCCTGAAGCATTCAAGTTATCGAAGGAAAACTGCCCCGATCTTATCTGTCGCCGTCAGCGGTGCAATGGTTCCCGCACCGGCGCACCCCAGGGAGTATGAGATGGCGAAAACCGTGCGAACTTTTCTGATGTTCACCGGCCGTTGTGAGGAGGCGATCACCCTCTACACAGCGCTGATCCCCAATTCCGAAATCGTGACGCTCACGCGCTGGGGTGCGGGCGGAGAGGGCAAAGAGGGCAGCGTGCAACAGGTTCTGTTCACGCTGAACGGCGTCGAATATGCCGCTTTCGACAGCCCGCCGGTGCACGCATTCGATTTCACACCATCGATGTCACTGTTCGTCGATTGCGAAAGCGAAGCGGAACTCGACCGCATTTTCGCCGCGCTATCGGATGGCGGACAAATCCTGATGCCGCTGGGCGACTATGGCTTCAGCAAGAAATTCGGCTGGACCAATGATCGCTTCGGCGTGTCATGGCAGATCAATTATGGCGGTGTGAGCTATCTCTGACATTTCGGGCAATAGAAGCTGGAGCGGCCGGCCTGCACGATGCGCTTGATCGGGGTTTTGCAGCGCGGGCAGGGCGTGCCTTCGCGGTCATAGACCCGGAAGCGATGCTGAAAATAGCCGAGTTCGCCATTGACCTGTTTATGATCGCGCAGTGAGGAGCCGCCGGCCTTGATTGCATCTTCCAGCACCGCCTTGATGGCGCGGGCGAGCGGGGTGATCGCTTTCGCGCTGACCGAACCGGCAAGTTTTTTGGGTGAGATGCCGGCGCGGTAGAGCGCCTCACAGACATAGATGTTGCCGAGGCCCGCAATCAGGCGTTGATCGAGCAGGGCGGATTTGATCGGCGTGCGTTTGCCCGCCAGCGCTTTTTTCAGAAAGGCGGCATCGAAGGCGGGCGACAACGGCTCCGGCCCCAGGCCCTTGAACAGGGGATCGCTGTCGAGACCATCATGCGGCAGCAACGTCATCAGCCCGAAGCGGCGATGGTCGGTGAAGATGATGCGGGCGGGCGCGTCGGTCTCCATCACCACATGGTCGTGCTTGCCGGGGGCGCCGTCTGCGCCGGCCGACACGCTCATCCGCCCGCTCATGCCGAGGTGGATGACCAGGTCCTCCCCATTGTCCAGTTCGGCCAGGATATATTTGGCCCGGCGGGCGAGGCGCAGGACCCGGCGGCCGGTCAGCCGGGTGGCGAAATCTTTTGGAAAAGGGCGGCGCAAATCGCCGCGGCGGGTGACGACCTTGGTAAACCGGTGGCCTTCCATGGCAGGAAGGAGGCCCTGCCGGACGGTTTCGACCTCAGGCAATTCGGGCATTCTTATCCTCTGTGGTGTAGTGTCAGAGCAATGAGCGACGCAGAACAGTCTAGCGCCTCCTTCGGCTTTCGCGATGTGCCGGAAGGAGAAAAGAAGGGTCTGGTGGGCGGGGTCTTCACCTCGGTCGCGAACCGCTATGACCTGATGAATGATCTGATGAGCGCCGGTGTCCACCGGCTGTGGAAGGATGCCTTTGTCGATTGGCTGAACCCGCAGCCGGGTATGCGCGTGCTGGATGTGGCGGGCGGGACCGGCGACATCGCGGTGCGGATCGCGAAGCGGGCGCGGATGCGTGGTGGCGATGCCGAAATCGTGATCTGCGACATCAATCCGGCCATGCTGGAAGCGGGGCTGAAGCGCGCCGATGTGCTGGAAGCGGGCAATATCCGCTGGGTCTGCGGCGATGGCGAGAGCGTTCCCATCCCCGATGCCAGTATGGATGCCTTCACCATCGCTTTCGGCATCCGCAACGTCACCCATATCGACCGCGTATTGACCGAGGCGCGGCGCGTGCTGCGGCCGGGCGGGCGGTTTCTGTGTCTGGAATTTTCAAAGGTGGAAGCGCCGATCCTCGACAGCATTTATGACCGCTATTCCTTTTCGGTGTTGCCGCGGCTGGGCGAGTTCGTGGCCGGTGATGGCGAAGCCTATCGCTATCTGGTCGAAAGCATCCGCCGGTTTCCGCCGCAGGCGAAATTCGCGAAAATGATCGCCGATGCCGGGCTTTCGCAGGTGAAGGTGCGCAATTTGAGCGGCGGCATCGCGGCCATGCACTCGGCCTGGCGGATTTGATGGGGGTGTTCGGCGATTTGCGGCGGCTGTGGCGCGGGGTGCGGACCCTTGCGCGGCATGATGCGCTGATCCCGCGCGAATATGCCGGGCGTCTGCCGCCGTCCTTTCGCATGGCGCGCACGCTGACCGGAAGCCGCAAGGCGAAGGATGCGGATACGACGCCGGGCAAGCGGTTGGCGCTGGCGCTGGAAAGTCTTGGACCGGCTTACATCAAGCTGGGGCAGGTGCTTGCCACGCGGCCAGACATTGTTGGTGGCGATGTGGCGGGTTCGCTGGTGTCGCTACAGGATCGCTTGCCGCCGTTCCCGACCGATGTGGCGCGGAAGGTGGTGACCGAGGCGCTGGGCATGCCGTTGGAGACATTGTTCTCCAGTTTTTCGGAGCCTGTGGCTGCCGCCTCCATCGCGCAGGTGCATCTGGCCCAGACCACCGAAGACCCGCCCCAGCGCGTGGCGGTGAAAGTGCTGCGGCCGGAGGTGCGTGATGAGTTCGCCCGCGACCTGCGCGCCTTTGCACTGGCCGCGCGGATCGCCGAACGGTTTTCGCGTGAGGCGCGGCGGCTGCGCCTGAAGGCGGTGGTGGAGACACTGGCGCGGTCGGTGGCGCTGGAGCTTGACCTGCGCATGGAAGCGGCAGCGGCATCGGAGCTTGCGGAGCGCACCCGTGCCGATCCCGATTTCCGCATTCCGGCAGTGGACTGGAAACGCACGCAGGACAGCGTGCTGACGACGGAATGGGTGGATGGCACGCCGATCCGCGATCGCGCAGCCCTGATCGCCGCCGGTTTCGACCCGGCAGAGATCGCGCGCATCGTGATCCGCAGTTTTCTGACACAGGCGCTGCGCGACGGATTTTTCCACGCCGACATGCATCCGGGAAATCTGTTCGTCGATGGTGACGGGCGGGTGGTGGCGGTGGATTTCGGTATCATGGGCCGCCTCGATCCCGATATGCGCCGCTTCATGGCCGAAACACTGGCCGGGTTTCTGGCGCGCGATTATCGCCGGGTGGCCGATGTGCATTACGAATATGGCTTCGTGCCCGCGTACCATCCGGTGGATACGTTTGCACAGGCGCTTCGCGCGGTGGGGGAGCCGGTGTTCGGCCGGCGCGCGCGCGATGTTTCGATGGGGCGCCTGCTGCAGCAATTGTTCGATACCACGCGCCGCTTCGATATGCGGGCCCAGCCGCAACTGATCCTGTTGCAGAAAACCATGATGGTGGTGGAGGGCGTGGCGCGCGGCCTGGACCCCGATTTCGATATCTGGGACGCCTCCCGTCCCGTGATCGAGGACTGGATGATCGGGCATGTGGGGCCGGAAGCACGCCTGCGCGATGCGGCGGAAGGTATGACTGCGCTTGGAAAGCTGGCGCAAAGCCTGCCGCAACTGCTGCGCAACGCGGAAAATGTTTCGCAGATGCTGGCCGAAGGCGGTATCCGCATTCACCCCGATAGCGCGCGCGCCATTGCACTGGCGCAGGCCGCACGCACGCGCCATGTGCGGGTAGCGGTGTGGATCATGGTGGCGGCGCTGGGGGCGATTGCGGCGTCGCTGTTTTGAAGATTGTTTTCGTTACTAGGGATGGATCGATAATCTGTCATGGCCCGCGAATGCGGGCCATCCAGTTGCAATCTGGAATGATCCTCCCGGAGGAAGCGCAGACAATCCTGCAAACAGAAACGTGATGTCACCTGGATGGCCCGCATTCGCGGGCCATGACAATCTGGGTATGAATGGAAAGTCTCAGACGATCTTGACGAGGCCGCCGTCGCAGGTTTGTGCGCCCTGATTGCCGAGCACATAAACCTTCAGCCGCATGGTGCGGTTGACGAGGCTTTGCATCTTCGGAACACGGAAGCGGATGGAACCATGCATCCGTTCTTCATCGGTCGGGATGACGGCTTCGAACCCGGCTGCGGGCTCACCCGCTTCGGGTGCGAAGCGCAGCACCACACGCACATCATTGCCCATCTTGCTGGAATCGAGTGCAGCACAAGCAACTGCGATGTGATCGCCCGGAATCACCGCCGGGATCGTGCCCATGCTGGTATCCACGGAATAGGGCGGCGCGATCGCCGGTATATCCGCATTCGATGCAAGCGCGGGCGCGGCCAGGCCGGGCATGAAACCCGCCATGGTCAAACCTGTGATTGCCGCCGCGATTTTACGCATCGAACCAGCCTCGGTACGTTCCTCCTGCTGCTTGGAAGTCTACTCCCAAAGGGACGGTTTCCCAAGATATTCCCGTTGCGTTCTCCCCCGTTTTCAGTACCGGCGGGAGAGAACGTAGAACCGGGTCGTCATGGTTACGGCGGCCACAAACAGGCCGAACGCCAGCCCGATCCAGATGCCGAATCCGTTCATTTTCATGCCGAAGGCCAGCCACAGGCAGACCGGGAAACCGCCCAACCAATAGCTGAAGCCCGCGATCCACATCGGTGCACGCGCATCCTTCAACCCGCGCAAGGAGAGGGCGCCGACCACCTGCAACCCGTCGAAAACCTGGAACGCGGCGGCCACATGCAGGAACACGATGGCCAGCGCGATCACGTCCTGGTTGTGGGCCGTATCGGCGAAATAGAGATTGGCGATGGCAGACGGAAACAATGACAGCAGAATTCCCGTCGCCGTCATGAAGGATGCCGCCATGATCATGGCGGAATAACCGGCCCGCCGCACCGCATCGCCATCGCGCGCACCCGCCGCAAGACCGACGCGCACGGTGGCCGCCATGCCGATGCCAAGCGGCACCATGAAGGTGATCGAGGGGACGTTCATCGCGATCTGGTGGGCCGCGACGGCGGCGGTGCCGAAGGTGCCCATGATCAGAGTTGCCGCGTTGAACAGCATCGCCTCGAAAATCATGGTCAGCCCGATCGGCATGCCGAGGCGGAAAACCTCCCGCAGATGATCCCAATGGGCGCGATGGAAACGGCGGAAGACGCGATATTTGCGCAGTTCCGGGATTAGCCAGACCGCCAGCACCATGGCCAGGAAACTGAAAGTATAGGACGACGCGCTGGCAATGCCGGCCCCGCGCAGTTCCAGCCGGGGAAAGCCGAAATGCCCGAAGATCAGCGCGTAATCGAGGGCCGCGTTGAAGAAGATCGCGACCACCATCACCCATAGCGAGGCATTGGGCCGCGACAGCGCGGTCGAGTAATTGCGCAGCACCTGATAGCCGAGCGAGAAGGGCAGGCCGATACACAGGTAGTGGACGAAAATGCCCGCGCCATGGGCAAGTTCAGGCTCCTGCCCCAGCAGCAACAGCACCTGTTCGGTGAACAGCAGGAACGTCAGCAGCGGCAAAGATACCATCAGCACAGACCAGAAGCCCATGCGCACCACCGCACGTACGCCGGCCCGGTCGCGCGGGTGGGCGCCCAGAATCTGTGCGATCATCGGCGCCACCGCGGCCACCGGCCCGCAGCCGATCAGCCAGGTGAAGAAGAAGACCGTATTGCCGAGTGCCGCGGAGGCAAGCGCCGTTTTGCCCAGGCGGCCGAGCATGATGACGTCGGTCGTCATGATCGCCATCTGGGCGAGCTGGGTCAGCACCAAGGGGGCGGCGAGCTTCAGAAGCTCCCGCGATTCGGCAATCCATGCCTCCAGCCCCTGGCCCGAAATACGCGGGCCGGCCTTGGCGAGATCGAGTTCTGCAACGTCCGTCATGACACGGGCTTTTCTTTTGTTGCCCGGGCCGGAAGCGGCGCATGGAAGAGGCGCGAGATACAAAAAACCCCTCCGAAGCGCATTCCGGCTCGGGAGGGGGATGAATTCCAGAACGGGCGGGAAACCTAGGCCGCGTTCACCTCACGAACCAACGCACCGGCGAAACCGCCGCCCAAAGGGACGGCCGATCCGCAATCGCGCATGATAGCGATGCTGTCGTTCATGCTTGCCGGTTCTCCTGGTCCGTGCGGGAGATTCCCGCAACGCTGGCGTGGGTACGCCCGGAAACGGGGCAAGTCAACTCGTCGCAGGTGCGGGGCTGCTATTCGGCCAGCGCGTGTGATGCGGCTGCATCGCAGGCCATGCGACCGCAACCGTATTGCAGTGCAAGAGGAAGGACCACCGCCTTTCGCGCTGTCTTGCCGCCGGACGGTTCGCTTTACCCCAGCCGATCCAAGGTCTTAGAGTCCGTTCTAATAACTATGCAATGAGGAACGGACCATGGACTTTACAATTCCAAAGCACATCACAGAACTTCTGGAAAAGATCGACGCCTTCATCGAGCGGGAGATCAAGCCGCTTCAGGCCCAGGACGATAACGAGCGCTATTTCGATCATCGCCGCGAATGGGCGCGCACCGATTTCGAGAATGGCGGCCTGCCGCGCCCGGAATGGGAGGCCCTGTTGGGTGAAATGCGCCGCCGCGCCGACAAGGCCGGATTCCTGCGCCTTGCCTTGCCGGAGGAATATGGCGGCAAGAACATCGGCAATCTGGCGATGGCGATCATCCGCGAACATCTGGCGACCAAGGGGCTTGGCCTGCACAACGATCTGCAGAACGAAACGTCGGTCGTCGGCAATTTCCCGCAGATCCTGATGTTCCGGGATTTCGGAACGGAGGAGCAGAAGGAAACCTTCCTGAAAGGCTCGCTGGAGGGCAAGACGCGCTGTGCCTTCGGCCTGACCGAACCCAATCATGGCTCGGACGCGACCTGGATGGAAACGCGCGCGGTGAAAGACGGCAATGGCTGGCGCATCAATGGCGCGAAGATGTGGAACACGGGCGTGCACACCGCAACGCACGATCTTGTGTTCGCCCGCACCTCGGGCAATGACGGCGATGCGCGGGGGCTGACCTGTTTCATCACACCGATGAATGCGGAAGGCGTGAAGATCGAGAAGTATTACTGGACCTTCAACATGCCGACCGACCACGCCCATGTCAGCTTCACCAATGTCTGGGTGCCGGACAGCGCGGTGTTCGGCCCGCCGGACAATGGTCTGGTGCTGGCACGCCATTTCGTGCACGAAAACCGCATCCGCCAGGCGGCAAGCGGCGTGGGCGCGGCGCAGTATTGCATCAACGAAAGCGTCGACTACGCCAATTTCCGCAAACCCTTCGGCAAGCCGCTGTCGCGCAATCAGGCGATCCAATGGCCGCTGATCGAATTGCAGACGGAAGCCGAGATGGTGCGTTGGCTGATCTATCGCACCGCGTGGGAAATGGACCGCATGACGGGGCCGGAGATTCAGCTCTATCTCTCCGACAAGGTGTCGATGTGCAATTACCGGGGCAATCGTCTTGTCTGTCAGGCTGCGGATCAGGCGATGCAGACCCATGGCGGCATGGGCTATTCCCGCCACAAGCAGTTCGAGCACATTTATCGCCACCATCGCCGCTATCGCATCACCGAAGGTTCGGAAGAAATCCAGATGCGCAATGTGGGCGGCCACATGTTCGGCTTCATCGGCAAGAACCGGCCGCGTGAAGGATCGCGCGCGTAACCTGCGAGGGGGGACGCCCCACCGGGAAAACACTGCGGCCTGTATGGGTAATGCCCGTGCAGGCCGTTTGTTTATGGGCATGTTGTTCGCAGGGTGTTGTTGAAATGGCAGGCGGCGTGCTTAGCTATAACTCTGCGGCCGATCTTTTCCAGGCACGATGAAACCACGCAACATTGCCCATCGCGGGGGTGCCGGTCTCTGGCCGGAAAATACGCTGGCCGCGTTTCGCCATGCGGTGACACTGGGCGCCGACGGCGCCGAACTGGATGTGCAATTGAGCAAGGATGGCGAGGTGATCGTGTTTCACGATTACCGCCTGAAGCCGGAAATCTGCCGTGGGTCCGACGGGCGCTGGCTGGAGAGGCCTACGCCGCGGATCAAGGATCTGACATTTGCGGAATTGCAGGTATTTGATATCGGCCGCGCCAATCCGGAAAGCGCTTATGCGCGCGGTCACACCGATGTGACCGCGATGGATGGTGAGAGAATCCCGCGCCTCGCCGATGTGATTGCGATTGCCAAGGGCGCAGCGAAACCGTTTCGCCTGTTTGTCGAACTGAAAACCTCGTTTGCGGATCGTGGTGTCTCGGCCCAGCCCGATGTGCTGGCGGAAAAGGTGATCGCGGTTCTGCGCCAGGAAGATTTCATCGCGAACACGGTGCTGGTCGGGTTCGACTGGCCGGGTTTGCTGCACGCGAAAAAACTGGCACCGGAAGTTGAGTGCTGGTTCACCACGCTGGACCAGAGCTGGTTTTCCGACGGCCCGCCGCGGCCGCAGAGCGGGCCGCCATCGCCGCCCGCGCTTGAAGCCTTGCGCTATTGGGCGCGGGAAGGGATTTCGCCATGGGCGGGCGGTTTCGATGCAGTCAGATACGATGGCTCGATTTTGAGAGCGATTGCGGCGGCTGGCGGTGCGGGCTGGTTTCCCACCTGGGAAGATTTGACGGCGCCGATGGTGACGGATGCGCGCGCGCTGGGTCTGAAGCTCGGCGCGTGGACGGTGGATGACGCCGAGACGATGCGCAATCTGATCGCGCTCGGCATCGATGCGATCTGCACCGACCGGCCCGATATTCTGAAATCCAACCTCGAACCATGAAGGTGCGTGGGCATGCCCAGATTGTTTGAACCATTCGGATTGAAAGATATCACGCTCAAGAACCGCATCGCGGTCTCGCCGATGTGTCAGTATTCGGCGGAAGACGGTTATATCAATGACTGGCATCTGGTGCATCTGGGTGCGCATGCAATTGGCGGGGCCGGTCTGGTGATCGCGGAAGCAACCGCCGTTGCACCGGAAGGGCGCATCACGCCGGGCTGCGCCGGCATCTGGTCCGATGACCGGGCGGCGCGCTTTGCGCCGGTGGTCTCGTTCCTGAAGGCGCATGGTGCGGTGCCGGGAATCCAGATTGCGCATGCGGGCCGCAAGGCAGCCGCCAACCGGCCATGGGAAGGCGACGATCACATGAAGCCGGATGACCCGCGCGCCTGGCAGCCGATCGGGCCTTCGGCCAATGCGTTCGGGGCCAATCTACCGCGCGTGCCGCAGGCGATGACCAGGGACGACATTGCGCGCGTGCGCGGTGATTTTGTGACGGCCGCGAAACGGGCGCGCGATGTGGGCTTTGAATGGCTGGAAGTGCATTTCGCCCATGGCTATCTGGGACAGAGTTTTTTCTCGCCGCTGGCCAACAAACGCACCGATGAATATGGCGGCAGTTTCGAGAACCGTGCGCGCTTTCTGCTGGAGACATTTTCCGCCGTGCGCGAGGTGTGGCCGCAGAACCTGCCGCTGACTGTGCGCCTCGGCATCAGCGATTTTCAGGCGGGCAGCCAGCCGATTGAGGAATCGATTGAACTGGTGCGGCGGTTCAAGGTGCTGGGCCTCGACCTGATCGATGTCAGTGTCGGGTTCAACACGCCCGATGTTTCCGGCGTGCCATGGGGACCGGGCTTCATGACCCCGTTTGCGGAGCGTGTGCGACGCGAAGCGGAGATTCCGGCCGCCGTCAGCTGGTTCATCACCGAAGCGGCGCAAGCCGAAGCCATTCTGCGCGACGGGCAGGCGGATCTGATTTTTCTGGGACAGATCATGCTGGACGATCCGCACTGGCCTTATCATGCGGCAAAGGCGCTGGGCGTTCCGAACGCGAAATGGACCTTGCCCGCGCCCTACGCGCACTGGATCAGAACGTAAGGGCGGTCAGAACAGGCTGGCCTGCCGGGGTGGCGGCGGTTCGCGCTTCGGTTTTTCGGGCTGCATCTCCCAGTCGCCTTCGACGGGGCGAAGGATGGCTTTTATCTCGTCCACACGCGCGGGCGTTTCGCCCAGCCATGTCGCCCAATGCTCCGGCAGCACCACGGCGGGCATGCGGTCGGTGATGGTGCCGATCAGGCGATTGGCCGGCACCGTCACCATGGCGAAGCTGTCGAGACCGGGGGCGGGGGCGCCCGCCCAATGCTCCCATATCACGGCGATGGCGAGCGGCTTGCCGTCACGCGGGGTGATGACATGCTGCTCGGTCTTGCGGGGGGTGATTTCCCTGCCTTCGTTGAAGGTATGAACAACGACAAGGCCGCGCCGGTTGAAGAAGGCATCGCGGAAGGTCGGCTTCTCGTCCAGCGTTTCGGCGCGGGCATGGATGAATTTCGTGCCCACCATCGGATCATGTGCATGCGAAGGCACAAAGCCCCAGCGCATGCGCTGGGTTTTGCGTTTTTCGCCGTGACAGATCACGGTAGCAAACCGCATCGGCGTAACGGTTTCGGGAGGGCCGCTGGTGGACCGGATCAGTTCATCCAGATCCACCAGCCTGTCCCATGACAGCATCTGGGTGAATTTTCCGCACATGGCGGGTGGTTCAGAGCCCTTCGAACAAGGCGGTGGAGAGATAGCGCTCGGCGAAGGAGGGGATGATCGCGACGATCATTTTCCCCGCCATTTCCGGGCGCGCGCCGACTTCAAGCGCCGCCGCAATCGCCGCGCCGGAGGAAATGCCGACGGGAATACCCTCGGTACGGGCCACCTGACGCGCGGTTTCAAACGCGGTCTCGTTCGAGATGGTGACCACCTCGTCGATCACATCGCGATTCAGCACCGGCGGCACGAAGCCTGCGCCCAGGCCCTGAATCTTGTGCGGGCCGGGAGGGCCGCCCGAAAGAACGGCCGAATCCTCAGGCTCCAGCGCGATGATGCGGACGGACGGTTTGCGCGGCTTCAACACTTCGCCGACACCGGTGATGGTGCCCCCGGTCCCGACGCCGGAGATCACCACATCCACCTTGCCATCGGTATCGTTCCAGATTTCCTCGGCCGTGGTGGTGCGGTGAATGGCCGGGTTGGCGGGATTTTCAAACTGCTGCGGCATCACCGCGCCAGGCGTGCTGGCGATGATCTCGTGCGCCTTGGCGATGGCGCCCTTCATACCCTTCGGCGCTTCGGTCAGCACCAGTTCGGCACCCAGAAGGGCCAGCATCTTGCGCCGTTCGATCGACATCGAATCCGGCATCACGAGGATCAGGCGATACCCCTTGGCCGCAGCGACAAAGGCGAGCGCGATGCCGGTGTTGCCCGAGGTCGGCTCCACCAGCGTGTTTTTGCCGGGCGTGATCAGTCCCTTCTGCTCCATCGCTTCCACCATCGCGACACCGATGCGGTCTTTCACGCTGGAGATCGGGTTGAAGAATTCGAGCTTCAGAAGAATGTCGGCCTTCACGCCCGCCTCGGCCGGCATGCGTTTCAGCCGCACCAGCGGCGTATCGCCGATGGTTTCGGTGATGGAATTGAAGATGCGTCCGCGGCCGGGCTTTTCTTTCGACATGAGTGTCTTCTCCGTTAGATGGCAAAATCGGTGGCTGTGGTTCCGCCGCTGTCGACGCCGGCGCTGCGTGCCTTCTGGCAAAGGTCCTCGATGGATATGGTGTCCAGCCGGGCCATGACTTCTTCCTGAAGCGACTGGATCAGGGGCGTCACGATGCGGGCGCCGAGATCGGAAACGCCGCCGCTGCCGTCCTGTTCCGGGTCTTCCAGCGCCTCGGCCACACGCACAATGTCCCCCACAGAAATGCGCCGCCGCTCCTTGGCCAGGCGGTAGCCGCCACGGGGGCCGCGCACACCTTTCAGAATACCGGCGCGCACCAATTGCTGCATCACCTGTTCGAGGTAGCGCTGCGGCACACCCTGGCGGGCCGTGATTTCCTTGGCCTGCACCGGCTCCGGCCGGGCATTGAAGGCGATGTCGATGACGGCTTCCAGTGCCAGACGAGTCTTGCGGGAAAGTTTCAGCATGGTTGTTCAGGCAATTCCGTTGATCTTCAATCCAGTTGAGCCAAATCCGCTGACGCCGCGCGCGCTGACCGGCAGTTCGGTGGTTTCGTAAAGCTCCGCCCGTTCGTGCCGCGCGATGACGAGCTGCGCGATTTTCATGCCGCGTTCGATGACGAAGGGCGCCTCCCCATGATTGATGAGGATGGCCTTGATCTCGCCGCGATAATCGCTGTCCACCGTGCCGGGTGCGTTCAGCACCGTCAGCCCATGCTTCAGCGCGAGGCCGGAGCGCGGGCGCACCTGGGCCTCGAAACCCTGGGGCAGGGCGATGGCAACACCGCAGGGCACGGCCGCGCGCGCGCCCGGCGCAAGGGTCAGCACGCTATCGACGGCGGCCAGCAGGTCCAGCCCCGCGGCTTCTTCGCTGCCATAGGCGGGAAGCGGCAGATCGGTGGCGTTGGCAAGGCGCTGGATCGCGATGCGCATCAGGCGGCCTTTCCCTTCAACGCATCGGCAATGCGCGCGGCAAGGCGGGTGCCGACGTCTGATTTGTCCATCGCGGGCCAGCTTTCGGTGCCGTTGGCGGTGATCAGATGCACTTCGTTGCGGTCGCCGCCCATGATGCCGGTGCCGGGCGATACGTCATTGGCCACGATCCAGTCGCAGCCCTTCCGTTTCCGTTTGGCCTGCGCATGCGCGATGACGTTCTCGGTTTCGGCCGCGAAGCCGATGACGAGCGAAGGCCGCTGCGGCCCGGTGGAAATGGTGGCGAGAATATCCGGGTTCGGGGTTAGCCGCACGATAGGCGGCGCATCGCCTTCCTGTTTCTTGATCTTGTTGTTGGCGGCGATGTCCGGGCGCCAATCCGCAACCGCGGCACTGCACACCGCCACATCGACCGGCAAAACCGATTGCGTGGCCGCCAGCATTTCGCGTGCGCTTTCCACCTTCAGAAGTTTCACGCGGGCGGGCGGCGAAAGATCGACCGGGCCGGAGATCAGTGTGGTTTCGGCCCCGGCATCGGCCAGTGCGCGCGCGATGGCATAGCCCTGCTTGCCGGAGGAACGGTTGGCGATATAACGCACGGGGTCCAGCGCCTCCTGCGTCGGGCCCGCGGTGACAAGCGCTTTGATGCCGGACAGCGCGCCTTCTGCCGGGGCGGCAAGGGCGGCCTCGATCGCGGCCACAATCTCCATCGGTTCGGCCATGCGCCCGGGTCCGAATTCGCCGCAGGCCATGTCGCCGTCGTTCGGGCCCACAAACAGCACGCCGTCATTGCGCAGGGTCTTCAGGTTGCGCCGGGTGGCGGGGTGATTCCACATCCGCACATTCATGGCCGGTGCCATCAGCACCCGCTTGTCGGTGGCGAGAAGGGCGGTGGAGGCGAGGTCGTTGGCAAGGCCGCCCGCCAGTTTGGCCATCAGGTCCGCGGTGGCCGGTGCCACCACCACCAGATCGGCGGCGCGCGAAAGCTGGATATGGCCCATTTCCGCTTCATCGGTCAGGCTGAACAGGTCCTGGAAGGTTTTTTCGCCGGTCAGGGCCGCCACGGTCAGCGGGGTGATGAACTGGGCGCCCGCGGCGGTCAGGATGGCGCGAACGGCCACACCGCGTTCCTTCAGGCGGCGGATGAGTTCCAGGGACTTGTAAGCGGCGATGCCGCCGCCGATGATAAGCAGAACGCTATTACCGCGCATGGACGCTCCTCGCTGTCACGAGCCGAAAAGTCCCGTTCTCCAGGGGAGAATATAAGGAATAACGGCTGCGAAGTGTAGTTCCTGCCTTAAAGGGGTCAAGATTTATGAATTATCCAGTGAAATCAATCGATCTGCCGCCGTTCCGGGAGCTTCCGCTGAAGCCCCCGGCGCTGGAGGTGACGCGGAAGCCGGATGGGACAATCTATATCGCCTCCGGCTATCCGCTGGCTGAGATGCACCGTTCGATTGTCCATTTGCTGGAGGAAAAGGCGGCCCTTCATCCGGACAGGCCCTTTATTGCCGAACGTGCCCCGCTTGCCGGTGGCAAGACCGGCGATTGGCAATTCATCACCTATGGCGAGGCCAATGAGCGGGCGAATCGCGTGGCGCAGGCCCTCATCGACCGCGACATGGGGCCGGATGCGCCGTTGATGATTCTGTCCGGCAATTCGATCCGCCATGCGGTGATGATGCTCGGCGCCATGAAGGCCCGCGTGCCGCTGGCGCCGGTTTCGGTCCCCTATTCGCTGATGTCCGGCGATCACAGCAAGCTGCGCCACGTCTTCAAGCTGGCGGACCCCAGGATGGTTTTTGCCGAACAGGGCCCGTTCTATGCCCGCGCGCTGGCGGCACTGGCACAGGATGGGGTGGAGTTCGTCACCGCCATGCCGCTGCCGGACCGCGAGACGACGGCCTATGACGATCTGCTGAAGACCGCGGTCGGGCCTGCCGTTGCCGCGAGCATGGCGAAGGTCGGCCACGATACAGTGGCGAAATACCTTTTCACCTCCGGCTCCACCGGGATGCCGAAAGGTGTGATCCAGACCCAGCGCATGATGGTGGCCTCGATCGCGGCACAGGAAGCGTTGCGCAGTGACGAGCCCGATCCGGACGAGGTGCCGCAGAGCCTGGAATGGATGCCGTGGAACCACATCTCCGCCGGCAATATCAGCTTCAACGGTGTCATGAATGCGGGCGGCACGATCTATCTCGACGCCGGAAAGCCGTTGCCCGGCATGTTCGATGAGACCATCCGCAATTTGCGTGAAGTCTCTCCGCTGACGTTCGGCTCGGCGCCGATTGCGTTCGGCTGGCTGGCCGATGCGATGGAACAGGACGACGCGCTTCGCGACAGCTTCTTCTCCAAGATGAAGTATGTCGGCTATGGCGGCGCCACCCTGTCGCAAGAGGTTTATGAGCGTATCCAGGCGCTCTCGATCGCATCCACCGGCATGCGTATTCCGATGACGACGATGTATGGCGCCACCGAAACGCAAGGCATCACTGTGGTGCATTGGCTGACAGAGCGGATGGGCCAGATCGGGCTGCCGCTGCCGGGAATCACCATCAAGCTGACGCCGAACGGCAACAAGCTGGAGGTGCGGGTGAAAGGGCCGACGGTGACGCCCGGCTATCTGAACGACCCGGCGCGTACCAAAGCAGCCTTCGATGAAGAAGGGTATTACAGTCTGGGCGATGCGGCCAAATTCCTCGACGAGGACAAGCCGGAACTGGGCCTCGCCTTCGATGGCCGGGTGACAGAGGATTTCAAACTCGATTCCGGTACCTGGGTTTCGGTGGGTACGTTGCGCGCGGCGGCCGTGGGCGCGGCGTCGCCGTTGCTGCATGACGGGGTGATCTGCGGTCAGGACAAGCCGTTTGTTGCCCTTCTGGCGTGGCCGAACATGACGGCGGCGCAGAACATTGCAGGACTGAAAAGCGGCAGCCCGGAAGAAATTCTGGCGAGCCCGAAGGTGAAGGAATTCGTGCGCAATGCCTTTGCCGAATACAATCGCAAAAGCGGTGGTACCTCCACCCGTATTCGCCGGGTGATTTTGATGACGGAACCGCCATCGGTCGACGGGCACGAAATCACCGACAAGGGATACGTCAATCAGCGTGCAACGCTTGAACGGCGCCACGCGCTGGTGGAACGGCTTTATGCCGCCACGCCGCCCGATGACGTGATCGCGATTCCGTGACGGACAAACACGCAATCGATCCGCGCAGCATCGTGCGGTTCTGGCACGATGTCGGGGCGGAGAAGTGGTTTGCCGTCGATCCGAAACTGGATGCGGAAATCCGCAAACGCTTCGGGGCAGAGGTAGAGGCGGCGTCGGCAGGCAAACGCGATCGATGGCTCGAAAGTGTGGAAGGCACACTGGCGCTGCTCATCCTGCTCGACCAGTTTCCGCGCAACATCTATCGCGGCGCAGCGGAGGCTTTTGCCAGCGATGCACGCGCGCGCGACGTGGCGCGGCATGCGCTTTCCCGTGGCTACGATCTGGCGGTGCCGCATGACATGCGGGCGTTCTTCTATCTGCCGTACATGCATTCGGAAGCGATGGCGGATCAGGATTTGTGCGTGGCGCTGATCGCCCAGCGCCTGGGCACGGACAGCCTGAATTACCCCTTTGCGCTGAGCCATCGCCGGGAAATCGAGCAGTTCGGGCGTTTTCCCGGCCGGAATCAGGCACTTGGCCGCAAGACGACGCAGGCGGAGGCGGCTTTTCTGGCCGAACGCAGCCGGAATTAACGCGGCGCTTACCGTGGCAGGCGCAGGGTTGGCCCCTTGCGAGGGGTTTTGCGGGGCCAATGACAACCGACGATCTCTACAAGCTCGCGGCCGATCTGGCGGACGAGCATGGGCCGCTGGCGCTGGATTATGCGCGGCGCGCCATTGCCTCGTTCGATGCCGAAGGCGCCACCGATCGTGCGCAATTCTGGCAGGTATTGTCGGTGTTTCTGGACGACATCGTGGCCCGCCGCTTGAACCCGGCCGAGCCCATCGTCATTCACTGAGCGCAGCCCCGGCTTGCACCGCGGGCAATAGTCCGTTCAAACTCCGATGCTTTGTCATTGGGGTTTTGAATGCCGCTCGATCCGTTGTTGAAAGCGTTTCTCGATCAGGCCAACGCGCAGCCGGGTCCGAAGATGTGGGAGCTGACGGCGCCGGAAGCGCGCCAGACCTTCGTCGCGTTGATGGAATTGGCCGGGCCGAAAGATGTGCCCATCGGCAAGACCGAGAACATCACGATCCCCGGACCGGGTGGCGATATTCCGGCGCGCGTCTATACGCCGGTTGCCGCCGGTGGCGATGCGTTGCCGGCACTGATCTATTTTCACGGCGGCGGCTGGGTAATCGGTACGGTCGAAACCCATGACGGGCTTTGTCGCATGTTCGCCAATGAAAGCGGTGTGCGGGTGATTTCGGTCGACTACCGGCTGGCGCCGGAACATCGTTTTCCTGCCGCGATCGAAGATGCCTATGCGGCAGCGGCGTGGGTGGAAGCCAATGCCGCGCAATTGGGTGTCGATCCCAACCGCGTTGCCGTGGGCGGGGATTCCGCCGGTGGCGGCCTTGCCGCGGCGGTGTGCCAGATGGCGAAGGCGAAGGGCGCGCCGCGTATCCAGTTTCAGCTTCTGCTGTTTCCGGTCACCCATGTCGGTGGCGATACGCCGTCGCTGAACGAATTCGCCAGCGGATATTTTCTGGAGCGCAAGGGGCTCGACTGGTTTTACGACAATTACATACCGGATGTTGCGGCGCGCGAGGATGTGCGGGTGTCGCCGCTGCTGGCCGAAGATGTTTCAGGCTTGCCGCCGGCCTATATGGTGGTGGGCGGATTCGATCCGTTGCACGATGAGGGCGTGCGTTATGCCAGCCGGCTGCGCCAGGGTGGCGTCGCGGTCACCGTGAACGACTATTCCGACATGGTGCATTGCTTCTTCTATCTGCAGGCGGTGCTGCCGCAGGCGCTGGAGATGGTGAAGACCGCTTCTGCGGCCGTGCGCGACGGGCTTGCAAAAAGCACGCGTTAATTCGGAAAGAACTTGCCGGGATTGAGGATGCCTTCCGGGTCCAGCGTGCGCTTGATGGCGCGCAGGATTTCCATACCCAGTTCGCCCTTTTCCTGAACGATCCATTGGCTGTGATCTTCGCCGACGCCGTGATGGTGGCTGATGGTGCCGCCGTGGGCCGCGATTGCGTCGCTGGCCGCAACTTTGATCGCGCGCCACTGTGCGATTTCGCCATCCAGCGCACGGGGAAAGATATAGGTGAAATAAAGGCTCGCCCCATCGGGGTAGCAATGGCTGATGTGGCACATCACGACACCGCGCGCGCCGGGGCGCGGCGCATTGGCGGCGATGGCAGCCTCCAGCGCCTCTTTCACGGCGCGGTAGAGTGTGTCGAGATTGGACCAGTGCGTTGCGGTTTCGAGCGTATCGACACCGACACCGCGATCCATCATCGGATCGCGCAGATAGGGGCCGTGGAAACGCCCTTCGTACCAGCGTTTTCCCGGTTTCCCGCCCAGTGCCAGCGCGCCATTCGCCTTGGCGATTTTCGCGAAGGCTTCAGCCGCGTCGCGGACCTGGGCGGGATCGCCCTCGAAGCCCGCGATCATGGCGGCGGGAAGCCGGTCCAGCCCTTTGAGGCGCAGGTAATGCCCGGTCAGCCAGTCGCGCAGGCCGGTGTTGCGGCCAAGTTCGCTGAAGGTGCGGTAAAATCGGGTTTCCTGTGCATCGGAAAGGCGCAGCATCGCGGCCGGCAGACCCGTTTGCGCGGCCGCGCGGATGGCGGCCGTGCCACTGCGGAAATCGGGAAACAGAAAACCGCTGTACTGTTTGACGGCGGGCTGGACGCGCACTCGCACCCGTGCGCGCGTGATGATGCCGAACACGCCTTCCGAACCGGGAATGAGATCGCGAAGCCGCGGGCCTGCCGCGGAAGCCGGAAAATCGCGCGTGTGAAGGACGCCGCGCGGCGTCGCGAGATCGGCGGCGATCAGCCAGTCTTCGGCGCGGCCGTAAAGATGGGATTGCTGACCCGCACCGCGATGGGCGATCCAGCCGCCAAGGGTGGAGTATTCGAACGATTGCGGAAAATGGCCAAGCGTCAGCCCTTGCGCATTCAGGGCATGTTCGAGTGCGGGGCCGATGATGCCCGGCTCCACATCCGCGGTGCCGGAAACGGGATCGACACCGATCAGCCGCGCCATCTGCGAAAGATCGAGGGTGGCGACGGCATTGAACCCCTCGCCATTGGCGGTCACGCCGCCGACGACGCTGGTGCCACCGCCATAAGGCACGATGGCGATACGCCGCTCGCCCGCATAGGCGAGAACATCCGCCACATCGCCCGCATTGCGCGGATAGAGCACGGCATCGGGCACGACGGAGAGGTCGCCTGCGCGCAGCCGCAACAGATCGTGATAGCTTTTGCCGAGCGCGTGGCGCGCACGCTCCGCCTTGTCGTCGCGCACATTGTCCGGCCCCAGAAGCAGGACGAATTTGTCCCGGTCTTCGCTTGTCAGGCGCGGTGGAGCGATCGCCAGTTCTTCCAGCGGGCGGGCCGGGGTGGCGAGCAGGCTTGGCATCCCGAGTTCGCGCGCGAGCCAGGCCCAGACCTCGTTGCGGGCGCCAAGCGTATCGGCCTGGTCCTGAGGCCCCCAGCCATTCCAGCGTGTCTCGATCCGGTCTGTCATGGCTGTGAGGTTACCCGCTGATCCTTTCAGCATCGCAAATTGAGGGCACGGGGCAGGATTTCAAACGTGGCGGGCAGGCGGCCGGCGTTTTCCCCATCGGTCTCGATCAGAACGGCGCGGCCTTTGGTTTCGGAAACGGGGGCCGCCACCAGCTTTTTTCCCCGTACCACGCGGACGGTGGGGTTGTTCACGTGCGAACCGTCGTAAAGCTGCCGGAAATCGGACAATGCGCGCAATTTGGCGGCGCCGCCCATCACAATGATGTCAAACGCGCCGTCATCCGGCTTGGCGTCGGGGGCGACCTTCATACCGCCGCCGAAATAGCGCCCATTGGCAATGGCGACGGTCGAAACCTTGTCGATCTCGTCATACACATCGTCGATGTGCAGGCGCACCACGCGGTCGCGATAGAACGCCATATTGACCATGCTGTGAAAAGCAAACGCAAAGCCGCCGCCGAACAGCTTGGCGATACGGGCGCGGTTGACCGCATCGACGATCACGCCCGGAAGACCGAAAGACGCGATGTTGATGAAATGGCGCACGGCCGGTGTGCCATCCATGCCGAGGCAGGTGACGCGCCCGATATCGACCGGGCGGACATGTGAACCTTTCAGCCGTTCGATCCCCGCCATGGTGCCGGGGGCGATGTCGAACGTCTTGCGGAAATCGCCGCCGGTGCCGCTGCTGACGAATGCGAAGGTGGCTTCGGGCGCCAGCGGGCCACTGGGATCGAAAAAACCGTTGACCGCTTCGTTGATGGTGCCGTCACCGCCGACTGCGACGATTTCGGTATAGCCTTCGGCCAGTGCGGCACGCACCAGCGCGGTGGCGTGGCCGCGCGCACGGGTGAAGCCCACATTCATCTGCGGGTAGAGGTGGCGCAATCCGCGCTCGATATCCGGCCATGCGCGGGCCGTATGGCTGTTGGCCGAACGCGGATTGATGATGGCGAAGGTGCTCATGCCGGATTCCCGTTTGCAAATTCCGACTTGACCGCTTCGATCTGGTTGCGGCGGTGCAACTCCGTCCAGCCCAGTTCCTCCGCCATCAGCAGGGAGACTGTTTCGAGCACCGCGGGCGATGGCGCGCCAAGCTGGCCGATGCCGGTCCGGCGCAGGATCACATCGCCAAGGGTCAGCGCCATTTCTTCCCGCACCGCGAACAGAATCTGTGCACCGATGTCGCCGGATGGAGAAAGCGGCGTCAAAAGCTCCGGCCGGTCGGCAGCAACGGACAACACCTCACGCAGTCGCGTCCCGTACATCTGCCATAGATGGCCGATGCCCGAAAGATCGGAATGGGTGCGGCTTTGCTCGGCCGCGAAATCGCGGATGCGTGGAATGTTCCCGCCCGGAAGGGCAGCATTGGCGGTGGTGCAATGCTGGGTTTTGACGTGCAGCACGCGCACGATTGTATCGACAATGCTTTCCGCAAGCGCGCGGGAGGTGGTCCATTTGCCGCCAATGGCAGAGAAAAGCGCCTCAACCCCGTCACCGCGATGGTCGATCAGTTCGGCACGGCGGCTGGCACCGTAGGTGTTGCCCGATCCGTCATCGACCAGCGGGCGCAATCCGGCATAGGCGTGTTCCACCTGTTCGCGGCGCAATTGCGCGGCGGGAAGGTGTGTGTTGATGAAATTGAGAAAATCCGCGATGTCCTGTTCCGTCGCGCGAACCTGATCGGGATCGCCGGTGAAAGCGGTATCGGTGGTGCCGAGCAGCGTGTGGCCGCGCCAGGGCAGCAGAAAGAAATGGCCGCCATGGGCGGCGACCGTCAGCGCATCGCCCCGCGTCATGGCCGGGACAATCAGATGAATGCCCTTGGAACGCAGGATGCGGTGCGCCGTTTTGCGCCCCAATGCGCGGTCGAGGAAAATATCGCTCCATGGCCCGGTGGCGACGAGCGTGACACGGGCCTGAATGGTGAAGGCACCGCTGCCCATCCTGTCTTCCACCGCAGCGCCGGTAACGCGGTCATTGTGGATGATCAGGGCCTTGGCTTCGGTGTAATTCGCGATCACCGCGTCGTGGGCACGCGCGTCAATCAGGCATTCAAGCGCCAGCCGCTCCGGCGCATACATCTGCGCATCGAAATAGCGGAAGGCGCCCGACAGTTCTGGCTGGTCGAGGATCGCATCGCGGGAAAGTGCCGCCTTGCGGTTGAGCCAGCGATAGCCCGGCAGGCGCTGGTCGGGATCATCCAGCCAGCCACGGTCGTAGGACAGAAGGTCGTAAAGCGTCAGCCCGGCGCGCAGGGTGGCGCGTGTGGCCCAATGATCCTGCACCGGCACCAGAAAGGGCAGGGGATGCACCAGATGCGGCGCGTTGCGTTGCCAGATCCGCCGCTCCCGCAAGGATTCACGCACCAGCCCGAGTTCGAAATTGCGCAGGTAACGCAAACCGCCGTGAATCAGCTTGGAATTGTGGGCGCTGGTGGCGTTGGCAAAATCGCCTTTGTCGATCAGAGCGACCTTCAGACCGCGGCGTGCCGCATCGCGCGCAACGCACGCGCCCGTGATCCCGCCGCCGATCACCAGCAGGTCGAATGAGTCATTGGAGAGGCGTTCAAGATTGCGGCGCATGAATTTTCGGAAAATGGAACCGTTGTCTGGCGCCAGCCGCTTGTCAATCCGGTGGCTTGGCCTGCTAAGCTCAGCACCAGTAGACCCAGCGCGAAATGGCGCCAAAGCCAGAGGGGAAATTCATGTCGCAGATCAAGGCCCACGGACTTTCCTTTGAATATGACTCCTTCGGGCGGGACACCGACCCGGCGGTGCTTCTGATCATGGGCTTTAGCGCCCAGATGACCATGTGGCCCGAAAAATTCTGCAAGGGTTTGGCGGAGAAGGGGTTTCGCGTCATCCGATTCGACAATCGCGATGCCGGCAAATCCACCCATCTGGTGGACAAGGGTATTCCCGATGTCGGCGCCCTGATGGCCCGGCGCATGGCGGGGGAGGCGGCGGGGCCTATCCCCTATACGCTGGATGACATGGCGGGCGATGCGGTCGCCATTCTGGATGGGCTCGGCCTGAAGACGGCGCATATCGTCGGCGCCTCGATGGGCGGGATGATCGCACAACTGGTGGCGGCCAGGCATGGGGATCGCGCCCGCAGCCTTGTCTCCATCATGTCCACCACCGGCAATCCGGCCCTGCCGCAAGGCAAACCGGAAGCGATGGCGGTGCTGACCGCGCCGCCTGCGAGCGACAGCCGCGAAGACCGTATCGCGCAGGGAAAGCGCATCTGGCGCACCATCGGCAGCCCCGGTTTTCCGGCAACGGATGCGGAGCTGGAGGAGGTGGTGATCCGCGAAGTGGATCGTGTGCCGTTTGAGCCGACGGGCGCCGTGCGCCAGATGGCGGCCATTCTTGCCGCCGATGCGCGCAATGACATTCTGAAAAATGTGCGCTGCCCCGCGCTCGTCATTCACGGTGCGGATGACCCGCTTTTGCCGGTGGAAGGCGGCCGCGATACGGCGGCCAGTATTCCCGGTGCGAAGCTCGTGATCGTGCCGGGCATGGCGCATGATTTCACCAACACGATTGTGCCGGTTTATCTGGAGCATGTCGGCGGTTTCATCACCGCGGTCGAACGGAAAAACGCCTGACAACTCTGATAACAATGCGGGGGAGGGGACGATGACGAAAATTCGCGCCAATGGCATCGAACTCGAATATGACGAGATCGGGCCCCGTGACGGCATCCCGTTTCTGATGATCAGCGGCTTCGGCAGCCAGATGACATCGTGGCCGGACGAATATCGCAAAACGCTGGCGGATACGGGTTTGCGCTTCATCCGCTTCGACAATCGCGATGTCGGCCTGTCACAGAAATGGGATGGGATCATCCCGGACATCCGCAGCGTGATTGCCGACGCCCGTGCGGGGAAGAAGCCCAATATTCCGTATACACTGGATGATATGGCGGCGGATGCGGCGGGGCTGCTCGATGCGCTGAGTATCGACAATGCGCACATTTCCGGTGCGTCTATGGGTGGCATGATCGCGCAGCTTGTGGCGCTCAATCACCCGGCGAAAACGCGCTCGCTGATTTCGATTTTTTCCACCACCGGCGATCCGTCGCTACCACCTGCCACGCCGGAAGCGATGGCGGCGCTGACCGCGGCCCCGGCATCGCAGGATCGCGAGACGGTGATCGCCCACGCGCTGAAGGGCCGCCGGGCTTATGCCTCAACCGCCTATCCCTTCGATGAAGCACGTCTTCGCGCATTGATCGGGGCGACCTATGACCGGATGTATTATCCGCAAGGCACCCAGCGCCAGTATGCGGCCATCGGGGTGGCCCCGCCGCGGACCGAGCGCCTCGCCACGCTAAAGGCACCGGCGCTGGTGCTCCATGGTTCCGCTGATACGCTGATTCCGGTGCAAGGCGGGCGCCACACGGCCAAGTGCATTCCGGGCGCGGAATATCACGAGATCGAAGGGTGGGGGCATGACATGCCGCTCGGCGTCATCCCGGAGGTGACGGGCCATATCGTGCGGTTTGTCGAAAGGATCGAAAAGGAACGGCAGAAAAGCGCAAATGCGCGCTGATTATTTGATCTTGCCTTCCTTGAATTCGACATGCTTGCGCAGCACCGGATCGTATTTCTTGATCGAGAATTTCTCGGTCATGGTGCGGGTGTTCTTCTTGGCAACGTAGAAGAATCCGGTATCGCCCGAGCTGTTGAGCCGGATTTTTGCGGTTGTCGGCTTGGCCATGGGCGTCAGACTCCGGAAAAACGTGTCGAAGGGGCGGTAACCTAGCCATGGGGGCGGGCTTGTCAAGCCGCCTTGGCGCGCCGCCCGGAGAGGATCAGATAGGCGACGTAAGCCGCGCAGATTCCTGCCAAAACCACCAGCAGCCCATGAGGGTTCCAGAGGTCGAGCGCCACCCCTTCCGCCGCCGGGCCGAGCAGAAGGCCGAAGCAATAGAACATCACATAGCCCGCATTGGCGGTGGCAAGGCGGCCTGATTTCACCTGTTCGCCCAGAAGCGTCAGCCCCACGGAATAGACCCCCAGGATCAAACCGCCCCAGATCGCCAGCACGAAATAAAGCAGCGCGGGCGTGCCGATGGTGAGCGGCACCAATGCCGTGCCCACCACCCCGGTTGAGGCACAAAGGGCCAGCAATGTGCGCCGGTTCATCCGGTCCGCCAGATAACCGAGCGGAAGCTGGAACAGGATGCTGCCCGCCGCGATGGCGGTGACGATCAGGGCGGCGGCGGCTTCATCATACCCCATGCGCACGGCATAGACCGGCAACAGGCCGACCATGCCCGCGTCGATGGCGCCGAAAACGAAGGCGGCGGTAAAGGCGACCGGCGCAAGCCCCAGCACCGAGAGGATGGAGCCGGTTTCCCGCTCTTCGATCTGCGGCGCGGTGCGCCGGGCGGCAAGCGCGGGTGCCAATGCCAGAAGCAGAAGGGCGGCCCCCATGCCGAACGGCGCGAAGCCATGAGTGCCGATCACTTGCAGGATGGTGGGGCCGATGCCGAAGCTGCCCGACATGCAAATGGCATAAACCGCAATGAAGCGGCCGCGATTGTGTTCGTCAGCCAGCCGGTTGATCCAGTATTCGGTGACCACGAACAGGCCGTTCAGGGCCGCTGACAGCACGAAGCGGACGGGAAACCACAGCCACAGCGATGGCACCATATAAATCGCGATAAGAGATATGGCCGCGATGACCAGAGAGGCCGCAAGAAATTCCGCTGTGCCGAAGCGGCGGATCCAGCCCGGCACGAACGGTGTGACCACCAGCGCGGCAAGCCCGGCGGTGGCGAGGTTCATGCCGTTGACGCTGCCGGCCACGCCCATACGTTCGAGCATCAGGGAAAGCAGCGGCAGGGTCAGCCCCATGCCCATGCCGTAAGCGGCAACCGACGACAAAATGGCAATCAGGCTGAGGCGGCGGCCCGCGCTCACAAATGGTCCAGGCTGGCTTTACCACGGCGAAAGCGGAAGAACGGCACCGGGCGGGACGGGTCGGCGCCATCGGAAAGCCGCGCCTCCACCTCATCCAGAACCGTGCGCGTGATGCTGGGCAGATCGAGTTCGCGTGCTTCCGAAAGGGTGGGCCAGCAGGGTTCGAGCAATTCCTCCGTCTCCGCCGAATCCAGCACATGGGCGATGTGGCTGGCATCGGTCATGAAGAAGCGGGCATCGAAACGGCGCGTGCGGTTGGGCGGCGTGATGGCGCGCGCGATGAATTCCAGATGTTCGAGTTCGGGCACGATGCCGTGCGAAAAGAATTTCTGCCATGCGGGTGCGCGCGTGCGCGGCACATGGACCGTGGGCGCGCCGAGGATGACGCCGGTTTCTTCAAAGGTTTCGCGGATGGCGGCGAGCGCCAGGCCGCGTGCGCGGCTTTGCGTGATGCCGCGTGATACGCGCACCGCCACATCCGGGCGCAGATCGCTTGTCACCGGCAGACGTTGATCGGCCGGGTCCATCCGCCCGCCGGGAAAGACATATTTGCCGGCCATGAAGGCCATGGTCTTGTGGCGCCGCCCCATCAGCACGCGGATTTCGCCCTTGTCGCGGCGAACGAGGATGAGTGTGGCGGCATCTTTGGGGCGTAAGGCCCCCGGAACGATTTTTTCGTTGTCGGAATCGATTTGGGCAGGCGGCAATGGAGACTCCCGATATTAGAAACAAGGGTACGGATTTTTCCGTGCCGATCAACGCTTGGCTTTGCCGCGTTTCTGCCGGAATTTTTCCTGGCGCACCGGTTTGCCGGGGGTGGTCTTGCGCGGGCGGCGGTCCTGTGCCGTTTCGGCAAGGTCGAAACGCAAGCCGCCGGTGAGCGGGGCCGCTTCCACCAGGCGGACATGCAGAATGTCGCCAAGGCCGTATTTGGTGCCGCTGCGTTCGCCAATCAGGGCGTGGCGGCGCTCATCGTGGCGGAAGAATTCCGTGCCGAGTGTGCGAACCGGGATCAGCCCTTCCGCACCGGTTTCGGGAATACGCACGAACAGCCCGAAGCGTGTCACGCCGGTCACGCGCACATCGAAACTGTTGCCGACGCGTGCTTCCATATAGGCGGCGACATAACGGTCGGTGGAATCACGTTCCGCCGCCATCGCGCGCCGTTCGCAGACCGAAATGTGGTCGGCGGTTTCACGCAGGCGGCCGATGTCGCTATCGCTGAGGCCATCGTCGCCGAATTTGAAGGCGCGGATCAGGGCGCGATGCACAATGAGGTCGGCATAGCGCCGGATGGGCGAGGTGAAGTGCGCATAGTGTGACAGGTTCAGCCCGAAATGGCCGATATTGTCGGGGGAATAGACGGCCTGTGCCTGGGTACGCAGCACCACATCGTTCAGCACATCGGTGTGAGTTGTGTTTTTTGCGCGTTCCAGAATGCGGTTGAACGTGCCCGGCTTGACCACCTGACCCTTGGCGAAAGGAATATCAACCGTGCGCAGGAAATCGGAGAACGCCAGCAGTTTTTCTTTCGAAGGATGTTCATGAACGCGGAAGATCAGCGGCACGCGCGCCTTCTCCAGGGTTTCAGCCGCGGCGACATTGGCCTGCACCATGAACTCTTCGATCAGGCGCATGGATTCCAGCCGCTCGCGATAGGCGATGGACTTCACCTTGCCGTCTTCGCCGATGATGACGCGCCGTTCCGGCAGATCGAGGTTCAGGGGCTCCCGCTTGTCGCGTGCGGCGGCCATGGCCTGATAGGCTGCCCATAAGGGCGCCAGCGTTTCCTTCGCAATCGCGCGGCAATCGTCATCGGGGTTGCCGTCAAAGGCACGTTGCGCCTGATGGTAGGAAAGCCGTGCCGCGCTGCGCATGATACCGCGCAGGAACTCGTGATGCTTCTTGTTGCCGTGGCGGTCGAACGCCATGCGCACGGCAAGACAGGTGCGATCCTCCCCTTGTTGCAGGGAGCAGAGGCCGGCCGACAACCGCTCCGGCAGCATCGGCACCACGCGGTCGGGGAAATAGACGGAGTTGCCGCGCTCATAGGCAGCACGGTCCAGCGCAGAACCCGGCGTGACGTAGTGGCCGACATCGGCGATCGCCACGATAGCGATATGCCCGCCCGGGTTGCGCGGATCGTCATCCGGGCCCGCCCACACCGCGTCGTCGTGATCGCGCGCGTCTTCGGGGTCGATCGTGACAAGCGGGATGTGGCGCAGATCGGTACGCCCCTGCGGGCTCGCCGGTTGGGCACGCTCGGCTTGCGCAATCGCGTCTGCCGGAAATTCGGTCGGAATGCCGTGGGCGTGAATGGCAATCAGGCTGATCGCCTTGGGCGCATCCATGCTGCCCAGCCGCTCCACAATGCGGGCGCGCGGGGCACCATAGGCGCGGCCGGCCAACGGTTCGGCCAGCACCAGTTCGTTCGGTTTGGCGCCGTTCTGGTCGCGCGCATCGACCACGAATTCCAACCGGCTTTTGCGATCGATCGGCGCGATCAGGCCTTCGCGTTCGCCGTGATGAAACACGCCCAGAACCTTGTGCGCGGATGCGCCCAGCCGCTTGATGATGCGGGCTTCATAACCGTTTCGGGTTTCACTGATGCGGGCGAGGATGCGGTCGCCGTCGCCCGGCGCATCGCCCTCGCGCCCCGGCAGCACGATAATTTGCGGCGGTTCTTCATTGCCCTCCCACCGCTGCGGGCGGGCCAGAAGCTCGCCATCGTGATCGCGGCCACGGATTTCCAGCACCAGCACCTCGGGCAGGGCACCAGACTTGGCGAAGCTGCGTTTGCGGCCGCGGGTGATGGCGCCTTCGGTTTCCAGCTCTTTCAGAATGCGCTTCAGCGCGATGCGGTCATTGCCGATAACGCCCAGCGTGCGTGCCAGATCGCGCTTGGTGGCGTGCGGATTGCTGGCAAGCGCATCGAGCACGCTTTCCCTGCTGAGCGTGGCCTGCGTTTCCCGGTTGCGTTTTTTGTTCAAGACTTGTCTTTACCGCCGCCCCGCCTGCGAGCCTACCAGTTTTGAGTCCCATGCCTCAGGCCGATTTCGCAATCTTCCTGCCTTTTGCGGATGCCTTTTTCGAGGACGCCTTTTTGACGGGCTTCTTTACCGTGCTCTTTTTGGCGGCAACCTTTTTCGGCGCTGTTTTTTTGGCGGGCGCTTTACGGGCCGGCTTTTTACCGCCCTTGGCCGCGCGCGCTGCGATCAGGTCCACCGCCTGTTCCAGCGTAACCGATTCCGGCTCCATGCCATCGGGGAGGGTGGCGTTGACGCTGCCATCGCTGACGTAGGGGCCATAGCGGCCTTTCAGAACTTTTACCGCCGCGCCGCTTTCGGGATGGGCGCCCAGTTCTTTCAATGCAGTGGCACCGCGGGGCCCGCGGCCCTTGGCCTTCTTTTCCGCCAACAAGGTGACGGCGCGGTTTACGCCCACAGTGAAAACGTCTTCGGCGGATTCGAGTGAGGCGTATTGCCCGTTGCTCGCGACATAGGGCCCATAGCGGCCGAAATTCGCGGTGATCATGTCGCCCGTTTCGGGATGAATGCCCACGTCGCGGGGCAGCGACAGAAGCTTCAGCGCATATTCCAGTGTCACATCATCCGCGCTGATACCTTTGGGAATGCCGGAGCGCGAAGGCTTTTCGCCATCCTTGCGTTCGACATAGGGGCCGAAGCGCCCCACCTTCAGTTCGATCGGCTCGCCCGTGATCGGATCGTTGCCCAGTAGACGCGGCTGCGCGTCGCCGTCTTCACCCGGTTTCGCGCCCAGCTTCCGTGTGAAGCGGCATTCGGGATAGTTGGAACAGCCGACAAAGGCGCCGAAGCGGCCAAGCTTCAGGCTGAGCCTGCCATTGCCGCAGGAGGGGCAGACGCGCGGATCGGCGCCATCGCCCGCTTGCGGGAAGATGTGTGGCGCCAGAATATCGTCCAGCGTATCGATGACCTGGGAAATCTTCAGGTCCTTGGTTTCACCGATGGCGGCAGAAAAATCGCGCCAGAAATCGCGCAGCAGATCCTTCCATTTGAGGGAGCCGGCGGAAATCTCGTCCAGCTTTTCTTCCAGATCGGCGGTGAAGCCGTATTCGACATAGCGGCCGAAGAAGCTGGTCAGGAAGGTGGTAACGATGCGGCCCTTGTCTTCGGGGATGAAGCGGTTACGGTCCATCCGTACATAGGCGCGTTCGCGCAGCACCGACAGAATGGTGGCATAGGTCGAAGGCCGCCCGATGCCCAGTTCTTCCAGCTTGCGCACCAGGCTTGCTTCGGAATAACGCGGCGGCGGCTCGGTGAAATGCTGCGCCGGTGTGATTTTTTCGAGCGTGGCGGGATCGTTCTCCTTCACCCGCGGCAGGTGCGCGCCGTCTTCATCGGCCTCGTCGTCCTTGCCTTCCTGGTAGAGGGTGAGGAAGCCGTCGAACAGCGTCACGCTGCCGGTGGCACGCAGCGCGATCCTGTTATCGGCGGAGACGGCATCGACCGTGGTGCGCTCCAGCTCGGCGCTTTCCATCTGGCTGGCCATCGCGCGTTTCCAGATCAGTTCGTAAAGCCGGGCCTGATCGGAATCGAGGTGACGGGCGATTGCATCGGGCAGCCGGTCGAATGCGGTGGGGCGGATGGCTTCATGCGCTTCCTGCGCATTCTTCGCCTTGCTGGAATAGGCGCGCGGCACCCGCGGCAGGTAGCGTTCGCCATATTTGGTGCCGATCATGCGGCGGGCATCGCTGACACCTTCGGGCGCCATCTGCACACCATCGGTTCGCATGTAGGTGATGAGACCGGCGGTTTCGCCGCCGATGTCCACGCCCTCATAAAGCTGCTGCGCCACCTGCATCGTGCGCTTGGCGTTGAAGCCCAATTTGCGGGAGGCTTCCTGCTGCAAGGTCGAGGTGATGAAGGGCGGCGAGGGGTGGCGCTTGACCGGTTTGCTTTCCACCTGGCCGATGTGGAAATCCTGCGCCTTGATCAGGGAGACCGCGCGTGTTGCATCGGCTTCGCTGCCAAGCGCCAGCTTGTCGAGCTTCTTGCCGTCCAACTGGGTCAGGCGCGCCGTGAAGTTGCCTTCCGGCACTGTCACATCGGCGTCGATCGACCAGTATTCCTGGGGGCGGAAAGCCTCGATCTCCAGCTCGCGCTCGCAGATCAGGCGCAGCGCCACCGATTGCACCCGCCCGGCTGAGCGTGCGCCCGGCAATTTGCGCCACAGAACCGGCGACAGCGTGAAACCCACGAGGTAGTCGAGTGCGCGGCGCGCCAGATAGGCGTCCACCAGTTCTTCGTTGATGGTGCGTGGATTGGCGATGGCATCCAGCACCGCGTTCTTGGTGATGGCGTTGAAGACGACGCGTTCCACCGGCATTTTGCCGAGCGCTTTTTTCTGCCGCAGCACTTCCAGCAGATGCCAGGAGATCGCTTCGCCCTCCCGGTCCGGGTCAGTGGCGAGGATCAGCTTGTCGGCCCCCTTCACGGCGTCGGCAATATCCTTCATCCGCTTCTGGGCGCGGGTATCCACTTCCCAGGTCATCGCGAAATCGGCGTCGGGCTGGACGGAACCGTCCTTGGAGGGCAGGTCGCGGATATGGCCGAAGCTGGCCAGTACTTTGTAGCCCGGACCCAGATATTTATTGATCGTCTTGGCCTTGGCCGGCGATTCCACAACAAGCACGTTCATGGGGATTTGCTGCTGCTCTTGGGCGCGTAGGGCGCGCGCGCCCGGTTACTGACATGGGGTAGGGGGACACTTCTTTATATGTGCCTTGCCCCCGGCGGCGCGGACACTGATCGAAGTGCGCGGGCCCTGTCAACGCCACTTCCTGTCGGAAATACAATCAGAAGTATTGTTTAATCAAAAATTCAGCTTGATATTCTATTATTAGTTGTAGTTCCGGTGCAGGGAACTTATGGTTAACGCATCAGCGGAGGGGATTTCAGGCATGTCACAGGCAGCGATACGGGAAAAAGTTCGTCAGGCACCCAAGGTCACGGCGATCGATACCGTGCGCTATACGAGGGACATGCTGCTGGGTCTTCGGCAGATGGCGGAAAAGCAGGGAAACCCGGTTCTGGCACACCTTCTGGCGCTCGCCCTGATGGAGGCGGAGGCCCTGATCGCCGGGCGTTAAGCCCAACTGACGCTGTTGCCGGGATGGCGGGCGAGGCGGCCGGCCAATTCCAGCTCAAGGATGACGGTCAAGATCCCGGCCGGGTGGGCGCCCGCCATTCGGATCAATTCGTCGACCGCGATGGGGGCGGGGCCAAGGGCTTCCTCCACAAAAGTGCGGAGGCGGGCAAGCTCCACCTCGGCAACCGCGGCGGGGCCGCGGGTTGGATCGGGCGGCCGCTCCGGTTCGGCAAAGCTGTGGCCCAGCATCGGGTGCAGGACGTTCAGAATATCCTCCGCGCTTTCGATCAGGGTGGCACCCTGCCGGATCAGGCGGTTTGCGCCTTTCGCCCGCGGGTCGAGCGGGGAACCCGGCACCGCGAAAATCTCGCGGCCCTGTTCAAGGGCATAATTCGCGGTGATGAGCGAGCCGGAGCCGATGGCCGCTTCCACCACCACCACGCCGCGCGAAAGGCCGGAGATGATGCGGTTGCGGCGCGGGAAGTGGCGTGCCTGCGGCGCCTGGCCCAGCGCCATTTCCGATACGACCACGCCTTCCTTGCAGATCGCATCGTAAAGCGACTGGTTTTCCGGCGGATAGACGATATCGACACCGCCCGCCACCACCGCGCAGGTGCCGGTGGAGAGGGTCGCTTCATGCGCCGCGGCATCGATCCCGCGGGCAAGGCCGGAGGCGATGATGAGACCGGCCGCCCCAAGATCGGCGGACAGCCGCGCCGCCAGTTTGCGCCCAAGCGCGGAGGCATTGCGCGCGCCGACAATCGCCACCATCTCCTTCTGCAGCAGCGCGGTGTGGCCCAGCACCATCAGACAAGGTGGCGGCGCATCGAGCGCGGCAAGCCCGTGCGGAAATTCCGCCTCGCAGGACGCGATCATCCGGCCGCCCATTTTGGCCAGACGATCCAGCTCGCGCGCGATGGTGTCTTCGGCCGGAATGAACAACCCCCGTCCGCCGCCACGGCGCGCAAGCTGCGGCACTTCCGCAAGCGCAGCCGCAGCCGAACCAAAACGGCTGAGCAGATTGGCGAAGGTCACCGGGCCGACATGGCTGGTGCGGGCCAGCCGCAGCCAGGCCCGGCGTTCGGTTTCGTTTAGATGGTGTGTTGGCAATGGATGTTCTGGCGCCCCCTTCGCCTGAACCCGGCGGGTTATCCCGCCGGTTCGGATTTGCGGCCGATACGCGGTTCGGTGCCGCGCAACAGGCGGGCGATGTTTTCGCGATGGGTGAAGGCGATGATCACGGCCAGCAACAGACACAGCGCGGCGTAAAGCCATTCACCCAGCAGAATGAAGTAAACCGGCGTCAATGCAGCCGCGACCAGCGCGGACAGCGATGAAATGCGCCAGACCGCGGCGGCGGCCAGCCATGTCAAGAGCCCGCCAACACCGCCGACGAGATTGAGTACCAGTGTGATGCCGAAGAATGTGGCGACGCCTTTGCCGCCCTTGAAGCGCAGCCAGACCGGAAAGATATGGCCGAGAAAGGCGGCGAGGGCGGCCACAAGTGACGGGATATTGCCCAGGAAATGGCGTGCCAGATAAACCGCTAGCGCCCCTTTGCCCGCATCGCATAATAGTGTGGCCGCCGCGGCCCAGCGTTTGCCGGTGCGCAGCACATTGGTCGCCCCGATATTGCCGGAACCGATGGCGCGCACATCGCCCGCACCGGCAAGGCGCGTGAAGATCAGGCCGAACGGAATGGAACCCAACAGATAACCAATCGCGAGTGCGATCACGATGTGAAGGCCGCCACTCATGCCGTGCCCCTCGCGTTGAAGACACAGCGGCCCTGAACGAAAGTCTGCAGCACCTGGCCTTCAAAACGGCGTTCCTCGAACGGGGTGTTCTTGGCACGGGAGTGCAATGCGTCTGCATCCACCACGAAAGGCCGGTCGGGATCGAACAGGACGAGATCGGCCGCCGCGCCTTTTTTCAGTGTGCCGCCGTCGATGCCAAGAATCCGTGCGGGTGCAGCGGTCAGTGTGTTCAGGACCTGCGATAGGTCTGCGTGCCCATTGTGATAAAGCGCCAGCGCTGCGGGCAGCAGTGTCTCAAGCCCCACCGCGCCGAACGCCGCTTCGCCGAAGGTCTGGCGCTTGGTGTCGGCGGCCTGCGGGTCATGGCTCGACACGATCACGTCGATCACACCATTGGCGACGCCCTCGACCATGGCGGCACGGTCAGCTTCAGACCGCAGCGGCGGTTTCACCTTGCGGAAGGTGAGGTAGGCGCCGACATCGAGTTCGTTGAGCGACAGATGATGCGCCGAGACACCACAGGTCACCGGAAGCCCGCGCGCCTTGGCGGCGGCAATGGCGTCGAGCGAGGCGCGGCAGGAAATCTGGCCGAAATGGTAACGCGCGCCGGTCAACTCCACCAACCGGATGTCGCGTTCGACAATGATGGTTTCGGCGAGCGTGGGTGCCGCGGGAACGCCAAGGCGGGTGGCATATTCGCCTTCGTTCATGGCCGTGCCTTCCGACAGGAACGGGTCTTCGGCGTGGCCCACCACCAGCGCATTGAAGGTGGCGGCGTAAGAAAGCGCCCGGCGCAGCACCCGCGCATTGGCGAGCGAACGGTCGCCATCGGTGAACGCAATCGCGCCCGCTTCGAGAAGCAGGCCGATTTCGGTCATCACTTCGCCGGCCAGATGCTTGGTCAGGGCCGCCATCGGCAGCACGCGGACCTGTGCCGTGGCGGCGGCGCGGCGGCGGATGAAATCAACCAGAGAGGGTTCGTCGATCACCGGATCGGTGTTGGGCATTACCACCATGGTGGTCACCCCACCGGCCGCGGCCGCGTTGCTCGCGGATTCCAGGGTTTCGCGATGCTCGCTGCCCGGCTCACCGGTGAAGACGCGCATGTCGATCAGGCCGGGCGCCAGAACATGCCCGCCGCAATCGACGATCTTGGCATCGCCCGGCACGCCATCCTTGAACAGGTTGGCACCCACATCGCGGATGATGCCGTCTTCGACCAGAAGGCCGCCTGTGGCATCCAGCTTTGCCGCCGGGTCGATCAGGCGCGCATTGCGGAAGGCGGTGCGCGCGCTCATGTGTTTTTCCCTTCCTGCGGCAGGCCGCGGGCCAGCGCATCCAGCACCGCCATGCGGATCGCGACACCCATTTCCACCTGTTCCTGGATCAGGCTGACTTCGATGTCGTCCGCCACGGCGGAGTCGATTTCCACGCCACGGTTCATCGGGCCCGGGTGCATCACCAATGCGCCCGGTTTGGCATGTTTCAGCTTGTCACGGTCGAGGCCATAGAAGCGGAAATATTCCCGCGTGGAGGGGACGAAGGCGCCCGTCATCCGCTCCCGCTGCAGGCGCAGCATCATCACGATGTCGGCCCCTTCCAGCCCCTTGGTCATGTCGGAATGAAGTTCGACACCGAAGCGGCCGGCATCGGCGGGAAGCAGCGTGCGCGGCGCGATCAGGCGCACTTTCGCCCCCATCTTGCCGAGCAGGTGGATGTTGGAGCGGGCAACCCGGCTGTGCAGAACATCGCCGCAGATCGCAACCGTCAGGCCCTGAAACCCGCCGCGGCGGCGCCGGATGGTCAGCGCATCGAGCAGTGCCTGGGTGGGATGTTCGTGAGCCCCGTCACCCGCATTGATGACACAGCAATCGACCTTGCGCGACAGAAGCTCGGCGGCACCCGAATCCTGATGCCGCACCACCAGAATGTCGGGCCGCATCGCGTTCAGGGTGGTGGCGGTATCGATCAGGGTTTCGCCCTTGGAGACCGAGGAATTGCGCACCGCCATGTTCAGCACATCGGCGCCCAGCCTTTTGCCCGCCAGCTCGAACGAGCTTTGCGTGCGGGTGGAGGCCTCGAAGAACAGGTTGATCAGCGTGCGGCCCTTCAGCAGGGCTTTCTTCTTGTCGGAGCCTCGGTTCAGCGCGACATAGCTTTCGGCCAGATCGAGCAGGGCCTCGATTTCTGCGACCGAAAGATTTTCAATGCCAAGAAGATGGCTGGTTTGCAGGATTGGCGCTTCGGGTGCGGCGCGTGTCATCGGTTTCAGGCTTATAGATAGGGTGTTGGGGGAGGGCAAGCGCGCCCGGTCACGGCTTGTTACCAGAAATTTCCTCCAATGTACGCCGCGCCGTTTCGGGAAGGAACAGAATTGCGGCCAATGCCACCGGTATGGCGGCCAGCGCCAGCATGATGGCGGGGCCGTGCCCGCCAAGCCAGTCATAGAACACCCCTTCGAGCGCGAGCGACAGCGCGCCGCCCATAATCCCGAAGACGTAGCGCAGGCCCGCGGCCGTGGCCCGGGTTGCGGTCGGGAAAATTTCCGCCGGATAGCCGGAGAACAGCGCATCGGCGGACAGAAAGCCGAACAATGCCAGAATCCACATCACCGGCAGGATGAAGCCGCCAACGCCGCTGAAGAACACCGCGAAGCAGATGCCGGCAAGCAGTGCGGTCGCGAACAGAATGCGCCGCCGGCCGAAATGGTCCGACAGCCGCCCGGCCACGACATTGCCGACGACCGCCACCAGCCCGCCGAACAGATAAAGGATGGAGACTTCGCCGGGGCTGTAGTGATGATCCTGCTGCAGATATTTCGACATCAGAACCGTGGCAGGCCCGATGGCGAAGCCGAACGCGAACACGGCGACGCCAAGGGTTGCAAGCCTGCCGGAATAATCCTTCAGCAACTGGTTGAGCGTGTCGCGGAGGGCTTGCAGCCGCGAACCCATCGCCGCGATTTCGGTTCGCCGCAGTTCGAAGCGCTGCGTTTCGGGCAGAAGGCGGCGGTAATAAGCGAGGATCAGCAGAACGCCGCCGCCGATGGCGTAAAGTGAGCGCCAGCCATAGGGCAGGATATTGACGGCCGCAAAGACGATGGCCGCAACACCGGCACCCGTTGCGCCCATGGCGGACAATGTGCCCGTGGCCCAGCCGCGCACGCGGGCGTCGATCTCCTCCGCGATCACGACGAAGCAGAGCAGCTCCTCGGCATAGCCGAACACGCGGGCCAACACCTGCGCCGCGACGAATTGCGGATAGGTCTGCGCGAACGCGGTGGCAAGCGTCATCACCGCTTCGCCCGCGACGGTGAAAAGAAGCATCCGCCTGCGGCCGAAAATATCGGCAAGCGGTGCGATCAGAAGCGCGCAAAGCGCCGCCAGCCGGAAATAGCTGACCGTCAGGCCCGCCATGTTTTCGGGGATCTGCAGCTCTTTCTGAATCTGTGGCAGGGCGAGCCCGAAAATGTTCAGATCATAGCCGCTGAACAGAAGTGTGGTGCCAACCAGCAGGAACACGGTTTCCTGCCGCCGGGGCAGCGCCATCGGCGGGCCCATGCCGGGCGGTAGCCAGAGGAAGCGGGCAGGGCGTTCGCTATCGGAAATGTCCGCCCCCCGCCTTGGGTCAGCTCTGCCGTAAACGGTCGAGCGCACCCTGAAGGATATAGGCCGCGGCCATTTTGTCGACCACCTGGGCACGGCGGCGGCGGCTTGTATCGGCCTCCAGCAGCGCACGCGTGACGGCGACGGTCGAAAGCCGCTCATCCACCAGCACGATGGGGCATTCCATCCGGCCCGCGAGATTGCGCGCGAAGGCCCGTGCCGATTGGGCCGATGGCCCCTCGCTGCCATCCATGTTCAGCGGCAGGCCGATGACAAAGCCGCCGGCACCTTCTTTCGCCGCGATGGCCGCAAGCGTCTGCGCATCGGCGGTGAATTTGCCCCGGCGCAGCGTTTCATAAGGGGTTGCGATGGTCAGCAGGCGGTCGGACAACGCAACCCCGATGGTCTTCTCACCGAGGTCGAGGCCGATCAGCCGTGCATCGGGCGCAAGGGCGCTGCGCAATTCGGGAAGTGCAAGAACCGGCATCGTCGCTTAGCGCTGCCCGATCTCGATCCGGTTTCCGGCCGGATCGCGGATGAAAAAGCGGTGCAGACCCTCCGCCACACTTTCTTCTTCTATGGTGACGCCATGCTGAACGATGTGCGCCCGCGCCGCGGCGAGATCCGGCACCAGGAAGCAGACATGACGTTTGCTGACCGGAAACGGCTCCGGGTCCACGCCCAGATGGAATTGCAGATTGCCGATCTGAAACCACGCCCCGCCGCGGGCGCGCAATTCCTCCGGCTTGGGGATTTCCGGCAGGCCCAGAATGTCGCGGTAGAAGGCGAGGCATGTCTCGGCCTCTGCACGCGGAATGGTGAACTGGACGTGATCGATGCCGGAAATCGCCAGGGCCATGGGCCGCTCCTTGTTTCAGGCTGTTTCGTGGGCTTGCCGCCTCGCTTGCCAGCATGGCCCGCGATTGGTAGCAAGACAGCGTATTCATAGCATAGTGAGCGGCCCCATGTCCGTGGACAAGGACACCGTCCGGCGTATTGCCAAGCTCGCCCGGATCGCACTGGAAGAAGAGCGGGTAGAGCCCATGGTTCAGGAACTGAACGGGATTCTGGCCTGGGTGGAGCAATTGGAGGAAGTGGATGTCGAAGGCGTTGCCCCGCTGACCAGCGTGGTGGCACAGAAGCTGAAGATGCGCGAGGACGTGGTGACCGATGGCGGCGATGCCGATGCGGTGACCGCCAATGCGCCCTCGGGCGAAGACCATTTCTTTGTTGTGCCGAAGGTGGTGGAATAATGCCGCTTCCCGCCAATCCCGCTGAGCTGACACTGGCCGATGCGCGCGATGCGTTGCGTGCGCGCGCAATTTCCTCTGTCGAACTGACCAGGACATTTCTTTCCGCAATCGAAGGTGCGCGCGGTCTGAATGCCTTCATCACCGAAACGCCGGAGCGCGCGCTCGCGATGGCGGAAGATGCCGATGCGCGCCTCGCCAATGGCGATGGCCGCCCGCTGGAAGGGGTGCCGCTCGCGATCAAGGATCTGTTCTGCACCCGTGGCGTGCGCACCACCGCGGGCAGCCGCATCCTCGACAATTTCGTGCCGCCCTATGAATCCACCGTGACGCAGAATTTGTGGAATGCCGGCGCGGTGATGCTGGGCAAGACCAATCTGGATGAATTCGCCATGGGCTCGTCGAACGAGACCAGTTTCTACAAATCGGCGATCAATCCGTGGCGTGCGAAAGGCAGCAATCAGGATCTGGTGCCGGGCGGTTCGTCCGGCGGGTCGGCCGCGGCGGTGTCCGCGCATCTGTGCCTGGCCGCCACCGGCACCGACACCGGCGGTTCCATCCGCCAGCCGGCCGCCGTGACCGGCATTGTCGGGCTGAAGCCGACTTACGGCCGCTGTTCGCGCTGGGGCATTGTCGCCTTTGCCTCCTCGCTCGATCAGGCGGGGCCGATGACGCGCACGGTACGCGATGCCGCCATCATGCTACAGCAGATGGCGAGTGTGGATGCGAAGGATTCCACCAGTGTCGACGTACCGGTACCCGATTACGAAGCGGGGATCGACGCGGGCGTGAAGGGGCTCAGGATCGGCATTCCGAAGGAATACCGGATCGATGGCGCACCGCCCGAGATCAATGCGTTGTGGGCGAAAGGCGCCGAATGGCTGAAGGCACAAGGGGCGGAAATCGTGGAGGTCAGCCTGCCTCACACGAAATACGCATTGCCGGCTTATTATATCGTGGCGCCGGCGGAGGCCTCCTCCAACCTCGCCCGTTATGACGGCGTGCGTTATGGCCACCGTGCCAGCAACGCCAGCGACATCATTGATCTTTATGAGAAATCACGTGCCGAAGGTTTCGGGGCGGAGGTCCAGCGCCGGGTGCTGATCGGCACTTATGTGCTCTCGGCCGGGTATTACGATGCTTATTATACCCGCGCCCAGAAGATACGGACCCTGATTGCACAGGATTTCGCCCGCGCTTTTGAACAATGCGATGCGCTGCTGACACCGGCGACACCGGGCCCGGCCTTTGCGATCGGCGAGAAAAGCAACGATCCGGTTTCGATGTATCTGAATGACGTCTTTACCGTGACGGTGAACCTGGCCGGTCTGCCGGGAATTTCGGTTCCTGCCGGGCTGACGGCGGATGGTCTGCCGCTTGGGCTTCAGATTATCGGCAAGGCATTTGATGAGGCGACCGTGCTGCGCACGGGCCATGCAATCGAGCAGGCGGCGGGCTTCACCGCGCGGCCCGCGATGTGGTGGGCGTCATGAACCGTGTCCTGGCCATGAGCGACAGCCCTTATCATGAGCGTATCGGTTTCTCGCGTGCGGTGCGCACGGGCCCCGTCGTCACCGTCAGCGGCACCGCGCCCATCGGCAAGGACGGTGCGCTTGCGCCGGACGTAGCGGGTCAGGTGCGCCGCGCGCTGGAGATCGTCGGCGAGGCACTGGAGAAAGTGGGCGCCCGGCTCGATCATGTCACCCGCACGCGGGTGATGATGCGGGACATCACGCGTTGGCAAGAGGCGGCGAAGATTCACGGCGAATTCTTTGGCGGGATCCGGCCTGCCGCAACATTTGTCGAAGTTTCCCGCTTCATCGACCCGAATTGGCTGGTTGAGATCGAGGCCGATGCTTACATCCATGACGGAGGCGAAGATGGCCGCGTCTAAAGCTGCGTCCAAATATATTGAAGGCTCCACGGGGCCGTGGGAAATCGTGATCGGGATGGAGGTGCACGCCCAGGTCTCCTCCAACGCGAAGCTGTTTTCTGGCGCGTCGGCCGAATTCGGTGCCGAACCCAATGCCCATGTCAGTTTTGTGGATGCGGCGATGCCGGGAATGCTGCCCGTGATCAACCGCTTCTGTGTGGAACAGGCGGTCCGCACCGGGCTCGGCCTCAAGGCGAAGATCAATCTGGAAAGCGTGTTCGACCGCAAGAACTATTTCTATCCCGATCAGCCCAGCGGCTATCAGATCTCACAATATAAATATCCCGTCGTGGGCGAGGGGGAGGTGATGCTCGACCTCGCGGGCGGGGAAACCGTGCGCGTGGGGATCGAGCGGCTGCATCTGGAACAGGATGCGGGCAAAAGCCTGCATGACCATGCGGCGGACTATTCCTTTGTCGATCTCAACCGCGCCGGTGTGGCGCTGATGGAGATCGTGACCAGGCCGGACATGCGCTCCGCGGACGAAGCAGCGGCGTTCCTGCGCAAATTGCGGGCGATCGTGCGCTACCTCGGCACCTGCGACGGGAACATGGACGAAGGCTCCATGCGCGCGGACGTGAATGTGTCGGTGCGCCGGCCGGGTGAAGGGCTTGGAACACGCTGTGAAATCAAGAACGTAAACTCGATGCGGTTCGTTTCGCATGCGGTGGAGTTCGAGGCCCGGCGCCAGATCGATATTCTGGAAGCGGGCGGCACAATCCGCCAGGAGACCCGCCAGTTCGATTCCCGTGCGGGCGAAACGCGTTCCATGCGCTCCAAGGAAGATGCGCATGATTACCGCTATTTTCCGGACCCCGATCTGTTGCCGCTGGTGCTGGATCAGGCGTGGGTGACCGAAATCGAACGTTCGTTGCCCGAATTGCCCGATGCCAAGAAGGACCGCTTCATGCGGGACTACGGGCTTTCGCCCTATGACGCGGGCGTGATCGTCGCCGAGCGTGAGCTTGCGGATTATTTCGAGGCGCTTGCGGCAGATGTGGAACCGAAAGCGGCGGCAAATTGGTTGAACAATGAAGTGCTTGGCCGTTTGAACCGCGACGGCCGCACGATTGCGGATAGTCCGGTCGATGCGGGCGCCAACAATCGGATTCTGAAGATGATGGCGGCGGGAACCATCTCCGGAAAGATTGCGAAGGATGTTCTCGACATCATCTGGAGTGACGGCGGCGACCCTGAAGAGATCGTTAAGGCGCGCGGACTGACACAAGTGACCGACACGTCGGCGATCGAGAAGGCTGTCGAGGCGGTGATCGCCGCCAATCCGGCAAAGGTCGAAGAGGTGAAGGCGAAGCCGAAACTTGCCGGATGGTTCGTCGGTCAGGTGATGAAAGCGACCGGCGGCAAGGCCAACCCGCAGGCCGTAAACGCGATCCTGAAGACGCGACTCGGCATCCCCGAGGAGGGGTGATTCGCACATTTGCAAGACGTTGACAGTGGGGCGCCGGATTTTGCAGGCAAATCATCCGTGCACGGACGATGCGCGAAAATGTAATAAAAATAAGGAATTTTCGTCACTCGTCCCTTCAGGCCAAAACCGCCCTTACCCCCCAGTATTGCAATTGGCATTGCAACCTACTCATATTGTTCGCGTTTTGGGGGGTGCTTCTGGCACGACCCGGACAAGCAAAGGAGTCGTAACTCATGCCAATGACTGCAAAGAGGAAGAAGCCCGCCAAGAAGCGCACGGTGCGCAAGGCGGCTGCGAAGACCGCGGCGCGCAAGACGACGAAGCGCAAGGTCACGAAGCGGAAAGCCGCAAAGAAGACCGTGAAGAAGGCCGCGAAGAAAAAGACGGCGAAAAAAGCCGTGAAGCGCAAAACAAAGCGCCGGGCCAAAAAGGCCTGATAAAGAGTCGCCAGACAATGGCAAAGGCAAAGGCCGCGGCCCCCAAGGTGTAATGCACCTCAACCGGGAAGCCGCGGCCAAGCCCCTTAAGGGGCACTGAATCCCCTCTCCCCTCCAAAAAATAGAAAACCAGCTCCATGAGACCGGCAGGCCGCGGCGAAGATGCCGGACTGGCAATGACCACGGCCCCGGCACCATATCCGCGGTGCCATATCCGCGGTGCCATGCCGCTGCACCTGAGAAGAAATCCCGCAATCCGCCGCCCGATCGCGCCCTGTCACCGGCCCGCGCCCTTTGCCGTTTGTTAACGGTGGGTAAAAAACAGGGTTAATCGTTTTAACGACGTTTTAGCTTCTTGATTGGCAGCATCTGCTCGCACGCGCCACCGTTTTCGCGCGTGGGTTGAAACGGTCTGAAATTTTCGCAGGCCGGGGCTGAGGGAGAAGAGTTATGGCGTGCATCGATGTCGACACGCTTTCGCAATACGAGACGGATGCAAAGTCGGGGCGTGCCGATGCCCTTTACAATCTGGGGCTGGCTTATTCGACGGGGCAGGGCGTCGGCGTCGATTTTGTCGCCGCGCACAAATGGTTCAACCTGGCCGCGATGCGCGGCATCGATCAGGCCAAAAGCTGGCGGGCCACAATCTCCCGCGAGATGAGTGCGGGCCAGATCGCGGAGGCGCAGCGCCAGGCCCGCGAATGGCTTTCCTTCGCGCACTGATCGCCGTCCCGCGAAACAGTCTGACGGCCCGGTTCAGTTCGTCTGTGCCGGCCGCGCAGCCGGCACCGGCGGCGCGATGGTCGCCGGTACGGGCGAGGCTGCCCCAGCGGTTGTTGATGCTGCCGTGCCGTTCAGCGGCGCCACCTTGCCGTCACCCGGCCGCGGTTGCGGCAAGGGCACCTTGGCGGGCGCGCTGAGCGCCGTGCCCTCATAATGCAGAATGTTCACCGGTGGCGTGTTCGGCCGGTAGAGGTCGTTCAGAAGCCGCAAGGGTGTGGTGCTGCTGCCGAGGCGGCTGCGATAAACCTGTACGTTCTCCAGCACGCGCTGCACGTAGTTCCGCGTCTCGCCATAAGGAATGCTTTCGATCCAGTCCACCGGATCGACTTTCGGATCGCGCGGATCGCCAAAGGTCGCAATCCAGCGGCGCACATTGGTCGGCCCGGCATTGTAGGCCGCCGCCGACAGGATGTAGGAACCGCCCCAGTTTTCCAGATTGCGGGAAAGCTCCGTCATCCCGAGGCGGATGTTGTAGCTGGTGTCGTAGAGCAGGCGTGAGCGGTCAAAGCCGATACCGGCGCGCCCCGCCATGGCCTTCGCCGTCGACGGCATCAATTGCATGATACCCATGGCGCCCGCGCTGCTGATTGCATTCGGATTGAACTCTGTCTCCTGCCGGATCAGGGCCAGCACCAGTGCGGATTCCGGCGTGGCTCCGGGGCCGGGGTAACCCGGCAACGTCATCACCGGATGGGTGTAATCGACCAGCAGAACATCGTCATAGGCCGCGTTCTTCGCCACCCGGACCGCAACCTCCGGAAAGCCGAGCGTGTTCAGCAAATCCGCCAACGCGGCGACCCGGCCAGGTGTCTGGTCGCTGGCCTCGGCGGCGATGGCGAACTGGCGCAGCAAGCGTTCCTCACCCAGATCGGCAAGCACTTTGATGGCGCGAACCAGATCGCTGTCCGCCAGAGCCGTTTTGGCAGGCGCTGCCGGGGCGGGAAGGCGCAGAACCGGCGCGGTGTCGAGGCGGGTCAGCGCAAGCTGGCCATAGAACGTATCCACGTCTCGCGCGGCAATCCGGTATTCACGTGCGGCCTGTTCGGGTTGCCCTGCGGCCTCTGCCGCGCGCCCGATCCAGAAATAGGCGCGCGAACGGCTGATGGGGCGGGAAACCCCGTCCGCCAGCTTGCGGAAATGCGTCAGCGCGGCTTGCGGCCGGTCAAGGAAGTGCAGCGCGATCCATCCGGCGAGGAATTCGGCCTCGGCAAACGGCGCGCCGCTGGTCAGCCCGGTGTTGGAAACCAGCGTATAGGCCGTGCGGTATTTGCGCTCGCCGATCGCCTGACGGGCCGCGATATTCAGTTCGCGCCATACGGTTGCGGGGTGCTTGCGATCTTCCAGCCGTTCGATCTGCAGCAGATGGGCGGCGGCCTGATCGGTTTTGCCGCGTGCGCGTTCCACTTTCGCGATGTCGAACTGAAGGCCGCGGTTGGCGCGAAGCGAGGCCGGCAGCAGCCGCGCCATGCGCAAACCTGCGGTGGGATTGCGCCGCAAGGTCAGCCGCGCCTCGGCAATGCGTTGTGCCCGCTCCGGCGCGCGCGGGATTTGCCGTTTGGCACCACTTTCATCGTCCCGCCACAAGAGATTGCTCAGGCGTTCGGCCTGCAGCGCCGGTGTCAGCAGATCGCCGTAGGTGTGCAGAACCTGAAGTTCCTGATCGGCCTGCAACGTGTTGTTGGCCCAGGCATCCCGGATCAGGTCCTGCCCCGCACCGGTGCTACCGCTCGCGATCAGGGCGGCACCCAGCCTGATCTTGCCGATGCCCGTCTCCGGTGTGCGGCCGGCAAACCATGCGATCACGCTGGCGGGTGCCATGTCGGACCCCATTGCCTGCTCGGCACGGGCCAGCAACGTGGTGCGCATCGGCCAGCCGGGATTGTTTTTCAGGAAGGCGTCGATCTCGGCAAAGCTCGCGCCGCTGTTGCGGTCCAGCAGATAACGCCACTGGATGATGCGCCGCGCGATTGCATCCTGCCCGCGCACGGCAAGGGCCTGCGCATCCTGCCAATTGGTGCGGTCGGCTTCCTTGAAGGCGCGCTCGAACAACGCGTGGTCCGCCGCACTCAGGTAACGGACTTTGCTTTGCCGGGCCTCATCGGCTGGTGCGTGCCCGCTGAACGTGCTGAGAGCCAGGAAAATTGCGACGAAAATCCGGATTCGTTTCATCTACACAACTGCCGAATTATGATGTGACATCCCGGCCGACCATATCGGCAGGGGGGCGGCCATTCCACCATGGTAAAATGTGGTTTTATTCCGCTTTCGCGGTCCGGCGGGGACGGCGGACCAGTTCACCGCCGCAATTGGGGCAGCGCCCCGCCATCGCATCGGAACAGGGGGCGCAGAACGTGCATTCGTAACTGCAAATCCGGGCGGCTTCGGCATCGGGGGGCAATGCGGCTCTACAGCGTTCGCATTCGGGGCGCATTTCCAGGGCCATGGTCCGCGATCCTTTCTTTTGCCGGGATTAAGACCTAACACAGCGGCAACCCCACGAAAGAGCATGCTTCCACAAATTGGCGTGAGGCGGTATTTCAGGGAACGATCCGGGACAACATTCATGACTGACATTGCTCAACGCCTCCGGGGCTCGATGCCCGCCCTCATCACGCCGATGAAAGACGGCAAGCTGGATGAGGCCGCGTTCCGCCAATTCGTCTCCTGGCAGGTGGCGGAAGGGTCGCACGGTCTGGTGCCCATGGGCACGACGGGCGAATCCGCAACCTTGAGCCACGAGGAACACCACCGCGTCGTCGCGATCTGTGTGGAGGAGGCGAAGGGCCGTGTGCCAGTAATCGCAGGCGCGGGTTCCAATTCGACCGCCGAAGCGATTTCGCTGTCCCGGTTTGCAAAGGAAATCGGCGCGGATGCCGTTCTTTCTGTTGCGCCCTATTACAACAAGCCGACACAGGAAGGCATCTACCGCCACTTCGCCACCATTGCGGAAGCCGTGGATATTCCGGTGCTGCTCTACAATATTCCCGGCCGCAGTGTGGTGGAGATCGCGGTGGAGACCATCGCGCGCCTGTCGAAGATCGCCAATATCGTCGGCGTGAAGGATGCCACCAACAATCTGGCCCGGCCGAGCCGCGAGCGGCTGGCCTGCGGTACGGACTGGCGGCTGATCTCAGGCGAGGATGCGACCGCTCTCGGCTATATGGCCCATGGCGGCCATGGCTGCATTTCCGTCACCGCCAATGTGGCACCGAAGCTGTGCGCGGAGTTCCAGAACGCCTGCATCGCGGGCGATTTTGCCAGGGCACGCACCTTGCAGGACCGGTTGATGCCGCTGCACGATGCGATGTTCTGTGAATCGAGCCCGGCGCCGGCGAAATATGCGGCCTCGCTGCTCGGCAAATGCAGTGACGAGGTGCGGCTTCCGATTGTGGCCGCAACACCGCCCGCGCGCGCGCGCATTCGCGCCGCGATGGAAGGCGCCGGCCTTCTCTGACCATGGCAAAAAAGAAAGACCCTGACCGCCGCGTGGTTGCCGACAACCGCAAGGCGCGCTTTTCCTACGCCATCGACGATACGGTGGAAGCCGGCATCATGCTGATGGGGTCGGAGGTGAAGGCGCTGCGCTCCGGCAAGGCGACGATCGCGGAATCCTACGCCCACGCCAAGGATGGCGAGATCTGGCTCGTCAACGCCTATATCCCCGAATACACCATGGCCAATCGCTTCAATCATGAACCGAAGCGGCCGCGGAAATTGCTGGTCCACCGCGCAGAAGTGCGCCGCCTCTCCGCCGCCATCCAGCGTGAGGGGATGACGCTGGTGCCCCTGAAGGTCTATTTCAATCCGAAGGGCATTGCGAAGGTGGAACTCGGCATTGCCAAGGGCAAGAAGCTGCACGACAAGCGCGAAACCGAGAAGAAGCGCGACTGGCAGCGCGACAAGGCCCGCCTGATGCGGGCAAAGGGTTAGGCGATGAGCGAGGATGACGATCCGGGCTTGATCGGCCAGATCAAGGAAAAGCTGATCCGCTCCAAGGAGAAATGGGCGGAGGAGGGCAGGCTGCTGACCGGGCGCCCGGATGCAGGCCGCGTCAATCGCCTGCCGCCGGGACAAAAGCTGGTCACCAACTGGCCGGTGCTGGACCTCGGCGTGCAGCCCGATGTGAAGCCGGAAAAGTGGCGCCTGCAGATCATGGGGCTGGTCGAAAACCCGGTCGCCCTGACACTCGAACAGTTTCGCGCCCTGCCGCAGCAGGAATTCGTCAGTGACATTCATTGCGTAACGGCGTGGAGCCGTTACGACAATCACTGGCAGGGCGTTTCAAGCCGCACATTGCTCGATCTGGTGAAACCGAAGGCGGAGGCGAAGCACATCGTCTTCCACGCCTATGACGGTTACACCACCAATGTGCGCCTTTCGGCATTTGCGGACGCGAATGTGCTGCTGGCCCATAGCTGGGAGGGAAAGCCCCTGCCGCGCGAACATGGTGGGCCGGTGCGGGTGGTGATCCCCGACTGGTATTTCTGGAAAAGCGCCAAATGGGTCACGCGCATCGTGTTCCACGCGGATGACCATCCCGGCTTCTGGGAGGTGCGCGGTTATCACAACGAAGCCGATCCGTGGAAAGAAGAACGCTATAGCTGATTACACCGCCGGTGCTGGCTACAACGCCGGCATGGCGGCGAGCTTGGCCTGTTTCACCGCGGCATCGAACATCTCTTCCGTCAGGACGCCGGTATTGGTGTTGTAGCGCGAGCAGTGATAGCTCGCGACCAGAGTGAGTGCCGGTGTACGGAAGGTCGCGCCATGGCCGAACTTGTAGGCGCTTTTCTTCACTTTCAGCGCGCTCAGCACACTGTTATGCGCAATCTGTCCCAGCGAGAGGATGGCGTGCAGATTGGGCATGGCCGCAATGGTGGCGGACAGAAAGCGGCGGCAGGTGTTGATCTCGTCGGGCCGCGGCTTGTTCTCCGGCGGTACACAACGCACCGCATTGGTGATGGCGCAATCGACAAGCGTCAGCCCATCATCGATGCGCGCGTCGAACCGGCCTTTGGCAAGCCCGTGCTTCAGAAGCGTGTGGTAGAGCAGAACGCCCGCATAATCGCCGGTGAAGGGGCGCCCGGTGCGGTTGGCACCGTGCAATCCCGGTGCAAGCCCCACGATCAGAAGCCGTGCTTCCATCGTGCCGAATGTCGGCACGGGATTGTTGAAATAGGCTGGAAACTTCTCGCGATTGCCGTGGCGGAAACCGGCCAGCCGCGGGCACAACCCGCAATCGGCCGGCGGGCAGCGCGCAGTGTCAGAAATGTCCGGTCCGGTTCGCACGAGGGCAGTGTATGGCCTGTTTTGCGCGCCCTGCAAAGCGCGCAACCAGACATCCTTGCGTGCGCCCGCTCAGGCGGTTTGCGCGTATTGCGGTTCGGACTGAACGCTGCGTGGGCCGCCTTCGCGCATGATCATCGGCTTCAACTCATCCAGCTCGATGAAATTGTCCGCCTGACGGCGCAATTCGTCGGCGATCATCGGTGGTTGTGAGCGGATGGTGGAAACCACGCTGACCCGGCGGCCTTTGCGCTGGGCAGCTTCCACCAGGCGGCGGAAGTCACCGTCGCCGGAGAAGATCACGATGTGGTCCACGATTTCGCTCATTTCCATCACGTCGATGGCAAGTTCGATATCCATGTTGCCCTTGACGCGCCTGCGGCCCTGACTGTCGACAAATTCTTTCAACGGTTTGGTCACGACGGAAAAGCCATTGTAATCGAGCCAGTCGACCAATGGCCGCAAGGGTGAAAATTCCTGATCTTCCGCGACCGCTGTATAGTAAAAGGCGCGAACCAGAACGCCCTTGCGTGCAAACAATTCCAGCAGACGCTTGTAATCGATATCGAAGGAAAGACCTTTTGCTGCGCCGTAAAGGTTGGCGCCGTCAATAAAAAGTGCGATTTTCTCTTGAGGATAGAACAACATTAAAAACCTCCATCTACGCCACGCGTTTCAATGTCCCCACAATGAATTCGTTCTATGTCATTCTTGGCGCCGTGAAAATGCCTCCTGCAATCGCATCGTCGTGAACACGCCATGATCATCATTGCATTGGGTGCAAATCTGCCATCGCGTGCCGGCACACCGGCAGAAACACTGCGCGCCGCTTTGGCGGCACTTTCCACACACAATGTCCGGCCGGCGGCGGTTTCGCGCTTTTATAAGACGCAAGCCTGGCCCAACCCGTCCGATCCGCCTTTCGTCAATGCGGTTGCGCGGGTGGAAACGGCACGCGACCCGGCATCGTTGCTGCAATGTCTGCACGCAATTGAGGCATCTTTCGGTCGAAAACGGGAAGAACGCAATGCGCCCCGCACGCTCGACCTCGATCTGATCGATTTTGATGGCCGCATCCGTGACGACGCGCCGATATTGCCGCATCCGCGTGTGGCGGAACGGGGTTTCGTTCTGGTTCCGCTGGCGGACATCGCGCCGGACTGGCGGCATCCAGTCAGCGGACTCGGCATTCGTGAATTGATTGGCCGTCTGCCGGCAGACAGCCGGAACATTGCACCGCTGTAATGCACGGGCTGTGCTACGCACGATGTGTTGTTCGCATTGGGCTGCGTTTACAAATGACGGGGCTGACGCATTGCCCTAAATTCGTGTGATGCAGCCCACTGACCGGAATAGACGGCATTCGGCATGACCGGCGTTCCTGCAATCTCATGGCATATGGCGAGTTCGATACTCGTTCCGCTCGCCGTACTCGCGCTGATGATCCGGCGCAATCTGCGTGACAGGCGGGTCAGAACCGCGCGTTTGTGGATCTATCCGGTAATCCTCGGCGGTCTGACGGCGGTGACTGTTGCGCGCGGGCCCATGCCGGGCATCGGGGCGATCGCGGGCTTTGTTGCCGGCGCGGCCGCCGGTGCCGGATTTGGCTATCTGCGGGCGCGCCACCAGCAATTGTCGCGCGATCCGCAAACGGGCCAGATCGTGTCCCGGGCGACGCCACTGGGCCTGATCCTGATCGCAGGATTTTTCGTTCTGCGCTACGGCCTCGAATTCTTCACCCACACCCGCGATCTGCCCCACGCGCTGGGGCTGCAGCGTGCCACCGATGCCGGGCTGATCTTCTCCACCGCCATGATTTTCGCCAGGCAGTGGGAAATCTGGCGCCGGACCCGCGTGCTGATGGGCGAGGGCGCTCTGGCGGCCACGCCGCAGACCGTGGACCGGGCCCTGGATCAGGTGGCGGATAAGGAATAGACCGGTTGCCCCGGCAGGGGTTGCGGGCGGCGGCCCAGTCCTTTATTTTGCGCCGCTTCCAAAATTTCCGGCCAGGTCTCCCGGCCGAGATTCCCGGGAAATCCCTGGCTTTTGAAGGAGCCTCCATGGCACGCGTTACGGTTGAAGATTGTGTGGACAAGGTGCCGAACCGGTTTGATCTGGTTCTCCTGTCCGGTTACCGCGCCCGCCAGCTTTCCGGCGGCGCCGAGACGCTGGTCGATCGCGACCGGGATAAAAACCCGGTGGTGGCCCTGCGCGAAATCGCGGCCCGCGAACTGAAGCCCGACGATATCAAGGAAGACTATATCAAGTCGCTCCAGAAACATGCCGAAGTGGACGAGCCGGAAGAAGTGCTGCCCGAAACCGATGACGAGCGGGAGAACCCTGCTTACCGTCAGGTGACGGAGGAGGAGCTTCTTCGTGCCCTCACGTCGGAGGCACAGCGCCGCGCCGAGCCGCAGCCTGAGCCTGAGGTGTATGACGAGGAATAGGCGCTTCCACACGATTGACGACGCAAATTTCCGGGGCGGCAGCAATGCCGCCCCTTTTGCATTCTGCGGCGCGATGGTCCGCCGGTGTGGCGACGCAAATTTCCGTTTCCGAAGGCAAGCCCCGGCTTTTCTGCCCAAAAACCGGCAAACCGTCCTATATAATAGGTGTCATGACGGTGCACGCGCCCGAAACATCTGCCGCTGAAACCCCGGTTCCCGGTCATATCCCGGCAACCGCGGCGCCTGCGCGCCCGCGTGCCCGGCGCAAGCTGATGCGCCAGACCGAGCTGGTGGACCGCGTCAAAGCCTATGACCCGGATGTGGATGAGGCGCTGCTGAACAAGGCCTATGTCTATGCCATGACTGCCCATGGCAAGCAGTTCCGGGCCTCGGGCGACCCCTATTTCGCGCACCCGCTGGAGGTGGCGGGCATCCTGACCGATCTGAAAATGGATGCGGCGACCATCGTCACCGCCCTGCTGCACGACACGATCGAGGATACCTACGTCACCTACGACGACGTGCAGTCCATGTTCGGCAAGGAGATCGCCGATCTGGTCGATGGGGTGACCAAGCTTTCCCAGTTGGAACTGTTCAGCGAGCGGACCAAGCAGGCGGAGAATTTCCGCAAGCTGATGCTGGCGATGTCGAACGACATGCGCGTGCTGCTGGTCAAGCTGGCGGACCGGCTGCACAACATGCGCACGCTGCAATACATCAAGGACCCGCAGAAGCGCCGCCGCATCGCACAGGAAACGGTGGACATTTATGCCCCGCTGGCCGGGCGCATCGGCATGCAGAACATGCGGGAGGAGTTGGAAGACCTCGCCTTCACCGAAATGAATCCGGAGGCGCGCAATTCCATCGTCACGCGTCTTGCCCGCCTCGATGCCACGAGTGGGGAGCGTATCGGCCGCATCGCCGAACAATTGCGCGCGCGCCTGCAGGAAAGCGGGATCGAGACCACGGTCTATGGCCGGGCCAAGCGGCCTTATTCCATTTGGCGCAAGCTGCGGGACAAGCAGCTCAATTTCGAGCAATTGTCCGACATATTCGGGTTCCGCATCATCGTGCACTCAGTGGAGGATTGTTATCGCGCGCTAGGCGTTCTGCATCAGACCTGGCGCATGATCCCCGACCGCTTCAAGGATTTCATCTCCAATCCGAAAACCAATGGCTACCGCTCCATCCACACCACGGTGATGGGGCCGGAACAGCAGCGCGTGGAAGTGCAGATCCGTACCCAGGAAATGCACGATGTGGCCGAACGCGGCGTCGCCGCCCATTGGAGCTATCGTGAAAAGCTGCCCACAAACGAATTGCAGACCAGCAATGCCTATCAATGGCTGCGCGAGATGGTGGAGTTGCTGGAGCGTGGCGACAGCGCCGAGGAATTCCTCGAACACTCCCGCCTCAACATGTATCAGGATCAGGTCTTCTGTTTCACGCCGAAGGGCGATCTGATCTCGCTGCCGCGCGGCGCCACCCCGATCGATTTCGCTTATGCCTTGCACACCGACCTTGGCAACACCACGGTGGGTGCCAAGGTGAACGGCCATCATGTGCCGCTGCACACGCCGCTGCGCAACGGCGATCAGGTGGAGGTCATCCGCACCAAGGAACAGACGCCATCGCCGTTGTGGGAACAGTTTGTGGTCACGGGCCGCGCGCGGGCCGAAATCCGCCGCTTTCTGCGCCACGCCAAACGCGATGAGAATGTCGGTTTCGGCCGCAAGATTCTGGAAAAGGTGTTCACCGACGAAGGCCACCAACTGACCGACAAGGCGATTGAGGAAGTGGCGCGGAAACTGCGCCTGCCCAAGCCGGACGATGTGTTCGCCGAAGTGGGCCGCGGCGCCCTGCGCGCGCATGAGGTGCTGGAAGCCGCTTTCCCCGAAATCAAGCGCGATGCCAAGGGCCGCAAGCCGATTGCCTTTACCGCGCACAAACCGGGCGGCAAGGCGATCTCGATCAAGGGGCTGACCGAAGGAATTTCCTACCGGCTCGGCCGCTGCTGTCACCCGCTGCCGGGCGACCGGATTGTGGGCCTGATGGTGCCGGGGGAAGGTGTCGTCATTCACACCATCGATTGCGGTGAGCTGGAAAAGGCACAGGCCGCGATGGCGGACTGGCTGGATGTGAAATGGGATGCGAACGCGGCGGAAAGCGGCCCGTCCATCGGGCGCATTCTGGTGCGGGTGAAGAATTCACCGGGCTCTCTCGCCGCGGTGATGACGGTGATCGGCAACAATGGGGGCAATATCTTCAACATGAAAGTGACCAACCGCAATCCGTTGTTCTTTGAGTTCATGATGGATCTGGAGGTGCGCGACGTGCCGCATCTGCAGAATATTCTGGGTGCCTTGCGTGTGAATGCGGCGGTGGAATCCGTTGATCGTGTGCGCGGCGAAGACGAGCAGGAGGCCGCGTGACCCCCGAACAGGTTCTGAACGAATTCCGCAAGGCGGGCGCACTTCTCGAAGGTCACTTCATTCTCTCCAGCGGCAAGCATTCCGACATCTTCCTGCAGAAGGCACTCGTCTTCCGCGACGCGAAGCGGACCGCGAAACTGTGCAAGGCGCTGGCCGCCAAGGTGCGCGAGGAGGTGAAGCAGGGATTCACCGCCATTGTCTCTCCCGCCGTGGGCGGCATCGTGCCGGGCTATGAAATGGGCCGCCAGCTGGGCCTGCCCGCGATGTATGTGGAGCGGCAGGACGGCACCTTTCATCTTCGCCGCGGCTTTGAGCTGGAAAAGGGCCAGAAGGTGCTGATGGTGGAGGATATCGTCACCACCGGCCTCTCTTCGCGCGAGTGTCTGGACGCGATCCGTGCGGCTGGCGGCAAGCCGGTTGCCGCTGCCTGTCTGATTGATCGTTCGGGCGGCAAGGCAAAAGTGGGTGTGAAACTCGTCGCGCTGGCGCGGGTGAAATTCCCGGCCTGGGAGGCGGACAAGCTGCCGAAGCATCTGCAAGGCACGCCAGGCGTCAAACCGGGGAGCAGGGGGCTGGCGTGAAACGCCTGGCTCTCGCCGCCGCGGTTGCAGGTTTGCTGCTGGCTGAACCGTCTTCTGCCGCATCGGCTGGTGCCGCCTGTTTCGCCTATGAACCCGCGGTGTCGGTGGTGACGGGCACCGTTACCATCACGCCGTTTTATGGCGCGCCGGGTTTCGGCAAAACGCCTCAGCGTGACGCCAAACTGCATCACCCGATCCTGAAGCTGGACAAACCCGCTTGCGTGGACGCGAAGAAGGGCAGCTCCTACAATTCGCGCAGCGAGGCCGGGATCGAATCGATGCAGCTGGTGTTTGCGAGTTATCCCTTCGGTGCGGAATGGCATGGCCGCCATGTTGCCGTCACCGGCCGGTTGTTTCACGCCTTTACCGCCGATCACCGCGCAAAGGTTCTGGTCATGGTGCAGCAGGTGCGTGTCACGAATGAAGGAAAGCCATGAAAGCGCTGCGTCTCGGGGTGAATATCGATCATGTCGCCACCATCCGTAACGCGCGCGGTGGCGCCCATCCCGATCCGCTGCGCGCCGCCCAGATTGCAAAGGCGGCGGGCGCTGACGGTATCACCGCGCATCTGCGTGAGGATCGCCGCCACATTTCCGATGCCGATATCGACCGGCTCTCCCGCGAAATCGCGCTGCCGCTCAATCTGGAAATGGCGGCGACGGAGGAGATGCTGGAAATTGCCTTGCGTCATAAGCCGCATGCGGCGTGCATTGTTCCCGAAAAGCGGGAGGAACGGACGACCGAAGGCGGCATCGATGCGGTGGGCGGTCACAACCGGCTTCAGCCGATTGTCCGTGCACTGAAGAATGCGGGAATCCGCGTGTCGCTGTTCGTGGAACCGGACAAGCGCCAGCTCGATGCGGCAAAGGCGCTCGGCGCCCCGGTGGTGGAGCTTCACACCGGCGCCTATTGCGAGGCCTGGGCCAGCGGCGATCGCGCGCTTTTCGACACATTGCTGGAAAAGGTTCGCGTGGCGGCGCGCTATGGCACCGCGCTCGGGCTTGAAATCCATGCCGGGCATGGCCTCGGCTTCGATACGGTGAAGCCGATTGCCGCCATCTCCGAAATCCACGAATTGAATATCGGCCATTTCCTGGTGGGGGAGGCGATTTTCACCGGCCTCGACGCCGCCATCCGGCGCATGCGCGCCCTGATGGACGAAGCGCGGGCGGAAGCCGGGGCGGCGCGATGATCATCGGCCTCGGCTCCGACCTGATCGATATCCGCCGGATCGAGAAAACCATGACGCGGTTCGGCGCCCGCTTCATCGGCCGCATCTATACCGATGTGGAGCAGCAGAAGTCCGACCGCCGCGCCCAGCGCGCCGCCAGTTACGCCAAACGCTTTGCGGCGAAGGAGGCGTGTTCCAAGGCGCTCGGCACCGGGCTTCGCCGTGGTGTGTTCTGGCGCGATATGGGGGTGGTCAATCAGCCGGGCGGCAAGCCGGGCATGCGCTTGACCGGCGGCGCATTAAAACGGCTTCAGGAAATCACCCCGGCCGGGCATGTGGCGCAGATCGACCTGACCATTACCGATGATTTTCCGCTGGCACAGGCGATTGTGATCATCACCGCCGTGCCCAGACCGTGACATGATCCCATTCGCGGCGGCCGCACCTTGACCTGGCCCCCGCCTTGACCTTTACCTCCCCGTCCGTTTCTTTCGTCCACGGCGGGCACCACCGCCAATCCGCCAATCCCGCCGGCGCCACACCGGAATGAAAGTCCGACCATGACCGATCCTGGCAGCGATGCCACGCACTCCACCGGGGAAACCAAGCAGGGTGAAACCTGGGGTGAGACGATCAAGACGATCATCTATGCGCTTCTGATCGCGCTCGTCATCCGCAGCTTCTTTTTCCAGCCCTTCTACATTCCCTCCGGCTCGATGGAGGATACGCTGCTGGTCGGCGACTATCTGTTCGTCGAGAAATATGCGTATGGCTACAGCCGCTATTCCTTCCCCTTCGGGCAATATCTGCCGTCGTTCGGCAAGGTCATGGCGGGGGCGCCGCAGCGCGGCGATGTCGTGGTGTTCAAAATGCCGAACCAGGACTCGCCCGACTACATGCAGGATTTCATCAAGCGGGTGATTGGCCTTCCGGGCGACCGCATTCAGGTGATCCGCGGCACTGTCTATCTGAACGGCAAACCGGTGCCGAAGGTGCGCGCGGCCGATTATATCGAAACCATCGACGGCTATACCGTTCGCGTGCCGCGCTACCGCGAAACCCTGCCGGGTGGCAAAAGCTATTATGTGCTCGACCGCGTGCCCGATGGGCCGGAGGATGACACCCAGCTTTTCGTCGTTCCGCCCGGCCATTATTTCATGATGGGCGACAATCGCGACAATTCCGACGACAGCCGCAGGGATGTGGGCTACGTTCCCGCCGAAGTGCTGGAGGGCAAGGCCCGTATCATTTTCTTCTCGACCGATGGCAGCGCGCATTTCTGGGAATTCTGGAAGTGGCCGGAAACGGTCCGCTTCGCACGGCTCTTCAAGCTCATTGACTGAGCTTGAGGAAAGGATCGGCCATGTGTTCGCGGACAAGGCGCTTCTCACCCGCGCGCTGACGCATGCGAGCCGCGGCTCCGCCCGCAACAATGAACGGCTGGAATTTCTGGGTGACCGTGTGCTGGGCCTCGTGATCGCGGAGAAACTGTTCCACGATTTTCCGGACGATGCGGAAGGCGCGCTGGCGCTGAAATACAACGCGCTGGTGCGGGGGGAGGCGTGCGCCCGTGCGGCACTGGATGCCGGTCTGCCCGATCATCTGATTCTGGCGCCGTCCGAGGCGGTCAGCGGCGGGCGCAAAAAGACGGCAATCCTGGGCGGGGCGTGTGAAGCGGTGATCGCCGCGCTTTATCTCGATGGCGGCTTCGCTGTGGCGCAGGCCTTCATCCTGCGCTATTGGGGCGAGGCCTTTGGCGGGCTGGACCGCGAAATGCGCGATCCCAAAACCGTGTTGCAGGAATGGGCGCAAGGTCCCGGTGCCGCGGGCGCACCGCAATACCGCCATCTAAGCCGCAGCGGCCCCGATCACGCGCCGCATTTCACGGTAGAGGTTGCGATTGCGGGCCACGAACCGGAAAAGGGCGAGGGCAACTCGAAACGTGAGGCGGAACAGGATGCGGCGCGCCGCCTTCTGATCCGGCTGGGATTGTGGAACCAATGAGTGCGGATGAAACACGTTGTGGCTTTGTTGCCGTCATCGGGGCGCCGAATGCGGGCAAGTCCACTTTGGTCAACGCGCTGGTCGGTACCAAGGTCTCCATCGTCACGCCCAAGGTGCAGACCACGCGCATGAATGTGCGCGGTGTCGCGATGCGGGGCGCTGCACAGATCGTGTTTGTCGATACACCGGGCATTTTCCGCCCGCGCCGCCGGCTCGACCGTGCCATGGTCAAGGCCGCCTGGTCGGGGACGGAGGATGCGGATGCTATTCTCCTGATCGTCGATGCGCAGGCGCTGGTGGAAGCGCCGAACGGCCTCGCCGCCGCCGACACGCACGCGATCATCGAAAACCTGAAGGCGTCGAAGCGCGAAGCCGCATTGGTCCTCAACAAGGTGGATGCGATGAAGCGCGCCGACCTCCTGCCGCTGGCACAGGCGCTGAATGGGGAAGGCGCTTTCTCTCAGGTGTTCATGGTCTCGGCGCTGAAGGGCGACGGCGTGGATGACATCGCCGATTGGTGTGCGGGCCGCATGCCGCCGGGTCCGTTCCTGTTTCCGGAGGATCAGGCGGCCGATATTCCTTCGCGCCTGCTCGCCTCCGAAATCACGCGGGAAAAGCTTTATCTCCGCCTGCATGATGAACTGCCTTACGCCACCACGGTCGAGACCGAGAAGTGGGAAGACCGCAAGGACGGTTCCGTCAAAATCGATCAGGTGGTGTTTGTGCAGCGCGATGGCCAGAAGGCGATCGTGCTGGGCAAGGGTGGCCGCGCCATCAAATCCATCGGCGAGGCGGCGCGGAAGGATATGGAAGCGGCGTTCGGCCGCCGCGTGCATCTGTTCCTGTTCGTGAAGGTGCGCGAAGGCTGGGTGGACGACCGCGAACGCTATCAGGCCATGGGGCTCGATTATCCCGGTGACGAGTAGGGGCGATGGAATGGTCTGACGACGCCATCGTCCTCGCCATGCGCCCGCACGGGGAAACAAGCGCCATCCTGGATGTGCTGACCCAAAGCCATGGCCGCCATCTGGGCATGGTGCGCGGCGGCGGCTCGCGCCGGGCCAAACCGGCGCTGCAGGCGGGCAATTCATTGCATGTGTCGTGGCGGGCGCGGCTTTCCGAACATCTGGGCAATTTTCATGTCGAACCGCTGCGGGCCCGCGCCGGTGTGCTGTTCGAATCACGCGACCGGCTGATCGGCCTCAATGCCTTTGCCGCGATGGCGCAACTCGTGCTGCCGGAACGCCAGCCGCACCGCCCGGTTTATGAGGCGGGGGAAATCCTGCTCGACGCCATGCTGGACGATGGCTTTTCCCATTGGGCGCCGCTTTATGTGCGCTGGGAAACCGGGCTGCTGGAGGAGTTGGGCTTCGGCCTCGATCTTTCGCGCTGTGCCGCCACCGGCACGGTGGAGGATTTGCGCTATGTCTCGCCCAAATCCGGCCGCGCGGTGTCCGGTGCGGCCGGTGCGCCTTACCGCGACCGGTTGTTCCCCCTGCCGCGGTTTCTGCTCGGGGCGCAGAACGGTCTGCCCGATCTTGTGGAAATTGCCGCAGGCTTGCGCATGACGGCGCATTTTCTGCTAGAGCGCGCCTTGCGCCCCAATGGCCGCGAACTGCCGGCGGCGCGGCAGCGGCTGGAGGCGCTGGCCTCGCAGCAAACCGAATCGGATTAAGAAGACATATGGGTTCCTTGCCGGTCAAAGACGACGATATCCGTGCCGAACCGTTGGCGAAGGCGCTGTCGGAGCGTTATCTCGCCTACGCGCTCTCCACCATCACCCAGCGCGCGCTGCCCGATGTGCGCGATGGGTTGAAGCCGGTGCATCGCCGCGTGCTGTGGGCGATGCGCGCGCTTGGCCTCAATCCGCAATCCGGCTTCAAGAAATGCGCCCGCGTGGTGGGCGATGTCATCGGCAAGTTTCACCCCCATGGCGATCTGGCGATTTATGAGGCGCTGGTCCGCCTGGCGCAGGATTTCGCCGTGCGCTATCCGCTGGTGGACGGGCAGGGCAATTTCGGCAATATCGACGGCGATAATGCCGCCGCCATGCGCTACACCGAAAGCCGGTTGACGGCGGTGGCGCAGGCCCTTCTCGAAGGGCTGGACGAAGATGCGGTCGATTTCCGTGCCACATATGATGGCGAGGATGAGGAGCCGGTGGTTCTTCCCGCCGCGTTTCCCAATCTGCTTGCCAATGGCTCCAGCGGCATCGCGGTCGGCATGGCCACCTCCATCCCGCCGCACAATGTGGGCGAAATCTGTGCGGCATTGTCGGCCCTGATCGCCGATCCCGATACTCGCGAAGCCACGCTGCTGAAACACATCAAGGGACCGGATTTCCCGACCGGCGGCATTCTGGTCGACGATGCCAGCAGCATGGCGGAGGCCTATCGCACCGGCCGTGGCAGTTTCCGCCTGCGCGCGCGCTGGGAAAAGGAAGATGGCGATCGCGGCAGCTATCACATCGTGGTCGATCAGATTCCCTATCAGGTGCAGAAGGCGAAGCTGATCGAGCGTATCGCCGAATTGATCGAGCACAAGAAAGTACCGCTGCTGGACGACGTCCGCGATGAGTCGGCGGAAGATGTCCGCATCGTGCTGGTGCCGAAAAGCCGCACGGTGGATGCCGATCTCCTGATGGAGCAGTTGTTCCGGCAGAGCGATCTGGAAGTGCGCATCTCGCTCAACATGAATGTGCTGGATGGTGGGCTGGTGCCGCGGGTGATGAGCCTGAAGGAGGTTTTGCAGGCCTTCATCGCCCACCGCCATCAGGTGCTGGAACGGCGCACCCGCCACCGGCTGGAAAAAATCGCTACCCGGCTGGAGGTGCTGGAAGGTTACCTCGCCGTCTATCTCAACCTCGACAAGGTGATCAAAATCATCCGCACCGAGGATGAGCCGAAACCGAAATTGATGAAGGCGTTCTCGCTGAACGAGAACCAGGCCGAAGCCATCCTCAACATGCGCCTGCGCGCCCTGCGCAAGCTGGAGGAGATGGAGATCCGCCGCGAACATGGCGATCTGCTGAAGGAACAGAAAGACCTCAACAAACTGCTCGCTTCACCCAAACTCCGCTCCGATCGCCTGATCGCGGAGGTGAAGGAGATCGATGCGAAGTTCGGCGGCAAAACGCAACTCGGCAAGCGCCGTACCGAAATCGCCAAGGCCCGCGCGGTGGAGGAAATCCTCGCCCGCGCGGAAGAGGCCGCCACCATCGAAACCGCGGTGGAGAAGGAGCCGATCACCGTCGTCTGCTCTGACAAGGGCTGGCTGCGCGCCTTCAAGGGGCATCAGGAAGAAAGCGACGCGATCAAATATCGCGAGGGCGACCGGCGCCGTTTCTGGCTGCACGCCGAGACAACGGATAAACTGATGTTGTTCGCGACCGATGGCCGTTTCTTCACGCTTGACTGTGCGAAACTGCCGGGCGGGCGCGGCAATGGTGAGGCGATCCGCACTTTTATCGACATGCCGGCTGAAGCCGATCTGGTCGATATGTTCGTTCATCGTGGCGCGCGCAAAATGCTGGTCGCCGCCACATCCGGCCACGGCTTCGTCACCAATGAAGATGATGCGGTGGCGATGAAGCGTTCCGGCAAACAGGTGCTGAACGTGCCGCCGGGGGTGGAAGCGGTCGCGATGTGTTTCGTCGGTGGCGATCATGTGGCGGTGACGGGTGAGAATCGCAAGCTGGTGATTTTCCCGCTGTCCGAAGTGCCGGAAATGGCGCGCGGCCGCGGCGTGATCCTGCAGCGTTACAAGGACGGCAATCTGGTCGATGTCTGCACGTTCGAGAACAAGGCCGGCTTCAAGGATGCCAATAACCGGCAGTGGAGCGGTTCCGACCTGAAGGAATATCGCGGGGCCCGCGCCCAGGCTGGCCGCATCGTGCCGCGCGGCTTCGCCAGCAATCTGAAATTCGCCAAAGACTAAAAGGAATGTTTCACCCTCCCCTTGAGGGAGGGTCGAAATTTGCCTCGCAAATTTCCGGGAGGGGAAACAGATTGAAATGCCGCGCTCTCAGAATTGTCAAACCTGTGGCATCGCGCGGGCGATGATCGCATCGCTGTCGATTTTCGCATCCACCGCGCCATAGGCGAGGCCGGGGCGCTCCCCAAGCCGTGTGGCACAGAACGCATCGGCCACGGCAGGTGGTCCGTGGCGCACCAGAAGCGCGCCTTGCAACGCCAGCGCCATCGCTTCCACCACGCGGCGTGCCACGCCTTCGTGCACGCGTCCCGGTGTCAGCCGGTCTTTCGCGTCGGCAATCGCGCGGTCGAGGCGAGCGTCGCTGCCACGCGCTTGTTCCAGTTCGCCAAAGAATGCCGCGACGGAATCCGGCTCCCGCGACATCGCGCGCAGCACGTCGAGGCAGATGACATTGCCGGAGCCTTCCCAGATCGAATTGAGCGGGGATTGGCGGAACAGGCGCGGCATCACGCCTTCCTCGATGTAACCGGCGCCGCCATGGGCCTCCATCGCTTCGTAGACGAAATTCACCACCCGCTTGTTCAGCCAGTATTTGCCAACCGGCGTGGCGATGCGGGAGAATAGTGCGGCCTCCTTGCTTTTTTCGCTATCGTCGAAACTCTGCGCGATGCGAAAGGTCAGTGCCGTCGCCGCCTCGGATTCAATCGCGAGGTCCGCCAGCACCTGCCGCATCAGCGGCTGGTCGATCAGCCGTTTCTGGAATGCGCTGCGGTGCGCGGTGTGCCACAGCGCATTGGCAAGCGCCTGCCGCATATAGGCTGCGGGCGCCAGAATGCAGTCCAGCCGGGTGTGATGCACCATCTCGATAATGGTGCGCACGCCGCGCCCTTCCTCGCCGATCATCACCGCATAGGCGCCGTGATATTCGATTTCGGCAGAGGCATTGGCGCGGTCGCCCAGCTTGTCTTTCAGCCGCATCAACTGAATGGCGTTGCGTTCGCCATCGGGTGTCCAGCGCGGGGCCAGAAAACAGCTCAAACCGTTTTCGGTATAGGCGAGCGTCAGGAACGCATCCGACATCGGCGCGGAACAGAACCATTTGTGCCCGGTCAGCGAATAGGCTTCGCCCGGCCCGCCTTTGCCCACCGGCACCGCGCGCGTGGTGTTGGCGCGCACATCCGATCCGCCCTGTTTCTCCGTCATCGCCATGCCGATGGTTACGCCCTGTTTGCGCGCGGCCGGTTGGGAGGTGGGATCGTATTTCCCGGCCAGGATCAGCGGCCGCCATTGCGCCGCCACCTCCGGCTGATGCGAGAGCGCGGGCAGGCAGGCATAGGTCATGGTCATCGGGCAGCACACGCTGGCCTCGCCCTGTGCCATCAGGAATTCGAGCGCGGTGTGCAACGTGTGGCCTGCTTCCTTCGCGGTCCACGCGGCGGACGAGACGCCCGCTTCCAGCCCCATGTGCATCAGCGCGTGGTAGGCGGGATGAAATTCCACCTCGTCGATGCGCTGGCCATAGCGATCGAAGGTTTTCAATTGCGGCGGATTGCGATTGGCCTCCCGCGCCAGACCGGCGGTTTCGGCACTGCCGCATCTGGCGCCGAATTCGGCGAGACGCGCTTTGTGGACGCCTGCACCGCTGCGCAAAACAGCCTCGTTCAGCGCGATGTCCGTAGTGAAAAGGTTGATGTCCTCGAATGGCGGCGGCTGATTGGTGACATCGTGGGTTTCAAGCCGGGTCAGGGGATTGAGCGCAGTCATCGGCATTCCTCCGCAAGGCGGCCATCATAGCCCAATCCATCGCTTTGCGGGCCGCGTCTTTCTGTTAGGGTGGAAGCCAGAACAGGGAAGGGGAAACGGTCCATGCATGGTGAAGGGTCTGCCGTCGAGGGGCGCGGAAACGAACAGATTGCCGCGGTGCTTGGCGGTGTGCCTCCCATCAACCGCACCTATGTCCTCGTCATCCTCACGCTGGTTTATGTGGTCAATTATCTGGACCGGCAGATTCTTGGCATCCTGCTGCCGCAGATTCAGCAGGAATTCTCCCTGACCGATACGCAACTGGGCCTGCTGTCGGGCACGGCCTTTGCGCTTGTCTATGCCACGCTGGGCATTCCGCTGGCCGTGCTGGCGGACCGTATCAACCGCCGCAACGTGGTGGCGGCTTCGCTCGGCATTTTCAGTTTCATGACCGTACTGTCCGGCTATGCGGGGCAGTTCTGGCATCTTCTGGCCACCCGCTTCGGCACCGGCATCGGCGAGGCGGGCACCGGCCCCGCCATCAATTCGATGCTGGCCGATCTTTATCCGCCGGAAAAGCGCGCCTCGGCTCTCGCGTTCTATTCCGCCGGTCTCAATGTCGGCTTGCTGATCGGTTTTTTCGGCGGCGGTTACATCGCCGAACATTATGGCTGGCGCCATGCCTTTCTGGCTGCGGGCCTGCCGGGCCTTTTCCTCGTTCTCGTCCTCATGACCACGGTGCGCGAACCGCAACGCGGTCTGGTCGACAAGATGAAGGATGATGCGCCGGCACCGCCGGTCGCGGCTGTCATCCGCTATCTGTGGAACCGGCGATCCTTCCGCTGGCTCGCCATCGGCACGGCGATGAGTTCGTTCGGTGGTTATGCCGGCATCTTCTTCATCCCAAAATTTCTGATGGTGTCGCACGGCATGACGCTGGTGCAGGTCAGCATCGCGCTGGCGCTGCTGGCCGGTGTTCCGGGCGCCATCGGGACCTATTTTTCCGGCGTGATCGCAGATCGCTACGGCGGCCGCGATGTGCGCTGGTACGTGTATGTGCCGCTGATCGCCACGCTGATATCCATCCTTTTCGCACCGATCTTTTACCTCACCGGCAGCACGGCGATTGCGCTGGCGGCCGCTATTGTGCCGGTGATGATGGGGGCAACCTATGTCGGTCCCGCCTTTGCGATGACGCAGGCCCTGGTGCCGCTGCGGATGCGGGCGCAAGCCATCGCCATCCTGCTGTTCGTGCTGAACATCATCGGGCTGGGGCTGGGGCCGCTCACCGTCGGCTATGTCAGCGAGATCCTGAAACCTGCGTTCGGCGCGGATTCGCTGCGTTATGCGCTCCTGTTCGGCAGCGTGGTCGGGTTGATCGGCGGCTTCTGTTACTGGATGGCCAGCCGCCCGCTGAAACAGGAACTGGAACTGGCGAAGGCGGATCAGGAACGCCTGAGTTCGTAAAGCGCCACGGCCGCGGCGTTGGAGACGTTCAGGCTCTCCATCCCCGGCAGGATCGGGATCGTCGCGGTCACATCGCAACGCTCGCGCACCAGCCTGCGAATGCCCGACCCTTCGGAGCCGAGCACCAATGCGGTGTCGCGCATGCCGCCTGCTGCATCGGCAAGTGTGGCATCGCCATCGCCGGCCAGTGCAACGCGCCAAAACCCGGCATCGCCCAGTTCGTCCATCGCACGCGCGATGTTCACCACCGCGGCGATCGGCACGATGTCCAGCGCGCCGGACGCGGCCTTGGCCAGAACGCCGGATTCCGGCGGGGCGTGGCGATCCTGAACTACAACGGCGGTGACACCGAAGGCGGCGGCGGAGCGCAGGATCGCACCGGCGTTATGCGGGTCGGTGATCTGATCCAGCACCAGGATCACCCGGCGTCCGGCCGGCTCCTGTGCCAGAATCTCCGAAAGCGGGACGGGGCGCAGCGGCTCGCATTTCAGGGCCGCCCCCTGATGCACGGAACCGGGCGGCAGTGCCCGGCCCACGGCCTCATTGTCTACAATCTCGTGGGGCACGCGGCGAAGCAGGGGCTGGCCGATTTCGGCCGCCGCGCGCGTGGTTAAAAGGGCGCGGTCCAGCGTCCGCCGGGGATTGGCCAGCGCCGCGCGGACCGCATGCAGTCCGTAAAGCCAGTGCCCGGATTGGCCCTGGTCGCGGTGTGGTTTCTCACGGTGGTGATGGTGCTGGTTCTTGCGTTTTTCGCGGATCACGGGCTAGCCTTTACACAATTCATCGGGCGGGACGATTTTCCAGTCGGCACCGCACAGTCTTCTATTGACACCTTGCCCCTTTTGTCGAATATCCGCCCTTCCGCAGCCCACCCTCTGGAGGCATTTTGGCGTCTTTTTCGCTTGGGAAAGACGGAGATTTCGCTCCAAACGGCGCTCGGCGTGTAACATTTTGAAAAGGTTAAATAAATCCGGAGGGGTGCCCGAGTGGCTAAAGGGGACGGACTGTAAATCCGTTGGCTACGCCTACGTTGGTTCGAATCCAACCCCCTCCACCAGTCAAAAGCCGGAAGGTAGAGGCCCGCAGCCGGAAAGAAATTGGAATGGAAGGCCAGGCGTGATCGGGGTGCGTGACCCTGGGTTACGGTTTCTGATTTCGGAATGCGGGTGTAGCTCAATGGTAGAGCAACAGCCTTCCAAGCTGATGACGAGGGTTCGATTCCCTTCACCCGCTCCAACCGGGCGAACGATGAAAGAGAGACGAGGTCATGTCCAAGGCGAAATTTGAGCGGACGAAGCCGCACTGCAACATTGGGACGATTGGCCATGTTGATCATGGCAAGACGTCGCTGACGGCTGCGATCACGAAGGTGCTTGCGGAGACGGGCGGTGCGACGTTTACGGCCTATGACCAGATCGACAAGGCACCGGAAGAGAAGGCGCGCGGGATCACGATCTCGACCTCGCATGTGGAGTATGAGACGGAGAAGCGTCACTACGCCCATGTCGACTGCCCGGGCCATGCGGACTATGTGAAGAACATGATCACGGGTGCGGCCCAGATGGACGGGGCGATCCTGGTTGTGTCTGCGGCGGACGGCCCGATGCCGCAGACCCGCGAACACATCCTGCTGGCGCGTCAGGTGGGTGTGCCTGCGCTGGTGGTGTTCATGAACAAGTGCGACATGGTTGACGATCCGGAGCTTCTGGATCTGGTCGAGATGGAAGTGCGTGAGCTTCTGTCGAGCTACCAGTTCCCGGGGGACGACATTCCGGTGATCCGCGGTTCGGCGCTGGTGGCGCTGGAGAATGGCGACCCGAAGCTTGGCCAGGAAGCGGTGCTGGAGCTGATGAAGCAGGTGGATGCCTATATCCCGCAGCCGGAACGGCCGATCGACCAGCCGTTCCTGATGCCGATTGAAGACGTGTTCTCGATCTCGGGCCGCGGCACGGTTGTGACGGGGCGAGTGGAACGCGGTGTTGTGAAGGTTGGCGAGGAAGTTGAGATTGTTGGCATCCGCCCGACGTCGAAGACGACGGTGACGGGTGTCGAGATGTTCCGCAAGCTTCTGGATCAGGGCCAGGCTGGCGACAATGTGGGCTGCCTGCTGCGCGGTGTGGACCGTGAGGGTGTGGAGCGCGGTCAGGTTCTGGCGAAGCCGGGTTCGGTGACGCCGCATACGAACTTTGTTGCGGAAGCCTACATCCTGACGAAGGACGAGGGTGGGCGTCATACGCCGTTCTTCGGCAATTACCGTCCGCAGTTTTACTTCCGGACGACGGATGTGACCGGGATCGTGAAGCTCCCGGAAGGGACCGAGATGGTGATGCCCGGGGACAATGTGAGCCTTGAGGTTGAGCTGATCGTTCCGATTGCGATGGAAGAGAAGCTGCGCTTTGCCATCCGCGAAGGCGGCCGTACCGTCGGCGCAGGCGTCGTCGCAAAAATTTTGAAGTGACATGCCGTAAGGCATGTCATCCCCGGCGAGCAGAGCAAAAGCGATGCGAGGGAAGGGGATCCAGAGGAATAGGAGTGTAGCTCAGTTGGTAGAGCGGCGGTCTCCAAAACCGTAGGCCGGGGGTTCGAGTCCCTCCACTCCTGCCAGTGTACGGTGCCACTGTATTGATCGTTTGATGAAGCAAGATGATGGCTGACGCGAAGAAAACGGCGAAAGCGGAGAAGGCGGGAAAGGACCTGCCGGCGCCCGCACGCGCAAAAAGCGGCGGCATTATTCAGTTCGTGCGTGATGTTCAGCGCGAAATGTCGAAGGTCACGTGGCCGACCTGGAAGGAAACCTGGCTCACCACGCTGGTCGTGTTCATCATGGTCGGTCTGGTGATGGTGTTTTTCCTGGTCGTGGACTGGACGCTCAGCACGGGCGTGCGTTGGCTGATCGGCGCGTAGGCATATGGAAGCGGTGATGAGCGAAGCAGAAACCACGGCCAAATCAGAACCCAAGTCCGCCAGCGGGCGTTGGTACATCGTCCACACCTACTCGAATTTCGAGAAGAAGGTGTCGGAGGAAATCAAGCGGCAGGCCAAGCAGCAGGGGCTCGACGATCTGATCGAGGATGTGCTGGTTCCGACTGAAGAGGTGACGGAGGTGCGCCGCGGCCAGAAGGTGAATGCCGAGCGCAAATTCCTCCCCGGCTATGTACTGGTTCGCGCCCATCTGACGGACGAGGCTTATCACCTGATCAAAAACGTGGCGAAGGTGACGGGCTTTCTGGGTCAGAACAACAAGCCCATGCCGCTCCGGCAGGGGGAAGTGGATCGCATCCTGAATCAGGTGACCGAGGGGGTGGAGCATCCGAAATCCTCCATCACCTTCGAAATCGGCGAACAGGTGCGGGTGGCCGACGGGCCCTTCGCCTCCTTCAACGGCACGGTGGAAGAGGTGGACGAGGCGCGTTCGCGGGTCAAAGTGGCGGTGTCGATCTTCGGCCGCGCCACCCCTGTGGAGCTGGAGTTTACGCAGGTCGAAAAGGTTTAACGAGAACGGGAGGGGCGGCCAGCCCCGTTTGAACCGGAAACCGCGAAGGAGGCGGTCTGATCAGTGGCAAAGAAGATTGTAGGGTATGTCAAATTGCAGGTGCCGGCGGGTGCGGCCAATCCCTCCCCGCCAATCGGGCCTGCTTTGGGTCAACGCGGCCTGAACATCATGGAATTCTGCAAGGCGTTTAACGCCAAGACGCAGGACCAGGAAAAGAACATGCCGATTCCTGTAACAATTACAGTGTTTTCGGACAAGTCTTTCAGCTTTGAAATGAAAACGCCGCCGGCCACTTACTTCCTCAAGAAGGCGGCCAAGCTGCAATCGGGCTCCAAGGCCCCGGGACTGAGCTCCGCTGGGTCGGTGACCAGGGCCCAGGTTCGCGAGATCGCCGAAGCCAAGATGAAGGACCTCAACGCGAACGATGTCGAAATGGCGATGCGGATGATCGAAGGATCGGCCCGCTCCATGGGTATCGAGGTGAGGGACTGATCATGACCAAGCTCTCTAAGCGTGTGAAAAAGGCACAGGAAGGCATTGATATTGCGCAGGCTTACTCGATTGAGGAAGCCGTGAAGCTGATCAAGGCGCGTGCCACGGCGAAGTTCGACGAAACCATCGAACTGGCGCTCAATCTGGGTGTTGACCCCCGCCATGCCGATCAGATGGTGCGCGGCGTGGTTTCGTTGCCGAACGGTACGGGCCGTACCCTGCGTGTGGCGGTGTTCGCCAAAGGTGCCAAGGCGGAAGAGGCCAGGAAGGCCGGTGCCGATATTGTCGGTGCGGACGATCTGGCGGAAGAGGTCGGCAAGGGCGAGATCAATTTCGACCGCTGCATCGCGACGCCGGACATGATGGGCGTGGTTGGCCGTTTGGGTAAGGTGCTTGGCCCTCGCGGCCTGATGCCGAACCCGAAGGTCGGCACCGTAACCATGGATGTCGCCGGTGCGGTGAAGGATGCCAAGGGTGGCGCGGTGGAATTCCGGGTCGAGAAGGCGGGCATCGTTCAGGCCGGCATCGGCAAGGCAAGCTTCAGCGAAGATGCCATCGTGCAGAACGTGAAATCGTTTGTGGACAGCGTCATCAAAGCCAAGCCGGCGGGCGCCAAGGGCACCTATCTGAAGAAAGTTTCGCTCAGCTCGACGATGGGCCCGGGTGTCCGCGTGGCGCTCGGCAGTGTCGGCGCTGGATCGGAGGCGTAAGGCATATGTGAATTTCCGGCGGACGATCGCCGGAAACCTGTCCGAGACCGCTGGTGTGCCGGGGGCTTAGCCGCCGCACTTAATATCCCAGCGCAGACGGGGAGAGAACCGGATTTGCGACGGCTACGATCTTTGGTTGGGCCCTCGCCATTTCGGGTTTGAACCCTGGGCAGGCGTTTCAGCACAGGGCGGCGCGCGGATCGTCACGCTCGCCGGTTGGTCGGTCTTCCGCCTTTCGGGGTCCCCCGATTGCAGAGGCCATTTTTAAGGAGAGCCAGGTGGAGAAAGCCAGAAAAGCTGAAGTCGTGGAGGGCCTGAACGGGCTTTTCGGCGATGTCGGCTCGGTGGTGGTCGCCCACTACAGCGGCTTGACGGTTGCCCAAATGAACGACCTGCGCGCGCGGATGCGGGCAGCAGGCGCCTCGTTCAAGGTGGCGAAAAACCGTCTGGTCGTGCGCGCGCTCCAGGGAACCGCCATTGAAGCCATTGCCCCCTTGTTCAAGGGGCCAACCGGGATTGCCTACAGCAAGGACCCGATTGCGGCGTCAAAGGTGGTGGCGGCCTTCGCCAAGGATAACGAAAAGCTCGTGATCCTGGGCGGGGTGGTTGGAACGACGGCACTGGATGCGGACGGGGTGAAGGCCCTTGCCGAACTGCCGTCGCTCGACGAATTGCGGGGCAAGATCGTTGGCCTGCTCCAGGCCCCGGCGACCAAGATCGCCGGTGTTCTGGCGGCACCCGGCGGTCAGCTTGCCCGCGTGATCGGCGCCTATTCCCGGAAAGAAGCCGCGTAAAGCGATACCAGCATTCAAACCCGTAAAACGAACGAAGGACGTAAAAATGTCGAAGATTGAACAGCTTGTTGAAGACTTGTCGGGCCTGACGGTGCTCGAAGCCGCCGAACTCTCGAAGCTTCTCGAAGAGAAGTGGGGCGTGTCGGCTGCGGCGCCGGTTGCGGTTGCGGCGGCGCCGGGCGCGGCCGCAGGTGCGGCACCGGCTGCGGAAAAGACCGAATTCACGGTCGTTCTGGCGGCGGCTGGCGACAAAAAGATCAACGTGATCAAGGAAGTCCGTGCAATCACTGGGCTCGGCCTGAAGGAAGCCAAAGACCTCGTCGAAGGCGCCCCGAAGGAAGTGAAGGCCGATGTGAGCAAGGACGAGGCCGAAAAGATCAAAAAGCAGCTCGAAGACGCTGGTGCGAAGGTCGAGCTGAAGTAAGGAGGCGTGAGCCGGGATTGAAATCGGCACGCGCGTACATATTTTGTTTACCCCACCCCCCTCCCGGGCACCGGCCCCGGAGGGCGGGTGGGTTTCGTCCTTGGGGTCGCGGACGTTGGAATTTGGCGCGACTCGGCGCAAAGCCGGGCACGCGCCTGGGAACTATATAAGGATTGGCGGATGGCACTCTCGTTCACGGGACGCAAAAGGCTTCGGAAATATTTCGGCAAAATGGTCGAAGTGGCCCAGATGCCGAACCTCATCGAGGTTCAGAAGACCTCGTATGACCAGTTTCTCCAGGTGGATAAGCCTGAGGCGGGCCGTTTGGACGAGGGGCTTCAGGCCGTCTTTTCCTCGGTGTTCCCGATCAAGGATTTCTCCGAATCCTCGCTTCTCGAATATGTGGATTACCACTTCGAGGAGCCGAAATATGATGTGGAGGAGTGTCAGCAGCGCTCGATGACCTTTGCCGCGCCGCTGAAGGTCACGCTGCGCCTGATCGTGTTCGATGTTGACCAGGAAACCGGCGCGAAGTCGGTGAAGGACATCAAGGAACAGGATGTCTATATGGGCGACATCCCGTTCATGACCGAGAACGGCACCTTCATCGTCAACGGAACCGAACGCGTCATCGTCAGCCAGATGCACCGTTCGCCGGGCGTGTTCTTCGATCACGACAAGGGCAAGACGCATTCGAGCGGCAAGCTTCTGTTCGCCGCCCGCGTCATTCCCTATCGCGGGTCGTGGCTCGACTTTGAATTCGATGCGAAGGACATCATTCACGTCCGCATCGACCGGCGCCGCAAATTGCCGGTCACCACGCTGCTTTATGCGCTGGGCCTGACCCAGGAAGACATCCTGGAACAGTTTTATTCCAAGATTGCCTTCAAGCACACCAAGGATGGCGGCTGGACCACGCCGGTCGATCCCAACTGGATGCGCAATGCCAAGGCGGTTGGCACATGGACCAATGCCAAGACCGGCGAAGTGCTGGTGGAGCCGGGGCAGAAGATTTCCGTTCGCGGCCTGCGCAAATGGCAGGAAGACGGCATCAAGCAGATTCAGGTTTCTGCGGAAGAACTCATGGGGCGTTTCTCGGCGCTCGATATGGTCAACCCGGAAACCGGCGAGATCTATGTCGAAGCCGGTGACGAACTGACGGCCGAAAATCTGGAACAATTGGTGGAAGCCCGTTTCCACGAAATCGATGTGATCAATGTCGATGGCATCTCTATCGGTGCCTATGTGCGCAACACGATGGCGGCTGACAAGAACCACAGCCGCGAACAGGCGCTGATCGACATCTACCGCGTCATGCGTCCGGGCGAACCGCCCACGCTGGATACTGCGGAAGCGCTGTTCAACCAGATGTTCTTCGACCCCGAGCGCTATGACCTGTCCAGCGTCGGCCGGGTGAAGATGAACATGCGCATGGGCCTCGATGCGCCCGACACGATGCGCGTGCTGCGCAAGGAAGACATCCTTGCCATCGTCAAGGCGCTGGCCGATCTGCGCGATGGCCGCGGCGAGGTGGACGACATCGACAATCTCGGCAACCGGCGTGTGCGTTCGGTGGGCGAGTTGATGGAGAACCAGTTCCGCGTCGGCCTTCTGCGTATGGAACGCGCGATCAAGGAGCGGATGAGCGCCGTCGATATCGACACGGTGATGCCGCACGACCTGATCAATGCGAAGCCGGTCGCGGCTGCGGTGCGCGAATTCTTCGGTTCGTCACAGCTTTCGCAGTTCATGGACCAGACCAATCCGCTGTCGGAAGTCACCCACAAGCGGCGCATGTCGGCGCTCGGGCCGGGCGGTCTGACGCGCGAGCGTGCGGGCTTTGAAGTGCGCGACGTGCACCCGACCCATTATGGCCGCATCTGCCCGATTGAAACGCCGGAAGGCCCGAATATCGGTCTGATCAATTCGCTCGCGACTTACGCGCGCGTCAACAAATACGGCTTCATCGAAAGCCCGTATCGCCGCGTGGTGGACCGCCGCGTGACCGATGAGGTGGTCTATCTCTCCGCGATGGAAGAGGCGAAATACACCATCGCCCAGGCCAACGCGACGATCGACACCAAGAACCGCATCCTGGACGAGCTGGTCTCCTGCCGCAAAGGCGGCGACTTCGTGATGACCACGCCCGACCAGGTGGAGTTCATCGACGTGTCGCCGAAGCAGCTTGTGTCTGTTGCGGCCGCGCTGGTGCCGTTTCTTGAAAACGACGACGCCAACCGCGCCCTGATGGGCTCGAACATGCAGCGCCAGGCCGTGCCGCTGTTGCAGCCGGAAGCGCCGCTGGTCGGCACCGGGCTGGAAGATGTGGTGGCGCGTGACTCCGGTTCCGCCATCGCGGCCCGCCGTGCCGGCGTGGTGGTGCAGATCGATGCCACCCGCATCGTGGTGCGCGCGACGGAGGAGATGGACCCGACCAAACCGGGGATCGACATCTATCGCCTGAAGAAGTTCCAGCGTTCGAACCAGTCCACCTGCATCAACCAGCGCCCGCTGGTGAAGGTTGGCGATCATGTCGCGAAGGGCGACATCATTGCCGATGGTCCTTCGACTCAGCTTGGCGAACTGGCGCTGGGCAAGAACGTGCTGGTCGCGTTCATGCCGTGGAATGGCTACAACTATGAAGACTCCATCCTGATCTCCGAACGCATCGTGCGCGACGACGTCTTCACCTCGATCCATATCGAGGAATTCGAGACCATGGCGCGCGATACGAAATTGGGGCCGGAGGAAATCACCCGCGACATTCCGAATGTCGGTGAAGAGTCGCTGAAGAATCTCGATGAAGCGGGCATCGTCTATATCGGTGCCGAGGTGCAGGCGGGCGATATTCTGGTGGGCAAGGTGACGCCGAAGGGCGAAACCCCGATGACACCGGAAGAGAAGCTGCTGCGCGCGATCTTCGGTGAAAAGGCCGCGGATGTGCGCGACACGTCCTTGCGCGTGCCGCCGGGCGTGACCGGTACCATCGTCGAGGTGCGCGTGTTCAACCGTCATGGCGTCGATAAGGATCAGCGCGCGATGGCGATCGAAAAGGCGGAGGAGGAGCGTCTGGCCGAAGACCGCGACGACGAACTCGCGATCCTCGAACGCAATATCTTCTCGCGCCTGTCGGAACTGTTGCTGAACAAGAACGCCAGTCACGGCCCCAAGAACATGGCGCCGGACACCAAGATCACGCAAAGCGTGCTCGACGCGATTCCGCGTCATCAGTGGTGGCAGATCGGTCTGCGCAACGAAAAGTCGAACGGCGAAATCGAAGCGCTGCGCAAGCAGTACGAAGATTCGCGCCAGCGTCTGGACAAGCGCTTTGCCGACAAGGTGGAGAAGCTGCGCCGCGGTGATGAACTGGCACCGGGCGTGATGAAGATGGTCAAGGTGTTCGTCGCGGTGAAGCGCAAGCTGCAACCGGGCGACAAGATGGCCGGCCGCCACGGCAACAAGGGTGTGATCAGCCGCATTCTTCCGATGGAAGACATGCCGCATCTGGAAGACGGCACGGCGGTGGACATCGTGCTGAACCCGCTGGGCGTGCCCAGCCGCATGAATGTCGGCCAGATTCTGGAAACCCATCTGGGCTGGGCCTGCGCCGGTCTTGGTAAACAGATCGGCGATGCGCTCGATCATGTGCGCCGGGATGGCAAGGGCGAGCCGCTGCGTCGCCTCTTGAAACAGGTCTATGACAATGACGAGCGGCTGGGCGAACTGGACGATCAGGGCATGATCGAAATGGGCGAAAACCTTCGCCCCGGCGTGCCGATCGCAACGCCCGTGTTCGATGGCGCCAAGGAACAGGACATCGTGGACATGCTGGCCGAAGCCGGCCTCAATTCCACGGGTCAGGTTACGCTGTTCGACGGCCGCACGGGCGAGGCGTTCAAGCGTCAGGTGACGGTGGGCTACATCTATATGCTGAAGCTGCACCATCTGGTGGACGACAAGATTCACGCCCGCTCCATCGGTCCGTATTCGCTGGTTACTCAGCAGCCGCTGGGCGGCAAGGCACAGTTCGGCGGCCAGCGCTTCGGTGAAATGGAAGTCTGGGCGCTTGAGGCTTACGGCGCGGCCTACACCTTGCAGGAAATCCTGACCGTGAAGTCCGACGACGTGGCCGGCCGTACCAAGGTCTATGAAGCCATCGTCCGCGGTGAGGACACGTTTGAAGCCGGTATCCCGGAATCCTTCAACGTGCTGGTGAAGGAAATGCGCTCACTGGGCCTGAATGTGGAGCTTGTGAACGGTTAGACGCCTGGCATGGCCCGCCCGCGTGCGGGCCGCTCAGGTGAAGCGAAAGAGATGGTTGGCCGGAATGGGCTTTGCGCTCCCCGGCCATGAAAAAGTGGAAAAGGAAGGCTCCTAATGAATCAAGAGCTGATGAATGCCTTCAAGCCGGCCAACGAACAGCCGGTCTTCGATCGCATCCGGATTTCGCTGGCCAGCCCGGATCAGATTCTGCGCTGGAGCCACGGCGAAATCAAAAAGCCGGAAACGATCAACTATCGTACCTTCAAGCCGGAGCGTGACGGCCTGTTCTGCGCCCGCATCTTCGGCCCGGTGAAGGATTACGAATGCTTGTGCGGCAAGTACAAGCGCATGAAGTACAAGGGCATCGTCTGCGAAAAATGCGGTGTCGAGGTCACGGTGCAGAAGGTGCGCCGTGAGCGCATGGGCCATATCGAACTGGCCTCGCCGGTCGCGCACATCTGGTTCCTGAAATCGCTGCCGTCGCGCATCGGCCTGATGCTGGACATGACGCTGAAGGATCTGGAGCGCGTTCTCTATTTCGAACAGTACGTCGTGATCGAGCCAGGCCTAACGCCGCTCAAGGATCGTCAGCTCCTGACGGAAGATGAGTATTACAAGGCGCAGGACGATTACGGTGAAGACAGCTTCACCGCGATGATCGGTGCCGAGGCCATTCGCACGCTGTTGATGGCGATCGACCTGGAAAAATTGCGCGACGATCTGCGCGCCGAAATCGCCACCTGCAACGGCGGTGAAAAGCCGAAGAAGCTGGTCAAGCGGCTGAAGGTGGTGGAGGCGTTCATTGAATCCGGCAACCGTCCGGAATGGATGATCCTGACCGTCGTGCCGGTGATCCCGCCGGAACTGCGGCCTCTGGTTCCTTTGGATGGGGGGCGCTTTGCCACCTCCGATCTGAACGATCTCTATCGCCGCGTCATCAACCGCAACAACCGCCTGAAGCGGCTGATCGAGTTGAAGGCGCCGGACATCATCGTGCGCAACGAAAAGCGCATGCTGCAGGAATCCGTGGATGCGCTGTTCGACAATGGCCGCCGCGGCCGTGTCATCACCGGCGCCAACAAGCGGCCGCTGAAATCGCTCGCCGATATGCTGAAAGGCAAGCAGGGTCGCTTCCGTCAGAACCTGCTCGGCAAGCGCGTCGATTACTCCGGCCGTTCGGTGATCGTGGTCGGCCCGGAACTGAAGCTGCATCAATGCGGCCTGCCGAAGAAAATGGCGTTGGAGCTGTTCAAGCCGTTCATCTATGCCCGCCTTGAGGCCAAGGGCTTCAGCCAGACGGTGAAGCAATCCAAAAAGCTGGTGGAAAAGGAAAAGCCGGAAGTCTGGGATATCCTGGAAGAGGTGATCCGCGAACATCCGGTGCTGCTCAACCGCGCGCCGACCTTGCACCGCCTCGGCATTCAGGCGTTTGAGCCGGTGCTGATCGAAGGCAAGGCGATTCAGCTTCATCCGCTGGTCTGTACCGCCTTCAACGCCGACTTCGACGGCGACCAGATGGCGGTACATGTGCCGTTGTCACTTGAGGCGCAGCTCGAAGCGCGCGTGCTGATGATGTCCACCAACAACATCCTCAGCCCCGCCAACGGCAAACCGATCATCGTGCCGACGCAGGATATCGTGCTCGGCCTCTATTACCTCAGCCAGGAACGCGAGAAGGAACCGGGCGAGGGCATGGTGTTCAACGACATCGGCGAGATTGAGCATGCGCTCTTCTCCGGTGCCGTGACCCTGCACGCGAAGATCGAAGCCCGTTACAAAACCGTGGATGCGGACGGCAATCCGATCACCCGCCGGGTGAAGTCCACGCCGGGCCGCATGATGATCGCGGAAATCCTGCCGCGGCACCCGAAGATCCCGTTCGAGCTGGTGAACCGCCTGCTGCGCAAGCAGGAGGTCAGCAACATCATCGACGAAGTCTACCGCCATTGCGGTCAGAAGGAGACGGTGCTGTTCGCCGATGCGGTGATGGGCCTGGGTTTCAAGGAAGCCTGCAAGGCCGGCATCTCGTTCGGCAAGGACGATATGGTGGTGCCTGCCACCAAGGAAAAGCTGATCGACGAAACGCGCCATCGCGTGCGTGAGTACGAACAGCAATATCTGGACGGTCTGACCACCGACAAGGAGAAGTACAACCTCGTCGTCGATACCTGGTCGAAATGTACCGATCAGGTGGCCGCCGAAATGATGAAGGAGATTTCCGAACCGAAGATCGATCCGGAGACGGGCCGCATCCAGGAAATGAACTCCATCTATATGATGAGCCATTCCGGCGCCCGTGGGTCGCCCCAGCAGATGAAACAGCTTGCCGGTATGCGCGGGCTGATGGCGCGGCCTGACGGTTCCATCATCGAAACCCCGATCCTTTCCAACTTCAAGGAAGGGTTGACGGTGCTGGAATACTTCAACTCCACCCACGGCGCGCGCAAGGGCCTGGCCGATACCGCGCTCAAGACGGCGAACTCGGGTTACCTGACCCGCCGCCTGGTGGACGTGGCGAACGACTGCATCATCACCGCGGAAGATTGCGGCACCAAGAACGGCGTCACCGTTCAGGCCGAAATCGACGGCGGTCAGGTGGTGGCATCGCTGGCCGAACGCATTCTGGGCCGCACGGTGGCGGAGGATGTGAAGCACCCCGACACCGGCGACATCATCCTGAAGCGCGGCCGTGAGGTGACGGAAGACATCGCGGACAAGATCGAAAACGCCCATATCCAGAAGGTGCGGGTGCGTTCGGTGCTGTCCTGCGAATTGTCCGATGGCGTTTGCGGCAAGTGCTATGGGCGCGATCTGGCCCGCGGCACCGCGGTCAATATCGGTGAGGCGGTCGGCGTCATCGCGGCGCAATCGATCGGTGAACCGGGTACGCAGCTTACCATGCGGACCTTCCACATCGGCGGCGCGGCACAGTTCGCCGGGCAGTCGAAGATCGAGGCCAGCTATGACGGCAAGGTGAAAATCGTCAATCGCAACGTCGTGAAGAATTCCGACGGCGAAGTGGTGGCGATGGGCCGCAACATGCAGATCGCCATTCTGGACCCGAAGGGCGCGGAACGCGCCAGCTATCGCATCACCTATGGCGCACGCCTGAAGGTGGATGATGGCGCGATGGTGAAGCGCGGCGACCGTCTGGCGGAATGGAACCCCAACGCCATCCCCGTGCTGACCGAGGTCGAAGGCATCGTGAAGTACGAGGAGCTGGTCTCCGGCATTTCGCTGAAGGAAGTGGCGGACGAAAAGACCGGTGTGTCGAACAAGGTGGTTATGGACAGCCGCGGCGCCGGTTCGCGCGGCAGCGAGCTTCGTCCCTCCATCGTGATCGTCGACAAGAGCGGGGCGGTGATCAAGCTGCCCGCGGGCGGCGAGGCGCGTTATGGTCTTTCCGTCGATGCCATTCTGTCGGTGGAAGATGGTGCACAGGTTCGCGCGGGCGACGTGGTTGCCCGTCTGCCGACCGAAGGCGCCAAGACGCGTGACATCACCGGTGGTCTGCCGCGCGTGGCGGAATTGTTCGAAGCCCGCAAGCCGAAGGAAGCTGCCGTGCTGGCAGAGGTCGACGGCTTTGTCGAATTCGGCAAGGACTACAAGAACAAGCGCCGCGTCATCGTCAACCCGAAGAACGAGAAGCTGGAGCCCGTCGAATATCTGATCCCGAAGGGTAAGCACATCTCGGTGCGCGAGGGCGATTTCGTCGAAAAGGGCGACTACATCGTCGAAGGCAATCCTTCGCCGCACGACATTCTGCGCATCAAGGGCGTGGAAGAACTTGCGATCTATCTGGTGAAGGAAATCCAGGACGTCTATCGCCTGCAAGGTGTGAAGATCAACGACAAGCACATCGAAGTGATCGTCCGCCAGATGATGCAGAAGATGGAAATCCTGGACGGTGGCGATACCACGCTGCTGGCTGGCGAGCAGGTCGATCTTCTGGAGATGAAGGAAGCGAACGCCAAGGCTGCGGAGCAAGGTCAGAAACTTGCCGAAGGCCGCCCGGTTCTGCTTGGCATCACCAAGGCGAGCCTGCAGACGCGGTCCGTCTTCTCGGCGGCGTCGTTCCAGGAAACCACCCGCGTGCTGACCGATGCCGCCGTCAACGGCAAGGTCGATACGCTGGAAGGGTTGAAGGAAAACGTCATCGTCGGCCGCCTGATCCCCGCCGGTACCGGCGGCGCCATCGCGCGTCTGCGTCAGGTGGCGATGGAACGCGACAAGGCGGTTCAGGAAGAACTGGCCAAGGGCGAGGTGCCGCAGTTGGAAGGCCCGCAGCCGCAGGAAGCTGCCGAATAATTGCGGCGTACGAAACAGAGAAGGGCCGGTGGCAGCACCGGCCCTTTTTCATGCGCGCTGGCACAGCCATTCGGTGCCGAGATCGACAAGCTTGCGTATCGCGATCAGCCGGCTTTGTGCCATGCCCAGTGTACCGTGCGTGACCGCGCCTTGGGTTTCGATCCACGCACCGATTGCGGGAAAGCGGTCTGAATTCTTTGCCGGCATTCTGTAACGGGTCCAACGCCGTTCGCCATTCACCATGACCGGTGCATAGGAGTCATCAACCGGCGCATCGGGCGCGGCACGACGTTCGGCCAGATGCAGTGCGGTGCAGCGATCATAACTCACACCAGCCAGCAACACAGATGCGCCCATGTCGTATAGGCGGGAAAGCGGTGTGCCTTCGCCGAACGGGTCATCCAATGCGTGCGGTTCAATGATTGCGGGCGCATTTGGACCGCTTGCTGCGAAAGAATCGGCGGGGTGTGCGCTGCGCATCGTGCCGGGCCATGTGCGGAACAGTTCGGGAATGGCACCCATGTTGCGCGTCGGCGTGCGCGCTGGATCATAGGCCGGCATGGTGTCGCGAATGGTCTGCCACCACGCTTGCGGCACTGGCGGCGCTTTCCAGTTGGCCGGATCGGACAGCCCGCCGGATTGCGCCGGCACGACAAGATTGCCGCTTGGCCCTAACACATCCATGACCGCTTCGATGACGGCCTGCGCACCGCCGCAAACCCAGCCCAGTGTGCTGAGGGATGAATGCAGCAATAGCGTCATGCCCCGGTCCACGCCCAATGCGCGGAGGTCGGCGGCAAGACTGTCCCGCGTCGTCAGGCGCCTGCTGTTCTCGATGGCCTTTTGTTCACCCATGCTGTTCTCCGCCGATAAGTCTGGCCGGTCAGCGGCCCTGAAAACGGGGCGTGCGCTTTTCCACCTTGGCGCGGAAGGCTTCGCGCGTGTCTTCGGTCTTGAAGATGTCGATGTGCCGCCTGCTTTCCAGCGCAATAAAATCGCGGAACGACGTTTTCTCCGCGTCGAGGAAGTTCGCCTTCATGGTACGAAGCGCAATCGGTGCGGCCGCGGCCATACGCCCGGCAATCCGGGTCACATCCTGATGAAATGTGGCGTCAGGGAATACTTTTGAAACGAGACCGATGCGTAAGGCTTCCTCGGCATCGAATTTTCCGGGCATGAAATAAAGCTCGCGCGCCTTGGCGGGTCCCACCACGCGCGGCAGGGACCATGGCCCGCCCATATCGCCCGCCACGCCCACGTCCAGAAACGCGGTGTTGAAGCGGGCCGATGGCGCGGCAAAGCGTAAATCGCACCCCAGCGCCCAGCCGAGTCCTGCGCCCGCACAGCCGCCCTGAATGGCGGCAATGGTCACCGCCGGCATTTCGTGCAGCAGAACCGGCACCACGAAGTCTTCCGCCGTCAGCGGGCTTTCGCCCTCGCGCGCCGCGGTCGCGTTCAGATCGGCACCGGGGCAGAAATCCGTCGCGGCCCCACGCAGGATCAGCACGCGCACGGCCGTATCGTCCGCCGCCCGGCGCAGCACCGTGTTCATTTCCGCCAGCATGGCGGGCAGCATCGCGTTGCGCCGTGCCGGCCGGTTGATGGTCACGGTGGCGATGGCACCCGCCACGGCATAGAGGATGTTGGGTTCCATTTGGGTATTCCCTGTTTGGCTGTTCATGGCGTCCTCCCGTTTTGTCTGCCGCCATACTGGCACCCGGGCCGGTCACATCAAACGTGGAATCTGGGAGGCAGGGCAGGGTCCGTTGCGTTAGACTGCCCCCATGTTACCGAAACCCTTCTCATGGGATCGCGCGCTGGCGCGGGCCGGCCGCTATGACGGCAAATTCCTGATCGGCGTGCTGTCGACGGGAATTTATTGTCTGCCGTCGTGCCCGGCGCGGCCGCCCAAACCCGAGAACGTCCGCCTCTTCAAGACGGAGGAGGAGGCGAAGGCGCACGGCCTTCGTGCCTGCAAACGCTGCCGCCCCGATCTCTTTTATCGTGGCGAGGATGGCGATATTCAATTGTTCGATGGGCTTTGCACCCGCGTCCGCGCCGAACCGCATCTGTTTGGCGATGTGGCGGCACTCGCCAAATCCGCCGGTGTCAGCCAGACCAAGTTGGGCGAATTGTTTCGCAGCCATGCCCATCTGGCACCGGCATCCTGGCTCCGGCGGGAGCGTGTGCGCGCCGCTTGCCAGCAGTTGCTGCATGGCCATGACAAGGTGGTGGAAACCGGCTTTGCCGTGGGCTTTGAAAGTGAATCCGTTTTTCACCGGCAGTTTCTCAGCATCGCGCGCATGACGCCGGGTGCCTATCGCGCCCTGAACGGGGCAAAAGTTTTCCTGCTTCAGTTACCCGCCGGCTATCGCACGCAGGAGGTGCTGGCCTATCACGCCCGCGATCCCGAAAGCGCGTGCGAGAGAAGCGAGGGCAACCGCATCTGGAAGGCGTTGCTGACCGATGATGGTCCGGCCGTTCTCGAAATCGCGTTTGAAAGCGATGGCGTCTGGTGCCATGTGCATGCGCGCACGAAACTTGGCCGCCATACCATGGCGTTTCTGCATCGTGCGGCGCTGCGCATGCTGGGCCTGCTGCAGGAATCGACGGCCTTCGAATCCCGCATGGCGCGCGATCCGGCCATGGCGCTGTTTTCGCGGCGCAAGGGGTTGCGTGTTCCGGCCACGCCCACCGGTTTCGATGGCCTGTGCTGGGCCATCATCGGTCAACAGATCAATGTGAAATTCGCCTGTGCGCTCAGGCGGGAAATCATCAATCTCGCTGGTGAAGATGTCGGTGACGGTATGCGCGCGCACCCCACTGCGGCCCGCGTGGCCGATCTCGGCGCGACGGTGCTGACGGGGCGGCGCTATTCCCGTTCCAAGGCCAATTATCTGATCGGTGCGGCCGCGGCTGTGGCGCGCGGCGATCTGGATATAGAAGGTATGGCCGATGGTTCTGCCGTGGCGGCGGAAAAGAAACTCACCGCGCTTCATGGCGTCGGCACCTGGACGGCGCGTTACACCCTGTTGCGCGGCGGCTTTGCCGATTGCGCGCCGGTGGGCGACAGTGCGTTGGCCACGGCCTTGCAACGCCTGCATCGCCGCAGCGAACGCCCCGGCCATGAGGATGTGAACACGATGATGGCGGCTTTCGCGCCCCATCGTTCACTGGCAACCGGCCATTTGTGGGCCAGCCTGAAGGATGCCGCATGACCGCAGAAACACTTTATTGGGATTTCGTCGAAAGCCGCTTTGGCCATTTCGCGGCCTGGGTGGATGATGCGGGCCGCCTTGTCCGCTTCGATCTGGATAACAGGGCCGCGTCGTCACGCAATCCACCCGGTGTGCACAAACCGAAGGCGCTTGCGGACATCCGCAAACAGATCCGCGAATATGATGCGGGCAAGCGGCAGGTGTTCGAGGTGGAACGCGCCCCTACCGGGACCGCGTTCCAGCATGCGGTGTGGGATGCGCTGTGGGAAATCCCGTTCGGCGAAACCACCTCCTATGGCGCGATGGCGAAGGGGCTCGGCCTGGTGAATGGCGCGCGCGCCGTCGGCCTTGCCAATGGCTCAAACCCCATCGGCCTGATCGTGCCGTGCCATCGCGTGATCGGCGCGGATGGCAGCCTGACCGGCTACGGCGGCGGCCTTCCGCTCAAGCGCGCGCTGCTGGAGCATGAGGCGCGTGTCATCGGAATGCCGATGGATTTGTTCGCGTAAATCGCGTCATTCAATCATCCGCACCACGGCCGGGTAGTTCCCTGCCAGAATATCCGGCAACCATTCCGCCAGAACGGCCGGAAAGATATGCTCTGTGCTTGCGGAAATTTCGGCCACGCTCCACCAGCGCATCTCGCGGATCGTGTCGCGCTCCAGCGCCGTCCAGTGCTCGGCGCTGAGGGGCGCGCCCCGCGTATACGCCACAATATAGTGCTCGCGAAATTGAATGGGTTCGCCGTTGATGGGAATCACCGGCTCGCCATACCAGACGATCGGGCCCAGCGTCACATCGCACAGACCCGTTTCCTCTTCGATCTCGCGCCGCGCTGCCTGTTCGATCGTTTCGCCGGTTTCGATCGCGCCGCCCACGGTGGCCCAGAAATGGCGAAACTCCGGCAGGACGCGCGGATCTTCAAACCGGACAAGCAGCAACCGCTTGTCCGGCCGGATCAGAAGAACGCGCGCGGTCTGCCTTTCCTGCATGGCGCGATTATAACGCCTCACACCTTGCAGTTCAGAGGGACTTGGATACGCCGAAGAAGAAACCGCGCCGCGGTCCGTATTGCGGTGCGCCGACACCGACGCCCGTGCCGTCGCGGATCTGATATTTCGTATTCAGCACATTGATGACGTCGACACGCAGTGTCAGCACACCTGCCGATGCCAGGTCGAAGGCGTGGCTGACGCCCAGATTGATCTGCGCATATCCCGGCACATGATCGCCATTCGGCACAAGCCCCTCCCTGCGCAGACCCGACCCGTAAAGCAGGTCCGCGCTGAAACGGGTGTTCTGCCACAGATAGGACGCACCCGCCGAAATGGTCGTGTACTGCTCGTGATCCAGATGGATGAAATTGCCGGCGATATAGGCCAGTTCCTCGGGGGAGAAATCGAACTGGCTGGTCACGATATCGCGGCCCTGGGCACGCTGGAACGCCACATTGGCATAGGTGGAGAAGGGGCCGGAATCATAGGTGCCGGTCAGCTCCACGCCGTATTGACGGCCATCCTTGTAGTTGAATGGCGTCTGAATAATCGGTGCGCCGAACTGCCCCTCGTCAAGCATGTTGCGCGACGCTTTGTAATAGGTATCCACACCGAGGATGAGGCCGTCGATGATCTGCTGGTCGATGCCGATATCGAAATAATGCGCGCGCTCTGCTCTTGGCGTGTCATTCGCCGTGATCATGGGCGAAGCAGAAGTGTTGAGAAATTTTACCACTGTTTCATTGCCCACCAGCTCGAATGGCGGCGGTGAGAAGTAGCGTGAATATCCCGCATGCACCGTTGTCGTGGCGGTTGGCTTCCACACCGCATTGATGCGCGGGCTCAATTGGTTCTCGTCGAGGAAGCCGTTGAACTGGTCGAACCGCAGCCCGTAATTCAGTGTCAGCGATTTCGTGACCTTCCACTCATCCTGCAGATAGACGCTATAGGTCCAGCCCTGTTTGCTCGAATTGTCGGGAATGGAAATGGGAATGTCGTAGGCCGGGTTGGTGGCGGTCAATGGCGCACAGGCAAACGGGTCTGCCAATGTGCCGGTGCCCGTACAATCGGCGGGCAACACTTGCGATGTTGTGCGGCTTGCCGTTGTGTCCGACTGAATGACAAGCCCCGCGCGGATGGTGTGGTTGTCGCCCACATGCAGTGCGCCTTCGGCCTGGGTGCCCAGGGTCACATCGCGCTTGTAGGCATTTTGCGCAATGCCATCGAACAGCAGATCGCCTACCGCATCGGGCGTGAAAAGCAGGCTCGAATAGCGCCCGAAACCCGAAATCTGAAAGTCGAATCCGCCTTCCGAGCGAAGATAGCTGACGATGCCGTAATGGGTGATCTCGCTCTGGTTTTCGTCGAGTTGCGCGCTGGGGAACGACGTCTGGCCATTCAGGGTCCAGCCCAATTCCGGCTGCAGTCCTGCCTGGTTGGGAATCTGGAACTGCCCGTGCGAGGTGCCCAGAACGGCGGTGATGCTGCTGTGTTCGTCCAGAATATCTTCGAGATAGGCGAAGCCGTGATATTGCTGGGTCCGATCATGCAGCGGGTTGGAACGTCCATCGGGCGATTCGATGCCAAGCGTGTTGGTCAGAAAGTCCCCCGACACGAAATAGTTGAACGAACCGGAGGAGCCGCCATAGTCGAAGCTGGGCTGGATGGTCGAATGACTGCCGCCATAGATGGAAATGTCCCCACCGGAATCGAACAGTCCGTTTCTGGTGTGAAGGTTTACGATACCGGCGGTGCGCAAACCATATTCCGCAGGAAGTGCGCCGGTCACCAGTTGCAGGGAAGAGATAAGCCGCGGGTTCAGGGTCTGGCCGAACGCCGAAATGCCCTCCGGCAAAATGATGCCGTTAAGCCGGTATTGCAGCCCGTTGTGCTCTCCACGCACGTGAAGCTGGCCAAAGGAATCCTGCGCCACGCCGGGGGCCTGTAGCACCACCTGGTTGAGAAGGCTGTTGGCACCGCCGGGCTGTGCTTCGATATCCCTGGATGTGATGGTGTAGGTCGATGCGCCGGTCTGGGTCTGGATGCCGCTGCGCGCTGCGTTCAAGCGCTGCGCGGTGACGACGACTGTTTCGATGCTGCCGGATGAGTTGTTCATGATCTGCGCAAGGGCAGGGGTGCCTGCCGACAGGATTGCGCCTATCGCCACGCTCGCCAATAAGGATGCACGGTACATTTTTGAATCTCGCTATAGTCTGGATGTCGCGCTGAATTGCCGAAATACGCGATGCGCCACGGCGCCAGTGAGGGGCTGCCGTGTCGGATAGCGTCGTTTGGTTTTCTGAATTCAGGCAACCGGCGGCGCGCGGCCGTACCAGCTATGCGAGAGCGGGCGGATCGCCACGCTGCGGACAACGAAAATCGCGATCGTGAAATGCGCCAGCGATGGCAAAGCCAGAATGGCCGGCGCCGGTGTGATATAGGCGCCGGCATTCGCCATCGCCTGACAGATCGGGCAATTGGCCGGGTCGCCTTTGGCGGGTTTCGCCGGATCGCCGTTGTGATCTGCGGCCGGTGTTTTGCTCTGATCCGCATCCGCCGCATGGTTCAGGCTGGCGACAAGTTTTGCAGAAAAATGGATGTGGGTCTGAACCGTGTAGCTCTGCAGCGCGAAGGCCAGAAGTGCGAACAGCACAACGCCCAGCCGCCCATGGGGCCGGGCCTGCCGCAACACACCGCTTGCCGAAACGAACCGCATCGAAACTCCACGCCGCGGCGAAGACCGGATTCGCCGCCACGGCCAACTGCCATGCGGAGCGCGCCCATGGCAAGACCGGATCGCGCCGCGCGCCGGAAACCGCTGCAATCGCCGGTCAAATTGCCGCGTAAACGGGTCCGGGGCCTGCCGGATGCCGCGTTTCCTTCGTAATATATTGTTTCGGCTATACTTTCCCGAACTCCCGGGCCCGTGCCCAGCCTTCCGCCCTGCGCTTCTGATATTGCAAGTCAGTTGCAGAAGCAGGTCCGTCTTGTTATCAGGCAATGGTAATGAGGAGGGCAGGCCACGTGGCCGCGCAAAGCAATTCTGCACCAACGGGGCTGGATGGGCCGAAACCCGTCATGCCCCTGCCGAAGATCTCCACACCGAAGATTGACGTGCAGGCGCTTTTGCAGGGCGGCCGCGAAGCAATCCTTCTGCACCAGGACCAGGAATACAGGCTCAGGCTTACCAGTACCGGCAAGCTGATCCTGACCAAATAATGCAACCGCTCACAGCCAGCCATGCCGTGGCCGTCCGGCCCCAGGGAAGCCAGCCAGAGTGCCCAACAACCATGCTGACATTCCAAGGGGACGTTTCATGATTTCGTATCCGCCCGCCGTGCGAGCCAACCCGGTTTCGCGCCGCCTGCTTGCCGCGCTTCTGATGGGAAGTGCGTGCGTTGCCGTGCCGTCGGCCCACGCGGCTGACGATCAGCCGATTGTGCTCGGTCCGGTGAAGGTGACCGATGGCGCAATGGCCAATCCGGAGAACCACGACACCGGGCTCTCGGTGCTGCCCACCACGGTACAGGATACGCCGCAGGCCATTCAGGTCATTCCGCAGGAACAGTTGAAGCAGCAGGCAGTCAGCTCGCTGGAGCAGAGCCTTCGCAACGTGCCCGGCATCACCATCGCGATCGGTGAAGGCGGCACATTGGCGGGCGATCAGTTCAAGATTCGCGGCTTCGATGCCAAGGATGACATCTATATGGACGGCCTGCGTGACTTCGGCGTCTATACCCGCGACAGCTTCAACTATGAAGAAGTGCAGGTTCTGAAGGGGCCGTCCGGCGCCTTGTTCGGGCGCGGCAATACCGGCGGCGTCGTCAACATCGTGTCGAAGACGCCGTTCCTTGAAAATCATCTTTCGGCGACGGGCTTCGCTGGCAATGGCGACTATTACCGTGGTGTGGCCGACCTCAACTACGTGCTGGACGATACGACCGCCGTCCGCCTCAACGTAATGGGCAATTCAACCGGCGTGGTGGATCGCGATCTGGTCAAATCCAAGCGCTGGGGCATTGCACCCTCCATCGGTTTCGGGCTCGGCACCACAACGCAATTCACGCTCAGCTATCTGCATCAGCACAACGACAACATCCCCGATTACGGTGTGCCGGTTTCGGTCGATCCGGTCACCCGCATCGCCGTGCCGGTGACAGAGAATGGCGTGCCACGTTCCAACTTCCTCAGCTACAACACGGACAAGGACCGCAGCACCGCCGACATCCTCACCGCACGCCTGACGCATCAGGCCACGCCCTGGTTGACGCTGACCAACGACACGCGGCTCGGCATCTATTCGCGCTATTTTCAATACACCACGATCGACCGCTGCGACGAACTCAGCGGCACAAATCAGTGCGCGTTGAATGTGCTGTCCGATCTTCCCAATGCCTATGGCGGCATCGGCGGCGGCGGCCCCTATGCGCAGGATGCCTGGGGCGCGCAGAACATCACCACGGCGCGTGCCGATTTCAATCTGGGGCAGTTCCGCAATCAGCTTATCGCGGGCATCGATGCGTCCTATCAGAGCAATCGCCGCATCTTCTTTGCCTACACACTGCCAAGCGCTGCGGACTTCAACTACATCCTCGGCAATCACAGCGCGTCACGTTCCAACATCGGCGTCAATCTGCTCGACCCGGTGCACACGCCGCCGCCGGGCTACAATGTCTTCCTGCCGACACCGGCAACCGTTGCGGGCTCCACCGCTTCGCTCTCCACCACACTGACCGCGAACGGGCAGGCGACCGATCTCGGGCTGTTCGCGATCAACCGCTTCTGGCTGACGGAAGAATGGTCGGTGATCGGTTCGCTGCGCTGGGATCACTACACCTCCAGCTACAACACCGTCACGGTGGGCGGCGCGCTGACGGCGCTCAAGGCGGACAGCGATTTCCTCAGCCCGCGCGCCAGCCTGGTGTGGGAGCCTTCGGAGACGCAGACCTACTATTTCAGCTATGGCCGCTCCAGCACGCCGCAAGGCACGTCCATCGTGGGTGCTGGTACGGGTATCTCTGCGACGACAGGCGATCTGAAACCGGAAACGGGTGAGAATTTCGAACTCGGCGCCAAGGTCGGCGTTTTCGACGGCGCGCTGTCGCTGACCGGCTCGCTTTTCAACGTGCGCAAGAGCAACGCGACACAGATCGATCCGCTGACGCAGGATGTTATGGCCCAGTCGGGTGAGAAACAGCGTGCGCGCGGATTTGAGCTGGGCCTGACCGGCAATCCGCTGCCGGAATGGACGGTGTCTGTCGCCTATACCTATCTCGATACGGCAATCCTCGAATCCTATAGCAACTGCATTGCCGCACCGGCCGCCAATCCGCCGACCGGCATGATCTGCCCCGCGGGCGTTTCACCGGGCACGCCAACGCTCAATCCGATCGCAATCGGCAAGCAGATCAGCTTCACGCCGAAGAATGCCGCATCGCTGTGGACGTCTTATGACTTCTCCGCCTTCGTGCCGGGGCTCGTTGCGGGCGGCGGCGTCACCTATCAAAGCCGGCTGCACAATGCCTATACCGCGGCGAGCGCATCCATCGCCGATCCGGCGACCATTGTGCCGTACCGCCTGGTCGAAATCCCCGAAACCATTCAGCTCGATCTGTTTGCCAATTACAAAATCGAGAATCTCACTTTCGGTCTCAATCTGCTCAATGTCACCGACCGTCTGAACTATGTGCAGTCCTTCGGCAACCGCGGCACGCCCGCGCCGGGGCGCACGGTTCTGTTCTCGGTCGGTGTCGAAATGTAACGGGGAAGGCCATGCTGGTTCACGTTCCGGCGCTGTTGACGGCTGAAGACGTCGCGCATTGCCGGAACGTGCTTGCCGCCTCGCAATGGGTGGATGGCAAGGTGACGGCGGGCGCCCAATCGGCGGGGGCGAAGCGCAATCTGCAAATCCCCGAAACCGCGAAGGAAGCGCGCGAACTGGGCGAGATGATCCTGCAGAGGTTGGGGCGGAACGAACGCTTCACCTCGGCGGCACTTCCGCTTCGCGTCTTTCCGCCCCTGTTCAACCGCTATGACACCGGCATGAAGTTCGACACCCACATCGACAATGCCATCCGCTTCGTGCCGCATGCGCCGATCCGTGTACGGACGGATTTGTCGGCAACCCTGTTCCTGACCGCGCCGGAAGATTATGACGGCGGCGAGCTTGCAATCGAAGATACCTATGGCGAACAGCAGGTGAAATTCCCCGCCGGCGACATGGTGCTTTATCCCGCGACCAGCCGCCATCACGTGAAGCCGATCACGCGCGGCAGCCGCTGGGCCTCCTTCTTCTGGATACAGAGTATGGTGCGCGACGATGGTCAGCGCGCGCTGCTGTTCGATCTCGACAACGCCATTCAGTCCCTGCGCGGCAAGGGGGGCGAAACGCCGGAGGCCGTGCAGCTCACCGGCGTCTATCACAACCTTTTGCGCCGCTGGGCGGAGGCCTGAAATGCCCGCAACCTTCCGCCGCGCCCTGTTTCAGGTTCATTTGTGGACCGGGCTTACGCTTGGCATCGTGCTGGCCGTTCTGGGCCTGTCGGGCAGCATTCTGGTCTATGACACCGAAATTCTCGCATTCGGGCAAAAGCCTGCGCCGCAAGCCTCGCAGGGCGATTTCGTCATGCCGCTCGACGCACTCATGGCGGCGGCACGCGAACGCGCACCGGGCAAGCGGGCGCAGGCAACGCTGACTTTGCCCGAACAGGCGGGCGCTGCCGCGGTGGTGCGTTTTCAAGGGCCACGCGGCGGGCCGGGTGCGCGCGGCACCGATGTGTTTGTCGATCCGGCCACGGCGGCGGTGCTGGATGTGCGGCCTGCGCCGTCCAGCGCGCTGCTCACCTTCATGCATCAGCTTCACGGCAATCTGCTGATCGGCGGCCGTGAAGGGCGTCAGGTGGTGGGCTGGCTTGGTGTTGCCATGCTGGTGCTGGGCACCAGCGGCCTTGTCCTGTGGTGGCCCAAGCGCGGGCAATGGCGGCTGGGCTTCATCGTCCGCCGCAATGCGCGCGGTTATCGTCTGCACCGCGAATTGCACGGTGCCGTTGGCATCTGGGCCTTCGTGGTCTTCATGATCGTCAGCTTCACCGGTGCGGCCATCGTCTTTCCCGAAACCGTGCGCAGCGCGGTTACGCTCGGCAATGCCGCGCCCGCCGCTTCGCCGGGGTTCAGTTTGCGCACCGGCCCCATGGTCACGCCGGTGGCAGGTGAAAAACCACTCGGTCTCGATGGTGCGGTCGCGCTGGTGCAACGGGCTTACCCCGGCGTGCCTGTGCGCGCGGTCTCGGCCCCGGCAAGGCCGGATCAGGCCATGCGGGTGACGTTGGGTTCGCCGGATGCGGGCGTGGCATCCACCGCTTTCATCGATCCCTGGCAAAAGAAAATCGTTTATGTGCGCAACCCGCCGGGCGCACCCGCGCTCGACAATTTCATGGCGCTGCAACGGCCGGTGCATGACGGCAGCACCTGGGGTCCGGTCTGGCGCGCGCTGGTTTTCATTTCCGGTCTGCTTCCCGCGCTGTTCGTGACCACGGGCATCGTGATGTGGATCAAGAAGCGGCGCGCCCGCCGCACTGTTTCCGTGCCCAGGGTGCTGGAGGGGGTGGAGGCATGAATCTCGCCCCGTTGAGAGAGGAGTGGACGACAACCAGGCCGGTGGTACGCCCGCCGGAACTGGTGCAGATCGACACCTTGCCGCTGTCGGCATTCCACCGCCCGGCTGCACCACCCGCCGCTGCAAAGGGCGGCCGTCTTGCCGGTGCGGCCATCGCGGTACTGGCGCATGTGTTTCTGGTAGCGGTCATTCTTTATGCCGGAACGAAAGTCTATCAGGCGGTCCAGCCGCCGGAGCCGATTACCGTCGCCCTCCTGCCCGAGGTTCCAAACGTCACCCCGCCACGCCCGGCGGTCGAACCCACGCTGGTCAAGCCGGATATCCCCATCGTCGCGGCGCCTGAGATCACCATCGCCGCGCCCCCGGCCCGCAACGCCATCACCGTGCAACAGGTGAAAAACCCGGCGCCCGCCACGCCGCCCGCGCCACAGGTATCCGGCACGGCGCGCGATACCTATCTCGGCCGAATCATCGCCCATCTGGATGCGGCCAAGCACTACCCGCCACAGGCGCGCCGCCTCCATATCGAAGGGGTGGTGCTGCTCCATTTCATTATGGATCGCACCGGCCACGTCCTCTCCTACGACATTGCCAAAAGCTCCGGCCGCCCGATCCTGGATGGCGAGGTGCGGTCCCTGATCGCCCGCGCCCAGCCCTTGCCACCCATCCCGGCGGACTGGCCGCAATCCCGCCTCGACCTGGAAGTGCCGGTCGAATTCAGCCTGCGCTAACTCTCTCCGTGCCGGCAGGGGCGATTCCCTCCGCTTCCGTCCCGTGCCCTGACAAAATGCCATTGTGACGCGGCCGGAACGCGTTACACTTTCCCCCACAGTCAAAGGGGGGATTTGTCATGACATCGATACTGACGCCGGTTCTGGCGCTCATCATTCTGTCGCTCATCGTCTGGATCTGGATGTATGCGACGCGTATCCCGGCGATGCAGAAGGCCCGCATCAATCCGCAGGACGCGCGCTTTCCCGGTTCACTGGACGTTTTGCCGGATTCGGCCCGCCAGGTGGCGGACAACTACAACCACCTGATGGAGCAGCCGACCATCTTTTATGCTTTGGTTTTCTATATTTACCTGTCTGGCGGACAGGATACGCTATATATATGGCTCGCTTGGGCCTATGTCGCGCTCCGGGTGGTGCACACCCTGATCCAGTGCACGGCCAACGTCGTGAACCTCCGCTTCACCGTGTTCTCGCTCTCCACCCTGGTCCTGATGGCGATGGCGGTGCGCGCGGTTCTGGTCCTCGTTTAGCGCGCAATCGGCCGCGGCAGGAGAGGCGAAATATCCTTTCCCTAAGGGGTTGACCCGCTCTGGAGTGGCGCCTATACAGCGCCACCTTCCAGGGCAGGCTGTCTTCGCGAAAAGTGCGGAGAAACGCTGCCAGGAAGCCCGTTGGAAATGTTTTGCACGCGCGACCTTTGGGGCAGTTTTTCCCCCGGTCCTCCGCATGTGAGGGGCAGCCGAAAGGCCAGCCCCATTTACTGTTTGGGTGCGCACATGGTGTGCGCGAGCTGAGGAATACGAATGCCGACGATCAATCAGTTGATCCGCAAGCCGCGCGGCGAAAAGCCGAAGCGCAACAAGGTTCCGGCGCTTTCCGGCAACCCGCAGAAGCGCGGTGTGTGCACGCGCGTCTATACGACGACGCCGAAAAAGCCGAACTCCGCGCTGCGCAAGGTCGCCAAGGTGCGGCTGACCGGCAAGGGCGGTTACGAGGTCGTGACCTATATTCCCGGCGAAGGGCACAATCTGCAGGAACACTCCGTGGTGCTGATCCGTGGCGGCCGCGTGAAGGACCTACCGGGCGTGCGCTATCACATCATTCGCGGCGTGCTCGATACCCAGGGCGTGAAAGACCGCAAGAAGCGCCGTTCGCTCTATGGCGCCAAACGTCCCAAATAATCGGAGAGCTTGAGAGATGTCCCGTCGCCGCCGCGCCGAACGCCGCGAGATCAACCCGGACGCCAAATATGGCGATCTTGTTCTCGCGAAATTCATGAACAGCCTGATGTATGCGGGCAAGAAGTCCGCTGCCGAAACGATCATCTATGGCGCGTTCGATTCCATTCAGGCGAAGACGCGGCAGGACCCGCTTCAGGTGTTCCACGAAGCGTTGCGCAATGTTTCGCCCGCGATCGAGGTGAAGTCCCGCCGTGTCGGTGGCGCCACCTATCAGGTGCCGGTTGAAGTCCGCACCGACCGCGCGCGTGCGCTCGCCATCCGCTGGCTGATCACGGCCGCGCGTGGCCGCAACGAGCCGACGATGACCGGCCGCCTGTCGGGCGAGTTGATGGACGCTGCGAACAATCGCGGCAACGCGGTCAAGAAGCGCGAAGACACGCACAAGATGGCGGAAGCCAACCGTGCCTTCTCCCATTACCGCTGGTGAAGCGTAGAAGAGTCTGAACCATGACGCGAACAACCCCGCTCGAAAACTACCGCAATATCGGCATTGCCGCGCATATCGACGCCGGCAAGACCACGACGACCGAGCGAATCCTGTTTTACACCGGCAAGAACCACAAGATCGGTGAAACGCATGATGGTTCGGCCACCATGGATTTCATGGAGCAGGAACAGGAACGCGGCATCACGATCACGTCGGCCGCGACGACCTGCTTCTGGAAAGATCACCGGATCAATATCATCGACACGCCGGGACACGTCGATTTCACCATCGAGGTCGAACGCTCCATGCGCGTGCTCGACGGCGCGGTGGCGGTGTTCGATGCGGTTGCCGGTGTGGAGCCGCAATCCGAAACCGTCTGGCGTCAGGCCGATAAATACCACGTTCCGCGCATCTGCTTCGTCAACAAGATGGACCGGATGGGCGCCAATTTTCAGCGCTGCGTCGACATGATGGTGGATCGCCTGGGCACCCGCCCGATGGTCCTCACCTGGCCCATCGGCACCGAATCCGAATTCAAGGGTATCGTCGACATCGTGCACATGAAGGCGCTTGTCTGGCACGACGAACAGCTCGGCGCGAAATATGACGAGCTGGAAATCCCCGCCGACCTTCAGGAAAAGGCGCAGGAACTTCGCGCCGCTCTGGTCGAGATGGCGGTGGAAGAGGACGACAAGCTTCTCGAAGCCTATCTCGAAGGCAACGAGCCGAACGTAGAGGACCTGCAGCGCTGTATCCGCAAGGGCACGATCGCGTTCCATTTCGTACCGGTGATGTGCGGTTCGGCGTTCAAGAACAAGGGCGTGCAAACGCTTTTGGATGCGGTCGTGGCCTATCTGCCGTCGCCGCTCGACATTCCGCCGGTCGATGGCGTGAAGCCCGGCACGGATGAGCACATGACCCGTCCGGCCGATGACAAGGCGCCGTTTTCCGGTCTTGCGTTCAAGATTGTGGACGATCCGTTCGTCGGCTCCATCACCTTTGTGCGCATTTACTCCGGCACCGTGACCTCCGGCAGCGGCGTGCTCAATTCGGTGAAAGAGAAGACGGAGCGTGTGGGCCGCATGCTTCTGATGCACGCGAATGCTCGCGAAGACATCAAGGAAGCCCGTGCGGGCGACATCGTGGCGTTTGCCAGCCTGAAGGTGACGACCACCGGCGAAACGCTGTGCGATCCCAACAACCCGGTTATTCTGGAACGGATGGAATTCCCCGATCCGGTGATCGAGGTCGCGATCGAGCCGAAGACCAAGGCCGATCAGGAAAAGATGGGCATCGCGCTCAACCGCATGGCGCAGGAAGATCCCTCCTTCCGCGTATCGTCCGATCCGGAATCCGGGCAGACGATCCTGAAGGGCATGGGCGAGCTTCATCTGGAGATCAAGGTCGATATCCTGAAGCGCACGCACAAGGTGGATGCCGCTGTCGGTGCGCCGCAGGTGGCTTATCGCGAAACCCTGTCGAAGCCCGTCACCATTCTCTACACCCACAAGAAGCAGACGGGTGGCGCAGGTCAGTTCGCCGAAGTGAAGATCGAATTCGAACCGCTCGAAGCTGGTTCCGGTTTCGTGTTCGAGAACGGCATTGTCGGTGGTGCGATCCCGAAGGAATACATCCCGTCGGTGGAAAAGGGCATCGCGACGCAGAAGGAAAGCGGGCTTCTGGCCGGCTTCCCGGTGATCGACTTCAAAGCCCGGCTGATCGACGGCAAATATCATGACGTCGACTCCAATGCGCTCACCTTCGATATCGCGGCGCGCGCGGCGTTCCGCGAGCTGGCCTCGCGGGGCGCGGTGAAGCTGCTGGAACCGATCATGAAGGTCGAGGTGGTGACGCCTGAAGATTATTTTGGCGGCGTGATCGGCGACCTCAATTCGCGGCGCGGGCAGGTGCAGTCCACCGATACGCGCGGCAACGCCCAGATCGTCACCGCGATGGTGCCGCTGGCGAACATGTTCGGCTACATCAATACGCTGCGTTCGATGTCCCAGGGCCGGGCGCAGTACACGATGCAGTTCGATCACTATGAACAGGTGCCGCAGGCAATTGCGGATGAAGTGAAGGCGAAATACGCCTGAGCCAGCGTTGAAGCGATCAGGTCAAACAAAAGGTCTGTAGACGGAGAAATAGATGTCCAAGGCGAAATTTGAGCGGACGAAGCCGCACTGCAACATTGGGACGATTGGCCATGTTGATCATGGCAAGACGTCGCTGACGGCTGCGATCACGAAGGTGCTTGCGGAGACGGGCGGTGCGACGTTTACGGCCTATGACCAGATCGACAAGGCACCGGAAGAGAAGGCGCGCGGGATCACGATCTCGACCTCGCATGTGGAGTATGAGACGGAGAAGCGTCACTACGCCCATGTCGACTGCCCGGGCCATGCGGACTATGTGAAGAACATGATCACGGGTGCGGCCCAGATGGACGGGGCGATCCTGGTTGTGTCTGCGGCGGACGGCCCGATGCCGCAGACCCGCGAACACATCCTGCTGGCGCGTCAGGTGGGTGTGCCTGCGCTGGTGGTGTTCATGAACAAGTGCGACATGGTTGACGATCCGGAGCTTCTGGATCTGGTCGAGATGGAAGTGCGTGAGCTTCTGTCGAGCTACCAGTTCCCGGGGGACGACATTCCGGTGATCCGCGGTTCGGCGCTGGTGGCGCTGGAGAATGGCGACCCGAAGCTTGGCCAGGAAGCGGTGCTGGAGCTGATGAAGCAGGTGGATGCCTATATCCCGCAGCCGGAACGGCCGATCGACCAGCCGTTCCTGATGCCGATTGAAGACGTGTTCTCGATCTCGGGCCGCGGCACGGTTGTGACGGGGCGAGTGGAACGCGGTGTTGTGAAGGTTGGCGAGGAAGTTGAGATTGTTGGCATCCGCCCGACGTCGAAGACGACGGTGACGGGTGTCGAGATGTTCCGCAAGCTTCTGGATCAGGGCCAGGCTGGCGACAATGTGGGCTGCCTGCTGCGCGGTGTGGACCGTGAGGGTGTGGAGCGCGGTCAGGTTCTGGCGAAGCCGGGTTCGGTGACGCCGCATACGAACTTTGTTGCGGAAGCCTACATCCTGACGAAGGACGAGGGTGGGCGTCATACGCCGTTCTTCGGCAATTACCGTCCGCAGTTTTACTTCCGGACGACGGATGTGACCGGGATCGTGAAGCTCCCGGAAGGGACCGAGATGGTGATGCCCGGGGACAATGTGAGCCTTGAGGTTGAGCTGATCGTTCCGATTGCGATGGAAGAGAAGCTGCGCTTTGCCATCCGCGAAGGCGGCCGTACCGTCGGCGCAGGCGTCGTCGCAAAAATTTTGAAATAAGGGCGGCGATCGTCGGCTAAGTCAGCCGAATCCGGAGAGTGAAATGCAAAGCCAGAATATCCGTATACGGCTGAAAGCCTTCGACCACCGCATTCTCGATAATTCGACGCGGGAAATCGTCAACACGGCGAAACGCACCGGCGCACAGGTCCGCGGGCCCATCCCGCTGCCCACCGGCATCGAGCGTTTCACCGTCAACCGGTCCCCGCATGTGGATAAGAAGAGCCGCGAACAGTTCGAAATCCGGACTCACAAGCGTCTCCTCGACATCATCGATCCCACGCCGCAAACCGTCGATGCTTTGATGAAGCTCGACCTTGCGGCCGGTGTCGACGTCGAGATCAAGCTTTAAGGAGTAGCGCGGTGCGCACAGGCGTCATCACGCAGAAGCTCGGCATGACACGCCTCTTTTTAGAGGATGGCCGGCACGTGCCCGTTACGGTTCTGAAGCTGGATGGCTGTCAGGTCGTGGCGCGCCGCACGGAAGAGGCGGACGGCTACACAGCCGTTCAGTTGGGCTCGGGCTTTGCGAAAACAAAACGGTTGACCAAGGCCGACCGCGGCCGCTTCGCGAAAGCGGAAGTGGAACCGAAAAAGAAGCTGGCGGAATTCCGCGTGGATGCGGCCAATCTTCTGGATGTGGGCGATGTGATCCAGGCCGATCATTTCGTTCCCGGCCAGAAGGTGGACGTCACCGGCGTTACCATCGGCCGCGGCTTTACCGGCGCGATGAAGCGCTGGAACTTCCGCGGTCTTGAAGCGACGCACGGCGTCTCGATCTCCCACCGCAGCCTTGGCGGCACCGGTGGGCGTCAGGATCCGGGCAAGACCTTCAAGAACAAGAAGATGCACGGCCATTACGGTGTCGACCGCGTGACCACGCAGAACCTCGAGATCGCGAAGATCGATGTCGAGCGCGGCCTGATCATGGTGCGCGGCGCGGTGCCGGGCTCCAAGGGCGGCTGGGTGATGATCCGCGACGCCGTGAAGGCGCCGTTGCCGAAGGAAGCGCCTGTTCCGGCCTCGGTAAAAAAGGCGGCTGCCAAGGCGGCACCGGCTTCCGAAGCACTGGCTTCCGGAGCACCGGCCGAACAACCGCAGGCGGAGGGCTGAGCCGTGAAAACCAAAGTCCTCAATCTCGCATCCGGTGAAGCGGGCGACATCGAACTGAAGGATGAAATCTTCGGGCTTGAGCCGCGCAGCGATCTCATTCAGCGCGTGGTGGTGTGGCAGTTGGCGAAGCGCCGCTCCGGCCAGCACAAGGTGCTGACCCGTGGCGAGATCAACCGCACCAAGAAGAAGCTCTACCGGCAGAAGGGCACGGGCCAGGCCCGTCATGGCGCCCGTTCCGCGCCGTTGTTTGTCGGTGGTGCGAAGGCGATGGGCCCAGTTGCCCACAGCCATGAATTCTCGCTGCCGAAAAAGGTGCGTGCGCTCGGCCTGCGTCATGCCCTGTCGGCCAAGGCGAAGGGCGGCGCCATCGTCGTGATCGACGAGGCGAAGTCCGATGCGGTGAAGACAAAGGATCTGGCGGCGCGCTTTGCCAAACACGGCATCGGCGCCGCGCTGATCGTGGATGGGGAGTTCGAGAAGAACTTCCAGCTCAGCGCCCGCAACATCGCCGATGTGGCGCTGCTGCCGGCATCCGGCCTGAATGTCTACGACATCATGCGCCGGGAAAAGCTGGTGCTGACCACCGCGGCGATCAAGGCGATCGAGGAGCGCCTCGGTGCAGAGCGCCGCGAAACGGGGACGACTCCATGAACCACCATTACGATGTCCTTCTTTCGCCGGTCATCACCGAAAAGGCCACCCGCCTGACCGAGGCCAATCAGATCGTCTTCCGCGTGACGCTGGATGCGACCAAGCCTGCCATCGCCAAGGCGGTCGAGACGCTGTTCAAGGTGAAGGTGACGGCGGTGAATACCGTGCGCGTGAAAGGCAAGCGGAAGCTCTTTCGCGGCACGCCGTTCAAGAAGAGTGATTACAAAAAAGCGATCGTGACGCTTGCCGAAGGCCAGCAGATCGACATCACGACTGGGCTCTGATCATGTCGCTGAAGAAATACAAACCCTCCACGCCCGGCCAGCGCCAATTGGTGCTGATCGACCGTTCGGGCCTGCACAAGGGCGATCCCGTCAAGACGCTGACCGAAGGCCAGCACCGTCAGGGCGGCCGCAACAACACGGGCCGCGTCACCGTGCGCTGGCAGGGTGGCGGCCACAAGCAGCGTTACCGGGTGATCGATTTCAAGCGGCGCAAATTCGACGTGCCTGCACTGGTGGAGCGTCTGGAATATGACCCCAACCGGACCTCGTTCATCGCGCTGATCAAATACAAGGATGGCGAACTCGCCTACATCCTGGCGCCGCAGCGTCTCGCGGTTGGCGATACCGTGATCTCGGGCGAGAAGGTGGACGTGAAGCCGGGCAATGCGATGCCGCTCGGCACCATGCCGGTTGGCACCATTGTGCACAATATCGAGATGAAGCCGGGCAAGGGCGGCCAGATCGCCCGCTCCGCCGGGACCTATGCGCAGTATCTCGGGCGCGACCAGGGTTATGCCACGCTGCGCCTGAACTCGACGGAAGTGCGCCGCGTTTCGCTGAAATGCATGGCAACGGTCGGTGCGGTGTCGAACCCCGATCACATGAACGAGGATTTGGGCAAGGCAGGCCGCAATGTGTGGAAAGGCCGCCGGCCTTCCGTCCGCGGCACGGCCATGAACCCGATCGATCATCCCCATGGCGGCGGCGAAGGCCGCACCAAGGGCGGCCGTCATCCGGTCACCCCGTGGGGCAAACCGACCAAGGGCGCGAAAACGCGCAAGAACAAGCGCACGACGAAATTCATCGTCCGCTCGCGCCACGGCAAGACGCAAGGGTAATTTGATGGCTCGTTCAGTTTGGAAAGGCCCGTTTGTCGACGGATATCTGCTCAAGAAGGCGGAAGCCTCGCGTGGCAGCGGCCGTAAGGAAGTGATCAAGACCTGGTCGCGGCGTTCGACCATTCTGCCGCAATTCGTCGGTCTCACCTTCGGCGTCTACAACGGCAAGAAGCACATTCCGGTTCTCGTCACCGAAGACATGGTGGGCCACAAGCTCGGCGAATTCTCGCCCACGCGCACCTTTTACGGGCACTCGGGCGACAAGAAGGCGAAGAGGGACTAATGGGCAAACAGGCTCTCCAGCGCGTTCTGGGTGACCATCAGGCCAAGGCGATTGGCCGGATGCTGCGCACCTCTCCGCGCAAGCTCAATCTCGTGGCGCAGTCGATCCGCGGCCAGAAGGCGGAAGCGGCCCTCAACACGCTCACCTTCTCGCCGAAGCGCGTTGCCAAACAGGTGAAGAAGGTTCTGCAGTCGGCCATCGCCAATGCCGAAAACAACCACGATCTCGATGTCGACGATCTGGTGGTGTCGGAAGCCAATGTCGGCAAGAACATGGTGATGAAGCGGTTCCACGCGCGTGCCCGCGGCCGCGGCGCACGGGTGGAGAAGTTCTTCAGCCAGATCACCATCGTGGTCGAGGAAAAGCGCGAAGAAGAAGAAAAGCCGGCTGCGAAGAAAGCGGCGCCGAAGAAAAAGGGCGCAGGCAACGCAGCCAAATCGCAAAACAGCTCCGCGGGAAAAGCGCGGGCGGAGAAAGCGCCTGAAGCGGCGAAGGAGACGGCCTGATGGGTCAGAAGGTCAACCCGACGGGGCTGCGCCTCGGCATCAACCGCACCTGGGATTCGCGCTGGTACGCGAGCAAGGGGAATTACGGAAAACTCCTGCAGGAGGATATCAAGATCCGTAATCACCTGAGCGAGCGGCTGAAGCAGGCCGGCGTGTCGAAGATCGTGATCGAACGGCCGCACAAGAAGTGCCGCATCACGATTCACTCCGCGCGTCCTGGCGTCGTCATCGGCAAGAAGGGCGCCGATATCGAAAAGCTGAAGAACGAGGTTCAGCGCTATACGAAGGATGAAGTGCATCTGAACATCGTCGAAATCCGCAAGCCGGAAATCGATGCGAAGCTAGTGGCGGAAAACATCGCCCAGCAGCTGGAACGCCGGGTGGCGTTCCGCCGGGTGATGAAGCGTGCGGTGCAATCGGCCATGCGGCTGGGCGCACAGGGCATCCGCATCAATTGCGGCGGCCGTCTGGGCGGCGCGGAAATCGCCCGCGTGGAATGGTATCGCGAAGGCCGCGTGCCGCTGCACACCCTGCGCGCCGATATCGATTACGGCATCGCCACCGCCAAGACGACCTATGGTACCTGCGGTGTGAAGGTCTGGATCTTCAAGGGCGAGATCATGGAGCACGATCCCCTCGCGGTCGAAAAGCGCATGGCCGAAGCCTCCGATCCTCATCGCGGCGGCGGACAGCAACCGCGCCCTCAGAATGCGGCGGAATAGTAGAGAACGATCATGCTTCAACCCAAACGCACCAAGTACCGCAAACAGCACAAGGGCCGCATCCATGGCGCGGCCAAGGGCGGCACGCAGCTGAACTTCGGCGGCTTCGGCCTGAAGGCGCTGGCGCCCGAACGCATCACCGCGCGCGAGATCGAGGCGGCACGCCGTGCCATCACCCGCCATATGAAGCGCGCCGGCCGTGTCTGGATTCGCGTTTTCCCGGATGTGCCGGTGTCGAAAAAGCCTGCGGAAGTCCGCATGGGTTCGGGCAAGGGCGCGCCGGAATACTGGGTGGCCAAGATAAAGCCTGGCCGCATCCTGTTTGAAGTCGATGGCGTCGATCTGGAAACCGCGCGCGAAGCGATGCGGCTCGGCGCTGCGAAGCTTTCTGTTGCGACGAAGTTCGTCGCGCGGTTGGAGGCGTAAATGGCGAAGAAGAAAGTCTCCGCGGAAGATCTTCGCGCGAAATCGGCCGATGAACTGGCTGAACAATTGACCAAGCTGAAGAAGGAGCAGTTCAACCTCCGCTTCCAGCGCGCCAATGGTCAGCTTGAGAATACCGGGCATGTGCGCACGGTGCGCAAGGATATCGCCCGCATTGAAACGGTTATGTCCGAACGGCGCCGCAAGGCCGGCTGAGGGATAGAGGAAGACAATAATGCCCAAGCGCGTTCTGCAAGGCGTCGTGGTCAGCGACAAGAATGCCAAGACGGTGGTGGTGAATGTGGAGCGCCGCTTCACCCATCCCATGATGAAGAAGACTGTGCGCCGCACGAAGAAATATCATGCCCATGACGAGAAGGGCGAATTCAAGGTGGGCGATATTGTCCGCATCCGCGAATGCCGACCGCTTTCCAGGCTGAAAAGCTGGGAAGTGATTGGCCTTGCGGGCAAGGAATAGGCGCGGGAAGGCACCGGGAGCAGAATCATGATTCAGATGTCTTCGGAGCTTGATGTCGCCGACAATTCGGGTGCGCGCCGCGTGATGTGCATCAAGGTGCTCGGCGGCTCGAAGCGGCGTTATGCCGATGTTGGCGACACCATCGTGGTCAGCGTGAAGGAAGCCATTCCGCGCGGCCGCGTGAAGAAGGGTGAAGTGCTGAAGGCCGTTGTCGTGCGTACCGCCCATGGCGTGCGCCGGCCGGACGGCAGCCTGATCCGGTTTGACGGCAACGCCGCCGTTCTGGTCAACGCGCAAGGGGAGCCGATCGGCACCCGCATCTTCGGGCCGGTTACCCGTGAGCTGCGCGCGAAGAACCATATGAAAATCATTTCGCTCGCGCCGGAGGTGTTGTGATGGCAGCGAAAATCCGCAAAGGCGATCGTGTGGTGGTGACCGCCGGCCGCGACAAAGGCAAGAAGGGCGAAGTGCTGAAGGTTTTCCCGAAGGAAGATCGCGTCCTCGTCTCCGGCGTGAATATCGTCAAGCGTCATCAGACGCAGACGGCTCGCGCCCAGGGCGGCATCATCAACAAGGAAGCGCCGATCCACGTCTCCAACCTGGCTCATGCCGATCCGGCATCGGGCGCGCCGACCCGTATCGGCTTCAAGGTGCTGGGAGACAAGAAGGTCCGCTTCGCAAAGAAGTCCGGTGAGGTCATCGATGTCTGAACAGGGCACTCCCGCGGAAAAGAAAGCCCGCGCGAAAAAGGGCGAGGGTCGCAAGACCGCTGCCGGCACCCAGGTTGCCGTCGGCGAAACCGCGGTCGATCCCAATTACGTGCCGCGCTTCAAGAAGCGGTACAACGAGGTCGTGCGGCCTGAACTGATGAAGCAGTTCGGTTACAAGAACATGCTGCAGGTGCCGCGGATCGAGAAGATCGTGCTGAACATCGGTGCGGGTGAAGCCGCCGCCGACAAGAAGTTCATGCAGGCAGCACTCAACGATCTGGCGGCGATTTCCGGCCAGAAGGCTGTGTCGACGCGGGCGAAGAAGGCGATCGCGACCTTCAAGATCCGTGCGGGCGATGCCATCGGCGCCAAGGTCACGCTGCGCAAGGACCGGATGTATGAGTTCCTGGACCGTCTCGTCACCGTGGCGCTACCGCGCGTGCGCGACTTCCGCGGCCTGAACGGGAAAAGCTTCGACGGTCGCGGCAACTACGCCATGGGCCTGAAGGAACATATCGTTTTCGTCGAAATCGATTACGACAAGACGGAAACCGTCTGGGGTATGGACATCATCATCAACACCTCTGCGAAGACCGATGACGAAGCGAAGGCGCTTCTCAAAGGCTTCCAGTTCCCATTCATGAATTGAGGACGAAATGGCCAAACTCAGCCAGATCAACCGCAACAAGAAGCGCGAGAAAATGGTGGCGCAATATGCCGCCAAGCGCGCGGCCCTGAAGGCAATCGCCGAAGACCTGGCCGTGCCGCCGGAAGAGCGGTTCGAGGCGCGCCTGAAGCTTGCCAAGCTGCCGCGCAATTCCTCGAAGACGCGCATCCATCATCGCTGCGATGTGTCTGGCCGGCCGAAAGGGTTTTACCGCAAGCTGCGTCTGTCGCGTATCGCGCTCAGGGATCTGGCGAATTTCGGCCAGATTCCGGGCATGACCAAGGCCAGCTGGTAAGGAAGGAATAAAATATGGCGATCACCGATCCCATTGCCGATCTGCTGGCGCGGATCAGAAACGGGCAGCTTCGCGGAATGGCGAAAATCAAATCGCCCAATTCGCGTCTGCGTGTGCGCGTTCTGGATGTGCTGCAGGCTGAAGGCTTCATTCGCGGCTATGCCGAGGTGGAGCTGAAGGGCGGCATCCGCGAACTGGAGATCGAACTCAAATATCACGAGGGCCGCCCCGTGATCCGCGAGCTGAAGCGCGTCTCCACGCCGGGCCGTCGCGTCTATGCCGGTGTCGAGGAGTTGAAGCCGCATCGTCAGGGCCTCGGCATTTCCATCGTTTCGACGTCGCAGGGCGTGATGACCGATATGGCCGCGCGCGAAAAGAATGTCGGCGGCGAAGTTCTCTGTCAGGTGTTCTGATGTCTCGTATCGGCAAAAAACCGGTTGTGCTGCCAAAGGGTGTCACCGCCGATGTGAAAGGGCAGACCGTCAAGGTCAAAGGCCCGAAGGGCGAATTGCAGGTCACGCTGCCGGCTGAGGTGGATGTGTCGCTGAATGACGGCCATGTCGTGGTTGTTCCGCATGAAGGTGTGGAGCGTGGCCCCGCGATGTGGGGTCTGTCGCGCACGCTAGTGAACAACCTCGTCACCGGCGTCACCACGGGCTTTTCGCAGAAGCTGGAAATCCAGGGCGTGGGTTATCGCGCGGCGGTGCAGGGCAAGAACCTGAACCTGCAGCTCGGTTTCAGCCACGATGTGGCTTACCCGATCCCGCAGGGCATCACGATCACGGCGGAAAAACCGACCTCGCTGACCGTTTCCGGTATCGACAAACAGCTTGTGGGCCAGGTCGCCGCCGAAATCCGCGGCTATCGCCCGCCGGAGCCTTACAAGGGCAAGGGCGTGCGCTATGCCGACGAATATGTCCGCCGCAAGGAAGGCAAGAAGAAATGACGACGAAGCTTTTCCAGCGGCGCAAGGGCCGCACGCGTTATCGCCTCGTCCAGAATGCGGCCGGGCGTCCGCGCCTGTCCGTCTATCGTTCGGGCAAGCATATCTATGCGCAGGTGATTGACGATCGCGCCGGTGAAACGCTCGCCGCCGCCTCGACGCATGAAAAAGATGCCGGCCTCGCCAAGACCTACAACGTCGATGCCGCCGGTGCCGTCGGCAGGAAGATCGCGGAACGTGCGCTGGCCAAGGGCGTGAAACAGGTTGTGTTCGACCGCGGCGGTTATATCTATCACGGGCGGGTCAAGGCGCTGGCCGATGCCGCGCGTGAAGGCGGTCTGGAGTTTTAATCCCGTCAGGGATCATTTGAAGGAATAAATGATGGCGCGTGAAGAAGGCAGACGCCGGGACCGTGGGGATCGCGAAGAGCGTGACAACGAATTCGTCGACAAGCTGGTCCACATCAATCGCGTGGCGAAGGTGGTGAAGGGCGGCCGCCGTTTCGGCTTTGCGGCGCTCGTCGTCGTCGGCGATCAGCGTGGCCGGGTCGGTTTCGGCCATGGCAAGGCGCGTGAGGTGCCGGAAGCCATTCGCAAGGCGACCGATGCCGCCAAGCGCGCGCTGATCCGCGTGCCGCTGAAGGATGGGCGCACCCTGCATCATGAAACCCGCGGTCATCATGGCGCGGGCAAGGTTCTGGTCCGTCCGGCCCCGGCCGGTACCGGCATCATCGCCGGCGGCCCGATGCGCGCGGTGTTTGAATCGCTGGGCGTTGGCGATGTGGTCGCCAAATCGCTCGGCACCTCGAACCCGTATAATATGGTGCGTGCCACCTTCGATGCCCTGAAGTCGCAGCAAAGCCCGCGCATGATCGCGCAGCGCCGCGGCCGCAGCGTCAGCGAAATCATTTCCCGCCGCGAAGGCCAGAAGGGCGAACAGGCGCCAGCAGGAAGCTAAGCCATGGCTGAGAAGAAAACGATCACGGTACGCCAGATCCGCAGCGCCAACCGCAAACCGCAAGTGCAGGCGGCGACGTTGCGCGGCCTCGGCCTCGGCAAAATCCGCCGTACCCGCACGCTGGAAGATACCCCGGCCGTGCGCGGTATGATCCATGCGGTCCAACACCTCGTCGAAATCGTCGAGGAGGGCAAACAATGAAACTGAACGAAATCCGCAACAATCCCGGCGCCCACCGCCGCAAGGCGAAGGTGGGCCGTGGTTCGTCATCCGGCCTCGGCAAAACCTCCGGCCGCGGTGTGAAGGGTGCCAAGGCGCGCACCGGCAATGCGGTGTACGGCTTTGAAGGCGGCCAGATGCCGCTTTACATGCGCCTGCCCAAGCGCGGCTTCAAAAACATCTTCGCCAACGATTTTGCGGAGCTGAGCCTCGGCCGCCTGCAGAAGGCGATTGACGGCAAGAAGATCGACGCCAGCGCCAAAATCACCGAGGACGCGCTGCGCAAGGCCGGTCTGGTGCGGCGCAGCCGCGACGGCATCCGCCTTCTCGGCAACGGCACGCTCACCGCGAAAGTGGACATTGCTGTGGCGGGTGCCACGGCGGGTGCGCGCGCCGCGGTTGAGGCCGCCGGCGGCAGCCTGACCGCCACCTTCCAGAAGAAGGTCTACATGAACAAAAAGGGCGAGCCGGGCAAAAGGCAGCAGCGCCGGGCCAAATCCGCCGAAAAGCGGGCCGCCCGCCAGGGCGCGACGGCCTGACGGCTTCGCAATCGCCGCGGCCGGGCCCATATTGGCCGTAGGCGGCGTAGGAGTAGGGAATGGCCTCAGCGGCCGAGCAATTAGCGGCGAATTTCAATTTTGGTGCCTTCACCAAGGCGACCGAGTTGCGTCAGCGCATCCTGTTCACGCTGGGCGCGATGATCGTGGTCCGTCTGGGCGCCTTCATCCCGATGCCCGGCATCAATCCGGGCGCGCTGGCCCGCATTCTGGATCAGCAGCAGGGCGGTGTGCTGGACGTGTTCAACGTCCTTGCCGGTGGCGCGGTGGAGCGCATGGCGATCTTCGCGCTCGGCATCATGCCCTACATCTCGGCCTCCATCATCATTCAGTTGATGACGACCGTGTTTCCGGAGCTGGAGGCGCTGAAAAAGGAAGGCGCCGCCGGCCAGAAACAGATCAACCAGTACACGCGCTACGGCACGGTGGGACTGGCGGCACTTCAGGCCTACGGCATTGCCTTCGGGCTCGAACATATGGGCGGGGTCGTGATCGACCCCGGCTGGGCATTCCGCATTTCGGCGGTGATTACGCTGACCGGCGGCACCATTCTCCTGATGTGGATCGGTGAGCAGATCACCAATCGCGGGGTCGGCAACGGCATTTCACTCATCATCTTCGCCGGCATCGTGGCCCAGTTCCCGATGATGATCGCGCGCAGCTTTGAATCCGCGCGCACCGGTGCGATCAGCCCGCTGATGCTGATCTTCGGCGCGATCGCCATCGCGGCTCTGGTCGGTGTGATCGTGTTCATCGAACGCGCCCAGCGCCGCCTTCTAGTGCAATACCCGAAGCGGCAGGTCGGCAACAAAATGTTCGGCGGGGAATCCTCTCACCTGCCGCTGAAGCTGAACGTCTCGGGCGTCATCCCGCCGATTTTCGCCTCGTCCATCCTTCTGATGCCGACGACGATCGCGAGCTTCAATGCCCAGAACACGCCCGAATGGCTGCAGTCGATCGTGGCCTATCTCAGCATGGGTTCGCCGCTTTACCTGCTGCTCTATGGCGGCATGATCGTTTTCTTCGCCTTCTTCTACACCGCCATCGTCTTCAACCCGGAAGAGACGGCGGACAATCTGAAGAAATATGGCGGCTTCATTCCCGGTATCCGCCCCGGCAAGAAGACGGCGGATTACATCGATTTTGTTCTGACGCGTATCACTGTGGTCGGCGCGATCTACCTTGCGATCGTCTGCATGATTCCGGAATTTCTGGTCGCTTATTACAGCATCCCGTTCTATCTCGGCGGCACCTCGATCCTGATCGTGGTCAGCGTCATGATGGACACCGTGGCACAGATTCAGAGTCACCTGATCGCGCAGCAGTATGAGGGCCTGATCAAGAAGGCCAAGCTTCGTGGGAGCAGACGGTGAACGTGATCATGTTCGGCCCGCCGGGGGCCGGTAAGGGTACGCAGGCAAAACTCCTTCAGGAAAAACGCAAGCTTCCCCAACTCTCCACCGGCGATATGCTGCGTGCGGCCATCGCCGCCGGCACACCGCTCGGCAAACAGGTCGAATCCATTCTGGCCAAGGGCGATCTGGTCTCGGATGAGATCGTGGTCGGCATCATCGGCGACCGCTACGACCAGCCCGATTGCAAGAACGGCGCGGTGTTCGACGGCTTTCCCCGCACCATCGCCCAGGCCGAAGCGCTGGACAAAATGCTTGCCGCCCGCGGCCGCAAGATCGATGTGGTGATCGAACTGAAGGTGGATGACACCATCCTGCTCGATCGCGTGAAGCAGCGCATCGCGGAAGGTTCGGCGCGCCCCGATGACAATCCGGAAACGCTGAAGAACCGGCTTGACGTCTATTACCGCAATACCGCCCCGCTGCTCGATTACTACAAGAAGCAGGGCAAACTCACCACGCTGGACGGCATGGCCCCGATTGCGGATGTGACGGCGGCTATCGCGCAGGTTCTCGACAAGGCCTGACCGTCTCTTGGTCGCCTCTACTTCCGCTCCAGATGCAGCAGTTGAAGATCGCTATCGCCGCTGACATAGCTGGCGAAGGTCACCGAATTATCCCGCGGGTCGATTGTGAAGCCGCCGCCCGCATAGTGCGGCATCGCGGCAACGGGGCGCGGCGGTGATCCGCCCGCAATGCTCACGGCCATCAGCCTGGCGGTGTAGTTGACTGCATCGCTGACGTAAACGATGTCGTCGCCCGCAATCGTCCAGTTGTTGGGCAGATCGGGCGCGGGCTGGGCCGTAATCCGTTGCGGTGTCTTGCTGATCGCCCAGATGCCGGGTTCATTGTCCTTCATGCCGTAAAGCACGCCCTTGTGCGTGCGGATATATTTCCATCCTCGATAGCCGAGCGCCTTGACCTCTCCGGGGTGGTCGATCTCCGCCCGCCAGATCTGCCATCCTTGCGCGGTCTTGCCGGGGAAGATCACGGCGCGGCCGTCCCGGTCCCAGTCGGGGGCGCAGATCGTCGTGCCCTGAAATTTGATCGTCGCCACATTCGCGCCCGCGGCGTTGACGATCCTGATTGCGGGCTTGTCCCCCACCACGGTGTCGAATGCGATGCGATTGCCGTCGGGGGACCATCTGGGTTCGCCGGACTGGGCGTCATCTTGCAGCGCGATCAGTTGACTGGCTGTTCCGCCCGGCGAAAGAAGCCAGATGCCTGCGCTCCGTGTATCGGCGACAGTCATGGCGATGGTTCCATCGGCCCGTGCTGCCGGCGTTACGGCCGAACCCTTCAGACGAAAGACGAATTGTGGCTGTGCGCCGTCCGGCGGAGACAGGCGCATCAGATTTATGGTGTGCGCCTCAACCTCGGCCACAAGCAGGTTTTTTCCGCCGGAGGCGAGGCGCCCGAGTGCGACTGGACTGGGATAAATCTGGTAGCCGCCACCGGCGCCGATCGGATTTGCCCGGATCTCGTATTCGTTTCCGTCCTTGGCGATTGTGAAGACCGTTTGGGAATCCTGCGACCAGCCCGTCGCGCCCGTGTCGTCGGAGCCGCGGAACATCACCCGCTCCGTATCCCGCTTCAGGTCGTAGAGAATTCTCTCGCGTATATTGCGTCCGCCTTCACGCACGAACGACAGCCAGCGTCCGTCCGGTGACAGCGATGGCTCGGCATCGCCATTGCCGCCGGGCGGCGGATGGCTCACGGCTTCCGTTTTTCCCGTTGCCATATCGAAGCGCATGATCTGGGGCGCGTTGCCGGGCGCGGAACGGTCGTTGAAGTAGAGGGCGTTCCCGGTGCGGGACCATTCGATATGGGTTCGATCATTGGTCTGGCAGCGGCCGAGTTCGCGTTCGTAACCTGCCGGAACCTGGGTGACCATCAGCCGGCATGGCTCCCCTTCCTTATAGGTGACATAGGCCAAACGGCTTCCGTCCGGCGACCAGGCGGGTGAGAAATCGTCATGAGCGCCGTTCGTCAGGCGCAAGGGGCTTCCGCCCGACAGCCGCTGCAGAAAAATCTTTCGCACCGTCACGTCGGGGCCGGAGGAGTAGGCAAGCGTCGTCCCGTCGGGGGAGATGGCCGCATGGCGGTCATAGAAGGGGGTGCCGACGATGATCTCGGATCGCGTCACCGTCCATCGCGGCGGTGTTGCGGGGTGCAACCACAACCAGGCGCCGCCTGCGGCAACTGCACTCGCGCCAAATGCGGCCGCGATCCATCGCCCGTAGCGGCGGCTGCGGACCGGGGAGGGTGGTGCAACCGGCGCCGTTGATGGGGCATCGTCCAGCCGTTTCAGCCGGTATCCCACCCGGGCGACGGTCTCCACGCTGAAGGGCGGCGGCGAATCGCGTTCCGCGATACGGCGGATTCTGGCGATGCAGCGGTTGATCGCATCTTCGCCGACGATCCGCCCGCCCCAGCAGGTGGCGATCAGGTCGTCGCGGGAGACCACGTTGCCCCCCGCCAGGAACAGGTGCACGAACACCTGCATCACTCGCGGCTCGATGGTCTCCGACCCGTCCGGTCCAATGACCTGCCGTATGGCGGGCGAGACCTGAAGCCGGCCCAGCACAAAGGGGGCCGCGCGGGCGAGGATGATCTCGTCCGGTATGACCGGTGGGCCAGCGGTGTTCATCATCGCCATTTCATTGCCGTTTTGCGCCCTTCATCGGCGTTTCATCGGCTTTGCGTCCTTTCGGTCCGCTTCTCCCGGCCGTCCAATTCACCGTGCAACGCCAGCGATTTGCACATCGGCGATTGGCCCGCTGGCGATTGGCACTGTGAACACGGAGGAGCTTTCCCATGAACCACTTTGGCAAAATCCTGCTTCTGGCCGGTGTTGCGCTGGTCACCGCGATCCCGGCCAATGCCGCCCCGGCCAGCACGCAGGTTGCAGTTCATTATGGCGATCTCAATCTGAACCGGCCAGAGGGGGCGCATGCTTTCATCGCCCGGTTGCAGGTCGCGGCCTCACAGGTCTGTGGCGGCAAACCCGATACCCGCGCCCTTGAGCGCAAGACCCCGTACCGGACCTGCATGAAGCTCACGATGGACCGCGCCGTTGCCGGGGTGTCGGCACCGCTCGTCGCCGATCTCTACGGCACGCCACGGACGCAAGTCATCGCCGCGCGATAGCACAAACCCGGCGGGCGGCTGGGAGCGGTTGCCCCCCGCGTTTGCGCTAATCAACGGCGCGCGTGCGTTGATGCGGAAGGGGGTGCTCCGGCCTGACCGGGGCACCCCCACCCCCTAACTACAGAGTATTCAGGACTCCCGGCGATCGAACGATGCGGCCGGAGGCTGTATCGCAGCCATCGGCATTTCGCCGCTCCTTGCAGGCGGTGCAGAGGATCCGATCGTAGTGCGTCGCCGGTGATTTTTCCACTATAGCATCCGTTTCCACTGTACCCGCCTACGCCTCATTGAGCGGAAGGCGAATGAATCGATCAGGCAACATGCTATCGGGTTTCAATATTGACGAAAAAACCAATGACCGGGCACGCCTTTTAGCGCGACTGAATCCTTGAAGGGATATTTTTCCGGATTCGGAAAGTAATAGATTGCGCTCCCATGGCCTGCACCAATTATACCGCGAGAAGATAGGACAAACGTTGTCGCAAATGGCCCATGCTGCCCGTAAGGTCTGTCTCCGCTCGCGTTGATCCAAAGAACGCCCAGCAGTCGCATTCGCGTTGATATTTTTGTCGAAGGGCATCGTACAGTCCCATCGACAGACCGGAGAACATGACCATCTGGATAGATGGATAGGAGACCATCGCCAGCGCATTGAGAAACCAGCTTGGCGATCTCTATCAGCTCCAGTTCATTTTTACTGAAAAATTTTTCCCCACGATCCTCCGGATAACCGTCATGGCCGCGTGCCGCACCAGATAACACGAACACTGCAGCTAATACGCCGAAGATGTAAGTCGACAAATTTCTCTTCGTGGTCGTGGTGAGTATCATAACATTTACAGCCCGACATAATGGTTGATGTATCCTCAGGATAGTCACCAAGGCGCATGCCTAGTGGCGCGTCTGATCCGGGCGTTCCTCCAAAATGCGTTCAACAGCCGTTGCCATAATCTTATTGAAATCCACTATCTGCTCCGGCGTGGCGCCAAGTCCAGCGAGATGCGGGGCCGCTTCCGCGATGCCACGAATATACTCGCGAAGTTGGTCTCTGAAGCTTCCATCAACAAAAACGTCGTAGTCCAATTGCGGCGCACTATCGTAAATCCGCTTCTTCTTGCGCAACTTCGACCGCGCCGGATAGCGCTGTCGCATCCCCTCGGGCATGATGATCGGGACATAGCGAAGCAGACCGTCGAGCGTGGCAAGGCTCGATTTCGAGAATGCATTCTTGAGATACGGTTCCACACAACGGTGTGCCCTGTTCTGCGCTGGATAAGCAGCAACAAAGACCTCCGCGGAAGCCCAAAAATCCAAATTTCCTCCCCTTTTGGCGCGTCATTTCGTTAAGCGGGGTAGATTGCTACCGTGTTCAATCTTATACCGCAGAAGCTGCGCGCCGCTTAAAATTTCCCGCAACGGATAAGCATTACCGCTGATCATTCCAGTGGTTGTTGCTACCTGAACTCTTGCGGCGATCCCTCGAATTGGGCGACGAAAGCTGAGGTTCTGTCAGGTCACATCCACAACGGCTGCAGCGACGTTCAGGCCAAGCTGACACAAAGCGTATCCCATATCGCTCCCTTATAAGCGCTGGCTTTCTGCACCTCGGACACCGGATTAGTAGTCCAAGTGCACCCACAGCGAATAGCGATACGAAAGCGAGTGGTACGGCGATCTTGGTCCCGATCCTATCTGCACAGAACAATGCAAAGGCGAATAGACCGAAAGCAGTGATTTGAATACCTAGAATTCTCGTCCAAATTTGCTTTGCCACTAAGTGCATTCCTGCAGTGCTTCACGCGGTTTACGGTAGAACGCGGCAACGCTTACAAATTCATCCACTCAAAAACGGCACTCGTTGTCCACCACCCCGCTGGCCGGGGGTAGAATGCGCGTACCGCCTCCCCCGGCCCCGGTACCGGACGCGAAGGGGGAGGGAGGGGGTACGCCTTTTTTTGAAAACGAATGGAGTGTTTTGCGGATTCTCAAAATCACGGAAAAACGAAAACGTCCGCCTTACTGCCGCCGTCCGGCCCGCGCGGCGATCACAGGTGGAGCCTAAACAATCCGGCCGGGGCGCGCCTCGGTGTAGCGGTCGCGCTCGCGGACGATTTCGCCGTTCACGATTACCGCGTCCACACCTTCGGCATGCGCCACATAGCGCCGCGCCTCGCCGGGGAAGTCGGATGCGAACACGTCCGGCCGCCGCGCGATTTTGTCGGGATCGAACAGGACCAGATCGGCCGCCTTGCCCACGGCGATCTTGCCGCGATCGGCGATGCCCCAGGCATCCGCCAGCTCGCTTGTGATGCGTTGCACCGCGCGTTCCAGGCTCATCTTGCCCATCCCGCGGACAAAGCGTTCCAGCAGGTCGCTGGTGTCGCCCGCACCGCAGAACTGGGCGATGTGCGCGCCCGCGTCGGAGGCACCGATGTGGATCAGCGGGTGTTCCAGAATCTGGATCACCTGTTCCGGGTCGGAATGGATCGCACCTTTCAACTGGAATTCCGTTTCAAGCCCATCGGTCACCGCGATGTCGAGCATCGCGGCCGCAAGCGGCTTGTTCTCCTCGCCCGCGATTTCCATCAGCGAGCGGCCTTCGTATTTTTTGTTTTCCGGGCTGAACGTCGCACCGACCTTGAGCGCCATCAGAACCGGCAAGCGGTTTGCATCCTCCAGCAGGCGCGGGCGCAAGGCCGGATCGGCGAAAGCCTGGCGCCGTTCCGCGCGCGGCATCTGCATGATCCGGTTCCACTCCGGCGCGGCGTAGAGCAGGAACGAGGTTTCGGACAGCCGCACATTGATGTCGAAGCTGCGCGGCATCGACTGTCCGTAAACTTTCGCGCCGCGTGCGCGCTGTTCTTCCAGCTTGGCAACGCTGCGCTTCCAGTTGTCTGGCGCAGCCGGGCTATAGATGATCGGCGCGATGGAGCAGGTGACACCGCTTGCCAGGCTGAGGTCGCCCAGTTCCTCGATGTTGGCAAGCTGCTGTTCGATGTCGATGAAGTAGGGCACGGTCTGCAACACACCACGGCCGCTCTTCGCCATGGCTTTGCACAGCGCGGTCTTCTCGCGCATATCCGCAAACCGGCTCGGCACCGGGCGGCTGTCTTCGTCGATATCGACATAGGAAATGGAAAGGCCCAGCGCGCCCGCCGCCATCGCCTCTTCCAGAAGCGCGCACATGCGATCGATCTCGGCATCCGTCGCGGCCCGCTCCTGGCTCGCGGCGCCCATGACGTAGAAGCGCAAGGCCGAATGGCCGACCAGCGCCCCGATATTCAGTCCCAGCCCCTGCCGGATGAAGCTCAGATATTCGCCGAAACTTTCCCAGTTGAACGGCACTGCCGCGTCGAAGGTCGGCTCCTTGATGTCCTCGATCTTCTCGAACATTTTTATCAGCTTGCGCCGCCCCTCGGCACGCACCGGCGCCAGGCTGAGCGAGCAATTGCCCATCACCGCCGTGGTAACGCCATGCTCGATGCTCGGCGTGGCCAGCCGGTCCCAGCAGATCTGCGGATCGAAGTGGGTATGAATGTCGATAAAGCCGGGGCTGAGCACCCGGCCTTGCGCGTCGATTTCATGCGCACCTTGCGCTTCGGCACGCCCGACCGCTGCGATCCGTCCGTCCGCAACCCCGACGTCCCCTGCAAAAGCCGGGTTGCCTGTCCCATCCACAATGCGCGCGTTTCGAATGACAATATCCATGGGCTCTCGTCCTTTGTGATAAAATGTCAGATGCACGATGTTAGGGTGCTTTTGCCGGCCGCCGCAATCGCCTTTATCTCCCGTCTGGAAAGGCCGGGCGGGGCGGTGGTCTGGCCGTCCGGCCCCGATGGAGCCCCGGCCAATACGTCAGTGGCAAAACGTCACGGAACAGCAGGCTTCGCGCAGCGCCTGGGCAATTGTCGCTGTTGTCTCGACCCATAGGCCCCTGTCCCGCATTTTTGACCTTGAAAACCGGTGCCGAAACATTGTTTTAAGGCAGTTGACGGGGGGCAGCGGATTCCTATAATCCGCGGCCTCGCGGCATATTTGTCCGGAAAACCGCAGGTTCTGGCCTGAGCGTGGGTTTGGCTGGCGGTACCGCGCGTGCGGAATAAAGTATTGAATTTCAAAAGGCTAGGCTGAAGGAGAGAACCCGTGGCGCGTATCGCAGGCGTCAATATTCCAACTCAGAAGCGCGTGGAAGTCGCGCTGCGCTATATCCATGGAATCGGTCCGGCCAAGGCGAAGGAAATCTGCGCCAAGGTGGGGATTTCCGATAACCGCCGCGTCTCGGAATTGAGTGATGCGGAAGTGATCCAGATTCGCGAGACCATCGACCGGGATTATCTGGTCGAAGGCGATCTCCGCCGCGAAGTGGCGATGAACATCAAGCGGCTGATGGACCTCGGGTCCTATCGCGGCCTGCGCCATCGCAAGAGCCTGCCCGTCCGCGGTCAGCGGACCCACACCAACGCGCGCACGCGCAAAGGCCCGGCGAAGGCGATTGCCGGCAAGAAGAAAGTGACGAAGTAAAATGGCCAAGCCGGCAGGGTCTGCGCGTCCGCGCAAGAAGGAAAAGAAGAACGTCGTGGTGGGTGTTGCCCATGTTGCGGCCACCTTCAACAACACGATCGTCACCATCACCGATACGGCGGGCAACGCGATTTCCTGGTCCAGCGCCGGCATGATGGGTTTCAAGGGCTCCCGCAAGTCGACCCCTTATGCTGCCCAGATCGCGGCTGAGGATGCCGGCAAAAAAGCGGTGGAGCATGGCATGCGTACGCTGGAGGTTGAGGTCAGCGGTCCCGGTTCGGGCCGCGAATCCGCCCTTCGCGCGCTTCAGGCGGTGGGGCTGACAGTTACCTCCATCCGCGATGTCACGCCCATCCCGCACAATGGCTGCCGTCCGCCCAAGCGCCGCCGCGTCTAAGGCGTGAATACAGGGATTCTCATTCGGAAGATCGCTAACCCCTCGAACGTATTGGGCGTGGTCCGACACGTCCGGGAAACGATGAGGCTCTAATGTTTCAGAAAAACTGGCAGGAACTGATCAAGCCGCAAAAGCTGAAGATCGATGGCGGGCACGACGCCAGCCGTTCGGCCACCATTGTCGCCGAGCCGCTGGAGCGTGGCTTCGGCCTCACCCTCGGCAATGCGCTGCGCCGCGTGCTGCTGTCGTCGCTGCAGGGCGCTGCCGTCACCTCGATCCAGATCGAGGGCGTGCTGCATGAATTCTCCTCCATCACGGGCGTGCGCGAAGACGTCACCGACATCGTGCTCAACGTGAAGCAGATCGCGCTTCGCATGCACTCCGAAGGGCCGAAGCGGCTGTCGCTCCGTGTCGAAGGGCCGGGCGAAGTCACCGCGGGCAAGATCGCGGCCATGGCCGATGTCGATATCCTCAATCCCGACCTCGTGCTCTGCACGCTGGACGAGAAAGTGGATTTCCGCATGGAACTGGCGGTCGCAACCGGCAAGGGTTATGTCCCGGCCGACCGCAACCGCCCGGAAGATGCGCCCATTGGGCTGATCCCGGTCGACTCGCTGTTCAGCCCGGTGAAGAAGGTCAGCTACAAGGTTGAGAACACCCGCGAGGGCCAGATTCTCGATTACGACAAGCTGACCCTGACGGTTGAGACCAATGGCGCCGTCACGCCGGACAATGCGGTGGCCTATGCCGCGCGCATCCTGCAGGACCAGCTTCAGGTCTTCATCAATTTCGAAGAGCCGCGGGAGCGTGTGGCGGAAGAGGCGAAGCCCGATCTCGCCTTCAACCCGGTGCTGCTCAAGAAGGTGGACGAACTCGAACTTTCCGTCCGTTCGGCCAACTGCCTGAAGAACGACAACATCGTCTATATCGGCGACCTCATTCAGAAGACGGAAGCCGAAATGCTCCGTACACCGAATTTCGGCCGCAAGTCGCTGAACGAGATCAAGGCGGTGCTGGCGGAAATGGGCTTGCATCTGGGCATGGAAGTGCCGGGCTGGCCGCCGGAGAATATCGAAGACTTGGCCAAACGGTACGAGGATCAGTATTAATGCGCCATCGCAACCAAGGCCGTAAGCTCGGCAAAAAGGCCCAGCACCGTACCGCCATGTTCGCCAACATGGCTGCCGCGCTGATCAAGCACGAGCAGATCAAGACCACCCTGCCCAAGGCGAAAGAACTTCGCCCGGTGGTGGAACGGCTTGTGACCCTGTCGCGCAAGAACGATCTGGCCGCGCGCCGCCTTGCCCTGTCGCAGATCCGTGACGAGGCACAGGTGAAGAAGCTGTTCGAGGTGATCGGGCCGCGATATGCCAGCCGTCCGGGCGGTTACACCCGTGTACTGAAGGCCGGTAACCGCTTTGGCGACAACGCGGAAATGGCTTTCATCGAATTCATCGACCGCGACGTGGATGCCAAGGGGCTGGATTCCGGCCCGGTCGAAGTGGCGGAAGATGCGGAAAATTCCGCTGCCTGACCCATTTTTGCCATGCTTTGGCATAGATTTGCGGGGCGGCTTTCGGGCCGCCCTCTTTGTTTCTGCCCTTGTTTCCTGTGGAGCTTCCCATGCGCCTTCTGATCGCTGCGATCCTGGTCGCCTCTCTTGCCGGGCCATTTGCCGTTGATCGTGCGCTGGCCGCACCGCCCGCGGCGGTGATGCCGCAATCGCCGCAGCAGATTCATCTGACCTTTGCGCCGGTGGTGAAGCGGGTCGCGCCTGCCGTGGTGAACGTCTATTCGCGGTCGGTGGTGGAAGCGCGCACCAATCCGCTATTTGCCGATCCGCTGTTCCAGCAGTTCTTCGGCTTTTCGCCGGAACTGCGCCGCCGCGTGCAGCAGTCGCTGGGCTCCGGCGTGATCGTGCGCTCCGATGGTATCATCCTCACCAACAATCATGTGATCGAAGGCGGTCAGAACATCATCGTCGCGCTCTCCGACAAGCGGGAGTTCAAGGCGAAGGTGCTGCTCGCGGACAAGCGCACCGATCTCGCAGTGCTGAAGATCGACACCAAGGGCGAAAAGCTTCCGATCGTCGAATTCGGCAACAGTGACCGTTTGCAGGTGGGCGATCTCGTGCTTGCCATCGGCGATCCGTTCGGCGTCGGGCAGACCACGACCATGGGCATCGTCTCCGCGCTCGCGCGCACCGGTGTCAGCGCCAACGACTATCAGTTCTTCATCCAGACCGACGCGGCGATTAATCCGGGCAATTCGGGCGGCGCGCTGGTCACCACCGATGGCAAGCTGGCTGGTATCAACACCGCCATCGTCTCGCGCACCGGCGGTTCGGTCGGTATCGGCTTTGCCATTCCGGCCAATCTCGCCCGCCGCGTGCTCGAAGGCGCGCTGGGCGGCGGTGGCATCAAGCTGCCGTGGATCGGTGCGGATGCACAGGCGATCACCGGTGACATTGCGCAAGGCCTGGGCCTTTCCCGGCCGGGCGGCGTGGTGCTGAAAAGCGTTTATCCCGGCGGCCCCGTTGCACGCGCAGGCCTCAAAAAGGGCGACGTGATTTTCTCGGTCGATGGCTTTGCCGTCGATGACATGCAGTCGCTCAACTATCGCATCGCCACCCACAAGCCGGGCGACACGGTAAAAATGCACGTGCGCCGCGGCGGCAAAACCACCGACATTGCCGTGAAGCTCGATCTGCCGCCGGAAAATCCGCCGCGCGAGCTGACCACCGTTGCCGGCCGCAGCCCGATGACCGGCGCCAAGGTGGAAAACCTTTCGCCGGCCGTCGCGTTGGAACTGCAGATGAACGACAGCGCGAAGGGCGTCGTCATCGTCTCCACCCAATCGGGCACGCCGTCCGCCGGTTACGGTTTTCAGGCGGGGGACATCATCCGTTCGGTCAATGGCATCACCATCAATCGCGTGGGTGACCTGACCCGTGCGCTCGAAGGCGCCAACGGCCAATGGAACATGGTGGTGGATCGCGACGGCCGTCAGATGCGGCTTTCCGTTAGCGGCTAAAGCGCAATCGAAAAAGTGGAAACCGGTTTTTCGACAAATTGCGCGCCAGATAAAGACATGCGGTCGAAAGAGAATGGCACGGGCTGAGTGCACACCGCGCCCGATCGCGCTAATCTGGCGCGATGACCGACCTCTTTGAAGCCGGTGGCCTCGATGCGGGCGCCCCGCGCCCGTTGGCGGACCGTTTGCGACCGCAAGCCCTGGCCGATGTGGTGGGGCAGGATCATCTCCTGGCGCCGGAAGGGCCCATCGGCCGCATGGTGGCGCAGGGCCGTGCCTCCTCGATCGTTCTGTGGGGGCCGCCCGGCACCGGCAAAACCACCATCGCGCGGCTGCTCTCCACCGCCTTCAACCTGCATTTCGAACAATTGTCGGCGGTGTTCTCCGGCGTTGCCGATCTGAAAAAGGCGTTCGAGGCCGCGCGCATGCGCCGCCGCATGGGGCAGGGTACGCTGCTCTTTATCGATGAAATCCATCGCTTCAACCGCAGCCAGCAGGATTCATTTCTGCCGGTGATGGAGGATGGAACGGTCACCCTGGTCGGCGCGACGACGGAAAATCCATCCTTCGAATTGAACGGGGCGCTGCTCTCCCGTGCGCAGGTGCTGGTGCTCAGGCGGCTGGACGATGCGGCGCTTGAATTGCTGATCGCACGCGCGGAAGCCCATTACGGCAACAAGCTGCCGCTCACGGCGGAAGCACGCGCGAGCCTGCGTGCGATGGCCGATGGCGACGGCCGTTATCTGCTCAATCTGGTGGAGGAGGTTGCGGCGCTGAACGTGGTGCAGCCGCTCGATTCCGCGAGCCTTGTCGCGGCGGTGCAGAAACGCGCGCCGCTTTACGACAAATCGCGGGAGGAGCATTACAATCTCATCTCCGCCCTGCACAAATCCATTCGCGGCTCCGATCCCGATGCGGCGCTTTATTGGCTCGCGCGCATGCTGGCGGGCGGGGAAGACCCGCTCTACATCGCCCGCCGTCTGGTCCGCGCCAGTGTGGAGGATATCGGCCTTGCCGATCCACAAGCCGTGGTGCAGGCGCTGGCCGCCAAGGATGTCTATGATTTTCTGGGTTCACCCGAAGGCGAAATCGCATTGGCGCAATGCGTGCTCTATCTCGCCACCGCGCCGAAATCGAATGCGGTCTATGTCGCACAGGGCGCGGCCAGACGGGCCGCCGCCGATTATGGCTCGCTGGTACCGCCTGCCCACATCCTCAACGCGCCGACCAGGCTGATGAAGAATCTCGGCTACGGCAAAGGCTATGAATACGATCACGCGGCGGCGGAGGGGTTCTCCGGCCAGAACTATTTCCCGGACGATATGGCGCGTCAGCGTTTCTACAATCCGAAGGAAACCGGCTTTGAGCGCGAGATCGCCAAGCGGCTGGATTACTGGGCCCGGCTGCGCACGAAGCGCGCGCAGGACATGGAATGATCCATGTCTGCCTGCGCTTCTTCCGTCACACCACGCCCAGTGCCCGCATCGCTTCGGCCACCCGGATGAACGCCGCGATATTCGCGCCCAGAACGTAATTGCCCGGTGCGCCATATTCCTCCGCCGTCTCGGCACAGCGGTCGTGAATGCCGTGCATGATGGCGGCCAGCCGTTCTTCCGTCGCCTCAAAGCTCCAGGAATCGCGTGACGCGTTCTGCTGCATTTCCAGCGCGCTGGTGGCAACGCCGCCGGCATTGGTGGCCTTGCCCGGCCCGAACAGGATGTTCGCATCGATGAAAGTCCGCACCGCGTCGGGGGTGCAGGGCATGTTCGCCCCTTCGCCCACCGCGATGACGCCGTTTTTCACCAGTGTTTTCGCATCGCGCGCGGTCAGCTCGTTCTGCGTTGCGGATGGCATCGCAATGTCGGCCGGCACATCCCACACCCGCCCGTTGGCGATGAATTCCGCGCTCTTTCCGCGCTGGGCGGCATAGTCGGAAACGCGCCCGCGCCGCTTCTCCTTGATCTCCTTCAGAAGGTCGAGGTCGATGCCCGCTGAATCCACCACATAGCCGTCGGAGTCCGAACAGGTGACCACCTGTCCGCCAAGCTGCTGCACCTTCTCGATGGTATAGATCGCGACATTCCCGGCACCGGAGACGCTGACCTTCTTGCCCTCGAAATCCTTGCCGCGGGTGCGCAGCATGCTCTCCACGAAATAGACCGCGCCATAGCCGGTTGCTTCCGTGCGCACCTGCGATCCGCCCCAGGCGAGACCCTTGCCGGTTAGCACGCCGGATTCGTAGCGGTTGGTGATGCGCTTGTACTGTCCGAACATATAGCCGATCTCGCGCTGGCCCACGCCGATGTCGCCCGCCGGCACGTCGGTGTATTCGCCCAGATGGCGGTAAAGCTCGGTGATGAACGATTGGCAGAACCGCATCACCTCGCCGAGGGAACGTCCCTTGGGGTCGAAATCCGATCCGCCCTTGCCACCGCCGATGGGAAGGCCGGTCAGCGCGTTCTTGAAGATCTGCTCGAAGCCGAGGAATTTCACGGTGCCGAGATAGACCGTGGGGTGAAAGCGCAAGCCGCCCTTGAACGGCCCCAGCGCCGAATTGAACTGAACCCGGAAGCCGCGATTGATCTGGATATGGCCATGGTCGTCCACCCACGGCACGCGGAAAATGATCTGGCGCTCCGGCTCGCAGATGCGCTCGATCAGGGCGTCTTCGGCGTAATCGGGATTCTTGGCCACCACGGCGCCCAGGCTCTCCAGCACTTCGCGCACGGCCTGGTGGAATTCCTCTTCGCCCGGATTGCGGTGCAGCACCTTGGTGAAAATCAGTTCAAGCTTTTCGTCCAGCATCGTGCGCTATTTCCAGTCTCTGTCTGTTCTTGAAAACCCAACCCCTGCCTTTGGCATGTGAACAGCGCAAACGGCAATCATCCCCGCCCTTGAAGGACCATCTGTCACGCTGGACGCAATTTTATTCCGCAAGGTTTCTCAGCGGCTTGCCGCAGGGCTCAGGCAACCGGTCCGTTGCCATAGCGCAAGACCTTCACCCGCTCCAGCGTCACCAGCCCGCTTCCCATCAGGGGGTCCAGAACCGGCAGGAAGGCGTTGATTTTGTCCTCGCTGTCCACGATCTCGATCACCAGCGGCAGATCGGCGGACAGCCGCAGGATTTTGGCGGTGTGCAGATGGCTGGACTGGCCATAGCCCATCGGTCCGCGCAGCACGGTTGCGCCTGCAAGCTGCATTTCGCGCGCCTTTAGCACGATGGCTTCGTAAAGCGGCTTGCCGTCATGGTGGTCGGTCTCGCCCAGAAAGATGCGCAACAGAACGGCGTCGGCTGGAAGCTGCATGGTCATGCTCCTTTCAACTGGTTCAGGCTGGCGGCCGCCAGATGGCCAAGCCACACCGCGATCAGGCACAGCACCACCGAACCGGCGGCGTTGGCGCCCGCCGATACCCATTCCTCATCCCGCATCAAATTCAATGTCTGCAGGCTGAAGGAGGAGAACGTGGTGTACCCGCCACAAATGCCGGTCATCACGAACTGGCGCGTGGTGCCGCTGACGAACAGCCGCCCGTCCGGTGCGGTCAACGTCGCGAAAAAGCCGATAATGAACGATCCCGTGACGTTGACGAACAGCGTGCCCCACGGAAAGGTCTCACCGAACACATTGGCGATTGTGCCGGAAAGCGCGAAGCGCGCCACCCCGCCCAGCGCGCTGCCAAGCGCCACCGCCAGATACATTTGCATAAGCCACTCCTGTCCCCATTGCGTGCCGCGATCCGGCGCCGCATGTTCGGAAATAGCAGGAGTCATCAGCCCGGAAGGGCGGTTTCGGGGGAACCCCATCCCCATCGCCATCCACCCTAAGGGCAGCCCGGCAGATGCGTCAATGAACGGCCCGAAAGACAGAACTGCAACCGTTGCGGCGGATGATGACGGCATCCGGCTGGACCGCTGGTTCCGCCGCCACCATCCCGCGCTGGGGCATGGCGCGCTGGAGAAGCTGCTGCGCACGGGCTGGGTCCGCCTCGATGGTAAGCGCGCCAAGGCCGGTGACCGGATCGCAGCGGGGCAGGTCGTCCGCCTGCCGCCGCCGGCCCTGCTCTCAGGCGCGGAAAAGGCGCAACCCGAAACTGCCGCCCCGAAACCCGCCCGCACCGCCATGGACGGCAGCCGGCTGAAGGACCTCATCCTGTATCAGGACGATCTGGTGATCGTGCTGAACAAGCCCTCCGGTCTCGCGACCCAGGGTGGTTCCGGCCTGACCCAGCATATCGACGGTATGCTCGACGCCCTGATGTTCGAGCGCAAACAGCGCCCCCGTCTGGTCCATCGGCTGGATCGCGATACCTCCGGCGTTCTCGTCATCGCGCGCACGCCATCGGCGGCGGCGGCGTTGGCGGAATCGCTACGCCATCGCGATGCCTCGAAAATCTATTGGGCGCTGACCCGCGGCGTGCCGCAGAAGCCGCGCGGCACCATCCGCCTCGCCCTCGCGAAAGAGGGTGGGCACGGCCCGCATGGCCGCGACGAGCGCATGGTGGCAAAGGATGCGGGGGAGGATGCCAAACGCGCCGTCACCGATTATGCGGTGATCGATCGCGCCGCTGCGGATTTCGCCTGGGTGGCCGCCAAGCCGGTGACGGGCCGTACCCATCAGATCCGTGTCCATCTGGCGGAACTGGGCACACCGATTGTCGGCGATTTCAAATATGGTGGAACCGATGCACGCCCGCGCGGTGAGATCGAGGATCGGCTGCATCTGCATGCGCGTTCCATCGACATTGCGCACCCTTCAGGTGGCCGCCTCAGGGTGACGGCGCCGCTGCCGCCGCATATGATGCACACATGGAGCTTGCTCGGCTTCGATCCCGATCTGCAAACCAACCCGTTTGGCGCCGCACGAACCCGATGAAGACACCAGCATTCATCAAACATTGGAAGGCGGTTGAACCGCCGGCCCAACTTCGCCCGCCGGTGATGGATGAGCCGTTCGGCTTTGCGGCGGAGCTTGCTGCCGCCACCGGCCTTTCGCATTTGCGGGTGGCGCATTTGCGTCTGCCGCCCGGCGTGCGCTCCCATCCGCCCATCGCCGCGCGCGACGAGGACCTGTTCGTTTTCGTGCTCGAAGGGGGACCGGATCTCTGGCTCGACGGTCGTCTGCATCGCCTATGCGCTGGCGATGGTGTCTGCCTGCCGTCGCGCACCGGCATCGCACACACCGTTCTGAACAATTCGGATCGGGAGGTGCGCCTGTTGTTGATGGGGGAGGCGATGCACGTCATCTCCCGTTTTGCCCATCCGGTCGATCCGGCAGCGGCGGACAATCTGCGCGCGGTGGGAAAACTCTGGAGCGATGCACCCCGGCGCAAGCTCGGCCCCCATAACGGTCTTCCGGAAGCGCCCTCCAAATCAAAGCCGCCGCGCCGCAAACGCCCTGCCTTCGTCATGCACTGGCACGATATTCTGGAAAAGAAGGCCGGTACTTATCCCAACAGTGCGGAGCAGCATGGCATTGACGCGCCTTTCGGCCGTCTCGCGCGTTTCTCCCGCATCGGCGTGCATCTCGAAGTGTTGAAGCCCGGCCGCCGTACCTCATGGCCGCATGCCGAACGCGATGAGGAAGAGTTTGTCTATGTCGTCTCCGGCCGGATCGATGCCTGGAACGATGGCCACATCACACCGATGGGCGAGGGGGAGTTCATCGGCTGGGAATCCGGAACCGGTATCACCCATGTCATCCTGAACAATTCCGATGCGGATGCAATCCTGATCGTGGGTGGTGAGGCGGGCCGCCGCCGTAATCAGTTCTGGTATCCGTTCCACAGGAAATACAACAAGGAGATCGGTGAACTTTACTGGGCCGATCACCCGATCCCGAAACTGGGGCCGCATGACGGTTTGCCCGACGCGGTGCGCAAAAAGCCGGCACGCAAAAGCGCGCGCCGCAAATGATCAAGCGCTTCTACAAAACCGCTTCCGCCGCGGCGCAGGATGATGGTTTTGCCGTGCTGCTGGATGGCCGCGTGCTGAAATCGCCGGGCCGCATCCCGGTCGTCGTGCCGTCCCGCGCTCTCGCCGAAGCCATCGCGGCCGAGTGGGAGGCACAGACCGATGAGATCACACCCCGCGCCATGCCGCTCACCCGCCTGATCTATGCCGCGGTCGATGGCGCGGCGGAGAAACACCGCATCGCCGAACAGGCCTTGGCTTTCGCCCGCAGCGATCTGCTTTGCTACCGCGCCGACCGGCCGCAAAGTCTTGCCGCCCGGCAACAGGCGTCGTGGGACCCGCTGCTCGAATGGCTGGCCGAACATCATGGCGCCCGGCTGGTGACGGCCACGGGCATCACCTTTGCCGAACAACCGGAAGATGCGCTCACCCGCCTCGCATCCGATCTGGCGCCGCTGGATGCCAGCCGGCTGGTCGGGCTGCACACCGTCACCACCATCACCGGTTCGCTTACGCTGGCGCTGGCGCTGCTGGACGGGCGGATTTCGGCTGCGGAGGCGTTTGCACTCGCCCGGCTGGATGAGGATTTCCAGGCCGAACAATGGGGCCGCGATGCCGAGGCTGAGGCCCGTGCCCGCGCGCTGGGGGCGGAATTGGCGGCTGCGGAGCGGTTTCTCCGCCTTCTAGCCGCGAATTAGGGCCGCAAATGGCTTTCCGGGCTTGACCCGGCGCCGCTCTTGCCCAATTTGACCCCCGGCAAATCCCGGAAGAGCTCCATGACCGACATTATTGCAGAACTGGCTGAACGGCGCGCGCGCGCAAAGCTTGGCGGCGGCCAGGCCCGGATCGACGCGCAGCACAAGCGCGGCAAGCTGACCGCGCGGGAGCGGCTGGAGCTTCTGCTCGACGAAAACAGTTTTGAGGAGTTCGACATGTTCGTCGAACATCGCAACACCGATTTTGGGGCGGACAAGAACCGCATCCCCGGCGATGGTGTGGTCACCGGCTGGGGCACCATCAACGGCCGCATGGTCTATGTCTTCGCGAAGGACTTCACGGTGTTCGGCGGCTCGCTGTCCGAAACCCATGCCCAGAAGATTTGCAAGATTCAGGACATGGCGCTGCAGAACGGCGCCCCGGTGATCGGCCTGTTCGATGCGGGCGGCGCACGCATTCAGGAAGGTGTCGGTTCGCTCGCCGGTTATGGCGAGGTGTTCAAGCGCAACGTGCTCGGCTCCGGCGTCATTCCGCAGATTTCCGTCATCATGGGGCCGTGCGCGGGCGGCGACGTCTATTCGCCGGCCATGACCGATTTCATCTTCATGGTGCGCGATACCAGCTACATGTTCATCACCGGGCCTGACGTGGTGAAAACCGTCACCCATGAAGACGTGACGGCGGAAGACCTTGGCGGTGCCAAGGTGCACAGCAGCAAGTCTTCGGTCGCCGATGGCGCCTATGAAAACGATGTCGTCTGCCTGGAGGAGATGCGCCGTCTCTACGATTTTCTGCCGCTGAACAACCGCGACAAACCACCGGTGTGGCCGACCAGCGATGATCCCCGGCGTGAAGAACCCTCGCTCGATACCCTGGTGCCGGAAAATCCGAACAAGCCCTACGACATGAAGGAACTGATTACGAAGGTTGCCGATGAAGGCGACTTCTTCGAGATCGGGGAAAATTTCGCGAAGAACATCATCACCGGCTTCGGCCGCATCGAGGGCCAGACGGTCGGCTTCGTCGCCAATCAGCCGATGGTGCTGGCCGGCGTGCTCGACAATGATGCCAGCCGCAAGGGCGCGCGCTTCGTGCGCTTCTGCGATTGCTTCAATATTCCGATCATCACCTTCGTTGACGTGCCGGGCTTTCTTCCCGGCACCAGCCAGGAACACAACGGCATCATCAAGCACGGTGCCAAGCTGCTGTTCGCCTTTACCGAAGCGACCAGCCCGAAGGTCACCGTCATCACCCGCAAGGCTTATGGCGGCGCCTATGACGTGATGGCGTCGAAACATATGCGCGCGGACGTGAACTACGCCTGGCCCACCGCACAGATCGCGGTGATGGGCGCGAAGGGCGCTGTCGAAATCATCTTCCGGCAGGACATCGGCGATCAGGAAAAAATCGCCGCCCGCACCAAGGAATATGAAGACCGCTTCCTCAATCCGTTTGTGGCGGCCAGCCGCGGTTACATCGACGAAGTGATCAAGCCGCACAGCACCCGCTGGCGCATCGCGCGTGCCCTTCGCATGTTGAAGAACAAGCAGGTGCCGCACATCTGGAAAAAGCACGACAACATTCCCCTATAAAACCTGTCATCCCGGCCAAGCGGCGCACGCCGCGTAGAGCCGGGACCCACGGAGCCTGTTTGCGGGGGGGCCCGGACAGATCGCTGCTTCCGGGGCGCCGCGGATGTGCTAAAGTTTCCACTGCCATCTGGCTGGGGAGACAGCAATGTCCGCAACAGCGTTCGTCGTATCGCCGGAAGCCCGCCCGCGCGCTTTGAGTGTTGTGGGCGAAAGGCTCACCGTTCTGGCGCCGGCCAGCCGGACCGAAGGCTACGAGATATTTCTTCAGCAGGGCGATACGGGGCAGGGGCCTCCGCCGCATTCGCATGACTGGGACGAAACCTTCTACGTTATCTCCGGTGACGTCGAATTCGGCTATGGCGACATAGCGATGCTCGCGGGGCCTGGCACGCTGGTGCATCTGCCTGCTGGCACCACGCACTGGTTTCGTTTCGTGACGAAAGCCGAAATGCTTTCGATGACTTCGCACGAAGGCGCGTCGGCCTTCTTCACGGATGTGGATGCGAAGGTCCCGCACGGCAGCCAACCCGACATCGAAAAACTCGGCGCCGTCGCCGCCGATCATGGTCTCAGAATTCAAGCCTGACGGTGTCTTTTTTTTGCCTCCCCCTTGCGGGGAGGCCGAATTCCGCGAGCGGAGTGAGCGTAATTCGGGTGGGGGTGAACATTGCAACATCCCCCCACCCGTCTGCCTTCGCTGCCGCTCAGGCATCCATCTCGGGCGGCGAATGCCTAGGACGGCATTTGCTCTTCGCCCTCGACCCCGCGTTGGGGGAGGGAAAAGGATTACGCCTCCCCATCCCCACGCTCTGCCCACGCCGTCGGTTTGACATTTGCGGGTAGGGACTGGACAGTTCGCGTGCACATCGTTCCGATGTTTGCCCGCCGCGAATTCACCCCGGATGCCGATGAATCCTGTTGTTGAACGCCTGCGTACCGGCTTGCATCGTGCTCATGAACTGACTGGCGCGCGCTACTGGTTTCCGCACATTCCGCTGGCGCTGATGCTGGCGTTGGGCGGCATCTGGTTTCTTGCCAGCGAACTGGGGGGGAGCTGGCACCGCTATTTTCAGGATATGCTTGGCGGCTCCATTTCCCTGCCGCCGCGCGAATTGCCGCCGCTTCTGATCGGCGGCGGTGTCATCACCATGGCGGTAGGGCTGACGCTGCGCTCACGCGTGGCGTGGAACATGGCGCTGTTGCTGGCCGCCGCTGCCGTGGTCAGCGTGTGGCTCACCGGGCATCGCGGGTTCGGCCTGTTGTTCTATTTCGTGCTGGTTCTGACCGCGCTGATCCTGAGCTGGCGCTATTTCGACCGCGCCAGCGTCACGGCCAGCACGCTGTTTGCGCTGACCTCCGTTGTCATGCTGATCCTCTACGCCACCTTCGGCAGCTATTATCTCGGCGCTTATTTCAAGCCGCAGATCACCGACATCATCACCGCGTTCTATTATTCGATGGTGACGATGAGCACGGTCGGTTACGGCGATATCTCTCCGCAAACGGCGGAGGCGAAGCTGTTCGCCGTTTCCATCATCATTCTGGGCGTTGCGGTCTTTGCAACCTCTCTGACCGCAATCATCGCTCCGCTCGTCAGCAACAGCCTGTCGCGCGTCATCAACCGCAGGGAGAAGGCCATGGTCAGGCGGAATCATTTCATCGTGCTCGGCAATACCGCGCTTGCCGTGAACACCTGGCGGGAGCTGACAAAGCGGGGCCGCAACGTCACGCGCATCGTGCGCGATGCGTCTCTGGTATCGGGTCAGGACAAGGTTGATGTCGTTGTCGGCGATCCCGGCAGCGCGGAGGCATTGACCGAAGCCGGCGCTCAGGATGCGACCGCGGTGATCGCGATGCTGGATGATGATTCCGACAATGCCTTCGCCATCCTTGCGGTGCGGGAACTGGGTGGCCGTGCGCGTACCGTTGTGGCGGTGAACGACGCCAGCCATATGAGCCGCATCAAGCTGGTGCAGCCCGATGTGGTGATCGCGCCACAGGTGTTGGGTGGTGAACTTCTGGCCATGATGCTGTCGGGGGAGGAGGTGACGCCGGAATTCGTGATGACGCGCGTCTTCCACCAGAATATCGCGGCGTCCTGATCCACCGGCGCCGCAGTTTCCGGTAAGCCGCTGCGCGCATTGCGCGTTTCCGCTTTGAATTTCATTTTTTGCAATTTCGTTATCCACCACCCCTTGGCCGCCCCCATATCCATCCTCTGATCGAAGGAGGCTGGATATGGAAGATTGTATGCTCAGTGGCCCCGAATGGTGCGGCCGCTTTCCCGGCAGCGCGTCTGTGGATGATTTGCTGCCGGACTTTGCGGGGCGGGTGCGGGCCTTTCTCGCCGCATTGAAGGCGGGTGGCGCGCGGGTGCGGATCGCGGCCACCTTCCGCCCGCCGGAGCGTGCGTTCCTGATGCACTGGGCCTGGCAGGTTGCCCATGCCGGGCAGGACCCTGCCGCCATCCCGCGGCGCAAAACCATTCCCATCGCATGGCTGCACCGCGATGCGAAAGGTAGGGCGGACATCGTCGCCTCGCGCGCCGCGGCCGCCGCCATGGTGCGCCGTTACGGCATCCGTTATGCGCCCGCACTCACCAGTCGTCACACCCAGCGCCGCGCTATCGATATGGCCGTCGGCTGGACCGGCATACTCACCCTGCGGGATGCGGCAGGTCAGTTCCGGCCTATCGCGACCGGCCCCCGCACCGGTTCAAATCCTGCACTGATCGAGATTGGTGCGGGTTATGGCGTGCGCAAGCTGGTCCGCGATCCGCCGCACTGGTCGGATGATGGGCATTGAGATGCGATCATTTTTTCGTGATGTGCGCCATGCACTCCATCTCGACCGACGCACCAAGCGCCAGCCCGTTTACTCCCATCGCCGATCGTGCGGGCAGGCGCTCCGGCTTGAAATATTCGAGGTAGACTTTGTTGAAATCCGCCCACAACGCCATGTCCTTCAGGAATACCTGGCATTTGAACACGTCGTTGAACGATAGGCCATTTTGCTCCAGCGTATTCGCAATGTTCTGCATCATCTGGCGGGTCTCGGCCTGGATGCCGCCGGGCACAACCTCCATCTTGCCTGGTACGTTGCCCAGTGCGCCGGAAAGATACAGCACATCGCCCACGCGCACCGCAGGGCTGAAGGGAAGCGGGCTGTTCGGGTTGCGGATGAACTCAATCTCCGATTGCGTCATGGTCTGGCCTTTTGAACGTCGATGCCTAAGATAACCTGCTATTGATCTCAGGGGGAACTGATCTGATGCAATTCCGTGTGTTGCGTGGCTTCGCGTTTCTCACAGCTTCGCTTGTCGCCGCGCCGGCAGCACTCTTCGCTGCACCGCCCGCGCAATATCCCGCCCACCCCGAAACCGTTGCCGGTATCACCGCTGCCGATCTCTTGGCCCGCGACAAGGCGATTTCGGACGATGCGTTTCAGGGCCGCGGCCCCGGTACGGTTGCTGGCGAAGCGGCCGCGCAATGGATCGCGGATGAACTGGAGCGCATTGGCGTCGCGCCCGCGAATAACGGCAGTTATTTTCAGGACGTACCGGCGGTCAACATCACGCTCGATGCCGCAAAATCGAACCTCGTGTTCAAAACGGCGAAGGGCGATCTCAATCCGAAGTTCCCCGATCAGGATGTCTACTGGACACCGCAATTCGCCACCGGCCACGTCTCGGTCAAGGATTCGCCGCTGGTGTTCGTCGGCTACGGTGTCGTGGCGCCCGAATATGGCTGGAATGATTACGCCGGCGTGGATGTGAAGGGCAAAACCGTCATCATCCTGATCAACGATCCCGGCAACGAGGACAAGACGCCCGATCCCGCCTTCTTCAAGGGCAAGGCGATGACCTATTACGGCCGCTGGACCTACAAATATGAGGAGGCCGCGCGCCAGGGTGCCGCCGCCGCCATCATCGTGCATGAGACCGTGCCCGCCGCCTATGGCTGGCAGGTGGTGCGCAATTCCAATTCCGGCGCCAAAAGCTGGCTCGATGCTCAGAACAAGAATGCGAATATGGTACCGGTCGAAGGCTGGATCACCCATGAAACCGCTGGCGAATTGTTCCATCGTGCGGGCCTCGATTACAAGACGCTGAAAGCAGCTGCGAACAAGCACGGTTTCAAGGCCGTGGCGATGAAGGGTGAAACCCTGTCCGCGGACCTCAACTCCACCGTGACGCACATCAAAACGCGCAATGTGGTGGGCATGATCAAAGGCACCACGCGCCCGGACGAGGTTGTTCTGTATACGGCGCATTGGGATCATCTGGGCGTGAAGCCCGATGTCGCGGGTACCGACAAGATCTACAATGGCGCGGTCGACAACGGCATGGGCGTGTCTTCGGTGCTGGAGATTGCGCAAGCCTTTGCCCACGCAAAACCGCGCCCCGCACGTTCCGTTGCCTTCCTGTTCTGGACGATGGAAGAGCAGGGCCTGCTCGGTTCCCAATATTTCGCCAGGCATCCGCTCTGGCCGCTGAACAAGATCGTCGGCGGTATCAATTTCGACGCCAATCTGCCTGAGGGTACCGCTCACGACATGGTGGTGGTCGGCAACGGCGCCTCGCAACTGGAAGACATTCTGGCTGCCGCGCTGAAAAGCCAGAACCGCGTCATCTCGCCGGACCCGGAGCCGGAGAAAGGCAGCTTCTACCGCTCCGATCACATCAGCCTCGCCAAGGTCGGCGTGCCGATGCTTTATCCGGGTGGCGGCTATGATCTGGTTGATGGCGGCAAGGCGGCCGGGCAGAAGCTGCGCGACGAATACCGCACCAGGCACTATCACCAGCCGTCGGATGAGTGGAATGCGAAGTGGGATTTGTCCGGCCCCATCAGCGATCTCAAGGTGCTCTATAAGGTCGGGCTTGACCTCGCGAACGGCGATCAATGGCCGGACTGGTACAAGGGCAACGAGTTTCGCGCCATACGGGACAAGTCCATGGCCGCGCACACCCGATAGGCGGGCCTAGATAGGCGGCCATAAAATTTTTGCCTATGATAAGGCCTCACTTCGGGGGCCGCATCATTGGATACGCTCGCGCAATATCACGGGCTTGGGCTGGCGCTCGCCATCGGCCTTCTGATCGGGCTGGAGCGTGGCTGGCAGGAACGCGAGGTCGATGCCACCGGCCGCGTGGCAGGTATCCGCACCTTTGCCCTGATCGGTTTGCTCGGCGGCATTTGGGGTGCGCTGTTTCCGATCGTGGGCGGGGTGGCGCTCGGCTTTGCCGCCTTCGCCTTTGCCATCGGTCTTGCGATGTTCGAATGGCGCGAAAGCGTGCGCGCCAACACACTGTCCGCCACCGATCTCATTGCCGGGCTTCTGACCTTTGCGCTGGGTGCGTATGCGGTGCTGGGCAACAAGCCGGCGGCTGCGGCTTCGGGTGTCACGGTTGCCGGCCTGCTCGCGCTTCGCCATCCATTGCATGCGTTTTTGCGGCGCCTGACCTGGGCGGAATTACGTTCCGGTCTGCTGCTGCTGGCGATGACGGTGGTGCTGCTGCCGGTCCTGCCTGATCGCACGATCGATCCGTGGGATACGCTCAATCCGCACACCATCTGGTTGATCACGGTCGCCATCGCGGCCCTGTCCTTTGTCGGCTATGTCGCGGTGCGGGTGGGCGGGCCGCGGCGCGGACTTCTGTTCGCGGGCACGGCGGGTGCGTTGGTTTCATCCACCGCGGTCACGCTGACCTATTCGCGGCTGGCCAGGACGGAGCCGGAACTCGCCTACGAAGCCGGGGTGGCGATTTCAGCTTCCTGGATCGTCTCCCTGCTGCGAATGACCATCCTGGCCGTGGTGCTGGCGCCTGCGCTGTTGATGCCGCTGATGCCCGCCATCGGTGCGGCCGCCCTGGTTCTGGCGTTAACCGCCGTCGGGCTCTACCACACCGCCCGCAATGGAACCGGCAAGCCGGAACTGAGGCTGGAAAATCCGCTTGAACTCGGCATGGCGATCCGCTTCGGCCTCATGCTTGGCCTGGTGACGGCTGTTTCCAAACTGTTCGCGGCCGAGATCGGGCAGATGAGCCTGTTGCCGCTCGCCGCCGTCACCGGCTTTGCCGATGTTGACCCCATCACCTTGTCGGTTTCCCAGATGGCTGGGCGTGAAATCAGCCTTGGCGTGGCGGCCCTCGCGGTTCTGATCGCGGCAGTCACCAACGGGATCACGAAATTGACGCTAGCGGTCACGCTTGCCCCGGCAAAAATCGGCTGCATTCTGGCCGGGGCGGGTGCCGCGGCCATGCTTGCGGGTGCTGCGGCCTTTGCGTTTGCTTCGCCGTAGGGCGTGCGGCTGCACGTCGCAAGAAAACGGTTTACCCCCCCGGACTAAGGTCTTAGAAGGCTTACCAATCTGGCCATTGTGGATGCCGGAGGCGACAGGGCCAGGGGATACCGTGTTCAAGAAAATTCTGATTGCAAATCGCGGCGAAATTGCTTGCCGGGTCATCAAGACCGCGCGGCGCATGGGTATCAAGACGGTCGCCGTCTATTCCGATGCGGACAAGCACGCCCTCCATGTCCGCATGGCGGACGAGGCGGTACATATCGGGCCGCCCCCCTCGGCACAGTCCTACCTCCAGGCAGACCGGATCGTGCAGGCCTGCATCGATACCGGTGCCGAGGCCGTCCATCCGGGCTATGGCTTCCTGTCCGAGCGGGAATCGTTTGCGGAGGCATTGGCCGCGGCCGGTGTCGCCTTCATCGGCCCGAATGTGAAGGCCATCGCGGCCATGGGCGACAAGATCGAGTCCAAGAAGCTCGCCGTCGCCGCCAAGGTCACGACCGTTCCGGGCTTCGTGGGCGAAATCAAGGACGCCGCCCACGCCCGCAAGATCGCGAAAGAGATCGGCTATCCCGTGATGGTGAAGGCGTCCGCCGGCGGTGGCGGTAAGGGCCTTCGCATCGTCCACAAGGAAGAAGATCTGGTTCAGGCCATCCAGTCGTCGCAGAACGAGGCACGCGCCAGCTTCGGCGACGACCGTCTGTTCATCGAAAAATTTGTTACCGACCCGCGCCATATCGAAATCCAGGTGATGGGCGACAAGCACGGCAATGTCATTTATCTGAACGAACGCGAATGCTCGATTCAGCGCCGCAACCAGAAAGTCATTGAAGAGGCGCCGTCGCCGTTTCTGGACGCGAAGACGCGCAAGGCCATGGGCGAGCAGGCGGTGATGCTGGCCAAGGCGGTGAATTACGACAGCGCGGGCACGGTCGAATTCATCGTCGACAAGGATCGCAATTTCTACTTCCTCGAAATGAACACCCGCCTGCAGGTGGAGCATCCGGTCACCGAACTGACCACGGGCCTCGACCTTGTGGAACTGATGCTGCGTTCCGCGGCGGGCGAGAAGCTCACGATCAAGCAGAGCGATGTGAAGCTGAATGGCTGGGCCGTCGAAACGCGCATCTATGCCGAAGATCCCTATCGCGGCTTTCTGCCGTCCACGGGCCGCCTGGTGCGTTATCAGCCGCCACAGGAAGCGACGCATGGCGGGATCACGGTCCGCAACGACACTGGCGTCTACGAAGGCGGCGAGATTTCGATCTTCTACGATCCGATGATCGCCAAGCTCTGCACCCACGCGCCCACGCGCCCGGCGGCGATCGATGCGATGGCCTCGGCACTCGATGAATTCCGCATCGAAGGCATCAATCACAATATCGATTTTCTGACCGCCATTATGCTCCATAAGCGCTTCCGCGATGGCCGTCTCACGACCGGATTCATCGCGGAAGAATATCCCGATGGTTTCCATGGTGCCCCGCTCAGCGCGGCAACCCGGCATCGTCTGGCCGCTGCGGTCACCGCGGCCGAGCTGCTGCGCGAGGCTCGCGCGTCCCATATCTCCGGCACCTTGAACGGCGCTTATAAGTCGAGCGGTGATTTTGCCGTGGTGCTGGATAAAGAACTCGCGGTTGAAAACGCGCGCGTGGTCGATGACGTGCTTCACGCCGAAATCGCAGGCAAGCCGGTCGAAGCCCGCATCCAATGGCCGCTTGGCGCGCCTGTCATGCACCTTGTGGACGTTACCGGTCACTACGCCATTCAGATCGTGCGCCATCAGGGTGGTTACCGGGTGAACCACGCGGGCGTTCTGTTGAACGCCACCATCCGCTCTCCGCGCGCGGCGGCACTTGCGGCACTGATGCCGGTGAAGGCGCCGCCCGATACCTCCAAAATGCTGCTTTGCCCGATGCCGGGTATGATCGTCTCCGTCAATGTGGAAGAGGGGCAGGAGGTCAAGGCGGGCGAGACCCTTGCCGTTGTCGAAGCCATGAAGATGGAAAACGTCCTGAAGGCTGAGCGCGACGGCACGGTGAAAAAGGTCAACGCGAAAAAAGGCGACAACCTCGCGCTCGACGAAGTGATCCTCGAATTCATTTAATTATGGTCTCGCGATCATGGCGTGCACCCGCTCCAGCAGCGGGTCGCGGCCGTGAACGTAATCGTCGAAGCGATAAGGCACGGTCACATCCGGCGTCAGCGTCTTCAGATGCACCGGAAAGAAATAGAGAACCCAGAAGCAGCCGCGCTCCCGCCAGCAGGGCTTTTGGTAATCGTGCAGGCCGGTGGCAAAACCGATGGAAATCTTGCTGTTGGGCAGATCCATCCCGCCGCCTTCAGCCCAGAACGCCATGCGGTCGCCGACATTTTCGCCCACGATCGTCACCTTGCCCCCGCCGTGATATTTTGCCAGCGCGGTGCTGACGATGCCGGCTGAGAATGTCCACGCGCTGGTCAGCAGATAGACATGGCGGATCGATGGCGCCAGACCGGCGATGTCTTTCATCAGGCCTGCGGTGGTGGTGAAATTACCGCCCTGATCCAGCCGCAAATCGGCAATCACGAATTCCGGTTTCAAAGTTTGAATGTCGTGTTTCACCTGCGTCACGAATGGGCCAATGGCGTATGGCCCTGCATCCGCGTTGTCGCGGAACTGCACATAGTAGGTGCGCTTTGCCGCATCGTAGTGCGCATGAAATGGATTGGCGTAGTCGCGCAGGAATTGCGGCATCGCCGTGCCGCGGGCAAGAAGCGGCGTCCAACTCTTGTCTTCGCCCTCGATCGGTTCGGGTGAGAGATAGCTGTCCGAATAAACCCGTGGCGCCTTCTCGTCAGGCGGCAGCGCATCAAGGGTGGTCATCTGCTTGCGGCCATCCGGCATGAGGAGCGTCAGCGTCTCGCGCGCAGTGTCATGCACCAGCCCGGCCGCGTGCAGCAATTCGGGCGACTCGAAAAACATCACGGCCTTGAATTGGATGTAGTGGTTTCGCGGCCCGCCGGAATAGAGGTACATCGCATCCGCCACCGCATCGGCGCTTTTGCCGTCAATGGCGGTCAGCCGCGCCCCCAGAAACGGCACGCAAGCGCCCTTCGCACGAATGATGTAATAGCCATCGGCGAAGCGGTAGAAGCGGCAGGGCAGGCGATTGTTGGCGCGCGAAAGTGGCCCCATGAACAGCGTCGAATGCCCGTTATCGGCAAGGGCCACCATGCGTGCAATGGCAAGTTCGAACTGCGCCTTGCTCAGCGTGCCCGCTTTGATCCGTGTCGCGGCCAGCAGTGCTTTGGCTTTGCGCAAGCCCTCGGCGCTATAGGCTTTGTTGTAGTCGAAATAGTGCGCGAAATAATCCAGGTCCTGCCGTTGCGCCTCGGCCAGGTTCTGCGGTTTGGGGAAGTCTGCTTCCGGCGCCGCGGGATAGAATTTCTGGAAGAAGGCAAAGACAATGGCGCCGCAGAGAAGCAGCAGAATACCCGCCACCGCAGCAATCCGGGCTGTAATACGCCATCGCCGTTTCATGCTTACGCCTCATCGCCCGATATGCGTTATGGTAGAGCAGCATAGCGCTGGGAATAGCCATCGTGGATGAAAATGTAACCAGCCTGCGTCTCAGGATCGAAGGCTTCGTACAGGCCGTCGGCTACCGCCATTTCGCGATCGGGGAGGCGACGCGCCTCGGCCTCGATGGCTGGGTGCGCAATCGCAGCGATGGTTCGGTGGAGGCACTGGTGTCCGGCACGACCGAAGCGGTGGAGACATTCGTCGCCGCCTGCGGCAATGGCCCGCCCGGATCGCGGGTCGCGCACATCGACCTCGAAAAGGCGGAACCACCGGCGGAAAAGGGTTTCCGCCGCCGCCCCTCTGTCTGATCTCGTGTCTGTTCAGGCCGTCTTGCGGAACAGTTCGCGAAAAACCGATACGATGAACGTAAGCAGCCCCAGCGTGGCAATACCGCCCGCGATGCCGAGCATCGGGCCATAGGTTGCGCTGTCGCCGCTGGTCAGCAGCAGCGCCAATGCCGGTATCATCGCCAATATGCCCAGCGTGGATAACCAGAAATTGATCCACACCAGGCGCGGCGAATAGCTCTCCCGTGTCAGGGCGTAGAACCCGCCATAAAGCGCCAGTGTGGTCCAGCCGAGCAGGTTGATGTGCGCATGTAGCGGCGCCAGCGTGAAGTCTTCATGCGCGCCCATATATTCGCCGAGGATCATGCCGCACAGCGCCAGAAGGCTACCCGCAGCAAAGAATGCTGTCGCCACGCGTGGCATCGTTCTCTCCAATCGTTTTTTGAAATCCGGAAGTTGAAATCATTCCCGCCGTCGCGGCAGGGTATTCGAAGCAGTAAAAATGAATCGTCCCGCTGTGATTCGGATTGCGAGAAGCTACCGGCGCTTATTGCGAAGGAAAAGGCTTACCGTCCGCCCGTGCCGAACACGTCTGCGAATGCTTTCTTCATCGCCACGTCCACATCCGCCATGCTGACGGGAAGGCCGAGGCCCGCCAGGCTCGTCACCCCGTGCTCGCGAATGCCGCACGGCACGATGCCGTCGAAATGTGACAGATCGGGATCGACGTTCAGCGCCACGCCGTGAAACGTCACCCAGCGCCGTACCCGCACCCCGATGGCGGCGATCTTGTCTTCACGTCCGCCGCCGCGCGCCACCCAGATGCCCACCCGGCCGTCGCGCCGCTCGCCCTTCACGTTGAACTGTAACAAGGTGCGGATAAGCCATTCTTCCAGATCGTGAACAAAGCGGCGTACGTCCTTCTGACGCCTGTTTAAATCGAGCATTACATAGCCCACGCGCTGGCCCGGCCCGTGATAGGTGTACTGGCCGCCGCGCCCGGTCTGGAAGACCGGAAACCGGGTGCTCAGAAGGTCGCTGTCCTTCGCGCTGGTGCCGGCGGTGTAGATCGGCGGGTGCTCCACCAGCCAGACGAGGTCGCGCGCCGCCCCGGCCGCAATGGCCGCCGCACGCGCTTCCATGAAGGCTATCGCCTCGGGGTAGGGGGTGAGCCCCGATGCCACCAGCCATTCCGGGGCATCCGGGCTGGTCATTAACCGGTCCGAAAGCATAACCGCGGAAGACTGGTCCGGTTCACGCATCATGGCAGGGGTCATGTCCTCCAATATAGATAAGGTCAAGGTCGAGATCTCGGTGGTGCTCGGCCGCTCGGTCATTCCCATGCACCAATTGCTGCGCATGGGCCGCGGCGCGGTGATTGAGCTTAGCTCCCACCAGGAAGACCCGGTTCTGGTGCTGGCGAACGACCGGCCAGTGGCCAAAGGCGAAATCGTCATCAATGGCGACAAGATCGCGGTCTCGATCACGGAACTGCTGCAAAACTACCAATAATACAGCCGCAATTTGTGTTATAAATTATTTCCCAAACACACATTGCATTTTGTCCACATGATGCGTACCTCTCTGTAGAACCGCCCTTCCGTGGAAGGCGGAGATTGAGGGGACGCATGCTCCCGATCATTTTCGATCCTGCGAACAGTGTCGTCGGCCTGGTGGGCGAGGGCGAGGGTTTCGCGCGCCGCCGCCAGATGCTGGGTGACGCCGGAATCTGCCCCATCGTGCTCGATGCGGGCGCGGGCGAAGGCGCCATCGCCGCGGTGCGGTTGCTGTTCGTGGCCGGGCTGGAGAACGGGCGCGCCGCCCGTCTGGCCCGTCTTGCCCGCCATCTGGGCGTGCTGGTGAACGTCGAAGATGTGCCTGCGCTCTGTGATTTCCACGTTCCGGCCTCTGTGCGCCGGGGCAATCTGCTGCTGACCATTTCCACTGGCGGCCGCGTGCCGGGCCTGTCGCGCACCTTGCGCGAATGGCTCGAAACCCGCTTCGGCCCCGAATGGCAGACCTATCTCGATGACCTCAGCGTGGCGCGTGAAGGCTGGCGAGCCGAAGGCCTGCCGCCACCTGTGGTCTCGCAAAAAACCCGTGAACGTGTATCCGAGAAAGGCTGGCTCGAATGAGCGGCGCAACTGTCACTGTCATTGATCGCAAGCGGGGTGGCAGCACCCCGCGCGCGTTTGACCGGCCCGGTGCCGGTGCGAACGATCCCGCCATTCGCGAAAAGCTGGACCTGCTGAGCAAAGCCGCGGCGGGGCGTGATGCCACGGGCATTCTTGAACTGGCGCTGAAAGAGGCGTTTCCGGGAAAGACCGCGGTGGTGTCCTCGTTCGGCGCGGAATCCGTGGTGCTGCTGCATCTGGTTGCCAGCCTCGATCCCAATACGCCGGTCCTCTTCCTCAACACCGGCAAGCTGTTTGGCGAGACCCTGCGTTATCGTGACCGCCTGCAGGCCGAGCTGGGGCTGACTGACCTGCGGGCCATCGGCCCCCATCCGGATGACCGGAAGACGCTGGACCCCGAAGGCACGCTGTGGTCGCGCGATCCCGACGCCTGCTGCCATTTCCGCAAGGTGGTGCCGCTCCGCCATGCGCTGGAAGGCTTTTCGGCCCAGATCACGGGCCGCAAGCGGTTCCAGACCCACAGCCGGGCTGCGATGGAGCCGGTGGAGTATTTCGAGGGCCGTTTCCGCTTCAATCCGCTGGCGGAATGGTCGCTGGAGGATTTGAACGCCTACGTGGCGGCCCACAAATTGCCGGTCCACCCGCTGGTGGAGGATGGATATCCCTCCATCGGCTGCATTCCCTGCACCCGCCGGGTTGCTGCGGGTGAGGGCTATCGCGACGGCCGCTGGGCCGGGCTCGAAAAAGACGAATGCGGCATCCATACCGGGGTGGACGGCGAGGGTATCTGACCCGTCAGCGGTGTGGCCGAAAGCAAGGCTTTTCATTGGCCTGCCGCTTTGCTACACGGCTGCACCTCGCGAACGATGCGGTCGTGGCGGAACGGTAGACGCGCTAGCTTGAGGTGCTAGTGGGGCAACCCGTGGAAGTTCGAGTCTTCTCGACCGCACCAACACTCTCCGGTTTTCTCGTGATGCCAGTCACTTGAAATGGGGTGGGCAGCTTTGGCAGAGCCGTTGTGGAAAATGGCTTATTGCCCAAATGCGTTTGCCGGCTGACGATCTCCCCCGCGAAGGAGAAACGCCGATGAAAAAACTCATTCTCGCCGTCATGGTGTCTGTGGTGTGTGGCACGGTGGGCAGCAGCGCTGCACAGGCGGAAGACGCCGCAATGGTACCCGTTCATCAGTTCATCGATTCGCTCAACGCCGGCAACACGGGGGCCGCCGCGGCCACCCACCTGCCCAATGTCCCAATCATAGATGAGTTCGCGCCCTATCACTGGACGTCTTTTGACGCGTGGCTCAAGTCTTTTGCTGCGAACAATGCAACGCACAAGGTCACGGATGTGCGCGTCACATTATCGGCGCCCACGACGAGTATGGTGGACGACGCTTCCGCCTATGAGGTTGTTCCCAACGTCATAAACGCCAAGATGGATGGCAAGCCGATTGCGGAAAAAGGCATCTTCGCATTTGTGCTGGTCAAGACCGCGCAGAACTGGCGCATCGCCTCCTGGGCCTGGTCGAAGCAATAGGCACACTCCGGCTCGCGCCTTTGGGTGAAGGATATACCTCCAGTTGGGCGGCTTTTCCGTGCCGCCCACTCTCTTCACCGCCCGCCGATGCGGGACATGCTGACACCCTTGCCGGCAGCAAAAATGGGCTAGACTGGGGCCCGAAAAACAATGGCGCTTTGTCATGATACCCAACGATTATCCGACCCTTGATTTCGACCTTGGCGACACCGCCGACATGCTGCGCGATACGGTGCGCAGCTTTACGTCGGACAGGATCGCCCCGCGCGCCGAGGAGATCGACAAATCCAACATCTTCCCGCGCGATCTGTGGCCGGAACTGGGGGCACTCGGCTTGCTCGGCGTCACGGTGGAGGAGGAATATGGCGGCTCCGGTCTCGGCTATCTCGAACATTGCGTGGCGATGGAGGAGATCAGCCGCGGTTCCGCCAGCGTCGGCCTCTCCTATGGCGCGCACTCCAATCTTTGCGTCAACCAGATCCGCCGCAACGGAACGGAAGACCAGAAGCGCCGCTACCTGCCCAGGCTGATGTCCGGTGAACATCTCGGCGCGCTGGCGATGAGTGAGGCTGGCTCCGGCTCCGATGTCGTGTCCCTGAAACTCCGTGCCGACAAAAGGGGTGACCGCTACATCCTGAACGGCACCAAGATGTGGATCACCAATGGGCCACAGGCCGATACGCTGGTGGTCTACGCCAAAACCGATCCGTCCGCCGGCCCGCGCGGCATCACCGCCTTCATCATCGAAAAAAACTTCAAGGGCTTTTCCACCGCGCAGAAGCTGGACAAGCTCGGCATGCGCGGCTCCGACACCGGCGAACTGGTGTTTGCCGATTGCGAAGTCCCGGCAGAGAATGTGCTGGGCCGCGAAGGCTCCGGCGTCAACGTGCTGATGAGTGGCCTCGATTATGAGCGTACGGTGCTGGCCGCCGGTCCGCTCGGCATCATGCAGGCCTGTCTCGATCTGGTGATCCCCTATCTGCATGACCGCAAGCAGTTCGGTCAGTCCATCGGCGCCTTCCAGCTCATGCAGGGTAAGCTGGCGGATATGTATGTCGCGCTCTCCACCGCCCGCGCTTATGTCTATGCGGTAGCAAGGGCGTGCGACCGTGGTCAGACCACGCGCAAGGATGCTGCCGGTGCCATTCTCTACGCGGCGGAGAAGGCGACCTGGATGGCGCTGGAAGCGGTGCAATGCCTGGGCGGCAATGGCTATATCAACGAGTTTCCGGCCGGCCGTCTGCTGCGCGATGCCAAGCTCTATGAGATCGGTGCCGGCACCTCCGAAATCCGCCGCTGGCTCATCGGCCGCGAACTGTTCGAGGAAACAGCGTGACCGTTCCGCCGCCCCGGCGGGTGTCCCTATCATTTACAATCGTTCCGGCCGTCCGGCACGGCAGGCGGCAATAATCGCGGATTTCCAGTGATTTTGCATGCCTGGAACGGTTCTTGCGAGGTTTCTTGCGGGATCGGGAGGCGATACTGTCACCCGCAAAATGTCGGGGGAAGACCAATCGTCATGTCCGTTCAAATGCTGCGTGTCTTTGCAATACGTATTCTCTCCGGTGTGGCCGCCGCGCTCGCTATGGCGGGCCCGGGTCAGGCAGGGGTTATCGTCCAAGGCGTGCCATTTTCGATCGCCGGCAACCTCGCCAATATACGGTTCGCGGCGTTCGATCCGTCGCTCGGCGTGCTGGACAAGGTCAATGTCAGCATCACAGGCACATTATCCTTCACCATGCAGGTCCTTCCCGGTCAGACCGTAGCGCCGATTGTCGCTTTCGACGCAAACGGGATAACCCGCGGCGGCTTCGATTTTCTAAACGATGCCTTTTTATATCTGCCGCAGGTGACGGTTGATGCTTGTGATCCGCTCGTCCCGTGCGGCTCCGTCATCGTTCCGTTTGCGACGACGTTTTCGCTTTCCTTCGACCTGACCTCGCTGAGCGATTTGGGTGGCATTGTCGTCGCCGATACCGGTTCCGGTATCTCGCCGCCGGTCATCGACGCCAGGCGTGCCGATTTTATTGAGGGTGCGGTTCCAATCCCGATCATCGAAGCGATGATCTTCAAGCCGTTTGTTTTTACACCGCTTGGGGGATACGCCGGTGGTGGTTCGTTGATCGCGACCTATTATTACACGCCTACGGCATCGGCCGGCGAACCAGGGGGCGGTACGACAGGGGGCAGTGCGGCTGTCAGCGAACCGGCGACGGTTGCGTTGCTCGCACTCGCGCCTGGGCTACTGCTGCTGCGCCGCCGTGCTGCAAGGCGTTCGGAAGACGCCACCTGAATCTTTGCCGTTGTCTCGACCATCTTGCTAAGCTCTCGGCTCGTGTTTTTCACAGGACGGGAGTAACCCTTGATCGACCTTCACCACGTCGCAACCCCCAATGGCCACAAAGTCTCCATCGCGCTGGAGGAAATGGGGCTTCCCTATCGCGTCATCCCGTACAATCTGATGAAGGGCGAACATTTCACGCCGGAATTCCGCCGCATCAATCCGAACAACAAGCTTCCTGCCATTGTCGATCACGATCCGGCGGATGGCAAAGGCCCGTTCGCGGTGTTCGAGACCGGCGCGATCCTGATCTATCTCGCGGAAAAATCCGGCAAGCTGCTGCCGACAGATTTCCGCCGCCGCAGCCTCGCGCTGCAATGGCTGATCTGGCAGATGGCGGGCCTTGGCCCGATGCACGGCCAGGCGCATCACTTCATCCGTTACGCGCCTGAAGGTCAGGTCTACGGCATCGAACGCTACAGCAAGGAGGCCCGCCGCCTGCTCGACGTGCTGGAATACCGCCTGAACGAGGCGGAATATCTGGCGGAGGAATATTCGATTGCCGATATCGCCTGCTGGCCCTGGGTGCGCGCCACCCGCATGATCGACATCGACATCGCCGATTATCCCGCCGTGCAGAAATGGTGGCTCAAGATCAATGAACGGCCTGCCATCCTTGCGGGCACCGGCAGCAAAGACCTCGCCACCCCCGCCAGCTATGGCCAGAAGCGTGCGCAACTGACGCCCGAACAATGGTCCAATCTGTTTGGGGAGCGTATGCTCGCCGCCTCGAAAGGAAACCCATCATGACAATCGCCGAAACGCTGATCCTCTCCGCCGCACGCACGCCGATGGGGGGCTTTCAGGGGGAATTGTCCGGTATCTCCGCCACCGATCTCGGCGCGGCGGCGATCCGTGCGGCGGTGGAACGCGCCGGTATCGCTCCCGATGCGGTGAATGAAACGTTGATGGGCAATGTACTCTCCGCCGGGCTGGGGCAGGCGCCTGCGCGGCAGGCCTCCATCCATGCCGGCATTCCCAACACGGTGCCGTGCACGACTGTTTCCAAGGTCTGCGGCTCCGGCATGAAGGCGGTGATGATCGGCGCCGATCAGGTGGCGCTGGGCCGGGCGGATATCATTGTCGCCGGCGGTATGGAGAGCATGACCAATTCGCCCTACCTGCTGCCGAAGGCGCGTGGCGGTTACCGCATGGGTCATGGCGAGGTGAAGGATCACATGTTCCTCGACGGGTTGGAGGATGCTTACGAGCACCGCCTGATGGGCACCTATGGCGAAGATGCCGCCCGCCATTACCAGTTCACGCGGGAGGATCAGGACGCCTATGCGATTGAATCGCTGAAGCGTGCCAAGCGCGCGGTGGGCGATGGTTCGTTTACGGATGAAATTACCCCCGTCACGGTGCAGACCAGAAAGGGTGAAGCCGTCGTCGCGATCGACGAACAGCCGGGGAAGGCGGACCCTGCGAAAATCCCCACGCTCAAACCTGCCTTCGGCAAGGACGGCACGGTCACGGCCGCCAGTTCCGCCTCCATTTCCGATGGTGCGGCGGCGCTGGTTCTCGCGCGTGCCGATGTCACCGGGGCGCGCGGTCTCAAGCCGATTGCGCGCATTGTGGCACAGGCCAGCCACGCGCATGAACCGCGCTGGTTCACCACCGCGCCGGTCGGTGCCATTGAGAAGGTTCTGAAACAGGCCGGCTGGTCGAAAGACGATGCGGATTTGTTCGAGATCAACGAGGCTTTCGCCAATGTGCCGATGATCGCGATGCGCGATCTGAAACTCGACCATGCCAGGGTGAATGTGAATGGCGGCGCCTGCGCACTCGGCCATCCCATCGGCGCATCCGGCGCGCGCATCATCGTCACGCTGCTGAACGCGCTTCAGCGCCGCAAACTGAAACGTGGTATCGCCTCGCTCTGCATCGGCGGCGGCGAAGCAACGGCAGTCGCGGTGGAGCTTCTTTAGTTGTCATCCCCGGCGAGCATTCGCATTGCGAATGCGAGGGAAGGGGATCCATGTTGGATGCGTGGGGCGATACTGAGAATACAACAGGCCGTTGTGGTCGAGGTTTCATCGAGAAATGGTGATCCGCACAATTCTTTGGGACTTCGGTGACACGCTGGCTGATGAACGATGGATGATGCGGCCCTTTCCCGGCTTGCCGCAGTGGCCGCAGATTTACCGCGAATTTTCCGAACGCGGCGCGCTGGTGGATATGTGGAACAAGGGCTTAGCCTCGCTCTCCGACGTAGCGGGAGATTTGGGGCGCAAAATGGATGTTCCGGCCGTGCGTGTACGTGCGCATATGGAAGAGTGTTCGCGGAATATCCGATTTTTCCTGCGCGTTGGTGAGATTGTGAGGCGTCGCGTTACCCCACAAGCGATCGTTACGGTTAATCCCGATGTTTTTTCCAACGTCGTTGTTCCCTTCTACGCCCTCCGCCACCAATTCGATGTGATCGTAACCTCATGGGAAGAGGGGACACTTGATAAGGCAGAGTTGTGTGAAATCGCATTGTCCCGGTTAGGTGGGTTGCATGCGCGCGAAGAATGTTTGCTGATCGATAACAAGGAAGATTGTATTGCGTTATGGCGGAAACGCGGAGGGCGTGCCTATCATTTCTCCGATGAGGGCATCTTTTGTTCGCAATTCGAACAGCTTATTGGGTGAGGGGCTGCGTAATTTGCATCAGAACAAGCGTGCCGTATATGTGAATATTGGGCATGCATTTAATAGAAGGCCCATATGACCATCCTTAAACCCTCTCTTTCTCCCACGTCTCCGGCGTTCAAAACGAACGCCGCGGCGATGGCGGGGCTGGTGGAAGAGCTGCAGGCGCGGATGGGAACGGCCGCGCTGGGCGGCGATGAGCGTTCGCGCAAGCGCCACACCGATCGCGGCAAGCTGCTGCCGCGGGCCCGCGTCGAACGCCTGCTCGATCCCGGTTCGGCCTTTCTCGAACTGTCGCCATTGGCGGCTTATGAGATGTATGGCGGCGATATCCATGCGGCCGGCATCATCACCGGCATCGGCCGGGTTTCAGGCCGCGAATGCGTGATCGTCTGCAACGATGCCACCATCAAGGGCGGCACCTATTACCCCGTCACGGTCAAAAAGCATCTCCGGGCGCAGGAGGTTGCGCGCGAAAACCGGCTGCCGTGCATTTATCTGGTCGATAGCGGCGGCGCCAACCTGCCGAACCAGGCCGACATCTTCCCGGACCGGGACCATTTCGGCCGCATCTTCTTCAATCAGGCCAATATGAGTGCCGCGGGCATTCCGCAGATCGCCTCCGTCATGGGTTCCTGCACCGCGGGCGGGGCCTATGTGCCCGCGATGAGCGATGAGACCATCATTGTGAAGGGGCAGGGCACCATCTTCCTCGGCGGTCCGCCGCTGGTGAAAGCCGCCACCGGCGAAATCGTCACCGCCGAAGAACTGGGCGGCGCCGACGTTCACGCGAAGATCTCCGGCGTTGCCGATCACTACGCCAACAACGATGAACACGCGCTCGCCATTGCGCGTCGGATCGTTGCCAATCTCAATACGGAAAAGCGCCCTGATATCCCGCTCGCCGATCCGTACCCGCCGCTTTACGATCCTGCCGAACTCGATGGCGTCGTGCCGCCGTCGCTGTCCATCCAGTATGATGTGCGCGAGGTGATCGCCCGTCTGGTTGATGGCTCCGAACTCGATGAGTTCAAGCAGACTTACGGCACCACGCTCGTCACCGGCTTTGCCCGCATCGCGGGCATGCCGGTCGGCATCATCGCCAACAACGGCATCCTGTTTTCGGAAAGCGCGCTGAAAGGCGCCCATTTTATCGAGCTGTGCTGTCAGCGCCGCATTCCGCTGCTGTTCCTGCAGAACATCGCAGGCTTCATGGTCGGCAAGAAGTATGAGCAGGGCGGCATCGCCAAGGACGGCGCCAAGCTGGTCACCGCCGTTGCCACCGCACAGGTGCCGAAGATCACGCTGATCATCGGCGGCAGCTATGGTGCCGGCAATTACGGCATGTGCGGCCGGGCCTATTCGCCCCGCTTCCTGTTCACCTGGCCCAACAGCCGCATCTCCGTGATGGGGGGCGAACAGGCGGCCAGCGTGCTCGCCACCGTCCATCGTGATGCGGACAAGTGGACGCCGGAACAGGCCGAAGCCTTCAAGGCCCCGATCCGCCAGCAATATGAGGACGAGGGCAATCCCTACTACGCCACCGCGCGGCTGTGGGATGACGGCATCATCGCCCCGTCCGATACCCGCCGCGTTCTTGGCCTCGCACTCTCCGCCTGCCTCAACGCCCCCATCCCAGACACAAAATTCGGCATCTTCAGGATGTGATTCCGTCCTCGGCAGAACAGCCTGTGACCCGCACGCGGCACAGGCGAAAGTTTGTTGCCCACGGCTACACAACTGAAAGTATAGTAAATGAATTATTAATTCTTCTTAGGTGTGGTAACCATACTATACCAATCCCTGGTTCGTTTTGATACATAGGAACTCCCGCCGGGTTTCCGGAACCTCCCAAGGAGTTCACATAATGTATGCCGTAGAGAACAAACCGGGTTGTATTTTCAAGGCTGGCCCGATCGAGGCCCTCCCGGTGGTTGAAACATCCGAGAAGTCGGAACCCGGCTGTATCTTCAAGTTCGAAGAAGCTGAGAAGCCCGGTTGCATCTTCAAATTCGAAGAGGCTGAGAAGCCCGGCTGTATCTTCAAGTTTGAAGAAGCCGAGAAACCCGGTTGCATCTTCAAGTTTGAAGAGGCCGAAAAGCCCGGCTGCATCTTCAAGTTCGAAGAGGCCGAGAAGCCCGGCTGCATCTTCAAGTTCGAAGAGGCCGAGAAGCCCGGCTGCATCTTCAAGTTTGAAGAGGCTGAGAAACCCGGCTGCATCTTCAAGTTTGAAGAGGCCGAGAAGCCCGGCTGCATCTTCAAATTCGAAGAAGCCGAGAAACCCGGCTGCATCTTCAAATTCGAAGAGGCTGAGAAGCCCGGCTGCATCTTCAAGTTCGAAGAGGCTGAGAAGCCCGGTTGCATCTTCAAGTTCGAAGAAGCCGAGAAACCCGGCTGCATTTTCAAGGCCGAAGGCGAGACGAAGCTGGAGACGGTGGCCGATTACTACGCTCGCCTCGATGCCTGGGATTTCAGCATCATCAAAGCCCATGCCGTGCGCAAAGGCCTGTTCAGCGCCGCGGAAGTGGATGATGTGTGCCGCGAATACAAGCGCTTCATGGCGCTGAGCTGCGCCTACAAGTCCAGCGCCGTTCCGGTCTCGAAGAAGGTGGATGAGTTCTGGCACATCCACATCATCTTCACGGAAGATTACATGGCCATGTGCCGCAAGGTTGCCGGTGGCTTCCTGCATCATCGCCCGGGCATTCTGGACGAAGATGTGGAAGGTCAGAGCTTCGACAGCAATCTGTCGCTCTATCAGGCGAGCTTCGGTGCGCCCGATTCCAAATGGTGGTCCGATGTCTGGACCGGGGCTACGGCCTGACCTGTCGCTGATTGCGGCCCGATCCGTTCGGACCGCTCGCCTTACCATCGCCGTCATCGCTGCTACCCAGCGTTGGCGGCGATGCCGTCTTGGGCAGGCACCGTTTGCCGGGGCAATGCGCCGTATCGCCCATGCCTTGCTAACGGGGCCATCTTCGGCAAGGCTCCGCCGTCCTCTTTTCCGTGATCCATGGCAGGCCAGCTCCCCGATCCCAATTTCCGCATTTATTTCACCCCGCCGCGCCGCTTTCGCGCGCTGGGCTGCGCGGGCTGCCTCATCACGCTGTTCGTCATCGGTGGCATTTTCGGGGTCCTGCTGTTCGGCTGGCAGAAACTGCTGGGGCTATGAGCGCGCGCGCACCATCCGCCGGCCGCGGTTTGCGCGTCAGCGCCGCCGGGGGTAAGCAGGATATGAAAATCCGGCATTGCCCGCCTTCCGCGCCCGGCTGATTGCATGTTTCCTTCTGTTCTTGTTTCCAATCGTGGAGAGATCGCGGTGCGTGTGTTGCGCACGGCGCGGCGAATGGGCTTGCGCACGATTGCGATCTATTCGGATGCGGATGCGGGCGCGGCCCATGTGACGGCGGCCGATGTTGCTGTGCGGATCGGGCCTGCCGCGGCGAAGGAGAGTTATCTGAACAGCGCGGCCGTGCTGGCGGCGGCCAGGGAAACCGGTGCCAGCGCCATTCACCCCGGCTATGGCTTCCTGTCGGAGAATGCGGCGTTCGCGCAGGCTTGCGCCGACGCCGGCATCGTCTTCGTCGGGCCGCCGCCGGCCGCCATCCGGGCCATGGGGCTGAAAGACCGGGCCAAGGCGCTGATGGCGAAGGCCGGTGTGCCGGTGGTGCCGGGCTATCTGGGTGACGATCAATCGCCCGCGCATCTGGCAGCTGAAGCGGCGAAGACCGGTTACCCCGTCCTGATCAAGGCGGTGGCGGGCGGCGGCGGCAAGGGTATGCGCAAGGTCGACCAGCCGGAAGATTTTGCCGCGGCTCTGGAAGGGGCCAGACGCGAAGCGCAATCCGCCTTCGGCGATGACCGGGTGCTGATCGAAAAATATGTCAGCCGCCCCCGCCATATCGAGGTGCAGGTGTTTGCCGACGCCCACGGCAACGCCGTGCATCTGTTCGAGCGCGATTGTTCGCTGCAGCGCCGCCACCAGAAGGTGATTGAGGAGGCCCCGGCCCCTGGCATGGATGCCGCGATGCGCGCCCATATCGGGGCGGCGGCGGTCAAGGCGGCAAAGGCGGTCAACTATACCGGCGCCGGCACGGTGGAGTTCATTGCCGATGCTTCCGAAGGCCTGCGCCCCGGCCACATCTGGTTCATGGAGATGAACACGCGGCTTCAGGTCGAACATCCGGTGACGGAGGCGATCACCGGCCTCGATCTGGTCGAATGGCAATTGCGCGTTGCGGCGGGGGAGGCATTGCCGAAGGCGCAAGCCGATCTTGCCATTCACGGCCATGCGATCGAGGCCCGGCTTTATGCCGAGGATCCGCGCAAGGGCTTTCTGCCGTCCACGGGTACATTGGAGCGGCTGCGCTTTGGTAAGGGTGCGGGCATCCGCATCGATACCGGCGTGCGCGAAGGCGACGCGGTCACCCCGTTCTACGATCCGATGATTGCCAAGGTGATCGCCCATGGCGAGACGCGCGAGGCGGCTGCGGCGCGTCTGGCCGATGCGCTGGCCGCAACCGCGGTGGCCGGTGTCGCGACCAATGCGGGCTTTCTGGTGCGCGCGCTGCGCCATCCCGATTTTGTCAAAGGCGAGATCGACACCGGCTTCATCGCCGCGCATCTGCAAACGCTGGTGCCGGAGCATAGGACCCCGCCGCCAAAGGCCCTGGCACAGGCGGCTGCCTTTCTGCTGGCCGAACGCAACGCCGTCTCTGCCAGCCCTGATCCATGGGCCGTGCGCGACGGCTTCCGTCTGGCGGGAGAGGGGCGGGAGGTCGCCCGCTTCATCTGCGATGGTGCGCCGCTCACGCTCGAAATCCTCTACCACCGCGATGGCCGCCACAGCCTGTTGCTGGACGGCGCCCCGGTTCCGATCACGGCAGACCGTGGCGACACGGCGCGGCTTTCCTCCGGCGCGCTGGCCGTGATGGCGGATGGCGACACCTGGCTCCTGCTCCCGGACGATCCGCTGGAATCGGCGGAAGCTCAGGGCCACGCCAGCGACCGCATTCTGGCGCCCATGCCGGGTAAGGTGATCCAGGTGCTGGTCACGGCGGGGGAGGTTGTCAAACGCGGCCAGCCGCTGATCATTCTCGAAGCGATGAAGATGGAACACACGCTTTCCGCCGAGGCCGACGCGAAAATCGAGGAACTGCTCGCAGCCCCCGGCGATCAGGTCACCGAAAGCGCCCTCCTGCTGCGCTTCGCCGAAGCAGAAAAATAACCCGCATGACGTTGCATCTGATCAAGCTCTGCGTCGGTGCGGATTCGGTGGAAGACCTCGCCCAATGGCAGATGGGCCGCATCCGCGAACAGAAGAAGCGTGGCAAGAAGAAGCCGGAGCTGGTTCACGTCACCCGCATGATGCCGAAGCGCGCGGACGATCTGCTCGATGGCGGTTCGCTCTACTGGGTGATCAAGGGGCAGATTGCTGTGCGCCAGAAATTGCTGGAACTGCGCTCCGTCGTGCGCGACGGCACGCCCCATTGCGGCATCGTCTATGACGCGAAACTCGTTCCCGTTGCGCGCCGCATGCACCGTCCGTTTCAGGGCTGGCGTTATCTGAAGCCGGAAGATGCGCCACCCGATGTGCGCGGCGGCAAAGGCGGCGACGGCCTGCCCGAAGCCTTGAAGGCGGAGCTGGTGTCGCTGGGTCTTCTCTAATGTAATTGTCATCCCCGGCGAAAATCGCGCGCATTGCGCGATTTGAGGGAAGGGGATCCAAGCCTCTAAACCGCCATGTTGTCGATCAGCCGCGTGGTGCCGACCTTGGCCGCGGCCAGAATGCGTGCCGGGCGTGAAAGATCGTTGATCTTCACAAGCGATTGCGCATCGCGCACCGCCACATAATCCACGTTGCCAAAACCTGCTTTCAACAACGCTTCGCGCGCCCCTGTTTCCACCGCGCCGATTGCATCGCCTGCTTTCAGCCGCGCAATCGCGTTCTTCAGCACCACATTCAACTGCCCCGCAATCGCGCGTTCGCTTTGCGAGAGATAGGCGTTGCGCGATGACATCGCCAAACCATCCGCCTCACGCATGATCGCGCCACCCGGAATGGCAATCGGCAGGGCAAGGTCCGTTACCATGCGGCGGATCACCAGCAATTGCTGATAGTCCTTCTCGCCGAACATCGCGGCATCCGGCATCGCGGCAATCAGCAGTTTGCTGACGATGGTCGCCACGCCGCCGAAGAAATGCGGCCTATGGTCACTCTCCAGCCCCTCCGCCGGTCCACCAACGAGGAGCCGGGTGGCAAATCCGTCCGGATACATTTCCCGCACCGTCGGCGCGAACACGATGCCCGCGTCTGTCCCGGCCAGCTTGGCGCAATCGCCATCCAGATTGCGCGGATAGGAATCGAAATCTTCGTGCGGCGCGAACTGCGCAGGGTTCACAAAAATGCTCACCACGATCCGGTCTGCGTATTTTCCGATGGCCTGGATCAATGACAGGTGGCCGTCATGCAGCGCGCCCATGGTCGGCACCAGGCCGATGCGCGCGCCCCCGCCACGCCAATCGGCAATCGCGGCGCGCAATTCGGAAACGGTGTGAACAATTTTCGGTGTGGTCATGGGCGGCAGATTAGCGGCGCCCGTTCCCTTGCGCTAGAATTGCCGCGTCACACCCATTGCCGCATTTCCATGACCGCAGATGCCTTGCGTGATGCCATCTCCGCCACCTATCTGGCGGATGAGGACCGGGTTCTTGCCGGCCGGCTGGCGCAGGCCTGGCTCTCTCCGGCTGAGCATGAGGGGGCGGACGCCCTCGCCCGCGAACTCGTCAGCCGCATCCGTGCGCGTCAGGCGAAGGCGGGCGGCATCGATGCCTTCCTCCACGAATACGCGCTCTCGACGGAGGAGGGCGTGGTCCTGATGTGCCTCGCCGAATCCCTGTTGCGCGTGCCCGATGCTGAAACGGCGGACCGGCTGATCCGCGACAAGATCGGCGGCAAGAGATGGGCCGGTCATCAGGGCCGGTCGCCCTCCCTGTTCGTCAATGCCTCGACCTTCGCGCTGATGCTGACCGGCCATATCGTCAAACGCGATCAGGCCAGCCAGTGGGATTTCGATGGCATCTTCAACAAGCTTCTGACCCGCACCGGCGAACCCATCATCCGTCAGGCCGTCAGCTACGCGATGCGCATTCTGGGCCGTCAGTTCGTGCTCGGCCGCACCATCGACGAAGCCTTGCGCAACGGGCGCGACATGGCGGCGGCCGGTTACCGCTATTCGTTCGACATGCTGGGGGAGGCGGCCTACACCCGCGCCGACGCGGAGCGTTATCTGGCCGCCTATCGCGGCGCGCTCACGGTCATCGCGGAAGCGGCACCTCCGTCTGGCAAGGCGGATATTTTCTCCCGCCCCGGCATCTCGGTCAAACTCTCCGCGCTGCATCCCCGCTACGATTATCTGAAGCGCGAACGCGTGATGGCGGAATTGCTGCCGTCGCTGGTGTCCCTGGCAGCGGAAGCGCGCGGCCGCAATCTCGCACTGACCATCGATGCGGAGGAGGCGGAGCGTCTCGACCTCATGCTCGACCTGTTCGCGGCGTTGAGCGCGGACGATGCCCTTCGTGGCTGGAACGGGCTTGGCCTCGCGGTGCAGGCCTATCAGAAACGCGCTTTGCCGGTGATCGCGTGGGTGGCTAATCTCGCCCGCCGCCATGGCCGCCGCATTCCCGTGCGCCTTGTCAAAGGCGCCTATTGGGATACGGAGATCAAGCGCGGTCAGGAAGCGGGGCTCAGCGATTATCCCGTCTTCACGCTCAAGCCTGGCACGGATGTGTCTTATATCGCGTGTGCGCGCGCCTTGTTCGCGGCGGGCGATGCACTTTATTCGCAATTCGCCACCCACAATGCGCACACGCTTTCGGTGGTGGAGGTGCTGGCCGATGGCCGCACCGATTTCGAATTTCAGCGCCTGCATGGCATGGGCGATGCGCTTTATGAGCTTTATCACGAGGTGAAACGCCCCATCGCCCGCGGCCCCGGCACGCGCATTTATGCGCCGGTCGGAAGCCACGAAGATCTGCTGGCCTATCTGGTGCGGCGCCTGCTCGAAAACGGCGCCAACACCTCTTTCGTCAATCGGCTGGCGGATGAGAAAGCGCCGATCGATACCATCGTGGCCGATCCCACCCGCGTTCTGAAAGCGGCCGGCGTGCGCCGCAATGCGCAAATCCCCCTGTCGCGCGATCTGCTGCCGGATCGCAAAAACTCGCAAGGCTTCTATTTTTCCGATCCCGCGATCACCACGCCGCTGCTGAAAAAGATCGAAGCGGCATTGACGTCGCCCCATCGCGCCGCGCCATTGATTGACGGCAAGCCGCGCAACGGTGCGGCCGAGGATATTCGCGATCCGTCTGACCGCCGCCGCATGGTCGGCAGCGTGGTTCCGGCCACGGCACAGGATGCGCAGGACGCGCTTAAATCCGCACATGCCGCGCAAGCGGGATGGGATGCGCTTGGCGGGCCTGCGCGCGCCGCCATCCTCGAACGTGCCGCCGATCTTTACGAAGCCAACCGCGAAAATCTGATGGCGCTCGCGGTGCGCGAAGCCGGAAAGACGCTTCCCAATGCGCTGGGCGAGGTGCGGGAGGCGGCGGATTTCCTGCGTTATTATGCCGGCCGCGCCCGTGCCGAATTTGCCGCGCCCGCCAAACTTCCCGGCCCCACGGGTGAAGACAATGCACTCTCGCTGCATGGCCGCGGCGTCTTCGCCTGCATCAGCCCGTGGAATTTTCCGCTGGCCATTTTCACCGGACAGATCGCTGGTGCGCTCGCCGCCGGCAATGCGGTGCTCGCCAAACCGGCGGAGCAGACGCCGCTGCTCGCCGCACTCGGCACGCGCCTGCTGCATGAGGCCGGTGTGCCGCTATCCGTGCTGCAATTCCTGCCGGGCGATGGGCCGTCCATCGGCAATGCCCTGTTCGGCGATCCGCGTCTGGCCGGTGTCGCCTTCACCGGCTCCAGTGAGGCCGCCAACGCCATCAATCGCACTTTGGCCGCGCGCGACGGGCCACTTGCCACCCTGATCGCGGAAACCGGCGGCATGAACGCAATGATCGTGGATTCGACCGCGCTGCCCGAACAGGTCACCCGCGATGTGCTGACCTCCGCATTCGACAGTGCGGGCCAGCGTTGTTCCGCCTTGCGCGTGCTGTTCCTGCAGGAGGATGTGGCGGACCGCATGCTGACCATGATCCTTGGCGCGATGGACGAACTGAAAATCGGCGATCCGATGAATCTCGATACCGACATCGGCCCGGTGATCGATGCCGATGCGGTCACCATGCTGGAGGCCCATTCCGCCCGCATGATGGGCGAAGGCAAATTGCTCCGCCGTTTGCCGCTCACCGCTGCGCATGAACACGGCACCTTCTTCGCCCCGCGTGTGTTTGCCATCGAATCCATCGCGCAGCTTCAGCGCGAGGTGTTCGGCCCCGTCCTGCATGTGGTGCGTTATGCGGCAGACCGGCTGGATGCGGTGTGCGAAGCGATCAACGCCACCGGCTATGGCCTCACCCTCGGCCTGCACAGCCGGATCGATGAAACGGCGGATTTCGTGCGCGCCCGCGTCCGTGTCGGCAATATGTATGTCAACCGCAACCAGATCGGCGCGGTGGTGGGCGTGCAGCCGTTCGGCGGCGAAGGGCTTTCCGGCACCGGGCCGAAGGCGGGCGGTCCCCATTATCTTCATCGCTTCGCACATGAGCGCACCTTCACCGTCAACACCACGGCGGCGGGCGGCAATGCGGCCTTGCTCAGCGCGGCGGCACCCTTGGCAAGCGGCACCTGAAGGGCCAGATTCATTTCCGTAAAGGTGCCACCGGAAAGGGCATGATGGCCGCGAAGCCGGGTTTGCCGTCGCGTTCCAGTGCGCGGGAGGTTGATGCCTTCCTGCGCACCGCCGCGCGCGTGCCCGCATTGTCGCAAACAAAAGGCCGGCTTGTGTTCGCGATCGACGCGACGATGAGCCGTCAGCCAAGCTGGGATCGCGCCATGGCGATTCAGGCCGACATGTTCACCGTGGCGGGCGAGATCGGCGGCCTTGCGGTGCAACTGGTCTATTTCCGTGGCGTTGGCGAATTTCACCGCAGCGAATGGGTCACCACGCCCGCGGCCTTGCGCGGCCGCATGACGGGTGTCGCTTGCCGCGGCGGCCTCACGCAAGTCAATCGCGTCTTGCAGCACACCATTGCCGAAGCAGCGCGGGAAAAGATCGGCGCGCTCGTCTATGTCGGCGATTGTTTTGAGGAGGATGCGGCCGTCGCGGCCGAGCACGCCGGCCGTCTCGCATTGCTGGGCGTCCCGGCTTTCATGTTTCACGAAGGCGGCAACCCGGCGGCACGCGTGGTGTTTCAGGACATCGCGCGGCTCAGCGGCGGTGTCTATGCCACGTTCGATTCCGGTGCCGCGCGCCGCCTGCGTGAACTGCTCAATGCCGCCGCTGTCTACGCCGCGGGCGGTCTTTCCGCGCTGGATGATTATGGCGCGCGTGTGGGCGGTGAAGCCCTGCGCATCGCACACGCCCTGGGCGGAAAACGATAGATGTTCTTCCTGCTGCTCGGCGGCCTTGCCCTCATCGCATTTATTGTTCTGGCCCGCAGCTTCGTAAAGGCCGATCCGCAAATTCTGGCGCGCAATCTGCGCCGGCTGGGCGGCGCGCTTCTCGGCCTCGGTGCTCTTGGCCTGACGCTGACGGGCCGCTTCAACATCGCAATCGTTCTGGCGCCGTTCGCGCTTGCACTGCTGACCGGCGGCCGTTTCTGGCCCGGCGGCTGGCCGTCCATGGGAAGCCGCAATTGGCCGGGTGGCTCTACCAAACAGGTCAGCCGTGTCTCAACGGAATGGCTTGAGATAGAACTGCATCACGATACCGGCGTGATGGATGGCGCGGTGCGTAAGGGGGCGTTCGCGGGGGCTTCGCTGGGCGTGCTCGACCGTGCGCAACTCACCGGCCTGCTGCAACAGCTTCGTGCCGATGCCGAGAGCACGCGCCTGCTCGAAACCTATCTCGACCGCCGCTTCGGTCCCGGCTGGCGGGCGGAAAGGGAAGCGGGGCAGGGCGGCGGGAAGCGCGGCAACGGTGCCGCGCGCAGCACCGGCATGTCCCGTGCCGAGGCGTTGCGCGTGCTTGGGTTGGCGGAAGAGGCGGATGAAAACGCCATCCGTGCCGCCTATCACAAACTGATGTTGCAGAACCACCCGGATCGCGGCGGTTCGGATTATCTCGCCGCCAAAATCAACGAGGCGAAAGACGTTCTGCTCGGTTGATCGGATTCCGTCGAATTCGCACACCCGATTTGTCATGGCCCGGGAATCCGGGCCATCCAGGTGAAGTTGTGCATGCTTTAACAGGAAAGTGCGCAGACAATCCTGCAGCAGAATATTCCAGTCAGCCCGGGGTTACGCCAGCCCGGCCATCCATCCGCACAGAAAACGCTCAGTTCACCGCGGTCGCGAAGCACATCTTGCCGCGCTGGGTCAGCTTGGCGCAGACATTGCGCGCCTCGCGCTCGGCATAGCTGCCGAAGCGGGCGCGATACAGCGTGTGGCCATCGGCGGCCTGGAACGGCACCACGATCGGTTTTGCGTCGCCGAGAAGATCGCGTGCGGCGTGCGAATAGGCCGAAAGCCCGGACTGCGCCATCCGTGTGTTGGCATAAGCGCCGATCTGGATCACCCAGTTGCGCGGCCCGCTGGCAGCATCCTGCGCCACCGTATCGGCGCTGTCGTCGATGTCACCCTGGCCAAGCGCCTCTGCGCGCAGATCGGGTGTCGGAATGCCATCGCTGGCACCGAGCGAGGCCACACGCCGGGCTGCCGGCTGCGGCACGGGGATGTTCGTGTTCGCTGCATTCCGGCGCAGGGCAGAGGTTGCCGAGCCGATATCGAATCCGGCCACCACCGGGTTGTTGTGAAGGCCACGGGCCACATTCTGCCACGGCACGGTATTGCGGGCGACCAGTGTCGGCTGATCCTCGATCCGAGCAAAGGTCTTGTTGAGCAGTTTGATCATCTCGCCATCGCGGGAACGCGCGGTATAGCCGCCCATCACCACGCCGATGATATGGGCGCCGTCGCGCACCACCGACGACACCAGATTGAAGCCGGAGGCGTTGGTGAAGCCGGTCTTCATCCCGTCGGCCCCTTCATAGGAGCCGATTAAGTGGTCATGCGTTCTGTAGTAGCGGCCGTGATAGGTCATGCCCGCAATGCCGAAATACGGGTAATATTGCGGAAAGTCATACGCCACGTGCCGGGCCAGGATTCCCAGATCCTCCGCCGTGGTGAGCTGGCGCTTGTCAGGCAGGCCGGATGCGTTGTGGTAATTGGTGTGCATCATGCCGAGTTCATGGGCCTTCGCCGTCATCATCTCGGCGAAATGCAATTCGGTGCCGCCCAGATTCTCGGCGATGGTGACGGCCACATCATTGGCCGATACCACCACCAGCGCCTTGATCGCGGTTTCGACCGGGATGGTGTCGCCCGGCTTCAGATAGAGCTTGGTCGGACTTTGCGCTGCAGCATGGGCCGAAACTTTCAGCGGTGTCTGCATGGTAACCTCGCCCTTCTTCAGGGCGTCGAAAAGCAGGTACAGCGTCATCAACTTGGTTAACGACGCCGGATACCGCGTTGCAGTAGCATTGCGGCTGAAAAGCACCTTTCCGGTGCGCCCGTCGATGATCAGGGCGGCATCCTTGGCGGGATCGGTCGGCTGGGAGATGGTGCGGGCGGCTTTGCCGCTTCTGTGATGTTTGCTGTGGCGCGATGCCGCATCTGCGGGCGAGGCAAGAATCAGCGCGGTCAGGGCTATGCCCACTGTCGCCAGCCAAAAAGCGCCTTTTCCCGCGGTGGCGCCTCTACCGGCGCGCGGCCAATACAACATGTACACAGCCCCTAACTGAAAACGGAAATCTCCCCAAAGGGATGATAATGAGACCAAATCATGACAGGGAAGGCAAGCCTTCTTTCGGAATCCCTTATACATTTCCGGCATTTACGAATGGTTAACAAATTCCTTTTCAAGGCGGAAATGTGACGATTGTGCAATGCAGCATAAAGCTCTTGACTTGGCCGATGGTGCACCGCATATAAGACATGTTGCACCGCAACAGGACTGAAGGGCTTCTCGCAGCGGTGCCCTCAACCACTATCGAAAGGTTTTGAGCAATGGCGACGAAGAAAGCAGATGCGGTCCGCGAAGGCATTTCCCATACGGTCGAGGGCCTGGAGACCGTGATGAAGAACGGAACCGAACAGTTCCGGACCGGCTTTGAAAAGGCCGTGAAGAATTACGATCAGTTCCTCGGCTACGGCAAGGACACGGTTAACGCCTATGTCAAGGCGGCCAACGCTGCCGGCAAGGGTGCGGAGACCCTCCACAACGAGCTTTATGCCTATTCCCGGCAGTCGATCGAAGACACGCTCGCGGCGACCAAGGCGATCCTGGCCTCCAAGTCCGTTCATGAGGCGTTTGAGCTTCAGACGGATTTCGCCAAATCCGCTTTCGATGCCTATGTCGGCAAGATGAGCAAGCTCAGCGAAATCATGACGGCGGCCACCAAAGAAACGCTGGAGCCGATCCAGGGCCGTTACCAGGCCTGGGTGGAAGTGGTTCAGAACAACCGCGCGGCCTGACCGTTTATCACTTGCGTACACGCTTTCGGAAAGCCCGGGTGGAAACACCCGGGCTTTTTGCTGTCGGGCGTATGGATTTGTGAGGATAAACAAAGATCGCGCGCCAAACAGAGGTTGCGCGGCCGGGTCTTCATCGCGTTAGCTATTCGGCGCTAGACTGCACCTGGATGAAGGCAGAATCTCTTTCGACCATGAAGGACGACCGGGACGATCAGGGAACCAACGGCAATGGCGGCACCGGTACCGGCGTCGTCACCCGGACGCGTACCAAGACCAAGAAACCCAGCCTCTACAAGGTTCTGCTGCTGAATGACGATTACACCCCGATGGAGTTCGTCGTTCACATCCTCGAAAAATTCTTCAACAAGGGCCGGGAGGAGGCGGTGGAGATCATGCTGCATGTCCACCGTCACGGTGTGGGCATCTGCGGCGTCTTCACCTACGAAGTCGCGGAAACAAAGGTGGCGCAGGTGATTGAATTTTCGCGCCGCCATCAACATCCTTTACAATGCACCATGGAGAAGGAGTAGCGGCCAGATGCCATCCCTGTCGCGCAGTCTTGAGCAGGCCCTCCACCGCGCCATAAAGCTGGCGACCGACCGCCATCACGAATATGCGACGCTCGAACATCTTCTTCTGGCGCTGATTGATGATGCCGATGCCGCTCAGGTGATGAAGGCCTGCAATGCCGATAGTGAGGCGTTGCGCCAGACCCTGCTGCGCTATGTCGATCAGGAACTGATGACCCTGGTGATCGAGGATGGGGAGGATGCGAAGCCCACCACCGGTTTCCAGCGCGTGGTGCAGCGCGCGGTGCTGCACGTCCAGAATTCCGGCCGGGATGAGGTGACGGGCGCCAATGTCCTTGTCGCCCTGTTTACGGAGCGTGAAAGCCACGCCGTCTATTTCCTTCAGGAACAGAACATGTCGCGGCTGGACGCGGTGAGCTATATCAGCCACGGCATCGCCAAGCGTCCGGGCATGAGCGCGCCCAAATCCGTCCGCGGTGCGGATGAGGAGGAGGATGGCGACAAAGCCGTCAAACAGGGGACCGAGGCGCTGGAGGCCTATTGCGTCAACCTGAACGAAAAGGCGAAGCAAGGCCGCATTGATCCGCTGATCGGCCGCGATTCCGAGGTGGAACGCACGATCCAGATTCTCTGCCGCCGCCAGAAAAACAATCCGTTGTTCGTCGGCGACCCCGGCGTCGGCAAAACGGCGATCGCCGAAGGTCTCGCACGCAAGATCGTGCAGCACGAAGTGCCGGAGGTGCTGGCCAATTCCGTGATCTATGCGCTCGATATGGGCGCGCTGATCGCCGGCACCCGCTATCGCGGCGATTTCGAGGAGCGTTTGAAATCGGTCGTCAAGGAACTGGAAAGCCTGAAAGACGCTGTCCTGTTCATTGACGAGATTCACACTGTTATCGGCGCCGGCGCCACCAGTGGCGGCGCGATGGATGCGTCGAACCTGCTGAAACCTGCGCTGCAGGCCGGCACCCTGCGCTGCATGGGGTCCACCACCTACAAGGAATACCGGCAGTATTTCGAAAAGGATCGCGCACTGGTCCGCCGCTTCCAGAAGATCGATGTGGCGGAGCCGACGGTTCCCGATGCGGTGAAAATCCTCAAAGGGCTGAAGCCCTATTTCGAGGAATATCACAAGGTTCGTTACACCAGCGATGCGATCAAAACCGCCGTCGAACTGGCGGCGAAGTACATCAACGACCGCAAGCTGCCGGACAAGGCGATCGACGTGATCGACGAGGTTGGTGCCTCCCAGATGCTGCTGCCGGAATCGCGCCGTAAGAAAGTCATTGGTGTGAAAGAGGTGGAGGAGGTCGTCGCCAAGATGGCGCGCATCCCACCGAAATCCGTCTCCAAGACCGATGCGGAACAGCTTCGCAATCTGGAGGAGGATTTGCGCCGCGTCGTTTACGGACAGGATAAGGCGATCCACGCCTTGTCATCGGCGATCAAGCTCGCGCGTGCGGGCTTGCGCCAGCCGGAAAAGCCCATCGGCTGTTATCTGTTCTCCGGCCCCACCGGCGTCGGCAAGACCGAAGTGGCGAAGCAATTGGCCTCGATCATGGGCGTCGAACTGCTGCGCTTCGACATGAGCGAATATATGGAGCGGCATACGGTCAGCCGTCTGATCGGCGCACCGCCGGGCTATGTCGGCTTCGATCAGGGTGGGCTTTTGACCGATGGTGTCGATCAGCATCCCCATTGCGTGCTGCTGCTGGACGAAATCGAAAAGGCGCACCCGGATCTGTTCAACATCCTGTTGCAGGTGATGGATCACGGCAAACTGACCGATCACAACGGCAAGAAGATCGACTTCCGCAATGTGGTCCTGATCATGACCACCAATGCCGGTGCCTCGGATGCCGCGAAAGATGCCATCGGTTTCGGCCGCGGCAAGCGGGAAGGGGAGGATGAGGAGGCGATCAAGAAACTCTTCACCCCCGAATTCCGCAACCGTCTCGATGCCACGATCACCTTTGCGGCCCTCGGCCGCGACACCATCGACCGCGTGGTGGAGAAGTTCGTGCTCGAACTGGAAGCACAGCTTACCGACCGCGACGTGACCTTCGATCTGACACCGGAAGCGACGCGCTGGCTGGGTGAAAAGGGCTATGACGATTCCTTCGGTGCCCGCCCGCTGGCGCGCGTGATACAGGATCACATCAAGAAGCCACTGGCCGATGAGATTCTGTTCGGCAAGCTGAAGGGCGGCGGCACGGTGCGCGTACTGCTCGACCGCGAAAAAGATGCGCTCGCGTTCGAGTTCATCACCAATGCGGACGCAAAACCAAAACCCCCGCCGCCACGCAGCAAAAAGCCGAAGAAAAAAGCGGAAAAGGTCTGATCGCAACGCATCCCACCCTCCCCTTGAGGGTGGAGATAGCGGCAGCGTATCGACCTCGAAAATGCGCTTTTCCACCCTCCCCTTGAGGGTGGAGAGAGCGGCAGCGTATCGACCTCGAAAATGCGCTTTTCCACCCTCCCCTTGAGGGTGGAGAGAGCGGCAGCGTGTCGACCTCGAAAATGCGCTTTTCCACCCTCCCCTTGAGGGAGGGTCGAAAATGCGTAAGCATTTTCGGGGAGGGGCCCATCATTGGTCGCGACATTCGAAACAAAGCACCGTTCTGAATGGAAGCGCGGCATGGCAAAAGCCCTGCGCGCAAACGCAACGGAGGCAGAGCGAAAGCTCTGGGCGCTCCTGCGCGGCAAGAAGATGGCGCGTTTTCGCTTTCGCCGGCAGCAGCCTATCGGCCCCTATATCGTGGATTTTTTCTGTCCGGCGGCTAAGCTCGTTGTGGAACTGGACGGCGGACAACATGGTGAGGATGCACGGGTCGCTTACGATGCGGCGCGGACACGATGGCTGGAAAATCGAGGCTACCGCGTTCTGCGCTTTTCGAACGCAGAATTCTTGAAAGATAGAAACATGGCATTGGACGGTATCGCGCGGGCGATTGGGCATGATCCAGTTCCCCTCCCCGAACCGCCTTCTGCGGTTCGACCCTCCCTCAGGGGGAGGGTAGGGTGACGGATCAATATGCCTCCATCGCCGCCGCGCAGAAGGTGCTGGATGATTTCATGGTTGCCTTCAACGCGCGCGACATTGCGGCGTTCGATGCCACTTTCAACTTCCCTTCACTCCTGCTTGTCTCCAACAAGATGTCGACCGTCGACAAGGGCCATCACACGCCGGAGATGTTCACCCAAGGTGCACTGGCCGATTGGGGGCATTCCACCTGGGACCGGCGCGTTGTGGTGCGGGCCGATGCCAACAAGGTGCATTTCGATTGCACCTTCACCCGTTATCGCAAGGACGGCGGCGTGATGGGAACGTATGATTCCATCTATGTGGTCACCAATGAAGATGGTCATTGGGGTGTGAAAATCCGCTCCGGCTTTCTGCCCTGAGCCGTGCCGCAAAGGAAGCATTGCAATGACGGATCAATATGCCTCCATCGCCGCCGCGCAGAAGGTGCTGGACGATTTCATGGCGGCCTTCAACGCGCGCGATATTGCGGCGTTCGAGGCGACATTCAATTTTCCCTCGGTGCGGCTGGCCTCCAACACGTTGACGATCATCGAAAAGGGTTTCCACAAGCCGGAGATGTTCACAAAAGGCGCGCTGTCGGAATGGCATCATTCCGGCTGGGACCGGCGCGCCATCATTCATGCCGGGGCGGAGAAGGTGCATATCGACACGCGCTTTACCCGCTATCGGGAGAACGGCAGCGTGATCGGCCATTTCGATTCCATCTATGTGGTCACGAAAGAGAATGGCCATTGGGGCATCAAGGCGCGTTCCAGTTTTGCACCTTAGAGCAATTCCAGGAAAAGTGTGCAGCGGTTTTCCGTCCGGAATTGCGATGATCCAAGAACTTAGAGCGTCATGGCCGGGCGTGACCCGGCCATCCATCGCCCCGTGAAAAATTTGCGGAATCGCCGCGAGTGATTTCAAGCCTTTAGGGGGTGGTGCGAGTCGCTGCCTGCCGATTTCCGCGCGCGCCCTCTTGCAGCGGCGCGCTCCTCACCCCATCTTCGCCAAATCCCCGAAATTGCATCAGTCGAGCGCCGCGCGAATCTTCGCGGCGATCGGTTCCAGCGTTTTGGGGTCCACCATCTCGCGCGCATGCAGCTTCATGTCGATTCCGGCGTGCCGCGGCAGAATATGGAAATGAATGTGAAACACGCTCTGTCCGGCGGCGGCGCCGTTCAGCTGCATCAGCATGATGCCCGGCGGGGCCAGCGCCTTTTTCACCGCCTTCGCAATCCGCTGCGTCGCCTTGATCAATTCGGCGGCCCCTTCCGGTGAAAGGTCCAGCATGTCCACGGCCGGTTCTTTCGGAATGACCAGGGTGTGGCCTTCCACTTGCGGCATCACATCCATGAAGGAGAGGACATGCGCGTCCTCATACACTTTCACGGATGGAATTTCGCCGCGCAGAATCTTCGCAAACACATTGTTGGAATCATACGTCATGAAAAAGCTCCGCTTCCTGCTCAGTTCTTTTACCTCCCCCTTGCGGGGAGGTCGAATGATGCCAGTGCATCATTCGGGTGGGGGTAACCGCCATGCGCTGTCACCCCTTCCGGTACGGGCCCAGTTCGCCCAACTCCACAATGTGTTCGGCCACCGCCTCGCGCTCGCGCGCCAGATAATCATCCACCGCGCGGCGTAAGCCCGGATGCGCGATCAGATGCGCGCTATAGGTGGCTTTGGGCATATAGCCGCGCAGCAATTTGTGCGCCCCTTGTGCGCCGGCTTCCACCCGCTTCAACCCGCGTGCGATCGCAAAATCGATCGCCTGATAGTAACAGGTCTCGAAATGCAGAAACGGCACATATTCGGTGCAACCCCAGTTGCGGCCGAAAATCACACCATCGCCGAACAGGTTCAGTGCCCCGGCAATCGGCCGCCCGTTCTGCCGCGCGATGATCAGCAGAACCTGTTCCGCCATGCCCTGGCTCAGGCGGCTGAAGAATTCGCGGGTCAGGTAGGGCCGGCCCCATTTGCGGCTGCCCGTATCCATGTAGAAGGTGAAGAACTGATCCCAATGCGCCTCGGTGATGTCCGCGCCCGTCAGCCAGTCGAATTCGACACCCGCATCCCGCACTGCCGCGCGCTCTTTGCGCAAATTCTTGCGCTTGGAAGACGAAAGCTCACCCAGAAATTCGTCGAAGCTGCCATAGCCGCGATTGTCCCAATGGAATTGCTGGTCGGTGCGTTGCAGATAGCCGGTTTCGCCTGCCGCCTCCCATTCCTCCTCGGTCAGAAAGGTGATGTGCAACGACGATGCGTTCAGTTCCTCGACCGCCGTCGCCCCCGCCGCCAGAAGGGCGGCGCGCGTTTCGCCCACCGGCGCCTCGTGCGCGATCAGGAAACGCGGCCCTGTCACCGGCGTGAACGGCACGCAGACTTGCAGTTTGGGATAATAGGCGCCGCCCGCGCGCTCGAACGCATCGGCCCAGGCCTGGTCGAAAACATATTCGCCCTGGCTGTGACTTTTCAGGTAAAGCGGCATCAGGCCGAGGGTTTTACCGCCGCGCTCCACCGCCATGTGGCACGGGCGCCAGCCGGTACGCGCAACGGCGGAGCCGGATTCCTCTGCCGCCTCGAAAAACTCGTAACGGGTAAAGGGGTGCGGATCGGCTGCGCCGTCCGGATTGGCACAGGCATTCCAGAGTTCGCGGCCCACGCTCGTGGCCGGTCCGTAAAGCCGTGCGGTGAAGGTATCGGTGCTCACGCGATCTCGAAAACGGCTTCCACTTCGGCGGCCACGTTGCGCGGCAGCGATCCGGCACCGACGGCGGCGCGCGAATGCCGCCCGGCATCGCCGAACACCTCCACCATCAGGTCGGATGCGCCATTGGCCACTTCCGGCTGTTTGGCAAATTCGGGTGTGGCGTTCACGAACACGGTCAGCTTCACACAGCGGCGCACGCGGTCCAGATCGCCGTTACAGGCGGCTTTCAATTGCGCGATCAGGTTCAGCGCGCACAGCCTCGCCGCCGCCTGACCGTCTTCGACCGAAATATCCTTGCCCACAACGCCAACATATTGAAGCCCTTGCGTGGAGAGCGGCACTTGTCCCGAAATGAAAACCAGATTGCCGCTCACCACATAGGGCACATAGCTCGCCACTGGCGCCGGCGGCTCCGGCAGGGTGATGTTCAGTGCTTTCAGGCGGGCATCGATTTTTCCGGGCATGACGATCTCCAGGATACGGCCCCGAGCCTAGACGTTTGCGCGCCTGCGCGCGAGGGGTTCACGGCGCCGCACGCAACAGGATATAGAGACAATATGGCCAGTCCGCTTGATCCGAACGATCCCTGTCCTGCGCGTGATGGTTTCGCAATGCCTGCGGAATGGGCGGGGCATGCGCGCACCTGGATGTGCTGGCCCAGCCGGGTGGAGGCGTGGGGCGGCCCCGAAGGTCTGTTACGCGCAAAACAGGCGGTGGCCCGCGTCGCGCGCGCGATCTCCTCGTTTGAGCCGGTGGTGATGGCGGTGCGCCCGAAGGATGCGGCCGAACCGCAACTGGCCTGTTCGGGCAAGATCGAAACCTTCGAAGTGCCGCTGGACGATTCCTGGGCGCGCGACAGCGGGCCGACCTTTGTTCAGAACGAAGAAGGCGCGCTGGCCGCCGTGCAATGGCAGTTCAATGCCTGGGGCAACAAATATGCGCCGTATACGGATGATGCCGCTTTTGCCACCCGCCTGGCGGAGGCGTCGCAGACAAAGCTCTATCGCGCACCGCTCGTTTGCGAAGGCGGTGCCATTCACACCGACGGCGAAGGTACGCTGATCACCACCGAACAATGCCTGTTGAACACCAACCGCAATCCGCACCTTTCGCGCCAGCAGGTGGAAATGCGCCTGGCCCTTTATACCGGGGCGCGCCGCGTCATCTGGCTGGGCGAAGGCTTCGCGGATGAGGAGACGGATGGCCACGTGGACAACATTGCCTGTTTCGCCGGGCCGGGCCGGGTTCTGGTCGGCGTGCCGTCGTCCCGCAGCGATCCGGATTTCGAGCCGGTGATGGAAGCCATCCGCCGCCTGCAGGAGGCCCGCGATAGCGAAGGCCGTGCGCTGGAAATCGTGGAGATGGAACAGCCCCGCCGCATCCGTAGCGATTGGCGCGGCCGCCCGCTCGCCACCAGTTACGTCAATTTCTATCTGCCGAACGATGGCATCGTGATGCCCGCATTCGACGATGCCAATGACGAACGCGCCCGCCTTGTGATCGCAGATTGTTTCCCCGGCCGCGATATTCTTCAGATCGATGCGCTCGATATTGTCGAAGGCGGCGGCGGCATCCATTGCATCACGCAACAGGAACCAGCGGGGCCATGAGGGCAGGCAGATGAGAACCGTAACGCTCGCGGCCACGCAATTCGCCTGCGGCTGGGATATCGAAAAAAATCTCGCGCGTGCCGAAGCGCTGGTGCGCCAGGCGGCGGGCGCGGGGGCACAGATCATCCTGCTGCAGGAATTGTTCGAGACACCCTATTTTTGTCAGGATCAGTCGGCGGATCACTACGCGCTCGCGCGCCCCTTCGCGGACAATCCGGTGATTGCGCGGTTCGCGCGTCTTGCGGGCGAATTGGGCGTCGTTCTGCCTGTCAGCTTTTTTGAACGTGCCGGCCACAGCCATTTCAATTCCCTGGCGATGGTGGATGCCGATGGCAGCGTGCTCGGCCTCTATCGCAAGTCGCACATCCCCGATGGGCCGGGCTATCAGGAGAAGTTTTATTTCACCCCCGGCGATACCGGTTTCAAGGTCTGGAAGACCCGCTACGGGATGGTCGGTGCCGGCATTTGCTGGGACCAATGGTTTCCCGAAAGTGCGCGCGCCATGGCGCTGCTGGGGGCGGAAATCCTGTTTTATCCCACCGCCATCGGGACTGAGCCGCCGCCCGCCCCGCCGGTGGACAGCCGCGATCATTGGCGCCGTGTGATGCAGGGCCATGCGGGCGCGAACTATATGCCGTTGGTTGCCTCCAATCGTATCGGCCGCGAAACCGGCCAGGCGGGGGAGGTGACGTTTTACGGTTCGTCCTTCATCGCAAGTCCAACCGGCGAAATCGTTGCCGAGCTCGGCCGCAGTGGCGAAGGTGTTGTGACGGCGACTTTCGATCTGGATGACATCGCGAAAATGCGCGCGTCCTGGGGCCTGTTCCGCGACCGCCGGCCGGATCTCTACGGCCCACTCACCGGCCACAATGGATAAGTTCCGGCGTCGCTTTCTCTCACCTTCCTCTTGAGGAATGCGACAGGCCAATTCAGTGCGTCTGTCCTTTGCGAACGGCTCTTGCGCCCGTCTGTAATTGCCGTCCCTTGCCCACGGCGGCGCTGCCGAATTTTGCGCGCACTTCGTCCATTGCGTGTTCGGCCTTGGCGCGCTTGCCCGCGCCGCTGTCCACCAGATCGGGCGGGTCGCAATCGACAGGGCCGTGCAACTGGCTGATGCCAACACCAAGAAGGCGGTACGCCGTGCCGTCGCATTCGCGTTTCAGCGCCTCGCGCGCCACGCGAAAGATGCGGTCGGCCAGTTGCGTCGGCGCATCGATCGAAAGGCTGCGCGTCTTGATACGAAAGGATTTGGTTTTGAGCTTCAATGTCACCGTGCGCCCGCCAAGCTCCGCGGCCTTGGCCCGGCGCGAAACCTTTTCGGCCAGCGCCCACAGAATGCGCTCCATCGGTTCGAAGGCGCTCAAATCGCTCTCGAAGGTGGTTTCGGCGGAAATGCTTTTGGTCTCGCCCTCGGGATCGACAGCGCTGTGATCCTCGGCTTGCGCCATGCGATAGAGCCACAGCCCGGTCGAACCATAGCGTCCCGCCAGAACTTTCGGGTCGGTATCCTGAATCTGGGCGATCGTCGTGATCCCGTCCTTGGCCAGGCGCGCCTGAAGGGCCGCTCCTGCCCCGCGCAGGAACGAGACCGGCCGCTGCCGCAGGAATACTTTGGCTTCTTTCGCGCCGATCACGGCAAAGCCCCGCGGCTTGTCGAGGTCGGAAGCCAGCTTGGCCAGAAACTTGTTGCAGGAAAGTCCGATGGAGGCGGTGATCCCCACCTCGCGTTCGATGCGCGCCGTCAATGCGGCCAGCGTTTTCGCTGGGCTTCTTCCGTGCAGCCGCTCGGTCCCGGAAAGGTCCATATAGGCTTCGTCGAGCGACAGTGGCTGCACCAGCGGGGTCAGTTCCCGCATCATCGTGCGGATGGCGCGCGAAGCCTCGGTGTATTTGACGAAATTGGGATGGATGACCACCGCATGCGGGCAAAGCTCCAGCGCCTTGAACATCGGCATGGCGGATCGCACACCATTGATGCGCGCGACGTAACAGGCCGTCGAAACCACGCCGCGCCGCGAGGTGCCGCCGACGATCACCGCCTTGTCGCGCAGGGCAGGGTTGTCGCGCTTTTCGATCGCGGCATAGAAGGCGTCGCAATCCAGATGCGCGATCGAAAGCTGGGCCAGCTCGTCATGGGCCAGAATCCGCCTGCCGCCGCAATGCTTGCAGCGCGTCGTGCCGGGCGCGGTGTCGGAAAGACAGTCGCGGCAGAACGCGCTCATGGTTCAGCCGAGCTTCCCGGTGATAAAGCGTTCGATCTCGGCCCAGTCATCGGCGCGAAGCTGCGCCTTCTCCGCCTTGGGCAACAGCGGCTTCAACCGTTCATCGCCGACAAAGTGGATACAGGTGACGGCGGGCGCTTCCACCGCCACCGAATCGATATGGCTGGGAATGTCGTCGATGAAGAAGGTGGGGCTGCCGGCCTTCTCCGCCAGCACCTTCACCGCGGGCCCCTTGGCCCCGGCATTGGGAATCAGCGGAAAGGCAAATCCCTCGGCCGCCAGATTCCGGAGCCGGGCACCGGCCTGCGCGTCCGAGACGTTGGACAGAATCACCACGTCCATCTGCCCGGACAGCCGGTTCACGCTGTCCCGCGCCCCGCCTACGGCCACCAGCGAATCGAGGTCGTGACGGAAGGTGTTCAACAGCTCCGTCACATCCCGGTTGGGCACGGCCAGATCGCCCTGCCGCTGCTTCACGTTGCCGTGCAGGCGATAGCTGGAGAGATCGAGATACAAATTCCTTTGTTCAAGAAACGTCATGAAGCCATCGACAAACCTGAACAAAACCTCATCGGCATCGGTGATCAGAAGCGGCCGCCCGGATAGCTGGATGGTCTCGGTCGTGGTCAGAAGCGGGGTTTGGGTCATGGTGTGGCCAGCCGGTAGGCCGCGCGGTGCACGGCGCGTGGATCAATTGTCGCGTCATCGCAGAATGCAACCAGAAGTTCCTCATTCTGCAGCAAAAAGTCCAGAATTGCCGCCAAAGTCTCCGGTTCCCCGGCCTGTGCCCGCAGGTCACCGGCGTTAAGACCTGAGGCATTGCATAACCTGTTCAAACCGTCCTCGGAATTTGCAAGGAACGCCAGCGCCTTGAGTGCGAGGATTTCGGCCTCCGCCGTTGTCATCGAAACCTCCATCGTCAAGGGAGCGTTAAGACATCCCGCTTAATACTACCAAACCGCAGGCGCCTTTACCGGGATCGCCACCGGTGCGGGGAATGGCCGTTTATCAGGGGCACCCTTGGTGCCAGGGATCGGAGTGCCGGGCATGGACGTCAAGATGAAGACCGTTCTGATCGTGGAAGACAATGAGCTCAATATGAAGCTCTTCCACGATCTGCTCGATGCGCACGGCTACAATATTCTCCAGACCAAGGACGGGATGGAGGCGCTGGACATCGCCCGCGAACACCGCCCCGATCTGATCCTGATGGACATCCAGCTTCCGGAAGTCTCCGGCCTCGAAGTCACCAAATGGCTGAAGGAAGACGACACGCTGAAATCCATTCCGGTTGTCGCCGTCACCGCTTTCGCGATGAAGGGGGACGAGGAAGTCATCCGCCAGGGCGGCTGTGAAGCCTATATCTCGAAGCCGATTTCCGTGACCAGTTTCCTCGACACCGTCCGCCAGTTCATCGGCTGAGCCCATGACCGCGCGTGTCCTCGTCGTCGATGATATTCTTTCCAACGTCAAGCTGCTCGAAGCCAAGCTGACGGCGGAATATTTCGAGGTCGTGACCGCGTTCAACGGGCTTGAGGCGATTGAAAAGACCGCCGAATGCGCACCCGACATCATCCTGCTCGATGTGATGATGCCGGGGATGGACGGGTTCGAGGCCTGCCGCCGCATCAAACAGAATCCCAAGACCGCCCATGTCCCTGTGGTGATGGTCACCGCGCTGGATCAGCCGAGCGACCGCGTCGCCGGTCTGGATGCGGGCGCTGATGATTTTTTGACCAAGCCGGTCGATGACGCGGCTCTGTTCGCCCGTGTGCGCAGCCTTGTCCGTCTGAAAATGATGACGGACGAATTGCGGATGCGCGAAACCACCGGCCAGAGCATGGGTCTTGTGGATCCGGCGGAAACCCTGCTCGAAAATGCGCCCCCCGGCCGCATTCTGGTGATCGAAGACAGGCCGGAATCCGTCGCCTGGTTCAAGGGCGCGCTGGAAGCCGGGAATGACATGGTTGCCACCGACACGTTTGAAGAGGCGATGGTGCGTGTCCGCGGTGGCGATTTCGACCTGATCGTGGTCAGCCTCGGCATGCGCGGCTTTGACGGCTTGCGCCTGTGCTCGCAGCTTCGCTCCCTTCCGCAGGGCCGCAACGTGCCGATCCTGGTTCTCGTCAGTGAGGGCGAACGGCGCAAGCTGACCCAGGCACTGGAAATGGGTGTGAACGATTATCTCACCCGCCCGGTGGACAAGAACGAACTGATCGCACGCGTCCGCACCCAGTTGCGCAAGAAGCGTTATGCCGATCATCTGCGCCACAATGTGCAGCTCAGTCTCGAAATGGCGATCACCGATCAGCTCACCGGTCTGCACAATCGGCGTTACATGGAACGCCATCTGGCCAATCTGGTGGCGACCGCCAATTCCGGCCACCGCCCGCTTGCCTTCCTGATCATGGATATCGACTACTTCAAATCGGTCAATGACACCCACGGCCATGACATCGGTGACGAAATCCTGCGGGAGTTTGCAACCCGCATCGGTGCCAATGTGCGCGGCATCGATCTCGCCTGCCGTTATGGCGGTGAGGAGTTTGTGGTGGTGATGCCCGATACGGACGTGTCGTTCGCCTATGCCGTGGCTGAACGCCTGCGCCGCAGCGTGGAGACGACACCGTTTGTCATCAGCCGCGATCCCGGCAAACTCAGTATTACGATCAGCATCGGCATTGCCGGTAGCGAGGGCGCAGCCGATACGGCAGAGGCACTGCTCCACCGGGCCGATCAGGCGCTCTACCGCGCCAAACGCGATGGCCGCAATCGCGTGGTCGCCGACGCGGCTTAATCAGCCATTCTCCTTCATGGATTTCGGGTCCCACAGCCGAAGGCAATAACCGTTGGGATCGTTCAGTTCGGTGCCAAACCCCCAAAACACTTTCATTGGTGGGTGAACGAATGCGATGCCACGGGCTGACAACGCGCTGTGCTTCGCCTTCACATCGTCGACCTGGACAGTGAAAGCTATGCCGGGGCAGGGCGTGACCTCGCTTTCATAGAGAAATAGGGTCAGATCGGCTTCGTCGCGCATGGCGGCGGTTTTGCGCTCCGCGATCTCGAATTCGACCTCGAAACCCAGATTGTCCCGGTACCAATCGCGTGAGGTTTGCCAGTCGCGCACCGGCAGGGAAATGTGATCCAGACGAGCCATTTCTACCTCCCTTAGAGATCGGGCCTCACAAATCGAGTTCGCACCACACCGGCACATGGTCGCTCGGCCGTTCGCGCCCGCGTACCTGTTTGTCGATGGCGCTGTGTGTCAGATGGTCCGCCGCCTGCGGTGACAGCAGAATGTGGTCGATGCGGATGCCGTGATCCTTCTGCCAGGCGCCGGCCTGGTAGTCCCAGAAGGTGTATTGATGCGTCTCGGCATGGCAGGCGCGGAAGGCGTCGGTGTAGCCCAGATATTCGATCCGCCTGAGGCCGGCACGCGATTCCGGCTGGAACAGGGCATCGTTCAGCCACGCCTTGGGGTCATAGACATCATCCGGTGTCGGAATGACGTTGTAATCGCCCATCAGGGCTGCGGGTTCCTCAAGCGCCAGAACATCGCGCGCGTGGGCCGCCAGCCGCTCTAACCAGCCGAGCTTGTAGGTGTATTTGTCCGTTCCGATGGGGTTGCCGTTCGGCGCGTAGATGGAGGCGACGCGCAATGTCCCCTTTTTGCCGGAGACCACGGCCTCCAGATAGCGGGCGTGATCATCACCATCGCCGCCCGGCAGGCGTGGCGTCACATCCTCCAGCGGCAGCTTGGACAGGATGGCCACGCCGTTATAGGTCTTTTGTCCGTGTACGGCGCAATTATAGCCCAGATCCTCGAACGCCTCGCGCGGAAAGGTATCGTCGGTGCATTTCAGCTCCTGCAGGCAGGCGATATCGGGCTCCGCCTCTTTCAGCCACTCCGTCACGGCTTCCAGCCGTGCCTTGATCGAGTTCACATTCCATGTCGCGATTTTCATGCCACCAATCCCATCAAAACGGGCCCGGCGGTCAAATTCGCATGACCGGACGCACCGGTGCAATTGCGCCGCCGCGTCCCCTCTCGTAAGAAGTGAGCCTGTTTTTGAGCCCGGATCGTCCGTCCCATGCGCCTTTCCCGCTTTTTCCTACCCGTCCTGAAAGAAACCCCTGCCGAAGCGCAGATCGTCTCCCATCGCCTGATGCTGCGCGCCGGCCTGGTCCGGCAGGAGGCGGCGGGCATTTACGCCTGGCTGCCGCTCGGCATCCGCGTGCTGCAGAAGATCGAACAGATCGTGCGGGAGGAGATGAACCGCGCCGGTGCCATCGAAATCCTGATGCCGACACTTCAGCCCTCCGAATTGTGGAAGGAGACCGGGCGCTACGATGCCTACGGTCCCGAAATGCTCCGCATCAAGGACCGGCATGACCGTGAAATGCTCTACGGCCCAACCAATGAGGATATGGTGACGGACATTTTCCGCAGCTATGTCCGCTCTTACAAATCGCTGCCGCTCAACCTCTATCACATCCAGTGGAAATTCCGGGACGAAGTGCGGCCCCGCTTCGGCGTCATGCGCGGCCGCGAATTTCTGATGAAGGATGCCTATTCTTTCGACCTCGACAAGGAAGGGGCGCGGCGTTCCTATAACAAGATGTATGTCGCCTATTTGCGCACCTTCGCGCGCATGGGCCTCAAAACCATTCCGATGCGGGCGGAAACCGGGCCCATCGGTGGCGACCTCAGCCATGAATTCATCGTGCTGGCCGAAACCGGCGAAAGCCAGGTCTTCCTGCATCAGGACCTGATCGATATGCCGGTGCCGGGGGAGGATGTGGATTTCGACTCCGATCTTTCGCCTATCGTGGCCGAACGCACTGCGCTTTATGCCGCCACCTCCGATGTGCATGACCAGGTCCGGTTCGAGGCAGAGGTGCCGGAAAACAAGCGCGTCACTGCACGCGGCATCGAAGTGGGGCAGGTGTTCTACTTCGGCAGCAAATATTCCATGCCGATGAAGGCCGTGGTGACGGGGCCGGACGGGAAGGATGTCCCCGTCGAGGGCGGCTCCTACGGTATCGGGGTTTCCCGTCTCGTCGGCGCCATCATCGAGGCGAGCCACGACGATGCCGGCATCGTCTGGCCTGCGCCCGTGGCGCCGTTCGACATCGCGTTGATCAATCTGAAGGCGGGCGATGCGGCGACCGATGCGGCCTGTGACAAACTCTATGCTGCACTGACCAGGGCCGGGCGCGACGTTCTCTATGACGATACCAACGAGCGCCCCGGTGCCAAATTCGCCACCATGGATTTGATCGGCATTCCGGTTCAGATCGTGGTCGGCCCACGCGGTCTTGCGAACGGGGCGGTAGAGGTCAAAACCCGCGCTACCGGGGCCAAGGAAGAAATCAATCTCGACGCTGCGCTCAACCGCTTCACCGGGTCTTGACTGTATGTATCCTGTAGGATACATCTATGTATGAAATCCAGATTACCAGCGAATATAAGCGCTGGATTGGAAAGCTTCGTGACGAAAAGGCGCGTGCGCGCATTGACATTCGAATCCGGCGGCTCGCGAGCGGCAATCCGGGCGATGCCCGGTTCGTTGGTGATGGCGTGATGGAATTGAAGATAGACTACGGTCCCGGCTACCGGGTGTATTACAAAAGAAAGCGTGGAATGGTGATCTTACTGCTTGTAGGCGGAGACAAGCGAACGCAATTGGCCGATATCCGCGCTGCGATCGCCTTAGCCAAATCTCATGAGGAGGCGCCATGACCGGAAGGAAAACGAAGCCTAAAACCTACAAATGGGATCCGGCTGAAAACATTAAAACCCAGAAGGATATCATCGCCTATCTGGATGCAGCGCTGGAAGATGGCGATCCGGCGATCATCGCGGCGGTGCTAGGTGATATCGCCCGCTCGAAGGGTATGGCGAAGATCGCGAAAAAGACCGGCCTCGGTCGTGAAAGCCTGTACAAAGCGCTCTCCAAAGATGGGAATCCGAAAATCGACACGGTTCTAAAGGTTGTTCACGCCCTCGGCCTCAAGCTGAAGATCGCGGCCTGAACAGCATGGCCAACGGCACCCGCGCATTTGCGCCGTTCGAATGGATGATCGCGCTGCGTTATCTGCGCGCGCGCCGCAAGGAAGGTTTTGTCTCCGTCATTTCGGTCATTTCGCTGATCGGCATCGCGCTCGGCGTCGCCACCCTCATTATCGTGATGAGTGTGATGAACGGTTTCCGCCACGAACTGCTCTCGCGCATCCTGGGCCTCAATGGTCATGTCGTGGTGCAAAGCCTGTCAGGGCCGCTGACGGATTATGAAGGTCTGGCCGCGAAGCTGCGCAGCGTTTCCGGCGTCACCCGCGCCACCCCGGTGGTGGACGGGCAGGTGATGGCATCCGCAAATGGCATCAACAGCGGCGCGCTTGTGCGAGGAATAACGCGCGATGATCTGCGCCAGTTCACCACCGTGTCCACCAAACTTTCGCCCGGTGCGCTCGCCCGTTTTCAGGGCGGTGACTCGGTCATCGTCGGTTATCGTCTGGCACAGAAGCTTGGCCTGCTTCCCGGCATGAACATCACCCTCATCGCGCCGGAGGGGAATGTCACCCCCTTCGGCACCACGCCGCGGGTGAAAACCTATTCCATTGCCGGCACCTTCAACATCGGCATGAGCGAATACGACGCCACCTTCATTTTCATGCCGCTTGACGAAGCGCAGCTCTATTTCAACATGAACGGCAGCGTCAGCGATCTCGAAGTGATGGTGACCAACCCCGATAATCTCGGCACGGTCATTCCCGCCATTTCCCGCACCGTCGGTCCGCATATGCGCATCGTCACATGGCAGGACATGAATTCCAGCCTGTTCGGTGCGCTTCAGGTCGAACGCAATGTGATGTTCCTGATCCTCACGCTCATCATTCTGGTGGCGGCGCTCAACATCGTTTCCGGCCTCGTCATGCTGGTGAAGGACAAGGGCGGCGACATTGCGATCCTGCGCACCATGGGCGCGGCACGCGGCGCGGTGATGCGGGTGTTCTTCATCGCGGGCGCCAGCATCGGCGTGCTCGGCACCATTACCGGTCTCATCATCGGTGTGGTGTTCTGTTCCTATATCGAGGAAATCCGGCAATTCCTTTCCAGCCTCACCGGCACGACCCTGTTCAACCCCGAAATCTATTTCCTGTCGAAGATGCCGGCGGAAATGGATATGGGGGAAGTGATTGCGGTGGTCGTGATGGCGCTGTCGCTCTCGTTCCTCGCTACGCTTTACCCCTCATGGCGGGCCGCCCGCCTCGATCCGGTGGAGGCGCTGCGTTATGAGTGAGGCGGCGCTTCAGCTCGATCGTGTCACCCGCCTGTATAAGGAGGGGGAGGGGACCCTCGAAGTCTTCCGCGATGTCAGCCTGAGCTTGATGCCGGGCGAACTGGTGGCGCTGGTTGGCCCCTCCGGTGCGGGGAAATCGTCGCTGTTGCACATCGCCGGGCTGTTGGAGGCGCCGTCCAGCGGCACGGTCCATATCGGCGGGCAGGCGGCATCCGTCCTGCCGGATGGCGCGCGCACCCGCATCCGCCGCGATACCATCGGTTTCGTCTATCAGGCCCATCACCTGTTGCCGGAATTCGATGCGCTGGAAAATGTGATGATGCCGCAATTGATCGCCGGCAAGTCGCGCGCAGAGGCCGCGGCCAACTCCAAACGTCTGCTGGAGCAGATGGGCCTCGGTGCCCGGCTCGATCACCGCCCTGCGCAATTGTCGGGTGGGGAGCAGCAGCGCGTCGCGATCGTGCGCGCCGTCGCCAACAAACCGAAAGTGCTGCTGGCGGACGAACCCACCGGCAATCTCGATACCCGCACTTCCGGCGGCGTGTTCGCGGCGTTGCTCGATCTGGTGCGCAATGAGGGAGTGGCCGCACTCATCGCCACCCACAACACCGATCTCGCGGTGCAGATGGACCGCACACTCCTGCTCGACAAGGGGCGGTTATCTGCAAATGAGGTAGGCTGAACCCGCACCGGGATGGAAATCATGACGGATCACAACACGTCCGCGGACAATGACAGGACTGAAGCCGTCCTGAAGGACTTTGCGTGGTTTCCCGTTGGTGCCGATTTCTCGCAACAGGCTGTCACCTTCACGCATGCGGATCGCGCAACGCTTGCCACACAGCCGTTTCTGGATCATCGCTGGCGCCGTGACGGGTTGCCCGAAACGACGCTTCCGTTATCTGCCATCCTGTCCGGTATTGGTGCCGATGCTGCGCCGCCGGCGCTCAATTTCATCTGGCATTCGTCGTTCTGCTGCTCGACCCTGCTGGCTCGCGCGCTGGACATGCCGGGCCGTAATCTCTCGCTGTGCGAACCTGTGGTGCTGGTGCATCTGGGGGATGGCAAGCGCGCCGGGGCCTTGGCGCATAGCGGAAATCCGCAAAGCACGGCGCGGGCTATTTTCCGGCTTCTGTCGCGCGGTGAACAGGCAGGCGGCAAGGTTCTGGTCAAGCCCAGCAATTTCGCCAATACGCTGATGACGGATGCGTTGGGCCAGACCGAAGGCCGGCACCTGTTCCTCTATTCCGATCTGCCGGCGTTTTTGATCGCCATCGCCCGTGGCGGCGTTCAGCTTCACAAATATGCCCGCCGTCTGTTCGGCACCGTCGCGGCCGATATCGGGCAGCAATTGCCCTGGAACGGGGCGCAGATTTTCGAAATGTCGGATATGGAACTGGCGGCGCTGGCCTGGCACATGCAGATGGCTGCGTTTCGTCAGGCCGCCGCGACTGCGGGCGGCCGGGCCATCGCACTCCATTGCGATGCCTTTCTGGCCGATCCGCAAGGTGCGCTGGCGCGGCTGGATGCGTTTTTCGGCCTCGGGCTCGGCGCGGCGCAGATCGCGGCCACCGTGTCGGGCCCGCTCTTCGGCCAGCATGCCAAAAAACCGGGGGAGGCGTTTGATCCCGCCGCGCGTGCCACGGTGAACGCAAAAGTCCGCGAATTTCTAGGGGGTGATCTCGACCGGGTGGTGGCGTGGAGCTATCGCGCCTGTCCCGGCACGCCGCGAACTCTGCCGTCAGGGCCGGTCCTGTTTGGAGCCGGATAGCGGTATGCCCGAATGATCTTGTTTTGTTCTTGACAGAACAAATATAGAACATATATTCTGCGTCCACTGAAAGAGGGAGAAAACCATGTATATGCGGATCACCGGCTGGACGCGGGAATGGGGCAAGGATGCTGCCGCGGGTCTTATGCTCGTCACCTTCCTGGTCTCGTCTTTCGTGCTGGCGGACGCGGTACACACCATCATCACACTGGCCTGACGGGTAAGGAGCTGTGGATGACATGGCCCCGGCGGTTTCGTGCGGCTGTTGCATGGCGATACTGACGGGGCGTGGAAGCGGAGAAGGGTGGCGTGGCGCGTAAACCGGCGGAATTTATCCATCTGCGTGTGAAAAGCGCCTATTCCCTGCTGGAAGGCGCGGTGCGCCCGGGCGAGCTTGCGAAGCTCGCGGTGGAAAATGCGATGCCCGCCGTCGCCGTCGCCGATTCCAACAATCTGTTCGGGGTGTTTGAGTTGAGTGAGACGCTGGCCAAGGCCGGCGTGCAGCCCATTGTTGGCACGGTCCTCAATGTCGAGCTTCTGCCGATGACGGCGCTGGGCTCCCGCCCCAAACCGCCGGGCCTGCCGCTGCTGGCCCAGACGGAAACCGGCTATCGCAATCTGATGAAGCTGCTTAGCGCCTCTTACCACGATGCGCAGGCCGGCGACTGGCCCTGCGTCGGGCCGGAGGTGTTGAAGGCCTATAACGAAGATCTGATTGCGCTGACGGGCGGCCCCGGCGGCCCGGTCAATGCGCTTCTCGCCGATGGCCGGTTCGATGCGGCGGAAGATGTCGTGAAGCTGCTGGCCGCGATTTTCGGGGACCGGCTCTATATCGAACTGCAGCGGCACGATCTCGCCGACGAACGCGCGGCGGAGGAGGGGTTGATCGACCTCGCTTATACCCATCGCCTGCCGCTGGTTGCGACCAATGATGTGCATTTCGGCCGAGCCGATATGTATGAGGCACACGATGCCCTGATGTGCATTGCGGACGGCACCTATGTTTCGCAGACGGACCGGCGCAAGCTGACGCGCGAACACCGCTTCAAGACCCAGGCCGAGATGGTGACGAAGTTCGCCGATCTGCCGGAGGCGGTTGCCAATACGATCGAGATTGCGCGCCGTTGTGCCTTCCGCCCGCACAAGCGTGCGCCGATCCTGCCCCAGTTCAAACCGGAATCCGGTCTGTCGCCGGCAGAGGAATTGAAGGTTCAGGCCGAAGCCGGACTGAAGCGGCGGTTCAGCGAACACGGGCTTTACGCCGATGAACAGGTTTATCGCGACCGGCTGGCATTCGAGCTGGACGTCATTACCCGGATGGATTTTCCGGGTTACTTCCTGATCGTTTCGGATTTCATGAAATGGACGCGCGGGCAGGGCATTCCGGTTGGCGTGCGTGGCTCGGGCGCTACGTCGCTGGTGGCTTGGTCGCTCGACATCACCAACCTCGATCCCATCCGTTTCGGCCTGCTGTTTGAGCGTTTCCTCAATCCCGAACGCGTCTCGATGCCGGACTTCGACATCGATTTCTGCCAGGAACGGCGCGACGAGGTGGTGCGCTACGTGCAGCAGAAATATGGCGCCGATCGTGTTGCCCACATCATGGCGCTCGGTTCGCTGCAGGCGCGCGCGGCGGTGCGCGATGTCGGCCGTGTGCTGCAAATGCCGCTCGGCCTCGTGGACCGCATCGCCAAGATGGTGCCGAACCCGCCCGGCCATCCGGTGTCGATGGCCGATGCACTGGCGAACGAACCGCGTCTTCAGGCCATTCAGGAGGAGGAGCCCGCCGCCGCCAACCTGTTCTCCATTGTTGCCAAGATCGAAGGGCTATACCGCCACACTTCCACCCATCCGGCGGGTGTGGTGATCGGCGATCGCCCGCTCGATGAACTGGTGCCGCTTTACCGCGATCCGCGCGCCCACATGCCGGTGACGCAATTCGATTACGAGGATTCGGAAAAGTCCGGCCTGGTGAAATTCGATTTTCTCGGTCTCAAGACGCTGACCGTCATCGCCAAGGCTGAAGAGCTTCTGAAGAAGCGCGGCATTGAGCTGGAAACACAGAAGATCGATTTCACCGACGAAGCCACATTCACCATGCTGTCTAATGGCGAAAGCGTGGGCGTGTTCCAGCTGGAAGGGGCGGGCATGCGCGATCTGATGCGCAAGATGCAGCCTGACCACATCAACGATCTGGTGGCGTTGGTGGCGCTTTATCGCCCGGGCCCAATGGATTCGATTCCGAAATACATCGCCTGCAAGCGCGGGCGGGAAGCGCCGGAATATCTCCACCCTGCTCTGGAGCCGATCCTGAAGGAAACCTTCGGGGTGATGACCTATCAGGAAGACGTGATGCGCATCGCCCGCGAACTGGGCGGTTACTCGCTCGGTCAGGCCGATCTCCTGCGCCGTGCCATGGGCAAGAAAATCCCGTCCGAAATGGCAAAGCATCGCGAATTGTTCATGAAGGGTGCAGGCGAGCATGACATCCTTCCCTCCATCGCCGAACAGATTTTCGAGCAGGCTGCAAAATTCGCCGGCTACGGTTTCAACAAGGGTCATGCGGCAGCCTATGCCCAGGTCGCCTATCAGACCGCCTATTTGAAGGCGAATTATCCGGTCGAGTTTCTGGCCGCCTCGATGACGCTCGATATCGGCAACACCGACCGGCTCAATGTCTTCAAGCAGGAGGCGCATCGTCTCGGCATCCGCGTCGTGCCGCCTGACATCAATCGTTCCGCCCCTGATTTCACCTGCGATGCCGGGGAGAAGGAAATCTTCTATGCCCTTGGCGCGGTGAAGGGCGTCGGCCGTCAGGCGATGGAGCATGTGATGGCGGAGCGGGATGCGGGCGGTCCGTTCCGCACGATCTCGGACTTCGTGCGCCGGGTGGACCCCAAGCTGATCAACCGGCGCTGCTTTGAAAGCCTCGTTCGTGCGGGTGCGTTCGATTCCCTGCATCCCAACCGTCATCAACTGATTCAGTCGGCGGAATTTCTATTGAGCGACAGTGCCCGTGCCGCACGTGAACGCGAAAGCGGGCAGATTGCGTTATTCGGCGAAGGGCCGGTCGAAACCGGTGAAATCCGTCTGGCACCGGTTGCGGAATGGCTTCCGCACGAAAGACTGAGTGAGGAATTTAGCGCCATCGGTTTTTACCTCTCCGGCCATCCCCTCGATGCCTACAAAGCTGCGTTGCGCCGGCTGGGTGCGGTCGACTTCGCGGCCCTTTGCGAAGATCGGCGCCGCTCCGGTTTCCGGGCGCTGGTCGCGGGCACCGTCATCCGCAAGCAGGAGCGCCGCGGCCGCAGCGAACAGCCTTATGCCTTTGTCTCTCTGTCCGACCCCACCGGCATGTTCGAGGTGATGGTGTTTTCGGAAGTGCTGGCGGCATCGCGTCAGTTTCTGGAGCCGGGAAAGTCCGTGCTGATGGCGGTCGCGGTCGATTGGCAGGATGAGGAGGTGCGATTGCGCGCCCTGAATGCCACCGACCTGGATAGCGCCGCCGCCGATGCAGGCGAGGGGCTGAAAATCTATCTGGAGAGTGCCGATCCGCTTGGCGCCATCGCCGCCCAGTTGCGACAGCCTGGCAAGGGCATCGTCACCCTGATCGTTCCGGGTTCCGGCGGGCAGGAAATCGAAATCAAACTGCCGAAACAGCTTCAGATCACACCGGCCCATCGTCATGCGATAAAATCGCTTGCCGGTGTCTCGGCTGTGGAGGCGGTGTGAACGATCAGAGTCGGCTGACCGCTTTGACCAACCGCGCCAATCCTTCTTCCAATCGTTTTGGGTCTTGCGCAAAACAAATGCGAACGCACGCGTCCGAGGCTTTGTCTTCCGCCGGTCCGAATGCTGAGCCCGGCGCCACGCCCACGCGCGCGCCGTGCACAAGTTCGCTGGCGAAGGTGAGGCTGTCGCGCAAACCCTCAACCTGCAGAAATCCATAGAACGCGCCTTCAGGCCGGATCCAGCGCAGGCGGTTCTGCCCATCAAGAAACCGCTGCACCACGTCGCGCCCTGTGCGGCAGCGCGCCAGCATCTCGCCGCGAAACGTATCGCCCTGCGGCGAAAGGGCGGCCAGCGCGCCATATTGTGCGAACGTCGTGGCGCCGGTGTTGTTTGCGGCGCTCATCACATACATCTGCTGGTCCAGCGTTGCCGGATGCGCCAGCCAGCCGATGCGCCATCCCGTCATCGCCCACGGTTTGGAGAAGGAGTTGATCACGAACACCGCATCGTCCGGCTCGGCAATCTGCAGGAAGGATGGTGCATGGCCGCTGCCGTCATAGACCAGCGTGCCGTAGACCTCATCGCTGATGATGGCGATGCCGCGAGCGCGGGCGAATTCCAGCACCGCGCGCTGATCCGCGGCAGACATGATCCAGCCGGTCGGGTTGCCGGGGGAGGCGATGAAAATCGCCTTGGTGCGGCGGTCGCAGGCATCGAACAGCTTGCCCAGGTCCAGCCGCCAGCGCGGCGGGCTTGCCTGCCACTCCTCCTCCAGCCGGGCAAAGCGGATTTCGGCACCCGTCATCCGGGCGGCTTGAAAAATGTTTGGCCACACCGGGGAAACGATCACGATATTGTCGCCTGTCTCCACCACGCATTGCAGGGCCGTCACCACCGCCAGCATCGCGGCTCCTGGCACGGTGATCCGCTCAACGTCGATCCGTGCGCCCGCGGTGCGGGTGTGAAAGGCGGCAATCGCCTCGCGCAGGGGTAGGATGCCGCGCGCCCCGGTATAGAAAGTGCGGCCCTCATCCAGCGCCAGTTTGGCCGCCTCACGGATGAAGGCCGGGGTGACAAGGTCGCTCTCGCCGAACCACAGCGGAATGATGTCCGGGTCCCCCAGGCCCAGCATGGCCACCCGGCCGATGCCATTGGGCTCCAGTTGGGCAATGGCCGGGCGGATTGGGGAAGGTGGCATGGCAGTGCTCTTGTAAGGCGCCCGGCGTTCTTAGCCCCCTGCGCCCGGCCGCGACAGGGCCCCCCGCGCATGGCGGCCCTGTGCCGACCCGGCCCGGTCATATTGGCCCCCGCAACGCCCGGCTTGCGCGGGCCCGGCCTGCCCCCTATAACGCCGCCCATTCCGCACGCGAGGGTGGGTTCGCGGGGTGTGTTGCCCCGTCCCCGTCCGGTGCCCTGGAAGCGTCCGCCGTGGCGCAGCCAAGAAGGGTAATCTCCTCGCGTCAGGTTGAACCGGAAAAGGAGCGTTTTCCAATGGCTTTGCCAGACTTCACTATGCGTCAATTGCTGGAAGCGGGTGCCCATTTCGGCCACCGGACCCAGCGCTGGAACCCCAAGATGGCGCCGTTCATCTATGGCTCCCGCAACGACATCCACATCATTGACCTGACCCAGACGGTGCCGCTGCTGCATCAGGCGCTTGTCGCGCTGCGCGATGTTGCGGCCGGTGGCGGGCGTATTCTCTTTGTCGGCACCAAGCGCCAGGCGCAGGAGCCGGTGGCGGCCGCTGCCCGGCGTTGCGCCCAGTATTATGTCAATCACCGTTGGCTCGGCGGCACGCTGACCAATTGGCAGACGATTTCGCACTCGATCAAGCGCATGCGCAGCATCGAGGAAACGCTGGGTTCGGCGCAAAGCTCGGGTCTCAAGAAGAAAGAATTGCTGGGTCTCCTGCGTGAGCGCGACAAGCTCGAACGCTCGCTCGGCGGCATCAAGGAAATGGGCGGCCTGCCCAACATGCTGTTCGTGATCGACACGAACAAGGAATCCATCGCGGTGGCGGAAGCGCGCAAGCTCGGCATTCCCGTGACCGCGATCCTCGATTCGAACTGCGATCCCGATGGCATCACCCATCCCATTCCGGGCAATGACGATGCCGCCCGCGCACTGGCGCTTTATTGCGATCTGGTGGCGCGCGCGATCATTGACGGCCTGTCCGAGAGCCAGGTCGCTGCCGGGCTCGACACCGGCGAAGCGGAAGTTCTTCCCGGCGAAGAGATTCCCGCGGCCGAAGGCGTCAGTGCCGAACAGGCTTCTGCCTGACAGGCGAAGGAGCAGGATAGATGGCGAATATCACCGCAAGCATGGTGAAAGAGCTGCGCGACCAGACGGGCGCCGGCATGATGGATTGCAAGGCCGCGTTGACTGAAACCGGCGGCAATCTGGAAGAGGCGGTCGACTGGCTGCGCAAGAAGGGCCTGATGAAGGCCGCGAAAAAGGCCGGCCGCGTGGCTGCTGAAGGCCTTGTCGGCGTGGCGGTCGGCGCGGACGCGGGCGCTTTGGTGGAGGTTAATTCCGAAACCGATTTCGTCGCCCGCAATGATGAGTTCAAGACTTTTGTGAAGCGCGCTGCCGAGCTTGGGCTCGAAGCAGGTGGCGATCTTGAAGCGTTGCTGGCGAAGCCGATGGACGGCGGCGCCAATGTCGCCGATCAGTTGACTGCGCTCGTCGCCAGGATCGGCGAGAATATGAGCGTGCGCCGTGTGGCGGCCATTGCGGTGTCGCCGGGTGTTGTCTCCTCCTATGTGCACAATGCCGCCTCGCCGGAGCTGGGCAAGATTGGTGTTCTGGTCGGCCTGAAATCCTCGGCTCCGAAAGACAAGCTGGAGGCGCTGGGCAAGCAGCTTGCCATGCATGTGGCCGCCGCCGCGCCGCTTGCGCTGACGGTGGCCCATCTCCCCGCCGATGTGGTGGAGCGGGAGCGTAACGTACAGCGCGAACTGGCGCGTCAGTCGGGCAAGCCGGAAAATGTCATCGAAAAGATGATCGAAGGCCGGATGCGCAAGTTCTACGAGGAATCGGTTCTGCTTTCGCAGGTCTTCGTGATCGATGGCGAGACCTCGATTGCCAAGGTCCTCGAGAAGGCGTCCAAGGATTTCGGCGCCCCGGTCGAGATCGAAGGTTTCGTCCGTTTCCAGGTGGGCGAGGGGATCGAGAAGGCGGAAGGCGATTTCTCCGACGAGGTGAGCAAGCTCGCCGGCCGCTAAGTGCGTCCCCCGTCGAAATTTTCGACAATCGCGTCGCGAATCGCTAATAGAAACGGACGGAGGATTGGGCTTTCATGGCATCGACGCCGAAATACCGCCGGATATTGCTGAAGGTGTCCGGTGAAGCGTTGATGGGCACCCAGTCTTACGGGATTGACGTCGACGCGGTGGACCGCATTGCGGCCGATGTCAAAGGCGCGATCCAGTGCGGCACCCAGGTCTGTATGGTGATCGGCGGCGGGAATATTTTCCGCGGCCTGTCCGGTGCGGCCAAAGGTATTGAACGCGCCACGGCCGATTATATGGGCATGCTGGCCACGGTGATGAATGCGCTCGCCATGCAGGCGACGCTGGAGCGGATCGGGGTCGCCTGCCGGGTTCAGTCTGCTATTCCGATGACCACGGTGTGCGAGCCCTATATCCGCCGCCGCGCCATCCGCCACATGGAAAAGGGCCGGGTGGTGATCTTTGCCGCCGGAACCGGCAATCCCTTCTTCACCACCGATACGGCGGCGGCGTTGCGCGCTGCCGAAATGAACTGCGATGCCATGTTCAAGGGCACCCAGGTCGATGGCGTTTACACAGCCGATCCCAAGACGGACAAAACTGCCGAACGCTTCGAATCCTTAAGCTATTTAGAGGTTTTGACGCGCAATCTTAAAGTGATGGATGCAAGCGCGGTCAGCCTTTCGCGGGAAAACCGGATTCCGATTATCGTTTTCTCGATCCATGATCGTGGGGCGCTTTCCGCGGTCCTTTGTGGCGGTGGGCGTGCCACCGTGATCGAAGAACGCGGCAGCGCGGATTAGGATTTGGGCCAGCGAGAAAGGAACCGCCGATGACGAGTCCAGCCGGCTTCAACAAGGATGATTTTGCCCGCCGCATGACCGGCGCCGTGGCAACGCTCAAGGGCGAGTTCTCCGGCCTGCGCACCGGCCGTGCCAGTGCGGCGCTGCTCGATCCGGTGATGGCGGAGGCCTATGGCAATCCGACGCCACTCAGCCAGCTCGGCACGATCTCGACGCCGGAGCCGCGGATGCTCACGGTTCAGGTCTGGGACAAGTCCATGGTCAAGACGGTGGACAAGGCCATCCGGGATGCGGGCCTCGGCCTCAACCCGCAGATCGACGGTCAACTCCTGCGCATTCCGGTTCCCGAACTGAATGAGGAGCGCCGCCGCGAACTTGCCAAACTTGCGCATAAATATGCGGAAGCCGCCCGGGTCGCCGTGCGCAACATCAGGCGAGACGGGATGGACCTGCTCAAGAAGCTCGAAAAGGACCATAAGATCGGCCAGGACGACCAGCGCCGGCTTGGGGACGACCTGCAGAAGCTGACAGACAGCCATATCAAGGACATAGACGCCGCCCTTCTCACCAAGGAACAGGAAATCATGCAGGTTTGACCCTGCTGGCCATGAGGAATGGAATGTCTTCGCCACCCCATCTTGTGCAGCCGCTTCCGCGTCATGTCGCGATCATCATGGATCGCAATGGCAGTTGGGCGCGAAAACGGTTCCTGCCGCGGGAGGCGGGGCACGTCGCCGGTGTTTCCGCGGTACGCGAGGTGGTGCGGGCGGCAACCGATATCGGGCTGCAATATCTCACCCTGTTCGCCTTTTCGTCGGAAAACTGGAAGCGTCCGAGAACCGAGGTCAATGCGCTGATGGGGCTGTTCCGCGCCTATTTCCGCAGCGATCTGGATGAGCTTCATGGCCGCGATGTGCGCGTGCGCATTATCGGCAGCCGTGAGCGTGTCGCCAAAGATATCTGCGACATGATCGAGGAAGCAGAAAACCGCACCGTCAACAACAAGGGTCTCAACCTGACCTTTGCGTTCGATTATGGCGGTCAGCAGGAAATCGCGAACGCGGCGCGTGAGCTTGCACGTGCGGCGAAGGAAGGCCGGCTCGATCCCGAAACCATCACGCCGGAGCTTTTTGCTGCGCGTCTGTTCACCGGCGGTATGCCCGAACCCGATCTGATCGTGCGCACCGGCGGTGAACACAGGTTGTCGAATTTTCTGCTTTGGCAATGTTCGTATGCGGAACTTCTGTTCGTCGATACGTTCTGGCCGGATTTCGGGCGCAAGGACCTGCTCGCGGTGCTGGAGGATTTTACCCATCGCGAACGCCGCTTCGGCGCGCTTGCTTCGGGCGCAGTGGCTTGATTGATACGCCCGATACGGCGCCGCTGGGGCAGGCGTTTTCAGCCGGGCGGGAAGGCGGGCGCAGGTTGCGATTTTCGCTTGGCTGGATCACGCGGCCCGTTTTCGGCCTTGCGCTTGCGGTTATCGCTGCCAGTGCGCTCTGGATGGGCAGCTTCGTGCTTGCCGCCTTTGTGGCGTTGACCATTGTCCTGGCCGCGCGTGAATGGCACCGCATGGTTTCCGGCCAGTTGCTGACGGGGGAATTCTTTGTCACCGCCATCGCCGTCGCGGCTGCGGTCTTTTCTTTCGCGGCATGGCCCGGTTCCGTTGCGCCCTGGCTTTTCGTTCTGGCGGGCGCTGCTGTCAGTTTGGTGCTTGCCGTTCGCCATCGCCGCAGTCCGTTGTGGGAAGCGGGCGGGGTGCTTTATCTCGGCGTTCCGGCGCTGGCGCTGGTCGCGCTCCGGGCCATGTCCGTTCATGGTTTTCTGATCGTTTTGGCGATGTTCGTCGCGATCTGGGCCACCGATACCGGCGCGCTGGTGGTGGGCAAGCTGGTGGGTGGGCCCAAATTGTGGCCCGCGCTGTCGCCCAACAAGACCTGGGCCGGCGCTATTGGCGGCATGGTTTTCGCCATCTTTGCCGGCGGCGTGGTGTTTTCGTTTCTGGCGCTGAATGTGGTTCATGGCGCCCTGTTTGCGGCCTTTGTCGGGGCCATTGCCCAGGTGGGCGATCTGTTCGAATCATGGGCCAAACGCCGCTTCCGCATCAAGGACAGTGGTGGTCTAATCCCCGGCCATGGCGGCGTTCTGGATCGTATCGATTCCACCTTGCTGGTAGCCCCCGTTCTGGCGGTCGTGGTTTTGGTCGTTCAGTTTGATCCGTTGGGAGCGTTGATATGAAGGCGATTGCTGGCAATGGCGAAACAAGGGCCATGCCGGAGTTGGAACCGGTGCTTTCGCGCCGGGTGACGGTGTTGGGCGCAACCGGTTCGATTGGCGTATCGACATTGAGCGTTATCGTCAATGCACGTGCGGTTTATGGCCAGCACGTGCTTCCTATCGCAGCACTCACCGCGCAATCCAATGTCGCGCAACTGGCCGAGCAGGCACGCGCGATGAAGCCTGAGATTGCCGTGATCGGCGATCCCGCGCGCTATGGCGAATTGCGCGATGCGCTCGCCGGCACCGGCATTGAAGTGGCCGCGGGACGCGAGGCGGTGATCGCCGCGGGTGCCCGGCCTTCGGAATTTGTCATGGTGGCCATTGTCGGTGCCGCGGCGATCGAACCTGCGCTGGCGGCCATTCGCCGTGGTGCAACCGTCGCCCTTGCCAACAAGGAATGCGTCGTGGCCGCCGGTGCGGTGTTTCGTGCCGCGCTGGATGGTTCATCGGCGACTGTGGTGCCGGTCGATTCCGAACACAACGCGATCTTTCAGGTTCTGAACGGTGGCGACGCCAGCCAGGTGGAGCGTGTGACGCTGACGGCCTCTGGCGGACCGTTCCGCGAATGGACGCTGGAGAAGATGCGTGACGTGACGCCGGAACAGGCGGTCGCTCATCCCAACTGGTCCATGGGCAAGAAGAACTCGCTCGACAGTGCCAGCCTGATGAACAAGGGCCTGGAACTGATCGAGGCGCATTATCTTTTCGCTCTCCCGGATGAAAAACTGGACGTGGTGGTGCATCCGCAATCCATCATCCATTGCATGGTCACCTATGGTGACGGCACGACGCTGGCGCATCTTTCCGCGCCCGATATGCGGACACCCATCGCGCATGCCATCGGTTATCCCGTGCGCATCGCATCGCCTTCGCGCAAGCTGGACCTCGCCCATATGGGGCCGCTCAGCTTTTTCGCCCCGGATTCACAGCGTTTTCCGTGCCTGGATCTGGCGATGGGCTGTCTGCGCAGCGGTGGCCTCGCACCGACCATCCTGAACGCTGCCAACGAAATCGCGGTGGAAGCGTTTCTCGACCGCCGTATCGGTTTCCTCGACATTCCGCGCGTGGTGGAATCGGCGCTGGAAACCGGCGAGGCGAAATTGTCGAATACGCCACCGGCCGATCTCGAAACAGTACTCTCTGCCGATGGGGAAGCGCGTCGCTGGGCCGATGTTGCATGCCGTTCACTCAGCGCTTGAAGATTGGGGCGTAAGAGCATGGGGTGTATGAGGATGTTTGAATGATCACCGCATTCCATGATTTCGTGGCATGGCTGCCGACGGGGTTGCCGGCCTATCTGTTCCTCATCACGGTCGTCGTCTTCGTGCACGAAATGGGGCACTTCCTGGTCGCGCGCGCCTGCGGCGTGGCGGTAGAGGTGTTTTCGATCGGCTTCGGTGGCGAGATTTTCGGCTGGAATGACAGGCACGGCACGCGCTGGCGCGTTTCGTGGATTCCCTTTGGCGGCTATGTGAAGTTCCTCGGCGATCTCGGTGTCGCCAGCACGCCCGATGTCAGCAAGCTCGGCGGTTTGAGCGATATGGAGCGCAGTCATGCGTTCCCGTTCCGCCCGTTGTGGCAGCGTGCGGCGGTGGTTGCGGCGGGCCCGTTTGCCAATTTCGTTCTGGCAATCGCGATCTTTACCGTTACCTTTCTGATCTACGGACAGAACCTGAATGCACCGGTAGTTGATTCGGTCGTGCCTGGAAGCGCTGCCGCATCTGCGGGCATCCACAAGGGCGACCTGATTCAAAAGGTCGATGGCTCGCCGGTCCGCGATTTCATGGATCTGAAACAGGCCGTGACCATGAGCGCGGGCCAGCCCATGGCCATTGCGCTCGAACGCGACGGCCGCATGATGACCGTGCATGTCACCCCGAAGATTATGGAGATGAAAGATCCCTTCGGCGGCATCGATCGCAGCTACGCACTGGGAATCACCAATCGGATCGAGGCGTCCCGCCTGACCCATGTCAGCTATGGCCCGGTGGAGGCTTTTGGCGCCGCCTGCGGCCAGACCTGGATGATTGTCAAAGGCACAATGGTCTATGTGTGGCAGATGATCGCGGGCTATGCCGATACCAGCCAGTTGCGCGGGCCTTTGGGCATGGCAACCGTGTCACAGAAGGTGGCGGAGATCAGTTTTGGCGCGCTGGTCAGCCTGATCGCGCTTCTTTCCGTAAGCATCGGGCTTATCAACCTCTTTCCGATTCCGCTGCTCGACGGCGGTCACCTTCTGTATTATGCATTCGAGGCTGTTCTGGGCCGGCCGCTTGGCGCGCGGGTGCAGGACGTAGGGTTCAGGGTAGGCTTGGCGATGGTTCTTGGTCTCATGTTGCTTGTGACCTGGAACGACCTCGTCCGACTGAATCTTTTCTGAAGCCGATTGTCCGCCAGCCTTTCGGGGGGCATGTCCAGAGACGTGTGGATGACTTCCATCGCCCATCTGTCGGTCAGAACTTTGCGTGCGGCTTTGCTCGGCACGGCTGTTGCGCTGTGCGCATCCGTGCCTGCCGTGCTGGCGCAGACGCAAGGCGAAGCACCGGCGGCACCGGCCGCGCCCGCGGGGCCTGCCATTCAGCAGATCGTGGTTCAGGGTACGCAGCGTATCGAACCGGCGACCGTACTTTCTTACATCTCGATCCGGCGCGGCGATCCTTACGACGCACTGGCCGTTGACCGTTCGCTGAAATCACTGTTCGCCACCGGCCTGTTCGCGGATGTGAAATTCAATTGGAACGGTTCCACACTGACCATCCAGGTGGTGGAAAACCCGATCCTCAATCAGGTGGAGTTCGAGGGGAACGACAAGGTCTCGACCAAGGATCTGACGAAGGAAGTGCAACTCAAGCCGCGCATGGTGTTTACCCGCGCCAAGGTGCAATCGGACGTTCAGCGCATCGTCGAGCTTTACCGCCGCAACGGCAAATTCGCCGCCACTGTCGATCCTCAGATCATTCAACGGCCGCAGAACCGTGTCGATCTGATCTTCTCGATCAATGAAGGGCAGACCACAGGCGTCGCCCGCATCAATTTCATCGGCAACAAGGTGTTCGACGACGATACCTTGCGCAGCCAGATCGCGACCGAGGAAAGCGCCTGGTACAAAATCCTCGCCACCAACGACAATTACGACCCGGACCGGCTGACTTTCGACCGCGAACAATTGCGCCGCTTCTATCTCAGCAACGGTTATGCGGATTTCAACGTCACCTCCGCGGTGGCGGAACTGACGCCGGATCGCAAGAATTTCTACATCACCTTCACCATCGATGAGGGGCAGCAATACAAATTCGGCAAGGTAGAAATCGATTCCAGCGTCAAGGAACTGAAGCCGGCGGATCTGCGCAAATTGCTGCCGATCCATAGCGGCGATACCTACAATGCGGAATTGATCCAGAAGTCCATCGACACGCTGACCAACGCCGCCGGAACCAAGGGCTACGCCTTTGCCGAAGTGCACCCGCGTATCCGCCGCGATCACGACAAGCGCACCATTGCCGTTATCTTCAAGGTGGAGCAGGGGCCGCGTGTTTACGTCGAGCGGATCAACATCACCGGCAACACCCGCACGCTCGACAAGGTGGTCCGCCGCCAGATGCGCATTGTGGAAGGCGACGCCTTCAACCGCACCCTGGTAGACCGGTCGCGTACCCGCATCCGTGCGCTTGGGTTCTTCAAGGATGTGGACATCAAGAATGTCGCCGGTTCTGCGCCCGATAAAACGGTCCTGAACGTGGCTCTCACCGAACAATCCACCGGTGAGCTTTCGCTTGGCGCCGGGTACTCCTCAACCAGCTCGATTGTGGGCGAATTCAGCTACACCGAACGCAACCTGTTCGGCCGCGGGCAGTATCTGCGTGGCAGCATCGCGCTCTCCACCATCAGCAAGCAGTTCCAGCTCAGCTTTACGGAGCCTTATTTCCTCGACAGGCCGCTGGCTGCCGGCGTCGACCTCTACAAGGTCATCAGCAATTTCGATCAGGCCGATTATCAGGGTGATGTGACGGCTGCCGGTTTCCGTTTCGGTTTCCCGACTTCCGAATTCGGCAGCGTGGGCCTGCGTTACACCTATCGTATCGACCGGGTTACGCCTTACATCAACGCGCCGATTCAGGTGCAATTGGCGGCGGGCACCACGCAGACTTCGCTGTTCGGTTACACCTACTCGTTCAACACGCTGAACGATCCCATCAAGCCGACAAAGGGCCTGACCTTCAGCTTCAGCCAGGATATCGCCGGCTTCGGCGGCTCGCTGAAATATCTCCGGTCGGAATCCTCGTTCAGCGTCTATCACAAGCTGATCTGGGATTCGCTGATCGCCTCTTTCTCAGGCAGCGCGGGCTATATCACGGCCTATGGCGGCCAGCATGTCCGTATCAATGAGCGTTTCTTCAAGGGCGGCGACAGCTTCCGCGGCTTCCAGTTGGCCGGTATCGGTCCGCGCGATGTGGCAGTTTCCGGCAACAACGGGGCCATCGGCGGTAACGTCTATGCCATCGGTACGGTTCAGTTGCGCATTCCCAATTTCCTGCCTGAGGATTATGGTATAAGCACCTCACTTTTCTCGGATTTTGGTACTTTGGGCAGGATCGATCGGGAAGGGGCGAATGTGGACCCGGCGTGCCGTCACGTGAAGCCGGGCTTCCCACCGGCGGCGGATGTGAACAGTTGCATCGTGGACAATCTCGCGCTACGCGCTTCGGCCGGAATCAGCATAGGCTGGAAGTCGCCCTTCGGGCCGATCCAGATCGATCTTGGTATCCCGATTCTCAAGACGCCGTATGACAGAACCGAAATCATTCACTTCAGTGCTGGAACAGGACTGTAACTCCATGAAACCCACCATGACGTTTACTCGGGCGGCTCAGGCTGCCGGGATTGCGCTTCTTGCGGCACCGCTTTTCTGGGCTGCGCCCGCCGCCGCGCAGGCGCAAAACAACAAGCCGGCACAGGCGCAGCCGATGACGACGCCGAAAATCCTGGTCGTCAACCGCGAAGCCATTCTGCGCTTCTCAAAGGTCGGGCAGGATATCGTGCGCCAGGTGAACGACTACACCAAGGCGGCTGAGAAAGAGTTCAAGGGCCAGGGCGATTCCTTGCGCAAACAGGGCGAAAGCCTGCAACAGCAGATCGCCATCCTCGCACCCGATGTGAAGGCGAAGCGGATTGCGGATTTCGAAGGCAAGCAGCGTGCCCTGCAATCGAAGGTGCAGCAGCGCCAGGAGCTGATTCAGGGCGGCGTCATCAAGGCGCGGGAACAGGTTGAGAAGGCGCTGGGCCCGATCATTCAGGGCATCATGCAGGAGCGTGGTGGGAACATCCTGCTGGATCGCAGCGCTGTCGTCTTCGCCACCGGCGATATCGACATCACCCGCCTCGCCGTGCAGCGTCTCGACCAGAAGATGACGAAGGTGAAGGTGGAACTGACCGCGCCGCCGGCTGGCGCGCAGCAGGGCGGCTAGGGCGCATCGCGCGCCCGCGCGGTCTACGATGGCCGATCCACGCTTCTTTGAAAATCACGGGCCATTCACGCTCGCCGGCGTTTGCGCGCATGTGCGTGCCGCATTGCCGGATGGCGTAAACGGGGAAACCGTGATTGCCGATGTGGCCGGCCTTGCCGGTGCGGGCGCCGGGCACCTGTCTTTTTTATCCGGGCCGGGCGCGGCTGCGCAATTCGCACAGTCGCGCGCGCGCGTCTGCTTCGTGCCCGAAACAGGCCGCATTCCTGCGGCGCCTGATGGCATGATCGTCATTGCTGTGCCGTCGGTGCCACATGCGTTCGCGGCCACCGCGGCATTGTTCTATCCCGACCATTCCATGGTCGCATGGTCGCAACAGACGCCTGTCGATCCCAGCGCCAGCATCGGGGCCAATGTCGTGCTGGGGCCGGGCGTGGTCATCGGTGCCAATGCCGAAATTGGCGACGGTACGCGCATCGGTCCGAACACGGTCATTGGGCGCGGCGTCTGCATCGGGCGCGATTGCGAGATCGCGAGCAATGTTACCATCACCCATGCCTATGTCGGCGATCATGTTCTGATCCTGCCGGGTGCGCAGATCGGTCAGCCCGGTTTCGGCTTCGCCTCCGATGCGCGCGGCCATGTGAAAATTCCGCAGCTTGGCCGCGTCATCATTCAGGACCGGGTGGAAATTGGCGCCTGCACCACGGTGGATCGCGGCGCGCTGGGCGATACGGTCATCGGTGAAGGCACCAAGATCGATAATCTGGTTCAGGTCGGGCACAACAACCGCATCGGCCGCTTCGGTATGATTGTCGGACAGGTCGGCATTTCCGGCAGTTGCGAGTTGGGGGATTTCGTGGTGCTGGGCGGCCAGGTCGGGCTTGCCGATCATGTGCGCGCCGGTGACGGCGCCCGGTTTGCGGCGCGGTCCGGGGTTCCGCCGGGCGAGTATTCGGGGCAGGATTGGGGCGGTACACCGCCGGTTCCCGTAAGGGAGTGGCGGCGGCAGATTGCGGCTGTGGCGTTGTTGGCAAAGAAGCGGAAACCGAAGGGCAATGATTGAAGGTGGTACGAATTCCACGGCCATGGATGTGGAGCAGATCAAGAAGCTGCTGCCGCACCGCGCCCCGTTTCTGTTTCTGGAACGGCTGAGCGATATCATACCGAACGAAAGTGCCACGGGCTGGAAAGCCGTGTCCTTCAACGAACCGCATTTTCAGGGGCATTTCCCGGCTCAGGCCGTGATGCCCGGTGTCCTGATTGTGGAGGCGATGGCCCAGGCGGCTGGTGCACTCGTTGTTCATTCTCTTGGGCTGACCAGCGAAAATCGTCTCGTTTATTTCATGACGATTGAAAAGGCGCGTTTCCGCCGCCCGGTCCGCCCCGGTGATCTGCTTCGCATGCCGGTCAGGGCCATCCGCCATCGCGGGCCGGTCTGGCGCTTCGGCGGTGAAGCCTATGTTGGCGATATGCTGTGCGCCGAAGCTGAGTTCAGCGCCATGATTGGCGACAACGCTGGAAACAATGAAAATTCATCCGACGGCGATCGTTGAAGACGGCGCGCGCCTCGGCGCCGATGTCGCGATCGGGCCTTATTGCGTCGTGGGTCCGCATGCCGTGCTGGGCGATGGCGTGGTACTGCAATCCCATGTGGTGTTGACGGGCCATATCTCGCTTGGTGCGCGCTCGGTGGTGCACAGCCATGCTGTGCTGGGTGGCGAAGGGCAGATTCGCAATGCACACCTGCCTGAAGCACGTTTGGAAATCGGTGCCGATAACATCATTCGCGAAGGCGTCACCTTCAGTGCGGGCAGCGCGCGTGGCGGCGGTGTCACCACGGTGGGCGACCGCGGATATTTCATGGCGGCGAGCCATATCGGCCATGACTGCCATGTCGGCAATGACGTGACACTGGCCAACGGCGTGCAGCTCGGCGGCCATGTCCATATGGGCGATGGCGTGATCGCGGGCGGCCTCGCTGCCATTCAGCAATTCGGCCGCGTCGGCCGTTATGCCTTTGTCGGCGGCCTGACCGGTGTGGTGAAGGATGTCATTCCGTTCGGCATGGTCACCGAACGCGGCACCAATCTCGGCGGTCTCAATCTGATCGGGCTGAAGCGTCGCGGGACCCCGCGCGAAACCATTCACAAAATTCGCGCCGCTTATCGCGCAATCTTCCATTCCAGCGAAGGAAGCGTGCAGGATCGTGCCCGCAAGGCCGGTGAAACCTGGCCCGATGTGGCGGAGATTCAGGAAATCGTCGCTTTCATTCTTGCCGATGCCAAGCGGCCGATCGCGACGCCGTTTCCCCGCAATCGGCCGGCGGAAATCGATGACTAGCCCTCTTGGTATTGTTGCCGGTGGCGGGGATTTGCCGCGCGCTGTTGCCGTTGCCGCGCGCGACAGTGGCCGCGGCGTTTTCGTGTTGGCTTTGGCCGGGCTCGCGGGCGATTGGGTGGATGCGTTCGCGCATGAACGGGCCTCGGTCGGCGAAGCGGGCAAAATCGTCCGGGCCCTCGGCAAACATGACTGCCATGACGTTCTGCTGGCAGGGCAGGTGGACCGGCCGCGCATCGGCGCGATGAAGCTGGATGCGAAAGGGGCGTTGTTGATGCCGCGTGTGGCCGCCGCGGCCCTCCAGGGCGATGACGCGCTTCTTCGCCTGCTGGTCCAGTTTTTTGAGGAGCATGGCCATCGTGTTGTCGGTGTGGCGGAAGCCGCGCCATCGCTGCTGGCGCCGGATGGGCCGGTTGGGCGGTTTCGTCCGAATACGGAGCATTTGCGCGACATTGCTCATGGCTTCGCAGTGGTGAAGCGCCTGGGCGAACTGGATGTGGGGCAGGGCGCTGTGGTGTGTGCCGGTCTCGTGCTGGCGGTCGAAGCGGCGCAAGGTACGGACGTCATGCTGGAACAGGTTGCGGCCCTGCCGGAAGGCCTTCGCGGGACGGAGCGTAAGCGTCGCGGCGTGCTCGTCAAGGCGCCGAAGCCGATCCAGGACGGTAAGACCGATCTTCCGGTCGTCGGCATCAGCACGGTGCGCAATGCAGCGGCCGCGGGCCTTGCCGGAATCGCGGTACAGTCCGGTGCGGCGCTGATCGTGGATCGTGCCGAGGTTGCCATGATGGCCGATCACATCGGGTTGTTCGTCGCCGGTGCTTCTGCCGGATTGTGATGCCATGACGATTCCGGAAAAACCCATTTCCCTGATGCTGGTGTGCGGGGAGCCATCTGGCGATCAGCTTGGCGGGCAATTGATGGCGGGCTTGCGCGCGCTTGCGGGCGACAGCATTGTGATCAGCGGTGTCGGCGGCCGGGCGATGGAAGCGCAAGGCCTGAAATCGCTATTCCCGCTGGACGATACCGCGGTGATGGGCCTGCGTGAGGTGGTGCCGAAAATCCCGCGCATTCTTGGCCGCGTGCGCGATGCTTGCGATTATGCCCTTGCCACGCGCCCCGACGCGGTGGTGCTGATCGACAGTCCGGACTTTACCCATCGCATCGCCCGTGCAGTGAAGCGGCGCGACGCCTCCATCGCTACGATCAACTATGTCGCGCCACAGGTCTGGGCCAGTCGCGCCTATCGTGCCCGCGCCATGGCGCGCTATTTCGACCTGGTGCTGGCGCTGTTGCCGTTCGAACCGCCGTTTTTCGAGAGCTACAATCTGTCTGCGGTTTTCGTTGGCCACCCTGTGCTGGAGCGTGCGGCGCGCATGACGGGCGGGGCCGGATTGCGCCGGCGTCTCGGCATCGCACCGGATGCCCCCTTGCTGGCCGTTCTGCCGGGCAGCCGCAGCAACGAAATCCGTTTCATCCTGCCTGTGTTCCGGGAGGCGGTGCGCCTGATCGCGGCGCGCGTTCCGGGCCTCGTCACGGTATTGCCAACGGTGCCCCACGTCGCCACCAGGGTTCAGGCCGCCACCACCGATTGGCCTGCACCGTTGCATGTGATTCTTGATGAGGATCAGAAGTTCGCCGCCTTCGATGCTGCCAATGCCGCGCTTGCCGCGTCCGGCACGGTGACGACGGAGCTTGCGCTGGCGCGTGTGCCGTTTGTTTCGGCTTACCGTGTCGGCTGGCTGACCTATGCGCTGGCCCGGCCGCTGTTCAAGCTGCCGCATTTCACGCTGGTCAATCTGCTGTTGAAGCGCGGCGCTGTGCCGGAGTTCCTGCAAGGTGCAGCCTCGCCGCAAAGCCTGGCCGATGCGGTCACGCCATTGTTGACGGTACCGGAAGCCGCCGCGCGACAGCGAAACGATCTGGACGAAGCCATGCGCCTTCTCGGGCGGGGGGGGGAGCCACCGTCCCTGCGCGCGGCGCAGGCCATTCTCGATTTCGTGCGGAGCCGGCGCGCCGGTTGAATACGCCCAACCTTCAGTGAATGAAGCTGAATCCGGCAGCGAACAAAGCCAGCGCCGCCATCGCAATCATCACCCGCCGCCAGCGTGGCCGCGCATTGTCATTCACAGCGGCAAGGCGGTGCGGCCGCCGGCGCAGAACGGCCACCAGCGGCGCGGCGGGGGCGCCGCCGCGCGCAGATGGAGTCTTTGCGACCGGATGCTGGCTTGCCGTCATGGTTCTTCAGCGTTTCGCGATATCGACGTAATCGCGCTGTTTCGGCCCGGTGTAGAGCTGCCGCGGCCGCCCGATCTTCTGATGCGGGTCTTCCAGCATCTCTTTCCACTGTGCGATCCAGCCGACCGTGCGAGCCAGCGCGAACAGCACGGTGAACATGCTGACGGGGAAGCCCAGCGCACGCAGCGTGATGCCCGAATAGAAATCGATATTCGGATAGAGCTTCTTCTCAACGAAATATTCGTCCTGCAGCGCAATGCGCTCCAGCTCCATCGCCACTTTCAGAAGCGGGTCGTTCTGATGGCCCACTTCTTCCAGAACGGCATGGGCCTGAACCTGCATGGCCTTCGCGCGCGGGTCATAGTTCTTGTAAACGCGGTGGCCAAAACCCATCAGGCGGAAATTGTCGCTCGGATCTTTGGCGCGCTTGATGAACTCCGGAATCTTGTCGACCGTTCCGATCTCTTCCAGCATTTTCAATGCTGCTTCATTGGCGCCGCCATGGGCCGGGCCCCAAAGGCACGCGATACCGGCCGCGATACAGGCGAACGGATTGGCGCCGGACGACCCGGCCAGCCTGACGGTGGAGGTTGATGCGTTCTGCTCGTGATCGGCATGCAGAATGAAGATGGTGTCCAGCGCTTTGGCCAGGATCGGATTGATTTTGTATTCCTCCGCCGGCACCGAAAAGGTCATGCGCAGGAAGTTTTCGGTGTAGCCGAGTGCATTGGACGGATAAACGAATGGCTGGCCGACGGAGTATTTGTATGCCATCGCGGCAAGGGTCGGCATCTTCGCGATCAGCCGGTGGCTCGCCACTTCGCGTTGCCTGGGATCGTTGATGTCGGTGGAGTCGTGATAGAACGCCGACAGTGCGCCCACCACGCCGCACATCACCGCCATCGGGTGTGCATCGCGGCGGAAGCCACGGAAGAACTGCACCAGTTGCTCGTTGACCATGGTGTGGAAGGTAATGGAATGATCAAATTCCGCCATCTGCTGCTTGTTGGGCAGTTCGCCGTAAAGAAACAGGTGACACACTTCCAGGAAGCTCGATTTCTCCGCCAGAACGTCGATCGGATAGCCGCGATAAAGCAGAATACCCTTATCGCCATCGATGAAAGTAAGATTGCTTTCGCAACTGGCTGTCGAGGTGAAGCCGGGATCGTAGGTGAACAGGCCGGAGTCGCCATAGAGCTTTCGAATGTCGAGCACATTCGGCCCCTCGGAACCTGCTAAGGCCGGAATCTGATAGGTTTTGTTTTGATAGTTCAGGGTGGCAGACCCGGCGGGGACAGCTTTGCTCTCTCTCACGCTCATCGGGAACTCCTTATCTTTTCGTTCTTTCTGGCAATATCTTGCACTGCAACATTATATAGGACGGGGTCTTAACGGCGTCACCTAGTTTCCCGGCGGTTATCGCTTTGTCATCTTCGGGTCATTCCGCATAAGCCCTTATTCTGTTTATGGATTCTTCCCGGCCCAGGGTTTCCAGCACGCCAAAGACCGGTGGTGAAGTGGTATGCCCCGTCAGCGCGGCCCGCAAGGGCTGGGCGGCCTGGCCCAGCTTGATCCCGCGCCCCTCGGCAAAGTTGCGGGTGGCGGCCTCCAGCGCCGGTGCGCTCCAGTCGGTCTGTTCCAGCCCGGGCAGCATCGCACCAAGGGCCGCGCGTGCTTCGGGTGACAGAACCTTGGCGGCCGCATCGTCCAGTGTGCGCGGGCCGTCCGTGTACAGATAATCGGCGCTCTGCGCGAGTTCGATCAGCGTCTTGGCGCGTTCCTTCAGGCCGGGCATCGCCGCCGTGATGCGGGCGCGCACTTTCGAATCCAGGACGACCGGTGGGGTTGCGTGGGCCAGATGCTGCGTCAGCGTTTCGGTCAGTGCCGCATCATCCATCGTGCGCAGATAGTGACCGTTCAGATTGTCGAGCTTCTTGAAATCGAAACGTGCCGGGCTGCGCCCGATATTTTCCAGATTGAACCAGGCAATCGCCTGTTCGGTTGAAATGATCTCGTCATCGCCGTGGCTCCATCCCAGCCGCAGCAGGTAATTGCGCATGGTCTCGGGCAGATAACCCATGTCGCGATAGGCCTCCACGGCCAGCGCGCCATGGCGTTTGGAAAGCTTCGCGCCGTCCGGTCCGTGAATCAGCGGCACATGCGCATAAACCGGCACCGGCCAGCCCAGCGCGTGAATGATCTGAAGCTGGCGTGCGGCATTGTTCAGATGATCGGCACCGCGGATCACATGGGTCACGCCCATGTCGTGATCGTCCACCACCACCGCCAGCATATAAGTCGGCGTGCCGTCGCTGCGCAGAAGGATCATGTCGTCAAGCTGATCGTTGGCGAAGCGCACATCGCCCATCACCTTGTCATGCACAACCGTTTCGCCTTCGTCGGTGGAGCGCAGGCGGATCACGAACGGTGCCCCCGCCGGCGCCGATGCCGGATCGCGGTCGCGCCAGCGCCCGTCATAGCGGGTGGGCTTGCCCTCCGCGCGCTGCTTTGCGCGCATCTCTTCCAGTTCTTCCGCTGTCGCGTAACAGCGATAGGCTTTGCCTTCGGCCAGCAATTGCTCGGCAATGGCGCGGTGCCTGTCGGCGCGGGCGAATTGATAAACCGTCTGACCGTCCCAATTGAGGCCCAGCCACGCCATCCCTTTCAGAATCGCATCCACCGCCTCGGGCGTGGAGCGTTCGCGGTCGGTATCCTCGATGCGGAGCAGGAATGTACCGCCCGTGTGTTTGGCATAGAGCCAGTTGAACAGCGCGGTTCGCGCGCCCCCGATATGCAGGAAACCGGTGGGCGAGGGCGCAAAACGCAAGACGGGTTTGGAATTCTGGGTCATATTTGCCTTGAGGGGGACGGCTGTTCGGGCCGTTCGTAAGCGAAGCTTCTAGCAAACTGATTTCCGTGGGGGTAGGTCCGCTTCCATTCTTCCGTTTTCGGGGTGAGCCGGGCGCCGCGGCCGGGGTGCGGCGAGGGGTTCTCGCGCCATTTGGTGTGCTTGGCCGCGCCATGCTCGCGGAGCGGGAGCGCTGGTTTCTCTGGCTGCCGGTGGCGCTATGCGCCGGGATCGGCGCCTATTTCGCGCTGCCAGCGGAACCACCCGCCGGATTTGCCGCGCTGGCCGTCTTCGCCGCGCTGGTTTGTGTCAGTCTAGTCCGGCGCTGGCCGTCCGATTGGGCGCTGGCTTTGGCGGGCCTGTTCGCCGCCGCTCTGATCGGCTTTGCCGCGGCTCAGATCCGTACGGCTCGCATTGCGACGCCTGTGCTGACGCACAGAATCTCTTACACCCAGATCAGCGGCCGCATTGTTTCAGCGGAAGAGCGGGGCAAGGGCGCCCGTGTCACGCTTGAGCAGGTGGAGAGCGATCGCCGTGTCGAAATGCCACGGCGCGTTCGCATCTTCATTCGTGCCGATCCGGCGTCGCTCGTACCGGGGCAATGGATCGCGGCGAATGTCAGCCTGATGCCGCCGCCTGGGCCCGCCGCGCCGGGCGACTATGATTTCGCGCGCTGGGCCTTCTATCGCGGCATCGGTGCGGTCGGTTTCGCATTCGGCAAGGTCAAATCCGTTCCGGCACGTCAGGCCGATCACTGGCTGGATCGCTGGGATGCGCAATTGGAGCGGTTGCGCGGGCAGATCACCGCGCGGGTGCGCGCCGTTCTGCCGGGGCCGGAAGGCGGTATCTCCGCCGCCATGATCACGGGGGAGCGCGGCGGCATCGCACCCGGCGATCTTGTCGCTTTCCGCAATTCCGGACTGGCACATATTTTGTCCATTTCGGGATTGCATCTGGCACTCGCGGGCGGATTTTTCTTCTGGATGGTGCGCGCAGCACTCGCGGCCATACCCGCCATTGCGCTTCGCTATCCGATCAAGAAATGGGCGGCACTGGCCGCGATTGGTGGCTCCGGCTTTTATCTTTTGATCAGCGGTTGCGACACGCCGGCAGTGCGGTCCTACATCATGCTGACCATCATGTTCCTCGCGGTGCTGGTGGACCGGCCCGCACTCACCATGCGTTCGGTTGCGATCGCTGCCGGGCTCATCCTGCTTTTCCAACCTGAAAGCCTGATTGAGCCCGGCTTTGAAATGTCGTTCGCAGCCGTGATCGGCCTGATTGCACTTGCCGAATGGGAGGCGATGCGCGCCCGCAATGACGATGGCGTTCGTCCCGGCCCTGTTGCGCACCTGCGCCGTTATATGGGCGGCATCGTCTGGGCCAGTTTGATTGCGACACTCGCAACCGCGCCGTTCGCCATCTTTCATTTCGATCGTTCGGCGCAATATGGCGTGCTCGCCAATCTCGCTTCGATGCCGATTGCGGGCTTCATCATCATGCCGGCCGCCACGCTTGCCATGATCGCGCTGCCGTTCGGCCTCGAGCGCTGGCCGCTTCTCGTGATGGGCAAGGGCGTTGATCTGATGCTTGTGGTCGCCCATTGGGTGGCGGGCCTTCCCGGCGCCACGGCGATGGCGGCGGCGTGGCCGATTGCTGCCTTGGTGTTGATGACGGGCGGCGGGCTGTGGCTTGCACTTTGGCGCCGCCGCCTGCGTTGGCTCGGCCTTGTTCCGGTTGTTGCTGGCCTCCTGCTGACATTGGCGGATCGTCCGCCCGACCTTCTGATCGGCCGCGATGGGGAGACCATCGCGCTTCGCGGCGATGACGGGCGCTTATCTTTCCTGCGCCCACCGCCGGACGATTATACGGCCTCCACATGGCTGGTCCGTGACGGCGATGGCCGCACGGTGGAGGCCGCAACCGGCGGGCCCGCGATCCGCTGCGACGCGTTAGGGTGCGTGGCTGAAACCGAGGCCGTCGGCACCATTGCGGCGCCGTTGCGCGCGGCCGCGATTGCGCAGGATTGTGTCAGGGCTGCCATCGTGATCAGTGCGCGGCCCGCACGCCATCTTTGCAGCGGTCCGCGGCTGGTAATCGACCGCTTCGATACTGCGCGCGAAGGTGGCTACGCGATCTGGTTCGGCGAGAAATTCAAAACCAAAACCGTATCGGCCGCACGCGGCGAACGGCCATGGAACCCGAAGCGAAATCCGCGGCCGCCTGTCAAACGCGCTCAGTAGCGCCGGATCAGCCCGACCAGTTTTCCCTGCACCCGCACCCGGTCCGATCCGTAAAGCCGTGTCTCATAGGCAGGATTGGCGGCCTCCAGCGCGATGGAATCGCCGCGGCGGCGCAGGCGCTTCAGGGTCGCTTCCTGTTCATCGACCAGCGCCACAACAATCTCTCCGGTATTGGCGGTGTCGGACTGTTGAATGATCACCGTATCGCCGTCGAGGATACCGGCGTTGATCATCGAATCCCCGGTGACTTCCAGCGCATAATGTTCGCCACCGCGCACGATCATGCCGACCGGCACCGGCACTTCCCCGATCTTGTTCTGCAGCGCCTCGATCGGCGTACCGGCCGCGATGCGTCCGACCAGCGGGATTGATGCGGCACCTTCCGCTTCGCCGCTTGCGCGCCGCGGCATGCCGGCACCGCGTGGGTCGGCGGAGATACGCGCCTCGTTCCGCCGCGGGGCAGGGGTGTGGCTCATCCGCTGTGCCTGGCTGCGCGTCGTCGCCGGGCGCAGCGTGTCGGAAACATTCTCCGGCAGCCGGGTGATCTCGAGGGCGCGGGCGCGTTTCTCCATCCGCCGCAGATAGCCGCGCTCCTCCAGCGCGGTGATCAGCCGGTGAATGCCGGACTTCGAGCGCAAGTCGAGCGCATCCTTCATCTCGTCGAATGACGGCGGGATGCCGGTCTCGCGAACCCGCTCATGAATGAACATGAGAAGTTCGTATTGCTTGCGCGTCAGCATGGTTTCACGTCTCCCTCTCTCGCAGCTTGTCCGGCGGGGGCCGAACAAACCCGAAACATGGGGAATCGTTCTACTTTAGTTCTCATTCCGCGTCAATGCGCTAAATCTTGTGTTTCGCGCCAGTTCTCGTGGGCTTAGAGCCCCAACAGCAGGACATCGGCCATTTCGCCTGCCGCCAGTGCGGCCGCATGTGGCGGCCGTACGATCAGTGCGCCAGCGGCCGCGAAAACCGACAGCATGGAAGAATCCTGAACCGCAAACGGCTCCGCGCATAGCATACCTTCACGCATGATCGTCCGTGCACGGATGTAATCCTGTCTGGCATCGTTTTGCGGCAGCCCGCGTTCCAGTTTCGCTTTATGCAACGGCTGCTCGATCGTGGTGCCCAGCATGGCTGCGATGGCCGAACGCACGAAAAGAATGGCGCAGACGAAGGTCGAAACCGGGTTGCCGGGCAGCCCCAGCATCGGCGTCTCGCCCAGATGGCCGAAGATCAGCGGTTTGCCCGGCCGCATCGCGATCTTCCAGAAGTCGAGCCGGAAGCCATGCGGCTGAAGTGCGCTCTGCACCAGATCATGATCGCCGACGGAAGCCCCGCCCAGCGTGATCAGAAGGTCGAGATTGCGCGCGGCTTCCGGCAGACGCGCAAACGCCTCAATCCGGTCGGGCAACAGGCCAAGATCGATAGCCTCGCCGCCCCATTGCGCGATCATCGCCGATAATCCGTACCCGGACGATGCCACAATCCCACCCGGCGGGTGCGGTTCGCCGGGGCGGGAAAGTTCGTCGCCCGTCGCCACGAAACCGATGCGCGGCCGCCGCCGGACCGCGACGTTTGTAATGTCGCCCGCCGCCAGCAGGGAAAGATCGCGTGCCGTCAGCCGCTTTCCTATCGGGGCCAGAATCTGACCGGCGCTGAAGTCGAGGCCCGCAGGGCGGATGTGTACGCCGGGGCGTGTCTGTTCCCGCACCACGACGAAGCCATCTTCGATTGCCGTGTTTTCCTGAATCACGATGGCATCGGCACCATCGGGCACCACGCCGCCGGTGAAAATGCGCACCGCCTCGCCGGATTTCAGATGGCTGTAATAGGGGTTGCCGGCGGGCGAACTGCCCGCGATGCGCAGGCGCGCGGGCACGTCACGCACATCGCCGGCATGAACCGCGTAACCATCCATGGCAGAGACGGGGAAGGGCGGTTGCGAAAGCTGCGCGCGTGCGTCCTGCGCCAGCACGCGGCCGGCCCCGTCGCCAATTGCAATGGTCTCGACACCGGTTGGCCGGAACGCGACGGCGATACGCGCCTGCGCCTCTTCCACAGCGATCATCGGAACATATCCTCTGGCCGCACACGGGCGATGTTCGCCAGCTTCTCCGCCGCTTCGGCCGGGATGGATTGCGACCGCCCGGTCAGAAACGAATAGATCAGCGCGGCCGGAACGCCGGCCTGTTTCGCCCAGGCGCTGGCGCGCAGCCGGTTGCCGGTCATGAACTGGCGGAAGGCTTCACGTTCGGCTTCGGCGTTGGCTTTGCGCTTCGGGGCAGCGATGGCGCCGATCAGGGGCGATGGTGCACTTGTTTTCCGTGCGGGGCGGGCGGCCGCTTTCGCTTCCGGCGCGCGCCATTGGCCGCTTTTGCCGCCGGATTTGCTGCGCAGGCGTACGGCTTCGATCACGGCCGAACGGTCCACCGCCTTGATCATGTCGTAAATGGTCAGCGCCGCAATGCTGGCTGCGGTCAGCGCCTCCATCTCCACACCGGTCGGCCCTGTTGTGCTGGCGATGGCGATGATAGTGATCGCGTTGCGCCCCGCATCCGGCTCGAATGCGATGGCGGCTTTGGTCAGTGCAATGGGATGGCACAGCGGAATAAGGTCGGCGGTTTTCTTCGTCGCCATGATGCCGGCAATCCGGGCCGCTGCCAGCACGTCACCCTTTTTGGCCTCGCCCGAGATCACGGCCTGAAAGGCTTCCGGCGAAAGGGTGATGGTGGCTTCCGCAACTGCTTCGCGTGCGGTTGCCGCCTTACCGCCCACATCCACCATGCGGGCCGCGCCCTTTTCATCGAGATGGGTAAGCTTCGTCATCCGCCGATGTTAGCGCCGATCAGGGTTTTCGTCGCGGCGGCAACGTCGTCCTGCCGCATCAGGCTTTCCCCGATCAGGAAAGTGGTGATACCAGCACCGGCCAGCCGCTCCAGATCCGCCCGCGTGGAAAGCCCGCTTTCCGCCACGATCAGGCAATCTTTGGGAACCTTGGAGGCTAGTTGCAACGTCACCGCGATGTCGGTCACGAATGTTTTCAGGTTGCGGTTGTTGATCCCGATCATCCGTGGCGAAAGGGGCAGGGCGCGCTGCAACTCGCTTTCGTCATGCACTTCGACCAGCACATCCATGTTCCAGCGCTGCGCCGCGTCGCACAGCGCGCGCGCTTCGGCGTCCGTCACCGCCGCCATAATGACAAGAATGCAATCGGCACCCCAGGCGCGTGCTTCCGCCACCTGATAGGGCTCGAACATGAAATCCTTGCGCAGGGCTGGCAGGGCTGTGGCCGCACGGGCTGCGGTCAGATACTCTGGCGCGCCCTGAAACGATGGTGTATCGGTCAGAACGGAAAGGCACGCCGCGCCACCGGCCTCATAGGCCCGTGCCAACGCTGGCGGATCGAAATCGGCCCGGATCAGCCCTTTTGATGGACTGGCTTTCTTGATCTCCGCAATCAGGCCGAATTGACCCTGGTTGCGCTTGGCCTCCAGGGCGGCACGAAAGCCGCGCACCGGCGCGGCGCGTTCGGCACGCGCTTCGATCTCCGATTGCGCAATGCGTGTCTTGGCGGCGGCGATTTCTTCACGCTTATAGGCCGCGATGCGGGAGAGGATGGTCACGCCCGCACCCCTTGCGTGCAGGCCCGAAGCTGTTCCAGTGCCTGCCTGGCCGCGCCGGAATCAATCGCCTCGGCGGCGGCGGCGATACCGTCGCGCAACTCTTCGGTCTTGCCGGCGACAACCAGCGCCGCGCCCGCGTTCAGCAGCACGATATCGCGGAACGGGCCTTCTTCCCCGTCCAGCAAATGATGAATGGCACGCGCGTTTTCCTCTGCCGTGCCGCCTTTCAATTGCGCCAGCGTCGCGGGCGGAAATCCATAGGCGCGTGCGTCCACCTGCTGCCGGGCATAGCGGCCATCCGCCAGCATCGCAGTATGCGTCGGTGCGGTGGTGGAAAGCTCGTCCATCCCGTCGCTGCCATGCACCACCCAGGCCGCTTCGGTGTCGAGTGCGGCCAGAACCTCCGCCACCGGCGAAACCCAGTCTTCGGAGAAGACACCGATCAATTGCCGCTTCACCCGCGCCGGGTTGGAGAGCGGGCCCAGCAGGTTGAAGATGGTGCGGAATCCCAGGGCGCGGCGCACCGGCCCGACATGCTTCATCGCCGGGTGGTAGCTCTGGGCGAACAGGAAACAGAGGTTGGCCTCGGCAAGGGCGCGTTCGGCCACCGCGGGCGGCACGTCGATGGTGATGCCAAGCGCCTCCAGAACATCAGCCGCGCCGGTGCGGGACGACATATTGCGGTTGCCGTGCTTCGCCACCGGCACACCGCAGCCCGCCACCACGAAGGAGGCGGCGGTGGAGACGTTCAGCGTGCCATGCCCGTCGCCGCCAGTCCCGCACATGTCGATGGCGCCGGGGGGGGCCTTGATGCTCAGCATCGCGCCGCGCATCGCTTGCACGGCGCCGGTGATTTCCGCGATGGTGGGTTTGCGGATCGCCAGCGCGGTGAGAAGCGCCGCCATCTGCATCTCCGGCACCGTGCCGCGCATGATGGCGGAAAAGGCGCCCGTAGACTCTTCGGCGCTGAGTGTTTCACCACCGGCAATGCGTTTCAGGAAACCGGTGAATGTTGTCTCGCTGCTCATGCCGGCTGGCGGGCGAATTCCCGCGCGATGTCGAGGAAGTTTTTCAGGATGGCATGGCCGTGTTCGGAGGCGATGCTCTCCGGATGGAACTGCACCCCATGCACCGGATGGGTCTTGTGCATCACGCCCATGATCACGCCGTCATCCGATTGTGCCGTCTGTTCCAGCACTGGCGGCAGGCTTTCGGGTGCGATGGTCAGCGAGTGATAGCGCGTTGCTTCGAAATCATTGTTCAGGCCGCGGAAAACACTTTTGCCGGTGTGGTGCATCCGGCTCAACTTGCCATGCATCGGCTCTGGCGCGCGGACGATCCGCCCGCCATAGGCCTGCCCGATCGCCTGGTGGCCCAGGCACACCCCCAGAATCGGAATCCGGCCATTGGCCTCGCGAATCAGATCGAGGCAGATACCGGCCTGGTCGGGGTAGCAGGGCCCCGGCGACAGCACGATGGCCTCCGCGCCCATGGACAGCGCGTCGCGCACGCTGATGCCGTCATTGCGCTGGACACGCACCTCCGCGCCCAATTCCCCCAGATAGTGGAACAGGTTGTAGGTGAAGCTGTCATAATTATCGATCAGCAGAAGCACGGCCTAACTCGTTGAAAAGCAATATTCTTCCCCGCCGTTCGGCCGGGCCGCCTTCGATAGCACATTTTCACCCCCCGCTGCATAGCGCCCCTTCGCCCCATTGGGCGGCATGCAGGGCCGGGGGCCGCGGCCGCGCTATTGGCATGGTCCGTGTCAAAAATTCTGACACCATTCTCAGTCGCGAAGCGAGATTCTGTAAGTGCCGCTGACAACGCCGGATTTTGTTGGCGCAAATCCCGGAATGGTACAGATTTTGCTACTTCTGATATTGTCTGGATACGACATTCAACGCGAATCGATTCGTTTGGGCACTGCACCAGATCGGTTGTCCTCACGAAAGCTGGGGGTTTTGAACATGACTTCGGAATTGGAGATGGCATCGGCCGGGAATGCGGCCGGTTTGGGCGCGCGTGCGGCTGTGATTGCGGGTGGTTTCGCGCTGGCGATGCTGACGGCCGTGGTACAGCCTGCTTACGCGAGCTTTGTTGATTACAGCATTCGCGGCACGCCAACGATCAATCAGACCGCCACGCAGACGGAATTCATTATCGTCAACAGCGGGGATAAGGCCGCGCTGGGCTCGAACGACATCAACGGCACCAAACTGGGCGACATTGCCAATCTGCATATCGACCGGCTGGATGATGTATCGCGCTTTGCGGCGGGCAGCGGGCCTGCGGTCGCGCCCTATCTCAATTTCTGGATCACGGACGGGACACATTTCGCCGTTGTCGCCAACGAACCGTCGAACCCGGGTTTCCAGACCCTATACAACAACGGCTACGATCTCAGCTTCGCCGACCTCTCGGACAAGGTGGCCAAGATTTATGAGAACAGCGATACGTCGTGGCTGCCGAATGGTGGTGTCGGGCTGACGTTTGCCGATCTGGCCGATTACGTGATCATGGCGCCGTCGAATGCCGATTTGTTGACCGGCTGGTCCGGTCTGGGGAGCGGCGCGCCGCGGGACGCCAGCAACAACGCGTATGGTGTGAACTGGGTGTTCGGCGACACGCTGTCCAATTATGTCTCGGGCGATCCCGGTTACATCGTCGCCAACGCCAGTGTTACGGCCAACGCGGTGCCGGAGCCCATGACCATGGCGCTGTTCGGCGCGGGCCTGTTGGGCCTTGGCGCGATGCGTCGCCGCCGCACGGCGTAAACGGCTCGATTAACTGGGCGTGCCTCTTTTGCCCTGACTAGGCCGCCTTCGGGCGGCCTTTTTTTCGCGATGCGATGAATGGTATTTGCGTAAATCTGTATACGCTTTGTTTACCGTAAGTGCCCAAGCCCACTCGAAAAATTAAGGACTCTGCGTGTTCATTCGCGGGCGATGTCGAACTCCTCGTCCATGCGCCCTCATAGCGCCCGCCCGTCCTTCTTCGCACTGCATATCATCCTCGGTATGGCAGTGTGCTTTCTGATTGGCTTCATTGCCTCTGTGGCCTGGGCTTCGGGCACAGAAGCGGGCGCCACACCTGCGCTGCGGTCCAGCCTGTTCGATTATTTTCCGGCTCGCCCCTCGCTGCGCAGCGATACCGGCAGTGGCATCGCCCCGCGCGGTCCCGCCATTGCCATTGTGATTGACGATCTGGGCAGCAGCGAAGCGCGCACCCGCCGCGCCATGGCGCTGCCATCAGCCGTAACGCTGTCCTTCCTGCCATATCCGGTGGCCACCCCCGCACTGGCCGCGGAAGCTGCCCGCGATGGCCATGAGATTCTGGTTCACGTGCCGATGCAGCCGCTCAGCGCCCGGCACAATCCGGGTCCGATGGCGCTGAAGGTGGGGCAGTCGCCGGAAGAAATCACCCGCCGCCTGCTATGGGCGCTGTCGCGCGTTCCCGATCATAAGGGTGTCAACAATCATGAGGGCAGCCGCTTCACGCTCGACCGCGCGGCGCTTGAGCCCGTGATGCAGACGCTGGCGGAGAAAAACCTGTTCTTCCTCGATTCCCGCACCATTGGTCATTCCAAGGCCAGCCTTGTCGCGCGCGCCTATGATGTGCCGACTGCCGGACGCGACGTTTTTCTGGACGACACCATTTCCGCGTCCGCGGTCGCCCGCGAACTTGGCAATCTGGAACGGCAGGCGCGCAAACACGGCATTGCCATCGCCATCGGCCACCCGCATGACGTGACGATGGCCGCGCTGGAACGCTGGACGGCGGCGGTTGCGGAAAAGGGCTTCACGCTGGTACCGGTCAGCACCGCCATTCGCATGGAAGAGGCCCGGCCGACCGCCAGCGCCGCCCTTCTGCCCAGCGGTAGCTGAGACAAAGAGAATTATTGGCCCTTGCCGCTTCGCACGGCATAGCGCACCGCTTCTTCCGCGGCCGATAGCAGGGCCTTCGCCTTGTTGACCGTCTCTTCGTACTCGGCCTGCGGCACACTGTCGGCCACCACGCCGCCACCGGCCTGCACATACATCACGCCGTCTTTCACGACTGCGGTGCGCAGGACGATACAGGTATCCATCGTGCCATTGGCCGCGAAATAGCCCACCGCACCGGCATAGACTGCGCCGCGCTTGTGCTTCTCGAATTCGTCGATGATTTCCATGGCGCGGATTTTCGGTGCGCCGGAAAGCGTGCCGGCCGGAAGCCCCGCCGACAGCGCATCGATCGCGTCCAGCCCCTCGCGCAACCGCCCCTCCACATTGGAGACGAGGTGCATCACATGGCTGTAGCGTTCGATGAAGAATTGCCCGGTCACCTCAACGCTGCCGGTTTCGGAAACCCGGCCGACATCGTTGCGCCCGAGGTCGAGCAGCATCAGATGTTCGGCCCGCTCCTTCGGATCGGCCATCAACTCGCTGGCCAGTGCTTCATCCTGTTCCGGTGTTGCGCCGCGTTTGCGGGTGCCTGCGATCGGGCGGATGGTCACTTTGCCGTCGCGCAGGCGCACCAGAATTTCCGGGCTCGACCCGACAATCGAAAAGCCGCCGAAGGCGAGGTGATAGAGGAAGGGCGAGGGGTTCAGCCGCCTCAGCGCGCGATACAGTGCGAATGGCTGCAGGGTAAAGGGCCGCTGAAAACGCTGGCTCGGCACCACCTGAAAAATATCGCCCGCGCGGATGTATTCCTTCGCCCGCTCCACAATGGCGAGATAATCGGCATGGCTGGTGTTGGATTCGATGGCGCTGTTCAGCGGCAAATCTGTTGGCGGCGCCGGTGTTGCCGGAATTGGCCGCTCCAGATCCGAAACCGTATCGTTGATGCGCTCCTGTGCGCGGGCATAGGCCGCGCGCGCATTCACGCCGGCTTGCGGCCACACCGGTGCAACCACGATGATCTCGTCGCGCACCGTATCGAAGATCGCGACGATGGTCGGGCGGATCAGAATGGCATCCGGCAGGTTCAGCGGATCGGGTGGCGGCGGGCCCAGCTTCTCGATCTGCCGCACCATGTCGTAGCCCAGATAGCCGAACAGCCCCACCGCCATCGGCGGCAGTTCTGCCGGCAAGTCCATCCGCGTTTCGGCCAGCAGAAGCCTGAGCGATTCTAGCGGCCGCTCCGTATGGTCGGCCGCGACGAACGCATCGGCATCGGCGCGTGCATTGCGGTTGATCTCCGCCCTGCCGTCGCGGCAGCGCCAGATCAGATCGGGCTTGAGCCCGATGATGGAATAGCGGCCGCGCGCCTCTCCGCCCTGTACGCTCTCGAACAGGAAAGAATTGTCCCGGCCTTCGCCCAGTTTCAGAAAGGCGGAAACCGGCGTTTCCAGATCGGCGATCAGCCGTGTGTAAACCGCCTGCGGACGGCCAGCGTCATAGGCGCGCTGAAAGGCGTCGAATTCAGGGTGCGTTGCCATCGATCGCTCACGATCCCTCGGACCCTACGACGCTGTTGACCATGTCGGGGTAGATTTTGCTGCCCTGCTTCTTTTCCGCGGCTGCGGCCAGCGACATCACCAGATCGTTCGCCATTGTGGAGCTGATGCCGTTTACGCCGGAGCGGTAGGCCGGATTGTCCAGCGGCGGGGCAGGGTGAACCACACCGGTCGTGCGCGCGATGATATAGGCGTCGCCGCTCGCCGCCGGTGCATAGACCACCGTGCCGGATGGTTTCGCGAACAGCTTCTGCAACAGCGCGGGCGACAGCACCTTGCTCTGCGTGCCGCGTTGCAGGGCACCGCTGGCCTCGACCTTCACACCGGCTTCCTTGGCGATGGCGTCCAGCGAATTGTCCTTCTGGGCCTTTTCGGCAAGGCTTGCAGCCTTCTTTTCCAATGCTTCGTCACGCGCGCGCGCCGTCCATTCCTCTGTCGCCTGCGCCCGCACGGCATCCAGCGGTTTTGGCTCCGGCGGCGTCACGCCGACCACCTTCACGGCGTAATAATTGCCAAGCTTGGTCTGAAAGGGCTCACCTTCTTCGCCCACTTCCGCCTTGAAAATCTGCTCCATCAGCTCGGGATCGTCGAACAGATCGGCCTTCTTGCCGTCCGGCATCAACCCGCTTTTGTCGACGGCGGCAATGTGCACCACCTTCATGCCCGCTTTTTTCGCCGCTTCCTGAATGGTGAAGCCGCTGTCCACCGCATCCTGATAAGCGTTGGCCACGTCGATCAGCTTGCCGCCCGCGAGTTGTTTCAAAAGATCGGCTTTCAATTCATCCTTCACCGTATCGAACGGCTTGCTGCTGCCCGGCGTGATCTTCGTCACCTTCATCATCACCCATCCGAACGGGCCTTTGACCGGCGCGGTTACGCCGCCATCGGCAACCGCGAACACCGCATCGCCGCGTGCCTTGTCGAGATCGGCTTTGGTCAGGGTGCCGATGGAAAGCTCATTCGGCTTCATCCCGGCTGCGGTTGCGGCATCGGCAAAGCTGCCACCGGACGTGATCTTTCCATATGCGGCCTTGGCGGCGGCTTCATTCTTGAAGTTGATCTGCTCCACATCGCGCTTTTCCGGCACGACATAGGTGGCCTTCTTCGCGTCGTAGGCGTCGTGCAATTGCTTGTCGGTCACGCTCAGGCCGCCCATCACATCGGCCGGTGCGATACCGGCGACGGTGACCTCGCGATATTCGGGGGTGGAGAACGCGGCCTGATGTGCCTTCACATAGGCTTTCAACTGGTCATCGGTCGGGGCTGCAACGGTGCCTGCCTGCGCCGGCGGTAGAATGATGTAATTGGCCGCGCGATATTCCTCCTGATAGGCGAACAGCGCGGAGCTATAGCCCTCGGGCATCGCGAATTTGTCCGTCACCGCCTGCACAAGCTGGCTGCGTGACGTGTCGGCCCGCACCGCCTCGATGAAGCTCTGCTCGGTAAAGCCTGCTTCGTTGATGGCGCGGGCGAAAGTTGCCTTGTCGAAGGTGCCAAGCGGCCCGCGGAACGCCTGCATATTCTTGATCTGGCTGCTGACGGCGTCGTCGCTTGCCGTCAGGCCCAGCTTGCGCACCAGATTGTCCAGTGCGGCGCGCGTGATCATCCGTTGCAGCACCTCATCGCCCAGCCCCATGGTCCGCGCCATTTCGGGGGTGATGTCGGTGCCGGTCTGGGCGCTCTGCGCACGGATCTCGTTGCGGTATTCGCGCTGGAACTGTTCCTGCGGGATGGAGACATCGCCCACGGTCGCCACCGTGGTTTCGGTCCGGCCCTGGAAAATGTCGCCGATGCCCCAGAACGCGAAGGCCAGCGCCAGCATTCCCATCAGGATGGTGGCGAACCAGGACTTCGAAAGATCACGCATTTGCTGGAGCATGAGACAAACCTGAACGTGGCGGTGAAAGGCGGCGGATGATAGGGAGGGGTCATATGTGTCGCAAGGCTGGGATCGAACCAAGATGCGTCAATTGATCGCCGGAAACTGGAAAATGAACGGCACCCGCGCCGATTTGAAGGAATTGGCGGCGTTGCGGGTGGCGTTGGCCGGAAATCCGCCCGGGGCCGACGTTCTGATCTGCCCGCCGGCCACGCTGATCGCACCGGCCTTCGCGGCGATCGCGGGGGAGTTCGCGCTGGGCGGGCAGGATTGCCATGCGCAAGCGTCGGGCGCCTTCACCGGCGATATAAGTGCCGAGATGCTGAAGGATGCCGGTGCCAGCGCCGTGATTCTGGGCCATTCCGAACGCCGCCGCTATTACGCGGAAACCGATGCCGCCGTCGCCGCCAAGGCCAGGGCTGCCTGGCGTGCCGGCCTGACCGCCATCGTCTGCATTGGCGAGACGGAGGGGGAGCGCGTTGCGGGCAAGGCACTTTCAATCTGTGAAGGCCAGCTTGTCGGCAGCGTGCCGGAGGATGCGGTGCTGGCCCGGCTTGCCATTGCTTATGAGCCGGTCTGGGCCATCGGCACCGGCCGCACCCCGACCGAGGCCGACATTGCCGAGGTGCATGGTCACATCCGCCGCTGCCTTTTGTCCCGTTTCGGGGCAGGTGGGGCCGCGTTGCGCATTCTTTATGGCGGTTCGGTAAATCCGGGAAATGCGGCCGCGATTCTGCGGGTGGGCGATGTCGGCGGTGCGCTGGTCGGCGGTGCAAGCCTGAAAGCCGCGGATTTCCTGCAGATTATCGCTGCCGCGCCCGCTGCCTGATCGCGCGTTTTTCGCGTCCGGTGTGTGGAGTATTGGGGCCATCCTTCGTTAACCCGCCCATGCCACATTGGCCTGGGTAATGGGTAAAAGGACAGGCAGCGGAAATGTCCCGCCTTTCCTACGATAACGCCGAAACGCTTGTGTACGATCCGGTTTCTGCCAATCGTACGCAGACGCGGGCGGCCCTCTATACGCTGGGCTTCCGGCGGATCGAATCCGTGGCCAGCCTCGATGCGTTCGCATCCGCTTTGCAGAAGCGTTCGCCGGATCTCGCACTATGCGAGGCGCAGGGTGCCGAAGCCGAATTGTGCGACCTCATTCAAAAAGTGCGGCTTGGCGGCAGCTACAATCCCTTCATCGTGATCATCGTCACGGCGTGGGAAAAATCGAACACACTGGCCGGCCGCGTGATCAATTCGGGTGCGGACGATCTTCTGTTGCGCCCCTATTCGGTCTCGGCCCTGGGCCAGCGCATCAAGACCCACACGGAAAAGCGCAAGGGCTTCGTCATCACCACCGATTATGTCGGCCCCGACCGCCGCCGCGACGAGAACCGCCCTTCGGAAGTTGAACTATTCTCCCCGCCCAATTCCCTGCAGATGAAGGCGCAGGATGGCATGGCCGACGAAGATGTCGCCAGCCGGATGGAGGCAGAGCTGCGCCGTGCGCGCGAAATCTTCAGCGCCGAAAAGCTCCGCCGCGATGCGTTCCAGATCTGCATCCTGTGGCGCTTGCTGCAAAGTTATCTGCCATCCAGCCCGAAATATGAGGCGGATGCGAAGCGGCTGGGGGAACTGGCGGAAAGCGTGGCCGAACGCTGTGCCGGCACGGGCTATGCCTCTGCCATCGACTGGTGCGAACATGCCAAAAGCGCCATCGAAGGGCTTCTGGCCGGGGTGGACCGCAACGCGGCCATGCACCTTCTCGGGCACGCCGTCATTCATATCGATCAGGTCTTTGCTCCCGGCATCGAAGAGGGCGAACGCCTGCGCCGGATCGATGCGACGGTCGAAAGCATCTATGTCCGCACCGCCACGGAACTCGCCAGTTAGGGCCGGGTAGCCGGATAGTAGCCTGAAGTAGCCGTCTGGTAGCCAAAGTGTTGCAGCAGGGGCGTCTTCCCGCTATCACCCGCCCGGAAAGGACCGCCCCTCATGCAGACCCTCCTGATTGTCCTGCAATTGTTCGTCTCGATCGCGCTTGTCGTGGTCGTGCTGCTGCAACGGTCGGAAGGCGGCGCGCTGGGCATCGGCGGGGGCGGCGGCGGCGGTGGAATGGGCGGCATTTTCGGCCCCCGTGGCGCGGCCGATACCCTGACCCGCACGACCATGATCCTTGCCGTGGTGTTTTTCGCCACCAGCATCGGCCTGACGCTTTATTCCCTCCATGGCGGAACCGGCACCAGGTCCATCCTTGATTCGCCAACTCCGGCGCCGGTTACGGCACCGGCCAAACCCGCACCGCAGACCCCCGCCGTTCCGAAGCCGCAATAAACCCTTATCGGCGAACCGGTTAGCGGCTATCGCTGAGTTCTTTCCTTAACCTGTGCGCGCTGTTCATTTTGCGCTTGAGTGGGCGCGCGCCTTACGACATGGTGGCCTTCCATGGCGCGATTGATCTTCATCACTGGCGGCGTGGTCTCCTCACTTGGGAAGGGTCTGGCCTCGGCCGCCCTCGGCGCGTTGCTTCAGGCGCGCGGCTATAAGGTGCGGCTGCGCAAGCTTGACCCCTATCTCAATGTCGACCCCGGAACGATGAGTCCGTTCCAGCATGGGGAGGTCTATGTCACCGATGACGGGGCCGAAACCGACCTCGATCTCGGGCATTACGAACGCTTCACCGGCGTCTCCTCCGCCCAGTCCGACAATGTGACCGCGGGGCGGATTTACCAGACCGTGATTTCGCGGGAACGGCGCGGCGGCTATCTCGGCCGCACGGTGCAGGTCATCCCCCACGTCACCGATGCGATCAAGGAATTCGTCATGGCCGATACCGGCGATGTCGATTTCCTGTTGTGCGAAATCGGCGGCACGGTGGGCGACATCGAAGGGTTGCCGTTTTTTGAGGCTATCCGCCAACTCGGCAACGAGCTGGGGCGGGATCGCACCTGTTTCGTCCATCTGACGCTGGTGCCCTATATCGAAACCGCGGGCGAACTGAAGACCAAGCCGACCCAGCATTCGGTGCGCGAGTTGCGCGCCATCGGCATTCAGCCCGATGTGCTGCTCTGCCGTTCGCATCACGCCATCCCGGAGGATGAGCGGCGCAAGATCGCACTGTTCTGCAATGTGCGCCCGGAATGCGTGATCCCGGCGCTCGACCTTTCCACCATTTATGAAGCGCCGTCGCATTACCACCATGCGGGTTTCGACACCCAGGTCCTGCGCGTGTTCGGGATCGATGCCCCGCCGCCGGACCTCACCAGATGGGATTCGATTGTCAGCCATCTGAAAAATCCGGAAGGCGAGGTCAGGATCGCCGTCATTGGCAAATACATTCAGGTCAAGGATTCCTACAAATCACTGTCGGAGGCGCTGACGCACGGCGGCATCGCCAACAATGTCCGCGTGCACATGGACTGGATCGACAGCGAGATTTTCGATCGCGACGATGCCGCGGTCTATCTCGAAAATGTCCACGGTATCCTGGTGCCCGGCGGTTTTGGCGAGCGTGGCACCGAAGGCAAAATCCGTGCGGTGCAGTTCGCGCGGGAGCGCAAGGTGCCGTTCTTCGGCATCTGCTACGGCCTGCACATGGCGGTGATCGAGGCTGCGCGCAATCTCGCGGGGCTGGAAGGGGCGGGCACGACCGAAAACGGCAGCCCGCGCCATCCCGTGATCGCACTGATGACGGAATGGGCCAAGGGCAACCAGGTCGAAACCCGCGATGAGTCCGGCGACATGGGCGGCACGATGCGGCTTGGCGCTTATCCCGCGGCGCTGACGCCGGGCAGCCATGTGGCAGAGGTTTATGGCACCACCGAAATCAGCGAGCGTCACCGCCACCGCTACGAGGTGAATGTCGGCTACACCCGCCAGTTGGCGGAGCATGGGTTGGTGGTGTCAGGCTGGTCGCCGGATGGCCGCCTGCCGGAGATTATGGAGATCGCCGATCATCCCTGGTTCATCGGGGTTCAGTTCCATCCCGAATTGAAATCGCGCCCCTTCGCACCGCACCCGCTGTTCACCTCTTTCGTCGCGGCGGCGGTGCAGCAGTCCCGCCTGGTCTGAGCGAATTGCGCGCTATGCCGGGGCGACGGCCGGCATTCTGGTGCCCCCGCCTTTGCGCAACAGCCACAGGCCCAGCAGGCAAAGCGGCAGTGCGGCCAGCATCATCGTATAGGCGGCCGGGTAGCTGCCGAGGTAATCGCGCGCGAACCCGGCACCGGCCGATCCCAACGTCCCCAACGTAACGAAGGGCGTGATCAGCCCGTTGGCGCGGGCGAAATTGTCCGCGCCGAATCCTTTGGCCAGCATGGCCGCCACCAGCGGCATCAGGCCGCCGATCGCAAAGCCCATGACCGGCAGGTCGAGCAGCAGCACCATATAGTTGTCGGCGCGGGCCGCGACGATGCAGGTCAGCGCCACCACCGCAACCGTGCCGATCAAAAGCGGCAGATGCGCCACCCGGTCGGAGAGTGCGCCGAACACCAGCACCCCCGGCAGCGAGATCAGGCCGGTTACGGTGATGATCGTCGCCGTATAGGCGGCACCGTTGCCCATGTCGGCCAGGCTGAAGCCGAGGTTGAAATAAATCGCGTTGAACAGAAAATTCAGCGGCAGCACCGCGAACAACAGGCCCCAGAACACCCGGTTGCGCAGAATACCGCCCGCGTTCATGGTCGGTTGCGGTACTGTAACGTCGTCATTGGCGCTTTTTGCGATGGGCATTTCCCGGACCGCCAGCGCAATCAGCGGCACCAGCAGTAACACCAGAATTCCCATCTGGATTTCCACCGTCCGCCAGTCATAGCGGACCAGCAAAAGCCCGATCAGCGGCGGCAGGGTGAAGGAGCACATCGGTGCGCCTGCCGTCACGACGCCGATGGCAAGGCCGCGGTTCTCCTGAAACAGGCGCACGGCAAGAACCTGCGTGATCAGCGGTCCGCACAGCACGATGCCGGCCGCCAGCAACAGGGCATGGATCAGCGTGACCTGCCACATCGCGCTCGCGACGGAGATCAGGAACAGCGCCAGCGCGGTGAGAAGCACGCCCAGCAGCATCAGCGTCCGCACCCGGAACCGCCCCACCGCATAACCCGCGATCGGCGCCAGCACGCCCATGCCGATCTGGTTTAGCGTATTCGCGGTCATGACTTCGCCATGTCCGCTGCCGAAGGCGGTGATCCACTGCGGCGCCCACAGGTTGAAGGCCGGCAGGACAATGCCCCAGATCACCGTCGTGGTCGCGAGCGCGGCCACGATGACGACCCATCTCCTGAGCGTGCTCATCTGATTGCTCCCTGACACTTGTTTTTATGGTATTATTTTAGAAATCTGACCCGATGCGGGCTTGCTGGCAAGCGCATCCGGGGCGTGCAAGCTGTGCTTACCTGTGTGTCAGCGCGGGCCGTTCGGTGACATTTTGTCGGGCGTTATGGAATCAGGCGTTATGGAACTGCGTGCCGGGGTGTGCACGTATTTCGTGCGTGTGCCCGGGAAATGAGCACTACCGCAAGGCGGTTGCATCAATGTCAAATTTTTGTCGATTTTCCCGCACACAGTCTTATTCGCGCGGGTCAGTCTTTCTGGCAGCGTTGTGCCAAAGATGTTTGACGGTGAGCGCAAATACTGCTACTTATTGTATCGTATAGCGACCATATCGCAATCCGTGCCCGGTCTGTCTCGGGTTTCGGCGGTCAGGTTGCTGATTTGTCATGGAAATAGATGCCTGGCCGTATAATGCAGGAAATGATTTCCTCCATCGGCCGGCTCCTTGCCTGAGGAGTGTGGAATGGCCGCGAGTTCGAAAAGCCAGAAGAAAAAACGTGGTGCCGTTGCACTGAGCCAGCGGGAATATGAATCGCTGGCGGAGTTCCGCTATGCCCTGCGCCAGTTTCTGGCCTTCAGCAAGAATGCTGCTGCGCGCGTCGGGCTCGCCCCGCAACAGCATCAGGCGCTGCTTGTCATCAAGGGGTTCCGCGGCGACGCCCCGCCGACCATCGGCGATCTCGCGAAGCGGATGGCGGTCCGCCATCACAGCGCGGTCGGGCTGGTGGACCGGCTTGTGGCGGCCGGCCTTGCCGTGCGCGTGAGCGATACTGCGGACAAGCGCCGCGTTTCGCTCAAACTGACCAGGAAAGCGGAAAACGCCCTGGCGCAGTTGAGCGCCGCGAACCATAGCGAGTTGAAGCGGCTTTCCCCGCTGATCCGCCCGCTTCTGGCGCAGATCGAAAGCGACTGAATCAGCGCAGGTCTGTCTGCGTCCGCGCCCATGCCGCGCGATCTGGCCTGTATCTGATTGCGCGGGCCTGATCGTTCGCTGGCCGGTGGGGGCGTTTTCAACCGGCCGCGGTTGGGGTAGGTACGCGCATGGACATGCCCCCCAATCCGGCCGTCCGTGCCGGCACGACCGAATTCGGCAATGACAGACCGCTGGCGATCATTGCCGGGCCCTGTCAGCTTGAAAGCCGGGCGCACGCGCTCGAAATGGCATCGGCGCTGAAGGAAATCGCAGCAAAGGCCGGCGTCGGGTTGGTCTACAAGACCAGTTTCGACAAGGCCAACCGCACCAGCCTTTCCGGCGTGCGCGGGCTGGGGCTGGAACAATCGCTGCCGGTCTTTGCCGAAATCCGCGAAAGCCTCGGCCTGCCGGTGCTGACCGACATCCATGAGCGCGAGCAATGCGCCCTTGTCGCGCCCGTCGTCGATATTCTGCAGATACCCGCCTTTCTCTGCCGCCAGACCGATTTGCTGGTGGCCGCCGCGCAAACCGGCAAGGTGGTCAATGTGAAGAAGGGCCAGTTCCTTGCCCCGTGGGACATGAAGAACGTCATCGCCAAGGTAACAAGCGCGGGCAATCCGAATGTTCTGGTCACCGAACGCGGCGCCAGCTTCGGCTACAACACGCTGGTGGTCGACATCACCGGCCTGCCGGAAATGGCGAAGTTCGGTGCCCCGGTGGTGATCGATGCGACGCATGCGGTGCAGAAGCCGGGCGGGCAGGGCACCTCATCCGGCGGCAACCGGGAGATGGCACCCTATATCGCGCGCGCCGCCGTCGCTGCGGGTGTGGCGGGCGTGTTCATGGAAACCCATCAGGACCCGGATAATGCGCCGTCCGATGGCCCGAACATGCTCCACCTGAAGGATGTCCCGGCACTTCTCGTCGATCTTGTTGCAATCGACCGGATCGTGAAGCGGCGGCCTGTCTGACTTAGGCCGCGTTCACCGCCATCCACGTCGCGACAAGGCCGTAGATCGCCAGCAACAGCAGCAGAATCTGGCACGCAGCCGCGATGCCGAAACCAAGTTCGCGTTTCTCGGGCGCATCCATATAACCCCGCATGTAGAGCGCGCGCCCGATCACCCATGCCAGCCCGATCAACGCCGGCAGCCAGGCCAGCGCATGAAAATAGATCGTCGCCAGCCACAGCAGCGCGAAAAAGATGGGCAGGGCTTCAAGCGTGTTCTGCTGCACGCGGAAGGCGCGCTCGAACTCCGGGTGGCCGGATATGGCAGGCGCCTTGATGTTGTGGCGGCCGCGCATCTGGCCCACCTTGATGCCCATGTAGAAATAAAGGATCACGGCAAGGATCGTGACGGCGGCCGAAAGAAGCCCGCCCAATGTGGCAAAGACCGGCATAATGTTTCCCCTCTGTCCGCCTGAATTCGGCGGTGCGCGTTTATACCATTGCTGCGCCTCCGGCGGCAGCGGTTTGCCGTGTGACCGGGTTCCGGCTTGAAGGCGGCCGCGCCATCGCCTAGAACCGGGCGCCATTGCGCAATTTTCTTTCGGGGCCGAACATGACCGCCATCGTCGATATCACCGCTCGCGAGATTCTGGACAGCCGTGGCAACCCCACGGTGGAGGTGGATGTGCTGCTGGAAGACGGCAGCTTCGGCCGCGCCGCCGTGCCGTCCGGTGCTTCCACCGGCACGCGCGAGGCGGTGGAACTGCGTGATGGCGGTGAACGCTATGGCGGCAAGGGTGTCGAAAACGCTGTCGCAGCCGTGAACACCGAAATCTTCGATATTCTGTGCGGCCTCGATGCGGAGGAACAACTGCGCATCGACCGCATGATGTGTGGGCTGGACGGCACGCCGAACAAATCGCGCCTCGGCGCCAACGCCATTCTCGGCGTCTCGCTCGCGGTGGCCAAGGCGGCGGCGGAAAGTGCCGGTATGCCGCTTTACCGCTACATCGGCGGTCCGCGCGCGGCGACGCTGCCGGTGCCGATGATGAACATCCTGAACGGTGGCGTGCATGCCGACAATCCGATCGACTTTCAGGAATTCATGATCATGCCGGTCGGCGCGCCCAGCTTTCGCGAAGGACTGCGCATGGGGGCGGAAATCTTTCATGTGCTGAAGGGCGCGTTGAAGGATGCCGGGCATAACACCAATGTCGGCGACGAAGGCGGCTTTGCCCCCAATCTGAAAAGCGCGGACGAGGCGCTGTCGTTCGTCACCCGCGCCATCGAAAAAGCGGGTTACAAACCGGGCGAAGATGTATTCCTCGCGCTCGATCCCGCATCCAGCGAGTTCTTCAAGGACGGCAAATATGCGCTGGAGGGGGAAGGCCGCACCCTCGATTCCGCCGGCATGGTGAAGGTCTATGAGGACCTTTGTTCGCGCTATCCCATCATCTCGATCGAAGATGGCATGGCCGAAAACGATTGGGAAGGCTGGGCCGCCCTGACCGCCGCGCTGGGCAAGACCGTGCAACTGGTTGGCGACGATGTGTTCGTGACCAATGCGGAAATTCTTAGGCGCGGCATTGCCGAAGGTGTCGCCAACGCCATCCTGGTCAAGGTCAACCAGATCGGCAGTCTGAGCGAGACGCTGGACGCGGTTGAAACCGCCCATCGTGCCGCCTATCGCGCGGTGATGTCCCATCGTTCGGGCGAGACCGAGGATTCGACCATTGCCGATCTCGCGGTCGCGACGAACTGCGGCCAGATCAAAACCGGCTCGCTTGCCCGTTCCGACCGGCTGGCGAAATACAATCAGTTGCTTCGGATCGAGGAGCAGTTGAGCGATCTCGCCGTCTATGCCGGCCGTTCGGTATTGCGCGGCTGACCACCTGTCATCTTGACGGGGACTGCCCGGCGTGATTCGTTGTGCGCCATGCGAATCCGGCGAAGTGTAACGCGGTTTTTTGGCGGTTTGATCATTCCGGCGATCTCTGCCGTCGTGATCGGCTACTTCACCTATTACACCGTCTGGGGTTCGCGCGGCGCGCTGGAATTGTCTACCACCGACACGCGCCTGGCGATGCGCAAGGAACTTCTCACCGATCTGCGTGACCAGCGGCAACGGCTGCAGCACCGTATCTCGTTGCTGGAACCGGGCTCCGTCGATCCCGATCTTGTTCAGGAACTCGCGCGCGGGCAATTGATGGATGGCGGGCCGGGACAGGTCGCCGTTCCGCGCAACACGCACTAAATCGTATAGAGGGGCGCGCGCGGACTGTTGGCCGGTTGGGCTGACAATGACAAGGCGTCATACTTGCCAAATGCGCGCGCGCTTGCGAGAACCGGAAGGCAACCGGCGAGAACGGATATGGCTGAGGCAGCACAGAAAATTGACGGGAACACAACGCTGGATCCAGCCGGATCCGAAGAGTTGAAGACCTTCTATTCCGACATGCTGCTGATCCGCCGGTTCGAGGAAAAAGCGGGCCAGCTTTACGGCATGGGGCTGATCGGTGGCTTCTGCCATCTCTACATCGGGCAGGAGGCGGTCGTGGTCGGCATCCAGGCGGATGCCGGACCGAACGATGCCGTCATCACCGCCTATCGCGATCATGGCCATATGCTCGCCTGTGGCATGGACCCCAAGGGGGTCATGGCGGAATTGACCGGTCGCGCCGCCGGTTATTCCAGGGGCAAGGGCGGCTCCATGCACATGTTCTCGAAAGAGAAGCGTTTCTACGGCGGCCACGGCATTGTCGGGGCACAGGTTCCGCTTGGTACCGGGCTTGCGTTTGCCAGCCGCTATCGCGGCGACGGCGGGATTTGCTTCACCTATTTCGGCGACGGCGCCGCCAATCAGGGTCAGGTGTACGAAGCCTTCAACATGGCGGAGCTTTGGAAGCTGCCGGTCGTCTACATCATCGAGAACAATCAATATGCGATGGGCACCAGCGTCGAACGCTCCAGCGCGGTGCGCGATCTCTACAGGCGCGGCGCCTCGTTCAACATTCCGGGCGAGGAAGTGGACGGGATGGACGTGCTGGCCGTGCGCGATGCCGGGCGCAAGGCGGCGGACTGGTGCCGGGCCGGCAAGGGGCCGATCATTCTGGAAATGAAGACCTACCGCTATCGCGGCCACTCGATGTCGGACCCCGCGAAATATCGCACGCGGGAAGAGGTTCAGACCGTGCGCGAAAAGCGTGACCCGATCGAACATCTGGGTCAGCGCATGATCGCCGCCGGCATTGCCAGCGAAGAAGATTTGAAGGCAATCGACAAGAAAACCCGCCAGATTGTGAATACCGCGGCGGAATTCGCCACCGAAAGTCCGGAGCCCAGCCCGGATGAGCTGTACACGGACGTTTACGCCTGATGGCCACCGATATTCTTATGCCCGCCCTCTCACCCACCATGGAAGAGGGCAAACTCGCAAAATGGCTCGTCAAGGAAGGCGATGAGGTTCACTCCGGCGACATCCTCGCGGAGATCGAAACCGACAAGGCCACCATGGAATTCGAGGCGGTGGACGAGGGCCGTATCGGAAAACTGCTGGTGGCCGAAGGTGCTGAGGGCGTGAAGGTCAATCAGCCCATCGCTACTTTGTTGCAGGATGGTGAGAGTGCGGATGCGAAACCCGCCGCTGCGCCAGCCTCGGCGAAAGAGCCGAAACCGCAAAACGAATCTGCTGGCGGGGCCACAGCCAAGCCAGAGAAGACTGCGCCCAAGCCACAGGCGCCATCTGCCGAAACCCTTGCCGATCCGGAAATTCCCCAGGGCACCGAAATGGTCACCATGACGGTGCGCGAAGCCCTGCGCGATGCGATGGCCGAGGAAATGCGCCGCGACGAAAGCGTGTTCCTGATGGGCGAGGAGGTGGCGCAATACCAGGGCGCCTACAAGGTCAGCCAGGGTTTGCTGGAAGAATTCGGCGATCGCCGCGTGATCGATACGCCGATCACGGAACATGGCTTCACCGGGCTTGGCGTCGGTGCGGGCTTTGCCGGGTTGAGACCGATTGTCGAATTCATGACCTGGAACTTCGCCATGCAGGCGATCGACCAGATCATCAATTCCGCCGCCAAGACGCGTTACATGTCCGGCGGGCAGATGGATTGCGCCATCGTCTTCCGCGGCCCCAATGGTGCGGCCGCGCGTGTCGCCGCCCAGCACAGCCAGGATTACTCGTCATGGTACGCGCATATTCCGGGCGTGAAGGTGATCTCGCCCTATTTCGCGGCTGATGCAAAAGGGTTGCTGAAAGCCGCGATCCGCGATCCCAATCCGGTGATCTTTCTTGAGAATGAAATTCTCTACGGCCGCTCTTTTCCGGTGCCGAAGCTCGATGATTTTGTGCTTCCCATTGGCAAAGCGCGCGTGGTGCGCGAAGGCCGCCACGTCACGCTGGTTTCGCATTCGATCGGCATGCACCTGATTCTGGAAGCTGCGGATATTCTGGCGCAGGAGGGGATTGAGGCGGAATTGATCGACCTGCGCACGCTTCGCCCGCTCGATACCGAAACCGTACTGGCTTCGGTGCGCAAGACCAACCGCATCGTCACGGTGGAGCAGGGCTGGCCTGTCTGCTCCATCGGCTCGGAAATCTGCTCGGTGGTGGCGAATGCGGCGTTCGATTATCTCGATGCACCGCCGACCAAGGTGAACGGTGCCGACGTTCCGATGCCTTATGCCGCCAACCTTGAAAAGCTCGCCCTGCCCACGGTGGATGATGTGGTCGCAGCCGCCAAGGCCGTCTGCTATCGGGAATGATACGATGGCGGTACAGGCGGTGAAGTGGAGGACGGGCGGCTGCCACTGCGGCGCGGTGCGGTTCGAGGTTGCGGCGCCGGATGAAATTGAGCTGATCGATTGCAATTGCTCGATCTGCAGCAAGACCGGCTATCTGCACCTGATCGTACCGAAAGCGAATTTCCGCCTGCTCAAAGGGCAGGACAAACTCACCGCTTACACGTTCAACACCGGTGCCGCGAAGCATCTGTTCTGTTCGGTTTGCGGCATCAAATCTTTTTACGTTCCGCGCTCCCATCCGGATGGTTATTCGGTCAATTTCCGTTGCCTTGATACTGCCGATTTTGCCTCCATCATCACGACGGAATTCGACGGGAAATATTGGGAAGCCAATGCGGGATCGTTGGCGCCACTGGAGGGCGAGCCATGACGACCAACATTCTCATGCCGGCCCTTTCGCCCACGATGGAGGAGGGCACACTCACCAAATGGCTGGTGAAGGAGGGTGATGAGGTTCACTCCGGCGACATTCTTGCGGAGATCGAAACCGACAAGGCCACCATGGAATTCGAGGCGGTGGACGAAGGCCGCATCGGGAAAATCCTGGTGCCGGAGGGGACGGAGGGTGTGAAGGTCAATCAGCCCATCGCCGTTCTGCTCGCCGAGGGGGAGGAGGCCGGCGCCGCCCCCGATATCGAAGCGGCGATGGCATCGATCAAAACCGCAGTCGATGAAGAAGCCAAAACGCCTGCAAAGCAACCCACCGGCTCGCCGCAGAAGGAGGTGCCAGATGCGCGTGGCGAATCTGGTGGGGGGGTAAAACCCGATAAGGCGCCACCGGAAACGGGTGGCGACGGCCAGCGCGTTTTCGCATCGCCGCTGGCCCGGCGCATCGCGGCGCAGAAGGGCATCGATCTCTCATCCCTTTCCGGGTCCGGTCCGCGTGGCCGCATCGTGAAAGCGGATGTGGAAGGCGCCAGGGTTTCTGCTACTCCCGCACAACCACGCGCCGCCGCTGCACCCTCTCCGGCGCCTGCGGGCACAAGCCTTGCCGGCATTGCACCGCTGCCGGATGCGCGCGCTTATTTCAAGCCGGACGATTACGAGGAAATTCCGCACGACTCGATGCGCAAGGCGATTGCGCGCCGCCTGACATCGGCAAAAACGCTGATGCCGCATTTCTATCTGACCGTCGATTGTCAGATCGATGAATTGCTGGCCGCGCGTGCGCGTTTGAATGCCGCCTCCCCGAAGGAAGGCGGTTACAAATTGTCGGTCAATGATTTTGTGGTGAAGGCGGCGGCCGGTGCGCTGATCCGCGTGCCGGAAGTCAACGCGAGCTGGACCGACAACGCCATCCTGCGTCACCGCCATGCTGATATCGGCGTTGCCGTCGCGCTCGACTTCGGTCTGATCACCCCCATCGTCTTCCATGCTGAGGAGAAAGGCCTTGCCACCATCTCGGCAGAGGTGAAAGCGCTGGCCGAACGGGCGCGGACGAAGAAGCTGAAACCGGCGGAGTTTGAGGGCGGCAGTTTCGCGATCTCCAATCTCGGCATGTACGGCATCCGCGATTTTACAGCGGTGATCAATCCGCCTCACGCCGCCATTCTCGCAGTCGGTGCGGGCGAGCAGCGTGCGGTGGTGCGCAACGGCAAGGTGGAAATCGCCACCGTGATGACTGTCACCATGTCCTGCGACCATCGCGTGATCGACGGTGCAACGGGTGCGCGCTTCCTTCAGGCGTTCAAACTCTTTGTCGAAGATCCGGCGGCCCTGCTGCTCTGATCCTTTCGCGCCGTATATTTCAGGACGAATTCCATGGCAGATGCTTTTGATGTTCTGGTAATCGGTTCGGGGCCTGCGGGTTATGTCTGTGCCATCCGCGCGGCCCAGTTGGGTCAGAAGGTGGCGATTGTCGAACGCGAACGCCTCGGCGGCATCTGTCTCAATTGGGGCTGCATCCCGACCAAGGCGCTGCTGCGATCCTCCGAAATCTGGCATCTGATGCAACGGCTGAATGAATTCGGTTTCAGCGCGGAAAATTTCAAGTTCGATCTGCCGAAAATCGTCGACCGCTCGCGGAAAGTGGCGCAGCAGCTTTCCAATGGCGTCGCCTTCCTGATGAAGAAGCACAAGATTCAGGTGATCGCGGGGGAGGCGAAACTTGCCGGCAAGGGCATGGTTGCGGTTACCAAAGACGGCAAGGCGACGGAATATTCGGCAAAGAACATTGTGCTTGCCACCGGCGCGCGGGCCCGTTCCCTGCCGGGGCTGGAGCCGGATGGGAAATTGATCTGGACCTATCGTGAAGCCCTGGTGCCCGACACGTTTCCGAAATCGCTTCTGGTGGTGGGATCGGGTGCCATCGGCATCGAATTCGCCAGCTTCTTCCATACACTTGGCAGCAAGGTCACCGTGGTGGAGGTGCTGGATCGCGTCCTGCCGGTGGAGGATGAGGAGATTTCCAGCCTCGCCGCCAAGGCCTTCGCCAAACAGGGCATGACGATCAAAACCGCGACCACGGTCGAAAAGCTCGAAAAGACCAATGGCAGCGTCACCGCCATACTCAAAACCAAGGACGGTAAAACCGAAACACTGACGGTGGATCGGGTTATTTCCGCGGTCGGCATCGTCGGCAATGTGGAAAATCTCGGCCTCGAACAGGCGGGCGTGAAAGTTGAAAAATCCCATGTCGTGATCGACCAATGGGGCGCCACCGGCGTGCCTGGAATTTGGGCCATCGGCGATCTGGCCGGCCCGCCATGGCTGGCGCACAAGGGCATGCACGAAGGCGTCATTGTGGCCGAACGTATCGCGGGCGTGAAAGGTACGCATCCGCTCGACACATCGAAAATTCCCGGCTGCACCTATTGCTGGCCGCAAGTGGCCAGCGTCGGCATGACGGAGGTCAAGGCGAAGGCGGCCGGGCGCAAGATCAAGGTCGGCCGCTTCCCCTTCATCGGCAACGGCAAGGCGATTGCGCTCGGCGAACCGGAAGGTCTGGTCAAAACCGTGTTCGATGCGGAAACGGGTGAACTATTGGGCGCGCACATGATTGGCGCGGAAGTGACCGAACTGATCCACGGTTACACCATCGCCCGCACGCTGGAGGCGACAGAGGCGGAGCTTGCCGCAACCGTCTTCCCGCATCCCACATTGTCCGAAATGCTGCACGAAGCCGTGCTCGCGGCGGATGGCGCCGCGCTTCACATCTGATTATTCCGCCAGCAGGCGGTTCAGGTCGGATGCCACCCCTTTGGTGTCATCCGTGTTCATGGTGACGAGGCGCACGCGCCCGGTCCGGTCGAACATGAACACGCCGTTGGAGTGATAGACGGTGTAGGGCTTGTCATCGTGCGGCGGTATCACGTTGTAAGCCACGCGATAACGCCGCGCCATGATCGCAAGCTGGTTGGGCGTGCCGCGCAAACCGTCGATCTGCGGTGCAAAGGCCGCGACATAGGATTTCAGGATTGCTGGCGTGTCGCGGTTCGGGTCCACCGTCACGAACAGCACGCGAATGTCATTCGCTTTGCGTTTGCCCAGATCTTCCAGGATCAGATTGATATTGGAGAGTGTGGTCGGGCACACATCCGGGCAATGGGTGTACCCGAAATAAAGCAGCACCACCTTGCCGCGATAATCTTTTCCGGTGACCGGCTTGCCGTCATTGGCGCGCGTCATCTGGAATTGAAGCGCCGGCATCGCACCGTCGATGTTGGTGCTGTGCCATGGGGCATGCCCGTTGCCGCATCCGGCCAGAAACAGGGCCGAGAGAGCCAACGCCGCTGCGCGCGCGATCCACGCATGTTTCATGCTTGCTCGCATAGCATTTGCCGGATTCTTCCCGGCTGTGACCAATCGCCCCGCTCGCGCTGCTGCCTCAGAATTTCCATGGCCGAAGTCTTATAATGCCGCCATGTCCTCCATGGTTGAACGGAAAGGCGAAGCGATGCGCAAATTCTGGCTTGCCGGTGCGGTCATGACTGCAATGTTTGCCGCTGGCCCTGCCGTCGCCGGTACGCTTCAGGTTCAGGATGGCTGGTTTCGCGCACTGCCGGCACATCTTCCGGCCGGCGGTTATTTCTCGCTGCACAACGGCACGGCGAAGTCCGTCACCCTGACGGGCGTATCCTCGCCTGCCTGCGGCATGCTGATGCTGCATGAAAGCCGCAATGAAGGTGGGCGCAGCACGATGGAACACGTCGGGAGCATTGCCGTCGCGCCGGGCGACACGCTGAAGTTCACGCCGGGCGCCTATCACCTGATGTGCATGGATCCGAAGCCAGCCATGAAACCGGGCGCAACCGTTCCAGTCACGTTTGAATTTTCCGGCGGCGCCACGCTCAAGGCCGACTTCGCGGTGAAGAACGCGAAGGGACAATAGGTGGGAGGCGATCGTCAGTATCCGATCGCCTGACCGTCCTTGCGCATTTCCGACGCGCCCCAGTAAACGTGGTTCTTCGCATCCCACATAATGGCCTGATAGCCGCCGAACCCGCCGGTGCCGGGCACGATCTTGTAGCCGCGTTTTTCCAGTTCCCTTTTGACCTCCGGCGCAAAGCCGCTTTCCATCTCCACGGTCCCGATGCCCTGGCTCGGCTCGCCGGTCGGCTCTGCATTGCCGAAATGGCGCCAGCGCGCGGCATCGCCCGCTTCCTGCACATTCATGCCGAAATCGATGATGTCGGTCAGAACCTGCACATGGCCTTGCGGCTGCATATCGCCGCCCATCAGGCCGAAGGAGAGGAACGGCTTTCCATCCTTCATCACAAAGGCGGGGATGATGGTCTGGAACGGCCGCTTGCCCGGCGCATAGACGTTGGCGTCCTCCGGGTTCAGCGAATAAAGCTCGCCGCGATCCTGAAACATGAAGCCGAGCCCATCCGCCACCAGTCCTGATCCCATGCCGCGATAGTTGGACTGGATCAGGCTGACCATCATGCCGTCCTTGTCCGCCGTGGTCAGGTAGATCGTGTCGCCATCATGCAGTTTCGGCTCCCCCGGCCCTATAGCCGGGTTGGCATGATCCAGATGGATCAACTTTCGCCGTGCGTCGGCATAGCGATCTGAAATCAGTGCCTTCATGGGCACCTTCACAAAGGCCGGATCGGCATAGAATTTCGCCAGATCTTCATAGGCCAGCCGCTTCGCTTCCAGCATCGCGGTCAGCGTGTCGGCAGAACCGGCGCCCATTTTCTTCAGGTCGTAATGCTTCAGGATCTGAAGCATCTCCAGCACCGCGCCGCCCTGGCCGTTGGGCGGCAGTTCATAAACATCGTAGCCGCGATAATTCACGCTCAGCGGTGTCACCCATTCGCCATGATGATTTGCGAAATCGGCATAACGCAGATCGCCGCCGATGCGCTTGAAATAGGCGTCCATCGTGTGCGCGATCTGGCCCTTGTAGAAGGCGTCGCGTCCACCCTTGGCGATAATCGAAAGCGTGTGCGCCAGATCGGGGTTCTTGAATATCTCGCCTTGTGCCGGCGTGTGCCCGCCATGGTCGTCGGGGATCAGATAGGTGTGCCGCGCATTGTCCAGTTCTTCGATCAGCCCCTTGTTCTTCTCGAAGGCGGCCATGTTGCCTTTCCAGTAGAGCGCAATCAGCTCCGTCACCGGAAAACCGTTGTTGGCGTAATCGATCGCGGGCTGCAGAACCTCGCTCATCGGCAGCCTGCCGAATTTCTGGTGCAGCGCGAACCACGCATCCACCGTGCCCGGCACCGTCACCGGCAGCGATCCCACCGGCGGAATGTGATCCTTCACCGGCATTCCGGCTTTTTCGTAGGCCGCTTTCACTTCGGCTTTCATGCGGGCAAGGTCGCGCCCCGCCGCCGCCCGGCCGGAGCCGTTATAGCCGTACAGTTTCCCCGTCTTCGGATCGTAGACGATGGCGAACAGGTCGCCGCCAATGCCGTTCAACACCGGCTGCATCAACCCGATGGCCGCGTTGGCCGCAATGGCGGCATCCACCGCACTGCCGCCTTTCTTTAGAATGCTGATGGCAATTTCGGATGCCAGCGGCTGCTCCGTTGCCGCCATGCCGTGCTGCGCCAGAACGGGAGAGCGTGTGGCCCATGTCGCGCCCGCATAACGGTCCCCCCGGCTCACCTGCCCATAGCTCTGCTGGGCGAGAAACCCCATTGCCATGATGATAACCGCCCCCGCGATGCCCCCCTTAAATCTCATTGCCCTTCCAGTTCCCGATAGGTGACGTGGCAGGACGGCCGGTTGTTCTTTTCCAGAAACCGCTGGTGATAATCTTCTGCGGGCCAGAACGGTCTCGCGTCTTCCACGCTTGTCACCACCGGCCTCGGGAAGGCGTGGGCCGCATTCAGCGCATCCTTCCTTTCCTGCGCGATGCGTTTTTGTTCGGGGGAATGGGTAAAGATCACACTGCGATATTGCGTGCCGAAATCCGGGCCCTGCCGGTTCAGTTGCGTCGGATCGTGCATCTTGAAGAACAGATCGACCAGCCGCTCATAACCCACCTTGGCCGGGTCGAACGTCACTTCCACGACTTCAGCGTGGCCGGTCGTATCGGTGCAGACCTGGCGATAGGTGGGGTTTTCCACATGGCCCCCGGCATAGCCCGAAACCGCGTCGCTCACGCCGGGCACTTCGCGAAAGAAATGCTCGACACCCCAGAAACACCCCGCGCCGAATGTGGCTTTTTCCATGTCCGTTTCTCCTTGCTGGCCGAACTATAGGTCCTCAGCGGCAAGGGGTCACTGATCCAGTGTTTGACGCTGCCGGGCCTTAAGCATTACTTCCGGTCCATGAACGTCGTCATCATTGGTGCGGGTGCGGCCGGCCTCGGCATCGGCTGGCAATTGGCCCGTCAGGGCGCCACCGTCACGGTGCTGGAGCGGGCACAATATGCCCATGGTGCCATCTGGGCCGCAGCCGGAATGATCGCCCCGGTGGGGGAGGGGATGGAGGGTCCGCTCGCCCAATTCGGTCAACAGTCCAGTCGGTTGTGGCCGGATTTTGCGGCCACGCTTGAAGCGCAATCCGGTGTCTCCATCGGCTATGCACGCAAAGGTGCGCTTCTGGTCGCCGCTGACGGAGACGAAGCCGCCCACCTCGCCCGGCGTGCCGAGCAGGAGGAGGATCTTCAACTCCTCAACGCCTCGCAGGCGGTGGAGCGCGAGCCATTGCTCACCCCGCTGATTGCAGGCGCCGCCTTTGCGCAGGATGAGGCACAGGTCGATACCCGCGCGCTGGGCCATGCGCTGGCGCGGGCCCTGATCGCGGCGGGCGGCACCATCATCCAGAACGAGGCGGTGGTGCGGATAGAGGTTTCGTCCGGCCGTGCCGTTGCGGCGCGCACGCCGTTCCGCCTTCACGAAGCCGATGCCTTCGTCATCGCCGCTGGCGCGTGGAGCAGCGGGATCGATGGTCTACCACCCGGAACTGTGCCGCAGATCAAGCCGATCAAGGGCGAAGCCATTGCCTATGCCGTGCCTTCTGATGCCGCCACTTTGCGCGAAGTCGTCTGGGGCAAGGGCGTTTATCTCGTGCCGCGCGGGCGGCGCATTCTCGCGGGTGCCAGCGTGGCCGATGTCGGCTTCGATACCTCGCTCACCAAAACCGTGCGCGCCTTCCTGGAAGAACGTGCAACCGCGCTGATCCCCGCGCTCGCGCAATGGCGGGTTGATGAACATTGGGCGGGCCTGCGCCCCGCCTCGCCGGATGGCCTGCCGGTCCTCGGCCGCTCTCAGGTGGACGGCCTGTTCGTCGCCAGCGGCCAATATCGCAACGGCATTCTGTTCACACCTGTGCTTGCGGATGTGATGGCGCGCACGGTGATGACGGGCGCGCTGCCGCCGGAACACGCCGCGTTCGACATCCGCCGTTTTGCATGATGCACGCTTTCGAACTCGATCCGCGCCTTGCCGCCGATACGGTGGCGGTCGCCGATTGGCCGCTGTCGCGTCTGTTGCTGATGAACGATGCACGTTTCCCATGGCTCGTTCTGGTGCCACGCCGCGCGGGCCTCAGCGAATTACATGATCTCTCCGCCGAAGACCGTCCGGTCCTGTTCGCAGAAGTGCTGAAAGCCGGTGCGGGCCTGAAGGCAGCGACCGGTGCCGCCAAAATCAATACCGGCGCGCTCGGCAATCTGGTGCCGCAACTCCACATCCACGTCGTGGCCCGCAATCCGGGCGATGCGGCCTGGCCCGGCCCGGTATGGGGGCAGGGCGCGGCAAAGCCCTACGGCGCAGCGGCGCTGGAAGCCCTTCTCAACACCCTTCGCGCCGCCCTCTGAACCTGGCCCCCACTTGGCACGGGGGTTGCTTTGTCTATGGGCAGGAGAACCCTACGGGATCGCGAGGATGTTGGCAGAAGCCACGCAAACCGCCGCAAACGCCAGAGCGCAGGTCGTCGCCGCCGTGCAGAACGCGGCGGCCAGAACGGGTGCGGATTTCGACTATCTGCTGGGCACCGCCATGCGGGAGTCTGGTCTGAAACCGCAAGCAAAATCAGGCACTTCCAGTGCCTCAGGCCTCTACCAGTTTGTGGAGCAGACCTGGCTTGGCCTGGTCAAGAAATATGGCGCCGAATACGGCCTCGGCGCTGCCGCAAACGCCATCAGCCAGGGCCGCGACGGCCGCTACCGGGCGGATAGCCAATCTGACCGGCAGGCAATTCTTGCCCTGCGCAATGATCCCAAAGCCGCTTCTCTGATGGCAGGGAAATATGCGCAGGAAACCCGCGCCACGCTGGAAAATACCCTTGGCCGTCCGGTCTGCGACGGGGAGCTTTATGCCGCCCATTTCCTGGGGGCCGATGGCGCCTGCAAGCTGATCCAGCTTCGCGATGCCAACCCGGCCGCCTCCGCCGCGGGCGCCTTCCCACAGGCGGCGGGTGCCAATCGCAGCGTGTTCTACAACGCGGACGGTTCCGCCAAATCGGTGTCGCAGGTCTATGCCTGGGCCACGCGGCAATCGCCGACTGCCAACCCGGCCGAACTGGCCGCGACCCGCCGCCTCAATCTGCGCCAGAGCCTCGATGGCCGTGACGCCGCGCCGGTGAGTGTTTCCGCCCTTGCCCCGGTTTCGGCCCCCGCCTCTGTGACGGGCGGTACTGACAACACCACACTCGCCGCCACCATGCTGTCGGCCAGTGCGCCGCTTCCGTCGCCGCTGCTCTCGCTCGGCCGCACGTCGCTTTCGCTGACGCCGGGTGTCGTCGCGGTGCTGAGCGGGCTTGGCGATCCGCGTGACGATGAGGAAGAGGCACGCAAGGCCGCCTGACCGCCTCCGCTTTTTTATCTCGTTGCGCGGGGCGGCGTTGCTGCCGCATAAGGCCTCTCCTTCGGGGAGGGTGAGCCCAACATGCGTCTGGCGTTGGCGGCTGTCTGGGCTGTGATCCTGGCTGGCGGAATCACGCAAACGGCCAATGGCCTGCAGACCGATGTGCTGGGCGTGCGCGCCAGCATCGAAGCCTTTCCCGCCTGGATGCTCGGCATCATCATGGCGAGCTATTATGTCGGCTATTCCGCCGGGCCGCTTGCCAGCCGCGGCATCATCGCCCGCTTCGGGCACGTCTCTTCCATCGTCATTGCGCTGGTGCTGGCCGCGGCTGTTATCGTGCTGCATGGCCTTCTGGTCGCGCCGGTGCCATGGGCGTTGTTGCGCGTGATCGACGGGCTTGCGCTGTCCATTGTCTATGTCGCGATCGAAAGCTGGATCAACGACCGGGTGGAGAACCGGGTGCGTGGCCGCATCTTCAGCCTCTACATGGTGGCGCAGATGGCGGGCATGACGGTGGCGCAGATCCTGTTCAGCATGGGCAATCCCAAAACGCTGTCGCTGTTCGCACTGTCGGCGGCGATCTTTGTCGCCGGTGCCATTCCGGCTTTCGCTGTGCGCAGCAAGGCGCCTGCGATGGCGCCGCCGGTTCCGTTCCGGCTACCGCAATTGTTTCGTGTTTCACCGCTCGGTGCGCTGACCACGATTCTCGCTGGCGTGTCGTGGAGCGTCGTGTTCACCTTTGGCCCGGTCTACGCCCAGAAAAGCGGCTTCTCGCTTTCCGGTGTCAGCCTGTTCATGGGCCTTGCCATGGTTGGTGGCGCAGTAATGCAATTTCCGCTCGGCTGGATTTCCGATTTGATCGGGCGCCGCGCCACCATCGGCTGGATGTCGGCTGGCGGCATCGCCGCATCCCTGTTCGGGTTGTGGACCGATGGCTGGCCCGCGATCTTTCCCTTCGCGGCCGCGTTGCTGACGGGCGGGTTCATCTTTCCGCTCTATGGCCTTGCCGTTGCCCACACCAACGATCGCGTTGCGCCGGGCGCGCGCGTTGCTGCCGCGGCGGGCCTCGTTCTGCTGTTCGGTCTCGGCTCGATATTTGGCCCGCTGCTCACCGGCTGGGCGATCAGCGCCATGGGCGCGGGCGGCTATTTCGCCGTTTTGGCCGCAGTAATGGGATTGAGCGTGACGGCCACCGCCTTCCGCCGTTAAACTTGGCAAAACGCTATTCGAGAGGAAACATGCCAGATCAATCCAAACAGGCGGGCAAGCCGCCGGTCGCCCCTGTTGCCGCCGCCACCATCCTGTTGCTGCGCGACAGTGCGAATGGCCCCGAAGTCTTCATGGTGAAGCGGCATCATCAGGTCGATTTCACCGCCGGCGCGCTCGTCTTTCCGGGCGGCAAGGTGGCACCGGGCGATTCACAGGCTGTGGTGAGCGATCTCACCGATGGCGCTGCGGATTGGCCGCAGGAGATGCGCACCCTTGGCGCCGCCGCCATCCGCGAGGCGTTTGAGGAATCGGGCATCCTGCTCGCGCACGAAGGGCAAACCGGGAAATTTGTCAGCCCACAGCGCCTCGCAACGCTGCAGCATTATCGCAAGGGGCTCGATAGCCATGAAATCGCGCTGGCCGACGTGTTGCAGAAAGAGGGTTTGCGTCTGGCCTGCGATCAACTGGTGCGGTTCGCGCACTGGATCACGCCCGAAATGATGCCAAAGCGTTTCGACACACACTTCTTCATCGCTCCCTCGCCGAAGGGGCATGTCGGCCATCATGATGGGCATGAAACGGTGGATTCGGTCTGGATCACACCGGATGCCGCCATCGCGGATCGCAAGCGCTGGACGGTGATTTTCCCCACCCGCCTCAATCTGCAGAAGCTCGCCGAATCGCCGACGGTCGAAAGCGCGATTGCGACGGCACGCGCCAATCCGCCGGTTACCGTTCTGCCGTGGACGGAGTCGGGCCCCGACGGCCCCGTTCTGCACATCCGGGAAGATGCGGGTTACAAACAGACCACCGCGTCCTTGCGCGAAGGCTGAACCTCCGTCCCTTTTACCTCCCCCTTGCGGGGAGAGCCTGCCCCGCACCTGTTGCGGGGTCGAATTGGGCGGCGCCCAACTCGGGAAGGGGGCTACCCCAACTCACTGACGCGCGCTTCCAGTTCCTGCGAAAGAACAGCCGCGGTACGGCTGGCGTTTCCCTTCACGTGATCGCGCAGGATGACGCGAATCGCATCGACATGGGCGTCGATCAGTGCCGAGGGCAGGGCGTCTGCCGCAACCGTATCCAGCAGGCGGCAAAGCGAATCCGCCACACGCGCCACGAAGGGATAGCCAAACGTCGCGCCTTGTCCTTTCAGGTCGTGGCTGGCGCGGTAAAATGTATCCCGCGTGTCCTTGTCGGCGCTCGCGGCAAAAGCCGCGCGTGCGGTGTGCAGCTTTTCGACATCGGTGGCGACCCATTCGGCGAAATCGCCTTTCATCGCCTCGATCGCCTGTTCCGCCCGCGCCAGCGTGGCGGGGTCGATCCCGCCACCATTGCCGCCGCCACCCACTTTCGCTTTCAGGACGTTCGGCGGCATGAAGATTTCGATTGGCTGTTTTCTGCTCATGGCATTGCGCTTTCCGCCTTGCGTCAGGGCTTTGGTGGCATGTCGATGGCGACCTCACTCCCGGCGCTGCGGCGCTCCTGTCCGCGGTAATCGCCCGGCCTGTGGCGTCTGCGGCACGGCCCGAAATAGTATTTCGTTCGCACGAAGGCGCGCGGATATTCGATCACCGCAACCAGCCGCGCCAGAATGGATTTGGCCGACACCGGCTTTGCGAGAAATTCGGTTGCACCGGCGTCGCGCGCCTGAATGACGTGCTCGATCTGGGTGTAGCCGGTCAGCATGATCACCGGCACAAGCGGGTTTGCGGATTTGGCGTCGGTACGGATCATCCGCACCAGTTCAAGCCCGCTCGGCCCATTCAGCATCCAGTCCACGAACACAATGTCGGGGTTCGCCTCGTTGAATGCGGCCCAGGCTGTGGCGACGCTCTCTGCCTGAAACAATTGCGTGACACCGGCGGCCTGCAGGATGGCCGCCAGCAATTTGCGCATATGCGGATTGTCGTCGACGACAAGGATTTTCAGCCGGTCGAAGCGATAGGTCATGGCGGCCCGGATTTGGCGCGGCCCGGTCCGCGCCTTCGCGCCAACCATCACAAATCAAGGTTAAATAGAGGTTAGTCGAGAAACTGCTCGGCCAGAATGCGCTCGTCCAGATTATGGCCGGCATCGAACAGCAGGGTGGTTGAAATGGACCGGTCTTCAACCACTTCCACCGCGGTTACATCGCGGACCTCGAAATCGTCGGCCACCGCGCTCACGGGGCGCTTTCCCGCCTCCATGATCTCGAACCGCGTGCGTGCCCGCCTTGGCAGAAGCGCGCCGCGCCAGCGCCGGGGGCGGAAGGCGCTGATCGGCGTCATTGCCAGTAGTGCCGCGTCGATCGGCAGGATCGGTCCGTGGGCGGAGGAATTGTAGGCCGTGCTGCCGGCCGGCGTCGAAACCAGCATCCCGTCGCAGATCAGTTCCGCGATCCGCACCTTGTCATCGACAAGAATGCGGATCTTCGCGGCCTGCCGCGTCTGCCGCAGAAGCGAGACTTCATTGAATGCCAGCGCCTCTATGGTTTCGCCATCGGTGAAGGCGCGCATGCGCAGCGGGTGAATCCGGGCGGACTCGGCAGCCGACAATCTCTGCTCCAGATTCTCGGCGCGATATTCGTTCATCAGGAACCCGACCGAGCCCAGATTCATGCCATAGACGGGTTTTCCCCGGTCGCGGAAGGCATGCAGGGTCTGCAGCATGAAGCCGTCACCGCCAAGCGCCACGATCACATCCGCCTTGTCTGCGCCCGCATCGGCATAGCGTGCGCGCAGTTCAGTCAGCGCGGCCTGTGCCTCCGGCGCGGCAGACGCCACAAAATGAAAGCTATGGCTCATCCCTTCAACCCCCGGTCAGCGACATGGTGCGGGGAACCGCGGCCGCTTTCTGCCGCCGGGTGATGACGAAATCATGCCCCTTGGGTTTGCGTGCGATCGCTTCGTCAATGGCGGCGCGCAACAACGCATCATCATTGCTTGCACGCAACGGCGTTCTGAGGTCGGCGCGATCTTCCTGGCCCAGGCACATATACAACATGCCGGTGCACGTCACCCGCACCCGGTTGCAGCTTTCGCAGAAATTGTGCGTCAGCGGCGTGATGAAGCCGAGCCGCCCGCCGGTTTCGCGCACGCGGACATAGCGCGCGGGCCCGCCGGTGCGGTGCGCGGTTTCTTCCAGCGTGTACTGCCGCGCAAGATTGGCGCGCACGACCGATAGGGGCAGATATTGCTCCACACGGTCACCGTCGATTTCGCCCATCGGCATCACTTCGATCAGGGTCATATCCATGCCGCGGCTGTGGGCCCATTCCAGCATCGGCGCGATTTCATCTTCGTTCACACCCTTCATTGCCACCATGTTGATCTTGACGGAAAGCCCCGCATCCTGTGCCGCGTCGATCCCGTGCAGAACCTGGTTCAGATCGCCCCAGCGCGTGATGGCGCGGAAGCGGGCGTCGTCGCGGCTATCCAGCGAAACATTGATCCGCCTGACACCGGCGGCTGCCAGTGGTTTCGCAAACCGTGCGAGCTGGCTGCCATTGGTGGTCACGGTCAACTCGTCGAGGCCGTCGCCCAGTCTGGCACCCAGCGTTTCAAACAATGTCATCACGCCGCGTCGCACCAGCGGCTCGCCGCCGGTCAGGCGAATGCGCTTCACGCCCTTGGCGATGAACACGCTGCACAGCCTTGCGATCTCCTCCAGGCTGAGGACCTCTGCCTTGGGCAGAAACGTCATGTGTTCCGCCATGCAGTAGACACAGCGGAAGTCGCAGCGGTCGGTCACCGAAACGCGCAGATAGGATATGGTGCGGCCGAACGGATCGATCATCCTGCGTTTGTAGCAGGGGTGGGCGCAGGTTTCATCCCGCTTGGATTCAGGGGTTTGCCCCTCACGGATTTGATAGGCGCTGCAGGGCCTGTTCCCGCGAATGGCTGGAAAAAACGCTTGTCACGGCGTCTTTCTGTTCGGCGGACAGGGTTGCGGGAATGCCGTGGGCCTGCCGTGAAAGATTGTACACCGTCGGGAAGACGGAACGGTCGATGCCCACGGCCCGGCAGGCGACGGCGACCGACGCCGGTCCGTTCTCGTAAAGCGCTTTGCGGGTGTCGGGAAGGTTCAGGCCGAGAAGCCGCGCAAAGGCCAGGTCGAACAGATCGGTCTGCCCCTGATGCAGCACGCGCAGCAGAAAACCCGGCTTCAACTGGCCTGCGGCGGCCAGCTTGTCGATCAGCTTCTGTGCCCCGTCATTCGGGTTTTCTTTCGGCGCGGGCGATGGTGCGTGCATGGCGGTATCGATTTCGTTCAGGGCGGTATCGACCGTAGCCGCGGAAACCGGATAGTTCCGCAGAATATGTTCGCGCAGCGCGCCGGAAACCCAGGCGCACATCCGTTCTGCCAGCGGCGGGGGCAGGTCGCGGCGCTGCGCCAGTGCTTCCTGAAGGCTTACGTGCCGGCGGGATTTTTCGACCAGCCGCTCCTGCGTCTGCATATCGAAACACGCCGTCGTGTTATGCGCCAATGCCGTCAGAACGGTCTCGGTTTCGCTGCGGGACAGGGCGCCGGTGACCGCCACACCGATATTGGGCCGCTGGGCGATCACTTCGTGATACGCTACATCGGTTTTCGCGATCATCTGCAGAATATCGTCATCCGAGATCAGGGCGCTGCGCAGAATGACGGGCCTTGCCACTTCCACCCGGTCGTCCGCCAGAAGAAGGATCAGGTCGTGCGGCGCGGAAATGTCGTCCGCCAGCCTTTCGGCCAGCGCGATGCGGATCGTCATCTCCACATCGCGGGTCAGCATTCTCAGGATGTCCTGCATCAGCGCGCATTCGCGCGGTGACAGGTGGTTGCCCTGCACGCGATAGAGCGAGGCGACGGCAAGGTAAATCTCCTCGCGCGTCGTATCCTGCGGGTTGGCGGCAAGCTGCGCCAGCCGGCCCATGTCGTTCATGTCCCGTACGGTAAGCCCCACGCTATGCCCCGTTAAGCCCCTGACAGCCGGGCGGCTGCCTGCATAAATGACTGCTGTGTCATAGGGTAAGGGCCTTAGCGTTAACAGCGTGTTAAGCTCTTTGGCCCGCAGCCGGATGATTCTGCCATGTCCCTTGAACCGCCTTTCATTTTGGCCATCGATCAGGGCACGACCTCGACCCGCGCCATCCTGTTCGACGCTGCCATGCGTCCCCTTGCGGCACACAATATTGAGCTGCGGCAGATCTTCCCCGCAAACGGTTGGGTTGAACACGATGCGGGCGAAATCTGGCGGGCGACGCTCGCCTGCTGCCGCGCCGCGATGAAGGGCGTGGACGCGCATGATGTCGCTGCCATCGGCATCACCAATCAGCGTGAAACCACCGTGCTGTGGGACCGGCTGACGGGCGAACCGCTGCACAATGCCATCGTCTGGCAGGACCGGCGCACCGCCGAACGCTGCCGCGCCCTGAAGGCCGAAGGGCGGGAACAGGCCATTACGGCCCGCACTGGCCTTCTGCTCGATCCCTATTTTGCCGCCACGAAACTCGAATGGCTGCTCGATCACACTCCGGGCTCGCGGGCCCGTGCCGCGCGCGGCGAACTGGCGTTCGGCACCATCGATTCCTGGCTGGTCTGGAAACTGACCGGCGGGCGCGTTCACGCCACCGATGTCACCAACGCCTCGCGCACGCTGCTGCTCAATCTCGAATCCTTGTCGTGGGACGATGAAATGCTGCGGCAGTTCAATATCCCGCGTGAATTGCTGCCCGATGTGCGCGCCTGCGCGGGTGATTTCGGCGCAACCGATGCGGCCCATTTCGGCGCCCCCATCCCCATTCTGGGTGTTGCGGGCGATCAGCAGGCGGCCCTGTTCGGGCAGGCCTGTTTCAATCCCGGCGATGTCAAATCGACCTATGGCACGGGGTGTTTCGCGCTGGTCAATTGCGGGGCGAAGGTACCTGCCTCGGCCAACCGGCTGCTCGCCACCTGCGGCTATCGCGCTGCAGGCCAGATGGCTTACGCGATCGAAGGCAGCATCTTCATCGCCGGTGCGGTGGTGCAATGGCTGCGCGATGCCGCCGGCCTGATCCGCAGCGCAGGCGAGATCGAGGCGCTGGCCCGCACCGCCAAAGCGGCGGACGGGCTTTATTTCGTACCCGCCTTCACCGGCCTTGGCGCACCTTACTGGGACCCGGATGCCCGTGGCGCGATCCTCGGGCTCACCCGCGATGCCGGTACTGCAGAAATCGCCCGCGCGGGCCTCGATGCCGTCTGCTACCAGAGCCGCGACTTACTGGAAGCCATGGCGCGGGACATGGCGGACCGCGGCATGAACCGCCCGGCCGCGATCAAGGTCGATGGCGGCATGGTGCGGAACGACTGGTTCTGCCAGCGGCTGGCCGATCTGACCGGCCTGCCGGTCGAACGTCCGCAGGTGACGGAGACGACCGCGCTTGGCGCCGCCAACCTTGCTGGTCTCGGTGCCGGGCTGTTCGCGGGCCTGCCTGAGATCGCGGCCAATTGGGCGCTCGACCGCCGCTTCGAACCGGCGCTGTCGGCGCCGATCCGCGATGCCCTCTACGAAGGTTGGCGCAAGGCTGTCGCGCGGGTCGCTTCATGACCCTCCCGGCCGAGATGATGGCGCGCGTGGGGGAGGTTGTGACCTTCATTGCCACGGGCGATGCGCATCACATCGCCGAAACATTCACCGCCGATCCTGTGATCGTTGAAAACTTTGCCCCCCATATCTTTCGCGGGGCGGCGGGGCTTGCCGCCTGGCGTGCCGGAATGCGCAGTCACACGGCGGATTTGTCCGGTCTGGTGGCCAGTTTCGGCCCGCCGCAGGATGAGCGGCTTGCGGCCGATACTGCCTTTTTCACCCTGCCGACGCGGTGGATCGGCAAAACCCGCGGCCACGATTTCTCCGAGGATGGCGGCTGGGCCTTCGTGCTGGTCCGGGAGCGTGGCGCTTGGCGCATATCCGCCTATGCCTGGGCGGTGACGGCTTTCCGCCTGCTTTAAGGTGCGGTTTGACAGGGCTTGGCCCGGCGGCACACTCTTGGTTTGGGAAATCGCCTGATTGTTGATGAGGAAACGCCAATGAACGCGATGGACATGACCGCCCGCAAAATGCCGGACCCTTCGCAAATCCGCCCGCTTGAAGGCCGCGTCAGCCCGGAGGAGTGGCAACAGCGTGTGGACCTTGCCGCCACCTACCGCCTTGTCGCCCATTATGGCTGGGACGATATGATTTTCACCCATATTTCGGCGCGCGTGCCGGGGCCGGATCACCACTTCCTGATCAATCCCTACGGCATGTTGTTTGACGAGATCACGGCCTCCAGCCTGGTCAAGATCGATGTCGATGGCCAGAAGGTGGAGGACTCGCCGTTTCCCGTGAACCCGGCCGGTTTCACCATCCACAGCGCGGTGCACATGAACCGGGACGATGCGCATTGCGTCATCCACCTGCACACGACCGATGGCGTCGCGGTTTCCGCACAGGCCGATGGCCTTCTGCCGATCGACCAGCACGCGATGATGATCTCGGGCGAAATCGCCTATCACGATTATGAGGGCATCGCGCTCGACCTCGATGAGCGCGAACGTCTGGTTCAGGACATCGGAAACAAGAACGCGATGATCCTGCGCAACCACGGCACGCTGACGCTCGGCAAAAGCTGCGCCGACGCGTTCCTGCGCATGTTCTACCTCGAACGCGCCTGCTCGATGCAGGTGCGCGCGCTGGCCGGCGGCGTGAAATCGAACGCACCGAACCAGGGCGTGCCGGAAAAAACGGCGGCGCAGGGCGCCATGGCGTTCGATGGGCTGGTGGGATCGCTTGCCTGGCCCGCGCTCTTACGCAAGCTCGACCGTATCGACCCCAGCTACAAGAACTAACACCGGGAACGCGCGCATGAAATTTGGTGCCGGTCAATCCGTCCGCCGGACGGAGGATATTCGATTCATCACCGGGAACGGTCAGTATACGGATGATCTGTCTTTCCCGCGCCAGGCCTATGCCGCCTTTGTGCGCAGCCCCTATGCCCACGCCAAAATCAACGGCATCGACAGTTCCGCCGCCAAATCCGCCCCCGGCGTGGTCGCGGTTCTGACGCAAGCCGACATCGTGGTCGCCGGCGGTCACAACATGCCGAGCCACACCCCGATGAAGGGCCGCGATGGCTCCGCGCCCAAAGGTGTCGACAAGCCGCTTCTGGCGGAAGCTCAGGTCACCTTCAGCGGCGAAGCTGTCGCGATGGTGATTGCCCAAACGCTGGCGGAGGCGCGCGACGCCGCCGAACTTGTCGCGGTCGATTACGAGGATCTTCCGGCCGCCGGCACGCTTGCCGCCGCGCCCGATGCACCCGCGATTTTTGACGGCATCGCGAACAACGAAAGTTTCGATTGGGTCAATGGCAACGAAGCTGCAACCAATGCGGCCTTCGCGGCTGCGGCTCATACCGCCAGCATCGACGTGGTGCAGAACCGCATCGTCGTCAACTCGATGGAAACGCGCAATGCCATCGGCCTCTACGATTCCGCGGCAGATACCTATGAGCTTTATTCCGGCTCGCAAGGCGCCGGCGGCTTGCGCGGTCGTCTGGCCGGCACGGTCGGCATTGCGGAAGACAAGCTGCGCGTGGTCACGCCGGATGTCGGTGGCGGCTTCGGCATGAAGGCCGGCGCCTATCCGGAACAGGCGCTGGTGCTGCTGGCGGCGAAAATCACCGGCCGCCCGGTGCGCTGGTCGTCGGACCGGACGGAGGCGTTTCTGGCCGATCAGCATGGCCGCGATACCTGGACACGGGCGGAAGCGGCCCTGGACAAGGACGGTCACATCCTCGCCGTGCGCGTTACCGGCACCGCCAATTTGGGCGGTTACATGACCTTCTTCGCCCCCTTCATCCCGACCATTGCGGGCGGGCGCATTCTTGGTGGCGTCTATCGCGTGCCGAACCTGTTTGTGAACATCAAGGGCTATTTCACCAACACCGCGCCGATCAATGCCTATCGTGGCGCGGGCCGTCCCGAAGCGGCCTATATGATGGAACGGCTGATGGATGCGGCGGCTGTTGCCAGCGGCATTGACCGTGTGGAGTTGCGCAAGCGCAATCTGCTGACGCCCGAAGAACTGCCGTACAAGAACTGGTGCGGTATTCCGTTCGATTCCGGCAATTACCCGATGATGCTGGAAGAAGGGCTGTGCCGCGCCGGGATGGCGGATTTCGCAGCGCGCAAGGCGCAATCGGCGGCGCGCGGCCGCCTGCGCGGTTTCGGCTTCGGCTATTATGTCGAAATCACCGCGGCCATGGGCAGCGAACCCGCCGCCGTGAAATTCACCGGCAATGGCGGCGTCGAACTTTATGTCGGCACCCAATCGAACGGGCAGGGGCACGAAACCGCCTATGCCCAGTTGATCGCGGAAAAGCTCGGCGTGCCGTTTGAAAGCGTCACCGTCAAACAGGGCGATACGCGCTGGGTCAATGGCGGCGGCACCGGCGGCTCGCGTTCACTCAACATGGCTGGCGGCGCGCTGCTGCAGGCATCGGATGAAGTGATCAAAAAGGGCAAGGCCGCGGCCGGTCAGGTGCTGCAGGCCGGCGGCCGCGACGTGACATTCGAGGTGGTGGAGGCGGTAGGCCGTTTCCGTGTCGCGGAAAGCGAGCGCAGCATCACGCTTCCCGAACTCGCCGTCACGCTGAAGCGGGAAAAGATCGCGGGCTATGAAGACGGGCTCGACAGCGATGCGCTGTTCGCCGGTTCGGCGTCCACATTCCCCAATGGCTGCCATGTCTGTGAGGTGGAGGTTGATCCCGAAACCGGCAAGGTCGATGTCGTGGCCTATCATGTGCTGGATGATTTCGGCCGCGTCATCAATCCGATGCTGGTGGCGGGGCAGGTGCATGGCGGCGTGGCGCAAGGCGTCGGACAGGCGCTTCTGGAAAACTGTGTCTACGATCCCGATAGCGGCCAATGTCTGACCGCCAGCTTCAGCGATTACGCCATGCCGCGGGCCGACGACCTGCCGGATATCGCCTTCGCCTATGAGGAAATCCCCTGCAAGACGCACGAACTGGGCGTCAAGGGCTGTGGCGAGGCGGGCACCGTCGGCGCCATGCCCGCGGTGATCAGCGCGGTATGCGATGCCATCGGTGTGGTGCATCTGGATATGCCGGCCACCCCCGAACGGGTCTGGCGTGCCTTGCAGGAAAAGGCCGCCGCCTAAGCCGGTGGCGTTGACTTCTTGTCAAAGCTGCTATGAAAGTCAGGCATGTCCACGCCATTGACGATTGATGAACCGCGAAATCAGCGCCGCAAGCCCGAAAGCTTTGCCAAGCTGAAGAAGTCCGCCCGCAAACTGTTTGTGGAGCGCGGCTACCACGCCACCCGGCCACAGGATATCGCGCGCGAAGCGGGCCTTGGGCACGGCACGTTCTATCTGCATTTTCCCGACAAGCGTGCCTGCTTCCTCGCCTTTGTCGAGGATGCGCGGTCTGAGCTGGATGATTATCTGCGCAGCCGCGTGGACCAGAATTCAACGCTGGAAAATTTTCTCGCCACCACGATCAGCGCGATTTACGACTATTCGGCCGAACATCCCGGCGTGCTGAACGCGGCGATGACCGATGAAGCGGTGATCGATACCGAAGGTGTGCAGGCGATGCCGCTTCTGCATCGCTGGGGCCGCGACTGGGCGGAGGTTATTCGCAAAGCCGCGGCTGACGGGCACGTCACCGATGCCTATGATTGCGATATCATCGGTCAGGCGATTGTCGGTGCCCTGCATCAGACAGGCCGCGAAGGCTATGCCAGCGACCGCAAGCGCGAACAGGTGGTGGACAATCTCACCCGTTTCCTTGTCCGCGCCCTGAAGAAGTAATCCGGAAGAAATAAAGGCAAGGCGGGCGCCGGCCCTCCACGGCGCCCGGCCCCATACGTCATTCCGTGTTCGAGAATTTGTAGGTTATGCCCGCCAGCAGCGCGTGATTGGAGAAGTGCTGCTGTCCGGCCAGCGTGGGATCGTTTACGTCTTCCATCCGCGCGGATTCAGCTTGCGAAAAGCGGTAAGCCCCGAACAGCGATGTGTTGGGTGCGATATTGGCCCGCAACCCGGCCTCAAGCTGATAAGCGGGGCGCCATTGGTGGCCGCCAAGGCCGTCGATCTCGCCGCCGACATTCTGCATGCCAAGACCGGCACCGACGAACGGTGTCAGATTGTTCCACGACGCCAGATCGTATGTGCCGTTCAGCATCAGGCTGGTGGTCGAAAGGTGACCGTCGGCCACCGTACCGCCGAGCCTGTTCAGGCTTGAGCGTTGATAAAGCGATTGCACTTCGACGCGCCAGCCTTGGCCGGTGTCATAACCCACGGCGCCGCCGTAAGCGTAACCGGTGTTGAATTCTTCATTGTTGAAGCCGCTTTGCGGCACGCCGGCATTGATCGTGCGCAGATGCAGATCGGGCAGGAACGAACCGCCGCCCATGCCGCTGACATAGTATCCGGCGTCCGAATTTCCGGCGTCATTGTATCCGGTGCCTCCGGCCTGTGCCGCCGTCGCGGCCAGCAAGGCCGCCGGAAGGGCAATGACGGGAAGGGAAAGAGTAGAGAGGGCCATTCTTCGTTTCATTAGGCATACTCCTGAGAAAACACACACCTCTGGGTGCGGGCCGCACGATGGTCTCCAGGTGTGGCGAGAGTTTGCCGCTTTCGTCGCAAGATCTTAAAAATATTGACATATTTACGATGGCCGCTGCCGCGTTCTTCGCCGTTTGGCCGCATTTGCGGATTGACACCGGCGCGGAACTGACAAACTATCAGTCAGGCAAAATGGCACAGGTGGCTCTGTGCCTGAAGACCGCAACAAGAGGGAGGAGCGTGTGCGATGGCAAAACTTGTCTACACCAGCGAAGAAATTCTCGCCGATCATCCTTACGCCAGGCTGCATGACGAAGCCGGCTATCGCCTGCATGGCGGTTTCGATGCTGCTGGCAAATATATCTCGCCACGCACGCTGAACCGCTGGCCCGCGATCCGCGCCTGGGACGATGCGTTGAAGGCGCGCGGCCACGACCTGATCGACTCCTCACAGCAATTGATGGTGCGCGGCGGTTTTCCCAATGCCGAACAGCAACGCTTTCTTCTGGAACTGGGGCTCGGCCAGACGTTATGGGATTCGCTCACGATCACCGGCGTGATCGAAGCGCGCGGCCGTGCGCTCGCGGAAAACAAGGCGCCCGATTTTCAGGCCGTCATCGTGGAGGATATTTCCCAAACAGCTACCGGTCATCTGAACAGGGGCTTGCTGGTCGCCCATGGTCTCGATGAAGGCGGCAGCCCGGAACGGGGCGAAGGCGGGCATGATCATATGTGGTTCGCCGTGCGCGATCTTTTGTTCGGGAAGAATGCCTATCCGCTGCCGGAGGTTCCTGAAAGTCTTGCCCGGCCGGAATTGGGCCGTCTGATGCCGCAGATTCCCGCGGAATATGAGCAGTGGATTCTGCTGCTGATGAACGTGCTGATGATCGAGGTGCGGGCGGAGAATTTCTTCAGCTTCTGCACCGGCGTCATGCGCGATCCGCAGAATTTCCGTGACCGGCGCGAAGCCGCCCTTCATGCCGCCGATCTGGTCGATCGCATCCGCGCGGATGAGGCGTCGCATGTCGGCTATCTGACCACGGTGGTGTCCGAACTGCGCAGCTTCCATTTCCGCGCTGCCGACGGCAGCACGGTTGCGGGCAAGCAATTCATCGACCCCATCTGGCACGGCATGGTGCAATGGCACGCCGTCACCAATGTGGACTTTGAACGCGAACAGCGCCGCAAGCATTTGACAGATCTTCTCGCGCAACGCGGCAATGGTCCCGAATTGATCCGCCGTTTCGACCAGCTCTCGCTTAAAGAGGCAGCATGATCAGCGATTTTCGCGGCAAGACCGCATTTGTCACCGGTGGCGCGAGCGGCATCGGGCTTGGCATGGCGCGCGCCTTCGGCCGTGCGGGCATGAACGTCGTCCTCGCCGATATTGAGGAAAAGGCGGCCACCGCGGCTGTGGAACGTCTGGCGGCGGAGCAGATCAAGGCAAAGGCCGTTCAATGCGATGTCGCGGACCGCAATGCGGTGCGCAACGCAGCACTCGAAGCGGTGGCGGCCTTCGGCAAGGTCCATGTGGTCTGCAACAATGCCGGCGTCGGCGTGGGGGGCGAGGTTGGCACCTTACGTGAAAAGGATTGGGACTGGATCATCGACGTTAATCTGAAGGGCGTCGTCTACGGCACCGAAACCTTTTTGCCGCTGATCCGCAGCCATGGCGAAGGCGGTCATTTCGTCAACACCGCCTCGATGGCCGGGCTTCTGAGCGGTCCGGGCATGGAGCCTTATTCGGCCACCAAATATGCCGTGGTGGCGATGAGCGAGGGCTGGGTCCAACAACTGGCGCCGATGGGCATCGGGCTTTCGGTGCTGTGTCCCGGTTTCGTCCGTACACGGATTGGTGAGAGCAGCCGCACGCGGCAGGACCGCTATGGACCGTCCGCCTCCGGCGTCACCACCGGCGATCGCGCCACGCAGATGGCACAGGCGATCGAAGCGGGCCTTGATCCCGATGTCGTCGGCCAGCGCGTGTTCGAGGCCGTGCGCGACAACAATCTCTATATCTTCACCGATCCCCGTTTCCGCGACCTGGTGGAAATGCGTTTTGCCGCCATCCGCGCAGGTTTCGATCAGGCCGCGGCGAGCGAGGCGCTGAAAAGCGTGAAATCGTGGGCGCCGCTGATGCCCGGCGCGCCACAAGACCAGTAGGAGCATCCGCAATGAAGTTCGGTATTTTTTATGAGCATCAATTGCCGCGCCCCTGGCATGACGGCGACGAGCTGAAGCTGTTTCAGGACGCGCTGGATCAGGTCGAACTGGCCGACCGTCTCGGCATCGATCACGCCTGGGAGGTGGAGCATCATTTTCTGGAGGAATATTCCCATTCCTCCGCGCCGGAAGTGTTTCTCGCCGCCTGTTCGCAGCGCACGAAAAACATCCGCCTTGGTCACGGCATCGTGTTGATGCCGCCGGGTTACAATCATCCCGCCCGCGTCGCGGAACGGATCGCAACGCTTGATCTCGTTTCCAATGGCCGTGTCGAGTTTGGCACCGGTGAATCGTCGGCCTTGCTCGAACTCGGCGGTTACAAGGTGCCGGTCGAAAAGAAGCGCGAGATGTGGCGTGAATCGGTCGAGCAATGTCTGAACATGATGGTGATGAATCCTTATCCCGGATTCAAAGGCCAGTTCTTCGATATGCCGTGCCGCAATGTGGTGCCGAAGCCGGTGCAGAAACCGCATCCGCCGGTCTGGGTTGCCTGCTCCAATCGCGAGACCATCAAGCTGGCAGCGCGCCTTGGTATCGGTGCGCTCACCTTCGCCTTTGTCGATCCGGCGGAAGCCAAACAATGGGTGGATGATTATTATCGCATCATCCGCGAAGAGTGCGTGCCCATCGGCCATGCGGTGAACGCGAACATCGCCATGGTCACCGGCTTCTCCGTCCACAAGGATGGGGAGGAGGCGCGGCGCCGCGGCCTCGACGGATTCCGGTTCTTCGGTTACGCGCTCGGCCATCACTATATTTTCGGCGAACACAAACCCGGCCGCACCGATGTCTGGAAGGCGTTTGAAGCGGCGAAGGATTCCATTCCCGAAAATCCCGGCTCCGCCGGCATCGGTACACCGGACGATCTGCGCGCGCATTTGAAGAAGTTTGAAGACTCCGGCGTCGATCAGGTTGCCTTCATCCAGCAGGGCGGTCGCAACAAGCATGAACACATCTGTGAATCGCTGGAACTGTTTGCGCGTGATGTGATGCCGGAATTCAAGGAACGCTTTGCCGAAAAGCAGAAGCGCAAAGCGGAAGAACTCGCGCCCTATATCGAACAGGCCTTCAAGCGGAAGCAGCGCATGAAGGAACTGGCGGATGATGAAATCCCGACGGTCGTCGCGCTCGGCCGCCAGATCACGCAGAGCCCGGTCCGGCAATCGCAAATCGGCGATGACCAGCGGAAATGGTCTGAGACGGCTGGCGTCCCCCTCGAAGATCCGCCGAAGGCGCGTAAGGCCGCCCGATAAATCGCGGCACGACAATTTGCAACTTGTGGTAGATTCGTTTTGTGTTGCGCACGCGAACCATAGTTAATTAAGTTTTAACGGCGAGTTCATTTCGTCCGCATTTAGGGGACTTCCTGTCGTAGAAAAATAACAGCCGGGCGGGTGCTGTCCGGCGAACGGTAGCGTTTTGCCTGCCGTTCGGGGGGATGTTTTGGGGTATCAGGGCGTGGTCCGGCCCGGCGCAGCCATTGCGCCCGGGGCACCGGATGTTGGTGTGTCGCCGGATGTTGGTGTGTCGTTTGCGCGTGCCGGGGCGGATGTCCGGCTTGCGCTGCGCCCGGACGCGACGCTCTCTACCCTTCGCGATCTCGATCCCTGTCTGCGTTATGGCGTTCTGCCGTGGCAGCGCGCGGCAAATGGCCTTGTCATTGCGGCTTCCGGCGCCGCGCCTGGCCGTGCCGCATGGTTGCGGGCCCGGTTTGGAAACGAGCTGCACATCGTCGCCATCTCGCGCCCGCGCCTGATGCGCGCGATCGAAGCGCGCTTCCAGACCCGCCTCAGCCGCAATGCCGTTCACGCTCTTGCGCGCGCCACACCGGCGCTGTCGGCCCGCCGCGTTGTTACGCGCGGTCAGGCTTTTGTGTTTATCGCCGCACTGGCCACGATCTGTTGCGGCTTTGCGCTTTGGCCACGTCCCACCATCGGTTTTCTTGCCGGGCTCCTCACGCTTCTGTTCATTGCCAATATCGCGTTCCGGCTGGCTCTGGTGCTGATCGGCGCGGAAGAGCCGCGGCGTTTCGCGCGAACACCCATCAATCGGGATGATCTGCCGCTCTACACCGTCTTGGTCCCGCTTTACCGGGAGGCGAATATGCTGGCACCGCTGGTGCACGCTTTGCGCCGCCTTGCTTACCCGCCGGAAAAGCTCGACATCAAACTGGTGATCGAGGCCGATGACCACGGCACCTTGCGCGCGGCCATGGCGCAGGAGTTGCCGCCCTGGTTCGAGATCGTGCGTGTGCCGCCCAGCCATCCGCGCACCAAGCCGAAGGCGTGCAATTATGCGCTTGCCTTTGCGCGTGGCGAATTCACGGTCATCTTCGATGCGGAGGATAGGCCCGAACCCGATCAACTCACGCGTGCCGCCGCTGCATTCCGCGCTTTGCCGCCCGACTATGGCTGTCTTCAGGCGCGGCTCAACTTTTACAATCGCGATCAGAACTGGCTGACCCGGCTTTTCGCGCTCGATTATGCGCTGTGGTTCGACTACCTGCTTCCGGGGCTGGACAGACTCGGTGTGCCATTGCCGCTTGGCGGCACGTCCAACCATTTCCGCACCGCACATCTTCGCGCCATTCATGGCTGGGACCCGTTCAATGTGACGGAGGATGCCGACATCGGCATCCGCATGGCACGCCTTGGCCTGAAGGTGGCGACCTTTGAATCCACCACGTTTGAGGAGGCGGCCAGTACCCTTCGCGCCTGGTTTCAACAGCGTTCGCGCTGGCTCAAGGGCTATATGCAAACCTGGCTGGTGCACATGCGCAATCCGCTGGCGTTGTACCGGCACGGCGGCCTGCGGGGCTTTATCGCGTTTCAGCTTTTCATTGCCGGTACATTCCTGTCCGCGCTTTCCAACCTCGTTCTGTGGTGTGCCTTTGGGCTCTCGTTCTTTGTTCCGCTTCAGATATTCGATGGCGCTTTGGGCCTGACGCTCACCCATCTTTCATCGGCCAGCCTCATCGCGGGCAATGCAGGCTTCATCTATCTGGCGATGCTCGGGCCCTACCGCCGTGGCTGGTTGGAGCTTGTGCCGTTTGCACTTCTGGCGCCGGTCTATTGGCTGCTGGTTTCGGCTGCGGCCTATCACAGCCTCGCGCAATTGCTTACCCGGCCGTTTTATTGGGCCAAAACCCCGCACGGGTTCGGGCGGTGCACACCGTCATGAGCCTGTCTGACGCGCCTCTCCCTTATCCGGCATTCCGGCTCCCTGCGGCAACACAGGCCCTGCTTCCTGTGGCCGTCTTTGCCGTTGCGGCCGTGGTGACGCGCAATCCCGTACCCGCAATTGCTTGTGCCGCGCTTGCCGCGTTGATGCAGCGTGATTTGCGCGGCGCGGGCTTCACGGTGCCTATCCGCAGCGGCGTCATCGCATGCTTGTTCCTGCAATCCGGCTTGTGCGCGGCGCTGCTGGGGCAGGGTGATGCGCTCTGGCTGGCAATCGCGCTCTATCTTGTCGTTTCCCGCGCTGTTGCCTTTGCTGCTCTGCGCAGCCTCTACCGCATGATCGCGCTGGGCCTCGCACTTGCGCTGGCACAAATCCTTCATCCTTTGGCCGGTGTTGTAGGTGCATTGTCCCTGCCGTTACTGGCCGTTGCGTTACAACCGGAAGACACGCGGCATCGTGCCGGTTTTGCGGCGCTGCTGATGTTCATCCCGCTGGTCAGCGCGCTTGTGCTGGCCTGGCTGCATGGCGTGGCGGGCATCACGCTGTGGCCGCATGTTCCCAATACCGCTATCGCCTTGCTGCCGTCATTGCCGTTGCCGTGGCGAATTGCGGTGCTGTGTTGCTGCGCACCAATCCTTTGGCTGGGCGTAGCGGTCAGGGCGTTGCGCAACCGTGCACAGCATGTGGCGCTCGGCATTGCGTTCCTGACTGTGCTCGTCATTTGCGTGGCGGCATGGCGCGGTGCGCCGCAGGATCTCTCCTCAACCATGGCTGCCGTGGCTGCGCTGTCCGCCGGTGCTATCGCCGCCTGGCCGCACCCGTCGCGCAACGGTTCGTTGGCACTTGCGGCATCGGCGCTCACCACCGTTCTCTCTTGGCTGCTGCCTTATCTGGCAGCGGCCGTCCTGGCGTAATCGCGATGCGGTGTGCATGGGTCTTCGCGGTTATGTTTACCATCTTCGCCGCCGCGCGCGCCCATGCCGGTGCCTGGACGGTGGAGGAGGGCGCGGTCCAGACCATCACCACCACGACCATCAGCAACGCATCGAAGGCGTATGACGCATCCGGCAAGGCCACCGAGCCTGTGCGCTACAACAAGGTGCTGACCCAGGCCTATATCGAATACGGTCTGCGCAATTACGTTACCGTGTTTGCGGCACCCGAATATGCCCGCGCCCGTTCTGGCGCACCGGGCGGGCCGGTGAAGGGGGCAACCGCTGCCGCCATCGCGACCGGGGCCCGTGTGCGGCTGATGAAAGATCACGGTGTGCTGTCGCTTGAAGGCTCTTACAAAACCGCCGGCGCGTTTGATACTTCTGTCTCCGTCAATCAGGAATCCGGGCGTCAGTTTGAATTGCGCCTGCTCTACGGCACCAATTTCTCGCTGTTCGGGCGCGAAGGCTTCGCCGATTTCGAAATCGGTCAGCGCTGGATCGCAGGTGCCCGGCCCGATGAAACCCCGCTGGATGTGACGCTCGGCTATCGCCCATGGAGTGGCGGCACCATTCTGCTGCAGAGTTTCAACATCTTCGCCGCCGGCAATGGCAGGCCACCTTACCGCTACTACCGCAGCCACAAATTGTCGGCCTCGCTGGTGCAACGGATTTACCGCTCCACCTCGGTTCAGATCGGTGGCTTCTTTTCGCCTGCGGGCCAGGGCGCGCTGGATGAAACCGGCTTCTCCTTCGCGGTCTGGGAGTCGTTTTGAGTGTTCCGCGCCGGGCGGACAAGACGCCGCATCGCGCAAGGTGAAGAAATTAACATTGCGCGGTCACCGTCTTTGTATGGAAAACTATCGCCCTGTGTTGGTACGCGACGGAGAATGCGTGCCTGTAACGAGCGTTGAATACTGGTGCCGCAATCGTGGGGCGCAGGTGACGTGTGGTGTTGTGATGTTGCCTGAAGTTCTATCTCACGTGCCGGTATGGCAGTTTCTCGTTGGCATCGCGGTGTTCTGGCTTGTGGCAATCGCATTTGTGCTGACACGGACTGGCCCCAAATGCTCCCATTGCGGCTCGCGAAAGGTGAAGACGGATGATCGGGGTGCGCCACATTGTGGTGCTTGTGGTGCGGAGCGCGCCCGGCTTGTCGGCTTCCGGCATCACGAACCGGCGGAATAGGCACAAAAATTGTAGTGTATTTGCAATTGAGAATGAATTGCGATAACACTCTCCCGGTTTTCGGGGCTTCGTCCCATCCGTTCCCGCCATCGCCCGCCGGGCGACCGACAGGCAGATGCGCCGGCGCCCCTCCTTTCCGGGGTGCCGTTGATGAAATTCCACCTGTCCGCTCTCGTTCTTGCCCTGTTGCTGGCGGCGCCTGCCGCATCGGCGGCCGGCGATATAAACCTGACCCTGAAGAACCACCGTTTTTCCCCGGCCGAGATTCATGTGAAGGCCGGAACGCGCAATCTGATCGTCCTCCACAATGAAGATGCGACGGTGGACGAATTCGATTCCACCGCCCTGAAGGTTGAGAAGGTCGTGGCCGGGCACAGCACGGGCAAAATCCGCCTGCGGCCGTTATCGCCCGGCAAATATCCCTTCATGGGCGAATATCACGCCGCCACGGCGCAGGGCGTGGTGATCGCGGAATAGATCATGCTGGCAAGCCTTCTCATCGTATTCCGGGAGGTGATCGAGGCCGGTCTGATCGTCGGCATCGTCCTCGCGGCGACGAAGGGCGTGCCGCGCCGTGCGCTGTGGGTGAGTTATGGTATCGCGGGCGGCGTGGCCGGTGCCGTTGCGGTGGCGGCTTTCGCGGGCGAAATCGCCGGCCTGTTCGCGGGCGCGGGCCAGGAATTGTTCAATGCCTGCATCCTGATATTCGCGGTGGTGATGCTCACCTGGCACAATGTCTGGATGGCCGGGCATGGTCAGGCCATCGCGCGGGAGATGCGCGGCATCGGGGCCGCGGTGGCAGGTGGCGGCCGCCCTCTCGCGGCATTGGCCTTCGTGGTCGGGGTCGCGGTCCTGCGCGAAGGGGCGGAGGTTGTGCTCTTCCTCTATGGTATCGCCAGCCAGGGCGGCACCTCCGCCGCGGCCATGCTGGCGGGTGGCACGCTTGGCGTTCTTGCCGGTGCGGCACTGACGGCGGCGATGTATTTCGGCCTTCTGGCCATTCCGGCGCACCGGCTGTTCTCCGTCACCTCCGGGCTCATCACGCTCCTTGCCGCGGGCATGGCGGCGCAGGCCGTGCTTTATCTGCAGCAGGGCGGCTATCTGCTGATTTTGACGCAGACCCTGTGGGACAGTTCCTGGCTTCTGCCGGAAAGCGGTCCCGGCTGGCGCGGTCTTCTGGGCCGTCTGCTGCACACGCTGATCGGCTATACGGATGCGCCGAACGGCGCCCAATTGCTGGCTTATCTGGGTGTCATCGCGGGCATTGTATTGCTCGCCCGCTGGGAAAAATCGCGGCGCGAGCATCCGGCCGCTATCACAACTCCGGCTTAGCGCCCTGATACGCCCGGCATTTTCAGTACCCTGTCAATAAACATTTACCAATCTTTCCAAGCCATTTTTCATGGTATGCGCTTAACACTCACCCGAAGGAAAACGGGTGGGTTCTGTGAGCACGGGGCATCAGGCGCCATCGCACGAGCATCCTGAAGCACCGGTGGGGGCGGAGGATACAAATACCGCTGCACTGCCGGATGTGCGTTCGGCCATTCTGGCTGCGGCGCGTGCCGTCGCGGCGCGTGATGGCGTGCACGCACTCACCATGCGCTCCGTCGCGGCCGAAGCGGGTCTCGCGCGGCCGGAACTGAACGCGCATTTCGCCAGCAAAGCGGAATTGCTGCTGGCCGCGGCAGCGGAAGATCTCAACGGTGCGGCCAAAGCGATGCGCGGCACCGGATTGGTCGATCGGCAATCTGTGATCCCCGCGGATGATCTGGTCGGTGTCTTTTCTGAATTGGCCGGTGTTGCGCCGCAAGCGGTTGAGCCGCCACCGGCCCAGGTGTCCGCGTCATCCCTCACCGCGGATTTGCCGCCCGCCGAAAACGCAGCGGATACTGCGCGGCTCAACATGCCGATCACGGAGAAAAAGCGCCGTGATGCCGCCCAGCTCGACGAGATTGTCGATCGTCTGGTGGTGCCGTCCGGCAGATTTGAAGGGACGGCCGCTGCGATCAGCCGCCTGGAACGGCGAATGGGCGTATTTGAGCGCGCGCTCGCCGAAATGGAATCCCGTTGTGAGGTGGTGGAACGTGCAGGGGATGCTGCCCGTGAAGCTGCCGCGGAAAGTTCCGCCGGCGCGGTCGCCCGCGTCGAAACGCTGGACAAGCGGCTGGTTCAGGCCATTGCCGAGATGCGCGCTGAACTTCGCGACGTCGCGTTGAAGGTGCCGCCGCCGGCACCGGCAGCAGCGGCAGCCCCGCCGTCGCCTGTTCCCGAAGCCGCGCTCGTGGCAGAAAATCCGCCTACGGATCATGTTCCGCTTTCAGCGGCCCCGCTTTCCGCCTCCGTGCCATCTCTGCCGCGGCGGCAACGTCCATCCGGATGGCGCAACAGATCTTATCCCATTCCACGCCGTCACCTGTTCGCGGTTGGTGCCGCCGCTATTCTGGTGATCCTCGCCACCTTTGCCATCGCGCTCGGCGAACATCTCTTCAGTGCCGAGCCAACGGTGATTTCACTAGCCTCCGCCAACACACTGACACCGGCGCGCCCGTCCGCAAAAGTACCGCAGGACCGGCTGAGCGCACTCGCCGAAGGTGGCAACGCGAAAGCGGAGTTGATCACCGGCCTTAAATATCTGAATGGCGATGGTTACGCCAAGGATGCGGCTTCTGCCGCGCGCTGGCTCGAACGCGCCGCCGATAATGGGGAGCCTATCGCGCAATATCGCCTCGGCGTGCTGTATCAACGCGGGCAGGGCGTCGCGAAGGATATTCCCCGCGCGCTGGACTGGTATCGCGCCGCCGCCGCGCAAGGAAATCGCAAGGCGATGCACAATCTGGGTGTTGCCTATGCGCAGGCCCAGGGCGTTCCGCGCGACTTCGCGCAGGCCGCGCATTGGTTCGGGCTTGCCGCCAATCTCGATTATGTGGATTCCCAGTTCAATCTGGCCGTGCTCTACGAACGCGGGCAGGGTGTGCCGCAAAGCCTGACGGAAGCGTACAAATGGTACGCCATCGCGGCCGCGAACAACGATCATGGTTCGCTTGCGCGTCTTGCGGTGCTGAAAACACAGATGTCGGCAACGGAACTGGCTGCGGCGCGCCGCGCCGTGGCGGCGTTTCATCCGGTGCCGATGAATGCGGTCGCCAATCTCTCGCCCGAATCCCGTTCAGCCGGTTAGAGCGCAATCGGAAGAGTGTGAAACGCCGGTGACGCTGCCGCTACCGGCTTCCGATAGATTGCGCGAAAAAACAAAGAACTGGAGCGAAATCGTGATTCCATCGAATCCGATTTCGCTCTAACCCGCGGTGATGCGGCCGATTTCGGCCAACTCGTCTGCACTCAAATCCCACCCCACCGCACGCACGTTCTGGTCGATCTGTTCGGACCGCGTTGCCCCGGCAATCACGCTCGTCACGCTCTGGTGGGAAACAAGCCATGAGAACGCCAATTCCAGCAGTGTGTGCCCGTGCGCCTTGCAGAATGCCGAGAGTGTCTCCACCTTGTCCCAGTTCGCATCGGTCATGTAGCGGTTCGCGAGCCCGGTCATCACCGCGAAACGCGTGTTGCCCGGCGCCGCGGCACCGCGGGTGTATTTCCCGGTCAGCATGCCGCTCGCCAGCGGGAAATAGGGCAGCAGGCCCATGCCGTATTTTTCCACCGCCGGCAGAACGCCCTGTTCAATATCGCGCTTGAGAAGGCTGTATTCGTCCTGTGCGGATTCGAATGCGGCAAAACCCTTCCCGGCGGACAGGGCGCGCGCGGCATTCAGTTGCGCCGCACTCATGTTGGAACAGCCGATGGCGCGCACTTTCCCCTGCTGCACGAGCAGGTTCAGCGCTTCGAGTGTTTCTTCAATTGGCGTGTTCGGGTCGGGCTGATGAAGCTGGTAAAGATCGATCCAGTCGGTCTTCAATCGTTTCAGGTTGTCTTCAACCGCTTGCAGGATGTAAGTGCGCGATGCACCGGATTTTGCTCCGGCATCGTCCATCTTCATGCCGAACTTGGTGGCGAGTACAATATCTTTGCGCCGTGGCCCTAGAATTTCGCCAAGCTGGCGCTCCGATCCGCCGCGATTGCCATAGATGTCGGCGGTGTCGAACAGGGTGATGCCCTGATCGATGGCGCGGTCCACAACCCGCCGCGAAGCCGCAACATCCAGCATTCCGAAATTGTTGCAGCCAAGCCCGACGATCGAAACCGTAAGCTCGCTGTTGCCCAGCTTGCGTGTTTTCATGGACATGTCCTCCGTCCGCGACGAAGGAAGGAGCTTGGCATTCCGCGCATGGCAAAACCACCCGCGCCAATGATTGTGGAGGGAACTGGTGCCGGCTGCAGGGATCGAACCCGCGACCCCCTGATTACAAATCAGGTGCTCTACCAACTGAGCTAAGCCGGCCACGCCGAGGCATGAGGGCGGGACATACAATCAGCAGCGGGGCAGCGCAACCGGCACCCCGGCAATGCGGCTGGGGCGGGACTGAATGGCCGGGCAGCGCCCCCGAAAACTCCCGCGGTCTCGCCGCCCGGTCACGGCGCCGGGCTGGCACCGTCCAGTTTGCCAATGGTCATTGGGCTGGTGCTGATGGTGTCCGGCGCGGTGGCACCTCCGGACAGGACCATGGTCATGGCCTGATCCATGGTGAGGTCGGTTGCGATCAATTGCTCGACCGGCACGATCTCCAGATAACCCGATGTCGGGATGGGCGCTGTGGGCACATACACCGCGGCCAGAAGCCGGTCTGTCGTCGTATCGCGGAAGGTTCGCATCAGGAACCCGATGGCCAGTGCACCGGGATAGGGAAAATTCATCAGCACCACGCGCGATCCCTCGCCGGGCCGCTGTTGCAGGGCGGCGATCGATTGCTTCGTCGCGGAATAAATGGATTGCACCAGCGGAATGCGCGCGATCAGCCGTTCATAGAAATTGATCAGCCTCAGGCCCACCACCCGCGATGCCACGGCGCCGATGAGGTAGAGCACGAGAAGCACCACCACAACGGCGACGGCGGATTGTACAAGCGGGTTGTGCGCCCACGGCGAAAGCACGGGAAAGTGCCGGTCCGCGAACCCGGTCAGCCCGGTGGCGATCGGCAGTCCTGCCCGGCTCAGCCAGGAAAGCAGGAAATCGAATACGATCCACACCACCACCAGCGGCAGAATGGTCAGAAACCCCGCCAGCAACGTGCCCTGAATGCGCAGCGGCCTGAGGATCTGCCGCACGATGTTATCTTTGCTCATGATCAGCCATGTTGCAGTGATCGCGCTGCCCCGTCGACCGGCTTTATGCCTCGCCGCTATCCACCACCCCTTGACGCACCTTATATAATGGCCCGGTTTCCTGCGTTGGTTTGAGACCCTGGCCCATAATGGCGGCCTGTGATCGTCGAAGGGCCGGCCGGAAAACGTCAAACGAAAAAAACGTCAAACGAATAGGACGCGGCGCGTGAAAATTTCGACAAACGAATAAATGGGGCGAATAAGTGGGGCGAATAGATAGGGGCGAACAGGCGGGGGGAGGGGGATCAAAAAAACGGAAAACAACTCCAGAAGGATTATTCTGCAATATCAATATATTAGATAGGCAGCGTTACGCTGCTTCGCTCATCGGTCCGGCATCTTCCGCCGGGCCTCCCCCGGTCCCGCTCAAATCGTGTAAACATCATCCATGACCCGTATTCTGATCACCAGCGCCCTGCCTTACATCAACGGTGTAAAGCATCTGGGCAATCTCGTCGGCTCCCAGCTTCCGGCCGATGTCTTCGCGCGCTTCTGCCGGGCGCGCGGCCTCGAAACGCTCGCGCTCTGCGCCACCGACGAGCACGGCTCAACCACAGAACTGGCCGCGGCCGAGGCGGGGCAGGACGTTGCTGCCTTCTGCGCCGTCCAACATGCCCAGCAGCGGGCGACGGGCGATGCCTTCGGCCTGTCGTGGGATTATTTCGGCCGCTCCTCCAGCCCACAGAACCACGAACTGACCCAGCACTTTGCCCGTCAGCTATGGAAGAACGGCTTCCTCGACGTGCGCACCAGCAGGCAGGTTTACTCCAACGCCGACAAGCGCTTCCTGCCGGACCGTTACGTCATCGGCACATGCCCGCATTGCGGGTATGATCGCGCCCGCGGCGACCAGTGCGAGAATTGCACCCGTGTGCTCGACCCGGTGGACCTGATTTCGCCGCGCTCCGCCATTTCGGGCTCTTCGGATATCGAGATCCGGGATTCCACCCACCTGTTTCTGAAACAGTCGGAATTCGTGCCGCGCCTGCGGGAGTGGATCGCGAGCCATGAAGGTGACTGGCCTGTGCTCGTCACCTCCATCGCCAACAAATGGCTGGATGAGGGGCTGCACGATCGCGGCATCACCCGCGATGTCGAATGGGGCGTGCCGGTGCCGGATGACATCGCGGATGGCGCGCTGAAAGGGAAAGTCTTCTACGTCTGGTTCGATGCGCCGATCGAATATATCGGCTGCTCGATGGAATGGGCCGCCTCACGCGATACGCCCGATGCGTGGAAAAGCTGGTGGTTCGGTGATGCGGCGAAGGACGTCACCTATTACCAGTTCATGGGGAAGGACAATATCCCGTTCCACACGGTCGGTTTTCCCGTCACCTTGATGGGCGCGGGCGAGCCGTGGAAGTTTGTCGACCGCCTGAAGGGCTTCAATTACATCAATTACGAAGGCGGGAAGTTCTCCACCAGCCAGAAGCGCGGCGTCTTCATGGATGCGGCGCTGGAAATTCTGCCGGCCGATTACTGGCGCTATTATCTGATGGCGAATGCGCCCGAAAGCTCGGACAGCAATTTCACCTGGGATCATTTCGCCGGCGTGATCAACAAGGATCTCGCCGATGTATTGGGCAATTTCGTCAACCGCGTGACCAGGTTCTGCGTCTCGCGTTTTGATGGCAAAGTCCCGGCCGGCGGCACTTATGGCGATGAAGAGCAGGCCCTGATCGCGGAACTGGATCAGCGTGTCAGCGCCTGCGCCGGTTGTTTTGAAGCGCTGGAGTTTCGCAAGGCTCTGGCCGAATTGCGCGCCATCTGGGTCGCGGGCAATGAGTATCTGACCCGCGCCGCACCGTGGACCGCGATCAAGACCGATCCTGCCCGTGCCGCGGTGGGGGTTCGCATGGGGCTCAATCTGGTGCATCTGTTCGGGCATCTGGCGTGGCCGGTGATCCCGGAAAGTGCGCGGCGAATTCATGCTGCCATTCAGCCCGCGCCGGATATCATTCCGTGGCCGAAGGAAGCGATGGCCGGATTTCTGGAGCAATTGACGCCGGGCCAGCCGATCCATCCGCCGGAGGTGCTGTTCTCCAAGATCGCGGAAGAACAGATCGCGGAATGGAAGCTGCGCTTTGGCGGATCGTGATTACAGCCGGACCCAGCCTTCGCCGCCGAGCCCTTCCAGCGGTTTGAAGCGGGATTTGTAATCCATCTTGGCGCTGCCACGGACCCAGTAGCCCAGATAGACATAGGGTAGGCCGCGCGCCTTGGCCTCGCGCACATGGTCCAGGATCATATAGGTGCCAAGGCTGCGCGCGTTCTCGCCGGGGTGGAAGAAGCTGTAGACCATCGAAAGGCCGTCGCGCAGCACGTCGGTCAGGGCGCAGCCGACCAGACTGCCGCGTTTGCCGTCCACGCTCGGACGCCGGTACTCGATGATATGGGTGTTGACCGGCGTCTCCTCGACCATGGCGACATAGTCGAACAGCCCCATGTCCGACATGCCGCCGCCCGAATGGCGCGAGTCGAGGTAAGTGCGCAGCAAGGCGAACTGCTCCCGCGTGGCTTCGGCCGGCACCTGCTCGCGGATCAGGTCGTCATTGTGCTTGATGACCCGGCGTTGTGTCCGCGCCTCGCTAAAGGCACTCGCCACGATGCGCACCGAAACACAGGCGTTACAGTTCTCGCAGGCCGGGCGGTAGGCGATCATCTGGCTGCGGCGGAAGCCGGAATGGGTCAGGGCTTCGTTCAGCGGCTGCGCCAGCGAGCCGTTGAGGCGGGCAAACACCTTGCGTTCGATGCGGCCCGGCAGATATGGGCATGGCCCACCTGGTGTCAGGAAAAATTGCGGAACGCGTGTTGTGCGCTGGTCAGTCACGTCTGTCCACTTGCCACCCTTGCCAGTGGAAATAATGCAGAGCTTGGGGCGGCGGCGCCAGTACCCTTTTGCCGCTTCGCGCTACAGGGAATGGCCGGGTGGGGCGGGTGGCACTTCCCGCATCAGAACGATGCTCAGCCGCCTGTTGGCACTGGCATCCGGGTCTTCGGGCAGCAACGGCTCCGAACCGGCCTTGCCCGCGACCTGATAGATTCGATCGCTGCCAAGGCCCGCTTGGGCCAAAATCGCCCGTGCGGCGTTGGCGCGTTCCGCGGAAAGCTCCCAATTGGTCATGCCATGACCGCCCTGAAACGGCTTCCCATCGGTGTGACCGCTGATCGAAATCCGGTTGGGCAGCCGGGTGATGACTTTGGCGATGGCGTTCAGCAGGGCCGTCGCCCGTGGCGTCGGATGGTTGGAACCGGCATCGAACATCGGCCGCCCATCCTGGTCGATAAGCTGAATCCTGAGGCCTTCCGGCGTCTCGTCCATGATGACCTGTTTGGACAGCGCGGCAATTTCCGGATTGTCCTGCATCGCCTGGCGGATGGATTCGGCGGCACTCTCGAACGCGCCATCCTTGATCGACGGCACGGCGCGCTCCAGATGGTCCGAGCTTTCTTCCTGCGAGGCGGGCGCAATCCCGATCGCGTTGGTTGCACCGCCTGTGCGATGCGCCTGCTGCTGCGCGCGGGTGGTATCGTTGGGGGCCGGCGGGCTCGATTTCTGGAATACCGATACGGCGGCGCCGGCACGCGCGCTTTCCTCGCTCAGGACCCGGCCGCCCAGAACACCGCCGGAACCGGAGTAGGTCTGGGAGATGCTCTGGGCCGCGAAATAGTCGGCAATGCCGCGCTTCTGCTCCGGCGTGGTGGTATTGATCAGCCACATCAGCAGGAAGAACGCCATCATGGCCGTCACGAAGTCGGCGTAGGCCACCTTCCACGCGCCGCCATGGGCGGCACCGTGGTCGTCCTTCTTGACGCGCTTGATGATAATGGCGTTTTCGTTCGCCACGCCGAACCCCATCCTTGACCCAAACCCGGCGGACCGTGATCTTTCCGTTGCCACGGCCTCAACCGATGTAGACCATTACAGGGATCGTCTTAAGCAAGCGTTAGCAATCAGGACCCTCGATGACATTTGACAAGAAAGCCTTCCGCCACGCACTGGGCGCGTTTCCGACCGGTGTTGCCGTGATCACCGCCAGTGGGGGGGGCGAGCATATCGGTATTACGGTGAATTCCTTCGGCTCCGTCTCGCTGGAGCCGCCGTTGGTGATGTGGTGCATCGACAAGAAATCTGACCGTTATCATATCTTTACCAAGGCGCCTGCCTTTACGATCAGCATCCTGGGCACAAAGCATGAAGCGGTTTCCTCACGGCTTGCCAAGCAGGGGGAGCACAGGCTCGACGGGATTGAACTGATGGGCACTGAACTGGGGCCGCCCGCGCTGGCTGATTCCCTCTCGGTATTCGAGTGTGAGCGGTTTGCCGTGCATGAAGCGGGCGACCACGCGATTCTGATCGGCCATGTGCTTCGCTTTCATTGTCATGAGGCTGGGCCGCCGCTCGTCTTTTTTGGCGGCCGCTATGGCGCTCTCGCCGGGTAGATTTGAAAAGATAACGCCGCCGGGTGACCCCGGCGGCGTCCAGTTCGCGCTGGGAGGGGGATTACCAGCGCACTTGTCCGAACAGGCCGATTTCGTCGTAGGTCCCGTTTGAGCCGAGCGCCTGGGCCAGGCCGCCAATCGTGCCATTGGACGTGCTGAGGAAGCCGTTGTCCGCCTTGTCACGCTTGTAGACGAGGGCGAAGTCCACGATCTTTGCCGGGCTGTAGGAAACGCCGACGTTGAAATAATTGTCTTTCAACGGCGCGTTGACGTCGCGGCTGGGTTTGATCCAGTCATAGCGCCCAAACACCGACCATTGCGGTGCGAGTTTATACGATCCGAAGAACGAGAAACCGTCCGCGCTATCCGACGCCACCGTCGTGACGTTATTCCAGTTGTTGGCCAGGAAATATTCGATACCAACGCGCACGATGTCATTTGTATATGCGGCAATGGCGTTGAAACGCGTCGCCGTGTGCGTTGCGGATATACCCTCGACGTCCTTACCCAGTTTGCCGACATAGCCGCCGAGACCAATGGTGAAATCGTCGATATTCGCGTTGACGCGACCTTCGACATCGATTCCGTTAGACCGGAAGGGTTTCTTGTACCCGGCACCGTCAACCGCCGAAATCGCGTAGTTGATGACGCCATCATAAAGTTTGCCGGAGAAGTGTACGCCCCAGTCGGCGGAGGTACCGAATTTTGTCCGGTCGATCAGCGTGTTTTCAATATAGCGGTAGCCATAGAGATCTTCCGCGAAGGGAACCCATGGCAAATCGGCGGCGCCAAGGCGGAATACAGCCGCATCGGACAGCTTGGCCTGCAAATAGGCCTTTTTCAGATATAACTGTGTCGCAGAGGCCGGACCGCTGTCATAGGTGAAATCGGTGGTCAGGTTCGCAGAGAATACGTCGTCGAATTTGTGGTCCACGCCAAGGTAGAACCGCTTGATATCGAAGCTGGTTCCATTGGCCGCCTGGCCTACGTGGTCGCGGCTCTGGCTGACATTCGTGATGTTGTAATACATGCGACCGCTGATTTTGGTGTCGTTCCACCAGCCGCTTGCGGTAGACTTTGCCGCCGCTGCCTGTTCGTAAACTTGGCTCTGTAGTGCTTCGAACTGTGCCGCGGTGACCTGAGGCTCGGCAGGTGCCTGTGCCGCTGCCGGCGCGCTGGTTTCGCCGGACAACTGCGTGCGCAGCGAGTGAATTTCATTCTGCTGGTCGCGCACGGTCCGCTCCATGCGTTCGAGGCGCTGCTCCAGCGTTTCGCGGTGTTTCTTCGGTGCGTCTTGCCCCAGTGCAGGCCCCACCAACGCGACGCAGGCCGCCGCACCAAACAAGATTGTCTTCATTTTCATAGCGTCCCCGCTCGATGACCGCAGTCGGCTGCGGTGTCCGGCGCGCCTGTGTTTGGCGGCCAGCGGGGTCGTAACGGCCGCCTGTTTCAGCGGAGAGACAGTTGCGTGACGAATTTGCGATAGCGGTCGCTATTGACATTATTCTTATAAAGGAATATATACTAAATTAAATGAGCAAGTAGAAAGCAGAAGCAGCGCTGGTGGTTATTTTTTGTCATTCGAATACTGAACATATTCCTCTTACCCGATCGCTACTTTTTTGTAACATTTGATATAGTCCTTGACGTGATAATAACGTGGCTTATTTTATCGCACATTAAGTTGACGCTGATGGACAATTCTCTCGACCGCGATTTGATGATCGTGCTGCATGACGTGGCACGGCTGCTGCGCACGCGTTTTGATCAGCGCGCCCGCGAGCACGGAATGACGCGCGCGCAATGGGTCATCCTCGCGCGCCTGGATCGTCAACCCGGTATCTCTCAAAACGAGATGGCTGCGCTGTGCGAGGTGGAACCGATAACGATCGGGCGCCTGGTGGACAGACTTGAGGCCCGGGGCCTCGTCGAACGCCGGCATGACCCGACCGACAGACGCATCCGCCGTCTGCATCTTCTTCCGGCGGCCCGCCCGCTCCTGGAGGAGATTTCGCATTACCGCATAGAGGCGAACGAGGAGATGTTGGCCGATGTACCGCCCGAAACACGGGAGACCATCATCGACACATTGCTGGCTATGAAAGAAAAGCTCACGACGAACGAAAACAACTCGAAACTCGCTGAGGCCGGAGAATAACAGATGGCTGCGATCGATACCGATACGGTCAGAACGTATAGACGGGTCTCCACCGGATTCCGCCCGCGTGAGGCTTTGGCAAATCTTTGGGCGGATAAGGCACGCCTTCGCCGCGTCCTGATGATCTGGGGCGTGGCAATCGTGGCCGGTGTCGCATTGGTGACCTATCTTACCGGGGGGCGCTATGTCGGCACTGACGACTCCTATATCCGTGCCGCGAAGCTGATGGTCTCGACCGACGTGTCGGGGCTTGTGGAAAGCGTCAATGTTCACCAGGGGCAGCACGTCAAGAAGGGCGATATTCTCTTCGATCTCGACAAAAAGCCGTTTGAGATTGCCGTCGCCAATGCGCAGGCTGCTGTGGAACAGGCCCGGCTCCAGGTGGAATCGCAGAAAGCCACCTATCGCCGTGATCTGGAACAGGTCAAGGCGCAGCAGGCGCAAGTCAACCTCGACCGGGTAACGTTCGAGCGTTACGCAAATCTGGTCAAGGAGAACGCGATCGCGCGTACGACCTACGACCAGGCACATATGGCCTATCTGTCATCCGCCAGCACACTGGATTCTTTGAAGCAGGCAGCGGATGTCGATCTCGCCAAGCTGAATGGCAACCCCAATCTCCCGGCTGAACAATCACCGGACTACATGAAGGCCATGGCCCAGCTTGACGAAATGAAACGCCAACTCAGCCATGCGACGGTTCGTGCGCCATTCGATGGTGTTGTGACGGAAGTGGATTCTCTCCAGCCGGGTACGCTGGTCATTTCCGCGATGTCGGCGTTTTCCACCACCAGCGCCGTCGGCCTCGTTTCCGATCAGGATATCTGGGTGGAAGCGAATATGAAGGAAACCGACCTGACGCACGTCCACGCCGGCCAGCCGGTGGAAATTACGATCGACACCTACCCTGGCAGAACATGGAAAGGTGCTGTGCAATCGATCAGTGCTGCCAGCGGGTCGGCCTTTTCACCGCTCCCTGCGGAAAATGCGTCCGGGAACTGGGTCAAGGTTGTCCAGCGCATACCGGTTCGTATCGCCATTGAGCACGCACAGGGCGGTCCCGTATTGCGGGCCGGCATGAGCACATATGTCTCGATCGATACCGGTCATCGCCGTTGGTACAGGCTTTTGAATAACTAGCGTCGAACAAGGCACTTCACATGAGAGTCGGCGCCGGATACTCGGCAGAAACATACGATAAGTTCGCGCTTCGCGTTGTTTTGATCTGTTCGATGGCCGGCGTTTTCATGCAGGCCCTGGATTCCACCATTGCCAACGTCGCGCTGCCCTATATGCAGGGCAGCCTCTCAGCTTCACGCGATCAGGTGACGTGGGTTCTCACGTCTTACATCGTCGCCGCGGCAATCATGACGGCGCCTGTGGGCTGGCTGGCTTCCCGCTTTGGCAAGAAGAATGTCGCGGTTGTCAGTCTTGCCGGTTTCACGATCGCCTCCATGCTGTGTGGCGCAGCGCAATCGTTGACCGAGATCGTCATCTTCCGGTTGTTGCAGGGCATGTTTGGCGCGGCGCTTAGCCCGTTATCACAGGCCATCATGCTGGATCTTTATCCCCCGTCGAAGCGCGGATCCATTATGGCGATCTGGGGGATGGGTGTGATGCTTGGCCCCATACTTGGCCCGACATTGGGTGGCTACCTCACCGATATGTATAGCTGGCGCTGGGTATTCTATGTGAACGTTCCGTTCGGAATTGCTGCGGTGACCGGAATTGCGCTCTTCTTCAAGGATTCCGCGCGTGACGAAACCATGCGGTTTGATTGGTTTGGGTTTTCGTTGCTGGCATTGGGGCTTGGCGCTCTGCAACTGATGCTGGATCGCGGCACGAGCAAGAGCTGGTTCGATTCGGGCGAGATCATCATAGAGGCCGTGCTTGCCGGGCTTTGTCTGTATCTTTTCCTTGTTCAGATGATCACGGCCAGGGAGCCGTTTATTCCTCGCGCGCTGTTCCTGGATCGCAATCTCGTCTCGTCGCTTCTCCTGATGTTCATTACGGGCGCCATTCTGGTGGCGAGTTCCGCCTTGCTGCCGCCTTATCTTCAGGATCTCGGCGGCTACTCGGTATTCGATTCAGGCCTTCTGATGGTCCCACGCGGTTTTGGCACCATGATTGCCATGATGTTCGCAGGGCGAATGGCTTTGCGGATCGAGCCGCGACTTCTCATTGGCGGCGGGATTGTCCTGCTCATCTGGTCTATGTGGGAGATGTCGGGCTGGCTGCCCAGTATCAATACGTGGGATCTGATTATTGTCACATTCATTCAGGGTATCGGTATGGGTTTTGTGTTTGTACCGATGAATCTGATCGCGTTTGCGAGCCTCGATCAGCGATTGCGTACTGATGGAACGGCCATTTTGAGTCTTATGCGAAATGTCGGATCGGCGATTGGCATTTCAACGACGACTTACGTTTTGACCAGTACGATGCAGATCAGCCATGCAGACCTTGCGGCGCACGTTACGCCGTTCAATCGTGCGCTTGGCGTAAATGCACAAAGTCTGTTCTGGAATCCGCAATTGCCGTTCGGTCTGGCGCAGATCGACGGCGTGATCCAGCAGAATGCGGCGGCTATCGCTTACTCAAACGATTTCCTGTTCATGTTTTTCATCTCGATCCCGGCAATTTTTGTCGTCATGTTCATGCGGAAAGTTGACCTCTCGCCGGATATGGCAGCAGAGGTGGTGGAATGATGAAACTGGCATTCATTGGACTTGGTGTGATGGGCTATCACATGGCCGGCCATCTGAAGGGGGCTGGCCATGACGTCACGGTTTTCAATCGCACGCGGGCGAAAGCCGAAGCTTGGGTAGCCACATTTGGCGGACGGCTCGCGGTCACGCCTGCTGAAGCTGCTTCGACCGCAGATTTGGTTTTCGCCTGTGTTGGGCGTGACGACGATGTGCGCGCGGTTACGACAGGGTCAAATGGGGCGTTCGCTGCGATGCGGCGTGGTGCCGTGTTTGTAGACCACACCACCGCGTCGGCAGCAGTGGCGCGCGAATTGGCTGATCGTGCACAAGCGGGCGGACTTGGGTTTGTCGATGCACCGGTTTCGGGTGGGGAACAGGGCGCGAAAAACGGTAAGCTCACCATTATGTGCGGCGGGGCGGCTGCCGACTACGCGAAAGCGGAGCCGGTTATGTCTGTTTATGCACGGCAATGCAGGCTTTTGGGATCGGCCGGTTCCGGTCAACTCGCCAAAATGGTCAATCAGATCTGCATTGCGGGTTTGGTGCAGGCGTTGGCGGAAGGGCTGAGCTTCGCACGCGCCGCCGGGCTCGACGCAGAAGCTGTGATCGATGTGATCTCCAAAGGCGCCGCACAGTCCTGGCAAATGGAAAATCGCTACAAGACGATGCTTGCGGGCGAATACGATCATGGATTTGCCGTCGAATGGATGCGTAAGGACCTTGGCATTGTGCTGGACGAAGCGCGACGGAACGAAGCGGCGCTTCCGGTTACCGCGCTGGTAGATCAATTTTATGCGGAAGTGGAACAAATGGGCGGGCAACGCTGGGATACATCGAGCTTGCTTGCCCTTCTTGATCGTAAAAGGAGGGGTGGCTGATGGATGCGGCACCGAGACGATATCACCATGGGGATCTTCGCAACGCGTTGCTGGAGTCGGCGAGGGCGTTGCTCGAGGAGGATATCTCCGCGCTGAGCCTGCGCGCCGTTGCGCGCCGTGCTGGCGTAAGCCATGCCGCGCCGTATCGCCATTTTTCTAACCACGAAGCTCTGTTGGTTGAACTGGCCAAAGAAGGCTTTATGGAATTGCGGACTGAAATCGCCAACGCATCCGTAACGCGCAACTTTGAAACCGACCGGATTACGACAATCGGCGCGGCTTATGTACGCTTTGTGGCGCGCCGTCCGGCGCTGGCGCGATTGATGTTCGGGCCGCAATTGCCCAACCGCGAAAAATTCCCCGAATTGGGGGAGGCCGCGGATGGTGTCGGCACGGAAATCGGCCGGGCATTGCAGGACGCCGCTGCCGGTCTCGCCGTCTGGGCCGCGATCCATGGCCTTGCAATGTTGATCCTGGAAAACGTGATCGATCTCGGTCAGCGCCGCGCGGGCCTTGACGTATTACCGTCACGGGCTGAGATCGTTTTGCGAAGTCTGTTTGCGGTCGAGCGGACCTGAACCGGTTTGCCTTAGGCGCTGCGCAACAGACGTGCAGCTTCCGGTGCGAAGTAGGTCAGGATGCCGCTTGCGCCGGCGCGTTTGAAACCAAGCAGGCTTTCGAGGATCACACGATCCCTGTCCAGCCAGCCGCGCTCGATCGCTGCCATCAGCATCGCGTACTCCCCCGATACCTGATAGGCAAAGGTAGGGACGCCGAAATGCGCACGCACCCGGTGAACCAGGTCAAGATAAGGCATACCCGGCTTGACCATGACCATGTCGGCGCCTTCCGCGATATCCAGCGCGACTTCGCGCAACGCTTCATCGCCGTTGGCCGGATCCATCTGATAGGTTCGCTTGTCGCCGGTCAGTGCCTTGGCCGACCCCACGGCATCGCGAAACGGGCCGTAAAATGCACTGGCGTACTTGGCCGCATAGGCCATGATCATTGTGTTCTTGTGGCCCGCTTCTTCGAGTGCGGCCCGGATGGCGCCAATGCGCCCGTCCATCATATCGGATGGCGCGATGATGTCGCATCCAGCGTCAGCCTGCACCAAGGCCTGCCGAACCAGAATGTCGACGGTTTCATCGTTGGATACATAGCCGTCGATGAGAATGCCGTCGTGGCCGTGCGTCGTGTAAGGATCGAGTGCGACATCGCAAAGAATCCCGATACCGGGGACGCTCTCTTTAATGGCGCGAACCGTGCGGCATACAAGGTTGTCAGGATTGGTCGCCTCGCGGCCATCTTCCGTTTTCAATCTGGGATCGGTGTAGGGAAAAAGGGCGATCACCGGAATCCCCAGCGCAACCGCTTCTTTGGCCGCCTCAACCGCAAGGTCGGTGGTAAGTCTTTCGACACCCGGCATGGATGGCACTGGCTCTCGCCGTGTGCTGCCATCGACGACAAAGATCGGCCATATAAAGTCGGCTGGCGAGAGGTTCGCTTCCGCGACAAGCCGGCGGGACCACGCATGCTGCCGCAGACGGCGCATTCTGGTCCTTGGAAAGCCGGGAGTGTCATGCATGATTGTTCCATGAAGCCGTCCGGGGCCGTTGTCAATGGCCGCTGAAAAGAGGGCCTTGCACATGCGGCTTCCGGGAGGAATGGTGCGCAGGTTGAGAAAGGACATCAGTTATCCGGTGAGGTTTTGATGGATTTCGGATTGAGCGACGACCAGCGGGCCATAGAAGATGCCGCGCGCCGCTTTGCGGTAGAGCGACTGGCTCCGCACGCCGCGGAGTGGGACGCGCGCGAACATTTCCCTGTCGAAACATTGCGCGAGGCTGCGGCCCTCGGTTTCGCGGGGATTTATGTGAAAGGCGATGTTGGCGGATCGGAGCTTTCGCGGCTGGATGCGGCCATCATTTTTGAAGAACTTTCCGCGGGCTGCACGTCCACGGCGGCGTTCATCTCCATTCACAACATGGCGTCCTGGATGATCGATCGCTTCGGCGGGGAGGCATTGCGTCAGCGCTTTCTGCCGCGGCTTGCGGCGATGGAACTGATTGCCAGTTATTGCCTGACGGAGCCCGGCTCCGGTTCGGATGCCGCCAGCCTGAAAACACGCGCCGTTCGCGATGGCGATCATTACGTGCTGAATGGTTCCAAGGCATTCATCTCCGGCGCAGGCGTGTCGGACATCTATGTTTGCATGGTGCGCACGGGCGGGGATGGACCGAAGGGTATTTCGTGTCTTGTGGTGGAGAAGGGGGCACCGGGTCTTTCGTTCGGCAAAAAGGAACGGAAGATGGGCTGGAACAGCCAGCCGACAGCCCAGGTCATCTTTGAGGATTGCCGCGTCCCGGTGGAAAACCGAATTGGTGCCGAAGGGGATGGCTTCTCCATCGCCATGATGGGATTGGATGGCGGGCGCATCAATATCGGTGCCTGCTCCGTTGGCACAGCACGCGCGGCGCTGGAAGAGGCGCAAACCTATGCGCGGGAGCGCAAGCAATTCGGCCGCGCGATTGCGGATTTTCAGGCGTCGCAGTTCAAACTGGCAGATATGGCGACGGAGCTTGAGGCCGCGCGCCTGATGATCCGGAACGCAGCGGCAGCGCTGGATGCGCGGAGCCCACGGGCCACCATGCTATGCGCCATGGCCAAACGTTATGCCACCGACACGGGGTTCAAAATCGCGAATGATGCCCTGCAGTTGCACGGTGGTTACGGCTATCTGAAGGATTTTCCGGCAGAGCGCCATGTGCGTGATTTGCGGGTTCATCAAATCCTGGAAGGCACGAACGAAATCATGCGGGTGATCGTTGCCCGCGAGCTGGGCCGCCAATGACAACCACGAACGACGCGGAAGTGCTCTTTGAGCGAAAGGGCGCCATTGGGCAGATTGTACTGAATCGGCCAAAGGCGCTGAATGCGCTTACGCATTCGATGTGCATCGCCATGAAAGCCCAGCTTGCGGATTGGGCTGCCGATGAGGCGGTCAGGGCGGTCGTTGTCAGTGGTGCAGGCGAGCGGGCCTTTTGTGCAGGCGGTGATATTCGCGCGCTTTATGAATCGGGGAAGGCCGGTACGCCTTATGCGCTGTCGTTTTATCGTGATGAATACATCCTGAACGCAGCGATACGGCATTTTCCAAAGCCGTATATCGCATTGATCCATGGCATTGTGATGGGCGGCGGCGTCGGCGTGTCGGTGCATGGCAGCCATCGGATAGCGGACGAGAGCACTGTGTTCGCCATGCCTGAAACCGGCATCGGCCTGTTTCCCGATGTTGGCGGAAGCCATTTTTTGCCACGGTGCCCGGGCGAGATCGGCATGTATCTGGCGTTGACGGGCGCACGTCTCAAGACGGCGGATGCGCTTTATGCCGGTGTCGCGACGCATTTTGTCCCAAAAGCGTCCTGGGACGCATTGATCGCCGGGCTGGCAGATGGTGATGCGCCGGATGCCGTGTTGGGCAGGCTGGCAAAGGCAGTGCCCGACGCGCCATTGGCGGGAAACCGGCAATCGATCGACAGACTGTTCGCGGGAAATTCGGTGGAAGCGATTTTGGATGCGCTGGACGCCGACGGCAGTACATGGGCGCGCGAGACGGCACAGACCATCCGCACCAAATCGCCGACCAGCCTGAAGATCACCTTTCGTCAATTGCGTGAAGGCAGGCGGAAGGAATTCGACGATTGCATGCGGATGGAATACCGGATGGTGAACCGCATCATCGCGGGACATGATTTCTACGAAGGCGTGCGCGCGACGATTATCGATAAGGATGGCAGCCCGAAATGGAGTCCCGTTGCGCTGGAAGACGTGGCGGCGCCGGCGGTGGATGCCTATTTTGCCCCGCTTGGACAGGGAGAACTGGCTCTCGATTGAGCCGCAGAGGAGGAACGAACGGAAATGGCAACAATCGGATTCATTGGCGTCGGCAATATGGGCGGCCCGATGGCGCGGAACCTGCTGAAGGCTGGATACAGGCTGCAGGTATTCGACCTGAGTGTCGAAGCTGTCAGGCATGTGACCGACGCAGGCGGCAAAAAAGCCGCCAGTGCCGTGGATGCGATTGCCGGTGCTGATGTTGTGATCTCCATGTTGCCGGCAGGCCGGCATGTTCGTGATGTCTATTTGAGCGATGATGGCGTTCTGGCGAAGGCCGCACCGAACACGTTGTTGATCGACTGTTCCACCATCGACATTGATTCCGCGCGTGCCGTGCATCAGGCGGCAGAGGCGAAGGGCTTCGATTTTCTCGATGCGCCGGTCTCCGGCGGTGTTGGCGGGGCGGAAGCGGCAACGCTCGCCTTCATGTGCGGTGGCAGTGACAAGGCGTTCGCACGCGCCAAGCCGGTTCTGGATAACATGGGCAAGCGTATCGTTCATGCCGGCGGAGCGGGTGCGGGGCAGGCGGCGAAGATCTGCAACAACATGTTGCTGGCGGTCTCGATGATCGGTACCTGCGAGGCTTTCGTGCTGGGGGAGAAGCTGGGCCTCGATCCGCAAAAGCTGTTCGACATCATGTCGGCGGCGTCGGGTCAATGCTGGTCTCTCACGACTTACTGCCCGGTGCCGGGGCCGGTGCCGGCGGCGCCGTCCAACCGCGACTATACCGGCGGGTTTGCCACGGCACTGATGCTGAAGGACCTGAAGCTCGCGCAAGGGGCCGCACAGGGCGCGGGAGCTGCAACGCCGCTCGGCGCGGAGGCTGCCCAGCTTTATGCCCTTCTGGCTGCCAAGGGCCACGCCGGTCTCGATTTTTCCGGCATTATCAAGATGCTTCGCGGCGAGCTTTAAGTCCTTCTTTATGCGCCGCCACGGAGGCGTTTACGCCCTCTTAACGAGTCGTCCCTAGTTTTAGACCAATAATAATTTGGTGGGCCTGCGTACGCGCAGGGGAGACGATGACAGCGATGGCCAATCCGCAGCTTGCGGCGGCGCTCGAGAACGCGTCCGCAACAGGAAACCTTTATCTTGAGACTCTCAATCTGATTGAGCGTCTTCACCGGCAATTGCTGGATGTGATCAAGGATGAACTTGACCGCAAGGATGAGCGCGAGATCAACAGCGTTCAGGCGTTGCTGCTGTTCAATGTCGGCGATCAGGAATTGACCGCCGGGGAATTGCGGACCCGCGGGCACTATCTGGGCTCGAACGTCTCCTACAACCTGAAAAAGCTGGTTGATGGCGGTTATATCCATCATGAGCGCTCGGCCGCCGACCGCCGTTCGGTTCTGGTACGGCTGACACCGAAAGGTGAAGCGGTGCGCGCCATGCTTGGCGAGCTGTTTCAGCGGCATCTGGGCTCGCTCTCCGCCGTTGGCAATGTCGAGGACAAGGACCTCGACGGCATTAACGCTGCGCTGCGCCGGCTGGAGCGTTTCTGGATCGACCAGGTTCGCTTCCGGCTTTAGCGGCAGGCGCTCCTACTTATTCCATTCCATATCTATTTCCGTCGCGGCCGGGTGGCCCGTCGCGGCAGCAAGCGATGGGCGGACCATCGAAAGGTGCGAAGCCTTTTCCGGTGTGCCGCTCTGAACAGAATTTTGCTGAGATAGGCAAGATGGGGTGAGGAGCCGTGCGCTGCAAGGGGGCGGGCAGGAAAATCCGCAAGCAGCGTAACGCTGGTGGGGGTTAAGCCACTGAATTCCCTGTGGCGGCGTGCCGAAGAATTTTACGCAAGCCTGAAACTGCTCTCACAGCTTTTCCTCATTCGTGCCACGATGGGCCGATGTCGAACCGGTCATCCCGCCCCGTTTTCATCGCCCGTGCCCATTGGAGCCATCATTGGCGGTTCTACGCCGCGATAGCGGTCGGCCTTGTGGTATTCGCTGCCTACAGCCCCGCCATCAGCTCCGTCAGGGTGGCGGCCGCAGGGGATGCTTTCTTCGTTACCTATCTGGCGGCCAGCGCGCTGCTGCTGTGGAGCACGGACACCCAGTCCCTGAAGCAGCGCGCCGATATCGAGGATGAAGGTGGGTTCATCGTCGTCCTGATTGCGCTGATCGTGATCGGATTTTGCAGCGCCGGGATTTTCAGCCTGCTCAACCAGAAACAATTGCCGGATGCCTTCGATTTCGCCCTGTCCATCGCCAGTGCACCGCTGGGCTGGTTGACGCTGCACACCATCGCCGCGTTTCACTATGCCAACCTCTATTACTTTTCGCCGGGCGGCCGGGGCGGGCGATGGGTGGCGCCGCTCGAATTCCCCGGCAAGGCGGAGCCCGGCGGGGTCGATTTTCTTTACTATTCCTTTGTGGTGGGGATGACGGCCCAGGTCTCGGATGTGCAGGTCTGCACCGCCCGGATGCGGGCGGTGACGCTGGCGCACGGTGTGGTGTCGTTCTTCTTCAACACGGTGCTGATCGCCATTGCGGTCAACGCGGTAGTTGCGAGCGCCTCTTAACTGGGCCGATTTCGCCGCAGATGGCCGGGAAATCCGGCCAGAACTGTGACAATTCGCTTTGGGCGAGGGCGGGCCTCAGGATTATGGTAGCGCCAGCCATGGGCGACGCTTGCGCCCGGCAGATGGATCGAAGCTATGGCCAATCGTTACCAGACCACATTCCGCAATGCTTTGGCGGGGTTGAAGCGCGAAGGACGCTACCGCGTCTTCGCCAATATCGTGCGCCAGCGCGGTGTCTTTCCCAATGCGGATTTCTATTCCGACGGCAATTCGCGGCCGATCACGGTGTGGTGCAGCAACGACTATCTCTGCATGGGCCAGCACCCCAAGGTGGTTGCCGCCATGCATGAGGCGATTGACCGGGCCGGTGCGGGATCGGGCGGGACGCGCAACATCTCCGGCACGACCCATTATCATATCGATCTGGAACACGAACTGGCCGACCTTCACGGCAAGGAAGCGGCACTGGTTTTCACCTCAGGCTTCGTTTCCAACGACACCACGCTGGCCACGCTGGCAAAGCTTTTGCCGGGCGGCATCATGTTTTCCGATGCGCTGAACCATGCCTCGATGATCGAGGGTATCCGCAATGGCGGCATGGAGAAGCGGATATTCCGCCACAACGATCTGGCTCATCTGGAACAGCTTTTGGCCGCGGCCGACCCGGACGCGCCGAAGGTGATCGCGTTTGAATCGGTCTACTCGATGGACGGCGATTTCGGGCCGATCGCGGCGATCTGCGATCTGGCCGAAAAATACAACGCACTGACCTATCTGGACGAGGTGCATGGTGTCGGCCTCTATGGCCCGCGCGGCGGCGGTGTTGCGGCCCGCGACGGCGCGATGCACCGGGTCGACATCATCGAGGGCACGCTGGCCAAGGCGTTCGGCGTGATGGGCGGCTATATCACCGCGTCCACCGAACTGGTCGACTGCATCCGGTCTTTCGCGCCGGGCTTCATCTTCACCACGTCCCTGCCGCCGGCACTGGTGGCCGGTGCGGTGGCGAGCATCCGCCATCTGAAGACGAGCAATGTGGAGCGCAATGCACTGCACGAGCGGGCCACCCGCCTGAAAAGGCTGATGGCGGAGGCGGGGCTGCCGGTGATGGATTCGCCGAGCCACATCGTGCCGCTGTTCGTGGGCGATGCCGTGCTGTGCAAATCGGTCTCCGATACGCTGCTGCGCGACCACGCGATCTATGTGCAGCCGATCAACTATCCCACCGTGCCACGGGGTGCGGAGCGGCTGCGCTTCACGCCATCGCCCAAGCATGACGATGCGGCGATGGACAGGCTGGTGGCGGCGCTGGATCAGGTGTGGACTGCGCACAAGCTCGCCCGCGCAGCTTGAAAGGGACGCGGGCCTTTTGGCCGCTGGCGGTGTCGCTCGTCGCTCATGGACGGTATGTCCACATCGCTCCTCTCTCCTGGCCAGCAATCAAAAATGCCCAGCGTCGCGACCTATCGCGTAGCTGAACCTCAGCCCCGGCGGCGGGATTTCGCGGGCGACGCATTGCGGCCGAGACCGATTTTCTTGGCGAATTCCGAACGCTGGGCCGCGTAGTTGGGCGCGACCATCGGGTAATCGGCGGGCAGGTTCCACTTCGCGCGATAATCTTCCGGCGTCATGTTGTAGTTCGAGCGCAGATAGCGCTTGAGCATTTTGAGTTTTTTGCCGTCTTCCAGACAGACGATGTATTCGGGCGTCACCGAACGCTTGACCGCAATGGCGGGCTTTTGCGCCGCCGAAGCCTCGATCGCCGGGGCGCTGCCGAGGCTGCCGAGCGTGGCGTGAACGCTCTTGATCATGGCGGGCAATTCCGAGGCCGGAACGGTGTTGTTGCTGACGTAAGCAGAGACAATTTCGCTGGCCAGCCGGAGCAACTCGTCTTCTTTTGGCGATGACGGGTCGTGAACAACAGACATCAGGAATACTCCAGCTGATACGGTGAACATTCCGGACCATTCCTATGAGATTTGCTGGCCCGGGAATCAAGTAACCGTTGCGATGACCAAGGAATTCTATCGCTGGATATCCTTCCTTTGCAGTATAGGCCGTTGCCGGTGACCGATATTTGACTGTCCGACTATTCCGATTGTGACGCCTCCTCATCGCCCGTAAGGGTCGCAATTGTGGAAAGTCTGTACCGGCGGGCTGCCGTGGCGCGATTTCGGCCCATGCCGGCAATGGCGGGGCAGAAATGCGGGTCGAGAACAAAGCGCCATCTGGCGCAACATCTGGTAAAGCGATAGGGGTAGGGCCGCGATAGATGTGGGGCTGCCGCGAGGCCTGGGGCCCGGCGCCCGCCAAAGCTTGGGGTGAAGGATGGCTGTTTCGATGAGTGCCGCAAATACGCAGGATTCCGGGTTTTTCACGCAAGGGTTGGCCAGTGCGGACCCTGAAATTGCTGGCGCCATCCAGGATGAGCTGGTTCGCCAGCAGACCAAAATCGAGCTGATCGCCTCCGAAAACATCGTCTCCAAAGCCGTTCTGGAGGCGCAGGGTTCGATCTTCACCAACAAATATGCCGAGGGCTATCCGGGCAAACGCTACTATGGCGGCTGTGAGTATGCCGATGTGGTGGAGAACCTGGCGATCGAGCGGGCCAAGAAGCTGTTCGGGGCCAATTTCGCCAATGTGCAGGCCAATTCCGGCAGCCAGATGAATCAGGCGGTGTTCCTGGCGCTGCTGAACCCCGGCGACACCTTCATGGGGCTGGATCTGGCCGCGGGCGGGCACCTGACCCATGGCTCCCCGGTCAATATGAGCGGGAAGTGGTTCAAGCCGGTCTCCTATGGCGTCAGGCGGGACGATCACCGCCTCGACATGGATGAGATCGCGAAGCTCGCCCGCGAACACAAGCCCAAGCTGATCGTCGCCGGTGGCACGGCCTATTCGCGGTTCTGGGACTTCCAGCGCTTCCGTGAGATTGCCGATGAGGTCGGTGCCTATCTGATGGTGGATATGGCCCACTTCGCCGGGCTGGTGGCGGGCGGGGTGCATCCGAGCCCGGTGCCGTATGCGCATGTCGTGACCTCCACCACCCACAAATCGCTGCGTGGCCCCAGAGGCGGGCTGATCCTGAGCAATGACGAGGCGATGGCGAAGAAGATCAACTCCGCCATTTTCCCCGGCCTGCAGGGTGGGCCCTTGATGCATGTGATTGCGGCCAAGGCGGTGGCGCTGGGTGAGGCGCTGAGGCCCGACTTCAAGATCTACGCGAAAAACGTGGTCGAGAATGCGCGCGCGCTGGCCGAAACGCTGAAGAGCGAGGGGCTCGACATCGTGTCCGGCGGCACCGACAACCATCTGATGCTGGTCGATCTCCGGCCCAAGAAGGCGACCGGCAAGTTCACGGAGAAGGCGCTGGATCGCGCCGCGATCACCTGCAACAAGAACGCCATTCCTTATGATCCTGAAAAACCGTTCGTGACTTCGGGCATCCGGCTCGGCACACCGGCGGCAACCACGCGCGGTTTCGGCCCGGCCGAATTCCGCGAGGTCGGCAAGCTGATCGCCGAAGTGGTGAGCACGCTGGAGGGCAAGAATTCCGAAGAGGGCGATCCTGCCGTGGAAGCGAGGGTGCGGGCCCGCGTGACCGAACTCTGCCGCCGTTTTCCGATTTATCAGTAGGATTATCTCATGCGCTGCCCGTTTTGCGGTCACGACGACAGTCAGGTCAAAGACAGCCGCCCGAGTGAAGACAATTCCGCCATCCGCAGGCGGCGTCATTGCCCGGCCTGCGGCGGACGCTTCACCACCTTTGAGCGTGTGCAGTTGCGCGAACTGATCGTGGTAAAGAAGAACAATCGCCGCGAGCCGTTCCTGCGCGAGAAGCTGGAACGCTCCATCACCCATGCCTTGCGCAAACGCCCGGTGGAGGGCGAGCGCGTCGACCGCATGATCACCGGCATTGTGCGCCGGCTGGAAAGCATGGGGGAGAACGAGATCCCCTCGACCGTGATCGGCGAACTGGTGATGCAGGCGCTCGCCAGCCTGGACAAGGTGGCCTATGTCCGCTTCGCCTCGGTCTACAAGAACTTCCGCGAGACCAAGGATTTCGAGGCTCTGATCGGCGAGATGGAAGGCAGCATCGAGCGGGATTAGGCACAGCCTCTCTTGTGCGCCCAAGCAGCGCCCCCGCCTGCGGGGGAGCTGTCAGCGAAGCTGACTGAGGGGGGACGCACGACGCCCCCTCCGTTCCTTCGGAACACCTCCCCCGCGTGGCGGGGGAGGATGACTGTGGCGGTGGATGATCGGTGGCGGCCATCACCGCGCGGGTGAGGCGGATGTGTGCCCACATCTGCCGGAGGTGGCGGCGGAAGGCGGCCTGTTCGGCCAGTGCCGCGCGGCTGCGGCGGCCATGTTTCCACGCATTGGTGTTGCCGGGCTGGCCGCCGCGTTTGCGCTTGCCGCTCACAATAGCTGCCGTCATGGCTGCCAGATCCGCGGCGCCTCATTCGTTTGACGGAATTTTTCGTTTTCACGCTCCGCGGCCTCGCGCGTGCGGATCTGAAGCTCCACCTCGCGGCGCACATCCTCCCAGGTTTTTTTCGCTGGCGGTCTTTTATAGTATTCGTTTGACGGTTTTTTCTGTTCACGCCGCAGCAGGAGCGCGGCAGCCGCGATGTTGGCCCGCATCAGGCGGGTGGCGCGGTCCATCGCCATGAAGCGGGTGTCGATGCCGACATCGCGATCGATGGCGACCCTTTCGCATTCGGCGAGGAAGGTGCGGTTCACCCGCAGGCCGTCCGCCAGCTGGGTGGCGAGCGCATCCATCGTGAAAGGCATCCCGGGTTCGGGGTCGGTGAGGTTGTCGTGCATGTCATTCTCCTTCTTCGTGCAAGGGTGAAGGAGATGGGATGACAAGCAAGCAATAAAAAGGGGCAGCGTAACGATGGTGGGGGTTAAGCCCTTGAAATATCGGCCTGCGACAAAACTCACGAATTGTTACTATGCAACGGTTTGCCTGCTTCCGCGCCGTTGGCGCACCTCCCCCGCATAAACGGGGGAGGGTAACGCGATCAATCAGTCGCCGTAATCGTCGTCATCATAAGCGGGATAACCGGGGCCGTTGTCATAAGGGCTGCTGTAATAGCCGCCATTATCATAGGCACCGTTATCATAGCCGCGGCCATCATAAGCACCGGGCGGATAATCGTAGCGGTCGTAATAGGGATCGGGGCCATCGTAAGCAGGACCATTGTAGGCGGGGTAGGCGGGGCCGCTGTAATAGGCATCCGAGCGATTGTTCTGGGACGAAATCACCGCGAGCGCGCCGAGCGCGAGAACGCCAAGCCCGATGCCCAACGCAGCATCATTGCCGCCACGATGATGTGACCAGCCATTATGGTGACCGCGTGACCAGCCACGATAGGAGCCTGCCGAAGCAACCGTGGTTCCGGCAAGCAGGGCGGCGAGCGAGAGCGCGATAACGCGTTTCATGGCGAAACTGTCCTTTCCCGTATCCGGTGTTTCGCCCGGTTGGGCGGATCAGCGGATTGCGCCACTATGATGGGGCCGAGTTGAACGGGGCCTGAACGGTTTTTGTCAGGATCGTGGCGGGGCAGGTAAGGTTGGGTTCGATCCTCCCCTTGAGGGAGGATCGAAATTTGCAAGCGTTGCGAAGCAAATTTCGAGGAGGGGTGGTGCGATCTCTGGCGCATCCCCTCCCCGAAATCTCCTTCTCGCTTATGCTCGAAGACGATTTCGACCCTCCCTCAAGGGGAGGGTGGTGGTTATTGGAATGATGCAGACCGATCGCGTTCACATGCAGCATGCCTTGCGGCTGGCAGGGCGGGGATTGGGGCAGGTGGCGCCCAACCCGGCAGTGGGCTGTGTGATCGTGCGGGACGGGATCATTGTCGGTCGCGGTTGGACGCAAAAGGGCGGGCGGCCCCATGCCGAGACCGTGGCGCTGGCTGGGGCCGGTGATGCGGCGCGCGGGGCCACAGCCTATGTCACGCTGGAGCCGTGTTCCCATCACGGCCGCACGCCGCCTTGTGCCGGTGCGTTGATCGCGGCTGGTATCGCGCGCGTGGTGGCCGCGGTGGAAGACCCGGACCCGCGCGTTTCCGGCCGGGGCATCGCGATGCTGAGGGATGCGAGCGTTACCGTGGATGTGGGCCTGCTGGCGGCGGAAGCCGCGGCGTTGAACGCTGGGTTCTTCCTGCGGGTGATGGAAAAGCGGCCACTGGTGACGCTGAAGCTCGCCATCAGCGCGGACGGCATGATCGCGCGGGCGCCGGGCGGCGAACAATGGCTGACCGGCGAGGAGGCGCGGCGCTTCGGCCATTTTCTGCGCGCCACGCATGACGCCATTCTGGTGGGCAGCGGTACGGTGCTGGCGGATGATCCCGACCTGACCTGCCGCATTGCGGGGTTGGAGGATCGGTCCCCCCTGCGGGTGGTGCTGGACGGGCGGTTGCGGATGCCGCCGGGCGCGAAGCTGGTGCGGACGGCGAGCGCCGTGCCCGTGATTGTCTACACGGCGGCAGAAGGCGGCGAAGGCCTGCGGGCGGCGGGTGTTGAGGTGGTGCGCCTTGCGGCCGGGGCGGATGGCGGCGTCGATCTGCGCGCGGTTCTGCACGATCTTGCGGAACGGGGGATCACGAGACTGCTGGTTGAAGGGGGGGCCGCAGTCGCGCAGGGCTTTCTGGACCGGGGGCTGGCGGACCGGCTGGAGATTTTCCGCAGCCCGGTTGTGGCGGGCGCGGGCGGGCGGGCGGCGCCGGTGTTCCCGCTCGAAAACTATACCCCGGCCGGGACGCGGCAATTTGGGCCGGACCGGCTGGAGCGGTATGAGCGGCGGGAGATGGACCCCCTCTCCAGCAAAATCTAAGGTTTGGCTCGCAAACGCTTCGCCAAAGCCAAGATTTTGCGTCCTCTCCCTCTAGGGGAGAGGGGTGACAAAATCTCCCGCAGGGGAGGGTGAGGACAAATTGAAGGACAGCGCTTAAAACAACGCCATGTTTACGGGAATCGTCAGTGACGTCGGCCAGGTCCGGCACATCGAGAAGCGCGGGGACACCCATGTGGTGATCGCCACCAAATATGACGTGGACGCGGTGGATATCGGCGCCTCTATCGCATGCTCCGGCATCTGCCTGACGGTGGTGGACAAGGGCAACGCGGCGGACCGCTGGTTCGTGGCGACGGCATCGGGCGAGACCCTGTCCAAGACCACGCTGGGCGACTGGAAAGTGGGCGATCCGGTCAATCTGGAACGCGCGATGCGGGTGGGCGACGAACTGGGCGGCCATATCGTGACCGGCCATGTCGATGGCGTGGCCGAGGTGAAATCGGTGCTGCCCGAAGGCGAATCCCTGCGGGTGATTTTCGAGGCGCCGACCGCGGTGGCACGTTTCATCGCGCCGAAAGGATCGGTGGCGCTGGACGGGATTTCGCTGACGGTGAATTCGGTCGAGGGCACGCGCTTTGGCGTGAATATCATTCCGCACACCGCGAGTGTGACGACCTTCGGGCGGCTGAAGCCGGGGGTGCGGGTCAATCTGGAAGTCGATTTGATGGCGCGTTATGTGGCGCGATTGGTGAATGCATGAACATGCCGGTTTTTCACGATTATATTTCCGATATCGAAGACGTGATCGAGGATGCACGCAATGGCCGGATGTTCATCCTGGCCGATGCGGAGGATCGCGAGAACGAAGGCGATCTCGTCATTCCAGCGCAGATGTGCACGCCGCAGGCGGTCAACTTCATGGCGCGCTATGGCCGCGGGCTGATCTGTCTGTGCATGACGCAGGAGCGCGCGACCACCTTGCAGCTTCCAATGATGACGCAGTTCAACGGCTCTGCGCATCAGACCGCGTTCACGGTTTCGGTCGAGGCGCGCGAGGGCGTTTCGACCGGCATTTCGGCGCATGACCGCGCGCACACCATTGCGGTGGCGATCGACCCCACCAAGGGGCCGCAGGACATTGTGATGCCGGGCCATGTGTTTCCGCTGGTGGCGCGCCACGGCGGCACACTGGTGCGGGCCGGTCATACCGAGGCGGCCGTCGATATCGCGCGGCTGGCCGGGCTTTATCCGGCCGGGGTGATCTGCGAGATCATGAACGATGACGGCACCATGGCGCGGATGCCGGATCTGGTGAAATTCGCCCAGCTTCACGGCATCAAGATCGGCACCATTGCCGATCTGATCGCTTATCGCCGCAAATACGATCATCTGATCAGCCGTGCGGCGGAGACCACGTTTGAAAGCCATATCGGCGGCGAATGGAAGATGATGATCTTCATCAACACCATCGAATATGCCGAACATATCGCACTGGTGAAGGGCGATGTTTCCGGGCCGGAGCCGGTGCTGGTCCGCATGCACGCGAGCAACATCTTCACCGACATGCTGCGCTACAAGCCTTACGAGAAAGATGTGCTGGGCGAGAGCATGCGCCTGATTTCCGAAGAAGGGCGCGGCATCGTGGTGATCCTGCGGCAGGACCGGCCGACCTTCGTCAGCGACGTGGTGCTGCGCCGGTTGCCGGAGGATGCCGACCGCAGGCGGCTGAAGGAATATGGTGTGGGGGCGCAAATCCTGCTCGACCTCGGTGTGAAGGACATGGTGCTTCTGACCGACACGCCGGAGAAGAAGGTCGTGGCGCTCGACGGATACGGCCTGAACATCGCGGGCACGCGCCCGATCCGCAGCCACAAGGATTGAGCATGGCGAATATTCTGATCGTTGAGGCGCGCTTCTACGAGCATATCGCCGATATGATGCTGGAAGGTGCCACGGTGGCGCTGAAAGAGGCGGGTGCGGAATACGAAACGATTTCCGTACCAGGCGCGCTGGAGATTCCGGCGGCGATCCATTTCGCCGCGCTGGCGGGCGAGGGCGCCGGCAAACGCTATGATGGGTATGTTGCGCTCGGCTGCGTGATCCGCGGCGAGACCTATCATTTCGAGATCGTGTCGACCCAATCGGCACGCGGGTTGATGGATCTGGGGCTGTTGCACGGGCTGTGCGTCGGCAACGGAATCCTGACGGTCGAGAACGAGGCGCAGGCGCTGGAACGTGCCGACCGCAACAACGGGGACAAAGGTGGCGGTGCGGCGCGTGCGGCGCTGGCCCTGATCGAAATCCGCAGCAAGCTCGGCAAATTCCGATGAGTGCGGCGCCGTCTGCACCGGCCGGGCCGACGGCGCGGGCACGCCGGGCCGCGCGGATGGCGGCGGTGCAGGGCCTCTATCAGATGGAATTGACGGGCGCCGATGCGGAAAGCGTGACGCGGGAATTTTGCGACCACCGCTTCGGCCGTGCCGATATGGGCGCGCCCGGTGACCCGGACGAAGAATTCTTCACCGCATTGATGCGCGGCGTGCCGCATCACCAGGCCGAGATCGATCGTGCGATCACCGGCAGCCTGTCGGCCAATTGGCGGATTGCGCGGCTGGATTCGATTTTGCGCGCGATCCTGCGTGTGGCTGCGTTCGAGTTCATTGCCCGCAAGGACGTTCCGGCCAAGGTGGTGATCGACGAATATGTCGATATCGCGCATGCGTTTTTCGAGGGCGAGGAACCCTCGTTCGTCAATGCCGCGCTGGACAGGATCGCGCGCAGGAAACGTGCGGTGGAATTCGGCGAAACCCCGCCCGATGACGAGTTGCAGTTCTGACGCCCCCGCGTGCGGGAGAGCAGAGGGCGATGCTAAAAGAAGGTCATGACCGAACGCCCGGGTGAATTTGCGCTGATTGCGGAATTGTTCGCACCGCTGGCGGCGGATGCGCCGGGCGCGCTGGGCCTGCGTGACGATGCGGCGCTGCTCGCAGCCCCCGATGGCCATGAGATCGTCATCACCACCGATACGCTGGTGGCGGGCGTGCATTTTCTTTCCGATACGCCGGCCGATCGCGTGGCGCAGAAGGCGCTGCGGGTCAATCTGTCCGATCTGGCGGCGAAGGGGGCGCAAGCGTGTGGCTATCTGCTCGCGTTGTCGCTACCCGCCGATGTCAGCATGGATTGGTTGCGCGGATTTGCGGGCGGGCTTGCTGCCGATCAGCGCGCGTTCGGTGTGGCGCTTTATGGCGGCGATACCACGGCAACGCCGGGGCCGCTGACATTGACCGTCACTGCATTCGGATTTGTGCCGAATGGCACGATGGTACGGCGTGACAATGCGCGCGCGGGCGATGCGGTGTTTGTCTCTGGCAGCATTGGCGATGCGGCCCTTGGGTTGGCGTTGCTGACGGAAGAACGAGACACGCAGGACGAAGCCGCGCGCGATTTTCTGATCGGGCGGCATCAGGTGCCGACGCCGCGGCTGGCGTTGGGCCGCGCGCTCAGGGGGATTGCGCACGCGGCGCTGGATGTTTCCGACGGCTTGCTGGCCGATGCGGGCCATATTGCCGAAACCTCTCAACTGCGGCTCGCGATTGATGCGGCGCGGCTGCCGCTTTCGGATGCGTTTGTGCGTGTGCGGGGCGATGATTCCGCGCGGATTGCAGCAGCCACCGGTGGGGACGATTACGAGATTGTGTTCACGGCACCGGCGGAAGCGGCAGAAGCGGTGCAGGCGGCGGCACGCGCGAGCGGTGTGGCGGTGACCGAGATCGGCCGCGTGCTGCCGGGGGCGGGTGTGGCGCTGCTGGACGCGGCGGGGCGGGACATCGCGCCGGAGTACAAGGGTTTCACGCATTTTTAGCGCAGGATTTTCACTAACGCTCTTTTAGCTCCCGGCGGGGCAGGATGGCGGCATGAAAGCCCCGTTCGCCCTTGTTTTCGCGGTTCTGCTTGGTCTTTTGGCCGGACCGGCCGTGGCCGCGCCAGCGGCGAAAGCGCCGCCGCCCGGTTCCAGCGTGGAGATGCCCTATCTGGTCGCGCCCATGGCGACGGACGAGGGGCGGCTGGCGGGATACGCCTACATCTCGATCAAGCTGGTGGCGCGCTCGCCCAACAGCGCGGTCAAGGTTCGCGGCAAGGTGGCTTTCATTCAGGATGCCTTTGTGCGCGACGTGAACCGCGACATGCTTCCGGCGACCGGCGACCCCGCCAAGATCGACCGGGCGCCGCTTCAGGCCAGGCTTCTGGCCGATGCGCGCCGGATTGCGGGCACGGCCGAGGTGGTTTCGCTGGAGATTATCCGAATCCAGGTCACGACCCTGCGCGACACCCCGCAGGGGTAGGGCTGCGGCTTGCGGGCAGACCTCCCCCCTCCGCGCCGCTGGCGCACCTCCCCCGCAGGCGGGGGAGGAGAAGTGAGAGACGTATCGCTGTGACCATCCTCCCCCGTTTTTACGGGGGAGGTGCTGACCCCGGACTTGATCCGGGGGAAGCGGAGGGGGCGGTGGTGAATCAATCCCCCTCACCAGCAAAATCTAAGGTTTGGCTCGCGCTGCTTCGCCAAAGCCAAGATTTTGCGTCCTCTCCCGCAAGGGGAGAGGGGAAGTCAACAAGGGCTGCGGATTGGTGGTTTCCCCCTGCGGCGAATTGGCTTAAGCAATCGTTGCCACCAGCCAAGGGTTTTGGCATGTTCGCCCGCCTTTGCGCGGGTGGCAAAAATCCGGGCCGGGGCTTGGGGATACGCGTGTGCGGGGTCTCGCCGCCGCGGACTGCCGGATAGTTGGATTTATGAGGAATTGAGGGCGATGAGCTTGCAGCTTGAACTCGTTTTGGCCTGCGGAGTGCTGGCCGTGCTTTACGGGGCATGGACCGTAAGATCGGTGCTGGCGCAAAGCGCCGGCAATGAGCGGATGCAGGAAATCGCATCGGCCATTCAGGAAGGCGCAGCCGCCTATCTGAACCGGCAATACACCACCATCGGCATTGCCGGTGTGGCGATCTTTATTATCGCCTTCCTTCTTTTCAGCTGGCATGTCGCTGTCGGCTTCCTGATCGGTGCCGTGTTCTCGGGCCTGGCCGGTTATATCGGCATGAACGTCTCGGTCCGGGCCAATGTGCGCACGGCCGAAGCCTCCCGCCAGGGTTTGGCGGCGGGCCTTTCGCTGGCCTTCCGCTCCGGCGCGGTGACGGGTCTTCTGGTGGCGGGCCTCGGCCTTCTGGCAGTGGCCGGTTACTACGCCTTCCTGACCGCGGGCCTTGGCGTGTCGCTGGATGACCGGGTGCTGATCGATTCGCTGGTCGCGCTGGGCTTCGGCGCCTCGCTGATCTCGATCTTCGCCCGTCTCGGCGGCGGCATCTTCACCAAGGGTGCCGACGTGGGCGGCGACATGGTGGGCAAGGTCGAAGCCGGTATTCCGGAAGACGACCCCCGCAACCCCGCCACCATCGCGGACAATGTGGGCGACAATGTCGGCGACTGCGCCGGTATGGCGGCCGACCTGTTCGAGACCTATGCGGTGACCACGGTCGCGACCATGGTTCTCGCCTCGATCTATTTCACGGGTGAGCATCGTGCCGCCCTGATGCTGTTCCCGCTGGCGATCGGCGGCATGTGCATCCTGACCTCGATCGTTGGCACGTTCTTCGTGCGGCTGGGCAGCAGCAACTCGATCATGGGTGCGCTGTACAAGGGCATCATCGCCACAGGCGTGCTGTCGCTGATCCTGCTTTATCCGCTGACCGACTGGATCGTCGGTTTGGCCGGACCGTTGTCGGATGATCCGACCTCGACCTGGTACAATGTGACGGGCATGAGCCTGTTCTATTGCGCCGTTGCCGGTCTGGTGGTGACGGGTCTGCTGATCTGGATCACCGAATATTACACCGGCACCGGCTATCGTCCGGTGAAGGTGATTGCCGAGGCCTCCAATACCGGCCACGGCACCAACGTGATTCAGGGCCTTGCGGTGTCGATGGAATCGACGGCGCTGCCGGCGCTGGTGATCTGTATCGGCATCGGCGTGACCTATGCCATTGCAGGCCTGTTCGGCATCGCGATTGCGGTTTCGACCATGCTGGCGCTGGCGGGCATGATCGTGGCGCTGGATGCCTTCGGCCCGGTGACCGACAATGCCGGCGGCATTGCCGAAATGGCCGGTCTGGAAGGCGATGTGCGCAAGACGACCGACGCGCTGGACGCGGTGGGCAACACCACCAAGGCTGTGACCAAGGGTTATGCCATCGGGTCTGCGGCGCTGGGTGCGCTGGTGCTGTTCGCGGCCTATACCGAGGATCTGCATCACTTCATGAGCGATCCGTCGCAGTACCCGTATTTCGCGGGCATCGACCAGATCGATTTCGGGCTGGCCAATCCTTACGTGGTGATCGGTCTGCTGCTGGGCGGTTTGCTGCCTTACCTGTTCGGCGGCATCGCGATGACCGCGGTCGGCCGTGCGGCCGGTGCGGTGGTCGAGGAAGTGCGCAAGCAGTTCAAGGAAATGCCCGGCATCATGCAGGGCACACAGAAGCCGCTTTATGGCCGCGCCGTGGACATGCTGACCAAGGCCGCGATCCGGGAAATGATCATCCCGTCGCTGCTGCCGGTGTTGTCGCCCATCGTGGTGTTCTTCGTGATCGACTGGGTTGCGGGCAAGGCGGAAGCGTTTGCGACGCTGGGCGCGATGCTGCTGGGTGTGATCGTGACCGGCCTGTTCGTTGCGGTGTCGATGACATCGGGCGGCGGCGCGTGGGACAACGCGAAGAAGTATATCGAAGACGGGCATTTTGGCGGCAAGGGTTCCGAGGCACACAAGGCCGCGGTGACCGGCGATACCGTTGGCGATCCGTACAAGGATACCGCGGGTCCGGCCGTGAACCCGATGATCAAGATCACGAACATTGTGGCGCTGCTGCTGCTGGCGACGCTGGCGCGTTCGTTCTGATCAATCTGGTTTGGAATGAGAGAGAGGCGCGCCCCGCAAAGGCGTGCCTCTTTTTTGTGTGTGGTGGCCCCCCTCCGCCGCCGCTTCGCGCCGCCACCTCCCCCGCCTGCGGGGGAGGATGGTTGAGAACAGCGCATTCTTGTCCTCCCCCGTAAAAACGGGGGAGGTGTCCCGAAGGAATGCGAGGGGGAGGCGAAAGGAGAGAGAGGCTAGTAGCCGCCGGGGGGGCCGTTGCCGCCGCCGGGGTTGCGTTCCTGATCGGCGGTGCCGGTGCCGGGCACGCCGGGGGTGGCGTTGAACAATTGCTGCAGGAAGGTCAGCTCGCGCCCGCGGGTGGGTGTTTCGCGACTCTCGAAGGCGACCACATTGCCGTCCTTCAGGCCGTAATGCTTGATGTCGGTGACCTTGCCGTCCTTGTCGAAATAGACCGCGAGGATCGAGCGCGACTGCACCGTGGGGCGGAAGAACGCGACCTGTTTTTCGCTGCTGGAAATGTAGTACCAGGCCTCGGACCCGAAGGCGCTTTCCACCGACGGATCGCCAAGGCGTTGCTGCACGCTGTTCTTGGAATCCTTGCCGACTTCGATGGCCGATTCATTGTCGGGATCGGGCAGATAGCCGCGCTGGCTGATGACAGGGGCGCATCCGGCCAGAACGACCGCGGCGAAGAGAAGCGTGCTCATCCGCATTCGGAAAAACTCCTTCGAGTGCCACCCGGCCTCAACACTGTGCTAGATGCAATGTGATAAGGGCAATGTGCTAACCTCGTGGGATGCCGGTTGCAAGCCGGGAGAAGGAACCCCCGTTTCCATGTTGAAACTGCTGGCGCGCAACCGCAAAGCACAGACCGAGGCCAGGGCGCAGGCGGGGCGGCTTCATGCCGCGATCGCCGCGGCGGCGCGCGTGCCGCAATTTTATACCGCGCTCGGTGTGGCCGATTCGCTCGACGGGCGCTTCGATATGGTGGCGCTGCATAGCTGGCTGGTTCTGGAGCGGCTGGAGGCGCTGGGCGCGCGCGATCAGGCGCAGGCGCTGACCAATATCCTGTTCGACGGGTTTGACGAGGGCTTGCGCGAACTGGGCGCCGGTGACATGGGCATGGGGCGCAAGATGCGCAAACTGGCCAATGCCTTTTATGGCCGGATGCAGGTTTATCGCGACGCGCCCGACGAGGCGGCGATGGCCGAGGCCATCTGGCGGAACATCTATCGCGGCGATGAGGGAATGCGGCCGGCGGCGCAGACGCTGGCGCGCTATACGGTGGCCGCGCGGGGCCGGATTGCGGGTCAGGATCTGCGCACCGCGCTGCCGGATTTCGGTGCGCCATGCTGACACGGGACGAGGGCGCACGGGCGCCGCTGGAGAAAACCGTCGATCTTTCAACGGTGCCGCAGGCGGGTGTTGAGATCGTGCTTGAGGTGGCGGACGCCGATCACGCCAAGCTGGCGCAATGGGCCGGTGTGGAGGCGGTGCAGGCTTTTTCGGCCGCGGTGGAGCTTCAGAAGCTGTCGCAGACCCGGTTCCGCTATCAGGCCAGGGTGCGGGCCGAGGTGGTACAGAGCTGCGTCGTGACCCTGGTTCCGGTGGTGACGCCGGTCCGGCTCGACTTCACGCGGGAACTTCACCTGGTGCGGCATTTGCGGCCGGAGATCGAGGCGCCGCTGCAGGTGAGCCCGGCCGACGACGACACGCCGGAGGAGATCGAGGACCCCCGATTCGACGTGGCGGGCCCGATTCTGGAGGAATTTGTGCTGGCCATCGACCCTTATCCCCGGGCGCCGGGGGTTGAATTCGCGCCGCCGGAGCCGGAACCGAAGCCGGAAAGCCCGTTTGCGGTGCTGGCCAAGCTGAAACAGGGCCAATAATCTTCCGGTGCGGATAATCTTGAAACGGGAAGGCGTTTCGGGTTACCTCCACCGCTCGTTTGCCCGCCGCTTCGAGCTTGGCAGGCACCCTTAACGGGTGGCCGCAGGACCCCGATTCCGCGGGCAGTATCAAAGGAGCAGTTCCGCCATGGCGGTTCCAAAACGAAAAACCTCGCCGTCGCGGCGCAACATGCGGCGCTCACACCACCGGCTGACCCCGGTCGCCCATGTGGAATGCCCCAATTGCGGCGAGCGCAAGCGGCCGCACCACGTCTGCGGCGCCTGTGGCCATTACGATGGCCGCGAAGTCGCCAAGGCGAAAGACTGATCCGCTTTTGGCGGAAGCCGGATTGTGGCTTCGCTCAACGGATTGGGGCGCGACGTTGAACCAGAGCATGACCGTTTCGATTGATGCCATGGGCGGCGATGCCGGCCCCGGCATTGTCGTAGCGGCATTGGCGCGGGCGGTCGAACGCCATCCGGGCGTGCGCTATCTGCTGCATGGCGATGAAGCGGCGCTGAAGCCGCTGCTGGAACGGCGGGCGAAGCTTTCCACGCAGGTCGAAATCCGTCACAGCGCAGAGCGGGTGCGGATGGAGGACAAGCCGTCCATCGCGCTGCGCCGCGGGCGCAACACCAGCATGTGGCGTGCGATCGAAGCGGTGGCGAAGAAAGAAGCCGAGGTCGTGATCTCCGCCGGCAATACCGGCGCGCTGATGGCGATGTCGATGTATCAACTCGGCGTTGCCGAAGGAATCGAACGGCCCGCCATCGCCGCTTTGTGGCCGACCAAGCGCGGGCAGAGCGTGGTGCTGGACGTCGGCGCCAATATCGGCACCAGCCCGGAGCAACTGGTCGATTTTGCCATCATGGGTGCGGCCTTCGCGCGCGCGATTCTGGGGCTGGAGCGGCCGACGCTGGGCCTGCTCAATGTTGGTTCGGAAGATATGAAGGGCAATGACGCGGTGCGCGGCGCGGCCCACATCCTGCGCAGCGTGCCGTTGCAGATGGAATTCACTGGCTTCGTCGAAGGCGACGATATTTCCGAAGGCACGGTCGATGTGGTGGTGACAGACGGCTTCACCGGCAATGTGGCGCTGAAAACCGCCGAAGGCACCGCGAAACTGGTGGTGGACTATCTGCGCGCGGCGCTCAGGCGTTCGTTTCTGACCCGGCTGGGTGCGCTGCTTGCCAGCGGCGGGTTGAAGGCGCTGCGCCGCAAGCTGGACCCGCGCGCGGCCAATGGCGGTATTTTTCTGGGCCTGAACGGCGTGGTGGTGAAAAGCCATGGCGGCACCGATGCGCTGGGCTTTGCCAGCGCGCTTGACATGGCGATCGATATGGCGTCCGCCAATGTCATGACCCATATTGTCGCCGATCGCGCGCGCGCGATTCCGGCTTTGTCTCCAGCGGCGGTTTCGTGAGCGTTTTGCGATCTCAGATTATCGGGTGTGGCGCGTTTCTTCCCAGGAACGTCGTGACCAATGCCGACCTGGCCAAACGCATCGACACCAGTGACGAATGGATCGTCACGCGCACCGGCATTCACCGCCGCCATATCGCCGCCGAAGGCGAGAAGACATCCGACCTTGCCTTTGAAGCCGCAACCGAGGCGATGCGCCATGCCGGCATCGGGGCTGACGCGCTGGACCTGATCGTGGTGGCGACCACGACGCCGGACGAAACATTCCCGGCCGTGGCGACGGCGATACAGGCGCGTCTTGGCATGACGCGCGGCGCCGCGTTCGATGTGCAGGCGGTCTGCTCCGGTTTCATCTTCGCGCTTTCGGTGGCCGACAATTTTATCCGCGCGGGCCAAGCGAAGACCGTGCTGGTGATCGGCGCCGAGACCATGTCGCGGCTGATGGACTGGAGCGACCGCACGACGTGTGTGCTGTTCGGCGATGGCGCGGGCGCGGTGGTTCTGCGCGCGGGCGAGGGCAAGGGCGGCAACGCCGACCGTGGTGTGCTGAACACTAAGCTGTTTTCGGACGGGCGGCTGCACGATCTGCTTTATGTCGATGGCGGACCGTCGACCACCGGCACCACCGGCTATCTGCGCATGCAGGGGCGCGAGGTGTTCAAGCACGCGGTGACGAATATCGCGGCCGCCATTCAGGCCTCCGCCGACGAGGCGGGGATCGCGATTTCGGAGATCGACTGGTTCGTGCCGCATCAGGCCAACCAGCGCATTCTGGACGGCACGGCGCGCAAGCTGGGCATCGACCCGGCGAAGGTGGTGTCGACCGTGGCCGACCATGGCAATACCTCTGCCGCATCGGTGCCGCTGGCGCTGGCGACGGCGGTGGCCGATGGCCGAATCAAGCCCGGCCAACTGGTGCTGCTGGAGGCGATGGGCGGTGGCCTGACCTGGGGCTCTGCCCTCATAAGATGGTAAATTTCGCTGTTAAAGGCGGGTCCTATCCCTTTGTCATTGACGGAAAAATTTGATGACCATAGGCTCCGGCCGTGGGGTACGGAGTCGGCTTGTGGTGACAACGAATACTTTGACACGGGCGGATTTGACGGAGGCCGTTTTCCAGGCGGTCGGTCTGTCGCGCAATGAATCCGCGCAAATGGTCGAAGACATGCTGGAAGAAATCTGTGCGGCGCTGACACGAGGGGAAACCGTGAAGCTGTCGTCGTTCGGCACCTTCGCCGTGCGGCAAAAATCACAGCGCATGGGCCGCAATCCGAAGACGGGGGATGAGGTGCCCATCGCGCCGCGGCGCGTGTTGGTGTTCCGGCCCAGTCACGTCCTGAAGGCAGTGATCAACGGGCAGACACCCGCGCACGGCGCCCACGACGAGGATTAGGAGATATGCTTCACACCGCGATTGAAACGCGGGCCAAATCACCGCAGGCCTTTCGCACCATCAGCGAAGTGGCGGCGGAGCTTGACGTGCCCCAGCATGTGTTGCGTTTCTGGGAAGGCCGTTTCACCCAGGTCAAACCGGTGAAACGGGCCGGAGGACGCCGTTATTACCGCCCTGAGGATGTGGCGCTTCTGCGCGGCATTCAAACCCTTCTTTATGAAGAGGGGATGACGATCAAGGGCGTGCAGAAGGTTCTGCGTGAACGCGGCGGGCGCTATGTCGTGGCAGTGGGCCGTGGACAGGCCGCGCCGCACGGACGGGCGGCGGAACGGGCCGCGGATTTTGAGGCCCTGACGATTGCGCCGGTGATCCCGGTGGCGAGAACGCCCGCTGTGGGCCGGAAGGCGCGTGCAACAGGCGCGAAAGCGGCGCCCGCCTGTGACGGGCTGCTGGGCGAGGGGCTGTTGGGCGATGGGCGGCTGAGCGAGGAACACCGCGCCCGGCTGGAGATCCGCCTGATCGAATTGCAGGACCTGAAATCGAGGCTGCAGGAGGCACGGGCCAGCGCCGCTTGATCCGGGGTTTGGGCGTTGCCCGATGCAGGGCGCGGCAGCGTCGCCGGCGCTTCACACTTTTCCGGATCGCTTTTGTTCGATTTCGCGCGATTTGTCCGGAAAACCGCTTCACACTTTTCCGGATCGCGCTTTATAGTCCGCGCCCTTGCGGAAGCGGCCGTTTGCGGCTTTAACGCCTGCGGCTTTGCCCGGTTGGACTGTCCTTTGACAGTTTCGATAGACGCGCATCATCCCCGGATGCGCGTTTCCGCCGGGCAGGAATTGGTAACGGAGCGTGGCGCAGCCTGGTTAGCGCACCAGTCTGGGGGACTGGGGGTCGTGGGTTCAAATCCCGCCGCTCCGACCAAAACACGACGTAAATTCAATAGATTACAGGTTCGTCTCTCGGCACTGAATAACCTTGGCAGCGCGGGGACACGACCGGGGACACACACAGTCTTCGGCAACGCATAACAATTCTGAGACAATGCGCCGCGGTACACTGGCCTTTGGTGCGCCAGCCGGCTCCGGCCCCCGACACTTGGCGGCTGGACTCGGCCAGATATTTGTTCTCATATCGTTCTTATGGCAAAGAGCGAATGGACACGGTGGGGACGCGGCGAATGCGAGGGCTATAGCCTCGGCATTGGCGGCGGTTACACGCGTTTCGATGCTTCAGTGAGCCGGAGTGTCCGGCAGGAGGATGGCTCCCGCAAATGGTACGCATCCATCAACGGCAGAGATGAACGCGAGTTCGCCAGCCGCGAAGAAGCCATGGCCCACATTGAGCACGAACTCATTTTGGCCGGGAACGATTTCGTCTGCGATTTTGCTGCCTTCCGAGCCATGCGCGGCCGGAACAAATATTCGCAGGCGATCGAGACGGAGCGTGTCTTCGGCCGGTTGACGCGTCATGGGACGTCATAGATTTCACGGTTCGGTGGAAACATTGGCCGACGCTTGCGAGGCCGATTACCTTGTTGTCGTGATGTGCGAGCGCTGCGAGGTCCGAAAGAGGATGCACCCCTACAAGCTGCTGGAGAAGCATGGACGGCTCGCGAATGCGAAGCTCGATACATTGCTGCCGGGCTTTTATTGCACGATGTGCCGCAGCAAAGTGCAGGTCAAAATCACCTGCACGCACGAACATCCGGGTGGCTGGTGATGTGCGGAAAATTCACCGCGATGGCGAGCTGGCGTGAGGTGTTTGAATTCTCCCAGCCTCTTTTTGCGTTGAAGGATGGCAACGAAGGCGGTGGTGGCGACGGCAGCAACGACGAGGAAGTGACCTATGGCGTCGCCAAAATGCTCCCCGTCATCGTGTGGGACGCGGGGGCGGCCAAGCGCAAGATCGTGCCGATGCGATGGGGCTTTCCCAGCCCGAAGGATTGGCGCCGACCACAGCCGATCCATGCGCGTTCGGAAGGCATCGACACGACGCGGGCCTTCGCTGACGCCTTCCGCCACGGCCAGCGCGGGATTGTGGTGTTCAAGACCTTCAACGAGGGGGAAGAAACGCTCACCAGTGGCGGCAAGCCCAAAACGATCCAATGGACCATCGATCCGGGCGACGGCATTCCTCGCGGCTTCGCGTTCATTTGGCGCCGGTTTGAAATCCCCGATCTGCCCCAGCCGATGTTGGCCTGCTGCATGGTGACGGTCCCGGCCAGCGAGATGATCCGCCGGACCATCATGCCCAATCAGGAAGACCCGCGGATGCCCGCCATCCTCGAAGACGCGGATTGGGATACCTGGCTGGGCGAGACCCGGGCCACGCCGGATCAGGCCAAGGCGGTGCTGAAGACGATGGAAGACGTGACATGGAAGATGGCGCCGGAGCAGAAAAAACCTGCACGCCGCAGCCGCGGCGCCTCATGAAACAACAGTTCCCCCCATAGCGTATCCGTTCGGGGCACGATATGTTTTTTTTCGGGGCTTAGAGGTTGCGGCGTGGCGTGCGCCTTCTGCGCAATTACCACCTGTGAAACTGCGCCCGCGAATGCACAATGATCTCCGGCCGCCCACGATACATCTGCACTTGGCCTGTGATGCCCATAGTCTTCCCCGCAAGGCCGCCAACGTCGCCAACGGCCGCCATATCGCTTGAGAAAACCACCGCGGTGAACGCCTGGCCGGGATAGCGTCCGTCCAGGTCAACGAACGTCGCCTTGCCGCTGCGCGCCGTGTGGACTTCGCTTACGTAGCCTTCGACGGTAACACTCTGCCCGGCGTGAGCCGCCGCATCCGCCGCCGACACCGTGGCGGCAAAGCCGGCGGCGGGCCACAGCAGCAGGAGGAACGCAAAAGCTGCGTGCTTCATCCTCGCCTCCTATAAACGCGATCTAGTAACCATACGTGTTCGGCTGCTCATAGCCGTTGCGATCCTGGCGATGAGTGCTGCCGTATGGCGACGTGGCGGGGTACGGGTTTTCGGTCCCTGCCTTGCCCGTCCACGGGTTTACGTTGCCCTTCGTCGAATAGTTGTCGTATCGCGATGAGTTTGGTGTGGTCCGATGGTAGCCCTGGACGTAGGTGCCATCCTTGCGAACATAGCTGTGGACATAGGTGTCGCCGGCGAAGGCGGGTGCCGCCATAAGTACGCAAAGCGCACAGCCAGCTAAGAGTTTCCCGAACATGGTTTGGTCCTCCTGTGGTGGCGCCATCACAACACCAGGAGTTGAATGCTTCTTTAAGTTGTTTGGTTAATGCTCAGCGCTACCAGTGGGTGAAAGGGCGATCCATGGCTAGACTAATAATCGCGGTGCTTTTTGTTAGTGCAGCACTTTGCAGACCAGCGCTTGCTGCATGTGAGCGGGATACGATTCAAACCGTAGTCGATAGTGGTAGTATTATCGTTCTACGATCTGGTAAAGTTTTTCAGGTTGCCGCGCTAGATAAACTGAACTCGTCCCTTTGGCTCGCGACAGAAGATGTCCTTGCTTGTGACGACAGCATAACAAATATAGACGAAAATGGGGAACGCGTGGCTGCGCGCCTGCTAAATCCAAACCGAGCGGCGCTCATAGACGGCCCCTCAACGTCCGTACCGGCACACTCAGCGTTTGCTCCAATCAGCCCAGCTGAATCGCTAGCGCGAGGCAACGCGGCCGCGCAGGCTCTTACAGATACGGCCCGACGTAACGCGGCCTATCGTGCACTCCAGAAAACCTACGGCGACGTTGCGGGCGACCCCGACGCAGCCACAAAGCTCCAAGAATATCGCTTTAACGCCGAAGCGAACAAACTGAAGCTACAATTACTTCGCAGTGAAAACGAACGTTTGCGCCAGAGGCGGGGTACGGTCACCCAAAGCGGCTCCAGCGAAACCTCAGCCCCAAATCACTCGGTCCAACGATACGATGTTTGGAAAGCAAAGGCGTCGGAATGAGCGCAACTCGACTGGCCGGTTGTGCGAACCGGACAGCATACAGAAGTCAAAAATAGTAGAAATTTTGAACGGGGACCTTACGAAGCCACGCCGCGCTACAGCACGAAGCACCCCCGCCGAGGGTCGGCACTGCTACGACACAACCTAGCCACGTCGTAGCCAAGCACACCATGCAGCCGTGCTGACTAGACTTGCCCAGCGCAGCGCCGCTGCAGGATTACGAAACGGATCGGATTGAATCGATGGCGTGCCGTCGGCCAAACGCACAGCGGTGCGTGCCGCGTGCGTGCAGACCAGCGTGACTGACAAAGACGTAGCGCAGCGGCACAGCGCACGCGTGCGATAGCTGCACCGCACTTGGCGAGCGGTATTGTCGTCGTGAAATCACCAGTGAAATTGGCGCTTTGCACGGAATGTTTGCGCGAGCGGGGCCAGAAACGGGACTAGATTGACTTGAACAACGGCACGCGCATTGGAACTTGATCGCGCGAAAAGGCACGCTGTGCCAGCTCAGAACAAACGAATCTCGGTAACGTGAATAGATGTCGTAAAACGATATACGATGCAGAAACCATTACAGCAAACGTGTTTTGCAGTCTCCACGATGCACACTCATACTCGTATGTGCGGCTAATCCTGGCCGTCGCGTAAAGGAGAGTCAGTCATGCAAATGTACACGACCACCACGCTCTTAGACCTGCCGCCGGATGAGGCTTACAGAACGGTTGAGGCATACACGGTTTGGCGTGCGCTGCACCGTGGCGAATGTGGCGAGCGCAACGAAGCTGATGGCGTTGTCGGCAGTCATGAAGATTGGGCAAAGAAGGTGGCGGCGCAGTATGCGGGCGCCAGCGCCACCTTGGGGCCCATTCGGGCGGTAGGCGCGGACGGCTGGGCCTTCGATCTGCTGATCAGCCACGAGGGCATTGCCGACCCGCTCACGATCACGGTGGCGCAGCGGGCGGCCGTTCATGATGTGTGGGGCACGTGGCAGTTCATTTTGGAGGAGGCCGGACTGCGTGTGGCGGCCGACGCGGAAACAGAACGGGCAATCAACCTTGCCCTTGATATCGAGGAGGCGTGGCACACGGAGCACTATGGAATCCACTGTCTGGCGACCCTTGGCTACGTGCCGGACAAGGATGAGGATGAGTGCGTGAATGCCGCACAGTGATCGAAGCGCCGGGCGCTGAGCTGAAACGGTTCGGCGCCTGGCTCTATTATGTGGCGCACATGTGTCCCCGTGGCAGGCCTGCGCTGGCGCCACCAAGCAATTCTGCCAGCTTTTCAGAGCTGACCACCTGAAACAATAACAGGAGACAGCGTAATGGTTCTGATTTTAGAGATCGCGGCGGGCGTTGTGCTCGCCGTTTTCGTCTTGGCGTTCCTGCCGCAAGTCCTGGTGAGTGGCGCTGTGCTAGCAGGCTTAGCCGGCGTGGGGCTGGCGGCGCTTTATGCCTATAGCGAAATCTCCGCCCTGACGCTTGGTGATGTACAGGAACTGCTTGGAGTGTTGGCCTTCATTGGGGCACTGGTCGGAGCGCTCTACGGCTTCGGGCGCTACCTCCTTTACAAAGAAGGCCAACGGAGTCCCAATCTCACACGCAGGAAGTGAGACGGCCCCGATCTGGCCTGGCAGGAGATCACGATGACCGGCAAGCTCTTAACCCCACCAGAAGCCGCCGCACGGCTCGGGCTTTCCAAGAAAATTCTGCTGGAGCACGTCCGCGCCGGCGAGATACGCTACATCAACATCGGGCGGGGCAAGAAGAAGCTGCGCCGCATGTTCACCGAAGAAGACCTGGCGGAGTTTATCGCCGCCCGTGCCTGCAGGGATGTACCACCATGTCCGTCTACAAGCCGAAAGGCTCGCCGTACTACCACTACGATTTTCAATTCAAGGGTCGTCGCCATAGCGGAACGACTGGAACAGCGAGCCGCAGAGATGCGGAAGGGGTGGAGCGACGGGAACGAGAGCGGGCCTAAGAAGACGCCGTAGAAATCGGCCGAAGGCCACACAGCCTCTAGGAAGCCTGTAGGCAGGCATCCCGTATCCGGCACCCCCAACACCCTACAAGCGCGGCCCGACACGCCGCTGCAGCGGCGCCCTACGTGTCCTCTGGGCGGATAGCGGAGCTTCCTTCGATGACTTTCGCGTTTGAGGCGTCCTCTGAATCATCGAGGCGTGCCAAAAAATCTTCAATACTCACGTTCGCGGTCACGTTCGTGGACCGGCTTGGCACGGGACCGACTGACGAGCGATTCAAAATCTCCGTGGCCGCGGAGATGCGCGCATTGGCCGGGGCCTTCGGGTTCACGCAGACTTCCAAGAGCGTGTTGAACGCGGTGGCGGCGGCCACGTCGAAGCGGGATTTGATTTCCGTGGTAATCACGCGCTGGATACGCGATGCGCCCAGCAGGAATGCGGCGGCCCGCTCCGCGTCTTCAACCGTGTCGGCGTAGCCGGCGCGCAATGCGGCCTCCCCGGCATAGTGCGGGCCGCCCAACTCAAAGATGGCGGTCACGAATGCTGCTTCGCGGGGGTCGTTCAAATCGGAGAGGGCTAGTGTTCGCTTCATGGGGCTATCCAACTATTCCGCTGGGCGAGCCCTCAAGGCGAGCGCCCAGGCGGTGGGGGTATGGGGGTTTCAACTCAACCTCCCTCAACGGGGTTTCCACTGGGTTTCAACGGGTCTCAACTTCGGGTTTCAACCGGGTTTCAACCCCGGTTTCAACCGCGTTTTTGGGTGCGCAGTATCCGGCTCTTGTCTTTCCAATGCCACTCCGATAGCCCAGTTCACCAGCGTAGTGCGCCGCCGCCAGTTCGTTTTTAATTTGCTTCGGCGTCAACTGCACCCCCGCCTTTTTTGAAATTTGCTCTGCGATTGCCGGTAAGATGTTTTTTTGTTGCGTAAAGGCCGCTCCGACAGAGTCGGCGTACAGCGCGGCATCAACACACGCTTTGCGGACGGCAGCGGTTTTTTCCTCACCCGGAAGCAGATCGTTCGGCAACAGCGCACCGTTGTGGAAGCGGATGCGTAGGGGTTGTCCTTTCGGCCCGTGATTCCGCTTCACCGCACGCAGCTCATATGTGTCGTCTGCATCCTTCACCTCGCTCAACGCGAGGCGTGCGCGGGCGGCGTTGTGCCAAGCCACAGACCAGCCGTCCATGCTGTCGCGTCCGCTGCCTGCCTGCGATGGGTGCCAGGGGATCAGCAGCGTTGAGTCGGTCTGGTCGCAGATGCCCTGAAGAATGACCTTGATAAAGTAGTTTACAGCGTCCTCGTCGATCTTCGCGCGGCCCGCGAAGCGCACGAAGTCATAGGCGCTGTCCAGCACCACGACCTTATGCCCCTTGATCGCCTGCAAGCGGCGCATCAGACGATGATAGAAGGGCCGCAGCTCAACCTCGGCACTCTCGTGCATGATGACAAGCGCCGCATCCTTGCATGGCCAGAACACGCCCTGCTTCGGCTTGGAGAGTTTCAGCGTGCGCGTGATGGCCTGGGCACGCCGCGCCAGCTCGTTCGCGTCATCCTCGGCCGCGCAGTAGACCATGGTTGCTGATGGCTTCGCGTCCCGGAGCCCTTTCAGGCCATCCCCCACGCCCCATAACTGGGCGCCCGCATTCAGACATAGCGCCCATTGCAACGCGAGACGGGATTTGTGCACGCCGCCCACGCCGGCGAGAAAGGTGGGGATGCCTTTTTCCAGCCATCCCGGAATGAGTTCTTCCACCGGCAGGACTTCGCGGCCAAGCATGTCGGATACGGCGATCTCGTCGCTGGGCGTGCTCTGCTGCTGTTCGCCCAGCGCAGGCGTGGACAGGATCAGTTCCTGCAGCGCTTTGGCGCCGTGCTTCATAAGGTAGTCATCGGCGCCAACCTTGTCGTTGCCGTCCTCCGGCAGGCGCACAATGTGAACGCGCGCTCCTGGGAGCGCCATTTGTGTCGCCAGGCGCCACTCCGCAAGCCTCACTTGCGGCTTCGTCGCGGCGTCGCTGTCGAACACGATGTATACATCGGCGCACTTCGTTGCCATGTCGGCCAGCGCAGAGTGGAGGGGCGCGCTGCCTTCCGCGAAGTTGAACACGCCCCCAATCGCGACGGCCGGTATTCCGGCGCGGCAGAGAGCGATCGCCTTTTTCTCCCCTTCCACCAGAACGCAGCCGTCTGTATCGCCGCGCCAGTCAAAGCTCTGCGGGAAATATGGCGGCGTGCCGCTGTCTCCGGGTTGGTCGTATCTACGCCCGCGCGGCAGCGGGAAGCCAGGTGGCGTCAGATAGCGTACACGGCAAAACGGTACAGCGTGGCCGCCGCGTTCGTATGTGACTGCGCGGCCCATGCTGTCATAGTAAGGAATGACAAGCGCCGGCGCGGCGGCAAAGTCGGGACAGATGCTTTGCGCGCTGTCCACGGCAAAAATGCCGTCGTGTTTGGCGTCGTCGGGCGTTAACCCACTTCGCGCCAAATCACCGGCCGCAAGGTTTAGTGCGGCTGTACTACAGGGGAGGACGCCCCCAAGGAAATCCGCGTTTGAGGCGCGCTGCTTGCGCAGTGGACGCGCGCTTGCTAAACTCAAGGCCTTCACTCCTTCTCCACATCATCGCATCTCCTCCTCTGCGACGGCCGGCGCACCATACGCCGGCCTTCGTGTCTTTATATCGCGCCTGCGCGCATTGGTCGATGTTCTGGCAGGTGACACGATCAAGCGAACCTCTGCTTCTGTAGTTTGCGGTGCATCGCACCCTCGATCGCAGCATTCACCCAGTCCTCCATCGGAATATGTGCAGTCCACTCATGCACGGCGCGCTGCACGTCCGTGCACGAAATGCCGTCAAGCGCAGCGGCAGACGCTTTCTCAAGCACCGCGTTGTCGGCGTATTCGCGCTGAATCTTCCGCGATGCGGCCTGGAAAACATATTCCCCAAAGGCGCGCGCCAGCTTTGTGGCGTCGTCGGGCTCGCCCCGGAAAGCGTGGGCATGCATTGCTATCCGATGCGCGATGACGGCGATATATTCGTCAATTCGGAGGCTGTTTTTGCCGAGTTTCCTTATAGACAGAAGCCAGCGTATTACGTCCCTGTACCCTTCGCCGTACCGCCCGCCGGGGCGGCGGTATGCTTCCATCATGCGCGCGCCAATCTCTTCATATATAGCGATTGGTAGGGGCCCTGCCTTGGTCTGCTTATCGAAAGCCGCCTCATATCGTGCATAAGCTTCGGGGAACCTACCTTCACGCTGCGCCTTGAGCAGTTCGAATACGTAGCGGGCTTCATGCTCTGGTATCGGCATCTTCGGCCTCCACTTCCTTAGCCACCGCGTCGTTCGCGGAACTGCCCGGCGCATCGTCTGGGCGATAGACGACGAGCATGACAACGTCAGTGACTAGGTACCCCTCGTTCGGAATCTTCAAATCTGTGATCGGCTGCATTTCAATCTCCTACGTCGTCCGGTTGAGCCGCACGCGTGCGCCAACAACCGTCGTGGGCGTGATGTCGTTGCCGGTGTCGGGGTCCGTCTCGTACATGTCCTGATAGTAGGTCGGGTTGACCGTGACAGATCGGTTGGCGCCGGCAGCGGCCGTCCCCTTCGGCCCGACCAGCGACGCCTGCACCGTGCACGTGCCGCTGTCCGTCTTGAGCGTGCGCGTGACCACCGTCAGGGACTTGATAACGGTCGTGAGCGGCGGCGGGCGGTCGAAGCGAAACTCGCTCGGCCCAGGAATGTCCGCACCACCGCTGAGCGTTGCGCCGCCCCACGAGCCGTTGGTGCTCGTCGTGGTCGTCGCCAGTGAGTTACCCGCGGTGCCCGGCGTCAGTGCGCTGGCGAGCATCTGCCCGTTGGGGAGCGGCGAGGCCGTCACGTCGTTGTTCACCAGTGTACCCGTCCCGTAGACGGTGCCCGCGCCCGCGCCGGCCGTGATCGCCGCCACGAGATTGCTGATGGTGGCCGCGGCCGTTGCGCCGATCAGCACGTCATTCGCCGCAGCCAGCGCCGTGACGAACTTGTAGACAGCCGTCACCGCCGGGCTGTCGGTCGTCCCAACCGTCACCGTCTCGCCGTTAAGCGGCAGACCGGCCAAGGTGAAGATGCCGGTCGCGGGCAGCAGAGGCGCCTCGACGAAGGTGTCGTCGCGCGGCGCGTGCTGGTTGATCGTCTGATAGGCGAAAGACCCGTCGTCCGGTGTGTTCTGTACGGAGCCGTTGCGCGCCGTCAGGAGACGGCCGTAACTCGATTCATCCGCGATGCTGTTGTCGAAGCCGCATAGCAATGCCACGTTGGCGAAGTGTGGGTCGCCAGCCACGTTGCGCGGGAATGCCACCGTGGGCGGCGCGAAGGTCGTGTTGTAGCGGGCATAGCCAACCGTGAGCCGAAGCTCATCCATGAAGCCGTTGAACGTCGTGTTGGCGATGATGGAGCCGGTCCCTTCGGCTTGTCCGCCAATCGCCGTGGGCGCGGTGCCCGCGAAATAGGTCCGTGTGTCCGCCTGCGGCAGGCCGTACTGCACGCCGTCGATGAACAGCAACGTCTCTCCCGTCGCGCGGGAGATGGCGAGGTGATACCAGCGGTTGAGATCGGGCGCCCACGGGTAGGAGATGACCTGCGCCACGGTGCCCGCCTGGCCGTCCGTCGAGGTGCGGAACGTCAGATTGCCGCCATCCAGCGTCGGGCCGCCGAGGTAAAGCTGGTAGCTGCGCCGGTTGTTGGTCTCGTCCCACTTGCCGAAAATCTCCGCCTTGTTGGAGCCGGTGGGGAGTGCTGCGAAACGCACGAACTGCTCGATCGTGAAATCGCCGTTGCCCAGGTCCGTGCTGGTGCTGGATGCGGCTGTCACGGCCGAGTTGTTGGCCGCGCGGTTGTCGAGAATACCCGTGCCGATCTTCTTGCGCGGCTGCGGTGTCCAGCCCGCAACCGTCGTATCCGCATTGGGGAACAGCGCCGCGACGCGCAGGTCGCCTTCAAAGTCGTTGTTGTGCGTGCCCGTCGTGTCGCGGATCACGAGGTCGTCAAACCACGGGGTCATCTGGGGCCCAACGGCCGTGCCAGCGCCGATCGCGACCTGCTCGACAGTGGTGTGGGTCACGCCGCCAGTGTCTTTATAAACGACGCCCGTCTGCGAAATGACGGGCGTACCGTCCACGCGAATTTCGACGCTGCCAGCGCCAAGATCGAATTTCATCTCCAGATAGTGCCACGTCTCGGCTTTGATGACGGGTGCAGCGGAGGCGCTGGACAGAGTGCCGACCGGAGTCTGGAATTTGAGCACACCATCGGAACGAAGTTGCAGCTCGGCTAAAGCATTCCCGCTGCCGTCTTTCAACCGGACGATGTTGAACCTGTCGTTTTCCGGCAAATTACTGACAGAAAACCCCGTTCCCACGATGATCGCAGATCGTGAGCCGCCGAGCGTAATGCGTGAAGCCTGGCCGGTGGCATCGTCCTGCGTGCCGGTCCGGAACGCATAGGCGCCAGTGCGCGCGCCCCACGCCGGGGTATCGCAGAAGCACCCAACAGCCGCGCCGATATTGGCCCAGGCGCCCGAAAGCATGAAGCCGCGAGAAGCCGCGCCCGTGCCGTAGTGGTCGAAACCATCGACAAATAGCTGTGTCATTGTCAGAGTCCTTGCTCAGCACGCAACTGCGTGCGAATGCCTTCAAGCGGCTTTTGCCTGGCCGTTTATCCACGCGTCCACGTCAGACGGGCGCCAGCGGACAGGGCCGCGGGTAACGCCGATACGAATCGGCTTTGGGAAACGGCCTTGTTTGACCAGCCGCATCAAACTGCCGGGATGGAGGCCGAGAATCTCAGCTACACGCTGCTTTGAAAGCAGAGGTTCGGACATAACGAAGCTCCTTCGCCAGCTTAGCGCGTGCAAATCGGCGCGCGGCGTGGCGTTTTCGGTTAGCGGTGTTTGGAGCATTGGTCCGGCTATTACCGGTGGCGCGCTGCTCTCAGCACGGATGGTCTGTTTCCAGGCCAACTGCACCTACCGACCGATGCAAGGGTCTTAGAGCTATTGTCCGGCTATTACCGGTGGCGCGCTGCTCGGCGCGAGACGCCTGACGGCGTTGTCGATGTTTCCAGCCAAGAGGCAGCGCTACGTCGACGAAAGCGAAGACGGCTTAGCAGCCGTCGTGAAGAAGAACACTCGATTGCGCACGGTTTGTCAAGGAGCGGCTACGATGCACTTAGTTTTGCGGCTCGTTTGGGAAACGACACTACCTTTGCGCTTTTACCCAAAACGATTTGCTGCGTAAGGTGCGTCAGACGGTCGAGCGCATCCCGTTTCTCGTCTTCATAGTTGTGTCGATCATACGTCCCTTCGACACCTGCGATTTTGTGATTTAAGACGCGCTCCGCATGGTCCGGCCGGACCTTGGCCCGCGCCATAAGGCTGCGTGCTGTGCGACGCAAGTCGTGTAACCGCCAATTCGGTAACGGTGCTACGTCGCGGGGATCGTGGCCGTTCGCGCGAGCCAGGGCCTTAAGGCGGCGCCAAACGCGCTTGTCGAAATCGGCCTTGTTATGGCCCCAGTTCCTGAATTCATGGCGACCACTAAACGAAAACACAATATCTTGATTTTCTGTACGCGGCTGCGCGGCGATGATTCTGAGCGCAAGGCGGGAGAGGGGTAGGTACAGGGGCTCGCGGTTCTTTGTCATCTCGCCGGGCAACGCCCATATGCCGTCTACCCCAATTTGCGAGTGACGCATGGCCGCGATTTCGCTCTTGCGGGCCCCAGTGAGCAGTAGCATCTGGACAATGCTGCCGAAGGTACCTGTTTTACCTGCCACGTGCCAAACCAGGCGCAGCTCGTCGTCCTCTAGAATACGGTTGCGCGCCGCTTCTTCAGTTGGGGCCATTCCGCGAACGACCGGCGATGTGAATCTGCTGCCGCGCTGCGTCTGATACCAAGCCATCAGCGCGCCAAGGACCGCAAGAGTCCGGTTGGCTGCGACGGGCGCAGTCTCCGCAATCTCCGATAGGAAATCCAGAATTTCATCGCGCGTGATGCTGTGAATGACGCGACCCTTCCAGCGGGGCACCAAACGTCCGTTGATGGCCCGTTCGTACTCCACATAGGTGCGGGGCTTCCAACCCTTCGCATTCTTCTTAAACTTCCCGCCAGTGGCGAGGTATGCGGTAGCGGCCTTTTCGAAGGCGTGGCGTGTGTCGTCAGCGCGCGCGGCTTCTTCCGCGGCCACTGCCTGCCGCGCTACTTCGCGCGGATCAACGCCGCCACGGCACAGGCCATCCATTTTGACGGCCCACTCGCGGGCAGCAGCTAGATTGGTGATATGCGCCCGCTCTGGATAGGTGAGCCGGATCGGCTGTGGCTGACCCTTGATCCGCCCCCGCACGCAGAAGGTGCGTTCGCCGCTAGACGCCACCCGAAACCATAGCGGGGAAAGATCATCCCTAAACTCAAGCCTCACTGGCTTGGCGATTTCCCTGCCGTGCTCGTCGACTTTGCTCTCAGGTTTTGGTGCCTTCATGGTCAGCACGGCGGGCGTGATCCGTTTGCGTGTCCTTGGCGGGCGCCTCTTACACTTTGCAGGCAGTTCGTCCGCGCCCCGAACGACATGAAGAGTTGCTACAGTGTTAGACATGGCGCGCTCGCTATGGGGGCACGGAGGGGACCACAATTGGCCGCTCAGGCAGACACATCCCTATGGCAAAGTGTTGAGACGGGTTCAGAATAAAGTCAATAATAGCATATAGTTAAGAACCATATTTGTAGAAACATGTTAAGCTAGGTTCCGTCCTGTAGGCCAAGCTAAGCTATCTGGGGGACTGGGGGTCGTGGGTTCAAATCCCGCCGCTCCGACCATTCAAATCAACGGCTTAGTTTTTTCGTGCCATCCGCAGTTTGCAACTGGCTTGCAAGATCGGTTGCCGGGGCGTTCTCGAACTTGAGGATCGCGGCACCGGAAATCGCCTTAGTCCGCGCGAGATACTTTTCGAGAATTCGGGTTGCGGATTGCAGCGTGTGTCCGGTGATCGAAACAATTTCCGGCGCTGTGCATCCACTTCCGCAAGTGGCGTAACCGCCGTGCCGCGAAGACCATTGAAATGGAGTCGCTCTTTCGGGTCGTCCGGATAGAGTTTCGCGGTCCTCATATGATCGCGGAAAGCCTTTCCCATCTCCTTGTCGTTCTTCGCCGTGAACCACGGGCGGTCATCCGGGCGGGTGAGGATGTAGAGACCGGACTTGGGCGTCCTGTCCAGCATCGCCTTGAATTAGCGGTCGTCCGATTCAACCGAATCCAGACCGGCGCGAACACCGCGGTTGTGTGGGGCTAACTCGCGTGTCCCAGCTCATTTCTTCCTTCTTTCGCATGCTATGCGTTTTCTTTCGTCGTGGCTTGATTCAAAGAATCGGCATTCCATGAATCTGGCAGCACACCGCTCCGCGTCATCGCCGATTCCGACTTCGCGCAACGCTTGATCTACTCTCCCGATCAATGCTGCTTTGATGGCCTTTGTATATCGGAATGCACTCGGGCGTTTCGGAAATACTGCATCTTCCAAAGTGCTATCGCTTCTACAAATATCGGTTATCCACCAATGAGTGCGGTCCTTGAACCCCTGTAGCAGCACGCTTCGCAATTTCGTTGGCATCCACCCTGATGCGCTACTCAAAAGCCACACGAGACATTCAAACCCGTCGAATTCGCGCCGGGAATATGACCCGTCATGGGCAGAAACGAATTCATAGCTGAGTTCGCCCGGCGTATAATTGCCATACGTCGGATGTCTCCATGCGATAAAATCGCCGCAAAGCGGTTCCTTTCCGTCGATTGTGGACGGACCGCTGTATCGGAATGCATCGGTTTTGTTGATTTGCTCAGGCGGCAAGAGTGCGTCGAATACATCGGAGAACCCAGCATCAAATCCGGGAATGGTAAGTTGAGGCGCATAGAGCGCGAGAATTTCGGGACTCGACCGCGCCAATTCTACCAGCCCCGGCCATTCGTCCATAAACGCCCTAACTTCGTCGGGGTGTGTGAGCTGGCAAATCCTCTGCTCTTTCGCGGCTTTCGCCCAGTCTAGTTGTAGTGCAGTCCATCCGATATTGAGACCTCGTTCCCGAGCGCGGCTGCCCGTAGGAAATGGCAGAGGAAAAATCCAACGCCAGTCGTGATTAAGGTCTGGCCATGCGAATTCCGCTTCCTTGACTTCAACGATATCTAGCCACCACTCATCCGTAACCACGGGTGGCGGGACTCCCTTCTCTATTAGGAAGTCTCGCGCAACGATGAGCGGACTCTCGTTGGGGCGAATTTTTTTTAGAAGGTCGTGGACAACATGATCCATACCCCGTGCGGATGAGACGGCCAGAAGGTCAGCAAGGGGAGGCGAGAGTCGCAACACGTCGTCACGACCGACGCCGTGCCAGACCGGCAGTATCAAGTTACGGTCTTCCCCCATTTCTCTGGCAACAAGCCCGTTCAGTTCGCGCTTCGGCCACCGCTTTTTGAAGAAGCTAGGACTCAGGACCACGATTGCGAAACGGGATGACGCAAGGCCACGGTCGATTGCCTCGCGCAAGCTGTCACCCACCGTGAGCGTGAACTCGTCATACCACACGTCGATATGATGCGAGCGCAACACCTCCGCCAGAGGCCGGACAAAATCGTCCTTGTCCTCGCTGGCGTGGCAGATGAAAACGTCGTGAAGGTCCATTTCAGCGAGGGCCATTTCGATAACGAATCATGCGCGAATCGTAGCCCGAATTTAGTTTGCAGGTCGCTGCTATCCCCTTGACTTCCTTTGGGCCATTTTAGGCCCGGTTTGCAAAAATGTCGTTTGAAATCAATACTTCCGACAAGTCTGGGGCGTGGGTTCAAATTCCGCCGCGCCAGCCATTAAGAGCCGTGGCGTCTGAAATCGCCTTCGTGCGGGCGAGATATTTTTCAAGAATCCGCGTTACCGATTACAGCGTGTGTCCGGCGGTCGAAACGACTTCGCGTACCGTGCATCCGGTCCGCGAGCAACGTAACGACGGCCCGCGCTGGGTTGAAACACGCGGGGCGCGCGGCGGAACCCCGAGAGCGAGTTCCAGCGACCAGATGTCGCGGCCCGGCCTTCGTGCGGCCGTTGCCACCGTCAATTCGCAGTGATAGGTCGTGCCGCGACGTGACCGGGTGGCCGGTGCCGCCGCCTCTCGGAGTTTTTATAAGTCAGTGTCAAAGCCTTCCTCTCGCCCGCCTTCCGCGGGTAGCTCTCCTCTCGCCTTTATTCGCAGCCTTGGTGACTTCACCGCCGACCGGCGTGTTCTCGTCATCATGGGCATTGCCGCGCTTGCATCGGTCTGTATCTCGGTCGTCGGCGTGCTGATGTTCTGGCTGATCGAGCTGATCACCAATCTCTGCTATTTCGGCAAATTCAGCCTGGATTATGTGCCGTTCGGCAAGTCGCCGCTCGGCTGGATCGCCGCGTTCATACCGATCGGCGGTTCGATCATCGTGGGGCTGATGGCGCGTTACGGCACCGAGCAGATACGGGGCCATGGGTTGCCGGAGGCGATCGAGGCGATCCTGCTCGGCCGTTCGCGGCTGAACCTCAAGGTGGCGATCCTGAAGCCGATTTCCTCGTCCATCGTCATCGGCACCGGCGGCCCGTTCGGTGCGGAAGGGCCGATCATCATGACCGGCGGCGCGATCGGTTCGCTGATCGCGCAATGGCTGCCGGTGAGTGACGTCGAACGCAAAACGCTGCTTGTTGCCGGGGCTTGCGCCGGCATGACCATCGTGTTCGGCACGCCGGTTGCGGCGATTATGCTGGCCCTTGAACTGCTTCTGTTCGAATGGACGCCGCGCAGCCTGCTGCCCGTCGCCACCGCCTGTGTCGTGGCCGCCATCTTGCGCACTTATACGGGGCTTGCCGATCCGCTGTTCCCGTTCGTCGGCAGCGTTACCGTCTCGTTCTATCAGGCGGGCATGTGGATTGTTGTCGGCATCTGTGCCGGCCTGCTGTCCGGCTTTCTCACCCGGCTCGTCTATGCGCTGGAAGACGGATTCCATCGCCTTCCGATCCATTGGATGTGGTGGCCCGCCCTTGGTGCCGTCGTTGTCGGCATCGGCGGGCTGATCGATCCCAATGTCCTGGGCCTCGGTTACGCCAATATCGAGGCGTTGCTGCGCGGCGATGTCGGCGCCGGGCAGGGGCTGAGCCTTCTGGTGGTCAAGACCATCGTATGGAGTGTGGCGCTCGGCTCCGGCACATCCGGCGGCACGCTCGCGCCCCTGATGATGATCGGCGGTGCCATGGCTGCCGCCGCGGTGAGCCTGCTTCCGGCGGCAAGCCCGGGCTTCTGGCCGCTTCTGGCCATGTCGGCGACCCTTGGCGGGACGTTGCGCCTTCCGCTGACCGCCGCGTTCTTTGCCCTCGGCGTCACCGGCAATATCCATGCGCTTCTGCCGCTGATCGTGTGCTGCTTCACCGCGCATACCGTCACGGTACTGCTGATGCGCCGCGATATTTTGACCGAGAAAGTGGCACGGCACGGCCATCACGTGACGCGCGAATGGCATGCCGACCCGTTTGCGCTGGCCCAGGTGAAAGACATCATGATCCGGGAGGTGAAAACCGTTCCGGGGACGATGACGCTGCACGAAGCGACCAGCTTCCTGACGAAGCCGACCACAAAACATCCCAGTTTTCCGGTCGTCGATGCGGAGAACCGTGTGCTCGGCATTCTCAATCCGCCGACGGTTCTGGCATGGCGCCGGGCCGGCAGGCACCGTACCGCCACCCTGGCCGAATTGCTGGCCGAGCAGCGCATGCCGCCCGTGGCCTATCCCGATTGGTATCTGGAAAACCTGGTGGAGCAGATGACCAAGGCCAATATCGCCCATATGCCGGTTGTTTCCCGCGAGGATCAGCGCCTTGTCGGCTACATCGCCTGGAAAGACATTCTGAGCGTCCGCAACAAGAAGTCCGAGTCGGAAAGTGTCCGCGTGGCGTTTTATGGCGTGCGCGATATGGGGCGGCATTCATAGCGGCAGCCTTGCCATAACCGATCAGGCGCCCACCGGTTGACGGGCGGCCTATCTATACTGCCTGCAGGCGCGCGTTATATTTCTGCACTGGCCGCTCTATTTCGGATTTCGAGGCGGTAAGGGCGCGCTGACAGCCGTGACCGTGCTGTTCATGGTTGGCTGGATTATGGCGCTTATATGCCTTGGCCTTTTCGCGATAATCGTCGTTTTCACGCGCTATGTTTCTTTGGGCACGATATGTGCTGCCGTTTTTTTCGTGGCGCTTTCATTTGTACCGGTTTTTGCACACACATTCTGGTTTCACATATTCGCCTGTCTGATGGCGGGCATGATCGTTTTCAAGCACCGGGAAAACATGCGAAGGCTGCTTTCGGGAGCGGAGAACAGACTCGTCATTTGAGTCATGCGTGATTTTACGAGGATCTGGGGCGGACAATCGCGGCGGCGATCCCGGCACGCGGGGGTGGTTGCAGAAGATCGGTCCGCTCGCGAAAGAACCGCCGGCCGGTTTCCGTCAGGTCGAGCATTTCGAGTGGCCCATAGCCCAACCGTTCGAGGTCGCGCGACAATGCCGTGAATTCCAGTTGCGTGCGCCACGGCTCACCCATGCTTTCCACACGGCGCGCGGCTTCGGAATTCATGGCCTGACCCGTCGCGAACGTGAAGGCGATCTCACTGCCGGGCGGAAAATCCGCGACCAGCGTGAAGATCTCGTCCACCGCCGCCCGGCTGAGATAAACGAGGACACCGAGGCATGAAAAAAAGGTGGGCTGTGTGAAGTCGAGCGAGCTTGCCTTGAGGCCGTCACGCAATGAGACGGATTCGAAGTCGATCGCGACGTATTCAAGATTGTGCGGCCGTACGATTCCCGCTTCGTCAAGGCTGGCGCGTTTGGCGGACTGGCTCCCACCATGATCGACTTCGTATAGACGCAAGCTGTGTGCCCAATCCGGCTGGCGATAGGCGAATGTGTCGAAGCCCGCGCCGAGGCATACGAACTGCCGTACGCCGCGGCGTACCGCGGCCTCCAGCCGCTCTTCCGTGAAACGGCTGCGCAGCAGAACGCGAACCCGCAAGGCCAGCGCTTCCGGCACGGCAGCGCGTTCAATCGTCCGTTCAAGCGTCTCGCGATCGACAAGCTTCTCGGAAATCCGATCGTCGAGCAGTTTTGGTTCACCGTCGATCCGCTGGTGCGCGGCGCGCAAGGCCGCCACGCCCAATGCCGTTCTGCTGGCGCTACGCTGTTGTGCCGGCATACTTTCTTTAGACCTTTCGCGGTGTCAGGTGGTTCATCTGTTTTGGCGGCCGGGTGGTTTCACAATTTCGTCCAGCGGACGGCGCCGATGTAGTCGCGCTTGCCAAGCGGCACGCCTTTCGAGCGCAGGATGTCGTAGGCCGTGGTGGCGTGGAAATAGAAGTTCGGCAGCGAGAACGACAACAGAAAATCCGCGCCGGTGAAGTGCCATTTGTGTTCGCCGATGGCGAAAATGATGTCGCGGTTTTCGCAGGCATCGACCTCCGCCGGGGTGGCCTTGGCCGTGCGGGCGCGCGCATCGGCGATCAGCGCCTGCAGACCGGCATAATCCTGCTGCGCTTCCGCATTGGGCGGCTGGAAGGCGCCGTTCCTGACCGCATCAATCGCGCCCGCCGAATGGTGGGCGATCGACTGAATCTGAAAGCGGAACGGCCGCATGTTGGGGTAAAGGCGGGTGTCGACAATCACCTCCGGATCGATCTGGTTGTCGCGGCAATAGGCCAGACCCTTGTCGAGGATGCCGCTGACGGCATCGAGGGTTTGCAGGTAGCTTTGTACGGTCGCGGCATGAAGGGACAGTGCCATGGGGGAGGGCTCCAGTGAGTCTGTGTCTGTATCCGCGGCGACGATAGAATGGGGCGGACGAGGGCGCAATTTGTCCGCTATCCTGCCCACCCGTTATTCTCTAATGGGCGAACGAGGGAGACCTTCCGCGATGGCAAAGAGTGCGGCGGCCAAGAGCGATGATGCACCGTCCCGGCTGATCGATGCGCGGATCAGGGAACTGGGCGATTGGCGGGGCGAGACGCTTGCCCGCGTGCGCGCCCTGATCAAACAGGCCGATCCGCAGGTGGTCGAGGAATGGAAGTGGCGCGGCGTTCCGGTGTGGTCTGACGGCGGCATCATCTGCACCGGCGAGAGCTACAAGAGCGCCGTGAAGCTGACCTTCGCCAAGGGCGCGTCGCTGAAGGACCCCACGGGCCTTTTCAATGCCAGCCTGGACGGCAATGTCCGCCGTGCAATCGACCTGCATGAGGGCGACACGTTGAATGAAGGCGCCTTCAAGACCCTGATCAAGGCGGCGGTGGCGCTGAACCGGTCAAAGGCCCGGTGAAGCAGCCGGCGCCGAATCCGGCGTCAGCGTGCGGGTGCCGACATTGGGCAGGTCGCCAAGACCTTCGCGCTTCAGATCGGGGCGCAAAACCTCGATCGGGTCGCGCAGATCGTCGATATAGCCGAGCGCATAGGCGCCGCGGGCATACCCCATCAGCCGCAGCAACTCGACCGGCAGGGTGCGCGCAATGTCGTGTGGCACGGCGAGATACTGGTTCTCCTCCTGCCGCAGCCAGGACAGGTTGTAAGTAATGTTGATCCCCTTGCGCACCATGGTGGAGCGGTTGGCACCGCCACCGTGATAGACGCTGCCGCTATAGAACAGCACCGAACCCTTTTTCATTTCGGCGGGAATGGTATCGGCTTGGGTGAATTCCATCCGGTCCTCGAAATGATTGCTGCCGGGGATGACGCGGGTGGCGCCGTTCTCCTCCGTGAAATCGGTCATCGCCCAGATGGTGTTGCACTGAACGTCATAGTCTTTCGGGAAGGGAAAGAAATCGAACGCCCATTGATCGCGGTGAATGGTCTGCGCCGGTTCGCCCGGGCCGATGGCAATGACCTGAGTGAGGTGAAGCTGGAAACTGGTGGAATGGCCGAGCAGCTTTCCCGCCGTTCCGAGCACCAGCGGGTGCATGACAAGATCGCGGCAGCGGGGCGAACGCCCGACCAGCCCGCCGGTGCGCCGCGTGTTGTGGCCGGCAAAATCGTCCGGCCCGACCTTGGTCGCGGCGATATAGGGTTCGAGTTCGGTGGCGACCAGATCCATCTCCGCCGCCGAAAGGACGGAATCGACAATGCAGGCGCCATCTTTGCGGATCAGCGCCGTAACCTCTTCCGGGGATGCGCTGGCAGGCAGGTGTGTCAGGCTCATAAGCGTGCTCTCCCTTTGTGGACGATGTTCTTCTGTATTGGTCGTTTTCCGATAGATTTGACGGCGCGGGCAGACAGTTTGGCCCGCCGCGCGGCATCGGCCGGCAGGAAAGCGAGAATGACGATGAGCAAACGCTCCCGCAATTCGGCCGGCGGATCGGGGCGGTGGGCAACCTGTTCCAGCTCATGACCGCGGATCAGCCGCAGCAAGGTCTTGGCCGCGAATTGCGGGCGGATGGCGCCCATCTGTTCCAGCGGCGCGGCCAGGCTCGCCTCCAGCGCGCGTTCCCACGCGGCATAATCCTCCGCTACCTGGGGATCGCGCGCGGCGTGCAGCACCAGCTCATACTCGGCGCGGAACAGCATGCCGTCCTGAAACTCCCGCCGCATGATCTCGAGGAGGAGATCGGCGAGACGGTGCGGATTGTCCGGCGGAATTTCCTGCTGCACCGCCTCAAGCGCGCGCGAGGCTTCGGCGATGTAAAGGCGGAAAGCCTCGCGGATCAGATCCTCCCGCGCCTCGAAATAATAGGTGAGGGAGCCCAAGGGCACGCCCGCTTCATCGGCCACGCGGCGATAGGTGAGCGAATCCGGCCCGCCCTTGGCGATCAGCCGGAGCGCGGCATCGAGGATTTCACGCTTGCGCCCATCCGGCGCGGTGTAATGCGGTGCATCAGCCTGCATGTGTACGTTTGTACAGAAGATGTGTACGTTTGTCCAGCCGATGTTCATGGGTGGCCTGCACAGTGGCCGGCCATGACGGTGCTTGCGCTCAGGTGGCGGCGAACAGGGCGGTGATGGCGGATTGGGCGTCGTGCTGAATCTGTTCCAGATGCGCTTCGCTGACGAAGCTTTCGGCGTAGATCTTGTAAATCTCTTCGGTGCCGGAGGGACGGGCGGCGAACCAGCCGTTTTCCGTTGTCACCTTGATGCCGCCAATCGGCTGATCGTTGCCGGGCGCGCGTGAGAGGGCGGCGGTGATCTTTTCCCCCGCCAGTTCTTTCGCCGTCCATTGTTCGGGTGTCAGTGCCGCGAGGCGGGATTTCTGTTCGTGTGACGCGGGCGCGTCGATGCGGGCGTAATGCGAGGCGCCAAGGTTCGTGGTGACGGCGCGGTAGAATTCCTGTGGGTCCTTGCCGGTCTTGGCGGTGATCTCGGCTGCGAGCAGGCCGAGGATCAGACCGTCCTTATCCGTCGTCCACACTGTGCCATCGCGGCGGAGGAAGGAGGCGCCCGCACTTTCCTCGCCCCCGAAGCCGAGGGTACCGTCCTTGAGCCCGCTGAACCATTTGAAGCCGACGGGGACTTCCACCAGCTTGCGGTCAAGCTGTTTCGCCACGCGGTCGATCATGGCGCTGGAGACAATGGTTTTGCCGATGGCGCTTTCGTTCTTCCAGCGCGCGCGGTTGGCAAAGAGATAGGCGATGGCCGCGGCCAGATAATCATTCGGCTTCATCAGGCCGGCGGAGCGGCAGACGATGCCATGACGATCCGCATCGGTATCGTTGGCGAAGGCGATGTCGAATTTGTCCCTGAGCGCGATCAGGCTCGCCATGGCGTAAGGCGACGAACAATCCATGCGGATTTTGCCGTCATGATCGACGGTCATGAAACGGAAGGTGGGATCGACCGTGGTGTTCACGATGGTCGCGTCGATACGATAACGCTCGATCACCGGCTGCCAGTAATGGACGGCGGCACCGCCCAGCGGATCGATGCCGATGCGCACACCGGCAGCGCGGATCGCCTCCATCGCCACCACGTTTTCAAGATCGGCGACATAGGGCGTGATGTAATCATGCGCGTGCGTGGTGGCGGCTTTGCGTGCGCGCGAATAGGGGATGCGTTCGACACCGGCGAGATTTTTGGCCAGCATCTCGTTCGCGGTCTTGCCGATCCAGCCGGTGACATCGGTATCCGCCGGGCCGCCATGGGGCGGATTGTATTTGAAGCCGCCTTCATCGGGCGGATTGTGCGACGGGCTGATCACGATGCCGTCCGCCAGCCCGGTATCGCGGCCGCGATTGGCGGTGAGGATGGCGTGGCTGATGACGGGCGTGGGGGTATAGCCGTGGGCCGCGTCGATCATGGTTTCGATGCCGTTGGCGGCAAGCACTTCCAGCACGCTGGCGAAAGCCGGTTCGGATAGCGCGTGGGTATCCATGCCGAGAAAAAGCGGGCCGTCGATGCCGGCATGGCGGCGGTAAAGACAGATCGCCTGTGTCATCGCGAGGATATGGGCCTCGTTGAACGAGGCGGTGAAGGCGGAGCCGCGATGACCCGAGGTGCCGAAGGAAACACGCTGGCCGGGTTGGGACGGGTCCGGCGTCAGCGCGTAATAGGCGGTGATGAGACGCGGCACATTGACCAGAAGCGTGGCGGGGGCCGGTTTGCCGGCAAGGGGGCTGATTGCGTCAGGCATGGTGGGGCCTATCCCAGAACAATCTGGAGTTTGTGGGTGGTGCCGTCGTCGGCGAGAGGGATGAGAAGTTTTTTCTTCCCCGTCAACATGCGGCCATCGAGTTTGGTGGCCAGAATGCCGCGGTTGACGCCGAGCGGATTTTCCACCGAAATTTCATAGGTGGCGCTGCGGTAGCGGTAAGTGATTTCAAAGCCCGGCCAGTGGCGCGGGATGCAGGGATCGACGGTCAATTGCGATCCCTGCACGCGCAGGCCCAGGAACCATTCCAGCGCAACACGATAGAACCAGCCGGCCGAGCCGGTATACCACGTCCAGCCGCCGCGGCCGGTGTGAGGCGGCATGGCATAGAGATCGGCGCAGATGACATAAGGCTCCACCTTGTAGCGGTGAACGTCGTTGGGATTGCCGGCGTGATGGACCGGGTTCAGCATGGTGAGAAGTTCACCGGCGCGGTCGCCATCGCCCTGCATCGCGAAGGCGAGCACGGCCCATAGCGCGCCATGGGTATATTGCCCGCCATTTTCACGGATGCCGGGGGGATAGCCCTTGATGTAGCCGGGATCGCGGGTGGGATGATCGAATGGCGGGGTGAACAGCAGCAGAAGTTTATCGTCACGGCGCACCAGATATTTGTCGAGGGCCGCCATGGCTCGCGCCGCCCGTTTCGGCGCCGCCGCGCGCGAAATGACCGACCAGGATTGCGCGATGGAATCGATGCGGCAGGCGTCGTTGGAGACGGAGCCGAGCGGCGTGCCATCGTCGAAATAGGCGCGGCGATACCAGTCGCCGTCCCACGCCTCGTTCTCCAGCGCGTCGGCCAGAGCCTTCATATGGGCGCGCCAGCGTTCGGCGTGTTCGCTGTACTTGCGCTGTTCGGCAAGGGCCGCAAAGGCATCGAGCGTGGTGTAGAGAAACCAGCCGAGCCAGACGCTTTCGCCCTTGCCGCCGGCACCGACACGATCCATGCCGTCGTTCCAGTCGCCCGCGCCCATCAGCGGCAGGCCGTGGGTGCCGGTGGCGAGACTGGTGTCGAGCGCGAGCGCGCAATGGGTGTAGAGATCGGCCTGCGTCTCCGAAATCTGGGGCTCAAAGAAGGAATCGTGCTGATCCTCGCGCAGGGCGGGGCCATCAAGATAGGGTACCGGCTGATTCAGGATCGCGTCATCGCCGGTAACCTGAATGTATTGTGCTGCGGCGTAAGCGAGCCAGATGCGGTCGTCCTTGATACGGGTGCGGATGCCACGGCCGGATTCCGGCAGCCACCAGTGCTGAACGTCCCCTTCGGGGAATTGGCGCCCCGCTGCGCGCAGAAGCTGGGCGCGCGCGACATCGGGCCGTGACAGGCAGACGGACAGCACATCCTGCAACTGATCGCGGAAACCGTAAGCGCCACTCGCCTGATAAAAGCCGGTGCGGGCCCAGATGCGGCAGGAAAGCGCCTGATAGGGAATCCAGCGGTTGAGAAGAACGTCGAGGGCGCGATCGGGGGTTTTCACCTGAACCGTGCCGCAGATGTCATCCCATTGCCGGGTGACGGCATCGAAGGCGGCATCGAGATCGGCCTTGCGGTATTTCGCGATCAGGGCGCGGACTTCGGCATCCGTTCCCGCCTGACCGAGGAACAGGACGACTTCCTTTGTGCCGGCGGGCGGCAGGCGCAGCGTGGTTTGCAGGACGCCGCAAGGATCGAGTGCGGCGCCGGTGTGGTTGGACAATGTGGCGCCGGGGGCGAGTGCATTGGGAAAATCAAGCCCGCCATCGCGGCCGATAAATTCGATACGGTCGCCGGTCCAGCCGGTCTGCTTGCCGTTCATGTCCATGAACGAGACGCGGGTGCCGAACTGTTCGTTCCACGGATTGCGCGCGAGAAGGGCGCCGGTTTCGGAATCGAGCGTTGTGACGATAAATGGCTGCGTGCGGGCCCGGTTCTGCCCCAGCACCCATTCGACATAGGCGGTGACGGAGAGACGGCGTTCGCGCAGCGACTGGTTCGACAGTTTGAGGCGCGCGATCTTGATGGAATCGCTGACCGGCACGAATTGCAGCAGGTCGAGTGCAATGCCGTGCGCGGTATATTCGAAACGGCTGTAACCCTGGCCGTGGTGAATGGTGTAGGCCGCGTGTTTTTCGCGGATCGGCAGGGGTGTGGGACACCAGAGTTCGCCGCTGTCTTCGTCGCGCAGATAGATCGCCTCGCCCGGCGCATCGCTAACCGGATCGTTCGACCATGGTGTCAGCAGATTTTGCTGGCTGTTCAGGGCCCAAGTGAAGCCGGAGCCGCTGGTGGTGGCCAGAAACCCGAAATCCGGATTGGCGATCACATTGGCCCAGGGGGCCGGTGTCTGATCGTTGCCGTCGAGGATGGTGATGTATTCGCGGCCGTCCATGCTGAAACCGCCAACACCGTTGAAGAACTGAAGCTCCGGCCGGGGCAGGGGCGGTTCGGGCGGGGCGGGCGGCAGTTGCGGGCGGGCCGGCGGCGGTGCGCCGGGCTTCAGATCGCGGGCGCGGTCGATCTGTTGCCGCAAGCTGCCGCGGTCGCCATGCAGAACCGCGCGGGCGCAGACGAACAGAAGATTGCGGATGTCGGGCGGAACGAGATCGGCCCTGAGGACGTAAACGCCGCCGCGGGGGCTGTCGCCCGGCGGGGCAGGCCGGTTCGTGCGCACCAGCGTGTCGATGGCGGTGTGGAAATCCTGCACATAGGAGGCGCCACGGTCGTTCAGGATGACGAGATCGACCGCAAGCTGTTTCATGCGCCAGTATTCGTGGGCGCGCAGCAACTGATGCACCAGGGTCAGCTCATCCTCCTCGCAGACGCGGACGAGCACGATAGGCAGATCGCCGGAGATGCCTTGCGGCCACAAGGTGCTGGCGCGGCGCAGATTGCGCTGAATGGTGGCCGGTGCCGGGCGCAGCACCGGATCGGAGTAAAGGATGTGATTGGCGAGGCGCTGAAACAGTTGCGCATCTTCCTGGGCGATGCCGAGGTGATGAAGCTGCATCTGCGCCTGCGTCCAGGCCAGCGTGGTGGCGCGGTCGAAGGCGATGGCGTCGTGATGCTTGTCGGCCAGGTCCATCACCGCATCGCGGCTTTCGGCGGCCACGGTCCAGAACGCGATGCGCGCGGTGGCGCCGCGCGGAATCCGCACCCGGCGGCGCAGACTGAAGATGGGATCGAGCACCGCGCCGGCGGTGTTGGAAAGCGGCCAGCCTTCGGTGATGGCGGCGGCGGTGCGGATGGTCTGGCCGCGGCCGATGAAGCGGGCACGGTCGGTTTCAAACTGCACATCGCCGGTGGAATCCCCCTCCACCACCGAAAGGTGCGCAGCCCAGATCATGGGATCGCCGGAAGAACGCTGCCGCCGTGTGGCGAGGATGACGCCCATGTCCCGCACGAATTCGGTTTCGACGAACATCTTGGCGAAGGCGGGATGGGCAATGTCGTCCGCCTGCCGGGCGAGCGAAAGTTCGGCGTAAGAGGTGATTTCGATGTCGCGATGGCGGGGCCCGTGATTGGTGATGGCGATGCGGCGCACCTCGGCATCGTCTTCCGGCGAGATCGCGACGGTCAGCACCGTGGTCATGCTGCCTTCGGTGCGGGTGATATCGACGCGATCTTCGGAGAAGGTCACCTCATAGCTATCCGGCTCGGTGGTGCCGGGCTGATAGGTGGCGGACCAGTATTCGCCGCTGCGCACATCACGCAGGAAAACATAGCTGCCCCAATGATCGCGGGCGACATCCTCGCGCCAGCGGGTGAGCGCAATGTCACGCCAGGCGGTGTAGCCGGAGCCGGCGGCGGTGACCATGGCGGCGAGGCGGCCGTTCGACAGCAATTGTGTGCGCGGAATGCGCGAATGGGCGTTCGTGTAGCGGCGTTGTGAATCCGGCGGCGCCTCGGCATCGGTGGTGGTGGGCGTCTGGTCCGGCGGCGGACGGGCGAGCGCGATGTCGCGCGGCACACGTTCCTGCAACAGAAGCTCGGTCGCCTGAACGATCGGTTCGGCATGAAAGCGCGCTCGCATCTGGCCGTCATGTAGCGCGTTGGAAAGCGCCACGATGGTCATGCCCTGATGATGGGCCATATAGGTGCGCACGATTTCGAACTTCGTGCCTTGCGGCAGGCGGGCAGGGGTGTAATCGACCGCTTCGTACCAGCCATAAGGGCCGCGGACGCCGAGACCTTGCAAGGTGATATAGTTTCGCGCCGCCGCGGCAGGATCGACCATCGCGGCAAGGCCGCTGGCATAGGGCGCGACCACGATGTTGTCGCTCAGGCCGCGTTTCAGCCCGAGGTCGGGGACACCGAAACTGGAATATTGAAAGGTCTTTTCGATGTCGCGGGCGAAATAGCCGGATTCCGACATGCCCCATGGCACGCCCAGTTCGCGGCCGTAATCCTCCTGACGGCGGACGATCAGCCGGTTGGTGTGTTCGAGCAGGCTGCCCGCCGGTGCGCGCATGACGAGCGACGGCATCAGATACTCGAACATCGAGCCGGACCACGAGATCAGGCCGGAATTGCGGCCGATGGGCGTCAAGGTGCGGCCGAGATGAAACCAGTGCTTGGCGGGCACATCGCCCTTGGCGATGGCGACGAAACTGGCCAGCCGCGCTTCCGAGGCCAGCAGATCGTAGAAATTGGAATCGAGCGTACCGTCGGCGCCGCGATAGCCAATGGAGAACAATTGCCGGTGCTGATCGAAAAGGAAATCGAACGTCATCGCATCGAACAGCGATTTGGCGTCGGCCGCGAGCGTTGAGAGCCGGGACTGGAGGCGAGCCGCCGCGGCGACGGAAGCCTCCAGCGCCTGTTCGAGGGCCGTTTCGGGGTGACTGTCCTTCGTGCAGGGCGGATGCAGGGCCTTGAGCGCCGCGTTGCAATGATCGGCAAGGGCCGCAAGCGTTGGCATGGTGTCGAGCGCGGCCATGACATCTGCCGGTGGCGGGTCGCGCGCGATGATCGCGGCCCACGGCATCAATTGCGTAACGTCGCGGGCACTGGCGGCGATGGCGGTGCCGAGCGCATTGGTCCAGTACGCAATCTCGCCGCAGCCGCCGCTTTCGCATTTGCCGGGGCAAAGCCGGACCTGCCCGGACAAGGCATCGGCCTTTTGCGCCAGTTCATCCAGACGGGCGGCGATGGCGGATGGCGTGGGCGCGGGCACCTGAAGGCGGGCCGCAAAATCGTCCAGCGCGGCGGTCAGGGCGGCCTGTGCGGCATCCTCCCGATGCAGTTCGGCGGCATGGGCCACGATGGCGCCGCGCATCAGGGCCAGATTGTCGGCAACGGCGAACGCCCAGTGCGGATTGCAGGCGGGCGCGTCTGCGATTTCCTTGCAGGTGTTGGAGAGCGCGATCAGATGCCCGGCAAGATTGCCGCTGTCGACCGTGGAAATGTATTTCGGTTCCAGCGCGCGCAGGTCGGTCGTTTCATACCAGTTGTAAAAATGGCCGCGCGAACGCTCCAGCCTGTCCATGGTTGCCATGGTGGCTTCCAGCCGGTCCAGCATGTCGTGCGTGCCGATCCAGCCGAAGTCGCGGGCCGAGACGGTGGAGAGCAGATAAAGGCCGATATTGGTGGGCGAAGTGCGGTGCGCGATGACCGGTGCCGGGTCTTCCTGAAAATTGTCGGGCGGCAGCATGTTGTCCGCCGCAGTGACGAAGGTTTCAAAAAACCGCCAGGTCCGGCGCGCCACCATGCGCAATTTCTGCGCGTCGTCACCGTCGATCGTCAGGTGACCGGCGGAAGGCGGCTGGGTACTGGCCCAGTGCGCGATCAGGGGCGACAGAATCCACAAGGCCGTGAACGGCGCGGCAATCGACCATGGGTGGTTGCCGAATACGTAGAGCAGCGCGAAGGCGGCGAGCGCAAAGGCGATGCTGGCCGCCATCTGCGTGAAAAGGGAGCGGCGGTCGAATTGCAGATCGTCATTGGTCTGTGCCGCGGTAACCCATTCGAGCAGGCGGCGGCGCACGACAAGGCGATAGAGTGTGCGGGCCACCGCATCCGTCATCAGCCAGGCCTGATGGGCGAGGAAGGTGAGCAGGAACACGCTTTGCTGCAATGCGAGTTCGAAATCGCGGGCCAGCGCGTGGATGTGATTGCGCCACGAGGTGTGGCGGCGCGGCGGCAGAATGCTGCTGAGCGGGGGAACGAAAGACGGCAGCACGACGGTCAGGACGACGAAGCCGGTCCACAAAACCGCCGCCGGCAATGGCAGAAGCCAGCCCAGCAGCATGGTGAGCACCGCCGCGGGCGCAGAGAGCGAGCGGCGCAGATTGTCCAGCAGCTTCCAGCGCCCCATCGGCGGCAGAGAGGTTTTTCCGTTGCGGCGCCATCTGGCACCGAAGCCGAATATCCACGGCAGCAACTGCCAGTCGCCACGCACCCAGCGGTGCTGGCGGGCGGCGGCGACGTTGTAGCGGGAGGGAAATTCCTCCACCACCTCGATATCGGAAGCAAGACCGGCACGCGCGAGAATGCCTTCGAGCAGATCGTGGCTGAGAACGCTGCATTCCGGGATCTGGCCTTCCAGCGCAGCCTCGAACGTGTCGATCTCGTAAATGCCCTTGCCGGAATAAGAGCCTTCCTCGAACAGGTCCTGATAGACATCGGAAACGGCAAGCGCATAGGGATCGAGCCCATCCGGCCCGGAAAACACGCGCTGATAGAGCGAACCCTGATCGCCAAGCGGCAGCGAGGGCGTGACACGCGGCTGAAGAATGCCGTGGCCATGGGCGACCCGGCCTTTCCGCGCATCGAAATAAGGCTGGTTGAGGGGATGGGCCATCTTGCCCACCATGCGGCGGGCAGCCCCGATGGGCAGGCGCGTATCGGCATCGAGCGTGATGACATAGCGGATGTTCTGCGGCAGCGATGGTGTGCTGCCATCGGCCGTGATGAAGGTTGTATCGCCGGCGCCGCGCAGAAGGCGGTTCAATTCATGCAGCTTGCCGCGCTTGCGTTCCCAGCCGATCCATTTGTCTTCACCGGCGTTCCACAGGCGGCGGCGATGCAGCAGAAAGAACCGCGCGCCGCCACCGGGCGGAACATAGTGGGCGTTGAGGCGGGCAATCCCCTCGGTGGCTTCGGCCAGCAGGCGGTCATCGTCCGGGCCGTGTTCGTCCTTCCAGTCGCGCCAGTCGGAAAGCAGCGCATAACAGAAATTGGCATCGGGATTGGAGAGGTGATGCACCTCCAGCCGTTCCACCTGCCGGGCAATGTCATCCATGTCGCCGAGAATGGTCGGCACCACGATGATGGTCGCGAGGTCCGCAGGCACGCCATCGCGCAATGCCATGCTGGGCAGCAAGGTGGGGCCGACGTGGCGTGTGATGATGCGGTTCACGATGGCAACCGCCACATCGGACGCGGGAACCAGTGCCGCGACGGCGAGTGCGGCCAGCACCCAGACAGCGACATTGAGATAGGTGCTGGCGATGATGACCGGCGCGAGGACGAGCGCGGTGACGATCGCGATCATGCCGATATAGCTGAGAACGCCGAGGCGGGAATTGAGGCGGAAAATCCGTGTACGGATGGGAACGCGGCAGGTGAGCGCACGCTCCAGCGTGCGCCGGCCCGGCCCGATCAGATAGAAACCGGGATCGCATTCGCGCAGCGTCGCGCGATCATCCGGCTTCGCGTTCCGGGCGGCCTGTTCCGCGGCGGCGACGGCGCGCTGCGCCACCGCGATTTCGGATTGTCCGCTGCCGCGGGCCAGCCCCTCCACCGCGCGGCGGTAATTGTCGCGGGTGGGGAAATCCATCGCGGCGAAACTGGAACTGGTGCGCAGCACCTTGTCGACCGGGCTGACGCTTTCAAAAAACTCCGCCCAATTGACCATCGATACCATGCGCATGCTGGTGATGACGTTGCGCACGGTGACGTTCATCGCGCTCTGGCGTTGAACCTCCTCGCGGACGATCTGGTCGATACTGGTGCGTTCGAGCGCGAGGCGGGTGTCCAGCCAGCGCAAAGCGGGTGTGGTGTTGGGATCGCGGTCACGCAGGCGCTGGGCAAGCTGAACCACGAACGGCGTGGACCACAACGCATCGTTCAGCGCGGCTTCAACCGCGTCCGCGTTCTGCGGGCCGGGTGCGAGGAAGCGGTCGGCGAGCGTGTCGGCTTCCTGGCTGGCGGAGAGGCGCAGCACGATGGATTCGGCCAGGCGGCGCAGGTTTTCCACCAGCGTGATGCGCAGCGTGATCGCGAGCGCCCACAATTCACCGATGGTGAGGGGTTGCACCGTCTGATAGGCCTGAACGAAGCGGGTGAGTTTTTCAATGTCGAAGGCGCTGTCGGTGTGGGCGACGAGCGCCCAGGCAATGCCGAACACACGCGGATAACCGGCAAGCGGACCTTCGCCCAGTTTCGGCAGGGTGCGGTAATAGCCGGGCGGCAGATCGTTCTTGATCTCGCGAATCTGCTCGTCGATGATATAAAAATTGTCGAGCATCCATTCGGCTGCGGGCTTGATGGCGCGGCGGGCGGATGCCGCATGCGCGATGGCGCGATAGGCGGTGCGTAGAACCTTGGTGTTGTCATAGAGCCGCGGTGCCATCGGGCGGCCGCGCTTGTGCCGGGGGGCGAGCGTCTGCGCGGCGGCGAGGCTGCGGGCGTGCTGCTCCAGCCGCTCAACACTGAAGAGTTCGGCCCGGATCGGTGGCTCCTGCCCCGATATACCCGGCTCCATCATGAAGTTCGAACGGGACGCCGGATCAGTCTGTGATGGTTTCGTATCCAAGCGAAAATGCCTTGCCCAACAATCATGACGCACATCGCAGGGGTGGTGGTGTGACTGCCGGTGGCGATGCCGCCCACGGGTGTTCAAAGCGTGCGGTCAAACGCCCCGCACGGTCCAACCTTGCGGACATGGAAATACGCAACGCGCCGGCCGGTTTAGCCCCCGGTGTCCTGTTAGAACGGGCCAACGCGGCAATAGTTCCATGGGCGCACATTTGCCTCAGCAGATGGAACTTAATTGTAAGCAATGTGCAGGGTAGGCGCGCGGGCGTAGATACTTTTCCTGGAACCGATTTTAATTATCTGTCGCGGTTCCGGACGGAAAACCGCTTCACACTTTTCCTGGAACCGCTTTTAGCGCCGCGAACATTCCAGCCAGAGCTGGCGTAGATAATAGAGGCGGGGCGGCGCTTCCTGTGCGGGGCAACCGGCCAGAAAGCGCAGGCCGAATTCGGGCGCGCGGCGCCAGACGATTTCCGCCTCGTAAAGCATGGCGTTGGTGATATCGATCAGTTGCACCTTGTCCGGGATCGATTGGGCATTCGTCACGCGAACCTGGGCGCCTGTTTCCGAAAGATTGCGGATGGCGCAATCCTGCGTAAAGGAACCGGCAGAGTGGACAAGTTTGCCACGCAAAAGGGTCCGGCGGCGGGCTGATTGGCGCTTTTCCGGCGGCGCGCCTTCATTGGTGCCACTCATATGTTACTCCTGCGGGTGCTGGGCCGCGGACCATTACCGGGTGGTCGATACCGTTCTACCGATATGGCCGGATGGCGCAAGGCAGGAGACGGCCAATCGTCCTCGGATGTATCGGACAATCGCCAACCCGCGGTCATATTCCGGACGGTTGCAGTATGGTACATGAACAACCCGGCGCCTGTGGAAATAGCGGCCGGGAACGGGGATGCGGCGGCGCACGTTTCAACGAGACTGCTGCCGGGATTCCGGGATGAGGATATTCATGCGGATACGATATGCCGTGCTGATTGCCGGATTGGCCGGAATTGGGCCGGCCGCAGCACAGATGACGCCGACGCCCGCGCCTGCACCGGCCGAAGCGCCGCAGGGCGACAGCGGCGGGATGAGTTGCGACGACATGATCGTCGATGCGGAGCTGAAAATTCAGCCGGTGATCGAGCAGGAAGAAAAGGCCGCTGCGGTGGCGCATGTGCGCGCCGCGCAGGCTGCGATCGCCAAGGGCGATACCGCCACCTGCAAAGCGGAGATCGCAAAGGCGCTGGCGGTGGTGGCGAAGGGCAGCGGCGGGTACTGATTCGGCTGCGACATCGTTCGTGCTTGTTCCGTTGCCGGAAAGCGGGTTCGCTCGCGGGCGAGGGCATCATGACAATCGCCACCCGCCTTGCCGCCACCTATATCGCGCTTGCCGCGATGCTGCTGAGTGCGCTGTTGCCGGCGGGCTGGATGCCTAATGGCGCAGGCGGGAAGGCAGGCGGGCCGCCGATCGTGCTTTGCACCGCGAACGGCCAGATTCAGATTACCTTCGACAGCAACGGCCAACCGCACAAGAAGGTCCCGGACAAGGGCAATTCTGCGCATCATGACGGGGTTTGCCCGTTTGCCGGTGCGCCGCATCTGGCGAGTGCGCCGGAGGTTGTGGCCACTGCGGCACCCAGCCTGATCGAAACCGTCTGGCGGCCGCAGACATTCGCCGAAGCCCCGATTGCGGCGCCGCTTCCCCCACAACATTCCCCGCGCGCGCCGCCCCATCTCACCTGAGTGAAATTTCGTCCGGCCCGCAGATTGTATCTGTGCGGGCCCGTTTCATCTCATGCAGAGGGGGCCATCATGCCCGGAACTTCACGCGCTGTATCGCGCGTTGCCTTGACCTTATGTGCGTTGACGGCTGCTTCGCAGGCGGGTGCGCAGGACCAGAAAGACCGTTTTCAGGTCGAAACCGTGATCGTCACCGCGGCGCGCAATACGGACGATGCGCCGGTGGTGGCGGCGGCCCGCAATCGCCTGTCCCGCACGCCGGGGGCGGTGGCCGTGGTGGCGGCGGAAAGCTATGAAAACCGGCTGGTCGTCGGGATGCCCGATCTGTTGCGCGATGTGCCGGGCGTGATCGCGGAAAAACGCTATGGCGAGGAATCGCGGCTTTCCATTCGCGGCTCCGGCATCAGCCAGCCTTATCATCAGCGCGGCGTGTTGCTGGCGCAGGATGGTGTGCCGTTCGCCGATGCCGACGGGTTCTCGGATTTCCAGAAGGTCGACGCGCTGGGGGCGCGCTATATCGAAGTCTACAAGGGCGGCAATGCGCTGCGTTTTGGGGGGGCGCAGCTTGGCGGCGCGATCAACCTGATCACGCCGACAGGCCGCACGGCGGAGGCGCCGGACATGCTGCGGCTGGAAGGCGGCTCGTTCGGGACCGTGCGCGGGCGCGCGGCGGTGGCACGCGCCGATGACGATTGGGATGTCTATGGCGCCATCGAAGGCATGACCGCCGATGGTTTTCGCGACTGGAGCGGGCAGAAGGAGGTGCGCGGCACCCTCAACACCGGATACAGCTTCGGCACCGATCAGGAAATCCGCCTGATTGCCTATGGCGCCGATATTCGCCAGCAGGTGCCGGGGACGCTGAGCCTGGCCGACGCGCTGGCCACGCCGCAAGCAGCGGGCGCGAATGTGGTCGCCAATCGCTGGGCCCGCAACCAGACGGTGGGCCGCCTGTCGCTGCAAACGCATTGGCGTTTCGACGACAATCTGAGTTTCGACGGCGGCGTCTATGTCACGCATACGGATATTCATCATCCGATTTCCATCGTCATCGCCCAGAACATCTCGACCGAGGGATTGTTCGGCCGCTTCGATTGGGCGGGAACGGTGCTGGGCCGCGATGCCGATCTGTTCTGGGGCGTGTCGTACCGGCAGGGCGTGACCAATCAGAACCTGTTCGTGAATGCGGGCGGGGCGAACGGGGCGCAGTTCGGCAATGGCCGGCAACAGGCATCGGGGCTGGACGTGTTCGGCGAAGGCCGGCTTTTCGTTGTCAAACAACTGGCGCTGGTGCTGGGTGGCTCCTACGGGCTTGCGACACGGGATTATCGCGACCGGCTGAACCCGGCGAACAATGCCGCGAAGGATTTCGACTGGCTTTCGCCGCGCATCGGCCTGTTGTGGCAGGATGACAACGGCACGCAGATTTACACCAATCTCACCCGATCGGTGGAGCCGCCGCATTACGGCGCACTGGTGCAGGCGCCCTATCCCGGTTTTGTGCCAGTGGTGCCGCAGAAGGCGTGGACGTTCGAGTTCGGCACCCGCGGGCGGACGAGCACGCTGGTCTGGGATGTCGATTTCTATCGCGCATCGCTGAAGGATGAGATGCTGAGTTATGCCGTGTTCGGCCTACCGTCGGCGTTCTTCAACGCGGATCGTACCATTCATCAAGGCGTCGAGGCGGGGCTGGACTGGACCATCACCGATGACGGACCGCTGCATGGCCGATTGACCTTGCGGCAGACCTATACCTGGTCGGATTTTCATTTCGATGGCGATGCCACCTATGGCGACAACCGGCTTCCGGTCATTCCGGTGCATCAATATCGCGCCGAGCTGAAATATGAGTTGCCGGATGGGCTGTTCGTCGCGCCGTCGATCACCTGGCGGCCGGTCAACACCTATGCCGATTATGCCAATACGATGAAGGTGCCGGGTTATGCACTTTACGGCCTCAGCGCGGGCGTTCGCATCAACAGCCATCTGTCGCTGTTTCTGGATGCGCGCAATCTGGCGGACAAGCATTATGTGCCGGAATTCGGCGCCATCACCAATGCGGCCGATCCCACGGTGAATACAGCCGTGTTCTATCCCGGTGAGGGGCGCGCGTTTTATGTTGGCGCGCGGGCGGGGTTTTAGCCATGGCGGACGGTATGGTGTGGGGCGATACAGTGGCAGCCGGGCGGCCACGTTATTACGGCCTGTTGTGGCGCTGGCATTTCTTTGCCGCGTTGCTCGTGATCCCGTTCGTGCTGTGGCAGAGCACGACGGGCACGCTCTATCTCTGGTCGGAATGGTGGATGGACCAAACGCAACCGGCCATGCGGTTTGTCGAACCGCGCGGTGCGGCGCTGCCGCCGGGGGCACAACTGGCCGGCGCCATTCGCGACGCCGGAACAGACACGCCGGTTCTGGGTATGCTGCTGCCGGCGGACCCCGCGCGCAGCACGACCGTTCTGTTGCAGGGCGGCGACGGGCTTCCCTATCCCGTCTTCGTTGATCCGTATACGGCGCATGTTCTGGGCACGCTGACCCCCGCCCAATGGTTACCCGGACTGACGCGGGCGCTGCATGGCGGCTGGCCGCTTGGCGATGCGGGAAGCTGGCTGCTGGAACTGGCCGATGGCTGGGCCATCGTGATGGTGCTGACGGGATTTTATCTGTGGTGGCCGCGCGGGCGGCCATTTCCGGAAGTGCTGTGGCCACGCTTCCGCCATGGCGCGCGCGTCGTGGTGAAAGATCTGCATGCGAGTGTTGCGGTGCTGTTTTCGCTGGCGTTGCTGTTCTTCCTGATCAGTGCCCTGCCATGGACCAGTTTCTGGGGCGGGCAAATCCTGTCGCGCATTCAGGCCGCAACGGGGCAGACGAGCCCGGCCGGATTTTCGAACGGTGGCGCCAGCGCGGCGGAAATGCTGGCGCATGGGCAGGCATTGGATGAAGCGGTGGCGCAGGCCTGTGCGCGGGGGGTGAAGGGGCTGCTGGATGTGCGGTTGTCGCCATGGCCCGGCGCGCCGCTGTGGCTGACCAACCAGCATATGCCGGGGGCGGATCGCACGCTGCATGCCGATCCGCGGAGCGGCCGGATTATTCGCGATGTGCGGCCGGGCGATCTGCCTGCCATCCCGCGCTTTGTGGCCTTTGGCATTCATCTGCATCAGGGCGATTTCGGGATCGCGAACCTGATGCTGAACACGGGTCTTGCGCTGGCGCTGATCTGGCTGAGCGTGACCGGATTTGTTTCATGGTGGCTGCGCAGACCGGAAGGGCGCATCGCACCGCCGCCGAAAACCGCTACCGCATGGCCGAAAGGCTTGATTGCTGGTGCCGTTACCATGTGTGCCGTGCTGCCGATTTTCGGCTTGTCGGTGATCGTTCTGCTGGCGGGCGAACGCATGGCAGGCGCGTTGCGCAATGCCTAACTGCGGGATGTGTCGCGATACATCCAGGGCAGCATCAGCCCGATGGGGACGATCCACAGCGTTCCGGCGAGTGCGTAATAGAGGAATGCCGTGACGCCATTGGCACTGGGCAGGACATGCAGCCCGATGGCCCAGGCGAACAGGATATAGACCGGCAGCCAGATGAAGATCACGAGTGTGCCGATGAGTTTCTTGAGCCGGGGCGACATGCGAGGACCAGTCTGAATCCAGAATCGGGATGAGGCGAGTTTCACATCGGCTTGCGGCCATGCCATGCGGAATTCGCGCAGAACCGTCTCGGCATCGTTTGCCTTATCCTGCCCCTTGAGCGCAAGGGCGGTGCGTTCCCGCGCGGCGTTCTTCCACCGTTTCCTGTTCGCGGAAGCAAAGTGGTGCGCTAATCTTCCTTTATGTTCCGAATCCGCAGGATTGCCGATGGTTATACGGAGGCCAACGCGAAGGCGCTGGCCGCGGCCGAGGCTATTCTTTCAACGCATTTTCCCTCTGCGCGGGAGCGGGATTTCGCCGATCTGCCGGCGCGGCTTGGCAGGCCCGGCAAGGATTTGACGACGCCGCTTGTGCTTGTGGCCGAGGGCGCGCATGACGAGGTGCGTGCGGCCCTTCTGGCGCATCGCTTCGCCAGTCCCGCTTTCGTCTTTCTGGACTATCTGGGGGTCCGCAATGGCGGGATCGGCGGCGGTCTGGGTGGGGCGCTTTACCAGCGCCTGCGCGAAATCACGGCCGATATCGGCGGTATCGGGCTATTCTTCGAATGCCTGCCGGGGGACGGCACGCATTGCCGTGCGCCGCCGGAAACGCTGACGGAGAACCGGAAGCGGCTGACCTTCTATGCCCGGTTCGGCGCTTATCCCATTGCCGGTACGGCGTATGAATTGCCGGTGGGGCAGGACGCGGATTGCCCGCCCCATCTGATATATGACGCCTGCGGGCGCGAAAGACCGCTTGCGCGGGACGAAGGGCGTGCCGCAGTCAAAGCCATTCTGGAACGCAAATATGGCTGGCTGTGCCCGCCGGATTATGTCGCCCGTGTCGTGGAATCGTTTGCCGACGATCCGGTTCGCCTGAACGCACCCAAACGTGCGCGTGTCGCCTTGCCGGTGACGGCGCGCCACGAACTGGCCGTCATCGCCAACACCAGGCACGATATTTTTCACGTGAAGGAACGCGGCTATGTGGAAGCGCCGGTGCGCGTTCCGTTGATCCGCGATGCGCTGCGCCATGCCTTGAAGATCGAGGAAATCGCCGCGCGGAATTTTCCTGACCGTTTCGTGACGGCGGTGCACGATCCCAAACTGGTGGAATTCATCCGGCGCTGTTCGGCGGAAACACCGCCTGGAAAGAGCACCTATCCTTACGTCTTTCCCATCCACAACCGGAACCGGCCGCCAAAGGATCGCGCATTGCATGCCGGCTATTACTGCATGGACACATTCACGCCGATCAACCGCAACGCATGGCCCGCGGCCCGCCAGGCGGTGAACTGCGCGCTGACGGCGGCGGCGTTGTGCCTGGAAGGACGGCGTTTTTCCTATGCCCTGGTGCGGCCGCCCGGCCACCATGCGGAACGGCAGGCCTTCGGAGGATTCTGCTATCTCAACAACGCGGCGATCGCGGCCAACTATCTCTCACATTTCGGCAAGGTGGCCGTGCTCGATGTCGATTATCATCACGGCAACGGCACGCAGGATATTTTCTGGGACCGCGCCGATGTTCTGACGGTTTCGGTGCATGGCCACCCGCGCTTCGCCTATCCGTATTTCTCCGGTTTCGATGATGAAACAGGCGGCGGAGCAGGGCAGGGATTCAACCTGAACCTGCCATTGAAGGAAAATGCGTCGCCGGAGGAATTCTTCGCCGCAATCCGCAAGGCGCTGCATCGCATCGCGCAATTCGCGCCGGTCTATCTGGTGGTGGCGCTGGGCTTCGACACCGCCATTGCCGACCCCACCGGAAGCTGGAGCCTGAGGGCGCCGCACTTCAACGAACTTGGCGGGGCCATTGCGGCGATGGGCCTGCCGACCGCCTTCGTTCAGGAAGGCGGTTATCGCACCCGAACCCTGGGGCCCAACGCAGCGGCATTTTTCAAAGGTGTGTTGGGGCGGATTTAGCGGCGGGCGACATTTCCGGAACCTGTCGCGATTGATACGCCACCCATTGCCCCAGACGGCGCAATGGCCGGTGAGGCATTGCGGGCCATGGACCGGGCCGGGAAGGGCGGCTAAGCAGGCAGCATGGAAGCACGGATCGACCGGGTAGAGGCCGCCGCGCCGCCGCCGGGCCGCAAGGCGGTGGGTGTGTGGCTGCTTGTCGTGGCGGCGATGATCGTGGCCATGGTGATTGTTGGCGGGCTGACCCGGCTGACCGGATCGGGCCTTTCGATCACCGAATGGAATCCGGTGTCGGGCGTCATTCCGCCCCTGAGCGAGACGGCGTGGCAGCAGGAATTCACCCTCTACAAGGCCATTCCGCAATATCAGTTCGAGAACCGGGGCATGACGCTTTCCCAGTTCAAGGGCATTTTCTGGTGGGAATGGGCGCACCGGCTGCTGGGCCGGCTGATCGGGTTCGTGTTCTTCGTGCCGTTCGTGTGGTTCGCGTGGAAAGGCGCGATCGGACGTAGGGACATTCCACGCATGGCGCTGCTGTTCGCGCTGGGCGGGCTGCAGGGCTTTATCGGCTGGTGGATGGTGCAGAGCGGGCTGGAGACGCGGCTGTCCGTCAGCCAGTACCGGCTCGCGATTCATCTCGGCACCGCGATCATTCTGCTGGGCGCGATTTTGTGGACGGCACTCGGCTATCTGCGCACACGCAGGGAAACGGTGCACGTGCCGGAGGCGTTGCGCAAAGGCGCCGCCCTGTTTGCCGGGCTGGTTTATGTGCAACTTCTGCTGGGCGCATTGGTGGCGGGGCTTCACGCCGGGCTGATCTACAACACCTGGCCGTCGATGGATGGACGGGTGTTTCCTGAAGGCGCGTTCTTCCACCAGCCGTGGTGGATCAATTTCTTCGACAATCCGGGGCTGGCGCAATTCGACCACCGCATCGGCGCCTATATCGTGGCGATCTCAGCCGGATGGCTGTGGTGGCGGGGGCGCAAGGCGGGGCTGACCGGATTGGCGCGGCGGAGCAATGTGGCCGTGCTGCACACCACGCTGTTGCAGGTCGCGCTCGGCATCGCGACGCTTCTGATGCAGGCGCCGATCCATCTTTCCGCCACGCATCAACTGGTGGCGACACTGCTGTTCTGTGTGGCGGTGTGGCACGCCTTTGAAATGCGGCGTGCGGCGGCCCCCTCCGGCGCGTTGCGCGCCACCTCCCCCGCGAGCGGGGGAGGATAAGACGCGTGAGGCCTGATCAGGTCGCGGCCATCGCCTGATCGAGGTCGGCGATGATGTCTTCGATATCTTCGAGGCCGACGGAGAGGCGCACCACATCGTCGCCCGCACCGGCCGCATCGCGCTCCTTCGCCTCAAGCTGGCGATGGGTGGTGGAGGCGGGATGAATGATCAGGCTGCGCGTGTCGCCGACGTTGGCGAGATGGCTGAACAGCTTGACCGAATCCACCAGTTTGACGCCGGCATCGAAGCCGCCCTTGATGCCGAAGGTGAAAACCGCGCCGGCGCCCTTCGGGCAATAGGTGCGGTGAAGGTTGTAGCAGGGATCGTCCTCCAGCCCGGCATAATTCACCCAACTCACCTTCGGATGCTTCTTCAGCCATTGCGCGACTTTCAGCGTGTTGTCACAATGGCGCTGCATCCGCAGCGGCAGGGTTTCGATACCCTGCAAAATCAGAAACGCATTCATCGGCGACAAGGCCGGACCCCAGTCGCGCAGGCCCAGCACGCGGCAGGTGATGGCGAACGCCATGTCGCCGAATGTCTCCCACATCTTCATGCCGTGATAGGAGGGGTTCGGCTCCGACAGCATGGGGAATTTGCCGCTGCCCCAGTTGAAGGTGCCGCCATCGACGATCACGCCGCCGATCGAGTTGCCATGACCGCCGAGGAATTTGGTGGCGGAATGGACCACGATGTCGGCGCCCCATTTGATCGGCTGGATCAGATAGGGCGAGGCGAAGGTGTTGTCGACGATCAGCGGAACGCCGGCCGCATGGGCCGCGGCCGCAATCGGTTCGAGATCCACCACGATGCCGCCGGGGTTGGCCAGCGCTTCCAGAAACACAAGCCGGGTCTTGTCGGTGATCGCGGCCTTGAAGCTTTCGGGATCGCGCGCATCGGCCCAGCGCACGTTCCAGCCGAATTTCTTGATGCCGTGGGTGAGCTGGTTGATCGAGCCGCCGTAAAGCTGGCGCGCGGCGACGATTTCATCGCCCGGCGACATCAAGGTGTAGAAGCAGAGGAACTGCGCCGAATGGCCGGAGGCGACGGCGAGGCCCGCGCGCCCGCCTTCGAGCGCGGTGACGCGTTCTTCCAGCACCGCGTTGGTCGGGTTGTTGATGCGCGTGTAGATGTTGCCGAAGGTCTGGAGATTGAACAGAGAGGCGGCGTGGTCAGCACTGTCGAACACGAAGGAGGTGGTCTGGTAGATCGGCGTGGCGCGCGCACCGGTGGCCGGATCGGGCTGTGCGCCCGCGTGGATGCTGAGGGTGTTGAAGCCGTATTCACTCATGGTTCGTCTCTCGTCTCGGTTGAATGGCCCGCGAGGGCCGGAAAGTTGAATGGCCCGCGGGGGCCGGAAAACTGTTATGCGCGACCATGCCATGCCCGCGCGCGAGGGGCGAGTCCGCCGCCGGGCTGCCGGTTCAGCCGTCGCGTTTCAGGCTGCCGCCCTTGGAAAAGAGCAGCGGCTTGCGGTTGTCGATCACGCGGCGGTTGACGCCCATCCAGCCGATTTCACCGGAGAGGCGGCCATATTCGATCTTCGGGCAGCGATCCATCACCACATCGAGGCCGGCTTCGCGGGCAAGCGCCGCGGCTTCTTCGCTGATGACGCCAAGCTGCATCCAGATGGTTTTCAGGCCGAAGCGATCTTTTTCCGCCAGTGCTTCGCGCACGATGCCAGGCGCCGCGTCGGAACCGCGGAAAATGTCCACCATATCGACCGGGGCTGGCACATCTTTCAGCGAGGCATAAACCTTGCGGCCGAGAATTGTGCTGCCCGCCGCAGCCGGGTTCACGGGGTGAATGTGGAACCCCTTATCGTGCAGATATTTCATCGCGAAGAAGGAGGGGCGCATCTGATTGGCGCTGGCGCCGACCATCGCGATGGTTTTGGTGGAGCGTAAAATGGATTTGATGAAATCGTCGCTGTAGGTGGGCATTTTAGCAATCATTCACCCTCGCCCCCGCAGGGGGAGAGGGGTTGGGGTGAGGGGGAAGATTTCTCCTGAAGCGCAAGCAAGACGCCGTCCAAAGCACTATCCATATTCGTCAGCACATCGCCGTTCCAGAACCGCAACACGCGATAACCATGCTTTTCAAGAAACGCAGTCCGGTTTCGATCATAGCTTTGCCTGTCGGCGTGTTGTCCACCGTCGAGTTCGACGACGAGCCGTTGTTCCACGCAGACAAAATCCGCAATGAATGGACCAATCGGTACTTGCCGTTTGAATTTGAAGCCATTCAGTTGCCGATTACGCACGCGGGCCCAGAATTTCCTTTCAGCGTCCGTTTGATCATGCCGCATTTGTCTCGCATTCGCCCGGATGCGGGATGCAGATTTTCGGGTAGCCTGTGTTTGCTCTGTGACCACGGTGCCCCCTCAACTTATCCCCTCAACGTGCCCCCTCACCCTGGCCCTCTCCCCCAATGGGGCGAGGGACTATTGTGGCCAGTTGGGTTCGCGTTTTTCGAGGAAGGCGCCGATGCCTTCGCAGGCTTCGCCGGCCAGCATATTCTCGGTCATCACCCGCGCGGTGTAGGCGTAGGCGTCTTCCAGCCCCATTTCGAGCTGGCGGTAGAACGCATCCTTGCCGGTTTTGACCGTGGCGTAGGGTTTCGCTGCCACCTTTGCCGCCAGCGCCATGGTTTCCGATTCCAGGGTTTCGGGGTGAACCACGCGGTTGACCAGGCCCATGGCTTTTGCGTCTTCCGCCGCAACCATGTCGCCGGTCAGCAGCATTTCCATCGCGTGCTTGCGCGAGACGTTGCGCGACAGCGCCACCATCGGCGTGGAACAGAACAGGCCGATATTCACCCCTGGCGTCGCGAAGCGCGCGGTGGAGGCGGCGACCGCGAGATCGCAACTGGCGACGAGCTGGCAGCCGGCCGCGGTGGCGATGCCCTGAACCTCCGCAATCACCGGCACACGATGGCGCACGATGGTCTGCATCAACTTCGAGCATTGTACGAACAGCGCGGCATAAGCCGCTTTGCCGCCATCGGAATCCTGACGATGCGCGGTCATTTCCCGCAAATCGTGCCCGGCGGAAAAGGCAGTGCCTTCGGCGGCGAGGACGATTGCGTGGATGGCGGGATCGCGGCCCGCATCGTCCAGCGCGGTCTGGAGCGCGGCCATCAGCCCTTCGCTCAACGCATTGCGGGCGGCGGGGCGGTTCAGCGACAGGCGCAAGACGGCGCCGGCGCGGCGGGAGAGGATGAGCGGGGCTTGGGTATGGTCGGTCATGAGAAGGTTATAGTGCGGCCGCCGGTTTCGTGAAACCGGGACCGGCGATTTGTGGTATTGCAATACCACGTCTCTAAAGTGCCGCTGTCACGGGCCTTTTCGGCTTGACCACGGGCGGTGGCGCGTGTACATGCCGCGCCGGACTAATCCTCCCCCTTTTGGAGATGGACATGAAAACCTACTCGGCCAAGCCGTCCGAGATCGAGAAGAAATGGGTGCTGATCGACGCCGAAGGGCTGGTGGTCGGCCGTCTCGCCTCGATCATCGCGATGCGGCTGCGCGGCAAGCACAAGCCCAGCTACACCCCGCATATGGATTGCGGTGACAATGTCATCGTGATCAACGCGGACAAGGTGCTGCTGACCGGAAACAAGCTGCTGAAGAAGGTGTATTACCACCACACCGGCTATATCGGCGGCATCAAGGAACGCACCGCGGGCGCGATCATGGCCGGCAAATTTCCCGGCCGCGTGGTGGAGAAGGCGGTAGAGCGCATGCTTCCGCGCGGGCCGCTCGGCCGCAAGCAGCTTGGCAATCTGCGCGTCTATGCCGGGGCCGAGCATCCCCACGCCGCGCAGCAGCCTGAAACCATCGACATCGCTGCGATGAACCCGAAGAACCACAATTTCCGCAAGGTGAGCTAGCCTATGGCCGAGGAAACCAAATCCTTCAGTGATCTGAAATCCACGCTGATCAAGGCGAAGACGCCGGACACGGCAGCCGATGCAGCCGAGCAGGGCAAGCCGAACCGCGATTCCAAGGGCCGCGCCTATGCCACCGGCAAGCGCAAAAACGCGGTCGCCCGCGTCTGGATCAAGCCGGGCCTTGGCCGCATTCAGGTCAACGGCAAGGACGAGAAAGACTATTTCGCACGCCCCGTGCTGCGCATGATCGTGCGCCAGCCGCTGATCGCAGCCAATCGCGACGGCCAGTTCGACATCATGGTGACGGTGGCGGGCGGCGGCCTGTCGGGACAGGCCGGCGCGGTGCGCCACGGCATTTCGCGGGCGCTGATCGCCTATGAGCCGGGCCTGCGCGCGGTGCTGAAACCGGGCGGCTTCCTGACCCGCGACCCCCGCGCTGTGGAGCGCAAGAAGTACGGCCGCCCCAAGGCCCGCCGCAGCTTCCAGTTCTCCAAGCGCTAAAGCCGGAGACTCTGCCGAAAACAAAGCCCCGCGCGGCTCTGCCGTGCGGGGTTTTTGTTTGCGCGCCGGACAGGCCGGGTTGTAAGCGCCGGAAACACAGAAATTCGGCCAGATGTGCGGGCGGGCAGTGTGCCGATGTATTCCATGTTAACAGTGGAAAGGGTCTCAAAACGTTAACACTTTGATAATGCTAAATATTCCTATTTGGCATTCGTTTTGCTTTGAATTGTCTGCAGAAAAATTTCTGCGTTGGTGTGGAGAGGCCTATGAGACACCTATTTTCAGCAGGATTTGCAGCTATTTTTTGTGTGTTTTCCGGCGCGGCACTGGCCAATGGCGTGATCGTTTCACCGAATGGCACCACGCAGATCGGTGTCAACGACGATGGCGCTCTGGACGCGAACACGACGCGCGGCTTTGTCGGTATCGGTTACAACTTTACCGGTCAGGGCGGGCGCACCGGCTTTCAGGATGCGCTGACGCCGGGGTGCCCGTGTGAAGCCTGGGGTGTCGCAGGCAATGGTCTGGAAGGCCAGGTGGGCCGCTCAACCGGCAACCTCAATATCGGGGTGAATGCGTCCTCCGCCGGAACGTCGGACAATTCGCCCGACAGTGGTGCGACGGCAACATTCACGTCCAATACCTATCTGACCACATTGCCCGGCCTGACTGTGACACAGGAGTTCTCGCTGGGCGCGCAGACAGGAACCGGCGCCCTGTTCATGGACAAGGTCACGATCACCAATACGACCGGCGCGGCCGTGACCGATGTGCGCTTTGCACGTGCCATGGACTGGGACGTGCCGCCAACAGAGTTCAGCGAGTTCGTGACCATCAAGGGCACGGGCACGGCGTCTGAACTGCTGCATTCGACCGACAACGGCTTTGCCTATGCGTTGCCGATCAGCAGCATGAGCGATGGCGGAATCATCGGGCCGAACGATGCGGATGGAACCACCGGCGTTGCCGATCACGGCGCGCTGTTTATCTTTGGGTTTGGCGATCTGGCCGACGGTGCAAGCAAGACCTTCAACATCTTCTATGGCGCGGGCGCCAATCTGACCGACGCGCTGAACCTTTTGGGTCTGATCTCACCGGAACTGTACTCGCTTGGCCAAAGCTCCGGCTGTACGTCATCGGCGTCCGGGATTTGCAATGACCTGCCGACCTTTGTGTTTGCGTTCAACGGCGTGGGTGGTGGTGTGATCGTGCCCCCGCCGGGTGGTGGTGTTCCTGAGCCTGCAACCCTTGCGTTGATGGGGGCTGGCCTTGCCGGACTGGTGTTGCGCCGCCGGAAGATGGCGCGCTGAGATAATTTTCAAGGGATGAACAGGTGAAGGCGGCGCGCGCGTGCCGCCTTCACTTTTTGCGTGATAGACTGGCCGGGTTCGGTCCATCCATCGGGGCGGGTGCCATGCGCGTGACGGGATCGGGGTTGCGATTTGGGGCTGCGTTGGCAGCGGCACTGTTTCTCGGCTGCGCCACGCTTCAGGCGGCACCGCTTCCCGCGGATGGGCAGGCAGGCCCGTTTTCCATTGCGCCGCCGGGCACCTTGCAATTGTTTCCCGAACTCAAACTCCCCGGCCAGAACGGTGTCGCGGAAGAACAGCGCGTTTCACTCAAAACCGCGATTGCGGCGCTGGCGCGCGGCGATTTCGACAACGCCACAAAGATGTTTCAGGCCTTGCACAATGCGTTTCCGAATGCGGTGGCACCCTATATCGGGCTGGCGGAAGTGAAGGCGCGCAAAGGCCAGTTCGATGCGGCTGACGCGCTCATCGGCAGCGGCATCGCGGCGCTGCCCAACTCGGCGGAGCTTTATCGGGCCCGCGCGCGGCTCTATGCCGGCAAGGGGTTGGAGGAGGGCGCGATCAAGGCCTATGAAAAGGCCATCACGCTGCAGCCCGACAATGAGCCAGGGCGGCTGGAATTTGCCGATTACCTGGCCCAGCGCAGCAGCGATCCCGGCAAAGCATTGCCCATCTATCAAAGCGCGATTGCGCGCGCGCCGGAAAACGGTGCGGCCTATTACGGGCTGGGCTTCGCGCTGTCGCGGCTGAAGCGGAACACGGATGCGATTGCGGCACTGGACAAGGCGCAGAAACTGGCGCCGCACAATCCGCTGCCCGCGCTGGCGGAGGCCAAACTTTATCTGCAACAGAACGACAGTACGAAAGCGATGGCCGCGTTCGACCGCGCGCTTCGCATCCGGCCCGATTTCGTTGAAGCGCGGATCGGGCGGGCAGGGCTGATGCTGAGCCTCGGCCGCTATCGGAATGCGCTGAAGGATTACGATGCGGCGCTGGCGGCGGCGCCGAAATCGCTGGACGCGCTGTTGGGGAAGGGCATGGCGCATCAGGCGCTGGGTCAGGATGGGGACGCTATCGCGACCTATCGCAAGGTGATCGCCATCGCGCCCAATTCCCCCTTGGCGCTGAACAATCTGGCCTGGCTTTCGGCCGGCAGAAAGGCGGATCTGGACGAGGCCCTGACTTGGGCGACGCGCGCAACGACACTGGCACCGAAACAGGCCGATTTCCGCGATACGCTGGGTTGGGTGCGCTATCAGCGCGGGGAATTGAAAGAGGCCGAAGCCGCCTTCAAGCAGGCGATCGCGCTGAGGCCAAGCGCGGGCAGCTATACCCATCTCGGCATGGTCTATGGCGATATCGGGCAAAAGACGGACGCGGCCGCAAGTTTTCAAAAGGCCCTGAAGCTTAACCCGAAATACAAACCTGCGCAGCAGAAATTGCAGGCGCTGAATTAGGCTCAGCAGACGCTTTTTTCTGTTCGGCATCGCCGAAGAGGGCACCCCATGTCTATTTCACTCTACGACCTCAGCGTGCCGACCTTCTTGCAGACCGTGAATGCTCTTGCAGGGGTCCTTGATCGCGCGGGCGAGCATTGCGCAAAAACGGGCCGCGACCCTGACGACTTTGTGGACGTTCGCCTGATCGATGACATGGCTCCATTCCATTTCCAGATCGAGGCAGCATGGCATCATGCCGTGTGGGGGCTTGAGGCCGCGCGGACGGGGGCATTCACGCCGCCCGCGCTTGTGGGACCGGTTCCATTCCGCGATTTGCAAGGGATGATGGAGAAAGCGAAACGGGCGCTGGAGGCGTTTGAGCCTGACGCGGTCAATGGCTGGGCGGGCAGGCCTTTGGACCTTCAGATCGGTCCTCGCAAACTCGCTTTTACGTCTGAGACGCTCATTCTGTCGTTCTCGATTCCAAACTTCTATTTCCACGTTGTCACGGCCTACGACATCCTGCGGATGCAGGGCGTTCCGATTGGTAAGCGTGATTATGAAGGCCGGCTGCGTACACGTTCATGTTAGCTGCGCTTCGCCTGGCGTGGCCATGACGAAGATTGAACCAGATCAGCAGATGTGAACCGCGCTGGGATTGGCAAAGCCGTCGAGCGGCTGCGACCAGGACAACCCATCGTCATACGATGTATAGAGGTGTCCGGCGCCATCGGCCATTGCAATCACGGAATCGCGGCTTGCAATACAATCCGTATCGACGTGGCGGTCGGTCCATTGCGGCATGCCGCCGCCCAAGGGCCCAAGCGGGCCGTCGTGATCGATCGGGCGGCGGTAGACCGCACCGTGCGCCGCAAAGGGATCGGTGGAGGCCGAGACGAAAACATCGTTCCGGCCGAAGGCGACGGCGGAGCAATGCGGGGCATGAAGTCCACGCTGTTCGATGCGCCATGTCGTGCCGGCATCGCGGCTGATGCAGAAGCCGGTTGCCGCGGCCGCGATCACGAGATTTGGCCGGGTCGGATGGGCGGCGACCTGATGAACATCGCACTCAACCGCGATGGTCGGCTGCCAGGTCCGACCGCCATCGGTCGAACGCGGAATGCCGCCGACATGCACATTGGCAAGAAGAACGGCGCCGTCGCATGTCGCGGTCATCGAGCGGATGCCGAGCGGCGGTCCCATCACCTTGCCGTCAACGATGGCGGTGCCGGCGTACCAGGTCTCACGGCCTTTGACCGTATCGAAGCCCGTCAACCATTGCTGTGTGCCATCGGATGCAACGCGCAGGATGCGGGCATCATCCGTCCCGGCGAAAATGACATCGCCAACCGCGACGCAGCAGGAAAGGGCTGTTTCGCTTTCGATGATCGTGGTCCATTCGCCAGCGGCAGAGCGGCGGCAAAGCGCGTGTCCATCCACGATGGTGAGCACGCCGCCGCGGCCATCAGATGTGAGGCCGCGCAGCGATTGGCCGGCGCGTTCGTGACGAACCGTTTCCCCCGCAACACTGAACAACCCGTTGTCCCAGGTCGTTATCAGGAGGGCGGGGGCAGGCATTGCCTTTTCGCCGCGTGGCCCGGTTCAGCTCTGCTGAACCGGTGGTACCGCGGACGGCGACCAGTGCGGCGGCTCCGGCCCGTACTGGTTCGGGCCCGTGACACCCGGCCGGGCACAGAAATAGATCAGCACAATGGCGGCGGCGAGGGCGGCCAGCCAGACCAGCGGCAGCAGCACAAGCAGGAACGCCATCATCCCGGCCACGCCGCCGAGAAGCGAGAAGAAGCCGAGCACGATCATCAGCCCGAGCGGGATGGCCGCGATCCAGACCCAGGTGCCGGGTTTGCCGGTATCGTGCAGGCGGCGCACGGTCATGCCGAGATTGGGCAGCAAAAGGCCAAGCGAGACCAGCGTGGAAATGAGCCCGGTGGTGAAGGAGGCGATGACACTGGCGGCCACCGAGACCAGGAAACTGACCAGGATGTAATACCAGAATTGCGGCCGGCCGACGCGGCCGTTGAAGTCCATGTAATGGTTGGTCAGGGTATCGGTAAAATTCTGCCAAAGGCGGTTGACGTCGATCTGGTCCATCGCTCCCTCCCGGCGGGGAGGCCCGCCGTTATACGTTCGCGCGGGTAGATCACGTCTCGGCGAGAAAATCCTGGCCCGCGGCGCTGCCCTGCGAACCCCGGAAAACAGGATTCGCCAATCCTGATGAGCTAAGGATGCCATGCGGAATGTGTCAAGAAGTGCGTAATCTTGCGAAAATCCTGCCGCAATGTGTGCCCGCGGCCCTGCCATGCTGCGGCGGCGCTTGCCCACAGGCTGCGAGAGAGCGTAAGGCGGGCTGGTTTTCGGGCATTTGGGCAGGATTTGGCAAATGACGGCCAGGATTTTCATTGACGGCGCAGCAGGCACCACGGGCCTTGAGATCCGGGAGCGGCTGGGGCGCCGCACCGATCTGGAGGTTTTCGCGCTGGATGATGCGGCGCGGAAAGACCCGAAGGCGCGTGCCGCCGCGCTGAACGAAGCCGATGCGGTGATCCTGTGCCTGCCGGACGACGCGGCGCGCGAAGCGGTTTCGATGATCGAGAATCCCGATGTGCGGGTGATCGACGCCTCCACCGCGCACCGGGTGCACCCCGACTGGACTTACGGTTTTGCGGAAATGGACGAAGGCCAACGGGCGCGGATTGCGGGCGCCAAGCGCGTGGCCAATCCCGGCTGTTATCCCACCGGGTTCATCGCGCTGGTGCGGCCGCTGGTCGAGGCCGGGATAGTGCCGCCGGACTATCCGGTCACGGTCAATGCCGTCTCCGGCTATTCGGGCGGCGGCCGGCAGATGATCGAGGAGTTCGAGAAGAAGGAAGCGCCCGGTTACGTCGAGACCGTGGTGCGCAGCTATGCGCTGACCTTGTCGCACAAGCATGTGCCGGAAATGCAGGTGCATGGAAAGCTGGCGCATCCGCCGGTGTTCTCGCCCTCGGTGGGGCGGTTCTATCGCGGCATGATGGTGGAAGTGCCGTTGCAATTGTGGGCGCTGCCGGGCAAGCCGAAGCCGGACGATCTGCAGCAGACCTTGCAGGATGCCTACAAGGACGAGCCGCTGGTGCAGGTGGCGGACAGTGCGGAGGAGGCGGGGCTGAAATCGCTCGACGCCGAGCTGTTGCGCGCGCGCAACGACATGCGGCTGTTCGTGTTCGGCAATGAAATGGCCGGGCAGGCGCGGCTGGTGGCGGTGCTGGACAATCTGGGCAAGGGCGCGGGCGGGGCTGCGGTGCAGAACCTGAACATCATGCTCGGCCTGCCGGAAACCGAAGGGCTGCGTTGACGCGCTGCACCTGATGCTTGCCCCTCCCCGAAATTTGCTCGGCAAAAGCCTCGCAAATTCCGACCCTCCCTCAAGGGGAGGGTTGAAGGTTGGGTTCATTGTGTCATGGCCTGCGAATGCAGGCCATCCAGGTGAAGCTTGTAATGCTTCGCCGGAAGGTACGCTGAAATAATCCTCCAACAGTAAAACGATGTCACCTGGGCGGCCCACCGGAGTGGTGGGCCGTGACAGACGCAGGTGCTACTGCGCCTTGATCTTGACGTAGGAGCCGGGTGCGTTGCCGAGCGGTTTCAGCTTGCCATCGCCGGGTTTGCGCGCCGGGATTTTTTTGCCCGACAGCTTTGACAGCCAGGCATCCCAGTCCGGCCACCAGGAACCGGGATGTTCTTTCGCGCCAGCCTGCCATTCGGCAACGGTGGGCGGCAGCGCATCGTTGGTCCAGTACTGATATTTCTTCGCCGCCGGCGGATTGACCACGCCCGCGATATGGCCAGAGCCCGCCATGATGAAACGGACCGGGCCGCCGAACAGCGCGGTCGATTTGTAGATCGAGCGGCAGGGCGCGATGTGATCTTCCTTCGCGCTTTGCAGATAGACGGGAAGCTTGACCTTCTTCAGGTCGATAGCCTTGCCGCCCAGCTTGAGCTTGCCTTTGGAAAGCGCGTTGTTCTTGTAGAACTCCCGCAAATAGAACAGATGCGTTTTCTCCGGCATCCGCGTGGTGTCGGAGTTCCAGTAGAGCAGGTCGAACGGCATCGGCTCCTTGCCGAGGAGATAATTGTTCACCACGAAAGACCAGATCAGGTCGTTGGAGCGCAGCATGTTGAAGGTGGTGGCCATCTTGCTGCCTTCGAGCACGCCGCCCGCGGCCTCCATCTGCTGTTGCAGGGCGTCGAGCTGGGCGTCATCGACGAAAATCTGCAGATCGCCTGCATCGGAGAAATCAGCCTGCGCGGCCCAGAAGGTGGCGGAGTGGATGCGCTTGTCATCGGTCGCGGCCATGTAGCCGAGCGTGGCGGTGAGCAGCGTGCCGCCGATGCAATAGCCGACCACATTGGGATCGTGCACGCCGGTCGCCTGTTCCACCGCGTCGAGGGCGGCGAAAATGCCGTCGCGCATGTAATCCTCGAAGGATTTCTGCGCCAGACGCCGGTCGGGATTGACCCAGGAGGCGACGAACACGGTATAGCCCTGACCCGTCAGCCATTTGATGAAGGAATTTTCCGGCCTGAGGTCGAGGATGTAGAACTTGTTGATCCAGGGCGGGAAGATCAGCAGCGGGCGTTCGTATACTTCGTCCGTAGACGGATCGTATTGCAGAAGCTCCAGCAACTCGTTGCGGAAGATCACCTTGCCGGGTGAGGTCGCGATATTCTCGCCGACGCGGAAAGCATCAGCCGACTGGCGGATGGCGATGCGGCCATGGCCGCGCTCCATATCCTCAAGCAGGTTTTCGAGGCCCTTCACCAGGTTCTCGCCGTTCGACTGCATCGTGGCGCGCAGCACTTCGGGATTGGTGAGGACGAAATTGGTCGGCGCCATCGCATCGGCAAACTGCTTCGTATAGAAGCTCGCGCGCTTGCGGGCGGCAGGGTCGAGCCCTTCGACATCGGCCACGGTGGATTGCAGCCAGTTCGCGGTCAGAAGATAGGACTGCTTGATGAAATCGAAGACCTGGTTTTCCTGCCAGTCCTTGTCGCGGAAGCGTTTGTCGCCGGGGTTCGGCGTCACCACGGGATCGGTTTTTTCGCCCAGCATGCGGCGGGCGGCGTTTTCCCAGAGCCCCATGTAATCGCGCCAGAGCTGGAACGATGCCTCCACCATCGCGGTGGGGTTGCGGGTCATGGCCTGGGCAAGGTCCATGAAGGTGCCGGTCAGGTTCAGGGGGTCCAGTGGCTCCGTACCCGCGCGGGCCGATTGGTGTTCGGCAAAGCGGGCGAGCAATTGCTGGGTCTGCTGGCCGACACGGACCATGTTGCGGGCAAATTCACCGGGGTCGGCCATGGTGTATTCCGCCGTGTTCCCCAATGATTCGGGTTCAGGCTGTTTTTTCTCCCGATGTCTTTCCCCGGCGCGTTTGCCGGTGGTGCTTTTTTCCATGGCCGGTGCCCGTCTTTTCTTTCACGGTAGCCGTTTGCTGCATCCGGCTGCAAGTTAGGGGCGGCACTCGCGCGGCGCCTTGGACGCGGGAAGGCGCCCGCGTTATAAGGCCTTCACAAAACGCGCCATTTGGGCGTCGCCATTTGGCCTTAAAGCGCGCATGCGGAGATACATATGACAGATAACCGGGGTGGTCTTTCCAGGCTGGCACTGCGATTGACGCTGACGGCGGCCATGGCGGCCGCGCTGGCAGGTTGCGGGTCCGTGGCCGATCCGACCTCCTGGTTCGATGACAGCACACCGCCTGCCACCACCGGGCAGCAGCCCGATCTGGCCGCGGTGCCGGGCCGGCCGACGCCGCCGAGCAGTGCGGAGCAGAATGTCCAGGTCGCCGATTCGCTGGCGGCCGACCGGACCCAGGCCCAGTACAGTTCGGAAGCCCTGCGCGGCGGAACGGAAGCCGCGGCGGCCCCGCCCCCGGCAAGCCCCCCGCCGGAACAGCCATTGCCGGAGGAGACTGCACCGCAACCAGCCCGCGAAGGCGCACCTGACGGTTCCACCGAGGCCGCAGCGGCCCCCACCCCGGCGGAACCGGCACCGGCCGCGCCGGAGCCCGCGCCGCAAACGGCCACGATGCAGCCTTCGTCGCAACCCGGAACCCTGCCGCCGCCCGCGCAGATGGCCGGGCAGCAGGCGGCCAGTGCTGCGGCACCGGCTTACACAGCCGCGCCTTCGGTGCAGACACAGGCCGTCCCGGCGCCCGCATCGTCTCCTTCCACGCCTTCCGCCCCGGTTCCGGGTGCACAGGCCGCGATGGCCACCGGCGGGGCACTGGGCTTTGCACCGTCCAGCGCGCCGCCGCTGAACCCTTCGGTATCGCAATTTGTGCCGGCGTCGACCATCGCGCGCTATGAGCAGACCGCGAAGCTGGAGCCGCCGAAATATCCGGCCTGGTCCGGCAGCGCGGGAACCGCTGCCGCGGTCGTGACCTTCCCGAACGACACCACGGTGCTGAACGAGGCAGCGCGTGAACAGGTGCGCAGCGCGGCGCAGGCGTTCCTCTCCCGCGGCGGGCAGGGCTATGTCCGGGTGGTGGGGCATGCCTCCCGCAGCACCGGCAGTCTGTCGGCGGAACGGCTTCTTTCGGTGAATTTCGAGCATTCGCAGGCCCGGGCACGGGCGGTGGCGCGCGCGCTGATCAGTGCCGGTGTGCCGGCGGACAAGGTCCTGATCGACACCGCAGGCAGCCCGGCGCCACAGGCGGCAGCCGAGATTTACCTGCAAAGCTGATAGCGCCTCATAATTGACGCCATTGCCGGATTGCCTCGAACGGTATTTACAAGGGGGCAGTCCGCTGGCCTGAAACGGTACCTATGCAAAGCGAATTTTATCGTATCCGGCGCCTGCCGCCCTATGTCTTCGAGGAGGTCAACCGCCTGAAGGCCGAAGCGCGCGCCCGCGCCGAGGACATCATCGATTTCGGCATGGGCAACCCCGACATGCCGACGCCGCGCCACATTATCGAAAAGCTGGTCGAGACGGCGCGCGATCCCCGCTCCAACCGCTATTCGGCGTCACGCGGGATCAAGGGTCTGCGCAAGGCGATGGCGGCCTATTACGAGCGGCGCTTCGGGGTGCAGGTCAATCCCGATACGGAAGTGATCGCAACACTCGGCTCCAAGGAAGGTTTCGCCAATCTGGCGCAGGCGATCACCGCACCCGGCGATGTGGTGCTGGTGCCCAATCCGGCCTATCCCATTCACGCGTTCGGTTTCATTCTGGCAGGCGCCGCCATCCGCCATGTGCCGGCCAACTCGCCGGAAGAATATCTCGCGAGCGTGAGCCGCGCGGTGCGCCACTCCGTGCCGTCGCCGACTGCGCTGGTGGTGAACTACCCCTCCAACCCGACGGCGCAGGTGGTGGGCCTCGATTTCTACGAAGAGGTCATCCGGTTTGCGAAGAAGCATGAGATCTGGGTTCTGTCCGATCTCGCCTATGCCGACATTTATTTCGACGAACCGCCGCCATCGATCCTGCAGATACCGGGCGCGAAGGAGATCGCGGTCGAGTTCCAGTCGCTGAGCAAGACCTATGCGATGCCGGGCTGGCGCATGGGATTTGCCGCGGGCAACAAGACGCTGATCGGTGCCCTGGGGCGGATCAAGTCCTATCTCGACTATGGCGCCTATACGCCTATTCAGGTGGCGGCCGCCGCGGCCCTCAACGGGCCGCAGGATTGCGTCGACGAGATGCGCGCGATCTACCGCGCACGCCGTGACGTGCTGGTGGAAAGCATGGCGCGGGCGGGCTGGAATATTCCGGCGCCGCCGGCCTCGATGTTTGCGTGGGCGCCGATCCCCGAACAATTCCGCGAGGCGGGATCGCTCGAATTCTCCAAGCAGTTGCTGGCCCACGCCAAGGTTGCGGTGTCACCCGGCCTCGGCTTCGGCGAGTATGGCGAAGGCTATGTCCGCATCGCACTGGTGGAGAACGAGCATCGCGTCCGGCAGGCGGCGCGCAACGTGAAACGCTTTCTCTCCCTGCGCAGCAATGAGCCCGCCGATCTGGAAGCGGTGAGATGAAACCGCTGAAGATTGCCGTTGCGGGACTTGGCACAGTCGGCATGGGGGTTCTCACCTGTCTGGCCAAAGGCGGCGAGGCGCTGGCGCAGCGCGCTGGCCGGGAGTTGCAGGTCGTTGCGATCAACGCGCGCAGCCGCGGCAAGGATCGCGGCATGGCGCTCGATCATATTCCGTGGACGGATGATCCCGTTGCGCTGGCGGCAAGCGATGCCGATGTCGTGGTGGAGTTGATCGGCGGCGAGGGCGGTGTCGCGCTCGATCTGGCGAAGGCGGCCCTTTCCGCGGGCAAGCATCTTGTCACGGCGAACAAGGCGTTGCTGGCAACCCATGGTGCCGCACTGGCCGCACTGGCCGAGAAGAACAGGAGCGCGTTGCGGTTTGAAGCCGCGGTGGCTGGCGGCATTCCGATCGTCAAAGCGATGCGGGAAAGTTTCGTCGGCTATCGCGTGCGGTCGGTGCGCGGCATTCTGAACGGCACCTGCAACTATATCCTGACCCAGATGGAAGCGACGGGAAACGAATTCGCCGATGCGCTGGCCGAAGCGCAGCGGCTGGGCTTTGCCGAAGCGGACCCGGAACTGGATGTCGGCGGCGGCGATACCGCGCACAAGCTGGCGCTGCTTGCGAGCCTTGCGTTCGGTACCGCGCCCGATCTGGCGCAGATGAGCGTCACAGGCATTCGCCATCTGACCTATGACGACATTCGCTTCGCGCATGAATTCGGCTATCGCATCAAACTTTTGGGGATTGCGCGGCAGATGCCGCATGGGATCGACCAGCGGGTACAGCCCGCGATGGTCAAGATCGGCACGCCGCTGGCCGATGTGGATGGCGCGTTCAATGCCGTGATGGCCGACGTGGGCGAGGCCGGACCCTATTTCTTCGAGGGCCGCGGGGCCGGGGCGGCGCCGACAGCTTCCGCCGTGGTGGCCGATATCGTCGATGTGGCGCGCGGTGCGAACGGGCCGTGCTTTGGCGTTCCGGCCGCAGAACTCAGCGCCTTGACGCCAGCCCTGCCGGATTCGCGGCGGGCGGCATTTTATTTACGATTTGCTGTTCTGGATATGCCGGGCGTCCTCGCGGAAATCGCAGGCAGGCTTGCGGAATCCGGCGTTTCGATCGAAAGCATGATCCAGCGCGGCCGCAGCCCCGGCGAACCTGTGGCGATTGTTATGATAACGCATGAATCGCCGGAACCTGCCGTCGCGCGCGCCTTGAAGGTGATTGCCGCGTCGGACAAGGTACTGGGCAATCCGTGCATGATTCCGATGGAGACCGGCTGAAAACCCGGGAGAACAATGACCGTATTACTGGATCGTGCTTTTGCACTGGAAGCTGTGCGTGTCACCGAAGCGGCTGCGATTGCAGCCTCGCGCCAGATCGGCCGTGGCGATGAACACGCCGCCGATCATGCCGCGGTGGAGGCGATGCGCACCGCCTTCAACCACCTTCCCATCGCGGGCACGGTGGTGATTGGCGAGGGTGAGCGTGACGAAGCGCCGATGCTTTATATCGGTGAGAAAGTCGGGCAGGGCGGTGCGGCCATCGACATCGCACTCGACCCGCTGGAAGGCACCACGCTGACGGCGAAGGCGCTGCCCAATGCGCTGGCCGTGATGGCCATGGCGGAGCCGGGCACGCTTCTGAACGCGCCCGACACCTATATGGACAAGATTGCGATTGGCGGCGGCTATCCCGACGGGACCATCGACCTCGATGCCGACCCTGCGGAGAATGTGCAATCGCTGGCCAGGGCGAAAGGCGTGAAGCCGAACGAGATCACGGCGCTTGTGCTGGACCGGCCGCGGCATTCCAAGATCATCGAAAGCATTCGCAAAGTCGGCGCCGCGGTGCGGCTGATCACCGATGGCGATGTGGCCGGTGTGATCGCGACCAGCGATCCGTCAACGGGCATCGACATCTATATCGGGCAGGGCGGCGCGCCGGAGGGTGTGCTGGCGGCGGCGGCGCTGCGCTGTGTCGGCGGGCAGATTCAGACCCGGCTGGTATTCCGCACCGACGATGAGCGCGCGCGGGCCGAGAAACTGGGCATCCGCGATTTCAATCGCAAATATCTGCTGATGGATCTGGCCTCGGGCGATGTGGTGTTCGCGGCCACCGGCGTCACCGACGGTTCGATGCTGCAGGGTGTGCATATCGACCGCGAATTCGTCACCACCGACAGCGTGGTGATGCGCTCCGCCACCGGCACGGTGCGCTGGATCAAGGCGCGGCACCATCGCGCCCGCCACGGTGTCTGAGGCGGCACAGCCACAATCCGGCGCGGCCTTTGGCGTCACCCAATCCTTTTCCGGCCGCCGCTGGCGGCTGCGCACGGCGGACCGGGAGCGGGCCGCGGCACTGGTGCGCGCCACGGGTGTTTCCACCAGCCTGGCCGAACTTCTGGCCGTGCGCGGCATCGCCGCCGATGCGGTGGACGATCTGCTGAACCCGACCATGAAGCGGCTTCTGCCGGAGCCGAATTCGCTGGCCGACATGGCGCGTGCGGTGGCGCGCACAAAGCTCGCGATCGAAACCGGCGAGACCATCGCGATCTTCGGTGATTATGACGTGGATGGATCGTGCTCCGCCGCGATCGTGCAGGACTTCCTGCATGGCATCGGCTGCCGCACGCGCGTTTATATCCCCGACCGGATGACCGAAGGTTATGGCCCGTCGGCGGCTGCATTCGCCACCCTTCTGGGGGAGGGCGCGACGCTCGTCCTCACAGTCGATTGCGGTGCCAATGCGATGGCCGCGATGAACGCGGCGCGTGACAGCGGACTGGACGCGATCGTGCTCGACCACCACGCGGCGGAAATTTTGCCGCCCGCGTTTGCGCATGTGAATCCGAACCGGGTCGGCGATAGCTCCGGCCTGCATCAGCTTTGTGCGGCGGGTGTGAGTTTTCTGTTTCTGGTGGCGCTGAACCGCAGCCTGCGCGATGGCGGCTGGTATCTGCGTGCCCGTGTTGAGCCGCCCGATCTGATGGCGGCGCTGGACCTCGTTGGGCTGGCGACGATTTGCGATGTGGTGCCGCTGACCGGGGTGAACCGCGCTTTCGCGCGCGGCGGGCTGGCGCGGCTTGGCGAAGGCAGGCGCAAGGGCATTGCCGCGCTGGCGCGCATTGCCAACGCGACGCCGCCGTTTACGGCCTATCACGCCGGCTTCGTGTTCGGGCCGCGCATCAATGCGGGCGGGCGCGTCGGCAAATGCAGCCTGGGGGTGGAGCTTCTGACCGGCACCACCGATGAAGCGTGCGAAGAAGCGGCGTTGCAGCTCGACCTGCACAATCGCGAACGGCAGGCGATTGAAGCGGTCATTCTGGAAGACGCCATCGCGATGGCGGCGCGGCAGGAGAACGCGCCCTTCCTGCTGGCGGCACAGGATGGCTGGCACCCCGGCGTGGTCGGCATTGTGGCCGGGCGGCTGAAAGAGCGTTTTGCCAAACCGGCCTTCGTCGCGGGGTTTGAGGGCGGATTGGGCCGCGGCTCCGCCCGCTCCGTTCCAGGCGTGGATATCGGCGCGATGGTGCGCCGCGCACGCGAACGCGGGATCATCGAAACCGGCGGCGGCCATGCCATGGCGGCCGGGTTCGGATTGCGGCCGGAGCAGTTGGACGGCTTTGCCGCGTTCCTGGCCGAAGCATTTGCGGATGCGGGTGGCGCGATCGCGCGTGCCGGCGACCTCGACCTCGACGGGGCGTTGTCGCCCGGCGGCGCCAATGCGGTGCTGGCAGCAGAGATTGGAAAATTGGGCCCGTTCGGGGCCGGAAATCCCGAGCCGCTGTGGGTGCTGCCGGATGTGACGGTGGCGTTCGCCGATTCGGTGGGCCGCAATCATGTGCGCCTGAGGCTTTCCGGCGGCGACGGCACGCGGCTGGACGCGATTGCCTTTCGCGCCGGCGGCACGCCGCTGGGCGAGGGGGTACTGGCCAGCCGCGGGCGGCGGATTCATGCCGTGGGGCGGTTGCGCGCCGATGAATGGAACGGCCGGGCCCGGGTGCAGCTTCAGATCGAGGATGCCGCGGCGGCGGAAGGCTGAGCTTTTTGTTTGCCGCGGGCCGCTGCGGAAAACCGGTGCCCACTTTTCCGGGGACCCGCTTTCAGCCCGGCTTGCCAAGCCGCAAATGGGCCGTTATAGCCCCCGCTCCGAGGTTCGCCGCAGCCGCTGGCGGACCGGATGCCCGTGAACCGGCCACGGCCGGCGGCGGGACCCTGGGCGCCCTTCGTCTATCGGTTAGGACTCAAGATTTTCAATCTTGCAAGAGGGGTTCGACTCCCCTAGGGCGCACCATACTGTTAAAAGCGCGGAAATCCGCCACTCTTGGCCATTACCATTCCCGAACAAAGGGGAGAGCTCTGGTTGATATCGGGCCGCTAGCGGACTGACTGCTTTGGATGAGAGCGGCCAAATGCTGTCATGCAAGATATTTTTGCTCGAGCATAACTGCAATGCATCAGAAACGGTCACGTATTGCCAAACTACCAGCGTTTGGGTGAACAGAGTTGTGGGGCGCGGGCGTGGCCCGTACCCGCAACTGGGGGAAGGGGATGTCATGAAGTTGAAGACTGCGCACATTCAGAACTATCGGAGCGTCCGGGACACAGGCGTCTTCGACGTTGAGGCCGCGAAAACCATCCTCGTAGGCCCGAATGAGGCGGGAAAGACCGCAGTCCTGCAGGCCCTGCAGCAGATCAATCCGCCGAAGGGCGTAAAGCGGCTTGACGCGCTGCGCGACTACCCACGTGCCAAGTACAACGACATCACCTCGGGAAGGGTAGACCCGAAGAAGGTGCCGGTCGCCACCGTCACCTTCACGTTGGACGAGGATGACCTAGCGGCACTTCCGGTCTCTGTGCGGGGCATTACTGGCTACACATTCACACGATATATCGCCAATAATGGCTCGCACGGTCTGATCGGGGCACCAGCTTTGCCGACGGTGGGGATGATAAGGAAGGACTTGGTGCGGCTCGCGGCCCATGTCGATGGTCGGACCCCGGTTGCCGAGAATGTGGCACTATCGACCGCACAGGCAGACAAGCTCAATTCGCTATTGAAGGATTGGCGCGATGAGTTCGTCATGTCGGCTGAGCTGTCGGCGGCCTTGAAGAAGTGGGTGGATGTGTTGGTTGCTCACGCCGATGACTCCGAGGATGCCCGCATCGACCGGTTACTGGCGGCGCTCTCGTTGGCGATTGATTGTGACGCCGCGCTCGCAGGACTTGAGAAACGAATCCCTGTCTTTGTTCTGTTCAGCAACTATTTCCGGGTGCGCCCCCTCATCCATCTCGGTCACCTCGCAGATCGCCTTGAGTCGAACATCCTGGACGATGAGCAGTACGATTACGGCAATAAGTGCCTGCTACAGCTCCTCGGTTTCACAGCTCGCTACCTTTCAGACCTCGGAAAAGCGCCGGAGCCGCCGGCTAACCAGCCCGACGCCCTCCTAGCTTATCGCGACCAACTTGATAAGCGGAAGTATCAGCTCAACGCCGCGAGCGTGCAACTGACGTTTGAGATTCGCTCGGTCTGGAAACCATCGGAAACCCGGCCCGAGGCGGACCGCCTTCGCCTCGACGCCGATGGCCAGTACCTCAAGGTGGTTGTCGAAGACGAACTCGGCGTGGAGATTGAATTGGACCAACGGTCGGAGGGCTTCCAGTGGATCGTCTCCTTCTTCGTCGTATTCTTCGCCGAGGCGGCCGACAAGCACGAGAATGCAATCCTACTGCTAGACGAGCCGGGTATGAGCCTGCACGCGCTCAAGCAACGCGAGTTTCGTGAGACGATTACAAAGCTCGCTGCAAAGAACCAGACCATCTACACGACGCACTCACCCTTCTTGGTAGGGCCGAACGAGCTCGACTACGTCCGGGTCGTAGAATTAAATGACCGGAGCGTCGGTACCAAGGTGCACACCACAATCACGTCTAGTGACCCCGCCGCGTTGCTGCCGCTTCAGGAGGCTCTGGGCTATGACTTGGCCCAGAGCCTGTTCGCCCAGCAAAGGAACCTCGTGCTCGAGGGTCTGACAGACGAATGGTATCTCGAGGGGGTGGCGGCCCTCCTGGCCGATGGAGGCCAGGTCAAGCTCAACGACAAGATCGCTTTAGTCACCGCCAATACGGCGGGGAAAGTCGTATACTTCGCCACAATCCTGCACGCGCATAATCTTAAGGTCGCGGCCCTGCTCGATTCTGACAACGCAGGAGACGCGGCTGCCAAGCAAGATACCCTTGTCCACAAGCTGGGGCAGAAAGGCATCTTGCGGACAAAGGACTATGCTCCGGGAGTGGCGAAGGCGGAGATCGAGGATCTCCTCCGCGATACCCTTCCAGTTATCGCGCGGGATCAACTTGGCTGGGATGTCGTTGACCAGGTCACCCAACAAGCCAATCGTCCGCTTATCGACATCTTTTCAGGCGTGACCGGATTCAGCAAATACAAACTGGCGAAAGCCTTCCTGCGTTGGACTCGCGAAAACGATATTGGCGCACTTTCACAAGCTGAAAAGACTGCTTGGACGAAGCTAATCACAGCAATCAATGCAGCACTGAAATAACCGTCGGCTATCCAGTGGCGGCTTTAAGCGCCTGCCGCACCTTGCTGCATGACCGAAACGAAAGCACGCAGGAAAGTTGCCTTCCGTCTGCCGGATCGGTCACGCGATGTTCGATCGATACGATGGCATCGCATTCGATCCCGTCTGAAGCTTTCAGACGATGCAGCGTGATCGAAGCAGCCGATCGGCATTCTTGTAGTCGTTTGACATTCAAACGATCCGCGTGTGCTTACATCGGCGGCAATGCAATGAAGGGATCGAGCACCGGCGCATTCAGCGGCTCAAAATGCCGGATGTTGCGCGACAGGATGGTCAGGCCGTGGCGTTGTGCGGTCGCGGCAATGACGATGTCGCTGAAACCCGGCGCATGGCCCTGGCCGCGCGCCCGATCCGACAAGGCGCCGGCAATGCGCGCGATGGCCGTATCGAACGCCAGGATACGATCGCCATAAAGGTGCAGCACGGCCTCCAGCCAGGCCGCCAGATCGGCGCTCTTGCGCGTGGCCCCCTCACGGCGCAGCTTGGCGATGCCGTCCTCGATCTCCGCCACCGTCACGGCCGAGAGAAACAGCAATGCCGAGTGCGTATCCATCCAACCAACCAGCCCAACCGGCGCGAGCCGCGACGGTGCCCCAGCCGAGATGACATTGGTATCGACGAGATACACCGGCGCTCAGAAGCCGGCGTCGCGCAGTGGTGTGCGGTCACGCTCCGGCAGATCGTCCGGCGCGATGGGCGCAGCCATCAACAGCCGGCCAAAGGATGGCACCTGGGACAGCCGCTCCCATTCCTTGAAGCTCAGGACCACGGCCTCCTTCTTGCCGTGCCGGGTGATGACGGCAGGCTTGCCTCGCACGGCGTCGTCCACAACAGCCGACAGGCTCGCCTTTGCATCGCGGAGCTGGATTTCCCGCATGAGAGGCCTCCATTGAATATGACTACTGTAGTCATATAAGCTATCCAGCCCCTATCGGCAAGGGTGGAAAGTGGTCATAGCGGGAGATCGCGGCCCAGCATAGTTTCGGTGAGCCTCGACTGGGACAGGCCGCGCCGCCAGCATGGCATTGTGTGCGTCAGGCCCGATGATTGTCTACCGCATCGAACTGGCCGCCGAATGAAAGATCACGCGCCGTAAACCCGCGCGCGGTCAGAAAATCATAGAGGTATCCCATATCCACGGCGGATGCCTCGCTGAGCATCTGAAGGTGTTGTTTGCTGAGTTCGAGACTTAAGCATTGCAGATTATGCGCAATCTGATCGGTACTGCGCGCGCCGATAACCGGTATGACGGCATTGCGGAACTGGGTCTGCTGACGTAGCCACGCCAAAGCCACATGACTGGGGCTGCACGCAAGTTCGCCCGCTATTGCAATGACCTGCTCGACTATGAAGCGCTGGCGTTCAGAGATGTCTTTGCCCGTCCAACGGCCGGTTTCCGCATTGGAGGCTGCGTTCGCATATTTCCCCGTCAGCAAGCCCCCGCCCAACGGCGAATAGGCTGTGATCCCAAGGTCGAACTCCTTCGCCATGGGCAGGAGATCGCGTTCCGCGGTCCGTTCCATAAGAGAGTATGCGATTTGCACGCCGATGAAAGGCGCCCAGCCGCGCAGATCAGCAAGCGTATTGGCGCTGCTCACGCGCCAGGCTTCAACATTCGAGGCGCCAATGTAGTTCACTTTTCCGGCAGAGACGAGATCGTCGAGGCCCCGTAGAATCTCATCCATCGGGGTCGTGAAATCCCACGCGTGCAGCCAGTAAATATCGATGCATTCGATGCCCAGGCGCCGCAAACTTGCCTCCACGCTGCGTCGCATGTTTTTCCGGCTGTTGCCGGACTTCATAAGATCGCGGCCCATCGACTGCGTATATTTTGTCGAGATCACGAAATGATCGCGGTCAGCCCGCACAAACTCACCGACGATGCGTTCGCTTGCGCCATCGGCGTAAACATCGGCTGTATCGAGAAAATTGCCCCCTGCTTCGGCGAATGCCTGCATTATGCGTTGGGCACGGCCTTCGTTCTCATTGTCTGTGGCGTTTTCCCCGGAGGGCGCTCTGTTAAGGCCAAACCCTGCCGTTCCAAGGCAAAGCTCTGAAACGCGAAGGCCGGATCGGCCAAACAATTTATATCGCATCATCGTCCTCTCTTGAGGGTATGCCCTCTTGCATCATGCTCGAATATGATGGAATATGACACATAATGATCGAAACAGCACCAAGCTGACAAGCGCCAATGTCTCGATTTCAGCGGGTGGCGGTACGGCGGCAGTCTTCAGGGAGGAGTTCGAATGGCCGAGAGATACAGCAGCACGGACCTGGACCGCTGGACATCTGATGGTGCGGTATTGATGCCACGCTTCTTTGCCGAGGCGGAAATTGCGCCTGTCCTTGAAGATTTCGAGACGTTGTTTGCGGACGGCTACCCCCATGCGCGTGCTGCTGCCGACCCCCAAAGTGGAGAGACCGTGCGAATGCCGCCACGGGAGCAGTTTCAGCACACGCGCATGATGCCATTCGATTGTTCTCCGGCGTTGAATCTGCTGGCGCTCCATCCGGCGCTCATCGCGTTCGCGCGCGCGGCGCTTAAGACGGAGGATGTCCGTCTCTACCAGAGCATCAGTTGGGCCAAGTTCACCGGGCAGGCGGATTTCGATCAGCCTTTTCACATGGACTATTACAACCATACCCTGACGGCGATCGGTGATGAGGCGCGGCAGCGGACGGTGAACTTCTCGATCTATGCCACCGATGTGTCAGACGCGCACGGTTCCATTCGCTATGTCACACGCGGAGAAGGCGACAAAATTTGCGGATCGCTGAGGCCGGGAATGCCTGATGTTTCTCAACAGGAGGCGTTGCGCGGTATCGAACGCTCAGGCGCGGGGCCCAGTGGAACGGTATTGGCCTATTCATCCGATATCTATCATCGTGCAAGCAATCTCACTGCACCGGAAGGCCGGCGCTATGTCCTGTTTGCCAGTTACAAGGCGGCCATGAATGACGCCGTTGATTTTGTCGCCTGGCCAAGTAGCGTCCCGCGGGAATGGTCAAGGCTATATTCTGCCGATGCCAATCCGTGGCGGCACTTCTTTGAGCATGGCAGTCCAGAGCAACTTGCGTGCCTGAACATTCCCCCGCCGGGGAATCCTTTCTGGACAGAGACCACCTTGGCAAGGACGCAGGCGCGATGGCCGCAATGGGACGCAACGCCCTGGCGTCAGGCCATGACGCGGCGGGCGTAAGCGGCGCACTGGCGGCGGCGTCGAAGGTTCCCCCACATATTCAATCGTCTTTTCGTCATTATTGTGAATCAAGCTTCGGGGCCCATCGGCGGAGAGGCTTGCGGCAATGAGCGAACTGACCATCTGGACCTATGACTGGGTGCCTGAAGGCCCGCGCGGGTTTGTGCGCGATCTGCGGTTGCGGTGGGTTTGCGAGGAAGCCGGCCTTCCTTACGTGGTGCGAACAGTCCCGTTCGATGGCCGCGAGACCAATCATCTCGCGCACCAGCCCTTCGGTCAGGTTCCGTTCCTGAGCGACGGCGAACTGGAGATGTTCGAAAGCGGTGCCGGGCTGCTGCACCTGGCCCGGAAAAGCGACAGGCTGATGCCGCGCGATCCGGCTGGCGAAGCGGCAACCGTGCAATGGATGTTCGCCGCGCTGAATTCGATCGAGATGGTTACCGTGCCGTGGTGGTTTTTGAAGATATCGGGCGATGCGGACAATGCGCTTACCGGATGGATGGGAATGCGCCTCGACCAGATCGAGAAAATACTGGGCGGGCGCGAATGGCTCGCGGCCGGCCGTTTTACCGCGGCGGACCTGCTGATGGCGGATGTGCTGCGCGTTTCGGATGTCCGCGCGTTCGGCGACCGGCCGGCGACAGAAGCGTACATAACACGCGCAACGGACCGCCCCGCATTCCGCAAAGCTCATGCTGAGCAGGTTGCGCATTTCGCGGCAGCGGATCAAAAGAAAACGGGAAATTAGCCAGCCAGGTAAGGCCTTTTCAGTAGATTTTACCCTGCTGCCAAGGCCTGTGCCGGGCCGGTGCGCCGGGGCTTCAGCAGCAACAGGGCCAGGAGGCTGAACGGCACCACCACCAGCATGGTGGTGAAGGCCGCCTGATAGCTGCCCAGCATATCCCGGCCGAAGCCGGCTACCGCAGCACCAAAAATCGCAGCCGACTGAAACACCGCAATCAATCCGTTGGCGCGGGGAAAATTGGTCGGCCCGAAATGGGTGGCGAGGATGATCGGTACGAGCGCAAGCGTTCCACCCTGAAAGAAGGTCCATGCCGGAACGGCGAGGACCTGGGTCGCATAGGTGCCGGTGACGGAGGCCAGCGTCGCCATGCCGGCCATCATGACCACGTTCAGGATGAACAGCGGCAAATGCCGGAAGCGGTCGGCCAGATAACCGTATAGCAGGATGCCCGGCAGCGAGGAGATACCGGCTGCCGCAAGGACCGTTGTTGCCTGCGCAGACGTGCCGCCCTGATCGATGAGATTGAAGCCGAGATTGTAGAACACGCCGTTGAACATGAAGAGCAGCGGCATGAATGCGAATGTCAAACCCCAGAACAGACGACTGCGCGCGATGTCCTTAAAGGTCACGGTCGGTTCGGGTGCCGGCTCGGATTCGCCGGACACGATCGTGGCCGGTGTTTCACGCACGAAGAAAAACGTCAGCGGCACAAGCGCAAAAATCAGGATGGCGGCAACGATCCAGAATGTGTTGCGCCAGTTGTAAGCCGCTAGCATCATGTTGATCACCGGCGGCATGACAAAGGCACAGAAGGACAGCGCCGAGGTTACGACGCCGGTTGCAAGCCCCTTGTTTTCGCTGAACAGGCGCACCGCCAAGGCTTGCGTGATCAGCGGACCGGTCAGGAGCGTGCCGGCCGCCAATACCAGCGCGTAAAGCGCAAGCACTTGCCACATTGCGCTGGCTTCGGCGACCAGAACAAGACCGAGCGCCGTCAGGCCCAAGCCGATCAGCAGCAGATTGCGGATCGAGAGTTTCCCGACCATGTAACCGGCGCCGGGCGCCATCAGGCCCTGACCAAGCTGGCACAATGTTAGCGCCAGCATGATCTCGCCGTGCGATGCTGAGAAATCCCGGGTCCAGCTCAAGGATACGAGCGCAAATCCGACCAGGACTGTGCCCCAGGTGACGATTGTCACAGGCAATACGACCGTTATGACAAGCCATTTGCGCAAAGCACTCATGCCGTCCTCCCGGTATTGTTATTTTATGGTCATATCGTGTGGCGGCTTGTCTGTGCTGGCAAGCCTGCCCCGCGCAAAAAGGCCGGATGCCGATTTGCGTTTGCCGAAAAGCCCATTCCTGCTTACGCTTGCCAGACAAACATCCAGAAAAACCGTGCAGGGGCACACCCCTGCCACAGGAGGAACGACGATGCAGACCCAAACGGCAAAGCCCGACTATCTCGGGTTGTTGAATGCGATCTCTCTTGGCGAGACCGAGGCGGGTGTTTATCTGCGCGCCTGGGCCAATGTCACACAGGACGAAGACCTTGCATGCGTGTTGCGCCTGGTCGCTGCGCGCGAAACCAACCACGGCGAAACCTTTTGCCGCCGCATTGCGGAACTTGGTTTCGACTTGAAGCCGAAAAACGATCCGGGGCCGGCGGACCGCCTGCTGAAATATGCCGATCCGAAAATCAGCGATGTGGACAAGATCCGGCCGGAACTGGATTTCGAGGATCCCTTTATAGAGATCGACCGGCAGATAGAGAAAGGTGTTTTCGATCCGATCACCTGCAACATGCTGAGCTGGTACATCACCGAGGAGCGGGATTCGGGCCGTATGCTTCGCGAGGCGTATTCAAAAGTACGCGCCAAATGCGAAGCGGAAATGAAGAATAAAAAGAACGGTCACGCGAACGGGCATGCCAATGGAAACGGGGCGGCGATGGCAGGACCGAGCGCCGACGCACAGGCCATCATGGCGTGCATGACAGACGGCTTTGCGCGCCTGGAAAAAACTCTCAAGAAAATGGCGAACGCGTAAGCGCCAAAGCATTTCGCGAACGGGGCACCAACATCGGAGCCCCGTTTTATTTTATGCTGCTAGGTTCCATATTGATGGAACTATGGTCGACGGGCATGGTTCGTGCGGGTCTCATGACCGACGCGTTCGGCGACCGGCCGGCGACAGAAGCGTACATAACGCGCGCAACCGACCGCCCTGCATTCCGCAAAGCCCATGCCGATCAGATGGCGCATTTCGCGGCGGCGAATGAAAAGAGAACGGGAAACGGGCCAGGATGACGCGGATTACGGCCCTGATCTTTCCCTGGATGATGGGGCTTGGGTTTAAGCCGCGAAGGGTCCACCCTTGCCGGATAAAATAATCCGATGGGAGGAACGACATGGCGCTGGCCGAAACCCTCAACGAACCTTTGGTTGGTCCTGCGCGTACCGCACTGAACCACTCCGCTTCCAGCATTCACGATCCCGAACATGCCAAGAAGCTCGGCTTTCGCGGCTCGGCCGTGGGCGGCAATCTGCATCTGGACATATTTGCACCGCTGCTGGTGCGGACTTATGGCCAGGAATGGTTCGAGCGGGGCGCGCTCTCGCTCTATTTCCTCAATATCGTCGTTTCGGGCGAACCGGTGCAGGCGGTGGTGGAAGCGCCGCCCGCTCCCGGCGCGCAAACCCGCATCCATGCGCGGCGCGCCGACGATCACGCATTCCGGGTTTGTGAGGGTACGGCCTCGCTCGGGGATCATGCCCGGTCGGCGCTTGCATTGCGGGATCTCAAAACCTGCGACGATGCGGATCTGCGGATGCTGAAGGGTGTCAAACCGGGCCAATCGCTCGGCCGCGCGGAAGGGATCGTCCGGCGCACCGATCAGGATGCGCAGATCGCCAATGGCTCCAACAACGAACCGATGGATTGGTATCGTGGCGCATCGCCATGGGGCGGGCCGATCGCTTCGGCCGGTAGCACGGCCGCGTTGATGTTCCGGCTTCTGGTCGGCGATGGCGAACATCATCATCACGACCGCATCTCGCCCCACATCGGTGACGCATCGGGCATGTTCGGCGCGTTTCAGATTGCCTATGAGAACGGTCCCGTCTTCCTCGACCGGCCTTACAGCGTGGAAGGCAAGGCCGTGGGCGTCGGACAGAGTCCCAAGACGGAATATCTGTGGTGGGACGCAACCGCCACGGACGAAAGCGGCAAAGTCGCCGCACGGATGCGCCATCTGCTCCGCTTCATCAAGGCAAGTTCCCCGCTTTACCCCGAATTGCAGGCCCGCTGAACGCAGTAAGTGCCGGACGCTTTCGCCACCGGTTTCAGCCGCTTTCACGGTTGATGGAACCATGGTTAACAGGCATGGTTCGGCAGGCTTGGGGGGCAACAATAAAAAGGAGCCCCCATGAAACGCATGATCCCCGCTGCGATCACGCTGTCTCTTCTGCTGCCGCCCCTTGTGTTGCCGCTCGGTGCCATGGCCGCGCTGCCGGTGACGGATTTCGTGGTGCAGGCGATCAAAAGCGACAACGCACAGATTCTGATCGGCAGCCTGGCGCAGATGCGCGGCCAGACGCAGGCGGTCAAGGATCTGGGCCTGACGCTGGTTCGCGACCGCACCAACACGCGGATGCAGATGCTGGCGGTTGCCAAGGCCTTGCATGTGACGGTGCCGCCGGCGCCCGGCGCGGCTGCGGCGGCTGCGTATAAAAAACTTGCCAAGCTCTCGGGCACCGCGTTCGACCGGGCGTTTCTGGCCGAAGTGATCGACAACCAGAAGGAAGACATCGCCGCAATCCGCGAACACACGGGCGAGGCCAAGGGAGAAGCCGGAGAGATCACCAGAAAGCGGCTGGCGGTGGTCGAGAAACATCTCACCCTGGCCCATGCCGCCCAATCCAGCGAGGGCGCGGCCGCCGTCCAATAGCACGTGCGGCGATGTGTTTGTGCCACAGGACGATATATTTACGGCAGGACCGCTGCCCGCGTTGCTTTGTCCCGCAACCTGGAATAGTACAACTCCGGGGTGTGGGGATGCTGATGTGGGGCAAGCTGTTCATTACGAAGTGCGGCCGCTGTCGATCTATGAAGTTGTGCAGCACACAGTCGATGTGAAGACCGGACGGGAATCCGTTCATCGCATTGGCATTTTTGGCGGCCGCAATGAGGCGGAGAACGCGGCGCAGCAGTTGACGGCCGTGGCCGAACGGGAAGCCGCGGCAAGCCTGGTCCCAAGCGGCCGGGCATACACCAGATAGCACCGCTTCCGGCGCACGCGGGTTCTTGGCATAGTTCCTCGCCCAGCGGCCATGGTGGCCGCGGATGAGGAGGTTTGCGCATGCACCTTTCGATGCGGACGCTATTTGTTTCCTGTGCTGCGGCAGCGTTGTGCCTGACCGCCGGACCGGTGCTGGCCGGGCATGGCAAGGCCGGGCTTTGGGACATCACCATCCAGATGCAGATGGAAGGCGTCGGCGCCATGCCCGACATGTCGAAACTGCCGCCGGAGGTGCAGGCCAAAATGCGCGCCGCCAATGTGCGATCGATGGGCGGCCACACCATGACGGTGCAGCATTGCATGACGAAGGAGGACGTGGCGCGTGACGTACCGCCGGTCGGCCATCACAACAAGGATTGCAAGATGGAAAACATGAAGACCGACGGCAACAGCTTCAGCGGCGAGATGATCTGTACGGGTGAGGTGACGGGCAAGGGCCGCATGCAGGTGGTTTACGACACGCCCGAACATTACAGTGGCGAAATGACGATGCAGGGCACCGCGCATGGCCGCCCGATGAACATGCATCAGACTTTTGAGGGCAAATGGGCCGGGGCGACGTGCAAGGGCGTCAAGAACTGACGTGACGGTTTCGCAATCCGAATTCGAATCCGGTGCGGCAGCATTGGCCGGGATGTTGCGCGATGCCCGCCGCGCGGTGATTTTCACCGGTGCGGGCATCTCCACCGAATCCGGCATTCCGGATTTCCGTTCGCCCGGCGGGTACTGGACCAAACACGCGCCGATCGCGTTTCAGGATTATCTCGCCTCGCAGGAATTGCGGCGTGAGGCGTGGCGCCGGCGCTTTTCGATGGAAGAAACCTTCGCCAGCGTGCGGCCGAATGATGGTCACAAGGCGGTGGCAGATCTGGTGACGCGTGGCATCGCAAGCCATGTCATCACCCAGAACATCGACAATCTGCATCAGGAGTCCGGTGTTCCGGCGGACAGGGTGATCGAGATTCACGGCAACACCCGTTATGCCAAATGCCTCGACTGCGGGATGCGGATGGAGCTGGAGCCGATCCGGATTCATTTCGAGCAGCATGGCGACCCGCCGGATTGCCCGGCCTGTGGCGGCATTGTGAAGACGGCCACCATTTCCTTCGGCCAGGCGATGCCGGAGCTGGAAATGGCGCTGGCGGAGGAGGCGACCTTGGCCTGCGACCTGTTCGTGGTGCTGGGCTCGTCGCTGGTGGTCTACCCGGCGGCCGGGTTTCCGGTGATCGCGCGCCGCCGGGGGGCGAAACTGGCCATCGTGAACCGGGAACCGACCGAGATGGACGAGATTGCCCATCTGACCCTGCACAGCGGGATCGGGCCCACCCTGAAGGCCGCAATTTCCGCTCTTTAACACCGTTTTCGAGGGGCGGTGGACGGATGGCCCGCGCCACCTTAAGTATGCGGATCAGGAAAACCCCTTTTGCGCAGGAGCCTGCCCTTGTCCCGTCTGCCTTTGTACCGCATGGATGAAGAAAAAGAAGACGAGCCCCGCGAAAACAAGGGCGAATTGCAGCCGACGCCCATCCAGAATGCGCTGTTCAAATCGCGCACGGTGCTGATTTTCGGCGAAATCGACATGAAACTGGCCGAGCGGGTCACAGGCCAGCTTCTGGCCTATGCCGCCGAGAGCAACGATCCCATCCGGGTGGTGATCAATTCGCCGGGCGGGCATGTGGAATCGGGCGATTCCATCCACGACATGATCCGTTTTGTCGGCCCGCAGGTGAAGGTGGTCGGCACCGGCTGGGTGGCGAGCGCGGGCGCGCACATCTTCCTGGGCGCACACAAGGAAAACCGCTTCTGCCTGCCCAACACACGCTTCCTGCTGCATCAGCCGCTGGGCGGGGTGCGGGGGCCCGCGTCGGATATTTCGATCGAGGCGGAAGAGATCGTGAAGATGCAGGAACGGCTGAACCGCATCATCGCGCGCGAAACCGGCCAGCCGTTCGAGAAGGTGGTGGCCGACACCGACCGGAATTTCTGGATGGGGGCGGAACAGGCCAAGGAATACGGCCTGGTGCACCGCATCGTCACCCGCGCTGCTGACGTCTGATGCCCGCGCCCGCGTGGCCCTGGTGGCGCGGTGCGGTGGTTTATCAGGTCTATGTCCGCAGTTTCTGCGACAGCAATGGCGACGGGCAGGGCGATCTGCCCGGCGTACTGTCGAAGCTCGACTACATCGCGGGGCTTGGGGTGGATGCGATCTGGCTTTCGCCGATCCACCCGTCGCCCAATCGTGACTGGGGTTACGACGTTGCGGATTACGACGGCGTGCATCCCGATTACGGCTCGCTGGCCGATTTCGATCACCTGTTGCAGGAAGCCCATGCGCGCGGGCTGAAAGTGCTGCTGGACGAGGTGCTGTGCCACACCTCCGACGAGCATCCATGGTTCACGGACAGCCAGGGCTGCGCGAACGGCAAGGCGGATTGGTATGTCTGGGCCGATCCGCACAAAGACGGCACGGTGCCGAACAACTGGCTATCGGCGTTTGCAGGCCCGGCCTGGGCCTACAAACCCGCGCGGCGGCAATATTATCACCACAAATTCCTGCGCCAGCAGCCGAAGCTGAACTGGCGGGATGGCGATGCGCGGGCAGCGGCGCTGAAGGTGCTGGACTTATGGCTTGCGCGTGGGGCGGATGGTTTCCGCCTCGATGTGGCGAATGCCTATCTGCACGATGCGGGGCTGCGCGATAATCCGCCAGTGCCGGAGGATGCACGCACCGCTTACAACTGGAGCCATGCGCCGAATTTGCAGGAGCATTGGTTCGACAGCAATCTGGAAGAAAATGTCACGGCACTGGATGCGATCCGCCGCACGGTGGATGCGCATAAAAACCGCTTCGTGTTCGGAGAGTTTTCGGAGGAGGCGGAACGCTCCGGGTGTTATCTGGGGCCGGATCAGGGGCTTCATTCCGGCTACAGTTTTCCGATGCTGCTGCTGCGGCGTTTGAAGCCGCAATTCTTCCGCAATCATTTCGCGATGCTGGCGCGGCACGCGGCGCACTGGCCGTGCGTGTCCTTTTCCAATCACGACGTCATGCGCACGGTGACGCGCTTTGGCGGCAGCGAAACGACGCCCGCTCTGGCCAGGATGATGCTGGCACTGCTGTTCTCGCTGAAGGGTACCGCGCTTCTCTATCAGGGTGAGGAGCTGGGCCTGCCGGAGGCGGATCTGCGCCGCGATCAATTGCGCGATCCAGTGGGCGATCTCTATTACCCCGAAAGCAAGGGGCGCGATGGCTGCCGCACGCCGATGCCGTGGGATGGGGCGGCGGTGAATTTCGGGTTCACGGGCGGCACGCCGTGGCTGCCGGTTTCGCCCAGCCATCGCGGGCTGGCGGTTACGGCGCAGGACTGGCAGGCGGATTCGACACTGAATTATGCCCGCGCGTTCCTGAAGCGGCGGAAGGCGAGCGCGGCGCTGCGGCTGGGCGAGATTGCCTTTGCCGAGGCGCCGGAGGCGGTGCTCGCGTTCACGCGGGCCGAAGGTGGCGAGACCCTGCTGTGCCTGTTCAATATGGGCGCGAAAGACGTGCAGGTTCGCGATGCGCGGATTGCAGCGGCCAACGGATTTCAGGACGTATGCCGCGATGCGATGGCATCCGCCGGTTCGGTGACTTTAAGCGGATTCGGGGTCTGGATCGGCGCCATCTGACTCCAGCGCTTTCAACAACGCCTCGATCGGCAGCAGCACGCAGCGATGGCGCGGTGCATAATCCAGCACGCCATCGAACGCGGCATAGGCGTCGAACGGTGTGCCGGGCGGCGGTGCCTCGCCCTTGAGCATGGCCGTAACAGCATCCCGCAAAGCCCGAATGTCGTCGCGGCCGAGATTGCGCGCGGCCTGGCCGAGGATGGAGGCCGATGCCTGGGCCAGCACACAGGCGCGGGTCTCGTGGCCGAGTGCGGTGATATGGCCGTGATCGTCGAGGGTGAGCGTGACAATTATCCGGTCGCCGCAATTGGGGTTGAAGGCTTCGCCCTGCGCCTGTGGTGCGGAGAGGCGGCCGGCGCCATGGGCGTCGGCGGCCAGACGCAACAATTCGCGGCGGTAAAGCGGATCACTCATGGGCGCGGGCTAGATAGCTGTGCAGGTCGTCCGGCGTATCGATATCCACCAGCGGTGCGTCGGTGGTGAATTCGATCTCATAGACCAGATCGTCATTGGCGGCGATGATATGTTTTGCACCAACATCGCCTTCCAAGCCCATGATTTCCGGGAAGAAACGTCGCGCCCACAGCACCGGGTTGCCGCGCTTGCCCTGATGGGTGGCGACGCAGATGGCGCGGCCATCGGCCGGGCGAAAACCGGCAATCAGCGCGTTGAGATGGTCGGCGGTGATCGACGGCATATCGCCCAGAACGATCACTGCGCCATCAAAATCATCCGGCACAAACTTGATACCGCACTTGAGCGATGTGCTTAAACCGTTTGAAAAATCGTCATTATGGACGAACGTGACGGGCAGGTCCCTGAGCGTTTCACGCACCGCATCCGCATCCTTGCCGGTGACGACGATGGTTTTTGCCGCCGTGCTGGCGTGCGCGGCTTCGGCGACATGGCGCACCAGCGGCGCCCCGTTCAGCGGGGTCAGGAGCTTGTTGCTGCCCATGCGGGAGGATTTTCCGGCCGCCAGAATAATGGCGGCGACGCGCGGCGCACGCGAGGTTCCGGGCGGCGGCTCCTCCCGCGGCTGGGGGCGGTTGCCGATCTCCATCAACAGGCCGCCGACGCCCATGGCGGCGATGTCACGCGGTGTCACCGCCAGACCGGCGGCCATCCGGCGCAGCACAAAGTCGATGCCGTTCTGTTTGGGCGAACGGGCACAGCCGGGCAGGCCGACGATACGGGAATTGCCGACGCGGCCGAGGAACAGCAGATTGCCGGGATCGACCGGCATGCCGAAATACTCGATGCGGCCACCGGCGGCGACAATGGCCGCGGGCACGATATCGCGCCGGTCCGTGCTGGCACTGGCGCCGAAGATCAGAATCGGGTCGTGACCGGCGGCAGCGGCCTCGGCAATCGCCGCGCGCAGGGGCGCGGTCTCGTGCGGGGTACGCCGCTCCATCGCCACCCGCGAATTGAGCGCCCGCAGGCGGGCATCGGTCGCGGTGCGGTTCTTGGCGAGCGCCGATGGGCTGGTATCCGGCAGGACGGTTGAGATCAGCGCCGCCGCATGTGGCAGAAACAGTTTGACGCTGACCACCGGCCCGGCGGCGAGGATTTTCTCCGCCGCCTCCACCGCCGCTTTCGGCGCGGCAAACGGAATGATCTTGATGGTGGCCAGCATCTGCCGCTCCTCCACCGGGGCGAAGGGGGCAAGCGTTGCGACCGTGATCGCTTCATTGATCGCGTTCAGCGCATCGACACGGCCCGCGTCGATCACGGCAACGCCGCGCGTGGCCGCGAACAGATTGACCCGGCCGGTAAAGGGCGCATGTGCGATAGCGCCTGAGCCCGTGCACAATGTGGCGATGCGCTGGGCGGCATCGTTTTCGGCGATGTCGTCCCCTTCCAGCCGGGCAACGACGATTTCACGGTCACCGGCGGCGCTCAGCGCAGCGATGTCGGCCGCGCCCAGCACATGCCCCTTGCGCAGCAGCCGGCCGTTGAGGCGGCGCGAGTGGGCAAGAAGCGCGCCTTCGGCTTCGGCGATTGGCACAGATCCGAATTGCATGAAGGAAGATTAGGCGCTTTCGCGGTTGCGCGGCAAATGAAGGCGCGCGCGCAGGCCCCCCGCTTCGCGGTCGCGGTTTTCCAGCGTGATGGTGCCGCCATGGCCTTCCACAATCGCGCGCACCAAAGTGAGCCCGAGGCCGGAGCCGCCGGTTTCCATGCTGCGCGAGCTTTCGAGCCGGACGAACGGCTCAAACACGCGATCGCGGTCAGCTTCGGCGATGCCGGGGCCATCGTCCTCCACAATCACATCGTGGCCATCCGCATTGGCGGCGATGCTGACCTCAGCGCGCTTGCCATAGGCGACTGCGTTTTCGATCAGGTTGCGCACGGCGCGGCGGATTTCATTGGGCCGGCAGGAGACCGGCGCCGGATCGTGCAAGTGCCAGACCACCGGCTCGCCCAGATCGTCCAGATCGGCGCAGACGCTTTCGACCAGCGCGGTGAGATCGATGCTGCGCGGGGTTTCGCCACCGGCACCCTTGGCGGCGGACAACACCGCCTCGGTCAAATCCTGAAGTTCTTCGAGATTGCGTTCGAGGCGTTCGCGCAACTCCTCATCCTCGACGAATTCGATGTTGATGCGCATGGCGGTGATCGGTGTGCGCAGATCGTGCCCGACCGCGGAGAGCAATTGCCGCTGGCTTACCAACGTGCGGCTGACCTGATCGGTCATCGCGTTGAAGGCGGCCGCGGCCTGGCGCACATCCTCCGGCCCTTCCTCGGGCACGCGCGGGGCATCCTTGCCTTGCGCGGCGGCGATGGCTGCGGAGGAAAGGCGCGACAGCGGCCGTGAAACACGGCGCGCGATGAAGGCCGCAGCGGCGGAGGCGGTAACGATTGCCGCAAGGGCGGCCAGCAGGGTTTCGGCCGGCCATGGCGGGCGCGGTGGCCGCAGCACGGTGGTCACGAGACGGGTCTGGGGATCGACCGGAATGGTGATGACCATGGCCGAGCGCATTTCAGGCACCCGCCCATGGCGGCGTATCTGTTCGCCGAACTTGACCGAAACATTGTCGTGAACGGAATCGGACGGCAACATGGCGCGCACGCGGGCGGCGATGGCTTCTTCGCGCGCACTCATCCGTGGCGGGGTGCTGTTGTTGCCGTGCTGCAATTCAAAGCGCCAGACGCGCGAGGCCATCGCGTGCAGGGCGCGGGGGCGCAAGTCCTGCGGTACGGCGCTGAGCAGCACCGCGGCGGAGACCGTGCGATCCAGCACGCGCTCGGTAAAGCTCGATTCATTGAGCCGTTCGCGGCCCATTTCGAACCACGCCGCGACCACGATGTTGGAAATGACAACGGCGGCCGCGGTGACGAGAATGAGTTGCGTGCCGAGGCGGCGCGGCCAGAGACGAAAGCCCATCAGACGGTTTCCGGCTCCACCGCGAACATATAGCCGCCGCCCCATACCGTTTTGATGTAGCGCGGCGATTTCGGATCGGGCTCGATCTTCTTGCGCAGGCGGCTGACGTGGTTGTCGATCGAGCGGTCGAACAGATCGGCCTCGCGACCCTTGGTCAGGTCGAGAAGCTGGTTGCGGGTGAGTGCGATTTTCGGCCGGTCGAGCAGCGCGCTCAGCAGGCGGAATTCCCCACTGGAAAGCGGCATCGCAACGCCATCCTGGCGCAGCAGTTCGCGCTGGCCGGTATCGAGAATCCAGTCGCCGAAGCGGATGCGCGCAGCCTCCGGCGGGCGCTGGCGGGGGGGCAGGGCCTGGGTCCGGCGCAGCACGGCGGCAACGCGGGCAATCAGTTCGCGCGGGCTGAAGGGTTTGGCGATGTAGTCATCTGCACCCATTTCGAGGCCGATGATGCGGTCCACCTCCTCCCCCCGGGCGGTGAGCAGGATCACCGGGATCTGGGAGGTTTCGCGGATCGAGCGGCAGAGGCTGAGCCCGTCTTCGCCCGGCATCATGATATCCAGCACCACAAGATCGAGGGCGGCGCTTTTCATCACCTTGCGCGCGACCTGTGCATCCGCCGCCGTGGTGGCGCGATAGCCATGTTCGCGCAGGTAACGGGCCAGCGGTTCGCGGATGTCGCGCGCATCCTCCACAACCAGGATGTGGGGCGAGGATTCGTCCTTTGCCATGACCGTGTCCATGCACCTCAAGATGCGGGCGGGGCCTGAGGGATGCAAAGCCCAATTGTCTCAAAGTTTCGCATGGGAGCGCACAGGGACAAAATTTTTCAAGGACATAGGCCCTTCGGCATAGGAACGCGACAGATCATGCTTAAATCGGTCGGGGAGGGGAGAACGGAAGAGGATATGACACGGAAAACTGCACTTTTGGCCGGCGGCGCGGTGGTTGCGGGATGGGTTGCCCTGACGGCAATGGCCCTTGCCCAGGGCGCCAGTCCCGATGCCACACACAAGCCGGGTGAGCGTCACGGTTTCGGCCATGGCGGGATTTTGACCCAATTCGATCTCAACAAGGACGGCACGGTTACCAAAGCCGAATTCGACAAGGCGCTGGCCGAGCGGTTCAGCAAGGCCACCAACGGCGCCACGAGTATGACGGAAGCGCAATTCGCAGCCATCGGCAAAGACCGCATGCAGCGCTTCGACGATGCGATGTTCAAGCGCATCGACTGGAATGGCGATGGCCATATCGATCTGACCGAGTTCACCACCGCGCAGCATGCGCTGTTCCTGCGGGCGGATCGTGACGGCAGCGGCGTGATCAATTGCGCCCCGCGCGAGCGTGCCATGCACAAGGATGGTGAAGCCGGGAAAAGCGCCGAAAAAGCCGATGCAGGCAAGATGCGGCACGGCCATTTCATGCGCCATCGCGGCGGCATGATGGGCGCGCGGATGTTGTGCCAGACCGCCGGCGTGAAAGACGGCAAGCTGACCCGCGTGGCGTTCGATCAGGCCATCAAGGTGCAGTTCAATGCCAAGGCCAGCAATGGTGTGCTGAGCCCGGATGCGTTTGCATCGATGGTGTCCGACCGGATGGCGCAGGGCAAAGCGAAAGCTTTTGCACGCCTCGACACCAATCATGACGGCAAGCTGACGCTGGCGGAATTCTCCGCCCCGCAGCAGAAGATGTTCGAGCGTCTGGATCGCAACAAGGACGGTCAGATTACCAAGGATGAACTCAGCCGCGGCCATTGGCGCGGGCACGATCAGAAGCCGGGCATGGAGAAGAACCCCGGCTGAAGGTGTTTGTTTGGTCACGCAATTTATCGGAAAACCGTTTCACACTTTTCCGATTGCGTTTAATCCGGTTCACACTGGGCCGGATGAGGCTGCCGCGCGGGCGGTGAGACGCCCCCCTTCACCGCCTGCGCGCAGCACGCCCGTCATCTGGGCGAGAATGGCGATCGCGATTTCCGCCGGGGAGCGGGCGCCGATATCAAGCCCGATCGGCCCGTTGATGCGGGCAAGGTCTTCATCCGTGAAACCGTTGCCGCGAAGCCTTTCGAGGCGCGCGGCGTGTGTCTTTTTCGAGCCCAGCGCACCGATATAGAAACAGGGCGAGCGCAACGCCGCCGTCAACCCCGGATCGTCGATCTTCGGATCGTGGGTCAGTGCGACCAGCGCGCTGCGCGGACCGAGCGGGGCTTTGGCCAATGCCTCGTCCGGCCAGTCATGCGACAGGGCGGCATCGGGGAAACGGGCTTCGGTGGCAAAGGCGGTGCGCGGGTCGATGATGCGGACGCGATAACCGGCCAGCGCCGCCATCGGCACCAGCGGCTGTGCGATATGCACCGCGCCGGTGATGGCAAGATCGAGCGGTGGATTATAGACCGCGAAAAACCAGTTGCGCCCTTCGACTTCGGCCGGGCCGCTGACATCGGCGCGCGCGGCACGGGCGGCGGCAAGGCCAAGCGCCGAGGAATCCGTATACGGATCGACCAGTTTTTCTTCGCCCGTCTTCGTATCGACGGCGCGCACGATGGCGCGGCCCCCCTTGCGGGCTTCGTTCAACGACGCGAGCGTTTCCGGCCGCATGGCTCAGGCAATGACCTCGACAAAAATTTCGATGCGCCCGCCGCAGGCCAGGCCCACTTCCCAGGCGCGTTCGTTGCTGACGCCGAATTCAAGCTGGCGCGGCTTGCCATCCTCGATGGTGCGCAAGGCATCCTCGATCACCGCGTTCTCGACACAGCCGCCGGAGACCGAACCGGCAAAGGCACCATCGGCGCGCACGGCGATCTGGCTGCCGGTGGGGCGGGGTGCGGAGCCCCAGGTCTTGACCACGGTGCCGAGCGCAACCTTGTGCCCCTCGGCGAGCCAGGTGGCCGCCGTGCCCAATACATCCAGTTCCGCATGTGTGTTCATGGCGAACCCGTTCATGACGAACCTAAAGCCTGTGCCACGGCGCGTTTCGCCATCACCGTGACCAGATTGGCGCGGTATTCGGCGGAACCGTGGATATCCGAATTGAGATCGGTGGGATCGATACGGATATTCTCGACCGCGGCCGGCGCGAAGTTTGCGGCCAGTGCCGCTTCCATCTCCGCCACGCGGAAGACGCAAGGCCCGGCCCCCGTCACCGCGACGCGCACGCCATCTTTTGTTCTGGCAACGAAGACGCCGGTCATTGCATAGCGCGATGCCGGGTTGGGGAATTTTGCGTAGCCTGCTTTTTCAGGGACAGGAAAACGGATTTCGGAAATGATCTCGTCTTCCGCAAGCGCGGTCGCAAACATGCCGGTGAAGAAATCATCGGCAGCGATGCTGCGCGCCGTGGTCGTGATGGTGGCACCGAGCGCCAGCACCGCGGCGGGATAATCCGCCGCCGGATCGTTGTTGGCGACGCTGCCGCCAAGCGTGCCCATGTGGCGCACGGCGGGATCGCCGATCTGGTGCGCCAGAATGGCAAGTGCGGGGATGGCGGATTTTACCGTGGCGGATTCCGCCACGCTGGCGTGGGTGGTGGCCGCGCCGATGGTGATGGCGCTGTTATCGCCACGGATAAAGGAAAGCTCCCTGATCTGGCCGATGTCGATCAGCTCCGCCGGATTGGCAAGGCGCGCCTTCATCGTGGTGACGAGCGTCTGACCGCCGGCGAGCAGTTTGGCCTCCGGCGATTTCTGCAGCAACGCGACCGCTTCGTTCAGCGATTGCGCGCGACGATAGGAAAAACCGTAAGGGATCATGCCGCCCCCCGCGCCATGCGGCCGGCCGCATCTTCAATCGCGCTGACGATGTTGTGGTAGCCGGTGCAACGGCAGATGTTGCCTTCAAGCTCGCTGCGGATTTTCTCCCGCGTCAGGTCGGGTTCGCGCCGGATCATATCGACGGCGGTCATGATCATGCCCGGCGTGCAGAAGCCGCATTGCAGGCCGTGGTTTTCGCGAAACGCTTCCTGCACCGGATGAAGCTGGCCGTCCTTTGCCAGCCCTTCGATGGTAAGCACGTCCGCACCGGCAGCCTGGCCTGCGAACAGGGTGCAGGATTTCACCGCGCGGCCGTTGACGTGAACGACACAGGCACCGCACTGGCTGGTGTCGCAGCCGATATGGGTGCCGGTCAGCCCAAGTGTTTCGCGCAGGAAATAGACCAGCAGGGTGCGGTCCTCCACCTCATGCGAAACAGGCTTGCCGTTCACCGTCATGGAAACAACGGCCATGCCAAACTCCCTCGATAGCGAATAGCGGAATAGCGTGCGGCAATGTTCTGCCGTGGGGCAGGGCAGCGTCAACCCCGGCGGATTTCACGGTTCAGAGAACGAGGCCGAACAGGATCAGCAGAATGACGATGACGCCGATCAGGCCGACCACCCACAATTCCGGCCGGAGGCCTTCGCGCGCACCCGGCTGGGTTGGGGGCGTGTTTTCCACCGGGGAGGTGTCGAACATTTCGATCCCGGCGGCCTCGGCACTGGCGACACCGGGGGCGGCAGCCGAAACATCCAGCACCATCGGTTCGGGTGTGATCGCGGTGACGAAACGGGCGAAGAAGTCGTCCGCGATCTGTTTGGCGGCGCCATCGACCAGCCGCTGGCCGATCTGGGCCAGCTTGCCGCCGACATTGGCCTTCGCCGTATAGGTGAGCGCGGTTCCCGCCGGTTCGGGGGACAGTTTCACTTCGGCCTGCCCCCTGGCAAAGCCCGCGACGCCGCCCTGACCCTCTCCCTTCAGAACACAGCGATGGGGCGGGTCCATCTCCGTCAATTCCACCTTGCCTTTGAAGCTGGCCTTGACCGGGCCGATCTTCAATGTGGCTACGGCTTCGAACGTGGTGTCGCTGGTTTTGGTCAGCGTCTCGCAGCCGGGGATGCAGGCCTTCAGGACATCCGGGTCCTGAATGGCGTTCCAAACCACATCGGGGGAAGCGGGGATCAGATACCGGCCCGAGAAATCCATGCCGACCGTGCCTTCTGTGACGAAGAGTTCTTTTGTGTTGCCAAGTACTTAGCGCATTTACCTAATTTATCAACGCTATTTTGTGCGAATCTGAGACCGAACTTCACCTGAAACCCCGAATGTGCTAATTTCCTGTTAATAAAATGGGGCGTTGGGTTGGGATGAATACCGGGGTTGGAAGCTCGCAAAGCCTGGGCGAAGCTGCTTTGGAAGTCACAGGCCTTGTCAAATGGTTTGACCTCTCGAAGGGTTATGGCTTCATCAAACCATCAAGCGGTGCGGAAGGCGATGTCCTTCTGCATCAGACCTGCATTCGCCAGTCGGGCTTCAAGGCCGCCTATGAAGGCGCGAAGGTCGTGTGCGAAGCCGTGCAAGGCCCGAAGGGGCTGCAGGCGCGGCGGGTGATCTCGCTCGACAATTCGACGGCCGCATTACAGCCGGGCGCGACAGCGGCGCGGCCGCGTTTCGTCGCCGAACCGCACGGACCGGAGTTTGAGGCCACGGTGAAATGGTTCAATCGCGGCAAGGGTTATGGCTTTGTCTCGCGCGGGCCGGATACGCCGGACATCTTCATTCATATGGAAACGCTGCGCCGTTACGGCATTCGCGAACTCTTTCAGGGCCAGCGGGTGAAGGTGCGGGCGGGCGACGGCCCGAAGGGAGAGCTTGCGGCGGAGATTACGGTCGTCGATCCTTGAGGCGTTGAGTCTTCCGGGGACCGATCCATGCGTGGTCTTTCGGCGGCGCTGGCCGCCACCGTTCTTTTTGCCGGTGCGGTTGTCAGCATTACGGCCTGTGCCGCGCCCGGCAATGCGCAACGCGCGCTGCCCACAGCCGCCATCACCATCGCGACGCAAAAGGGGCCGGTGAAGCTGACGGTGGAACTGGCCGAGACCTGGCGGCAGCAGCAGGCAGGCCTGATGTGGCGCAAGACCATGGCGCCCGATGCCGGGATGCTGTTCGACTTCAATCCGCCGCAGCAGGTTTCGTTCTGGATGAAGAATACGATCCTGCCGCTGGACATGATCTTCATCCGGGCGGACGGGACGATTTCCTCCATCGCCGCCAACACCACGCCGATGTCGGAAACGCCGGTTCCCGCCGCCGAGCCGGTGCGGGCGGTGCTGGAAATCAATGCCGGGCGGGCGGCGGCGCTGGGCATCCAGCCCGATGACCGGGTGCGTGGCGCGATGTTCGGCAATGCCGGAGATTAACAGGCAGAGATTGATGCGCCGCCTGCGAGCGTGTAAGGGACCGGCGCCGGACGGGGCGTGGCGCAGCCTGGTAGCGCATCTGCTTTGGGAGCAGAGGGTCGCGTGTTCGAATCACGCCGCCCCGACCATTTCAGCCGCGGAACGCGGCGGCCCAGATATTTCAGCCGCGAAGCGCGGCGGGGAGTACGTCCATGCTTGCGCGCATCTATAAACCGGCACGAAACGCCATGCAGGCCGGAAAGGCCCGCACCAAGGTCTGGCTGCTGGAATATGAGCCGGAGACGCCGCGCAGCCTCGATCCGCTGATGGGCTGGACCAGCTCCGACGACATGCGCAGCCAGATCCAGATCGAATTCGATACGCGGGAAGAGGCGGTGGCCTATGCCGAGCGCCATAGCATTCCCTATCAGGTGTTCGAGCCGCACAGCCCCGCGCTGCGGCCAAAATCCTATTCCGAGAATTTCCGTTTCGACCGCAAGATTCCCTGGTCGCATTAGAGCGTTTAGCTGCATCGTGAAATCGGTGAAACGCTCCAAGTTTTTGTATTATCGCAATTCCAGACGGAAAACCGCTGCACACTTTTCCTGGAATTGCTGATAGGCCTGCGCGATATGCGGCGGGCAGGCCCGGAGCACAGATGCGCGAGACCCCGTAGCTCAACTGGATAGAGCACCTGCCTTCTAAGCAGGATGTTGCGTGTTCGAGTCACGCCGGGGTCGCCAACATTGCTCGACAAGATTGGTCCTTCGTTCCGTTTCCGTTCCCGTCATTTCGGTATAAGAGGGGCTATGATGAAAGCTCCTATTCGCGCTTATCGCAGTATGCGCACTGGCAAGAACCCGACTACCGCGGTGCTAACCTACGAAGCATTGCGTTCGTTGGTGCGTAGTGCATACGAGCATTTCAACCAGGAAGGGTACTTCACCGAGTACTTCGGGTATTGGTGCGTCGATAATGACGATGTTCCCGGCAAAGCAGGAAGCGACGTTTGCAACTACGCATTTTTGCACCTACGCCGGGATGGTCTTTGGCCGCTCTCCGAAAAAATACTTTCCTATACTGAGGATGATTTATTCGATGTGATCGAGTTTCTATACGATCACGTTAGCAAACCTATTGCCGGCAACTTTCACTCATTTGCCAATTGCGGCATGCACTGGCACACCTTTGATCGTAAGAGCGGTCAACAGGAATTTCAGGCTACGATTAATCCGCTCCTCGAAAGTTACAATGTTGGTTATCGACTGAGCGACAATGGTGAAATTATAGAATGCGGCCCGATCGGACTCTCAAATTTGCTGAATGCACAAGTACTATCGGCAGAGCCTACGGTGACGGAGCGTATCCAGGGCGCGGTGGATCGATTCCGGCGCCACGGAGCAAAATTAGACGATCGTCAGAAAGCCGTGCGCGACTTGGCTGACGTACTTGAATGGCTACGTCCCCAAATTAGAACCACCCTTCTCAAGAAGGATGAAAGCGACCTCTTTAAGATTGCAAACGAATTTGGTATTCGCCACCTAAACCAAAATCAAAAACTCGCTTATGATCACGCTGTATGGCTGAGCTGGATGTTCTACTACTATCTCGCAACTATCCACGCTTGCCTCCACCTTGTTGAGAGACAAAAGCGCAAGGCTTCACCTCCCGCCTAGTTACCATCACACGATTCGGGTGCACCTGCCGCCATGAGCGCCCGGTGCCGTTGTCGTTGTCCAGTTTCGTAATCTGTATCTAGTGCCCGGATTCGTCGGCGGTGCGGCTGGCCTCGAACAGGAACCAGTTGCGCTTTTCGGCCGCGTCGATGAACTCCTCAAGGAAGCTGGCCGAGCCGACATCTTCGTGCTTGTCGCAGATGTCGTGCGCCTTCTGCAGCGATTTGATCATCGCCTTGTTGTCGTTCATCAGCTCTTTCAGCATGTCGAGCGGGGTGACGAAATCCTTGTCGTTGTCCTTGATCGACTGGTGCCGCGCGATGTCGCCGATCGAGCGCAGCGTGGTGCCGCCGAGCTTGCGCACCCGTTCCGCCAGCACATCGGTCGTGGCGTAGATTTCCGCCGCGTGATCGTCCAGCATCAGGTGATAGCTGCGGAAATGCGGCCCGCTGATGTGCCAGTGGAAATTCTTGGTCTTGAGATAGAGCGCAAAGGAATCCGCCAGCAGGCCATTCAGGGCGCCGCTGATGTCCTTCACCGCGGCTTCCGAATGATCGGTCGGGGTGTCGAGGCGCGCCGGTGCCGCGGTGCGCAGTTTTGTTACTTTGTTGGCCATGAGCCACCTTTCGAATGATTGCATCGGGGTGAACCGGCCCGCGCGGGGCGCGGTTCGTTCTGGCCTGAAAACGCAGAACTATTCCGGTTGTTCCGCATTTCGCGGCGGCGACGGCATTTGCCTTGCCCCCCGATTGTGGGAACATGCCCCCCATTGGCTATTCAAGCATTGGCTATTCAAAAACGGAGCACAAAATGACGGATTATCCTGACGTTCTCTACGCCGTGAAGGACCGGATCGGGACCATCACCCTGAACCGGCCGGACCGGCTGAACGCGTACACGCCCGCAATGGCGGACGGGGTGCGCCGCGCCATGGCCGCCGCCGCCCAGGACGGGCAGGTGCGCGTGATCGTGCTGACGGGGGCGGGCCGCGGTTTCTGTGCCGGCGCCGATATGGAGGTGCTGAACGCCACGCTGAAGGGCGAGCGCGGCAGCACCGGCAACCCGGAGGATGTTGCACCGGCCTTTGCCTCCGCCTATGGGCCGAAGCTCGACCAGGATTTCGCCGATATGACGCGGTTCGCCTATTTCATGCGGACCAAGAAGCCGATCATTGCGGCGATCAACGGCCCCGCGGCCGGCATGGGGCTGATCATGGCGCTCTATGCCGATATCCGCTTCGCGGCCGACAAGGCGGTACTGACCACCGCCTTCGCCCAGCGCGGGCTGATCGCGGAGCACGGCATCTCCTGGCTGCTGCCGAAGCTCGTGGGCCCGGCGCACGCGCTCGACCTGCTGCTGTCGGCGCGGCGGATTTCGGGCAAGGATGCCGAGCAGTTGGGGTTGGTGAACCGGGCTTTTCCACAGGAAAGCTTCGCGCAGGACGTGCAGGCCTATGCCCGGCTTCTGGCCGATACGGTCTCGCCCCGCTCCATGGCCGTGATGAAGGCGCAGGTATGGAAATCCTGCTTCCAGAACTTCGGGGAGGCGCTTGCCACCGCCGACGCCGAAATGCCGCCAAGTTTCCAGTGGCCAGATTTCAAGGAAGGCGTCAGCCATTTCCTGGAGAAACGCGCCCCGCGCTTCGCCGACATTTAGGGTGTTTCCGCTTGTCAGATTGACCTCGGCACCATGGGGGGTAAAACCCCCCGTGGTGGGGGACTGAACATGAAGATCGTCGGCGGTGCGTGGTCCAATTGGTCGGGCGGGGTGACCTGCAAGCCAAGGCATGTCGTTGCGCCGAAGGACGAAGTGGAACTGGCCGCGGCCGTGCGCACCGCAGAGGGCGTGGTGCGGGTGCCGGGCACCGGCCACTCCTTCACGCCGCTGAACGCGACCGACGGCACGCTGATCGACCTTGGCGCCTTCACCGGCCTCAAAGGCATGGATGTGGCGCGTGAGATCGCCACCTTCGGGGCGGCAACGCCGTTGTGGGAAATCGGCACGCTGTTGCACCCGCTGGGCTTCGGCCTCATCAACATGGGCGACATCGACCGGCAGACCTTGGGCGGTGTTGTGGGCACGGCGACGCACGGCACCGGGCCGACGCTCGGCAGTTTTTCCGCCTCCGTCACCGGATTCCAGATTCTGCTGGCGAGCGGTGAAGTTCTGCACTGTTCGCGCGACGATCATCCGGAGATTTTCGATGCCGGCCGCGTGTCGATGGGCATGCTGGGGGTGATGACGGAAATCTCTCTGCATGTGCGACCGCAATACAAGCTGGAGGAAAAAGGTTTCTTCCTGCCGCCGGACGAATTGTTTGCGAAGCTCGATACGCTGAAGGCGGAAAACCGGCATTTCGAATTCTTCTGGTTTCCTTATGCCGACCGCGCGATCTGCAAAACCTTGAACGAGACTTTGCAGGATGCACCGCCGCCGCGCAGCGCGGAGGCGATGTTTGCCCGAGGCGAGGCGGGCGCGCGCGCCCCCGACATGATGCTGTTCACCGCGATCAACGAAATTCTGCCTTATGCACCATTCCTGTTGCGCCCGGCGCACCGCATGTTCTCCCAATTCATGCCGGCACCGCCGCGCGTGCGCTGGAGCCACGAAGCGTTCCCGAGCCCGCGCAATGTGCGCTTCAACGAGATGGAATATGCCGTGCCGGCCGAGAAGGGTGCGGACTGCGTGCGCGAGATTGTCGAGTTCATCCGCAAGAACAGGATCAACACCGGCTTCCCGCTCGAATTCCGCACCGTGGCGGCCGACGATGCCTGGCTGAGCCCGTTCTACCAGCGGCCGAGCGTGACCATCGCCCTGCATCAATATCGCCGGGTGGACACCGACAGACTGTTCAAGCCGGTGGAGGATATTTTCCGCCGTTATGAAGGCAGGCCGCACTGGGGCAAACGTCACACGCGCACGGCGGGAGAACTGGCGCAGATTTATCCGGCATATGAACGCTTTCGGCAATTGCGCGCCAAGCTCGACCCGCAGGGAAAATTCCTCAACCGCTATCTCAAATCGCTGTTCGGTTAGAGCGCCAGTTTGCGGAAGAAGCAATTGGGCGCGCCGGTGTGGCAGGCGGGGCCGGTCTGATCCACCTTCAAAAGAAGTGTGTCGCCATCGCAATCGATAAAGGCTTCGACCAGACGCTGGGTATGGCCCGAAGTTTCGCCCTTGCGCCACAAGGACTGACGTGAACGCGACCAATAGGTGACGTTGCCGGTTTCCAAGGTCAGCGCGAGGGCTTGCGCATTCATCCAGGCGTGCATCAAAACGGCGCCGGTCTTTGCATCCTGCGCAATGGCGGGCACCAGCCCATCGGAATTGAACTGAACCTGCGCCACGAAATCGGCGCGCGAAAGCGTCTCGCTCATTGGGTTTCCATCAGGCGTTTGAGGCCGGAATCGAGATCGGCGATCAGATCGCGCACATCTTCGAGCCCGGCGTGAATGCGGAACACCGGTCCATCGGCCGCGAACGGTTTGGCGGTGCGGGTGAAATGGGCCGGTACGATCAGGCTTTCAAATCCGCCCCAGGAATACCCGATGCCGAACAGCTTGAGCCCGTCCACGAACGCGGCCTGTGCCGTCTGCGATGCCGATTTCAGTTCAAAGCCGAGGAGGCCGGAGGCGCCCTTGAAATCACGCTTCCACAAGGCGTAGCCGGGATCGGATTCGAGCGCCGGATAAAGCACGCGCGCGATTGCCGGATGCGATTGCAGCCAATGGGCAATCGTGGTGGCGCTTTCCTGATGCTGGCGCAGGCGCACCGCCATGGTGCGCAAGCCCCTGAGCGCCAGATAGCAATCATCACCGCTTGCATAGAGGCCGAGATCGCCATGGGCATGTTCAAGACGGGCGCGATGGCTTTCGTTCGCGGTGACGTAGCCCAGCATCACATCGGCATGGCCGCCGACATATTTGGTGGCGGCATGGATCGAAAGATCGATGCCGTGATCGAGCGGGCGGAAAAACAGCGGCGTGGCCCAGGTGTTGTCGATCATCACCGAGGCGCCATGGCCATGCGCCACAGCCGCGATGGCGGGAACGTCCTGAACCTCGAACGTCAGCGAGCCGGGGCTTTCGCAGAACACCGCCTTGGTGTTCGGCTGCATCAGTTTCGCGATGCCGGCGCCGATCAGGGGATCGTAATAGGTGGTCTCGACCCCCATGCGCTTCAGCAACCGGTCGCAGAAGCTGCGCGTCGGGCCATAGCAATTGTCGGTCATCAACAGATGATCGCCATGGCTGCACACCGACAGGATGGCGAGCGCAATCGCATTGAGCCCGGAGGGGCAGAGCATGGTGCGCGCGCCACCTTCGAGAAGCGTGAGTGCGTCTTCCAGACTCTCGGAGGTTGGTGTGCCACGGCGGCCATAGGTGTAACGGGCATCGCGCGCTTCGAGCGCCGCGAGATTCGGATAGAGAATGGTCGATGCGCGGTAGACCGGCGTGTTGACCGCACCGAAATGATCGTCACCCATGCGGCCCGCATGGGTCAGAATGGTATCGCTATTATTTTGTTGCGTCGTCACCGGCGGCTCCTGCAAGCCAGTTGCGAAATTGGCGAATGGCGGGTGTTTGGGGTGCCATCCCGACAGTGATGGTGCAATCTGGCCGCAAAGTCGAGCGGGAGGATTGTGATGAGACTCAGATTTCTGGCGGCCGCGGCCGTGGCGGCATTGCTGACGGGGGCCGGTATCGGCATGGCAGCAAGCCAGTCCACTGCGCCAGAGCCAACCGAAAACGATGCCAAAGCCTTCATCGCGCAGGTGGAGCACGATCTGGCCCGCGAGGACGAATATGCCAGCCGCGCCGCCTGGGTGCAGAACACTTACATCACCGTGGATACCAACTGGCTGAATTCGCGCGCCTCGGCCGAGTTCAACGCCATGGCGGTAAAGTTCGCCAAGGAAGCATCGCGGTTCGACACGGTGAAGACCGATCCGGTGACGCGACGCAAGCTGGACCTTCTGAAGCGGATGGTCGTGCTGCCGTCGCCATCGCGCGCCGGCGCGGCGGAGGAACTGGCGAAGCTCAGAACCACGCTGGTGACCGATTATTCAACCGCGAAATTCACTTACAAAGGCAAGGCGCTGACCCTGGACGATATGGAGCAGATGTTCCGTACCCTGCGCGATCCGGTGGCGACGCGTACGCTGTGGGAAGGCTGGCGCAAGGTTTCGTCGCCGCAAATGAAGGAGCCATATTCCAGGCTGGTGACGCTGGCCAATGAAGGTTCGCGCGAACTGGGCTATCGCGATACGGGCGCGTTGTGGCGGTCATGGTACGACATGCCGCCGGACAAATTCGCCGCCAGGACCGATCAGCTCTGGTCGCAGGTGGAGCCGCTTTACAAGGATTTGCACTGCTATGTGCGCGGCAAGCTGAGCGAGAAATATGGCGATGCGGTGCAGCCCAAAACCGGACCCATCCGCGCCGACCTGACCGGCAATATGTGGGCACAGGAATGGGGTAACATCTATGACATCGTGGCGCCGAAAAATCTGAGTGCCGGTTACGATCTGACCGCAGCGATGAAACAGCACGGCTACACGCCGGAGAAGATCGTGCGTACGGCCGATGCCTGGTATCAGTCCATCGGGTTTGCACCGGAACCGGCGACGTTCTGGGAACGCTCCCAATTCACGCGGCCGCGCGACCGCGATGTGGTGTGCCACGCCTCGGCCTGGGACCTCGACGCCAAGGACGATCTGCGGATCAAGGTGTGCTTCACGGTGTCGGCGGACGATTTCTTCACCGCCCACCACGAACTCGGCCACAACATGTATCAGCGCGCTTATTCGGTGCAGCCCTATCTGTTTCAGGGCGGTGCCAATGACGGCTTTCACGAAGCGATCGGCGATTTCGCCGGGCTGAATGCGCTGACGCCGGGTTATCTGAAAGCCATCGGGCTGATCGACCATGTGCCGGGGCCGGAAGCCGATATTCCCTATCTGTTGCACATGGCGCTGGACAAGGTGGCGTTCCTGCCGTTCGGCCTTCTGGTGGACAAGTGGCGGTGGGAGGTGTTCTCGGGCGCGGTGGACCCGGCGCATTACAACGAAGCGTGGTGGGCGCTGCGCAAACGCTATCAGGGCATCACGCCGCCGGGGCCGCGGCCGGCCAATGCGTTCGATCCGGGCGCAAAATTCCACATCCCGAACAACACGCCCTATATGCGTTACTTCCTGGCCAACCTGTATGAGTTTCAGTTCTATCGCGCGGCCTGCCGGCAGGCGGGATGGACGGGACCGTTGAACCGCTGCTCCATCTTCAGGAACAGAAAGGTGGGCGAGAAGTTCGAGGCGATGATGAAGATGGGCGCCTCAAAGCCGTGGCCGGAAGCACTGGCCGCATTCACCGGCGAACATGACATCGATGCGGAAGCGTTGGTGGAATATTTCGCGCCGCTGGATGCGTGGTTGAAGGAACAAAACAAAGGGCAGACCTGCGGCTGGCAATGACGCAGCAGGAGAAATAAAAACGGCGGGGAGCGACGCCCCCCGCCGTTTTCTGTTTCAGGCTTCGGCGCCTCTGGCGTTTGCAGCGGCGGCTGCGGCCGCGGCTGCTGCCGCATCGGCGGCGGGCTTCGCCTCCAGGATCGGGCGCAGCGGAAAATTGAACAGCCAGGTCAGAACGCCGGCCACGGCACCGATGGCCGAACACATCAGGAAAAAGCTCACCTTGTCCATCTGGCTGAAGAAGCTGCCGATATAACCCTGCAGCAGATTGCCGGTGAAACTGGTGATGAACCACAGCCCCATCATCATCGAAAGAATCTGCGCGGGCGCGACGCGCGCCACCAGCGCAAGCCCGATGGGCGAGAGATAAAGTTCGCCCAGCGTGATGAATGCGAAGAAGAGCGCCAGCCACAGCCAGCTTGCACCGCCTTGTGGCGCCAGATGTGCCGCCAGCGCCATGACCAGATAGGAAATCGCCAGCAGGAACAGCCCAAGCGCCATCTTGGTGACGGTTGAAGGCTCCGTCCCTTTCTTCGATTGCCGGCCCCACAGGCTGACGATCAGCGGCGTGAACGCGGCGATCATGAATGGGTTGAAGGCCTGAAACCATGTGACGGGAATTTCCCAGTCGATCAGGCCGGGAATGAGTTCCCGATTGGTGAAATTCTGCGCCCACAGATTGATGGTGTTGCCCTGCTGTTCATACGTCGCCCAGAAGAAGGTGACCGGAATGCACAACAGGATGATCGCGAAAATCGCTTTCCAATCCTGACGTGTCAGCGGCTTTTTTTCTTCCGTGTGAGTTTTCAGCCGGGCCACGCGATCCGGCGGCAATGTGCGCAGGGCGAAGACATAGATCAACTGGCCGATCACCATGCCGATACCGGCGGCGAAAAAGCCCCATTGATAGCCGACCGTTTCACCAAGAGAGCCGCAGATCAGCGGGGAGAAGAAGGCGCCGACATTGATGCCGACATAGAAGATGGAATAGGCGCGGTCGATCCGGCTGTCGCCCGGCTGATAGAGATTGCCGACCTGGGTGGAGATGTTCGGTTTGAAAAAGCCATTGCCGATGATCAGAAGGCCAAGGCCGAGAAACAGGAACTGCGGCACCATCAAGACAAATTCACCGGCCGCCATGATGATACCGCCGATGATCACGGCATAGCGCTGCCCGATCCAGCGATCGGCGATGATGCCGCCGAAAAATGGCGTGAGATAAACGAACGCGGTGTAGGTGCCATAGATCATCGAGGAGAAGGGCTGCACATCGAGCGGCCCTGTCATCGATTCGAAAAAGCGCTTCAGGGTGTGATAACCGATGACGTTCGAGGCTGTCGGTTCAAGCAGCAGATAATTGGTGAGATAGAGAACGAGGATGGCGCGCATCCCGTAATAAGAAAAACGCTCCCACATCTCTGTCGTGAAAAGATATGTCAGGCCGCGCGGATGACCGAAGAGTGATTTTTCACCGTTCTGATATGCGGTCGCGTTTGCCATGGATTGTGCCAAGCCCCCCCCCGAAACGGGCGGAGTTTGCCCCGAAAGCCTGGGGGAAGGGAATGGCCGCCTTCGTGCAAATCCACGTGTGTCCGCGCTGAATATTCTATCGCGGGCTGTGGCGAATACCGCTGCTTTGTTTCAGCGAACGCCCGTCTTGCGCAACGCAGAACTCAGAGGAGTTCGATATAGCGGTCTTCGCGCGCATAGGGCACGAAGCCGGCGCGCTGATAGAGCGGCAGGGCGCGCGGGTGATCCAGCGTGCAGGTATTGACCAGAACCTTGTCGATCGGGTGCGACCAGCAGAGCGAGACCGCCTGGTGGAGAAAGAAAAGGCCAAGGCCGCGGCCGACATATTCCGGCACCAGACCGAAATAGGCGAGTTGGGCAATGCCGGGATCGGCGAAATCGAGTTCCGCCATGCCGGCCGGGCAACCTTCGACATAGAGCACATAAAGCTCCAGCGTCGAGGCACCGATGATATCGGCGAGCGTCTCGTCATCGACCTTTTTGCGATCGACCCAGTAATACGCCCGCCCGATGACATCGTAGAGATAGCGGTAGAAATGCACCGGCGGATTTTTGGCGTGCAGGATCGCCACCTGTTCGCGCGGATGCACGATAACCGGGATCGACGGCCGCGCGGTCATTTCCAGAAACGTGACCACCATGGGCAGGCGGCGCGGGCGCGTCATCGGGGTTCAGCCGGTTTCCACGGGCAGCGCGGTATCGGCCCCCCATTCGGCCCAGGAACCGTCATAGAGCGCGAGGTCCTGCGCACCGCTGACACTGAGCGCCAGAAGCACGATCGCCGCCGTGATGCCGGAACCGCAGGTTGTCGTGACGGGGCGCGTAAGGTCGATGCCGCGGGCGCGGAACAGCGCGGTCAGTTCGTGCGGCGGGCGCAACGTGCCGTCGTCCAGCACAAGTTCTGTATACGGAACATTTCGGCTGCCGGGAATGCGCCCAGACCGTAAGCCCGGGCGCGGCTCGGCTTCCTGTCCGGCGAAGCGGGCCGCACTGCGCGCATCGACCACCTGTTCGTCACGGCTGGCAAGGTTGGCTTCGATATGGCTGCGGGTGCGGATAAGGCCGTTATTGGGCCGCGGCGTGAAATGGCGCGGGTAGGGAAAGCTCTCCATATTCTCCACCGGGTGGCCTTCGTGCCGCCATTTGGGCAGCCCGCCATCCAGCACAACCACATCTTCATGGCCCATGGCGCGCAACATCCACCATGCCCGTGCGGCAGAATAAATCCCGGCGCCATCATACACGACGATCAGATTGCCGTCGCCCAGCCCCAGCTTGCGCATACGGCTGGCGAATTTCGGTGCGGGCGCCAGCATGTGGGGCAGGGGGCTCGCCTCGTCCGACAGATCCTCGATGTCGAAGAACACCGCGCCGGGAATATGGGCGGAGACATATTCGGCATGGGCATCGCGGCCCGCGGCAGGCAGATACCAGGAGGCGTCGGCGATGCGCACGTCCGGCGCATCCAGATGCCGGGCAAGCCAATCGGTGGAGACCAGCGGCGAAGCACGCTTCATTTTTCGAAAGGCACCTTTGGCAACGGCGCCGGTTCGGCAAGCCAGCCCGGCGTGGGCAGGCCTTTGGAACGCAGGAACGCCGGGTTGAACAGCTTGCTCTGATAGCGGGTGCCGTAGTCGCAAAGAATGGTGACAATGGTGTGGCCGGGGCCGAGGTCACGCGCCATGCGGATGGCGGCGGCGATATTGATGCCGGTGGAGCCGCCCATGCACAGCCCTTCTTTTTCCAACAGATCGAAGATGATAGGCAGGGCCTCTTCATCCGGAATCTGATACGCGTCGTCGATCGGCGCGCCTTCCAGATTGGCGGTGACGCGGCCCTGGCCGATGCCTTCGGTGATCGAATTGCCGGAGGATTTGAGTTCGCCGGTCTTGATCCAGGAATAGATCGCGGCCCCCATCGGATCGGCGGCGGCAATGCGGATATTCTTGTTCCGCTCCTTCAGCGCGATGGCGACACCGCCAAGCGTGCCGCCGCTGCCCACCGCACAGGTGAAGCCATCCACCTTGCCATTTGTCTGGGTCCAGATTTCCGGGCCGGTGCCTTCGACATGGGCCTGCCGGTTGGCGACGTTGTCGAACTGATTGGCCCAGACGGCGCCGGCCGGATTTTCCTTCGCCAGTTGCTCGGCCAGGCGGCCGGACAATTTCACATAATTATTGGGGTCTTTGTAGGGAACCGCCGGCACCTCGATCAACTGGGCCCCGAGAAGGCGCAAGGCATCCTTCTTTTCCTGGCTTTGCGTGTCCGGGATGACGATGGCGGTCTTGAACCCCATCGCGTTGGCGATCACGGCAAGTCCGATGCCGGTATTGCCCGCCGTGCCTTCCACGATGGTGCCACCGGGGCGAAGCTGGCCACGGGCGATCGCGTCCTGAATGATAAATAGCGCGGCGCGATCCTTCACCGACTGGCCGGGGTTCATGAACTCCGCCTTGGCGAGGATTTCGCAGCCCGTCAGTTCGGAGGCGTGTTTCAGCCGGATCAACGGCGTGTTGCCGACCGCGTCCAGCACATCTTTTTTGATTTCCATGATTTGAAACTAATGGTGCCGCGCGCGCCCTTCAAGCGAGGATTGGCAGCTTTTCCGCTAACGCGGGCGCAGCACCGCGTACATGTTGTCGTTCAGCGGGATTTGCCCATAGAGGCGGAATTTCACATCGAAGCCGGTTATTTTGGCCAGAAAGGCCAAGGTTGGCGGCGTGAAATACTGCACGTGGTCGGGGTGACGGAAGCCCGGCCATTTGTGGCCCAGCACCATCCGGTTCCAGCAGGCATAGTTGGGGACCTTGATCAGGGCCACGCCATCTTTGCGCAGCACGCGGCGCACCGCCTCGAGCGATTCGCGGGGGCGGGCCTCATGTTCGAGGTAGGACCACAGGGTGACCCCGGTGAAATGGTGTTCGGGAAACTGAGACAGGCCGGTGACGCCATCGGCATTGACGACGCGGCCGCCGCGCGGTTCGAACGCCGCCGCCGCGATGGCCGCCGCGCGGGATTCGATCTCGATCCCATGGGGGATGTATGCGGGCGCAAGGTCGGAGAAGCCTTTGCCAATGCTGCAGCCGACATCCAGCACCGGGCCGGGTTTGGCAAACTGTTTCATGCCCGAGGCCGGGGTGGCGTCGCCGAACAGGCCGAGGCGCCAGCGGGTCATCATGTCGATCCGGGCCAGGATCGGCTGTTCCTTCAGGCGGCGTTCTTCCTCACGCTTGTGCTGCCGGGTCCAGGCGATTTCGTCATAGAGGGCGCCATAAGCCGGAACCCATTCGAGGTAGATCAGCCCGCAATCCGGGCATTGCTTCATCGGCCAGTCGGGATGGCTGTAATGGACCAGCCGCGCGCTTCGGGCCGGTGCGCGGCAGGAGGGACAATCGCGGTGAACCCGCCCGTCGCCGGACGCAAGCATGGGTTGGGACATGGATGCCGTCGGTCTGAGGTTGTGCGGCCCATAAACGGCCTGCGGGCAGTCCCATAGCGGACAAAGGGGCCTGCGCCAATCGGCCATTAACGGACCTCGCGGCAATACCCATAAGGAACTGCCGCGCGGTTTCGCCGCTGTTTAGGCTGGCTTCGGCCACATTGCAACTGAGAATGGTTCGCATTAGCCTCCAACGGAATGGGGCTTCGCGACGGGCTGCCGGGAGAACGATCTTGCGTTTGAGCGAACTTGGCATCGGCGACCGGGGCGTCGTGATCGGTATCACGCCCGGCGCGGTGACGGATGAGGCCGCCATCGATCATGCGGAGCTGGAGCGGCGCCTGCTGGAGATGGGCTTCGTCGAAGGCGCGCGATTCCAGGTGCTGCATGAAGGCCTGATCGGCCGCGACCCGATTGCAATCCGACTGGACGATATGCGGGTGGCCTTGCGCCGGCGTGAGGCCCGCGCGGTGACCGTGGACTGCACAGCAATGGACATGGCGGCGCAATGAGCGATGCCGCCCGCGCAACGGCGCCGCGGATCGCGCTGGTCGGCAATCCGAATTCCGGCAAGACGGCGCTGTTCAACGCGCTGACCGGCGCGCGGCAGAAGGTGGCGAACTATCCCGGCGTGACGGTGGAGCGCAAGGCCGGCACGGTGACCACGCCGGCCGGGCACAAGGCGCTGATCCTCGATCTGCCCGGGACTTATTCCCTGCGTGCCCGCAGCCCGGACGAAGCGGTGACGCGCGATGTGGTTCTGGGCCGCTTTCCGGGTGAAGAACCGCCCGACGTGATTGCCTGTGTGGCGGACGCGACCAACCTGCGCCTGGTGCTGCGGCTGGCGCTGGAACTGAAACAGGTGGGCCGCCCGTTGTTGCTGGTGCTCAATATGTTCGACATCGCGGAGCGGCAGGGCATCCGCATCGATCTGGACGGGCTGTCGCGCGCACTGAACGTGCCGGTGGTGACCACGGTGGCGGTACGCAAGCGCGGGCTGGATGCGCTTCTGCGCAAGCTCGACGAACTCTCCGCGCAAGGCGTGCACGGCGCAACCGCGTGGCGCGAGCCGAGTGCCGCGGAAATCCGCGCCGCGCATCGCGATTCCGAACGGATCATGCGCGAATTCGTCAAACCGCCATTGCGCCCGGATACATGGACCGGGCGACTCGACGCCGTGCTGCTGCATCCCGTGGCGGGCACGCTGATCCTGCTGGTGATCCTGTTCCTGATGTTTCAGGCGGTGTTCAGTTGGGCAACGCCGGTGATGGATCTGATCGATGCCGGTTTCACCTGGCTCGGCACGCTGGTCGCCGAATATCTGCCGGACGGATTGCTGCGCAGTTTCATCGCCGATGGGTTGATTGCCGGGGTCGGCAGCGTGGTGGTGTTTCTACCACAGATCATGGTGCTGTTCTTCTTCATCATCCTGCTGGAAGATTTCGGCTACATGGCGCGCGCCGCGTTCCTGATGGACCGGTTGATGGGGGCCGCGGGCCTGCATGGGCGCGCCTTCATTCCGCTGTTGTCGAGCTTTGCCTGCGCCATTCCGGGCATCATGGCGGCGCGCGTGATCGACAACAAACGCGACCGGCTGACCACCATACTGGTCGCGCCGCTGACCACATGTTCGGCGCGCATTCCGGTCTACACGCTGATCATCTCCGCCTTCATCCCGCAGAAACTGGTGTGGGGCTTCGCCAATCTGCAGGGACTGGTGATGTTCGGGCTTTATGCCACCGGCATTATCAGCGCGCTGCTCGTGGCCTTTGTCATTCGCAAGATCCTGTGGCGCAGCGCGAGCGAGCCGTTCCTGATCGAACTGCCGTCCTACAAGGTGCCGGACGTGACGAACGTGCTGCGCGGGGTGTGGCAGCGCGGCAAGATCTTCCTGCGCCGGGCCGGCACCATCATTTTCTCGCTGATGGTGGTGGTGTGGTTCCTGAGCAGCTTTCCGGGCGCACCGGAAGGTGCAACCGGCCCCGCGATCGATTACAGCTTCGCGGGCATGTTAGGGCATTTGATCCATCCGCTTCTGGCGCCGATCGGCTTCACCTGGCAGATGGCGGTGGCGCTGGTACCGGGCATTGCGGCACGCGAAGTGGCCGTGGGTGCGCTCGGCACCGTTTATGCCATCGGTGGACAGGTGGGGACCGGTACGCTGGGCGCCGCGCTGGCCGCAAGCTGGCCGCTGGCGACCGCGCTATCGTTCCTCACCTGGTATGTGTTCGCGCCGCAATGCCTTTCCACGCTTGCGGTGGTGAAACGTGAGACCAATGGCTGGCTGTGGCCGAGTGTGATGTTTACCTACATGATCACGCTGGCCTATATCGCATCGTTCATCGTCTATCACGTCGCGAGCGCCTTGTTCGGCTGAAACTGCATCGATGTTCCGTAACCGTTCCATCGCAACGGTTGCGCTCTGCCGCCATTTGTGTTGGGTGACGCCATCCCCACATCGCAGACAGGAGGCAGAGCGTTGAACGATACTGCTTTGTACAACTGGATCACCGGATTTTACGGGCACTGGTCAGGTGCCATCTTCGCATTCGTCATCGTTTTCACGGTGCTGGCCGTCAATGCCGTTCTGCATCGCGTGCTGACCGCGATTGCGCGGCGCACCGAAGCGAAAGGGCGGCTGTGGGAAGAAGCGTTCTTCAGCGCGGCAAGCCAGCCCGCGCGTGGTGTGGTCTGGATCATCGGCCTCAGCATTGTCGTCAAATTGTTGAACCATGGCGGGCAGTTTTCGTTGCTGTCGCAGATATTTCCGCCGGCGCGCGATGTGGCCGTCATCGGTCTGATGGCGTGGTTTCTGCTGCGCGTCGTGCAGCGCATCGAACAGAACATCCGCGTGCGCGCGAGCCGGGAGGGGCGGGAGCTTGATCCCACGGCGGTGGATGCCATCGGCAAGCTGGTGCGCGCCTCCATCATGATCACCGCGATCCTGGTGGCGTTGCAGGCGCTCGGCTTTTCCATTTCCGGTCTTCTGGCATTCGGCGGGATCGGCGGCATCGCAATCGGGTTCGCGGCGCAGGGACTTGTCGCCAATCTGTTCGGCGGGTTGACGGTTTACGCCAGCAAGCCGTTCAAGGTCGGCGAATGGATCATCATGCCGGAGCATGACGTGATGGGAGAGGTGCAGGAGATTGGCTGGCGCGCCACGCGGATCATGGGTTTCGACCGCAGGCCGTTCTATGTGCCCAATTCGCTGTTCAACACAGCGGTGCTGATCAACCATTCGCGCATGACCAACCGGCGGATCACAGAATATCTGCATCTGCGCTATTGCGATGTCGGCAAGGTGGAAGCCATCGTTGCGGAGACCAACGCGATGCTGGGCGAATATCCCGGCATCGAACACGACTTCTTCGTGTTCCGCTTCGACAGTTGCGGTGAGTTCGCGCTGAAGCTTTATCTTTATGCCTTCACGGTCAGCACCTCCTATACCGATTACATGCAGATCAAGGAGGATCTTCTGCTGCGGATTGCCGGCATCGTTCGTGCGCATGATGCGGAACTTGCGGTGCCGACCTCGACCGTGCATGTGCCGGAAGGCCTTCGCCTGCATGGCGGGAACGGGCGGGAATTGCCCGATCCGGTGCTGGCCGGGCAATTTCCGGTTTCCAGTCCGGCGCGGGGGTAGGGGCAGTCAGGCAGCCGCTTTCAGCACCTCTGCCAGTTTGCCGGTCATTTCGTCGATGTGAGATTGTTCGGCGATCAGCGGCGGAGAGAAGGCGACGCAGTCGCCCGCGATGCGGATCACCACATCCTTGTCGAAGAACATGGTTTTCATAACGTCGAAAGCGCGCTTGCCCGGCGCCCCGGTAACCGGCTCCAGATCGATCGCCGCGGCAAGGCCGATATTGCGGATGTCCTGAACCAGCGGCGTGCCGCGCAGGCTGTGCACGGCCTGTTCAAAATAGGGTTCGAGGGCGGCAGAGCGTTCAAACAAGCCTTCGTCGCGATAAAGATCGATGGTGGCGCAAGCCGCGGCCGCCGCCAGCGGGTGGCCGGAATAGGTGTAGCCGTGGAACATGTCGATGGCATGATCCGGGCCGGTCATGAACTGTTCGTAGATGCGCCTGTCCACAATCGCGCCGCCCATCGGCACGGTGCCGGAGGTGACACCCTTGGCAAAGGTGATGATGTCGGGCGTGACACCGAAACGCTCCGCCGCGAACCCGGCGCCCAAACGGCCGAAGCCGGTGATCACTTCGTCGAAGATCAGCAAGATGCCGTGCTTTTCGGTGATCGCGCGGAGTTTTTCGAGATAGCCCTTTGGCGGCGGCAGCACGCCGGTGGAGCCTGCCATCGGCTCCACGATCACGGCCGCGATGGTGGAGGCGTCGTGCAGGGTGACGATCTTCTCCAGTTCATCGGCCAGATGGCCGCCCCACACCGGCTGGCCTTTGCTGAACGCCTGTTCGGCGCGGTTATAGGTGGCGGGCAGATGGCTGGCCGGAAAGGTCAGCGCGTCGAACCAGCGCCTGTTGGTGCCGATGCCGCCGGCCGAAATGCCCGCCATGCCGACACCGTGATAGGCGCGTTCGCGGCCCACGATGCGGGTGCGTGTGCCTTCCCCGCGGGCGCGGTGCCAGGCCACCGCGATCTTCACCGCGGTATCGGCCGCCTCAGATCCCGAATTGGCGAAGAAGACATGGTTGAGATTGCCGGGCGCCAGTGCAGCGATCTTGGCCGCAGCCTCGAACGCTTTGGGGTGGCCGAACTGGAAGTTCGGTGCGAAGTCGAGCGTGGCGGCTGTTTCCTGAATCGCCTTGACGATCGGGGCGCGGCAATGCCCGGCGTTGGAGCACCATAGACCGGCGGAGGAATCGAGTATCTTCCGCCCCGCCTGATCGCGGTAATACATCCCCTCCGCACCGGTGATGATGCGCGGATTGCGCTTGAACTCGGTATTGGGCGTGAACGGAAGCCAGAACGCTTCAAGCTGATTGGTCGAAAGCGCGGTCATGGAAATTATGTCCTTTTACGGCAGTAAGCCGGTCTGAGTGCCGATGGCGAGAGTGCCGCTTTCGCAGTTCGTCCGCAAACCGGCGTGCGTGACATGTGGTTCAGGCATAGCGGGAAAGCGCATAATCGGCGGTTTCGATTTCTGGTTTTGCACCGCTCACCATGTCGGACAGCACGCGGGCGGAGCCGCAGGCCATGGTCCAGCCCAAGGTGCCGTGGCCGGTATTGAGATGGAGATTCCTGAATCGCGTCGGGCCGACCAGCGGCGTGCCATCCGGCGTCATCGGCCGGAGCCCGCACCAGAATTTGGCGGCAGAGAGATCGCCCGCACCGCCAAAGAGATCGCCGACCGATTTTTCCAGTGTCCTGCGCCGCGCCTCGCGCAAGGTGCGGTCGAAACCCGCAATCTCCGCAATGCCGCCAACGCGAATGCGATCCCCCAACCGGGTGATGGCGACCTTGTAGGTTTCATCCATCACGGTGGAAACGGGCGCGCGCTCCGGGTTCACGATGGGAAGGGTGATGGAATAGCCCTTCACCGGATAGACCGGCAGCCTGAGACCCAGCGGCGCGAGAAGACGCGGCGTGTAACTGCCGAGCGCGGCAACGAAATGGTCGGCCGCAAGCACTTCACCGCTGCCGAGTTGAATGCCGGTTACGCGGCCGCCTTCGTGGATCAGGCGCTGGATCGCGGTATCGTAACGGAAGGTGACGCCAAGCGCCTCCGCCTGCGAGGCGAGTGCGTTGGTGAACAGGAAGCAATCGCCGGTCTCGTCATGCGGCAGGCGAAGCCCGCCGGTGATGTGGTCCCGCACGGGCGCAAGGCCGGGCTCGGCCGCGGCACAGCCCTGCGGGTCCAGAACCTCAAACGGCACACCGGCAGCCCGCAGGATTTCGATGTCGCGGGCCATACCGTCGAACTGCCGCTGGGTGCGGAACACCTGCAACGTGCCCTGCATGCGCTGGTCGTAAGCGATGTTGGTTTCGCTGCGCAGTTCGTCCAGGCAATCGCGGCTGTATTCCGCCAGCCGCAACATGCGCGCCTTGTTCACCGCGTAGCGTTTTGCCGTGCAATTGCGCAGCATCTGCGCCAGCCATGCGATGGTCGCCCGATCGAACACCGGGCGCAGCACAAGCGGCGCGTTCTTCATGAACATCCATTTCAATGCTTTGAAGGGCACACCGGGCGCGGCCCATGGCGAGGCATAGCCGGGCGAGATTTCACCGGCATTGGCGAAACTTGTTTCGCGTGCGGCACCCGGCTGGCGGTCGATCACGGTCACCTGATGACCGGCCTTTGCCAGATAATAGGCCGAGGTCACGCCAACGACACCAGCACCCAGAACAATGATGGTCATTTCGAATATCTCTATGTCCGATAGTCGCGCGGGTAACGGCGCCCGAGCTTCGCCAGAATTTCTGAAGGAATGGTGCGGGCGTCCGCCGCGAGGCGCGTCAGCGTTTGATGCGGGCCGATCAACTCCACCAGATCGCCGGGACGGATCGCGCCTTGCGGCAGGCGGGTAATATCGACCCCGACCGTGTCCATCGACACCATGCCGCATAGCGGCAGGCGGAGGCCACGAAAATAGACGCTGCCGCGATGGGCGAGGCTGCGCGGAATACCATCGGCATAGCCCGCGGAAATGGTGGCGACGCGCATCGGCCGCTTTGCGATATGGGTTTTGCCGTAGCCGACGCCATCGCCAACCGGCACTGTCCGCGTTTGCACCACGGAAACCTGAAGGCTGACGATGGCCGCAGGAAGATCATGCAGCGTGCGGGCGAACTGCAGCGGGCCGTCATCCATGGAACGGCAGGCGATGCATTGTTCGGCCTTTGCGATCGCGGGGGGGATGCGCGTGCGCGATCCGCGGCCGGTGGCTTGCAGCAACAGCGGGGCCGGGCCCCTCTTGCCGCCGATGCGGTTGGTCCAGCGGCGGGCCTGATCGGCCGAACGGAACACCGGCATGATGCCGGCCCCGGCGCAATGGGCTTCGTCAGACGATATCAACGGATTGAGGACATAGAGCTGCGTCTGCGGCGAAAGCACCGGCTTCAGTGCCAGCGCCTCCCCAGCCATGCCGGTGAAGAAATACCGGCACCCCACGCTTTCGAGGGTGGCCGCAGCGTGAGCCGCACCAAGACCGCAGGCATCGGCGGAAACGATGGCACCCACATCCGCCGGTGCGGCCGCACGCGCCAGCGCACGCCAGGCGCGTTTCAGCGCCCCGAGGTCGATTGTAAACCGGCCGACTGCGCCGGTTTTGATGCTCTCCATAACACGTGGCCACGGCGGAGGATGTGACGGCCTGACCGTAGCGCAAGGATCGCCGAATTACCTGCCGATTAAGTGGTAATTCATGCACACAGTGCTACTTTCTGCAATTATCGGCGGTATTCTGGACGGAATGGCATGTTTGAGCTGGACGAGGCCGATCGCGAGATTCTGCGGGCGCTGCGCCTGAACGCGCGGCTTCCCAACACCCAGCTTGCGGAGGCGGTTGGGCTTTCGCCCTCGGCCTGCCTGCGCCGGGTGCAGCGGCTGGAGGAGCAGGGCATCATTCGCGGCTATACCGCGCTGGTCGCCTCCGGCGCTGCCGGACAAGGGCAGGTGGTGATCGTTCAGATCACGTTGGAACGGCAGACCGAGCCCTATTTCGACCGCTTCGAGGCCGCGGTGCGCAAATATCCCGAAATCCGCGAATGCTTTCTGATGACCGGGGATGCGGATTATCTGCTGCAGGTCGAGGCGGACAGCGCCAGCGATTTCGAGCGCATTCACAAGGACATCCTGTCAAAGCTGCCGGGCGTCCTGCGCATCCATTCGAGCTTTTCCATCCGCAATGTGCTGGCCGGGCCCAGGGCCTGAACGCAGGCGGCGCTTGAACCGCCCCAGGCGTTGCAGTATCCGTGACGATAGCCCATAATCGGAATCGTTATTCCGGTTTATACTGCACGGCACTTCCTCAGCGTATCAGGGGTGCGCGGCATAGAGGTGAGACCAACGAGCCATGCCGCGCATCAGCCGCATTGAGCCCGCCGTCATGCTGGCGACGATCGTGCAATGGCTTGTCCTGGCGACCGTTGCGGGCGTTATCGTCGGCACCGGCACGAGTATTTTTCTGCTCAGCCTGAATTACGCAACAGGTGCGACCGCCACCATACCGCTGTGGCTGCAGATGATCCTGCTTCCTGTTGGCGGCATTCTAAACGGCTTGTTGCTTTATTATGGCTATAAACTGAACAAGACCGGGCTTGGCGATTCCGTGATTGCGGCGGTGCACAAGCAATCGGGCCGCATGCCGCTAGCGACCATCGCGATCAAACCGGTGGCGGCGCTGATCACGCTTGGTTTTGGCGGTTCGGCAGGCCGCGAAGGACCATGCTCCCACATCGGGGGATCGCTCGCCTCCGGCATCGGCAAATTGTTTGGCGTCAATGCGGAGCTTCAGAAACGGCTGGCCGCCTGTGGCGTCAGCGCCGGTTTCGCCAGCGTGTTCGGCACCCCCATCGCAGGCGCCATTTACGGTGTGGAGGTGCTTGCCATCGGGCAACTGCGCCATGACTTCCTGTTCCCCGCGATTGTCGCCGGTGTCTCGTCCTACGAGATCAGCAAATTCTGGGGCGTGCCTTATCTCTTTTACGTGATCGCACCGCTGCCGGAGTTCAGCGAAACGCTGTTCCTGAAAACGATCATCATCGGCATCGTCTGCGGCGGCGTGGCGGCGCTGTTCGTGGAGGCTGTCTATTTCGCCCGTACGCAAGCCGGCCGCATTCGTGACCGGTTCAAATTGTGGCCGCCGCTGATGCCGTTTCTGGGCGGTATCGTGCTGTCGCTTCTGATCATCGTGATCCCGACCGATTATCTCGGCCTCAGCCTGCCAATCATGGACCGCGCGCTCGACGGAGAGGCGATACCTTATCTCGGCTTTCTGTGGAAAATCATTCTGGTCGCGATCACGCTGGGTTCCGGCTTCTACGGCGGCATCGTAACGCCGCAATTCGTCATCGGTGCGATTGTCGGCAATGTCTGCGCCCACTTTCTGGGTATCAGCCCGGCGCTCGGCGCAGCCATCGGGCTGGTTGCGATGGTCGCGGCCGCTTCCAATACACCGGTTGCGGCCATTCTGATGGGCGTTGAATTGTTCGGCGGCGTCACCGGCACCGGCTATGTGGCAGGCGCGGTCATTGCCGCCTATGTCGTCAGCGGTCATCGCAGCGTCTATCCCGACCAGTTGATGATCTACCCGAAATCATCGTGGATGTATGGCACACAGGGACTGCCGTTGGAGCAGGGGAACCTCCATCTGTCTTACGGCGCGCGGAAACGGCTGAGCCGGCTGCAAAGCCGATGGCGCTCCAGGCGCAACGGTTTTTTCCGGCGCCCGAACGGCAAAGCACCGGACGACGATCGCCGTGGTGGCGGAGCGTAGGTCGAGGCGCGATCGTCCCTCTTCGGATTTTCCGAAGCCCGACGGAAATTCGCAAATTGTGAAACGCCGGGAAGCGACCTAGCGTCAGCCGCATGACACAGTTGCTCATCGCGGCCATAGCCGGGTTGTTGGGCGGTGCCGCCAATGCCGTGGCAGGTGGCGGTTCCTTTATTACATTCCCGGCCCTGATCCTCACGGGAATGCCTCCGGTAGCCGCCAACCAGACCAGCAGTGTTGCACTCTTGCCGGGAGGCTTGGCCAGTTCATGGGCATACAGGAGCGAAATTCGCTCTTTTGATCAGGTCGCTCTCCCCGTGATGGTCGTTCCGACACTTTTGGGCGGCGGCACCGGCGCGGCCCTGCTGTTGTTGACCCCCAGCAGGGCCTTCGACCTGATTATTCCATGGCTCGTTCTTATTGGCGCCCTCACATTCGCCTTCGGCAAAAGGCTTCAGTCGCGCCTGAACACGAACGGCAAGCCGATCCGCTTGGGCGCAATCCGAATTTTCCAGTTCGTACTCGGAACTTACGGCGGCTATTTCGGCGGTGCCGTCGGCATCATGATGATGGCGGGCTGGATGCTGTTCGGCCTGACCGACATCAGGGCAATGAACGGCATGAAGACGCTGATGCTTGCCGCAACCAAGATCGTCGCGGTGCTGGTATTCGCCTTCTTCGGCCATGTGTACTGGATCGTCGCCTTGTGCCTGGCGGTCGCTGCGGCGGTTGGCGGATACGCGGGCGCTTTTATGACGAAGCTTATAAGTACCGAGGTCCTCAGAACCGTTATAAGCGGCGCGTTTTTTGTCGTGACCGCGGCTTTTTTTTATAGAGGTTATGGATAGCCGGGGGCAGGATTTGCTCGCGCGCGGCGCCTATTGCTCTGCAAGCACCGCGGAAATGCGCAATGCCGCATCGACGACGGATGTCAGCGGCTGCGAAAAGCCATTGCAAATCCAGTCGCGCGCGATCTGTACGACCGCACCTGAAACCCCTACGCGCAGGGCCGGATCGCGTTGTACCGGGGCGTTCGTCCAGGCTTGCGTCAGCAAATCCGTGAAGCGTTCAAAGGTCAGCCGCGCGATTTCGTGTGCCGCCGGACTGATATCGGCCGCTTCGATCACAAACACACGCGCCGGTGCAGGCTCGGCCTGCAGCCCGCGATAATAAGCCTCGAGGATCGCGCGCGCCTTCCCGGCAGGGTCACCCCGAACCGCTTCGCCCGCCGCCCGGACCTCATCCAGCATCCTGGCCGAGACATCCTTGAACAAGGCCAGAAATAGCGCCTCGTTGTTCGGGAAGCTTTCGTAGAAATAGCGTTCCGTCAGGCCGGCACGCTCGCAGATCGCCTTGACGGTGGCGTTGCGATAGCCGCGCTGTGCATAGACATCGCAACCTGCCTTGAGCAGCGTTTCACGGCGCAGCAGACGGCGTTCCTCCGCCGTCGATCCGAGATAGGTGCGTGCTATCGCCGTAACCACGGGCGGGCTCCTCAGTCGCGCGGGCCCGGCACGGCCACATGGTTTTCGACAACGGTCATTGTCATATCCCGGTTGCGATACGGTACTTACCAGGACAATCTAATACGCGAAATTTCCTGTAATTGACAACGATAATTGTCAACAATAAACAGGAAGAAGAACCGCTCCCGGAGCCACCCCATGGCCAAACTGTTTGAACCGCTCGCATTCGCACGCGGTCCGGCGATGCCGAATCGCTTCATGCTGGCGCCCCTCACCAACTGCCAGAGCCATCCCGACGGCCGGTTGTCGGATGAGGAATTCCACTGGCTTACCCTGCGCGCCGAAGGCGGCTTCGGTCTCACCATGACGTGCGCCTCGCATGTTCAGGCGCGGGGTCAGGGTTTTCCGGGCCAGCTCGGTATTTTCGGCGACCAGCACATCGAAGGCCTCACCCGCCTTGCCGCCGCAATCAGGGCGAAGGGCTCCGTCTCCGCGGTGCAGCTTCATCATGCCGGCAACCGCTCACCCAAAGATCTGGTTGGCGATATCGTCTGTCCCTCCGACGATCCGGAAACCGGGGCCCGCGCGCTCACACTCGCCGAGGTGGAGGGGCTGCGTGACGATTTCATCGCCGCCGCCAAACGCGCCGAACGTGCCGGTTTCGACGGCGTGGAGCTGCATGGCGCGCATGGTTACATCCTGCTCGAATTTCTTTCGCCGGCGCTCAACCGGCGGGAAGACCGCTATGGCGGCAGCCTTGAGAACCGGTCCCGCATCATCTTTGAAATTATCGATGGTATCCGCGCGCAGTGCCGTGCGGACTTTCAACTCGGGTTGCGCCTGTCGCCCGAACGCTTCGGCGTGAAACTGCCGGAGATTCGCGATGTTGCCGCGGAAATTCTGCACCAGGGCAAGATCGACTATCTCGACATGTCGCTCTGGGACTACACGATCGAGCCGAAGGACGAAGCGTTCAAGGGCCGCTCGCTGATGAGCATCTTCACCGAGCTGCCCCGTGGCGAGGTTCGCCTGGGTGTCGCGGGCAAGATCCGCGACACGGAAGACGTGGTCAACGTCATTGAAGGCGGTTGCGATTACGCGTTGATCGGCCGCGCCGCGATCTTGCGCCACGACTTTCCCCAGCGTGTCCGCCGCGATCCCGCTTTCCGGTCGCCGCCGCTTCCCGTCTCGCCCGGCCACCTCCTCGGCGAAGGCCTCGGCCCGCGATTTGTCGAATATCTGCGCAGCTTCCCGGGCTTTGTCAGCGCCGAGGCACCGGTGGTCCCTCACGACGAGGCGATGCGCATGTGGATGAAGACGGACGGCTGAAGGCGCTGTCCGCGTCCCAGCCAGGGAAGGCGGAATCCGCCGCGGCTTGAATATTCGGTTGAATATTTGGCTCCCCGGGCCGGATTCGAACCAGCGACCAACCGGTTAACAGCCGGTTGCTCTACCGCTGAGCTACCGGGGAACACTGAACACGTATCTAGCGTGTCTGGATGCGCGTGCCTATATCAATCCGCCACCGTGTTCAAGCGACAGATCAACGCCCGATGCCCGACAAGAAGCGCCTGCGCCTTGGAAAATACTCAATCGGCCTGCCGGGCACGAAGAAGTCGCGCACCGCATTGGGCGGCGTGCTGATTCTGGGTGGCGGGCTCGGCTTTCTGCCGGTACTGGGCTTCTGGATGATTCCGGTCGGGCTGGCCGTGCTGTCGATCGACTATCACTCGGCCCGGCGGCTGCGGCGGCGAGCGGAAGTGTGGATCGCACGCAAGCACCGGAAAAAACAATCGAAGGCGCAGTGACCCCGGCGCCGTGATTCGAACGCCGTGCTTCGCTTGCGGCTGCCGGCGTGGCATTCCGGTCCGAAACTGTGGAAATCGCCAGAGAAACGCCCGGAAAAAGAAAGGGCCAGGGAGTACCTGGCCCCAAGGCGTTGGGTAATGGTGGGGTGTCTTCAAGGGAAGACGATGGGAACCTGCGCCGATAAGGTTAACAAGCGATTAACATCCCGGCAGGGCTCAATATTTTTTGAAAAAATCGCGGGCAGGCCGCGAAAAGGGGCGGTTGGCCCGGCGGGCAGGGCCGGACGGAGGGGAGGCCCGGCGGGAAAACCCTGGAGGCCACGCCCGGAATTGAACCGGGGTACGCGGTTTTGCAGACCGCTGCGTCACCACTCCGCCACGTGGCCATCGGGCAGGGGCGCCCTCATATCAGCGGTTTGCCGCGACGACAATCCATCGGCGGCGAATGCAGCCCGCGTTGCCGCTGCGGAGGCGGCCCAGTATAACCCGCGCCCACCGCTTATCCGCTTTACGTCACCCCAAGCCGGTTGCCCGATGCCAGATTTTGCCCAACAGCGCCGCAATATGGTCGAAGCCCAGGTCCGCGCCGATGGCGTGCGGGATGAGCGGCTGCTGGAGGCCATGCTGACGGTACCGCGGGAGCGTTTTATTCCCGCAGCGCGTTCTGCGCTGGCCTATGCCGATGTGCCGGCCGAGGTGGCGCCCCGGCGCTTCCTGCTCGATCCGCGCAGCTTCGGGAAGCTGGCGGAACTGGCCGCGATCAAGGCGGAAGACCGGATCCTCGATGTCGGCATGGCGACCGGCTATTCGTCCGCTGTGCTGGCGAAGCTGGGCAAGCGGGTTACCGCGCTGGAGCAGGATGCCGATCTGGTGCGGATCGCAAGCGACAGCCTGCAAAGAACGGACGCACGCAACGCCACCGTGATGCAGGGCGGGCTGGCGGAAGGGGCAAAAGCCGAAGCGCCCTTTGACGTGATTTTCGTCAATGGCGCGATCGAGGCCGAGCCCCAACGGCTTCTGGCCCAATTGGCCGAGGGCGGGCGGCTGGTCGCCGTGATTCAGACCGGCGTGCTGGGGCGGGCGCATCTTTTCATCCGCGAAAACGGAACTATCTCGGTAAAGCCTGGCTTCGATGCCAGCGTGCCGGTTCTGGCGGGATTCCGCGCACCGGCCGGATTTGTGTTCTAGAGTTTCCGCATAGACCGCAACGACGCTTCGAGGGGATGCGCATGCACCGGTATCTGGCAGCAGTGGCAGTCTGCGCGATCTGCGCCGGCACGCCCGCCATGGCAGACACCTTCACCCTGCAGGAGGCGCTGGGCGTTGCCTACGAGACCAACCCGCAACTGGATGCGGCCCGCGCCAACCAGCGCGCGGTGGACGAAGGCGTGGCGCAGGCCAATGCCGGATGGCGGCCGAAAATCAATGCCGGTGGCGCCTATGGCTATCAGGAGACCACCATCTCCGGCTACGGCACGATCAAATCGCATCCGCTGTCCGGCCAGGTGGAAATCACCCAGCCGATCTTTCGCGGCGGCCAGACCTATGCCGAGGTTTCGCGCGCCAAGGCGCAAGTGCGGGCAGGCCGCGCGCAACTGACGGCGGTGGAGCAATCCGTGCTGCTGGATGCGGTGTCGGCTTACATGAATGTCGTGCGCGATATGGCGACGGTGGATCTGCGGCAGAACAATGTGCGTGTGCTGGACCGGCAGCGGCGGGAAACCAAAGAGCAATTCGATGCCGGCGCCCTGACCCGCACCGATGTTTCGCAATCCGAAGCGCGCCTTGAGGGCGCGCGCGCCGGGCTGATCGCCGCCGAAGCGCAACTGGCGGCATCGCGCGCCCAATTCGAACGCGTGATCGGCCGCCCGCCGGAAACGCTGGACAAGTTGCCGCCGCTGCCCAGATTGCCCAATAGCGAGGATGCAGCCTTGCAGGTCGCGCTGAAGCAGAATCCGGCCCTGCTGTCGGCGCGCGAAACCGCCAAAGCGGCCGATTATGCAGTGGACGACGCGCTGGGCGCGCTGATGCCGAGCTTCGCGGTGACCGGGCAATATCAGTATCAAAAGGGCGGCTACAACACGACCGGACTGGGCAGCAGCACTCTCGGCACCACCGCGCGTTCCGCCGCGATTCTGGGTCAGCTCAATGTACCGATTTATCAAGGCGGCGCCGACGAAGCGGCGGTGCGGCAGGCCAAGCAGTTCCGCAGCCAGGCGGAACTGAATATCGCGGTATCCGACCGCCAGGTGCGCGAGGCCATCCGCAGCGCGTGGGAAAATTTCGCCGCGGCGCAGGCGACGATCAAATCCAATAAGGCACAGGTCGAGGCCGACAAGATCGCCTTTGAAGGGGTCCGGCGCGAACAGCAGGTGGGCGGGCGCACCACGCTGGACGTGTTGAACGCCGAACAGGAATTGCTGAATTCGCAAGTGGCCGTGGTGTCGTCACAACGCGACGCGATCGTGGCGGCCTATCAATTGCTGGCCACGACGGGGGACCTGACCGCCAGAAATCTTGGCCTGAAGGTTTCGATTTACGATCCGAAAGCCTATTACGACGACAATGCGGCGCGCTGGATCGGGCTCGGCGATTAAAGTAGGGAAATCGCGGTGAAAGAGGCCCCGGGCACGCGGTTAACTTCACCTTTTCTTATTTCGGCAACTGTCTTAGGGTCCGTGGTATCTCACACCAGCACCCGCGGGACGGAGTATTGGACTGATGGCAAGCCCTGCCAATCCGCAGCATGAACCGACCATGGAGGAAATTCTCGCCTCCATCCGCAAAATCATATCCGAGGATTCCAGCGATGCGGCGGCCCCTGCGGCCGGGACCGTGCAGGAAGAGAGCGAAATCCTCGAACTGACCGAAGAAGTGCCGCCGGAAAGCGCGCAAGGTTTGCGCGCGGCGGAGCCCGACGAAGTTGTGTTCAAGGAAGTCGAGGAACCGAAAATGGCAGAATCCAGCAATTCCCTCTCCGCAGGCAGCGAGATATTTTCCGACAAGACACGCGCTGCGCTGGACGACACCTTTGCCGGGCTGAGCGAGAGTGTGCCACCGGCAGCCGAGCGGCCTACATTGCCGCCAATCGAAGGAAATTCGATCGAAGCGGTGTTCCAGCGCACGGTCCGCGACAGTTTCGAGCCCCTGCTGCGCAACCATCTTGAGGCCCATTCCGAGGCCTTGATGGCACAGATGAAGCCCCTGATCCGGGAGTGGATGGACGAGAATTTCCCCACCCTGCTGGAAGATGCCGTCCGCAGCGAAGTCGCCCGCGTGGTCAAGGCACGCAGCCGCCGCTAGAGCATTTTCGTATTTCACGGAAACCCGAAAATGCTCCAGCCCTTTGTTTTGACGCGGTTCCGGACGGAAAACCGTTTCACACTTTTCCTGGAACCGCTTTAACCCAGCCAGATACCGGCCGGGACGGCGGACCCGGCCAAGCCTCTTGACGAGCGGGCATCCGGGCTGTTCACCAATCCGGATCAGAGGTTCTCATTGCCATGCTCGAAAAGACTTTCAATCCCCGCGATATTGAACAGCGGATTTATGCCCAATGGCTGGAATCCGGCGCCTTTGCCGCCGGGCGCCGGCCGGATGCGGAACCGTTCTGCATCGTGATCCCGCCACCGAACGTGACGGGCCGCCTGCATATCGGCCACGCGCTGAACAACACGCTGCAGGATGCCCTGGCCCGGTTCGAGCGGATGCGGGGCAAGGATGTGCTGTGGCAGCCGGGCATGGACCATGCCGGCATCGCCACCCAGTTGGTGGTCGAACGGCAACTGGCCGAACGGCAGCAGAGCCGCGTGGCGATGGGGCGCGAGAAATTCCTCGAAGCGGTGTGGAAGTGGAAGGACGAATCCGGCGGCGCGATTGGCGAACAGTTGCGGCGGCTGGGCGCCTCTGCCGACTGGTCGCGCGAACGCTTTACGATGGACGAAGGGTTGAGCCGCGCGGTCCTGAAAGTGTTTGTGCAGCTCTACAACCAAGGGCTGATCTACAAGGACAAGCGGCTGGTCAACTGGGACCCGCAGCTACAGACGGCGGTGAGCGATCTCGAAGTCGAGAATATCGAGGTCAAGGGTCACCTCTGGCACATCAAATATCCGATCGCGGGCGCGGACGGGCAGTTTCTGGTGGTGGCCACGACGCGGCCCGAAACCATGCTGGGCGATACCGCGGTCGCGGTGCATCCCGATGACGAACGCTACAAGCATCTGGTTGGGAAGACGGTGCGCCTGCCGCTGGCGGACCGGCTGATTCCGATCGTTGCGGACGAACATTCCGATCCGGAAAAGGGCACCGGCGCGGTGAAGATTACGCCCGCGCATGACTTCAACGACTTTGAAGTCGGCAAGCGGCACAACCTCGAACAGATCAACATCCTGAACAGGGACGGCACGCTGAACGATGGTGTGCCGGAAGCCTATCGCGGGCTCGACCGCTTTGAAGCGCGCAAGCGGATCGTTGCCGATCTCGAAGCCATGGGGCTGCTCGTAAAGACCGAAGCCATCGTTCATGCCGTGCCGCATGACGAGAAGACCAAAACGATAGTGCTGGAGCCCTATCTGACCGAGCAGTGGTACATGAATGTGAAGCCGCTAGCGGAGAAGGCGATTGCCGCGGTGGAAGATGGGCGCACCAAATTCGTGCCGGAGAATTGGGCCAACGTCTATTTCAATTGGCTGCGCAATATTCAGCCCTGGTGCATTTCACGCCAGCTCTGGTGGGGGCACCAGATTCCGGCGTGGTATGGGCCGTTAAAAGAAGCGCCTTTGAACGATGGGCTGCGAAAAGAATTTGTTGGATTGTCTCAAGACGAAATCTTGAATCAGGCAAAGACATACTACGGAAATAATGTCGATATCACATTTACTGATGAAAGTTTGTGGGCCAGCCTTGGCGCAGAGGGGTTGTCATCGGGAGTTTTGACTTCGGTTCAGCTTTATCGCGATCCTGACGTGCTCGACACCTGGTTTTCATCGGCGCTGTGGCCGTTTTCGACACTCGGCTGGCCGGATGAAACGCCGGAACTGAAGCGGTTCTATCCCACCAGCGTTCTGGTCACGGGTTTCGACATCATCTTCTTCTGGGTGGCCCGGATGATGATGATGGGCCTGCACTTCATGAACGATGTGCCCTTCCACACCGTGTTCATCCACACCCGCGTGCTGGATGAGAAGGGCCAGAAGATGTCGAAGACAAAGGGCAATGTCGTCGACCCGCTGGAATTGATTGACGCTTACGGCGCCGACGCCTTGCGTTTTACGCTGGCGCTGGCGGCGGGGCAGGGGCGCGACATGCGCATCGGCCCCAGCCGTGTGGAAGTGAACCGCAACTTCGCGACCAAGCTGTGGAATGCCTCGCGCTTCTGTGAAATGAACGAATGCGTCACCCGCGCCGATTTCGATCCGGCCAGGGTGACGTTAACGGTCAACCAGTGGATCGTTGCCGAAACCGCACGCGCCGCGGCGGCCGCAACGGCCGCGCTGGAAACCCAGCGTTTCAACGAAGCGGCGGGCGGCATCTATCACTTCGTCTGGGATGTGTTCTGCGACTGGTATCTGGAACTGATCAAACCGGTGTTGAATGGCGATGACGGACCGGCCCGCGTGGAAAGCCGCGCCACCGCCGCATGGGTGCGCGACCAGATTTTTGCATTGCTGCATCCGCTGATGCCGTTCATCACCGAAGAATTGTGGGCCCGCACGGCGGAGCATGCCGCCCCGCGCAAATCGCTTTTGATCGAAGCAGCGTGGCCCAAACTGGATTCGCTGCCCACATTCGATGAGGCGCGTGCCGAAATCGGCTGGGTGGTCGATCTGGTCTCGGGCGTGCGCTCGATCCGCGCCGAAATGCGGGTGCCGCCATCCTCGCGCATTTCGCTGCTGCTGAAAGACGCCTCCGCCGATACGCGGGCACGGATGGATCGCAACCGCGATCTGATCCTGACCCTGGCGCGGCTTTCCGCCGTGCAGCCGGCAGATGATCTGCCGCAAGGCTCCGCACAATTCGTGATTGGGGAGGCGACGGCGGCATTGCCGCTGGGCGACGTGATCGATCTGGCGGTCGAGCGCGCACGGCTGGAAAAGGAGCTGGCCAAAACGGATGCGGAGATCGCCCGCTTCGATGCCAAATTGTCCAACGAACAATTCGTCTCGCGGGCGCCGGAGGAGGTGCTGAACGAACAGCGCGAAAAGCGCGCGGATGCGGCAGCCCTGGCCGAACGGCTGCGGCAGGCCGTGGCGCGCCTGCACGGGTAATAAAGGCAATGGGCGCCATCGCCACGCCCTTCGTGCCCGGTTAGTATGGCAGCAACAATGCGGAATATAAGTGATGCTACGCGGCTATCTTTCCCCACTGATGTCGAGTGTGCAGCCGGGCCTGCTGCGCGCATGCGATCGTTTCGCCCGGCGACTTGGCATTCTGCAACAACCGCTGGTGAGCGAAAGACTGGTTGCGAAGGCGGAAGCGCGTGCCGGGCGCCCATTCGCGGATTCCGCATTCGTGCCGGCGCTGGAACGGCTGGTGCAATCCTACAACGAGGAAGCGGCACTCAGCCTGATCGGGCGGGCGGCAGCCAGATGGGACATCCTGCGCTTTCTCGGAAACCTGCTGCGCTTTGAGCAGGAGGAGGAGTTTGCGCCCGCGCTTTTGCAGGCCGATGTTGAAAGCCCGATCTTCATTACCGGCCTGCCGCGCAGCGGCACCACATTCCTGCACACATTGCTGGCGCTCGATCCCGCAAACCGCGCGCCGCATTGCTGGGAAACCATCTATCCCTATCCGTTGGCGCGCGGCGGCCGCGACCGGCGCATTGCGCGTGTGGACCGCCAGTTTCGCGCCTTCGAGAATTTGTCGCCCGGTATCGGCAACCTGCATCCGCTGACGGCGATGACGCCGCAGGAATGCACCGAGATCTGTGCCCACGTTTTTCAAAGCCTGCGCTTCGACACCACGCATCATGTTCCGTCCTATCAGGCGTGGCTGGAAGACAACGGGCACGAAGCGGCGTTCCGCTTCCACAGGCGGTTCCTGCAGCATCTGCAACACCAGAACGGGGTGGGGCAGTGGGTTCTGAAATGCCCGGACCATATCTTCACGCTGGATGCCATCAAGACAGTTTACCCCGATGCACGCTTTGTTTTCGTGCATCGCGATCCGCTGAGCGTGCTGCCGTCTGTCGCCAAATTGACCGAACTGATCCGTGCGCCGTTCACGCGCGCGCTCGACCCGCTGCAAATCGGTCATCAGGTCAGCGAACGCTGGGACGAAGGCGCGCAGTTGATCGTGCAGGCTTCGCAAAAACTGGAAAGCGGGCCGGGAATCTTTCATATTCACTATGCCGAGCTGACGGCGGAGCCGATGGCGAGCGTGGCCGCCCTTTATGCGCATTTCGGCATGACGCTGAGTGAGGCGGCACGGCAGGCTATCGGAAAATTCATACTGGAGCGGCCGCGGGGCGGCTATGGTGTAAACCGGTACAGCTTTGAGGATTCAGGGCTCGACCCGGGGCAATTGCGTGAGAGGTTTGCGTATTACATGTCCGCGTTCGGAATCGCGAATGAGGTGAAGACGCGGGCCGACCGCCGCGCCGTTCCGGCATTGACCGTCGCATGAAAGCCGTGGCTGCGAAATATCTCGGCGCCCTCATATTCGTAGCGGGGCTGGGGCTGATCGCCTATCTGGTGTTCCGCTTCGGTCTGGAGCCGATCGGCCGCGCATGGACGGCGCTTGGCTGGCATGGTCTCGCCATTGTGGTGGCCGCGCATCTGCCGGTGGCGGCCATACTGGGTGCCGCATGGTGGGTGATCGGGCATGGCACGGCCCACGCGCGCCTGCCCAAATTCATCTGGGGCAGGCTGGTGCGTGATTCCGCGGCCGAGGTTCTGCCGTTTTCGCAGGTCGGCGGCTATGTGCTGGGCGCGCGCGCGCTGAGCCTCAGCGGTGTCGATGGCTTTACCGCCGCGATCACCACCGTGGTCGACCTGATCATCGAACTGGCGGCGAAGCTGCCCTATATCGTTATCGGCTTGTTTCTTCTGGCCTGGCTCAAACCGGAAAGCGATTTGTTCGTGCCGGTCGCCGGTGGCGTTCTGGTCAGCGTGGCTTTGCTGGCCGCAGCCATTATGTTGAAAGACCGCACCCGCGGTGTGCTAGAGCGGATGGCAGTGCGGCTCGGCGCACGCTGGCCCGCGCTTGGGCTGGGCGATGAAAAGAAAACGCTTCAGACCGTGGGCCGTGTGTTCGAGAACGGGCATGGCGCGGTGTCCGGTTTCGCGCTGCATCTGGCGGCGTGGCTGCTCGGCGCGCTGGAACTCTGGATCGCGCTGCACCTGATGGGGCAGGACGTCAGCTTTGCCGAGGCGATTGTGATCGACAGCCTGTTCACGGGCCTGCGCACCCTGGCGTTCTTCGTGCCCGGTGCCGTCGGCATTCAGGAAGCGGGCTACGTTCTGTTGTGCGGCATGTTCGGGATCGGCGCGCCGGTGGCGATTGCGTTTTCCTTCATCCGCCGGGCGCGCGATTTCCTGATCGGCGGACCGGTTCTGCTGTTGTGGCAGACGCAGGAAGGCCGCCGTTCACTGGTGCGGCGCACCCGGCCGGCCGTGACGCCCTAAATTTTTGAGGCTTCACCCAAAAATCACATGCTCCTCCCCGAAGAACAATGGGGAGCGCGGCAGGTCGATGAATTTGCGTTCGTCTTCGAGCAGCGTGAGGCCCGCGGCGCGTTGCGCCTCGCTCTGCTCGCCGATCAGATCCGCCATGCTGTCCCACCACAATTGGGCGACGCCGTCATACATTTCCGGCGCCTGACGTGAGGCCGCGATGCTTTCATTCATGACATCGGTCACGCTGTGAAGCTGAACATAGCGGCGGATGCGCAGCACCGCGCGGTGGCTCGCCACCAGTGGAGCATGGTGGTTGCGCCAGTAATCCTGAAACTCCGCGCGGGTGAGATGGGGCAGGCGGTGCAGGCAGAAGGTGAGCTTGATCATGGCGGTCTCCAATGGGCTATGCTGGCCGAGTGTAGAGGTGACGCGTGCGGGAATGAAATGCGTTTGATGCAACGGGGCAGCGAAGACGATGAAACATCTGGTTGACGGGTTTTGCGATGACGCCTTTGCGCCGGTGCGCGACGCATTTGCGGGCAATTTCGCCGAACGGGGTGAGCCGGGTGCGGCCTTCGCCCTGTCGTTGCACGGCCGCGTGGTGGTGGATTTGTGGGGCGGCTGGGCCGACCGAGCACAGACGCGGCCATGGGCGCAGGATACCATCGTCAATTTCTTTTCGGTCAGCAAAGCACTCTCCGCCATCGTGGCGATGCGGCTGGTGGAGCGGGGCGCGCTTCATCTGGATGCGCCGGTGCGCGCGTTGTGGCCGGAATTTGCGCAAGCCGGGAAGGAGATGGTGACCTTGCGCCACATGCTGTCGCATCAGGCGGGGTTGCCGGCGCTTCGTGAGGTTCTGCCCGATGGCGCAATGCTGGATTGGAATCGCATGACGGCGGCGCTGGCGGCGCAAGCGCCATGGTGGCAGCCCGGCACGGCGCATGGCTATCACGTCAACACCTATGGCTTTCTGGTGGGGGAAATGGTGCGCCGCGCGGTGGGCAAGACCTTGGGCACCATGCTGCGGGATGAGATTGCGCGGCCGCTTGGCGCCGATGTTTTCATCGGCCTGCCGGAAGCGGAGCATGGCCGCGTGGCCGAATTTCTCTGGCCGGAAGGCGGGTTGAAACCCTTGCTGGGAACGGACGATGCAATGGCGGAGATGCGCGCCAAGGCCTACTGGAATCCGCCGGGGATTTCAGGCGCCGGTTGGGTGAACAGCCGCGCCTGGCGGCTAGCGGAAATCCCATCGACCAACGGCCACGGCAATGCGCGCGGCGTCGCGCGCGTCTATGCGGCACTGGCCAATCACGGAACGATCGACGGTGTGCAGATATTGTCGAACGAGACGCTGAGGCTGGCGACACAGGAACAATCGAACGGCACCGATCTGGTGACGCAGCGGCCGTCGCGTTTCGCGCTTGGTTTTCAATTGACTCAAGTGGAGCGGCCATTAGGGCCCAATGCTGGCGCGTTCGGCCATTTCGGCGCGGGCGGATCGCTCGGCTTCTGCGATCCAGAGGCCGGTGTCGCGTTCGGCTATGTCACCAATGATATGGGGCCGCGCTGGCAGAACCCGCGCAACCGCGCCCTGATCGATGCAGTGTATGCCTGTTTGTAGATGAGGCGGCTAACGCGGCCCGCCGCCGGCAGCAGCGGCCGGATGAACCGTCATCCTTTCGGCCACAGGATCAGTTGCGTGTTGCGAAAACAGGCAATGACGGCGTTGTTGTCGCCGCGCCGGACTTCGGCATCCCAGACTTGCGTGGTGCGCCCCTTATGGATCGGATGCGCCGTGCAGATCACGGAGCCCTCACGGGCCGTGCCCAGCATATTGCTTTTAAGCTCCACGGTCGTGAAGCCGGTCGCCCCCGGCGGCAGGCTGCGCACGGTCCCGTAGCCACAGCACGTATCCGCGAGAGATGTAACGGTGCCCGCGTGAAGATAGCCATTCCACGCTCCCAGGGCACGGCGCACCTCAAGCGTCGCGATCACCTCATCCGGCTCCACCTTGGTAAACTTCATGCCGAGAAGGCCGGGCAGGTAATCTGCGCCGGCTGTGTTCCATTCATCCAGCGTCGCCGGGATCGTGATGCTCATAATGTTATGCGGTCCATTGTTGGAAGCTCTTGAAGACAACCGGATTCAGTACCTATCCCGATCATCTTCGACGGTCACCTTAGAGCGCAATCGGAAACCCTGCGCGCGTAAAAACAAGGCCCTGTCCGTTCGGCCAAAGGGACAGAGCCGTTTCTGACACCGATGGACAAGCCGATCGAAGGCCCCCGGCGAGGGGCCAATGACCGGCACCCAAAAGGTGCCGCCCCGGTTCTTGCGGGAAACGGGAGTAGTCTTCGGGACCGGACCCCGGACCTGCCGAACCGGTGAGATACCCGGTTCATCATCCCGTTTCCCGCGCGGGTACACGCAAGCTTGCACCCTTACCTGTATGGTCTTGCGGCAAATCTACAGCACTCCACGAGTTCTCCCTTTCCGTCAGAGAGAACAAATAGGGTACATAATCTAGGATTACAAGTATAAAATAGGAAAAATAGCATTTTCTCTTGGGCGGCAGAGCAACTTCATCTGGATGGCCCGCATTCGCGGGCCATGACAATGGGGCGTGGGATGGAAGCTGGATGGCCGGGTCAGGCCCGGCCATGACGGGAGGGAATGTCGTGCCCACTACTGTTCCGATATGGCGGATGGGGTGTCCCCATCAAATTACCGCTAAGCATTTGTTGTGGAATGGTAAGGGGAATCGGCTCGCTATCAGACTTACACCCTGACCCACACTCGTATAGCCGCTTGGTGTGGGATCGCGGACGAACATGCCGCAGCTTCATTGCTGGGCAGCTTATCATATTGGTTGGCGCACCGCGGGCTCGGCGCATAGACAGGGGGGCATCGATCGTCGGCCGATAGCGTGACTTTGGACGTTGCGAGCAGCTCGCGCGCCAGCCGAGGAGCATATATCCCCCAAGAATTTGGCCCCGGGACTCCTAGACAGACCGAAGTCACCATCTGGCATGCAGATTAAGGCTTCGCCCTAAATCGGCTGTTTCTGTGGACGTGCGTCGTCATCGCTCATGCGGTGATCCATTGAGGGCGTGGCCTCGCTATCGTAGAGCCCCTCGATCACGAAATGGACCGGCAGTAAATCGGCTTTGCCATCAACGGTCTGGATGGCCTTACCGAAACCTCGATCGAACAATTCACGCACCGCCGCAATGCGTGCAGAAGCCGGAGCTCTCCTGTTGTCTCGGATTTCGACGAGGGCCCGCACATTCGCTTCGGCCTGATCCTGAGCCAACTGCCGTAGAAGCGCCGTGTTTTTCGGCCGCCCGCCAGGATTGCCGCTCTGCCCAGGACGAAACTTTGCCATAGGCCTGTTTTGCCCCTGTTATCAGGTCGATTTCAAGGCGCCTGATTTTTTGCAGCGTGGGGTGTTGGGCCGGAAACCACACTGGCGCCATGCCAGACTGCAGGTATTCAACAACGATATCCGAAAGCAGGGTTTCTCGCCGCCGGAGGCTCTCCTGAACGGCTCAGGAGTATGTAACCTCCTGCAGATACCCAGAATGCCCTCGTGCACAATGCGCGCATTGCTCTAGGAGCCGAACCACACAATCACGATAAAGTGGACGCCGGAGCGCGGCTCGCAACGCCTTCGTTGCTATCGTGTCTATGGATGTATTGCTCCAGTGTCATGGACGGTGGACTGTCGCTTCGGAAGTCCGGCAGCCCTGCTCCGCGTTCACTCCTCGGGGGGCGTAGGTGCTGCGAGCGGCCAATTCGCTTACCCGATATACGGCCCTGCGGGCAATGGTCGATCCCAGCCTCGTTGCAGAATTCGGGGGCTGAACCTTTTAAGAGGTACTTTACAATTCCTCCGAGGCCCTTGCTGAGATAATCACCCACACGCGCGTTGGGTGCTGAGCGTCGAATATCCCGGATGTCGAGTACGCTGTCGCTCATCCGTCCACCTGCCTTCCCGACCCAGCCGCGGCAGAGGCGCCTGAAGCGAGCGCGCAAGTCGTATGGCACATGAAGCAGAATGTGCACGTGCAAGCCCTTGTCACACGGAGCCTCGAGAACCCAAACATAAAACCGTGGGACGTGTCCCACGGCACCAAGCCAGTCACCGGCAAGCTTGAAGAAGTGAGTGATGAACACCTGCGCATGCGCGGGCTCTATGGCCGCCGCGCGGAGGTGGGTCGTGAGGAAGATGTTCAAGGGATGACCCTGCTCAAGAGCCGACAGGGCGGCCAGGGCAAATTGCGTTGCGCCACGCCAGGAAATGAATTCGGAGGAACTGCGGTGGCGGGTCATGCACATTGCGCCGCTGTTGTCGTTGCTGCTGCTGCTGCTGCTGCTGCTGCTGGATGGTCGACAGTCAGGGCATCGTCCACGGACAGTCCTTGCCGGGAAGGAAGAGAGGTAGAGGACTCATATAAAGTGTGGAGAGACATAGCTGAGAGCGGGCTGAGACACCGAACATCAAGGAGAAGTATCCTCGTTTCCGCCCGGATTGTTCTTTGCAGCGCCGCGAGACTCGCATGTTTGGAGCTTCAGTCATGACGCGCCGTTCTGACGCTCTCGCCATGCGAGCGCAGACTGAAGATCCTTTGTCCCAATCGTATGTTCAGCCAGGCCCCTGTCGACATAGGCAATTCGGGCACTCTCAAATCGCGCCTTGCATAGACGTGAGCAAAACTTTTGAGGCTTGCCGCCGCGTCTTCTGCCGAATTTCGCATCGCACCAATTGCACTGGCCACAATCGGGCTGTACATGGGCGTTTCGCGTATGCACGGCGTCTGGTGTCCGGGGAGCATTATCTGTCATGGCGCATCACGCTCTTCCTGAGATCCTGGTGCCGATCCCGGAGCATCCAGATAGGCCAACAAATCCTTTTTCAGAATAAGACGGCGTCCGCCGACCTTTCGCGCGCGGAGCTTACCCGACTTGATTTCCTGATAGAGCTTGGAGCGGGACAGTCCCGCGGCGAACGCAGCTTCGCTGATGCGGTATGCAAGCTTTTCCATGGCATATTCCCTGGGTATCTCCGCCGATCCGGATACGTCCAAGGTTGCCGATCTTTGGTTCGCCTGTCAGTGGACAGTGTGGGACTATTTCTGAACTTTTATTGTCCCCCGATTTTTGCGCTCGAGTCTTGAAAGAGCTTTCTTGGCGGCGTCTTCATTGTTGAGTCCGTACCCGAGATATTTTGACGCCTCAGCCTCGAGAAATGAGCGTAATTCCGAAGTCACCAGAAGGATGAGCCCGATCATGCTCGGGCTTGTGAGCTTTACCGGCTTGCCAGAATAGCATTCGAGAAACAATCTCAAACCATACGCGAATCCAGCCCAGGCATCGGAGCCGGGGTCGTTCAGTACCTGTTTTTCGAAGTCCTCAAGCACATCATACGCAGCCCGGCGGATTGCACCCAAGACGGTGATCTTCGGAAGCCTCTTACGCTTGCGAAGCCTCAGGTGTTTGCGTGCGCCTGCGTCAATCGCGACCCTCAATTGACCTAGGGCGGATGCTTCCCGTGCGAGGTCATCATCCAGTTCGAGCATCTGGCCGCGGCTATTTCTCGGCCGCAAAACTTTTATTGCTCTTTCCAGTGACTTCTGAAATTTTCTCGCTGCCTCTCTGTATTCAGAAACCGTTGGCGTACATATCTCCAACTTTCGAGCAAGCAAGTATGCGTTGATGACCTTAGCCAAACCCTTGCGTCGCTTTTTGTTGTTAAAAAGGAAACCGCACTCTGCCTCAAATTTGCTCTTTGGCGTCTTGGATCGTGCAATCGACCAGCGATAGACACATGTAATTTCAGCCCCCAACGGCGCATGATTCGACTTGCGTGACATGGAAATCGCTTTCCAAGTGGGTTCATTGTTCCGAATTGCGTAGGTAGATGCCGGCCCAAACTTTCTATATTTGGGCTATTGTTTTGAGATCGTTACCCCGACGATACGCTTGCCCCGCAATATCTCCAATGGCGCGGGCTTAGGTTCAGAACCTGCCATCTTGGTATGAGGTGTGTTCACGAATTTCATAAAGAGGCGGCATCTGAACCCGAGCGCCTACAAACGACGCCTTTGCTTGGTACAGTGACCGTGTTCAGCTTGGATGTGGTTATCTACGCCTGCGGAGACTTCGTAAGCTCCTGTTACACGATTGATCTGAATGAGGATTTGTGCCGCGGCATTCGGCAATATGGTGGCATACGGATTTAGTGCCAACATGATGTAACGGCTTGAGGATGCTTGCAGGCTATACGGAAATCCGTCAACATCTGCCGTTTCAGTGTGCAGGCTGATGGTATGGTCCGCTTCGCCATAAAGATTGCTGTGACCGACGCAATGCAGATAGGCGGTGGGCGTTTCGGCAGCTATCGCGGACCCGCCAGCGAGCAACGCAAGAACTGCCCCCAGAAAACCGGTTATCATTGGCAGTTCGTGTAAACGGTGCTTCCTATGACGTTGCTGATGCACGACTTGGAAGGGCGATATTGCGAATAGGGAACGAATGTCGGCTGAACGACGGCTGTGGGAGGCGGCTTCAGCGATTCGGCCAGATTCCCCATTGCTGCCGTAAGAGCAGCTTGATTGGCATTGTCCCGGTTCATGGCGAAGTTCGCGCGGCAGCTGGCATAGGCCGTTGTTCCAGGCTGCAGGCCGTAAGACGCACATTTCGCTGCATCATTTGCCTCGGCATTGAGGCGGCGCTGATATCCCGCCGACCCTTTCGGGCAATCATCCCATGCCAGATAGCCTGTCAGGCAATCCATCGGATGCGAAGTCCCGCATCCGCTGAGCAAAGTAACAATGGCGATAAAGGCATATTTTGAGCGCATCTCCCCATCTCCCTGGTGACCGGGGAGTTGGAAAGCCTCCAGAGGAGAGCCGCATACGGCTTTAGGCTTTCGCCCTGAACATACCCGTATGCCTCCCCGACCATATGTCGAGGAGTGCTTTGACGGCGGCACTTGCGCCGCCTCTGGAGGGGTTTCCACGCCCCAGGACAGCCACGGGCTGTCCCAGCACGGACCCTAGCCCGCAACTGTAAGGAAGTCATTAAGAGGGCGCTTTAGGCCGATTTGACCCTACGAAATCCATTCGAAATCGAAGATCACAGGTTCGAATCCTGTCGGGTGCACCATTTCGGTACCAAAGTGCGAACGCCGAGCGTCGCCGAATCTACGCTCGCAGCGGCGGCTAGAGTCCGCAAAAGCTCGGTCTTTGAACCCATTATCCGAATCTCGCTGCGATCGACGACCTCGACACGCTGCGCCAACGCGCGCAAATGGTCCCGTCGATACGTTCCATCTTCGTTCCGAAGCTTGCGGCGCGCCGCGAGAACAAATGTTCGCAGGCTGTCTGGCGTGACTGCCGGTCCGAGTCTCTCAATTGCGGCCGTCGCCCGCTCCGCGTCTGCGATAGCTTGGTCGCGGATGCTGGTGAGTTCGGCGACTCGATCTTTGAGCGATGTGTCCGCCATGTTGACGACGCCGTTTTCGATCTCCGCCTGGCTGGCTCGCACGCGCATTGCGGTCGGCGGTCCGAAGGGGACATCTGCTGCCGGCCTGATCGTCGAGGCGTTCGGCGACGCGGTGCTTCCGCAGATTCCCGAAGCCATCGGTCGTGCCATTCTGCGCACCGAAGCGGCGCTCGACGCGGCGATTGCCGTCAGCCAGCCTCGTTCGCCGGACGCGGACGACGAGCGGGAGCGCCGTTCATGACTCGCTCCGGTCACATCATGGCGATCTCTCTCGCGGTGCTCGCCATTGTCGGCCCGTCTTTCATCCGGGTGGCTCCGAAGCTGGTTTGGAACGCCAGCGCGTCGGTGCCGATCGGCCTCTACGCTGTATCGCCGCCGCGCTCGCTACATGTCGGCGACATTGCCGTCGTCACGCTGCCCGAACCGCTCGCCACGTTACTAGATGCGCGCCATTCGCTGCCAAGGGGCGTGCTGTTGATCAAGCCAGTCGCCGCACTAGCAGGGCAGACCGTCTGCCGCCGCGGCCTCATCCTGACAGTCGATGGTGCTGCCGTCGGCGCGGCGCTTGCTCGCGATCATCTTGGCCGTCCGTTGCCGGTGTGGGACGGCTGCCGGGTGCTTGGGCCGCGCGATGTTTTCCTGATGAATCCCAACGCGACCGACAGTTTCGATGGCCGCTATTTCAGCGTGCTGCCGATCTCCGCCGTCATCGGCCGTGCCGCACCGCTCTGGTTTGTGAAGGGGCGCTGACCATGCCGCCTGTCATTTCCCAATCGCCCATTCCTCTGTTCGACCGGAGCACGCACCATTCCTCCGTCCCGACCGAGATCACGGCCGCCGCCGCGCGCAGCGGCGGTCCAGGGCGGCCTCTTGGCCGGCGCGAATGCGCTTCACCCTGGACGGGCGCGAGCACGGTGGCAGGCTGGCGGCGCGTCGGGTTGGCGGTGTGCCGGGTGTCATTCGCCAGCCTACTGCTCACCATGCCAGGTATGACGGCGATCGCGCAGTCCGCATCGCCCAAAGGCGCGATGGGGCTGATGCAGATCATGCCCGCGACCTGGACGGATTTGCGAGCGCGTTATCATCTGGGCGATGATCCGTTCGACGCACACGACAATATTCTAGCGGGCGCGGCGTTCCTGCGCGAGCTATACGATCGCTACGGCGCACCCGGATTCCTCGCCGCCTATCAAGCCGGACCTGGGCGATACGAAGACCATCTGACGACGGGCCGCGCGTTGCCAGCCGACACGCGGGTCTATGTCACGGCGCTGGCTCCGGTGATCGACGGTGTGTCCGACAACGACCAGGCGGCCGTCGCCGATCCGCTCGCCTGGACGCGCGCGCCGTTGTTCACGGTGTCGCACGCTAACGCCTCGGCTGTCTCGCCACCGCAGCCCGGTCGCGGCGAGTCCGATCACACCGCAGTCGAAGTTTCGGCGCTGGCCCCACAATCCGATGGCCTGTTCGCACCCGTCGGCACGCCGGGACGCGGACCATGAGGATTCTTTCGCAGCGTGTCGCGTTCCATCGCACGTTCGGTAGTACGAGCAGGGACAGAAGGACACCCAACCGAGCGATGGCAGGATAAAAGGCGGCGATGTGCCGCGCGGTCGGTTGGTGGGATTTCAAGGGGTTATGAGTCGATTCCGCGAGGTGCGCCGCGAGCGCGCAGCCCGCTGAATCGCCTGAGTCTCTGTCTTTGCTCGACTTTCCGCGATGTGCGGGGCGCGTAATGACGCGGGACGACGATTTCAGTGTCCGTCCTGGACGCATTCGCTCCAGGGGCGCGCAGTGGGCGCGGCCTTTCATCGCCCAGGCGCTCGCCGCCGCGCAGAAAGCTGGCGGCCGTGTCTCCCGCAGCGGCCGGATCGTTAGCCCGCGCGCCAGCAATTTCGGGCGCGGGCGATCGGCCAGCGTCCGCGCCAATCGCCTCTTGAGCAGCCGCTCGCGTGGCGCTGTGGTGAAGGCCCGCGTTGTTCGGAACGGCGGCAAAGGCGCACCGCTCGCCACTCATCTCAATTATCTCCAGCGCGATGGCGTTACCCGCGACGGCGAGAAGGGCCGGCTGTTCGGTCCCGAGATCGACGAGGCCGATGGCCGCGCGTTCGCAGAGCGATGCGAACAGGACCGGCATCATTTCCGTTTCATCGTCTCGCCGGACGATTCGACGGAGATGGCGGACCTCAAGCGCTTCACCCGTGACTTGATGCGCCAAGCCGAGCAGGACTTAGGGACCAAGCTCGATTGGGTCGCCGTCGATCACTGGAACACCGAGCACCTCCATATCCATGTCATCGTGCGCGGGGTGCGCGACGACGGGCGGGATCTAGTCATCGCCCGCGACTATATCCGCGAAGGTCTACGCGACCGGGCGCGCGATCTCATCACCCAGGAGCTGGGGCTGCGGACCGATCTCGACATCCGCCGCACACTCGAACGGCAGATCGAGGCGGCGCGTTGGACCAACCTCGATCGGCAGCTTGTCCAGGACGCCGGCGGTGGCATGCTCGACATGGCGCCGAGGCCGGGCGAACAGCCCGATGCGTTCCACGCATTGAAGGTCGGCCGACTGCGCAAGCTGGAAAGCTTGGGCCTCGCCGAACAGGTCGGTCCCGGACAATGGACTCTGCAGGAGAACGCCGAGGCGACCTTGCGTGAACTTGGCGTGCGGGGCGACATCATCAAGCGCATCCATCGAGGGCTGACCGAACGCGGTCTTGATCGCGGCGCATCGAGCTTCGTCTTCGCCGGCGAGAGTCTCGGCGATCCGGTGGTCGGCCGGCTGATCGCGCACGGCCTCGACGACGAGCTGGCCGGCACCGCCTATGCGGTGGTCGATGGCATCGATGGTCGCACGCATCATCTGCGGCTGCCCGATCTCGACGCGGCCGGAGATTCCCCGCCCGGCTCCATCGTCGAGTCACGCCGGTTCGAAGATGCGCGTGGTCAAAAGCGCGTCGCGCTGGCCGTGCGGTCCGACCTCAGCATCGAACAGCAGGCCATCGCGCCCGGCGCGACCTGGCTCGACCGCCAGCTTGTCAGTCGCGCGCCGCCGGCGCTGGGCGAAGGCGGGTTCGGCGCCGAAGTGAGCGCAGCGATGCGGGCGCGAGCCGATCAGTTGATCGAGCAGGGTCTCGCGCGCAGGCAGAACGAGCGGCTGATCTTCGCCCTCGATCTGCTGACTACTCTGCGCAGGCGCGAACTGGATCAGGTCGGAGCGAAGCTGTCAGTGGAGAACGGCTTGCCGTTCGTGGCGGCCGCACCCGGCGAGCATGTGGGGGGCGAATACCGCCGCCGTCTCGATCTCAGTTCGGGACGGTTCGCCATGATCGACGATGGCCTGGGGTTCAGCTTGGTGCCGCGGTCGCCGTCACTTGAACGGCAACTCGGCCGTCTCGTTGCTGGCATCGCCCGTGACGATGGCGCGATTGATTGGAGCTTTGGGCGTAGACGAGGGTTGGGGCTATGATAGCCATATTGCCAACCAAAACTGATACCTACCGCCGCGACTATGGTGGGCATGCTCTTGCGGCCAAGGTTTCATCCGTTTTCAACACTAAGTCAGATGTTGAAATTGTGGGCGGGATCGAGATGGAATCCGCGGCAGCAGCATCAGGATGAAAGCGTAGCAATGAGCGGACAGGAAGTATTGTTGTTTTCGTCGCACGCAAGCACCGTTTCGGCGAGGACGCGCTCCATCCGTCTCAGATCGGCTATGCGGGCTCGGACATCTTTCAGATGTACTGCGGCAAGGTCACGAGCGTCGGCGCAAGATGCTTGCCCTTCGGCTGCGAGAACAAGCAACGCTCGCACCTCGTCCAGGGCAAAGCCGAGTTCTCGCGCGCGTCGCACGAAACGCAGCCGGCCAACATCCGCAGGCCCATAGTTGCGGTAGCGCCCACAACGTGGCGGTGCTGGCAACAAACCAATGCGCTCATAATAACGGATCGTTTCGATGTTGCAGCCCGTCTGCCGAGAGAGTTCGCCGATTTGAAACGCGTGGGCAACCATGACCATCTCCTCAAATTGGACCTTGAGTCTGTAGCGACTACAGACGGTAGGCTTTATCCTGTTGATCGCAAGGAGCGCCCGATGTCCGATACAATCGACAGACTATCGGCGGCCGGCCGACCCGCAACGGCGGCAGGCGCTATGCTGCTCACCGTTGGAGGCTTGGCTGCTGCTTTCGGCGTAGCTTCGTGCTGTGCGCTCCCCTTGCTCTTTTCAATGATCGGCGTGAGCACTGCCTGGCTGGGAAGTATGGCTCTGCTCGCTGCGCCCCATCGCGAGGTGCTTCTTTCTGTCGGAGCACTCTGCCTCTTTGGCGGCGCGGTATTATTGTGGCGCCAGCAGCGGGTCGCAGCGACCTGCGGACCCAATGGCGTTTGCACACCACCTGTCGCCCGAGCAATCACCCTCGTCGGGCTTCTGATCGGAGTGATGCTGCTGTGGGCAGGTTATACCTATGCTTAAATCAGCCCTCGTCCTGGAATCCACCATTACATGTCCGAGCTGCGGCCATCGCGAGACGGAAACTATGCCGACCGATGCTTGCCAGTTCTTCTATGACTGCAAGGCGTGCGGTGCTCTTCTGAAGCCGAAGACAGGAGATTGTTGCATATTTTGTTCTTACGGCACTGTTCCGTGCCCGCCGATTCAGGCAACCTACGGCATAGCGAATGGCTGTGCTTGCGATGAATCTACAGTCCCGTGACTTAGAGATTTAACGCTACCACCAGCGCCGTTAGCAGCCGTCTGTTCGGATACTCCCTACATATCGATGACCGGCGCATCGCCGCGGCGATCCTCCAGGCGCGGCGACGGCACGGGCTGGTAGTAGATGACCTTCGGCTCCGGTTCCAACGGCATCGGCCGCAGATGCACCGGCTCCGGCGATGGTGCTGGCGGCGCGGTCGCAATCGGGGGCGCCATCTGCGCCAGACGCGCGATCGCCAGAGCGCCAAAGAGAATCGCACCACCGATGCCGGCGAGGATCGGCCAGACCGGACCTTGCGCGCCGCTTTGAATCGCCATCGCGTGGGTGGCGATCGCGCCCGCCCAAATCGGCGGCAATGCGTAGAGCGCGAGGGCGGAAAAGCGGATGGTGTTGGAGCGGCTCGCCATCGCCCCTTGCAGCAGCGCGAGCGCGAGGCCCGCGCCCAGGATGCCGGCGCCGATGCCGACCAGCCAGCCAGCCCGAGCCGGTATGAATGGCGAGCCAGCCGAGACCGACGCCCACCAGGATCGGCACGATCCAGACCATCAGGTAGTAGAGCACCACCAGCGCCAGGATCATCAGTCCGACTTGCAACACCATCATCATCGCAACTCTCCAAGCCGTCGACAGAACGGGCGGAGGTGGCAATATTACGCCAAAACCCGCCAGGATACGACCCGCCTGTGACAGCGCTTGAACCGTTGAAGTGACGCTCTTTCCTTGAACATCGGCAAGTCTAATCAGGAGGCGTCCGATGTCCGGGAGCAAAATTCTCTGGGGTCAGATTCTCATCGTTTTTGCGATTGTGCTGACCACGACTTGGGGCGCGACCGAATGGACCGCCTGGAGCCTCGGGTTCCAGCCCCAACTCGGTCCGCCCTGGTTCGTCGCCTTCGGGTTCCCGTTCTATCCGCCGCCGGCCTTCTTTTGGTGGTGGTTCGCCTACGACGCCTATGCGCCGCACATTTTCGTGCAGGGCGCCTACATCGCCGCCTCGGGTGGCTTCCTGGCGATCGCCATCGCCATCGGCCTGTCGGTCTGGCGCGCCCGCGAAGCTAAGACCGCCGAAACCTATGGTTCGGCCCGCTGGGCGACAGCCGGCGAATTGCGCGAAGCCGGGCTGCTTGGCGAGGACGGCGTGGTGCTCGGCAAATACCGGCGCGCCTATCCTGCTTAGCTGCGCGACACGACCTGCTTGGCAGCTTTTTGCTGGTTCCACCTGAACCCTATGATCAGCGCCACGATCATCACCATTTGGGCCGCGACCGTTTGTATGGTCGGGAAGAGGCCAATGAGTGACAGGCGGGGCACCGATTGCAGCGGTGCGATGCCAATGATTCCAGCTTCTTGAAGAGCCGAGATTCCTTTGCCGGCGAGCACAACGGTTAGGATCGCCATCAACCAAGAGCTGTAGGCAAAGAATTTCCCAATCGGAAGCGTCCGGCTATAGCGGAGCAACCCCCACGCGATGACTGCCAGCCCGACGCACGCGCTCCCCGCGCCAGCTAACATCGCTGCGCCATTCCCTTGGGTCCAAAGCGCTGCATAGAACAGAATGGTCTCAAAGACTTCACGGTAAACTACAACGAAAGCGAGGCCAAACAAGAGCCACGCCGAACGGCCGGAAAGTGCTTTGTCCATCTTCTCGCGGATATAGCGCTGCCACTGGTCCGCCTGCGCCTTGCCGTGCATCCAGATGCCGACAGAGAGCAAGACCACCACAGCGAAGACCGAACCGAATCCTTCTGTTAACTCGCGGCTCGCGCCGCTGATCCCGATGATCCATGTCGCTACGACCCAGGTGAGAAAGCCGACGACGAGTGCGCCGATCCAGCCAGCATGAACAAATGGCAGGGCTTCGGTTCGCTCGGCCTTGCGGAGAAAGGCCAACATGGCAACCACAATCAATAGGGCTTCCAGGCCCTCACGCAGCAGAATTGTTGCTGCACCAAGAAAGGTTGAAACGCTGCTGGCGGCACCGGACGACAGCGCCGCCTCGGCATCATCAAAGAGGTTATCGAGCACTTGCACGCGATCGGCCAGCTTGTCAGCCTGCTCGCCGCGCTTGATGGCGGCGCGATACTCGCCCATTGCGCCCTCGATCCGCCCCATTAACGTGCTATCGCGTACGTCCAGCGTTGGCTCGATTGGCTCGAAGCCATCAAGATAAGCAGATAGAGCCAATTCTCCAGCGTGTCGGCGATTGCCCGCGCGATATGCAGCAAGGCTTTCTATTATTCGGCTATATGACAGCCCGACCGGGCGCTATCTCCTGATCCCGCAGGGCGCGCGGCTGATTGGTCAATACGACAGCCAGATTTCTTTCGCGCAGAGTCGTGTACAGCTGGTGTGGACGCGGCTCATCCTGCCGAACGGCAAATCCATCGTGCTCGAAAGTCAGCCCGGCGTTGATCCGGAAGGCTATTCCGGCTTGGAGGATGCCGTGGACAATCATTGGGGCACGCTATTCAAGGCAGCGCTGCTCTCGACCGTACTCAGCGTCGGCGCTGAGGCCGGCACCAGCGACAGCGAGAACAACCTGGCCCAGGCGATCCGCATGGGCACCTCCAATAGCGTCAGCCAGACCGGACAGGAGATCGTCGAGCGCAACCTGAACGTTCAGCCGACGCTCACTATCCGGCCAGGCTTTCCGGTACGCGTGCTGGTCAATCGTGACCTGGTGCTCGCGCCCTACCGATAAGGAATGCCATCATGTCCAAGCTGAAGCTCGGCCCGCTCGCCGATAACCGCCCCGTGAAACTCACCATCGAACTGCAGGCGCCCATTCACCGCGATCTCGTCGCCTATGCTGAGGCGCTTGGCCGCGAGACCGGGCAGGCCGTACCCGACCCTGCCAGGCTGATCGGCCCGATGCTGGCGCGCTTCATGGCGACTGATCGCGCGTTTGCCAAGGCACGCAAGCAGAGTGGCGGTCAATCTCATTCCGGCTCCGGGAGCGCCGGATAGCGTTCTCGTAGCAACTTCAAGAAGGAATCGAGCGCAGAATTGAGGTTGTCCGCCAACCAATGCGCCCTGTAGCTGAGGCGCCACGGTCCATTGCCGTCCCGCGCCTCGCGGTAGATCACACCCGCGTAGTTGACACCGAGGTATGCGTCGCAGGTTATGCTCACGCCGAGCCCCGCGCTGACCAGACTCTTGATGGTCTCGCCATTAACCTGATGCTGAATCACTTTCGGCAGGTCACCGGGCGAAGCCAGCTTCATCATCAAGAGGTCTCGGAAATCCTGGCCGAGATCGAAGCGTGCCAGCAGGAAAGTCTCGCTCTTGAGGTCTGTCCAGGAGACAACTTCGTGTGCCACCAGCGGATGACCTTCAGGAAGAGCAACCATCACGCGCTCGCTCCACAGTGCCATCGAACGACCATGCAGGCCGTCAGGCTCGCCGGTAACGATTGCGATGTCGAGAGTCCCATTGTCGATTGCAGTGAACAGATCGGGACGCGAACCCTGAACGACGCGCACATCAACGGCAGGATATCGCTGCATGTATTCGAGCAGCGTCGCGCGCAAATTGCCGGCTGATAACGATGTGTAAAAGCCGATGGTCAGACAGCCGGCTTCGCCACGTCCCGCGGCTTTTGCAGTGGTGGTAATATGATCGATCTCCTGCACGACACGGCGAGCGCTAGCGATGAAAGCGGTGCCGGCCGCGGTCGGCCGGACACCGGCGCGCGAGCGCTCGAACAGCACAACACTCAGTTCATCTTCCAACTCGTGCACGCAGCGGCTCAGCGTCGATTGTTTCAGACGCAGCGCTTCCGCTGCACGGCGCAGGCTGTGGTAATCGGCCGCCGCAATCGTATAGCGCAGATGTCGAAGTTCGATCGGCATTGCTATCGCATAGCATTTAGGTGCGGTAACGCACTTGAGGCACTTACATACAGGCTAGGGGGTCATTTCGAGCACAAATTCCCGAAGGTAGCTTAGGTATCGGCGCGCCTCCTAGAGGAGGGCACCCAGCGTCAAGCGAAGGAAACCAGTGATCGAGTAGATCAAAAGTGATGAAAAATTGAATGTGTGAGTTCATGATCTTACCTCGCTATCCTTGCCGCAGCCTGCCTGGCTCTTGCCAGAAGTGACCCGGCTATCTCTTTAAATCTGCGGCTGACGAAACGGCCCAATACTTCGCTGTGGGAAAGATGATAGAGAGCTGGCAGTACAAACAGTGACAGGAGGGTTGCGGAAATAATCCCTCCGATGACGACAGTCGCAAGCGGCCGCTGAACTTCAGCGCCCGTTCCCGTATTGAGTGCCATCGGCAAAAATCCAAGCGAGGCAACAAGACCGATCATCAATATCGGTCTTAAGCGGATAAGCGCGCCTTTTACGATCGCTTCCTGAACAGGGATTCCATCGCGTATCAGATCGCGAATACAGGAGACCATAACGACGCCGGTGAGGACTGAAACGCCGCACAATGTGATGAATCCAACTCCTGCAGTGATGGAAAGGGGAATACCTCGCAGTAGAAGCGCGATGATTCCGCCGGTAAGCGCGAGCGGTACGCCGGAGAATACCAGCAGAGCGTCCTTCACCGATCCAAAGGTGATGACCAGCAGAGCAAGAATGAGAAGAAGCGCAATGGGTACGAGGAGGCTCAGCCGCTCCGACGCCGAGGCCAACTGCTCAAAGGTGCCGCCATATTCGACATAGTAGCCTGGCGGCAGCTTCAGGTCGCGGGCGATGACGCTTTGCGCTTGCTGCACGAAGCTTGCGAGGTCGCGGCCCCGCACATTGGTCATGACAGTGATGAAGCGCTTACCGTTGTCGCGGGAGATTTGGTTTGGGCCCTCACTCAGCTTGATGTCCGCCACTTCGCCCAACGGCACATAGTTTCCACCAGGCCGCGCCAATGGCAGGCGTTTCAATGCGCTAATGTCGGTGCGTAGCTGCTCCGGCAAGCGGACTTCTAGCGGATAACGGGCATCTCCCTCATAGATAAGGCCAGTTTCCTTGCCACCGAGCGCGGCTGATACTGCGTCCTGAACATTCGAAACCGAAAGACCGTAACGCGCCAGTTGTGTGCGGCGCGGCTCGACGGTCAAGAGCGGAAGGCCCGATGCTTGTTCGGTCTTCACGTCCTCCGCGCCGGAAATCTCAGCAACGATCCGTTGCGCCTGACCGGCCAGGCGGACCAGTTCGCCCAGATCGTCGCCATAGATTTTGAGTGCCACATCGCTGCGCACGCCGGAAATCAGCTCATTGAAGCGAAGCTGAATAGGCTGGCTGAAGCCGAACACCGTGCCCAGGGTCGACTGGGCTGCGGTCTCGACTTCGGCGAGGAGTTCAGATTTGGGCTTGTTCGGATTGGGCCACTCTTCGCGCGGCTTCAGCATAACATAAGTATCAGAGCGCCCTGGCGGCATAAGGTCGGTCGCCACTTCGGCTGTGCCGTTGCGCGCGAACACGGTTTTTACCTCGGGCAGCTTCTTCAGTGCCCTATTGAGTTGAAGTTGCATCGCCACAGCCTGTTCGATCCCGGTGCTTACCGGCCGGTTCGTTTCGATTGCGATATCGCCTTCGTCCAGATTGGGGATAAACTCCGCGCCCATGCGCGAGGCCAGAAATCCACAGAGCACAACCAAGGCAACGGCACCTGCAACGACAGCGAAGCGCATGCGCAATACGGCCATCAGCATCGGTTCATAAGCGCGGCGCGCCCAGGCGACAATAAAATTGTCCTTTTCCTTGATTTTGCCTGACAACAGGAGCGCGCATGCAGCCGGCACGAATGTGACCGACAGAATAAGGGCGCCCACAAGGGCAGCGATCACCGCAAAAGCCATGGGGTGAAACATCTTCCCCTCGACGCCGGTGAGCGCGAAGATCGGCAGGTTCACCAACACGATCACGACCACACTGACGAGACTTGGACGAAAGACTTCGCGCGTCGCATTGAAGACGACTTCGAACCGCTCGCCACGCGGCAGAGGACCGTCGCGACCGTGCTGTGCTTCGGCCAACCGCAGCATGCAGTTCTCGACCACAATCAGGGCACCGTCGACAATCAGGCCGAAGTCGAGCGCGCCAAGACTCATCAAATTGCCGCTGACACCGCCTTGCACCATGCCAGTGAAGGTTGCGAAGAGCGCAAGCGGGATCACCATAGCCGTGAGGAGTGCAGCGCGCAGATTGCCCAGAAACAGGAACAGCACCGCGATCACCAGCACGGCCCCTTCGATCAGATTTTTCTGCACCGTAGCAATGGTCTTGTTGACCAGTACCGTGCGGTCGTAGACTGGCTTTGCCGTCACGCCGGGCGGTAGGCGCTTGTTGATCTCGCCAAGCTTCGCGGCGACACTCTGACTGACGATGCGGCTGTTTTCGCCGATCAGCATCATCGCTGTGCCGAGCACGGTTTCGTGATCGTCCTGCGTAGCGGCGCCCGTGCGCAATTCGTGACCGATGCCGACGGTCGCGACGTCTCCCACTGTGATTGGAATGGCATCGTGCGTCGCGATGACGGCACGTCGTATCGCGTCTTCGTCGGCTAATTGGCCGGGTACGCGCACCAGATATTGCTCGCCATTGCGCTCGATATAGCCGGCCCCGACGTTGAGATTGTTGGCCTGTAGCGCGTTCACGAGATCGGACAGTGTCACGCCGAACGCCAATAGTTTCGCAGGATCAGGTGCGACCTGATACTGCTTGGCATAGCCGCCGATTGAGTTGACCTCGGAAACACCCGGCACCTGGCGAAGCTGGGGTCGGATGATCCAGTCCTGGATGCCGCGCAGATCGGTCGGTGTATAGGCCGTGCCGTCCGCCTTTCGGGCATCAGGTGCGGCGTTCACGGTGTAGAGGAAGATTTCGCCTAGTCCTGTGGAGATCGGTCCCATTTCCGGCTCGACACCGGCCGGAAGCTGGCTTCTGACTTCTTGCAGCCGTTCATTGACGAGCTGTCGCGTGAAGTAGACGTCGGTCCCATCTTGGAAGATGACGGTAACCTGAGAAAGGCCGTAGGCAGAGACCGAACGCGTGCGTTCCAGATGCGGCAACCCCGCCATGGCCGTCTCGATCAGGAAAGTCACACGCTGTTCGACTTCCTGAGGCGAATAACCTGGCGCCTGCGTGTTGATCTGGACCTGGACATTGGTGATGTCGGGGACGGCGTCGATCGGAAGCTTCTGGTACTGATAGACGCCAAACGCCGCAAAGGCGGCGACTGCGAACATCACAAGCCAGCGATTACGGATGGCGAGGTCGATGATGCGGTCGATCACGGTCGGCCTCCCACGCCTCTGATGCGGATTACCTCGCTCACATCAGAAATCGTTATGATGCCGTCGCCGGGATTGCCGGTGTGGGCGGTCTGCACAATCTTCTGCGCGATATCGCGCGCGCGATCGTTCTCACAGATGACGACGATGACTGTGCGGCGGTGATAGAGGAGGCCCTCGTTCGGTTCGTGGATGAAGTGCCCGCCGGCACCACGCCCGCGCCCCTGGCCGTGTGCGTCAAGGATTGTAAAGCCGGGAAATGCTGGTAAGGTGTGGAGAGCCTGCACGACTTTGGGCAGCCGGTGCGGCTGAATGATGGCTTCGACGCGTTTCATCTTAGTCCTCCTCCGCTTCGCCCTTGGTCAACTCGGCCTTGATCAGATAGCTGTTGGCTGCTGCATAGCGTTCGCCTGGTGAAAGGCCGCGAAGGATTTCGACAGCTACGCGCGAGCGACGGCCAAGCACGACAGCCCGCGGCGCGAACCCTCGTTGTGTCTGGACGAACACAACATCTTTGCCATTCATGGCTTGCAAGGCGGATGGGACGACCGTCACGGGCGCCCGAAACTCGTCGACCGCAACTTCACCGCTGACAAACTGCCCCGGCACCCAACGATGGTCTGAATTGTCGACGCCGGCACGCGCGACGACACTCTGGCTGCCATTGTCGCCAGAGGGCGAGACATAAGTGATGGTGGCATCGGCCGTAAAATCGCCGTCACTTGCGAGAATCCTTACCGGCATCCCGGCCCGTACATGACCTAGATCGCGCGCGAAGACTGCAAGCTCCACCCAGACGGACGAGAGATCGGCGACGCGCATTAGAACGGTGTCGCTGTTGACTGTCTCGCCAGGATTGGCATTGCGTTCGAGGACGATGCCGGAAATCGGCGCTACGATAGGATAGGTTTGCAGACTCTCGCTCGACTCGACGGTCAACACTGTCTGCCCGCGCGAGACTGAATCACCAACGCGCTTTGCGACAAGACGTACGGTTCCGGGATAGCGCGCGCGTAAACTCTGCTCACGCTCGGCATTGGGTTTAACAGTGCCATACAACGTGATCGTCTCACGCATATCAGCAGGCCCAGCCGTGGCGATGGTAATGCCAGCCGCTTTCGCAACCGCGGGCGCAATGGTTGCAATACCAGGCTGGCGGACCTCCTTGGCTTCCTTCTTCTCAGACTTGCTCCCATCTGAGCAGGCGGCAACGGCCAGAACGGCAAGCGTACAGGCCATTGCGCGAAATCCCGAGATATGCCGGCGGTAGCCGCGCAAACGTGTTGCCAGTGTCATGGTACAATCTCCGGATTTGCCGCGTCTGTGGCGGTCAGCCGTTCTACCTGCGCGCGGGCGGCCTGCAAACGCGACAGCGCTGCGATGTAAGCGTTGCGGGTCTCGAAGAGTGTGCGCTGTGTATCGAGAACCTCGAGATATTCGAAGGCGCCGGCACGATAGCCGGCAAGGACCTGCGCATAAGCGCGTTCGGCATCGGGAAGCGCCTTGCGCTTGAGGCTATCGCCTTCGGTCCACGACGTGCGCCACTGCGTCCACGCATCGATCAGATCCTTGGCGCGGTCGAGACCTGCCTGCTGCCGGTCCCGGACCGCGCGTGTCACTTCGGCGCCGGCGCGGGTGATCTCGCCCTGGTTCTGGTTGAATATGGGTACGGGAATCGAAATACCGGCCACGAACGCCGTGTCACGCGAGGCCTGTAGTCTTCGCGCACCGGCCCTGACCGTCACATCCGGCACCGCGCCTGCTTCCGCCAGGCGCAGTTCAGCGGCGCGCGCACGCTTGAGAACGTCGAGCCTCCGCAGATCGGGCGAGTCCCGCAGGCGCGCCTCAAGCGATTCAAACGCAGGAGCCGGTTCCGCCACGAAAAAGGCCTCGGATGCAAGCTTGTCGGCGAGGTCTGTGCCGCCCCAGAACTGTGCGAGCTTTTGTTGCGCGGCGGTGGCGGCATTGGCCGCGTGCTGTCGGGAAATGGTTGCATTGGTGAGTGCGACCTCCGCACGGCTGCGCTGGTACAGCGGGTCGCGTGCAGCGTTCACCCTTCGCGTAACGGCTTCGAGTGCACGCCGCGCCGTTGCCTCCAGTTCGGTTGCGAGTTTGAGGTTTTCCTCCGCTGCAATTGCCTCAAAATAAGCAATCGTGACATCGCGGACGAGATCAAATCGCGAGGTGTCCGCTTCCAGCTCCGCCATGCGGCGTTGCGCCGAAGCCGCATCCTGACGGGCGCCGCGCTTGCCGCCAAGTTCGATAAGTTGCGAGGCGGACAATGTCGTTTCGGTATCCCGAAGCCCGCCGAAACTTCCCGTGCCCCCGAAGTTCTCGACTTCTATAGATGCGGTCGGATTGGGCAGAAGGCCTGCCTGCACCTCGCTACCGCGGGCGGCGTCGACGCCGGCGCGCGCGGAATGCAGCTTGGGCGAGAAGGATGAAGCGCGCTCGATCGCCTCCTGCAGGGTAAGGGTCTCTGCAGACTTCTGGGCAAAGGCAGGAAGCGCACTACCTACAAGCAGCAAGCAGGACAGGAGCACGCGGCAATACGATGACACAGGCACGCAAGCCCGCACGAGGAAAAACTGATACATGGATCTGCCGTTTCCGACCGACCGGCGGCCGAAGTCGTTATTCGCAAAGGATCACGACGTGTACCGTGCAATTACAGGGCACACGCCTAACCAAAAGAGCAAAGAACGGCAGTCAGATGAGGAGAACCGTGACGCGGCGATGTGCGAGCGCAGTGTTGCGTGTCGCTATTGCGGAGTGCGCGAAAGACACGGTCGCGAACGATCCGATAAGGGTGTCATGAACTTGATCGGGCAACAAAGCGACCAGAATTTGGCCCTGCGGTTGGTGAAAAGATGTGTCGTTGCCTCCATTGGAGGAATTGCCATTGTCGGGAGACGCTTTCGCAACCACCGCGTCGAGCGCCCGCACATCCATCCTCTCGGTGCGCAGATCGTGATGTCCGACGCTCGAACAATTGACGGCATGCGCCATCAAGGCCGCGATTGCGAGCACGAAGAGGCCGAGCAGGGGATTTTTGGCAAGCTTGTTCATGGGGCCATCAAGTTCTCGCTCTTAAAGCCGGATTGCTCAAATTCTGTCAAGCCGCAGCCCGTGGGCATGTATTTCGTCATCTCGCGCGCAGCGTCCCTACTTTTGGATCTGCGGCCTGGCTTCCAAACGGAAGCCGCACCGGCGGCCTTAGCGATTTGTTCCGAGGCCATTTCACCCGCAAGCGCCGAGAGCGTAAGCGAAAGGCCGACGAGTGAGACCGGCGCGGTTTTTGCGCGAATGATGCCGGTGCGATTCATGCCTGCGCCCACCGCGATGGCCGCAAAAGTCTCAGTCCGTTGGCGACAACCAGCAGCGAAGCGCCAACGTCGGCTGCGATCGCGCCCCACAAGGATGCCAAGCCAATCGCCGTAAGAACCATGAAGATCGCTTTCACACCGAGAGCGAATGCAACATTCTGCCGGATGATCCTGAGTGCGCGCCGTGAGTGTGCGATCAGCCAGGGTAGTTTCGAGAGATCGTCGCTCATGAGCGCAATGTCCGCTGCCTCGATGGCCGCGTCGCTACCGGCTGCGCCCATGGCGATCCCCAGGCTCGCCGTCGCCATTGCTGGCGCGTCGTTGATCCCGTCCCCCACCATAGCGACGGAACCATATTCGGCCACGAGCTTTTCGATAGTCGCGACCTTGTCCGCCGGCAACAACTCCGACCGCGCTTCATCGACGCCGGATTGGGCCGCGATCTTTTGTGCGGTCGTCTTGTTGTCGCCAGTGAGCATGACAAGACGCATGACCCCGGCCGCCCTGAGCGCAGCAACCGCTTGAGGTGCCTCCGGTCTTATCGAATCGGCGATAGCAATCAGTCCGCAGACATGACCGTCATTGCCAATCGCCACCACAGTTTGCCCATCTCTCTCATAGGCTTCAGCCTGGTCGTGTATCTGCGGTGTTTCCTGGGCTCGTTCTTCAAGATAGCGGTGAGAACCCAGCCAGAAATCGCGGCCGTCGAGCGTGCCGCGCAAGCCCTTGCCCGGAAAAATCTCGACGTTCTGCGCTGGCAGTGGCGCTATGCCGCGCGCGGCCGAATATTCCAGAACGGCGCGCGCAAGGGGGTGTGTGCTGCGTGCTTCGAGCGATGCAGCACGCGCCAGAAGATCGGCTTCACTGTGATCGTTCAGCGGCGTGACAGCCAAGACTGTGGGCCGTCCGACCGTCAACGTTCCGGTCTTGTCGAATGCAATGGCCTTGAGCTTTGCTGGAATTTCGAGATAGGCGCCGCCCTTGATCAGCACACCGGCGCGGGCTGCAGATGCGAGAGCCGCCACGATGCTGACCGGCGTCGAAATCACGAGCGCGCAGGGGCATGCGATCACCAGCAGGACCAGCGCGCTGTAGAACCAAGTTTCCCAGCTTGCGCCCAAGACAACAGGGGGGAGCAGGGCGACAGCTACCGCCAGAACAATGACGACCGGTGTGTAATATCTTGCGAATTTTTCGACCCACTGCTCCGAAAGACTACGCCGACTTTGTGCCGTCTCAACCATTCTAATGATCTGCGCGAGCGTCGTATCTTGCGCGTGTTTCGTGCTCTCGATCTCAAGTGCGCCTGCGCCGTTGATCGTACCGGCAAAAACGTCCAGGCCCTGTTCCTTTGCAACCGGCGTACTCTCACCCGTTATCGGTGCTTGGTTGACACTGCTTCGGCCCGAAACCACCTTGCCGTCTAATGCGATGCGATCCCCGGGTTTGACCAGGAACCGGGCCCCCGGCGGAACCGTTGCCGCGGGGACTTCAGTCGCAACTCCCCTATCGTCCATGACGTGCACGGTGGCAGGTGCAAGATCGAGCAAGGTTTCGATCGCCCGCCGCGCCCGGCCCACGCTCCAAGCCTCGAGGGTAAGAGAGAGCGAAAACAGAAAAGCCACGGTTGCCGCTTCCAGCCAGTCGCCGATTCCGATTGCGCCGGCGACCGCGATTGTCATCAAAAGATTCATGTCTGGGCGCAACCGCTGCGCCGCGTACCAGGCCTTGACCACAACGAAGCGGCCGCCTAGAGCGATGGCCAACAGGTACGCAGTGATGGCCGCCAGTGGCGCATTGGCTGCCGAACCCTCCTTCAGCGCAGCCGAAAAGCTTCCGGTTAGTGCCACATGCAAGCCGAAACCAATGACGACGCAGATACCGCTCGCGATCGTCAGGATTGTCTGGACCTTCTGGTGGTTGTCGGTCACGGGTTGAGTGCCGGCCTGGTACGGCTCGGCACGCATTCCTGTCCGCGCGACGGCACGTTCGATGTCTTCGGCTGTGACCTTGACCGGCCCAGACAGGCTCATTCGCCCATTCAGGATATCGAAGCTGAGACGCTCCTCGCCGCCAACAAGCGGACCCACGGCCTTTCGAAGCGTGACGACTTCCTCGGCACAGTCCATCCCTTGAATCTTGAAACTGAACCCTTGGTTGGCGTCATGTGAAACCTCGGTTCCAGAGGGAGCGGAAACTGTACCACAGCATGCTTCGGCGGTGCCGGTCGAAATTGCTCGGTTGCCGCGCGGCTTGTCCTCAATAAACTTGTCCGCCATGGCCGCTTCCAGCAACGAGATGGTTTCCGAGGCCAAGATACGAGCTACAGTCGCTGTAGCTTCAAGAGAGAATATGCTATAGTCGCTGCAGCTTTGGAGGTGCTGCCGTGACCGCAGACCAGAATTCGGGGCGATATTCGATTGGAGACCTCGCCCTGCGAGCCGGGTGTAAGGTGCAGACAGTGCGCTATTATGAACAGATCGGTCTCTTACCACTGCCAGCCCGCACGGCTGGGAATCAGCGCGTTTACAGCGACGCGCATACCGATCGCCTGGCTTTCATCCGGCATAGTCGCGAGCTCGGCTTTTCGCTCGACTCCATCAGGACCTTGCTTGCGCTGAGCGACGATCCAAACCGATCTTGCGAGCAGGCCGACCGGATTGCGCGTGCGCATCTGCTGGACGTCGATGCCCGGATCGAAAGCCTCGCCGTCCTTAAGGGCGAACTCGAACGCATGATCCGTCAATGCCGGCGCGGAAAGATCGCAGAGTGCCGCATCATTGAAGTCCTGGCCGATCATGCAAAATGTTCGACACAAGACCATCATAGGCGCCCACTCGCCGCGGATTCTTTAAGCTCCAAGGTACGCCGCAAGCCTGCTGTGGTCTCGAAGCAGTAATTTTTGAATCGAAGGTCCGTTTAGCGGAGAAGGGCCAAGGCGATTAGGCCTGCAATCGTGCAATACGCCGCAAAGGGATTGAGAGCGTCAACCTCGCGCTTCCTGAAATACCGCATCAGAAATGCCGCGCTGAGATAGGCGGTCACACCGGCGACAACCGAAGCAATCGCAACGGTCGAGAATGGTATGACGCGTGTGCTGTGCGTGAAGAGTTTCGGAATCTCCAAAAGTGCGGCACCCCCGATCACGGGTGTCCCAAGCAGAAAGGAAAAGCGGGCGGCTTCCTCATGGTCGAGCCCGCGCAGGAGACCGCCGACCATTGTTGCGCCCGACCGGGATATTCCGGGGATCAGTGCCGCTGCCTGAGATATGCCAATCAACAGCGCATCGACCCAACCCGCTGCGCTGAGGGGTTTTGTCTGGTTGCCGCGCCGCCTGAGCCGCTCGGCCGCGAATAGGATAATGCCATTTACGGCGAGAAATACCGCCGCGAGAAACGGTGAAGCAAAGCCAGAGCGCAGCGTGTGCTCAAATGCGGCCCCGATGAGCCCCGCGGGAACAGTCCCCACGACAAGTAGCCAAAGAACGTGACGTGTCGCGCGGGCCTGTTCGCCGCGCTGCGCCAGCGCAGATATGAACGCCGCCCAGTCGCGCCGAAAATAGAGGAGTAGCGCCACCGCCGTCCCAAGATGCAGGGCGACAAGAAACGGTAGGAACGCAGGGTCGGCTTCATTGAACGGCCAGCGTAATAGGGCGGGCGCCAGCACGGCGTGGCCGAGGCTTGAGACGGGAAAGAGTTCGGTCAGGCCCTGTAGGAGAGCCAAAACAAGGCCTTGAAAAAGGGTCATAACGGCAATCGAAAAAGCGAGCCAGCGACTGTTAGCCCAATAACGGCCAAGTAGGTACCTGTTTTCCAGACGAAAATCTTGACCGCCGGGCTCTCTTACGAACTTTTCACCTGCTAGGCCGACCCTTGTGGGCTGAAGTTCCGGGACGTATGGTTCATGCCATGTTTGTTCGGCTGTTGACACGGCGGATCGCGACACTGGTTCTCGCGCTCGGAGTCTTCCTGGGCGCGGCAGCACCAAGCTGGGCGGTCCCCGGCATGGCTGGTGATGACGCCATGCCCGGCGGCATGGCGATGATGATGCCGGATATGGCGATGCAGAATTGCTGCAACCCTACTGCTGAACGAGGCACCCCTAACAAAAACGCACCTTGCAAGAACACCGATGGCGGCTGTGCGCTCTGCACGGCCTGTGCGCTGCCAATCGCATTGCTTCCAGAGGCTTCCCTGGCTGAACTGCTTTATCGCAGCGCTGAGACCGTGCTCACGCACAACGTGAACCGGAACGGCATCGCCACTCCACCCGCACTCCCTCCTCCCATTGCCTGACGAAACGTAACGGCTCGCGCAAGACGCGGGCACGTTCGTTTGCGCTTTGCGGCGCCCGCGTATTTCGCGGGCTGCTCGAAATGCGTTCGTTCTCGGCATGGACCAATCACTCAGTGCGCGCCTTCGCACGCTGGCGGGAGGGCAATATGACGTACAACGTGAAGAAGAATGCAGGGCTCATCAGCCTCGCGTTCGCCGCCGCGATGTCGTTCGCGACATTGGGCAATGCGGCAACGCCCCATAACTACCGCTTTGAAGTCGTCGGTCAGCCGTCGGGGAAGACGCTCACGGTTCGCCTCGTCGATGAGGCGACCGGGCAACCAGTCAGCGGCGCGCATGTCTTTGCCATTCACCGGCAATGGTTGCCGGCAAAGGGGGAGCCTCGATTCCTCGACAGGCGGATCGCGCTGACGCCTAAGGGCAATGGCGCTTTTACCTATGAGAACAACGACGTGCAGGCCGGCGCGACGATCCGGATGGTCGCGCAGATCGACGACGAAGCTTCCGACGTCTTTGGCAGCGTCCGCGTCGGCGACTGATCTCAATCGATTTCCTAGCGAAGTGGATCTGGAGATCCACGCAATCCAATGGAGTGTGATGTGCAACGAATCTTTACAATCGTGACTATGACCCTCTCGCTAGCGGTCACCGCGCCGGCATTCGCCGCCGGACCGGGCATGCAGAAGGGCGGTCTTCATGCGATAGCCGTAGCCACGGACTACCATTTTGAACTTGCCGTGCCGCCCAAATCCGCCGGCTCTGGAAAGAACATCGTGTCGGTGAAGCTGATACATGACGGCAAGCCTGTGCCCGGCGCGATCATCATTCAAAGCCACGCCGACATGGGTCCAATCGGCATGGCCGGTATGGCCGCACCGATCAAGCCGCTCGGCGAGGGACCGCCCGGCACCTATCGCTTTGAAGTCGAGAATGGGTCGGTCTGGAAGAAAGCGGACAATTGGGCCCTCAGCTTCAGCGCCAAGGTGCAAGGCGTCACGCAAACCGTGACCGGCAGCGTCACGGTCAAGCTTGCGCCCTGAATGCGTCCACGGCAGGCGGCGGCATCTGGCGCCGCCTGCCGGGTGATGCTTCCTCAATAGCCGCAGTTGGAGACAGGCCGTGAAGACAGTTCGGATACAGATATTGGCGCTCGCCTGCGCGGCAATCGTGCTTGCAGCGGTTAGCGTCGCGGCCGGTTATTGGCTTCACGTCGACAGTCTAAGCGTTCCGACGGCAGCGACACTTGCTGAGCCAGTGGCAGCGGAACAACCGCCGCCAGATCGTAAGCCCCTCTACTATCAGGACCCGGACGGCAAACCGGACTATTCGCCCACACCGAAAAAGACGGCGGACGGCCGCAATTTCAAGCCGATCTATGCCGGCGACGAGCCATCGGCCGTGTCCACAAAGCCCGCCGGCAAGGGCAAGATTCTCTATTACCGCAACCCGATGGGTTTGGCCGATACCTCGCCGGTGCCGAAAAAAGATGCCATGGGGATGGCCTACATTCCCGTCTATGAAGGCGAAGACGAGTCGGGTGTCATCACCGTCAGCCCGGCACGCATACAGATGCTGGGTGTAAGGACGGCACCCGTCGAACAGCGTGCATCGCTGGCGCGAACAATTCGCGCCACCGGAACGATTCAGGCGGACGAAAGCAAACTCGCCCTCGTGACCACGAAGTTCGATGGTGTGGTCCAGAAGCTGTTCGTTTCAACGACCGGTGCGCCGGTGCGCGCCGGTCAACCACTGGCCCGCGTCTGGATTCAGACGCCCGATGTGGCGACCCAAATGGGGCCGGATGTCGTCACCCGCGAAATCGATCTTGTCATCGCGCTACAGGACAAAAACCCGGCCGCCATCGCACAGGCCGAAAATGTGTTGCGGCAATATGGGATTCCGGACTCTGCCATCGCCGAAATTCGCCGGACCGGACGCGCGACGCGATTCCTCACCATCACGGCGCCGCGCTCCGGCATCATCCTGGAAAAGCCGGCGGTCGAAGGCATGCATTTCAACACCGGCGATCCGCTGTTTAAGATTGCCGATCTTTCGCGCGTATGGCTGATGGCGAATGTGCAGGAGCAAGACTTGGGTGCTTTGCGCGTCGGCGAGTCCGCCAGAGCCACTTTGGTTGCCTATCCGGGGCGAACCTTCACCGGCAAGGTCGATTTCATCTATCCCACGCTGACGGCGGTCACCCGCACGGGCCAAGCCCGCATCGTCTTGCCGAACCCGGACGGTCTCTTGCGTGAGTCCATGTATGCGACGGTGGACATCAGCGCACCAGCCACCACGGATGGGTCCGTGCTGGTCGTGCCGGATTCAGCCATTCTCAACAGCGGCACACAGCAAGTGGTGCTGGTGGCGCGCGGGCAGGGCCGCTTCGCACCGCGCGCTGTACGCATTGGCGCGCACGGCGACGGTTATACCCAGGTGCTTGATGGGCTGAAGGCCGGCGAGCAGGTGGTGGTGAGCGCCAACTTCCTGATCGATGCCGAGAGCAATCTGCAAGCCGCGCTGCAAGCTTTCACGGCCGGAAATGCCAAGACGTCCAGTACGTCCTTGTCGGGAGATAAGCCGTGATTGGACGCGTCATCGCATGGTCCGCGCGCAACCGGATGCTGGTTCTTTTGGCGACACTCTTCATCGTCGGCGCGGGCATATGGGCCGTGTTCGCAACGCCCCTGGACGCCATCCCGGACCTCTCCGATCCGCAAGTCATTGTCTATACCGAATATCCGGGCCAGGCGCCGCAGGTGGTCGAGGACCAGGTGACCTATCCATTGACCACCGCGCTTTTGGCGGTGCCCAAAGCAAAAGTTGTGCGCGGCCTCTCCATGTTCGGCGTGTCCTTTGTTTATGTCATCTTCGATGACGGCACCGACATCTACTGGGCGCGTAGCCGGGTGCTGGAATATCTCAGCTTCGCCCAGAACAAGCTTCCGGCTGGCGTGACGCCATCCTTGGGGCCCGACGCGACCGGCGTAGGCTGGGTGTTCGAGTATGCCGTCATCGGGGCACAGCGGACTCTCGCGGAGTTGCGCTCGATTCAGGACTGGTTCATCCGCTACCAGCTCGCCAAGGTGCCTGGCGTTGCCGAAGTTGCCAGCGTCGGCGGCTTCGTCAAGCAGTACCAGATCGTGGTCGATCCCGAAAAGCTGCGTGCTTACGGCATTCCTCTCAGCAAAGTCATCGACGCGGTTCGTGCCAGCAACACGGATGTCGGTGGCAGCACCATCGAAATGTCCGAGCGCGAATACATGGTGCGCGGGCGCGGCTATCTGCACGGACCCAAGGACATCGAGCAGATCGTTCTCAAGAGCCAGAACGGAACACCGGTCCAGATTAGCGACGTGGCGCGGGTGGAGATCGGACCGGCCGAACGGCGGGGCCTGACCGAACTCAACGGCCAAGGTGAGGTTGTCGGTGGCATCGTGCTGCAGCGGGATGGCGAAAACGCCCTATCGGTCATCAAGAGCATCAAACAGAAGATTGCCGATATCGCCGGCAGCCTGCCCAAGGGCGTGTCTATCCTGCCAGTCTATGACCGTTCCACCCTGATCTACCGAGCCATCGATACGCTCAAGCATACGCTGATCGAGGAAAGCATCATCATCGCGCTGGTGTGCCTGATCTTCCTGCTGCACGCCCGCAGCGCTCTGGTGGCGATCCTGATGCTGCCCATCGGCGTGCTGATTGCCTTCATCATCATGCATGCCATTGGAATCAGTTCGAACATCATGAGTTTGGGTGGCATCGCCATTGCCATCGGCGCGATGGTCGATGCGGCGGTTGTGATGATCGAGAATGCCCATAAGCGGCTGGAACGGGCAGCGCCTGACGAACCCCGGATCGCCGTTCTCATCAAGGCTGCCATCGAGGTCGGACCGGCGCTGTTCTTCAGCCTTTTGGTGATTACCGTGTCGTTCCTCCCGGTGTTCACGCTGGAAGCGCAGGAAGGCCGAATGTTCAAGCCGTTGGTCTATACTTACACCTTCTCGCTGGCGGCGGCGGCACTGCTGTCGGTGACGCTGGTGCCGGTGCTGATGACCCTCTTTGTGCGCGGCCGTATCATGCCGGAACAGAAGAACCCGGTGAACCGGGCGCTGATATGGGTCTATAAGCCTGTCATCGACACGGTCTTGCGCTATCGCAAGGCAACCATCGCCATAGCGATCGTCATTCTTGGTGTTTCGGTCTATCCGATCACGCATGTCGGCAGCGAGTTCATGCCAACCCTGAACGAGGGCACACTGCTTTACATGCCGGTCAGCCTGCCCAGCATGTCGATCACCAAGGCGGGCGAGTTGATCCAGTTGCAGGACAAGATCATCAAGAGCTTCCCGGAGGTCGAGTCCGTGTTCGGCAAGGCCGGCCGCGCCGAAACCGCCACCGACCCCGCGCCGCTCGAAATGTTCGAGACCGTCATCAACCTTAAGCCGGAGGAGACCTGGCCTAAGGGTATGACGACTGACAAGCTTATCGCCGCCATGAACCAGGCGCTTCAGTTCCCAGGCGTCAGCAACGCCTGGACCATGCCGATCAAGGGCCGCACCGACATGCTCTCCACCGGCATCCGCACGCCGGTCGGTGTCAAAGTCTATGGCAACGATCTTGGCGAACTTGACAGGCTGTCCAAACAGATTGAATCGGTCGTGCGCAATGTACCGGGCACGACCAGCGCCTTCGCGGAGCGCGTGCTGGGCGGTTATTACCTCGACATCGAGCCTGATCGGGCTGCGCTTGCCCGTTACGGCCTGACCATCGACGACGTTCAGAATGTTGTCCGAACCGCGCTGGGCGGTGAAATGGTCACTCAGACAGTCGAGGGCCGCGAACGCTATAGCGTCAATGTGCGCTATCCGCGCGATTTCCGCGACGACCCGCGGGCCATCGCGAACCAAGTGCTGGTCAATACGCCGTCCGGCGCTCAAATCCCGCTCGGTCAAGTCGCGGAAGTCAATATTGCGCAGGGGCCGCCATCCATACGCACCGAAAATGCTCAGCTTGTGGATTACATCTATGTAGACATGGAGGGGCGCGACCTCGGCGGGTATGTAGAGGCGGCGCGCAAGGCTGTGCAAGATCAGGTGAAACTGCCGCCCGGTTACCACATCGAATGGAGCGGTCAGTTCGAATATCTAGAACGGGCCGAGGCAAGACTTCAAACCGTGATTCCGCTGACGCTGTTCCTGATCTTCCTGTTGCTCTACCTGAACTTTCGTCGTCTGACCGAAACCTTGATCGTCATGCTGTCCGTACCGTTCGCTCTGACGGGTGGTTTCTGGCTGATGTATCTGATGGGCTTCAACATGAGCGTCGCAGTGGCGGTCGGCTTTATCGCATTGGCGGGCGTGGCAGCCGAAACCGGCGTGGTCATGCTGATCTATCTCGACAACGCCTTGACCGCGATGATCGAACGGCGGCGATTGGAAGGTCGCAAATTGGATGCAGCCGACCTCTATCACGCCATCATCGAAGGCGCTGTTGACCGCGTTCGGCCCAAAATGATGACGGTCTCCGCCATCATGGCGGGACTGTTGCCGATTTTGTTCAGCACCGGCACAGGCTCCGAAGTCATGCAGCGCATCGCGGTCCCGCTGGTGGGCGGAATGGTTTCATCGACGCTGCTGACGTTGGTGGTTATTCCCGCCATCTACGGGCTTGTCAAAGCCCGTCAGCTTGGCGTTCATCAGTCCCCATGAATCTGCATACGCATGGCTTCACGGAAACCGGCGGTGACACGGCTTTAAGCCTGATAATATTACCACGGTATCAAGCGCACCCAGCGCCACTTTGTGAAGTCCCATATCCGACTTTCGCCACTGCGCATTAGCATCTCACGATCTGTCAGAGAGCTGTTCCAGCTAGGCCTTCGTGACTTCTCCGGTCGCGACGATCGAAGGGGCGAAGTCTTCGTTGAAATTAAATTGTAGGGCCCGCTCATGCAAGCCGCCTGCGAGGTAGCGGAACGACGTTGGCGCGCTTTTGGCGCGGCTCACAGTGACGCGCCCACGCTTCCATCATCTGCCGGCGCTTTTCAAACAGATCGCCCCGCCGATACGCGGCTTCAACGCGGTCACCAATGGCATGGGCGAGGGCGGCCTCCGCAACAGCGTCGGGAAAATTGGTGCGTTCAGACACCCAATCGCGGAACGTGGACCGGAAGCCGTGTGCCGTTACACCCTCGCGCCCCATACGTCGGAGAAGCGCGAGCAGCACCATGTTTGAAAGCGACTTGCCACGGCGCGTCCCAGGGAAGATGAAGCCGTCGGAAGACACCCGCTTAGCCATCTTCGCCAGTACGGCAAGCGCCGGTGCTGAAAGTGGCACACGGTGTTCTTTGCGAGCCTTCATTCGGGCCGCAGGGATCGCCCACACCTTTTCCGTCTCGTCGATCTCAGCCCATTTTGCGCCCAACACTTCGCTGGTGCGTGCGGCAGTGAGGATCAGAAATTCAAACGCCAACGCTGCGTCGGCCTCGCGCGCGCGCAAATCCCGAATGAAATCCCCAGCGTCATCGACAGCTAGGGCCGCATGATGGGCGATAACGCGGCCTTTTGCGCGCTTCGGGAGCAGGTTTGAGAGCAGACCTATCCAGCGGGCCGGGTTGTCGCCCGTACGCAATTCCTTCGCGGTGGCCCAATCAAGTATCGCCTCAATACGGCCGCGGACACGCTTAGCGGTCTCTGGCTTGGCGGTCCAAAGCGGACCTTTCTGCCCGCCAGGGCCTTTGACCTCCTGCTGAAGCGCTTTCTGCACCAGGTGCACATCGACGGTATGGACAGGTTGCTTGCCGAAGATAGGCGAGGCATAGGTCGCCAGCGTGTTACGCCATTGCTGACGGTGCTTCGCGTTTTCCCAGCCAGATTCATTGGCTGCAATGTACTCGGCGGTGCACTCATCAAAGGTTTTGGAGCGGGTTGCCTCGCATCGAGCCCGCTCAAGCGCGTTCCGACGCTCAAAAAGAGGGTCTAGCCCGTCGGCGCAGAGCCGCCGGCAGTCCGCTGCCCTTGCGCGCGCATCCTTGAGAGAAACTGCGTGCAGCGGGCCCAGACCCATCGCGCGCGCTTTGCCTTGCAGCTTGTAGCGAAATAGCCACGACTTGGCACCGTTCGGCCCGATCTGCAGGTAAAGGCCACCCCCGTCACAATAGCGTCCCGGCAGGTGCTTTCGGCTCACCTCCAAGGCGCTCAGTCGGTCCAAATTCGGCATTTTCCGGCCCCTATCCAACCCACACTCTGACCCACACCCAGCGTGACGATTTGGAACGACGCGTCTGGACGCACCGAGACACTTAACACACGATAAAGGCCAATTCATTGGGTTTTTATGGACACGTCTGGACGGAAACGGATGCACCAAGACGATAGTATGGCGGATGGGGTGGGATTCGAACCCACGAACGGTTGCCCGTTGCCGGTTTTCAAGACCGGTGCCTTAAACCACTCGGCCACCCATCCGCGAAGGGAAGCCAGATACTTAGACTTTGCGCCGTACGCAAGGCGGGGACTTTGCGCCGTACGCAAGACGGGGACTTTGCGCCGTACGCAAGGCGGGGGCATTTCAAGACTGCAAGGCAGGTTGGCCGCCCGCCACGGCCGACATATCGGGTTCGGAAGAAAATCCGTGCGGAAACCGGCCGCGATGGCGCATGCTGGCCCGCGCGGGCATCAAACGATTTGAGACGATTGGAGTTATGCAATGACGGAGGCTGCAACGCTTTCGACGGCGTTCACAAAACGGTTCGATCTGTCTGTTCCGGTCATACAGGCGCCCATGGGCGGCGTTGCCGGGCCCAGGCTGATTGCTGCCGCGGCCAATGCCGGGGCGCTGGGCAATTTGCCGATCTGGTTTTTCCCGGCCGAGACGGCGCGGCAGGTCATCCGCCAGACCCGTGCGCTGACCGGAAAGCCATTCGCGGTGAATTTGCGCGCCGATCTCAAACAGGAAGAACTGATCGCGCTGGCCGCCGAAGAAGGCGTCACGCTGTTCAACCTGTTCTGGGGCAATCCCGCACCCTCCATGCCGGCCATCCGCCGCGCGGGCGGGCGCCTGATCGCAACGATCAGCGACAAGGATGGTGCAAAGGCGGCACTCGACGCCGGTGCCGAAGCCCTGATCGCGCAAGGGGTGGAGGCGGGCGGCCATGTGTTCGGCACCACGCCACTGGCTGAGCTTGTCCCGGCCGTTGCCGAACTGGCGGGTTCCGTCCCGGTGGTGGCGGCAGGCGGAATCGTTGAAGCGCAGGACATGGTGCGCGCCTTCGGCTGGGGCGCGGCGGGTGTCGTGCTGGGAAGCTGCCTGATCGTGACCGACGATGCCGATGCGCACCCCGGCTACAGAAAGGCGCTGCTGGAGGCGAAGGCGGGCGACACCGTGCTCTCCAAATGTTTCGACGGCTTCTGGCCCGATGCACCGCATCGCACCCTGAAGAATTCGACTTACCGGATGTGGAGCGAGGCGGGCTTTCCCAAATCCGGCACCCGGCCGGGCGAAGGCGACATCATCGTGCGCGGGCCAGGTGGGGCCGAAATCCCACGTTACCACGCGGCGACGGCCAGCGCGGGCACGACCGGCGATTGCGAAGCGATGGCACTTTATGCCGGGACCGGTGTCGGGCGGATGCGGGAGGCCAAGTCCGCCGCGGCCCTTATCCAGGACATTGTGGCAGCAGCGGCCGGAAATTTGCGCGGCGCAGGGTGAAAAGGGCTGGCCGCCGGAAATGTGGACGGAACCTGTCCGAACGCGAATCTGATTGTCATCTCAGGGCGTTGAGCCGATTCAGGGCTTCGATTAACGTCCCTTGTTGATTCGCGAGGGGTTCGTCACTGGTGTATCGCGCGTTTTGCAATCTGACCGCCCTGGCGGCTGTGGCGGCCCTGGCCGCTGCCTGCGCCTCAAACCCAACCTCACCGCCATCGTCTGGCGCAATCACTGGCCCGGCCGCCGAAGTTTACAAAATCGGCAAGCCTTATGAGCAGGACGGTGTCTGGTATTACCCGCGCGAACAGCCGGACTATGACGAGACCGGTGTTGCATCGTGGTATGGCTCGGAATTCCACGGCCAGCGCACGTCACTGGGCGAAGTGTTCGATGCCAATGCGTTGACGGCCGCCCACCGCACCTTGCCGATGCCGGTGAATGTACGGGTGACGAACCTGGAGAATGGCCGCTCGCTGGTGGTGCGGGTGAACGACCGCGGGCCGTTCTCCAAAGGCCGGATCATCGACGTGTCGCGGCACGCGGCGGAGCTGCTCGGCTTCAAGCAGCAAGGCACGGCACGGGTGCGCGTGACCTATATGGGCCGTGCCCTGCTGGCCGGGCAGACGACCGTACCCGATGAAACACCGCCGGAAATCGCCAATGCGGTACCGGCGGCACCATCAGGCAAGGTGGATACGATGGCGCTCAACACCGTTCCGGGTGCGTTGAATGCGCCGCCGCCGCAAACCGCAGCGCTGCCGCCGATCATGCCGAAGACGGCGAGCACGGTGCCAGCGCCGCAGGAACCGGTGACCGGGCAGGTGACGGAAGTCCAGGTTCCCCGGAGCACCCATCTCTACGTGCAGGCCGGCGCCTTTGGCTCCATCGACAACGCGAACCGGCTGAAAAGCCGCCTGATATCGGCGGGGGACGTCATCATTTCACCGATTGTGCGGGGCACGCAGACCTTGTTCCGCGTGCGCCTTGGCCCGTTCAACGAACTGGGCCGGGCCGATGCCGCGTTGGCGCAGGTGGTGAGACTTGGTAGTAACGACGCACAGATCGTGGTGGACGAGTGAGTCTCTGACGGAGTTTCCGGGAATGGCGCGCTTTCGCTTTCTATGCTGGCTGTTTTCCTTCGCCTTGCTGGCGCCGTTGGCCGCACAGGCACAGATGGACACGAGTGCGGAGCATGCGATCCTGATGGATGGCGCGACCGGTGCCGTTCTGTGGCAGAAGGATGCGCACACACCGATGCCGCCGGCATCGATGAGCAAACTGATGACGCTGGACCTTCTGTTTGAACGGCTGAAGGACGGGCGTGTGAAACTGACCGATACGTTTCCGGTTTCGCAGCGGGCCTGGGCCACACAAGGCTCGAAATCCTTCGTCATGGTGGGCACGCGCGTGCCGGTTGCTGATCTGATCCGCGGCATCATCATCCAGTCGGGCAATGATGCCTGCATCGTGGTGGCGGAGGCGCTGGGCGGCACGGTCGAAGGTTTCGTCAAGATGATGAACGACCGGGCCAAGGAACTGGGCCTGACGCAATCCACCTTCGTCAATCCGGATGGCCTGCCCGAACCGCCGGGGCAATTGATGTCGGCCTATGATCTGGCCAAGCTGGCGCGCCACATCATCACGACGTTTCCGCAATACTACCATTTCTTCGGCGAACGCTCGTTCGAGTACAACGGCATCACGCAGGAAAACCGCAATCTGGTTCTGGAGAAGTTTCCGGGCGCGGACGGATTGAAGACCGGCTACACCGACGCGGCGGGTTACGGCATCGTCACCTCTGCCGTGCAGGATGGGCGGCGGCTGATCCTGGTGCTGATGGGGCTGCGCTATCCCGACAAGAGTTCGTGGTGGGCGGAACGCTATCGCGCCGACGAAGCTGCCAGGCTTCTGGGCGTGGCATTTCGTGAGTTCCGTGAATACAAACTGTTCAAGCCGGACGATGTCGTAGCGCGCGCCAAAGTCTGGCAAGGCGCTGCCGATACGGTTGCGCTGGTAACCGGAAAGCCGCTGGCGCTGACCATGCAGGTGGAATCCCGCAAGGATATGAAGGTTTCGGTGCATTACGAAACGCCGCTGAAAGCCCCGATCACCAAAGGCCAGAAGCTCGGCACGCTGGTAATCACCGCACCGCAATTCCCGATGCAGACCGTGCCGCTTTATGCCGGCGAAACCGTGCCCGAAGCAGGTTTCTTTGCTCGCGGCATGCAGGGGCTGGGCGTGTTGTTCGGCACAGCCAACGCCGCACAATGACCATGCAGCCGCGCTTCATCACGCTGGAAGGCGGGGAGGGTGCGGGAAAATCCACGCAAGTGCGGCTTCTGGCGGACAAGCTGGAAGCGGCGAAGATCGCCGTGCTCTGCACGCGGGAGCCGGGCGGTTCGCCGGGGGCGGAGGAAATCCGCCGCCTTCTGGTCGAAGGTGCGCCCGGACGGTGGGACGCGGTAAGCGAAATGCTGCTGATGTTTGCCGCGCGCGCCGATCACGTGGCACGAACCATCCGGCCCGCGCTCGACCGCGGGCAATGGGTGCTGTGCGACCGCTTCACCGATTCCACTTACGCCTATCAGGGTGCAGGGCGCGGGCTTGCGGCACCACGCATTGCCGCGATCGAGCAGGCGGTGCTGGACGGGTTCAAACCGCATCTGACGCTGGTGCTGGATCTGCCGGTGGAAGTGGGGCTTGCACGGGCGCACGCGCGCGCCGGAACGGAGACGCGGTTCGAGCAGTTCGATACGGCGTTTCACACCCGCCTGCGTGACGGCTTTCTTGCCCGTGCGCAGGCCGAGCCGGAACGCTGTGCGATGATCGATGCCAATGGCGATATCGAAACTGTGGCCGCCCACATATGGGCCGAAACCCGACGGAGGTTTGGCCTCTGATGGCAGCGGCGCGCAGCAACGACCCCATGCCGGAGCCGGACCGGATCGGCGATTTTCCGCATCCGCGCGAGACGCTTTCGCTTCTGGGGCATGAGGCGGCATTGGCACGGGCGGCGCGCGCGATCCGCGGCGGGCGGGCGCCACAAGCCTGGCTGATCACCGGGCCGCCCGGCATCGGCAAGGCCACCATGGCCTATCGCATCGCACGCTATCTGTTGCGCCATGGCGCGAGTGACGCGGGACCGGATGACCTGGCGGTGGCCGCCGCCGACCCGGTGCAGCAACAGATTGCCAGCGGTGCGCATCCCGGTCTTCTGGTGATCCGGCGCGGGGTCAATCTGCGCACCGGAAAGTTGATGAATGTCATTTCTGTTGAGGAGGTTAGAAAGCTTTCCTCATTTTTTGGAATGACATCCGGGGCGGGCGGTTGGCGGGTGGTCATCGTCGATACGGCCGACGAAATGAATGACGCCGCGGCCAACGCCCTTCTCAAAACACTGGAGGAGCCGCCGGAGCGCGGACAACTTCTGTTGATCGCCAACAATCCGGGCCGTTTGCCCAGCACCATCCGCTCCCGCTGCCAGCGGATGGATCTGCGCCCGCTGCCGTTGCCCACGGTCGAACAGGCGCTGACGGAGATGGGCATCGCGCCAGCGGAGGCCGCCAATCTGGTACAGCTTTCAGGCGGTGCTATCGGCATGGCGCTGCTGCTGGCGCAAGGGGAGGGGGCCAAACTGGCGGAGGAGGCGGCCCACCTGATCGCGGAACGCGGCGCCCCCGACGTGGCACGACTTCTGGCGCTGGGCGACCGTCTGGCGCGGATCACCGACGGGGTCGAAACCTTCGGCGCCTTTCTGGCCGAACAGTTAAGCGCACGCATGCGGGAGCGTGCGCAGGCCGGCCATGTGCCATCGCGCGCCTGGCTGGAGACGGCCGACGAATTGCAGCGGAAGTTCGCCCGCACCGCCGCGCTTTATATGGAGCCGCGGCAAACCGTGATCAGCGCCGCAACGGCCCTGGCCGAAACGCAGCGGCGTGCCGGCCCGCTCTGATTTACCGCCATCCGATTTGCCAGACCGAACGGTTTTGGGCTAACCAAATTCATGCTTGTCGACAGCCATTGCCACCTGGATTTCCCGGAATTCGCACCTGAACTGGACGCGGTGGTGGACCGTGCCAGGGCCGCAGGCGTGGGCCTTTGCGTCAGCATTGGAACCACACTGGACGGCTTTCCACGTGTGCGGGCGGTGGCCGAGCGGTTCGACAGCGTGTGGTGTTCAGTCGGCATTCATCCGCATGAGGCGGAGAAAGAGCCGCTGGAGGATGCGCAAGCACTGATCGCACTAGCGCAAGGACCGAAGGTGGTTGGCATTGGTGAAACCGGCCTCGATTATTTCTATGAGCACAGCCCGCGCGCGGCACAGCAGAAGAATTTCCGGCTGCACATCGCAGCGGCGCGCGAACTGGGCCTGCCGCTGATCGTGCACACCCGCGATGCGGAAGACGACACGATTGAAATTCTGCGCGACGAGATGGAGCAGGGTGCATTCACCGGCCTGATCCACTGCTTCACCGGCACGAAAAAACTGGCCGACGCGGCGCTGGAACTGGGCTTTTGTATTTCCGTTTCGGGGATCGCGACTTTCAAGAAATCCGAAGAGCTGCGTGCGGTGATCCGCGACGTGCCGCTGGAGCGGCTTCTGGTCGAAACCGATGCGCCATTTCTGGCACCGGTGCCACACCGTGGAAAACGCAATGAGCCGGCCTTTGTCGCCCACACGGCCGATGTTCTGGCCGGATTGAAAGGCGTTTCGCGCGAAGACCTGGCGGCACAAACCACGCAGAATTTTTTCAGCCTGTTCCGCAAAGTGAAAAGGCCGGAGTAAGGATGGCGCGATGGCCGATCAATTGAGCCTGACCATCCTTGGCTGCGGATCGTCCGGTGGCGTGCCACGTGTCGGCGGGCGTGACGGCGCCGGTTACTGGGGCGCGTGCGATCCGGACAACGCCAAAAACCGGCGGCGGCGATGCTCCGCGCTGGTGCGGCGTACAGGTGCGGCCGGTACGACGGCGGTTCTGATCGATACGGCGCCCGACATGCGCGAACAATTGATCGCGGCGCGTGCCGCAACGCTGGACGGAGTTCTGATCACGCATGATCATGCCGACCAGCTTCACGGGCTGGATGATTTGCGCATGGTGGCGATCAACATGCGCCGCCGGGTGGACGTTTTCGCCACCGCCAACAGCTTTGAAGGCATACTAAGCCGCTTCAGCTATTGTTTCGTGCAGCCGCCGGGCAGCGACTATCCGCCGATCCTGCATGCCCATACGATCAAGACACCGTTTACGCCATTCACGATTTCCGGCGCCGGTGGCGACGTACCGGTTGAAACATTCTGGCAGACACACGGGCAGATACTCTCCGCCGGATTCCGCTTTGGACCGTTTGCATATTCGAGCGACGTGAACGATCTGGACGAAGCGGCCTTTGCCGCCCTGGATGGCGTGGAATGCTGGGTTGTGGACGCCTTGCGATATACGCAGCATCCAAGCCACGCCCATGTCAGCAAGGCGCTGGAATGGATCGCGCGCGTGAAGCCGAAGCGCGCGGTGCTGACCAATCTGCATGTCGATCTGGATTACGAGACATTGAAGCGCGAACTGCCGGACGGCGTTGAACCGGCCTATGACGGCATGGTGATTACGACCGCGATCTGAGCGCGGTGGAATAAAGGACGAGCGGACATGGCCGAACTTCCAACGCCAGAGATCATGAATGGCTGGAACAAGGATGGCCTGCCGCACATGCTGGGCATCACGGTGACGGATGTGGCGGCGGGCAAGGTGAGCGGTGTGCTGCCGGTTTCACCCAAGCTGATCGCGGGCAATGGTGCCTTATGGGCGCCGGCAATCGTGGCGCTGGCCGATACGCTGTGCTCCTATGGCGTTTCGACCGTGTGGCCGGATGGCGCCAGCGGCTTCACGACGTCCGAGATCAAATGCAATTTCATGCGCACGACGCGCGATGGCACGGTCAGAGGCGTGGCAAGCCTGCTGCACGGCGGGCGTATGACCCAGGTGTGGGATACCGAGATCACCAATGCCGAAACCGGCAAGCTGATGGCCGCGTTCCGCTGCACGCAGATCATTCTCTACGCGCAGTGAGGCGACCCGCAGGTTACCGTTTAGCGGCCCTGGTGCCGGAACGAGCGGCCTTTGACCAACATCGGTTTCGACAACTTTCCGCCACCGGGAAAGCCTTTGTTCTGTTTCTGCAGGCCATGTGGTGGCGGTGCGTGATGGGCTGCATCGCCCGCGGTCCGCTTTGTGTCCGCATCGCTGTGTCTGTCTTCGGCGTCTTTGCCAGGTTTGTTGGTCATGAACGGATATCCCGGATCACTACAGTTCCATTGGCGGGCCTAAGGCCCGCTATCGCAGCATTATACGCCAATCCGGTCCGATTGCTCATCCATAATTTCCCATAATATTACTTATACGAAAATATGATGGTTGATGGTGGCGTTGATCCAATGCTTGGGACGCGCCCTTCATATCCCTGCGCGCCCGCACAACCAGCGCGCCTTCAAAGCGACGGCTCGATCCGCTATTGCGGCCATGAGCTTCAAGGACGCTGGCAATGGCGAATGGTGGTAGCCCCAATCTCGGTGAGGATCTCGACAATGGCGATCAGACCGCCGCCAAGGCGGCGCTGGTACGCCTGCTGGCCATCATGCGGCGCCTGCGCGATCCAGAGCGCGGATGCCCGTGGGATGTGGCGCAGAGCTTCGCGACCATCGCGCCTTATACGATCGAGGAAGCCTATGAGGTTGCCGGTGCCGTCGAAGATCGGGACTGGCCCGCGCTGAAGGACGAGCTTGGCGACCTTCTGTTCCAGGTGGTGTTCCACGCCCGCATGGCTGAAGAGCAAAATCTGTTCGCCTTTGCAGACGTTGTGAACGCCGTAAACGAGAAGATGATCCGGCGCCATCCGCACGTGTTTGCAGGTGTCACGAACGTGAAAACGGCGGAGGCACAGACAGCCGCCTGGGAGGAATTGAAGCGCCAGGAACGGGCCGCCAAATCGGACGCGGGTCTACTGTCCGATGTGCCACGCGCCCTGCCCGCGTTGCTGCGTGCGGTCAAACTTCAGAAGCGCGCCGCAAGCGTTGGATTCGACTGGGATTCGGCCCCGAAGGTGGTGGAGAAAATTGCCGAGGAAGCTGGTGAGATTGTCGAGGCGCAGCAGCACGGCGCCGCGCTGGAGAAACTCGAAGAAGAAGTTGGCGATCTGCTATTCGCGGTGGCCAATCTGGCGCGTCATCTGAAGGTCGATCCCGAGGCTGCGCTGCGCGCCACGAACGCAAAATTCGTCCGCCGCTTTGGCGCGATTGAACGCGGGCTGGCAGCCCAGGGAAAGGCCCCGGCGGACGCCACACTCGACGAGATGGAAGCCCTGTGGCAGGCCGCGAAGCTATTGGAGCATTAAGGCGCCCAGCCCCAACGCCAACTCACTTCAAATTCCAGTCATATCCCTATGCTCTGACAATAGAATCATGAAATCGCTGCACAAATCGATCGGCTTCTGACGGGTCGACGGCGATGCTGAGTTCAACACCGTTATCGCCATCATGCCGGGACAGAACGCGCCCGTGCCGGTAAGCCCATGCGAGCCCCGCACCATCCGCCGGATCAATTATGATGGTGACGATATTTCCATTGCTATCAAGCTTCTCTGCAATAATCCTCAACAACTCCGTGAGCCCGGAACCCGTCAACGCAGAAATCGCGACCGGCCCACTCATGTTGCCGGATTTCTCCAGAAGCGATTTCTGAATATTCTCCGGTAACAGGTCAATTTTGTTGAGAATTTCTATGATGTTCTCTTGCTCCGGTGTGATCCCGAGATCGGTTAGAACCTGATTGACGTCCGCCTTCTGGGCTTCGCTTTCCGCATGTGCCACGTCGCGGACGTGCAGGATCAGGTCGGCCTCCAACACCTCCTCCAAGGTGGCGCGGAAGGCGGCAACCAGCTCAACCGGCAGGCCGGAAATGAAGCCGACCGTATCGGACAGGATGGCGCGCCGCCCGCCGGGAAGCGTGATGCCGCGCATAGTCGGGTCCAGCGTCGCGAACAGCAAATCCTTTGCCAGCACGCCCGATTTGGTCAGGGTGTTGAACAGGGTCGATTTGCCGGCATTGGTGTAGCCGACCAGCGCAATCACCGGGAACGGCACGCGCTTGCGCGCCCGGCGGTGCAGGCCGCGGGTGCGCTTCACGCCTTCCAGATCGGATTTGATCCGCTGAATTCGTTCGCCGATCAGGCGGCGATCGGTTTCGATCTGGGTTTCGCCCGGCCCGCCCAGAAAGCCGAAGCCGCCGCGCTGCCGTTCCAGATGGGTCCAGCTTCGAACCAGCCGGCTGCGCTGATAATTGAGATGCGCCAGTTCGACCTGCAGGCGGCCTTCGCGGGTTTTCGCCCGTTCGCCGAAAATTTCGAGAATGAGCGCGGTGCGGTCGAGCACCTTGCTCTTCCACGCCCGTTCCAGATTGCGCTGCTGCACCGGCGAAAGCTGGGCATTGACGATGATGACCGTGGGCTCAAGCGCTGCCGCCTCGGCCCCGATTTCGGCCACCTTGCCCTTGCCGATCAGCGTGGCCGGCACTGGCCTGAGCAGCGGCACGATATGTTCGCCCACTACGGTCAGACCGATGGCCGCCGTCAGGCCCACCGCCTCCGCCAGCCGGGCAACGGCATCGCGCCCGCCCGCCATGCCCCCTGCGCGCGTCTTCGGTTCAATATGGACCACGATGGCGGTACGGCCATCCGTACCATCCACCGAATCGCCCGGTTTCGGGTTCAGGCGCCCTCGGCCGCTGTTTCCACGTCCTGCAACTGGATCGGGCCCAGCGGCATGACTGTCGAGATCGCGTGTTTGTAGACGAGTTGCGCCTGGCCATCCCGGCGCAGGAGAACGCAAAAATTGTCGAACCAAGTGATGTTTCCCTGAAGCTTGACGCCGTTGACGAGAAAAATCGTCACGGCTGATTTGCTCTTGCGGACCGCGTTGAGGAACGTGTCCTGGAGATTTTGTTGTTTTTCGCTCATGGGTGAACCCACTTGTCATTTGGTTGGGCCCCGCGCAGCCCGCGAGGCTGCTCCCAGCATAGGCTGATTTGCTGCAAATGCGAAAGGCCTTACCGCAAAAGCGGTGCCGCCTTGGCGTGATCGCGGTAAAGCTCCCGCACCCGCCGGGTTATGGGACCGGGCACGCCCTCGCCCACCATATCGCCGTCGATGCGGATGACCGGCACCGCCGGGCCGGAGGCGGACGAGATGAACGCCTCCCGTGCGCCTCGCGCCTCGTCCGGGGTAAACGGGCGCTCGGTCAGTTTGAGCTGCGCCTCCTCCGCCACGGCCAGGATTACCCGGCGCGTGACGCCGGGGAGGATCGCGTTGGACAGCGGCCGGGTGACGATCTCCCCGCCATCGGTCACGATCCACGCCGTGGTGGATGCCCCTTCGGTGACGAAACCGTCTTCGTCCACCAGCCAGGCTTCATGCACGCCGGCACGCCGCGCCGCCGTCTTGGCCAGAAGATTGCCCAGCAATTGCGTGGTCTTGATATCGCAGCGGCCCCAGCGCAAATCCGGCTTCGTGACGACGGCAATGCCTTTTTCGTCACGCGCATCCTGTTGGGCGCGGCTCACGTGCAGCGCGGTCAGGATCAATGTCGGCCGCTGATGTTGCGACGGAATAGGATGATCGCGCCGGAACGCGCCACGGGTGATCTGCAGATAGAGAAAGCCGTTGCGCAAAGCGTTCCGGCGCACGACCTCGCGGAAAACGAACTTCATCGCGGCGCGCGCCATCGGCATCGCAATTTCCACTTCGCGCAACGAACGCTCCAGCCGGTCGAGATGCTCCTCCTCATCGACAAAGCGATTGGCGTTGACCGCGACCACTTCATAGACGGCATCGCCCAGTTGCAGGCCGCGATCTTCGATATGAACGCCCGCCTCTTCATGCGCGCGATAGCGGCCATTGACATAGGCGATGCGGCCCGCGGGCATGCGGGTATTCCAGCGTTCTTGTGTGCTCATGCTGATGTGTTCATGCGTTGAAGGTCTGATCCCGGCCATTGGGGCCGACGCCCAGGGATTTCAGCTTGCGGTGCAGCGCCGAACGCTCCATCCCGATGAAGGCGGCCGTGCGCGAAATATTGCCGCCAAAGCGATTGATCTGGGCCAGAAGATAGTCGCGCTCGAATATCTCCCGCGCTTCGCGCAAGGGCAGCGAGATGACAAGATCGCCCTTGCCTGCATTGCCCCAGGGCACGCTGGCGCCCAGATCCGGCGGCAGAAGATCGGCCGAAATCGCCTGGGCCGCATCATCGGTGGCAAGGATCAATAGTCGTTCCACGATATTGCGCAACTGGCGCACATTGCCGGGCCAGTTGTGGGCCTGTAGCACCGCCATCGCATCGTCGCCGATTTCGCGAATGGCAAGACCGGAAGCGGCCGAGAGCCGCTTCATGAAATGCGAGACCAGAAGCGGAATGTCGTCGCGCCGTTCCGCCAGCGACGGCACACGCACCGGCACCACATTCAGCCGGTGATAAAGATCCTCGCGGAAACGGCCATTGGCGATTTCGACATGCAGATCGCGGGTGGAGGACGAAACCACCCGCACATCGACCTGAACCCGCGTGTTGCCGCCAAGGCGCAGGAATGTCTGATCGACCAGAACGCGCAAAACCTTGCCCTGCGTTTCGAGCGGCATGTCAGCGATCTCGTCGAGATAAAGCGTGCCGTTATGCGCGAGTTCCAGCAGCCCAGTCTTGCGCGGGGAATCCGCCTGTTCAACGCCGAACAATTCGGCCTCGATATGGGCGGGAGACATGTTGGCGCAATTGACGGCGACAAAGGCATTGCCGGCACGGCGCGAACGCGCGTGGATCAAACGCGCCACCACCTCCTTGCCGGAACCGGACGGGCCGGTGATCATCACGCGGCTGCCGGCGGGGGCAATCTTGTCCACCATCTGGCGGACTTGCGAGATGGCGGAGGAAACACCGACAAGCTCGGCATCGTCGCCGGCCTTCAGTTTCAGCTCCTGAACTTCACGGCGCAGGCGTGCGGCTTCCAGCGCGCGGCCCACCACATGGATCAGGCGGTCCGACTTGAACGGCTTTTCGATAAAGTCATAGGCGCCCTTCTTGATCGAGGCGACCGCGGTTTCGATGGTGCCATGGCCGCTGATCATCACCACAGGCAGATCGGGATGTTCCTGCTTGATCTGATCCAGCACCTGTATCCCATCGAGCCTGCTGCCTTGCAGCCAGATGTCGAGCACCAACAGACGCGGGCGGCGGTGGCGCACGGCTTCAAGCGCGCCGTCGCTATCGGATGCGACACGGGTCTCATAGCCCTCATCGTGCAAAATACCCGCGATCAGATCGCGAATATCGTCTTCATCATCCACGATGAGAATTTCAGGCGCGATCAACGACCCGTACTTGCTCATCCGTCACTCCCTTTTGATCCAGAGTTTTCTGACGCAGCGGAAAAACCAGCCGGATTTCGGCCCCCGAGGTTTCATCGGCAGCATCGCCGATGTGGATCTCGCCGCCATGGTCTTCCACGATCTTGCGTACGATGGCCAACCCCAGCCCGGTCCCCTTCACACGTGTGGTGACATAAGGTTCCGTCAGCCTGTGGCGATGTTGTGGCGGAAGACCGATCCCATTGTCGCAGACGGTAAACGCGATCTGCTGTCCATCCTCGGTAAGGCGCACGCGCACGCGGCCCGGCGTATCGTCACCTTCGGTCTGGCGCGCGGCAATCGCTTCCGCCGCATTCTTCAGCACATTGGTCAGTGCCTGCGATACCAGGCGGCCATCGCATTCAATGTAAACCGGTTCGCGCGGCGCCTGGCTCTCAAACGTCACGCTCGGATGAGCAACACGCTGGAGGAATATGGCCTGGGTCAAAAGCTCCTGCGCGTTCTCGCGCCGCATCTTGGGCGACGGCATCCGCGCAAAGGAGGAGAATTCATCCACCATGCGCCCGATGTCGCCCACCTGACGGATGATGGTGTCGGTGCATTGCGCAAAAATATCGGGATCGGTGGTGACTTCGCGGCCGTATTTGCGCTTCAGCCGTTCGGCCGAAAGCTGAATGGGCGTAAGCGGATTCTTGATTTCGTGGGCGATGCGGCGCGCCACATCGGCCCAGGCGGCGGTGCGTTGCGCCGAAATCAGATCGGTAATGTCGTCGAACGTCACCACATAGCCGCCGCCATCGGCGCCCTGCTCGCTCGCCACCTGCACACTCAGATTGCGCACCGTGGCACCGCGGTTGAGCGTGGCTTCACCGCTGGCGCGGCCCACAGGCTCCTGAATCGCACGGCGGATCAGGGCGGCAAATTCCGGCACGGCTTGTGAGTAATGGCGGCCCTCCACCTCGTCCGGCTCTGCATTCAGAAGGCGCTGCGCCATACGATTGACAATGGTCACCGTGCCTTCGGAATCGAGGCCGACGACACCGGCACTGACACCGGCCAGCACCGCTTCGGTGAAACGGCGGCGTTCGTCGATCTGACGGCTTGCGGCGACAAGGGCTTCGCGCTGGGCGCTCAACTGGCTCGTCATACGATTGAAGGTGCGGCTTAGAACGCCGACTTCATCATCGTCACGCTCGATCTCCACCTGCGCTTTCAGATCGCCTTCAGAAACGCGTTCGGAAGCCTCGATCAGCCGCGAAATCGGCCGTACCAACTTGTTCGCCGCCCACAAACCGGCCCACACCGCCGCCAGCAGGATGACCAGCGAGACGACGCCATAAAGCACCGCGAAGATGAGTTGAACCTCGCCGCGGTTCTTGCTCAACCGGTTATATTCCGAAACCGCGTCAATGGTGCGCTGCTGGTGGGCCAGCACTTCCGGGTCAATCGCGCGCGCCACCAGAAGATAGGCATCGACAAAGGCGTCGAGCTTCACCATGGCACGAACCAGATTGTCATTGGAATCGGTCAGCACCACCACCTGACCCTGTGCCGCTTCCGCTATCGCCTTGGCCGATGGTGCAGCGTAGTCCGGCATCGAGGGGAGTTTCGCACTGGCAAGAACCCGGCCGGAGGAATCGATCACGAACACGGCGGGCAGCGCGCGCACCGATGCCTGTGTCACCAGATAATCGGTGAAGCGCTTGCGGGTATCGCCACCATCCTTCTGCTGGATCAAAGGCGCGGCACGGTCGATGTCATAGGCCATGGCGAGGATGTCGCCACGGATGACCTGGCGGTGCTCCTCCACATAAGCGCGCGCGACGCTGACCGAATTTTCCAGCGCCGCCTTCACCCGCTCGGAGAACCACGCCTCCACACCCAGGTTCAGCGTCACGGCAGCAAACACCGCTACAAAGATCGCCGGCAGCACCGCAACCGTGCTGAACATCGCGACAAGGCGCACATGCAGCCGGGCACCCGCGGTGCCGGAGCGCCGTGCACTCCACAACCGCACCAGCCGCCAGGCGACCAGCGCGCCCAAGGTGAGCACCAGGGTCAGATTGACGAGAAGCAGGACCACCAGCCCGGTCGGCGTCGGGTTATAGGGAACCAGCCCGGTAATGATGGCGTAGGTCGCAGCGCCAGAGGCGATCGCCATCAAGCCGACCGCGAACGCCAGCAGCGAAGGCCGGGAGACCGCCTGAAGAATGGCCAATATCCCGCCTTTTGCGGGTATATCCACGGTATTGCTCGCGGCCATCAAGGTCCCGTTCTGGAAGCCTTCAAGAAGCCTTGAACCCGCAAACGCCACCGCGCAGGCCCTTGGCAAATCAGGGTCAGTGTAGCCAAGCCACATCCTGTTGCAAGAATGCAGCGCCCAGCCGTGACCATCGGTAAGTTCAGTCGGTTTTGAGGCCCCGTATCACTTCCAGACCAAGGTCCCGGATCTTCTTGCGCAGGGTGTTGCGGTTCAGGCCCAGAAGATGCGCCGCCTTGATCTGGTTGCCGCGGGTGGCGGCAAGGCAGATCGAGATCAGCGGCCGCTCCACCTCCGTCAGCACGCGATCATAAAGGCCGGGCGGCGGCAGACCATCGCCCTGCGAGCGGAAATATTGTGCGAGATAACGCTCCGCCGCCGTGGCCAGCGAACCGGGCGCATCGTCGCTTTCCACCATCACGGCCGGTTCGCGCAATTCGGCGGCAATCACGTTGGCCGGAATATCTTCGCCCGCGTGCAAAACCGCGAGCCGCCGCACCAGATTTTCCAGTTCGCGCACATTGCCCGGCCAACGGTAATGCTTCATCAGGTCAAGGCCTTCGGCATCGAGATTCTTGACCGGCAGGCCCTCCTCCTCCGCCTTGCGCAGGAAATGGCGGACGAGATCGGGAATATCCTCCGTCCGCTCGCGCAAGGGCGGCAGGCGCAGCGGCACCACATTCAGCCGGTAATAGAGGTCTTCGCGGAACAGCCCCTGATGAATGAGTTGGCGCAGATCGCGGTTTGTGGCCGCGATAATGCGCACATCGGTCCTGATCGCGACGCGGCCGCCAACCGCGGTGTATTCGCCCTGCTGCAACACGCGCAGCAGCCGGGTTTGCGCATCGAGCGGCATGTCGCCGATTTCGTCGAGGAACAGGGTGCCGCCCTCAGCCTGTTCAAAGCGGCCGACACCGCGTGCGGTGGCGCCGGTAAAGGCGCCGCGCTCGTGCCCGAACAACTCACTTTCCACCAGTTCCTTCGGGATGGCGGCCATATTCACGGCCACGAAGGGACCATGGCGGCGCTTGCCGTAATCATGCAGGGCGCGGGCCACCAGTTCCTTGCCGGTGCCGGATTCCCCCATGATGGTCACGGTCAGATCGGTCTGCGTCAGCCGCGCAATGGTGCGGTAGATTTCCTGCATCGCGGGCGAACGCCCGATCAACGGCAGGCGGTCATCGCTGTTCTCCGCCGCACTGCCATTGTTGCGTTTGGTCTGCGGCGCGGCCAGTGCGCGCTGTACCACCGCGATCAGTTCGCGCAGATCGAATGGCTTGGGCAGATATTCAAAGGCACCACGCTCCGCCGCCGTGATCGCGGTGAGAAGCGTGTTCTGCGCACTCATCACCACCACCGGCAGATCGGGGCGTGTGCGCTTGATGCGCGGGATCAGGTCGAAGCCGTTTTCATCCGGCAGCACCACATCGGAGATGACGAGATTGCCCTCGCCAGACGCGATCCAGCGCCACAGGCCAGCCGCGCTGCCCGTGGTGCGCACATCATAACCGGCACGCCCCAGCGCCTGATTGAGCACGGTGCGGATGGCGGCATCGTCGTCGGCGATAAGAATGGTTCCGGCAGGCATTACGCAGTGCCTCCTTCGCTGGGGGCCATCGGGAGAAGGATACGGAAGACGGTGCGGCGCGGGATCGATTCACATTCGATCACACCGCCATGGTCGCCCACGATCTTGGCCACCAGCGGCAGGCCGAGGCCGGAGCCGTGCGGCTTCGCAGTGACGAAAGGATCGAAAATATGCGGCATCAGATCGGTGGAGATACCGCTGCCATTGTCACGCACGGTTACTTCCAGCGGCAAGCTCAACCGTTCGCCGGAAACCGGCGCGCTGACCCGTACGCCGGGACGATAGGCGGTGGTCAGCGTGATCTCGCCACCGGCATCGGGTAGCGCATCGCTCGCGTTGCGCACCAGATTGAGGAACACCTGAATCAACTGATCGCGGTCGCCCAGCACCGGCGGCAGCGAGGGATCGAATTGTTCGCTGAACGGTACGCCGCGCGCGAAACTGGTTTCGGCCACCTTGCGCACACGGTCCAGCACTTCGTGGATGTTGACCGGCGCGCGGGGCAGATTGCGGGTGTCGCCAAAATCCTCCATCCGGTCGATCAGGGTGCGGATGCGGTCTGCCTCCGAACAGATCAGTTCGGTCAGATTGCGTTCGGAAGGCGGCACCGCCTCCTCCAGCAATTGTGCGGCGCCGCGAATGCCGGCCAGCGGATTCTTGATTTCGTGTGCCATCACCGCCGCCATGCCGTGCATCGAACGCACGGCGCCACGATGCAGAAGCTGACGGTCGATGCGTTGCGCGAGACTGCGTTCTTGCAGCGTGAGGATGACGGCGCCTTCAGGATCGGGCACCGGTGTTGCGGTGACATCGGCAATGCGCTCGCCATAACGCGGCGTGGTCAGATCCATATCGCGTTCACCGGCAGAGGCGCCGCGTTCACGCACCTGCAACAAAAGCTGCAGCACCGGACTGCCGAACGGTACGATTTCATCCAGCCGCAATTTGGCGAGCGTGGCGGCGCCCATGTCGAAGAACTGCTCCGCCGCCGGATTGACGTAGAGGATTCGCTGACGCCGCCCGATCAGCAGAACAGGCATCGGGAGCGCCGCTGCAATCTGGGCCCCGATGCGATCCGTGGTTAGCAATTCTGCATTGCTCATAAAATAGGCATTTCAAGTATTGCATAATTCGTAAGCATATTAGGGCCGCAACGGCAGCCCGGCAAGGCTTGGCGGCGATGCCGGGCCTGAATAGGGTGGCGCCATGGGCAGGGTAGCGATTCTGATCGTGGCAGGCGGACGCGGCCTCAGGGCCGGTGGCGGGATTCCGAAGCAATATCGGGATCTTGCCGGGCACTCCTTACTCCGTAGAACAATCGCGGCCTGCCTGGATGCCGCCGATCTGGTGCAGGTGGTGATCGGGCAAGGCGACGAGGATGCCTATGCCAGGGCGGTGGAAGGGTTCACCCTCCTCCCGCCCACGCATGGTGGCGCGAACCGGCAGGAATCGGTTTGCCGCGGACTGGAGGCGCTGGAGCCGCACAAGCCCGAATTCGTCCTGATCCACGATGGCGCGCGGCCGCTGGTAACACCGGAATTGATCGGGCGGGTAATCGATGCCCTGCGGGGCGGTGCCGATGCGGTGGTGCCGGTTCTGCCGGTGACAGATGCACTCAAACGCGAAGGCAAACCCGGCGTGCTGGAAGCGGTTTCACGCGACGGGCTTTACCGGGCGCAGACGCCGCAGGGCTTCCGCTTTGACGCCATCCTCCGCGCCCATCGGGCCGGGCGTGGCCGCGAAGCGGTGGACGACATCGCGATTGCCGAAACGGCCGGGATGAAGGTGATGACGGTGGCCGGCGACGAAAGGAACATGAAGGTGACATCGGCCGACGATTTTGCCATTGCCGGGCGCCTGCTTGGCGCTCCGTTGCCGCGCACCGGCATGGGTTTCGATGCCCATCGTTTCGGGCCGGGCGATCACGTCTGGCTGTGCGGCATCCGCATCGCCCATTCGGCCGGATTGATCGGCCATTCCGATGCCGATGCGGGGCTGCACGCACTGACCGATGCGGTTCTGGGCGCGCTCGGCGCCGGTGATATCGGGCAGCATTTTCCGCCCACGGACGAACGCTGGCGCGGCGCTTCTTCCGACAAATTCCTGATCCATGCGCGCGATCTGGTGCGCGAAGCCGGTGGTGCGATCGTGCATTGCGACGTGACGGTGATTTGCGAGCGGCCAAAACTGTCACCGCATCGCGAGGCCATGCGCGCACGCATCGCCGAAATCCTGGATCTCGACATTTCTCGCGTCAGCGTGAAGGCGACCACGACGGAAGGTATGGGCTTTACCGGGCGGCAGGAAGGCATTGCGGCACAGGCTGTCGCCACCATCATTCTCCCGTCCTGATCGTGATGGCCCGATGCTGGCGCGTCTGATCTCAACCTTTTTCGGCGTTGGCTATGCGCCATTTGCATCCGGCACCGCGGCCAGCATCGCCGCCCTGCCCTTTGCATGGGCTATCGCGCACTATGGCGGGCCGGTTGCGCTCGCGCTTGCAGCTTTTGCGGCCTTCGGCGCCGGTGTGTGGAGCTGCGGTGTCTATATAAGCGAGAGCGCAAACAAGGACCCATCCGAATGCGTGATCGACGAGGTGGCGGGCCAGTGGCTGGCCTGCGCCTTTGCGCCGCTGACGCTGCCGGGTTTTGTGCTCGCCTTCGCACTGTTCCGGCTGTTCGACATCTTGAAGCCCTGGCCGGTCGGCCCGGCCGAAAAGGCACCTGGCGGACTTGGCGTGATGCTGGATGACATGGTGGCCGGATTGCTGGCGGGTGTTATTGTTCTTCTGCTGCATTTGGCGAAGGTGATCTGATGTTTTCCGCACCGTTGTTGCGTCTGGCCGAAGTGGTGTTGATGGAGGCACGCGAAAAGAAGCTGCGCATCGCCACAGCGGAAAGCTGTACCGGCGGACTGATCGGCGGATTGTTGACGGAAATTCCCGGTTCGTCGGACGTGGTGGAACGCGGCTTCATCGTTTATTCCAACCGCGCCAAATCGGACATGCTGGATGTGCCGGGCGACATGATCGCCGACATGGGCGCGGTATCGGAGGCCGTGGCACGCGCGATGGCAGAAGGCGCTGTTGCCAATTCCAACGCCCATATGGCGGTCGCGGTGACGGGCGTCGCCGGGCCCGGCGGCGGCACACCATTGAAACCGGTGGGGCTGGTTCACATCGCAGCGGCGCGCGAAAACCGCAGCATTCTGCACGAGGCCCATCGTTTCGGGGATATCGGCCGCGGCGAAATCCGCATGAAGACTGTAGAAGCCGCTTTATTGCTGTTGCAGCGACTGTTGTGACAGCGCTTTCGCTCGCTTCTCGAACGCATCGGCCATCTTGAACAGCACACGCTCGAACGCCGCCCCCGCGACGGCGTTCAGGATGCGGCTCTTGAATTCAAACGCGATCCGGAAATCCACCCGGCAGCCGTTGGGTATCGGGGCGAAACGCCAATGGTTTTCCAGGCGCCGGAACGGCCCCTTGCTCTGTTCCACATCGATGCTGCGCGTGGCGGGATCGAGCACGACGCGGCTGGTATAGCGTTCGCGCAAACCATGATAGCCAACCATCATTTCGGCCATCATAGTCTGGCGCGCCCCATCCTGGGCGCGGGACAGCACACGCAGCCCCACGCACCAGGGAAGGAATTCCGGATAGCGCTCTACATCGGCGACGACCGCATACATCAGGTCTGCCGAATAGGGCAGGATCCGGGTTTCGCTATGTTCGGCCAACTGTGCCCCGCACTGCGGTTAGAACCGGCCGGCGCGATAGTCGCTGATGGCCGCGTTGATCTCTGCCGCCGTGTTCATCACAAATGGACCGTATTTGGCAATCGGTTCGCGCAACGGCTTACCGGCCACGACCAGAAACCGTACCCCCGCCGCCTGTGCCGAAACGGACAGCGCACCATCGGCCGACAACACGGCGATTTCGCCATCCTTTACGCGGGTACCCTCCTCCGGCCCGAACTGCGCCGAACCCTGAAAGACGAAGGCGAAGGCGTTATGCCCGTCCGGCAGCGGAATGGTTTGCTTGCCATAAGCCGGAATGGTGACATCTGCGATGAAGGGGGCGGTGGCCCGCGCCGGTGCCGGGCCTTCCACGCCGTTCCAGCGGCCCGCGATCAGACGCGCCGTGGCGCCATCTTCCAGCGGCACATCGGGAATGGCGGTGGCGGCAATATCCCTGTACCAGGGATCGCGCATCTTTTCCGCCGCCGGCAGGTTGATCCAGAGCTGGAAGCCGAACAGCGCGCCATCGTTCTGGGCCGGCATTTCGGAGTGAACCACGCCGCGGCCCGCCGTCATCCATTGCACGCCACCATCGCTGATCAGCCCTTTGCCGCCGTGACTGTCACGGTGCTGCATGCTGCCCTTGATCATGTAGCTGACTGTTTCGAAGCCGCGATGAGGATGTTCCGGAAAGCCCGCGATATAGCCCTTCGGATCGTCCGAGCGGATCACGTCCAGCATCAGAAGCGGATCGAGGTCAGGCAATTGCGGTGTGCCGATCATGCGGGTGAGCTTGACGCCCGCCCCATCTTCGGTCGGCATGCCCGGCAATGTCTGCACCACGCGGCGGGCGGTTTTCGTATTTTCTGCGGTCCTGGTCATGAGTGACCTCCACGAATGGTTTCCGCTGTTATATGTGGCCGCCACCTGTTTCCAGAAGTCATACGAGCGGAAACATACTGTTCGCGTTCTGCGAACAGGTAAATTTACGCCAGCCCCTGACGCGCCGCCTTCAGCGCCGCAAAATCCGTATCGGCGTGGTAGGAGGACCGGGTCAAGGGCGATGCCGAGACCATCAGGAACCCCTTGGCGCGGGCGATGGTTTCGAGGGAACGGAATTCATCCGGCGTCCAGAACCGTACCAGTTCGGCATGGCGGCGTGTGGGTTGCAGATATTGGCCGATGGTCAGGAAATCGACGCCGGCGGTACGCAGGTCGTCCATCACCTGCATGATCTCCTCCCGGCTTTCGCCAAGGCCGACCATCAGGCCCGATTTGGTGAAGCCGGTGGGATCAATCTCCTTCACCCGCTCCAGCAGGCGAAGGCTGGCGTAGTAACGTGCGCCCGGCCGCACGCGCAGATAAAGCCGCGGCACGGTCTCCAGATTGTGGTTGAAGACATCGGGCCGGGCAGCCGCCACAACCTCGATCGCGCCAGGTTTGCGCAGGAAGTCCGGGGTCAGCACCTCAACCGTCGTGCCGGGCGAAACCGCGCGAATGGCGTTGATGGTATCGGCGAAATGCTGAGCGCCGCCGTCCGGCAGATCGTCCCGGTCCACCGACGTGATCACCACATGCTTGAGGCCGAGCTTTTGCACCGCGCGGGCGACGTTGGCCGGTTCTTCCCGGTCAAGCATGCCGGGCAGCCCGGTCTTCACATTGCAGAAGGCACAGGCCCGCGTGCAGGTATCCCCCATGATCATCATGGTGGCGTGACGGTGCGACCAGCATTCCCCGATATTGGGACAGGCCGCTTCCTCGCAAACCGTGTGCAGATTGTGTTCCCGCACGATGGCGCGGGTGTTGGCATATTCACGGCTGGTGGGCGCTTTGACCCGAATCCACTCCGGCTTGCGCAGAACGGGGGTTTCGGCCCTGCCTGCTTTTTCGGGGTGGCGCTGCGTGCGCCGGTCTGTGGTGAGGTCGATTACCGTGGTCATGCCGATATCCTGTGCACGGCCGAGATATAGACTCTCCAGCGCCGGAAATCACCCTGCCGGGCCGGTTGACGCACCCCTTTCCTGCGCTAACCTCCTCTCCCGTCGAATAAAGGCGCCAGAATCCCTTACGATCTTCGGGGTTGGGGCTGGGAGCGTTCCGGTGAGGGCATTGCGGTGAGTCTGGCAACGGTTGCGGCTGCGTCCGGCGAAGAACTTGTCACCACCGATCTTTCCTACGAGCGTAAGCCGGTATTCCGCGCCCTTCTGGATGCGCGGGCCAAATTCGGCGGCAAACGCGAAATCCTGGTCGATGGCGACGGGCGGGTTCTCACCTATGACGAAATCGTCCGCGCGGCGTTCGCACTCGGCCATGCGCTGAAACGCGGGACGGAGCCAGGCGATTCCGTGGGCATCATGCTGCCTACAGGTGCAGCGGCGGTGATCGCCTTCTTCGCCGTGTCGGCTTATGGCCGCGTACCGGCGATGCTGAATTTCACCGCCGGCAGTGCAGGTTTGAAATCCGCCCTTAGAACCGCGCAGGTCAAACGGATCATCACCGCGCATCGCTTTATCGAACTCGGCAAACTGGAGGCGCTGGAAGCCGCGCTGAAAGAAGCCGCCGAGCTTGTCTATCTCGAAGATGTGCGCGAACAGCTTTCGCTGCGTGACAAGGGCGCCGCTGTTACCGGCATGGTGTTGCCGCGGATCGTTGCGGCGCGGCCGCTGCACCAGTCGCCGGCCGTGATCCTGTTCACCTCGGGAACGGAGGGGGAGCCGAAGGGCGTGGCGCTGTCGCACGGCAATCTGGTCTCCAATGTGGAGCAGGTGCGCGCCCATATCCGGCTGTCAGCGGAATCCGATGTGCTGTTCAACCCGCTGCCGACCTTCCATTGCTTCGGCCTGACGGTGGGGGCGCTGGTGCCGCTGTTCGCGGGCATCAAGGTAGTTTGCCATCCGACCCCGTTACAGCCCCATGAAATCGCGCGCCGCATTCGCGAGGCCGGTGCAACCATCCTGCTTTCGACCGACACATTCATTTCGCAATATGCCCGCGCGGGCGAGCCGGGCGATCTCAATTCGCTGCGCCTTGCGGTGTGCGGGGCAGAGCGTTTGCGGGACGAAACACGCGCCCTGCTGCGCAAAAAATATTCCATCGAATTGCTGGAAGGCTATGGCGTGACCGAAGCCTCCCCCGTTGTGGCCGCCAACCAACTGGGCGCAAACCGCTACGGCACCGTAGGCCGGTTGATGAAAGGCATGGAATACAGGCTCGATCCGGTGGAAGGCATCGCGAATGCCGGGCGGCTGGTGGTACGCGGACCGAATGTGATGCTGGGCTACATCCGGCCCGACGCACCGGGCGTGATCGACCCGCCGAAAGAGGGCTGGTACGACACCGGCGATGTGGTGAGTGTGGACGAGGAAGGCTTCATCACCATTCGCGGCCGTCTGAAGCGCTTTGCCAAGATCGGTGGCGAAGCGGTTTCGCTGGCGGTGGTGGAAAGCTGCGCCTCCGCTCTGTGGCCGGATTACAGCCATGCGGCGATCCCGCTTCCCGATGAACGCAAAGGCGAGCAAATCATTCTGGTGACGGATTGCCCGAATGCCGAACGCATGGACCTCGCCGGTTGGGCGAGCAATCATGGCGTCAGCGAATTGGCGGTGCCGCGGCGCATTCTGAAGGCACAATCGATCCCGGTGCTGGGCACCGGCAAGACAGATTACGTTCAAGTGCAGAAAATTGCCGAGCGGCAAATGGGGGAGAAAGATGAACATTGACCGGCGTGGTGCATTATCACTGCTTGCCCTGACGGGCGCGGCGCCCTTTACGATCGCAGATGCAAAAGCTGCACCCTACAAGGGCGCGGTGACGTTCGAGCATGGCGTGGCCAGCGGTGACCCGTTGCAGGATCGCGTCGTCTTGTGGACGCGGGTGACCCCGGCGGAAACGGGCGCCGCATCCATTCCGGTGTCCTGGGAAATCGCAGAAGATGAAGCGTTCAGGCATATGGCCGCGATGGGCGCCATCGGCACCCATGGCGAACGCGACTACACGGTAAAGGTGGATGCAGGCGGCCTGAAACCGGCGACGGACTATTTCTACCGCTTCCGCGTCAACAGCACCTATTCGCCTGTCGGGCGCACACGCACATTGCCGGAAGGCAGCGTGAAGGATGTGGTGCTCGCCTTCGTCAGCTGCGCGCTCTATCCGGGCGGTTTCTTCAATGCCTATGACGACATTGCGAAGCTGCCGCGCGTCGACGCCGTGGTGGAGCTTGGCGACTACTATTACGAGTATGGCGCAAAAGAAACCGATTACGGCATGAATGTCGGCGCCAAGCTGAACCGTATCCCCGACCCGCCGCATGACACCGTGACCCTTGCCGACTATCGCACGCGTCATTCGCTCTACAAGCGTGACAAGGATCTTCAGGCCGCACATGCGCGTGCACCATGGATCTGCGTGTGGGACGATCACGAAACCGCCAACGACAGTTGGGTGGGCGGTGCCGAAAACCATCACCCAAAAACCGAAGGGCCGTGGATCGACCGCGAACAGGCCGCCATGCGCGCCTATTACGAATGGATGCCGATCCGCGAACCCGAACCGGGGCGCGCGTTCGAGGCGATCAACCGCGCCTTTGAATTCGGCGATCTGATGAGCCTGATCATGGTGGAATCACGCCTGGTCGCGCGCTCCCAGCAACTGGAATACGACCGCAAGGGCGATCTGCCGATTGCGGTTTACGATTCCGCCGATTGGCAGACACGCAAGAAAGTCACCGATCCCGCCATCATCCAGAAGGTCATGGCGGCGGTCAAAGCGGACAAGGCGCCGCCCGCACCCTATGCGCTGGGGCCCGATATCGAACAGCTCAACGCCATACTGAACAATCCGGAGCGCCAGATGCTGGGCGCACGGCAGGAAGAATGGCTGGGGCTGAAAATCGCAGCGTCCGTGAAAGCGGGAAAACCCTGGCAGGTGCTGGGCAATCAGGTGGTGATGGCGCGCACCAAGGCGCCGAACATCTACCGCACACTGGGCACCGAACGGGTGCAGGCACTCCTCGCGTCCTTGCCGGAAGGTCCCTATCGCCAGCGTGTGGCCGACGCCGTGAACTTGTTTACGTTCGACATTCCGTTCGATCCCGATGGCTGGGACGGTTATCCCGCGGCACGCGAACGGGTCTATGACGCGATCAAGCAATCGGAGAGCAATGTGGTCGTGGTGTCGGGGGACAGCCACGCTTTCTGGATGAACCAGCTCTATGATGCGGACGGCAAAACGCGCGTGGCGGCGGAGTTTGGCGTCAGCTCGGTTTCCAGCCCCTCGGTGGGTGATTTCGTGCCGGGCCTCGACATCGGACGTTTGATTTCCGATGCCAATAACGAAGTGATCTTCAACGATCAGAACCGCAAAGGCTATCTGGTGCTGACCGTGACGGCGGAGGCTGTCACTGGTCAGATGATCGCCGTGGATGTGTTCAGAAAGCCTTATATCAAGCGCGTTCTGGCCCAATACCGGGTGGCGCCTGCCGCCGGACCCGGCGTCGGAGAGATTACGAAAATATAACGGCTCGCGCCCAGTTTACGCGTTGCGGACGCGGGATTGCATTGTATTGCGATACGCCATATCGTCCTCCGACTATATCATGGTCGGGGGATGGAAGCTTACTCTTTTTCGACGGATGGCGAGTGCCCGTTTGTCTGCCCGCGTGACCGGGAGCCGCTGCGGCCCAGCACCGCCTTCCTGTCGTGCCCGCAATGCGGCACAGCATACCCGGTGGTGCGTGGCGTTCCGATCCTCCTGAACGAGGGAGAATCGCTATTCGATACTGATGAGATACGGGCCACCGCAGCGGAGGTTCAGGAGGGCAGTGGCTATTGGCGGCAGCAGGGGCGCCATAGGCTCTATCGCCGTATCGTGGGAAAGATTCAGAACCACACGGTTCATATCAGTACATGCAACGCGCGGGCGGCTATCGCGCAGGTTCGCCAAGAAAACCCCGATGCTCGTGTCCTTGTGATCGGGGCCGCGAACAATGATTTTGGCGCCGATGACATCGTATACTCCGATGTATGTCTCGGTGCCAAAGTGAGTGTCGTTTTCGATGCTCATGCCATCCCCTACCCCAACGGTTATTTTGATCTCGTAATTGCCGTTGCCATCCTGGAGCATGTTCTCGATCCATGGCAATGCGCGCAGGAGATGACACGCGTCGTCGCACCCGAAGGGTATGTTTATAGCTCTATTCCGTTCCTGCAGCCGGTTCACATGGGCGCTTACGATTTTACGCGCTTCACATATCTTGGCCACCGCCACCTGTTCCGCTGGTTTTCCGAGATTGATGGCGGCTCAGAGATGGGCCCGGCTACGAGCACGGCTTTTGCATTCCAAAGCGTATTGCTATCGTTTTCAGATCGCCCGCTGGTTCGTAAAGTCATGCGGCTTGCCGGTATTCTCGGCGCTGCGGTGCTGAAGCCGGTGGACCGATTGATCTGGCGACAGCAGGCCACCATAGATGGCGCAGCCTCTACCTTCTTCTTCGGGCAAAAGATGGATCATCCGATCGCGGACCGCGAGTTGCTCAAGCATTATCGCGGTGCGCAGTAGGCCACCATTTACTGCAGCGTGAATGTGCGCGTATCCGGCGGATGCGCGCTGAATACTACCTTGAACAGAATGCGTCCGATCACGCGGCCATCGACCGTATCGACATCCACGCGCCATTCACCGGGTATAAGGTTCGCTTTCATCGAATAGCCGCGATAACCGTTGTCGCGCCCGCCCCGGATCGGAAAGGCGATTTTGGATTTGCTGACCCAGCGGCCCTGCGCGGAATCGAAAAACTGCCAGTCGTGCACAATGCGGGTTTTGAGCGCGATCGGCGCGTAAACCGCGCTGAAAAAATAAAGCGGCTTTCCCGGTTCGACATGTACAAGACGCGGGAAACCGAAGCGGCTTCGCCATGGCTGCTGTTCACCGGTGGCGTAATAGCTGCCGTCTGTCTTCCACACCCTGTGATAGACGCCCGCATCCGATAGCGCGAGCGGGATGGGCGGAAGCAAGTTCAGAAAATAAAACACATTGAGGAACAGGAGCGCACCACCCGCGCTGGCCACCAGCCGGCCGAACTGGTTCCACATCCGCTTGCGGCCCAGAACGGTGAGCACCAGCAGATAGACCACAAACACCGCGATGCTGATCACACCGCTCAGAAGATAGGTTTTCTCGTTGATGGTGCCAGCCGCAATCGGCACCAGAAACGTCATGTAGGTGAACAGCGCGATGAAAAACAGCGTCGTGGTGAAAACCAGGCGCGAATGATATTCACGCAAATATTCGTTCGCGATCAGAAGGCTCGCGAGCACAATCAGGAACGGCCATGACACGATGATGGCTGCGCTGCGCGAATAGAAAATCAGGAACGCGCTCCACAGCCCGCCTAGTGCAAACTGTGTCGCGGCCGAAACATAGGCCCGCCAGCGGAACGCCTGCCCTGCACGCTCCGCACGCGCTTCGAAATAGTGCTGGATGGCGATGGTCAGCGCAGCGCCGAGGAGATAGCCCGCAATCGCAATCTGTGTTGCCGGATGCTCCAGCCGCCCAAAGGCAAAATTGTCAAAGATGAACCCGCCCACCATCGCGAGTGCGGAAAGGTGGCGTTCATACGGCTGGAGACGGGTGATCCAGGCAGGCATTGGCGAATCCGGAATACCGGGACGGATCAGTTAAGCCGCGGCAATGGCGGGAAAAAGGTCAAAACTGCGAACGGCATGCGACAGCTTGTGCTTGGTACGCGATTGACAATCACTCGCAACTACCCCATATAGAAGCTGTCCAGCAAATGGGCTGATTTGGATGATCGTCTGTGTCTGCAATAGGCTGAAGGAATCGAGCGTACGGAACGCTGCGCGTGCCGGTGCTGCCTCGGCTGATGAGGTTTACACGCATTGCGGCGTGGAAAGGAATTGCGGACGATGCCAGGACGAGATCGAGCTGATACTGGACGAGGAACAGGCTCCCGCGGGGATGGAAAAGGCGGCATAGACCCCTCCCCCACGGCTTCGATGCCCGGTGATGCCGAGGTCATCCGCTTTCTCAACACTGTTTTGAAAAACGAGTTGACCGCGATCAACCAGTATTTTCTGCACTCGCGGATGCTGGCGGATTGGGGGCTTTCCGAACTTGCGGAGCATGAGTACCGCGAATCGGTCGACGAGATGAAACACGCCGACCGGCTGATCAAACGCATTCTGTTTCTTGGCGGCCTGCCCAATCTGCAGGACTTGGGAAAAATCCTGATTGGCGAAGACGTTCAGGAAATTCTGGAATGCGACCTCCGGCTGGAGGAGCGTGCGCATCCCGATCTACGCGACGCCATCGCCCATTGCGAAAAGGTGCGCGATTTCGTCAGCCGGGAACTGTTCCTGCAGATTCTGGAAAGCGAGGAAGAGCATATCGACTGGCTGCAAACCCAGTTGCGCCTGCTCGGCCAGATGGGGCTGCCGAATTTCGTCCAGTTCCAGAGCAAGCCGAATGAATCCGGCGGTTAGGTTACTTTCGGGAACGTCTGCAACCTATTGATAAATCAGTAAAACCTTATCGACATGGCGGCCCGCGGTGACGCTGGGCGGCCCGGATGAATTTTCTGACAAGAAAACGTTTCGCGGCGCAGCATTAAATGCTTTAGGCTCGAAGGATCTGGCGGCGACTCAAGGCCCGTCAGCGGCTTTCGGTGCGGGCAGATTGGGGCGTCAGTGATCTACGAAGCATATCAGGCGCAGGAAGACTTTTTCCTGCCGTTCCGGGCTGCGGCCGAACTGGTGGCCGCCAATCTCAAGCAACCGCTGGCCGGTCCCTTCGGCAACTTTCTGGCGCGAGGCGTCGCTGCCGGTGCCGAACTCGTTTCCCGCGCCAAACTGATTCATGAGCGGCCGGATTTCGGCATCACCACCATCAAGGTTGCCGGCCGCGAAACCCAGGTGTTTGAAGACGTGGCGGCCGAAACCGCGTTCGGCACCTTGCTGCATTTCCGCAAGGAACCGGCATCCAGACAGCCGCCTGTTCTTCTGGTCGCGCCAATGGCCGGGCATTTCGCGACACTTCTGCGCGACACGGTGCGGACCCTGCTACCGGATCACGATGTCTATGTGACGGACTGGCATAACGCGCGTGACATCCCGCGTGCCGAAGGCCGTTTCGGACTGGATGACTATATCGGGCATCTGATCGGCTTTCTGGAACAGATTGGGCCGGGCGCGCATGTGATCGGCGTGTGCCAGCCCTGCAATGCGTTGTTGGCGGCGGTGGCCGTCATGGCACAGGGCAAACACAAGGCACAGCCGCGTAGCATGACATTGATGGCGGGACCGGTGGATGCACGTTTCAACCCCACCCGCGTCAATCAACTGGCGATGGACCACCCGATTTCATGGTTCGAAGACAATCTGATCACCACAGTTCCACGCCAATTTCACGGCGCCCATCGCCGCGTCTATCCGGGCTTTCTGCAATTGTCGGCTTTCATGTCGATGAACCCTGCGCGCCACCTGCGGGCCCATTGCGATCTGTTCGGGAATCTCCTGAGCGGCAATCTTGCCGGCGCCGATGTCACGCGCAATTTCTACGATGAATATTTCGCGGTGCTGGATCTGCCCGCGGAATTCTATCTCGAAACGGTGGAACGCGTGTTTCAGGACCATTGTCTGGCCCGCGGAGAATTCCACCATCGCGGTCGCAAGGTTGAACCCGCGGCCATCCGCAACACCGCATTGCTGACGGTCGAAGGCACGCGCGACGACATTTGCGGCATCGGCCAGACCAAGGCCGCGCATACGCTGTGCACAGGCATCGCCGCCGGTTTCGAACGGCGCCACCAGCAGGTGGACACCGGCCATTACGGCGTCTTTTCCGGTAGCCGTTGGCAAAAAGAAATCTATCCCACCGTGCGGGATGTCATCCGCGCCAGCAACTGACCGGCAGCCCGTTCAGGGCTGATCTCCCTGCTTCTCCCGCTTGCGATTGTCGTTGCGGCGCTCCTGGCCACGGCCTTCGGGCTTTGCGGCCGGACGCGACGGCGCAGCTTGCTGCGGACGCTGTGGTCTGACCTGACCGGGCTGTTGCGCGGGCGCTTGCGGCGCCGCTTGTGGCGGAGCTGCCGGGCGCGACTGAACCGGCTCTGATGGCCGGGTTTGTGGAACAGGCCGCGGTGAAGGCGATGCGGCCGGCCTGCTGGGTGGCGGTGTTGGCCGCGCACCATTTACCGGCCGGGACGGCGTGGGCTTCGGATTGGCCGTTGTTGGCGGACGCGTCTCAGGCCGCACTGGCCGGTTCGGCGCCGGTCTGGTGCCTGGCCTGTTCGCAGCCGGCTGAACCGGCGGTTCAGGACGATTGATTCCAGGCCGATTGGTCATTCCGGGCCGGCCGGGCCTTTCCGGCTGCCCGGGGCGGTTCACACCCGGCCTTTGTGGCTGGCCGGGCCTTGCAGGCTGCACCGTGGCCGGCGGCCTGACGGATGGGCCACCCGGCCTGCCCGGGCGCGGCGGGCGCGCACCTTGTGATGGCGGGCGATGGACTGGCGGCTTCCATGCCGGGGGCTTTGACGGCAGGCCCGGACGATGCGGCCGATTGGAAGGTGGACGGTTCGATGGTGGGCGATTCGATGGTGGACGGACACCGGGCCGATTGGGGCGCGGACGATAATGCCAGACCGATCCGGGCCGCCCATGGCCGCCGATCACCACATGATGATGCCGCCAGTCCGGCCGTGCCGGACGGAAAATGGACGAGACAATGCCGACGCCAACGCCAAAAAAGATTCCACTCGCAACGGAATAGTGCGGCGGCCGGTAACGCGGCGGTGGCGCCCAGTAATAAGGCGGGTAATCCGGATAGCGCCAACTGCCATACACCACCAGAGGGTCGTAATACGGCACATAGAAATACCCGGGCCGGGCCGGTTCGATATAAACGTAGTTGTTCTGTACGATGACGCGCTGCTGCTCATTCGACAACAATGTGCCGGCATCGCGGGCATTGGCGCGCAGGCGTTGCACCGCAGCCATCACATCGCCCTGTTGATAGACAAAGGCATAGCCGATGGCATCGGCCCAATCCGGCTGATCGTTCAGCATCGCGATCACCGATGGAAACTGCGTCAATGCCTTGACGCTATCGTCCCATGGCTGATCCTCCACGGCATCCGCAAGATCGTTGCCATTGAGGCCCTGATTGCGGTCGAGGAAATCGGCGGCACCGGCCACATCGTCGGGATAGGTGGCGGCGATCAGCACTTGTGAGAGCAATTCGTCCGGGTACAGAGCAATCGGCGCCAGCATCGATTCAAGCTGTTGCTGGGAATACGCATCCGACTGCGCCAATGCAGGCGGGACCCCAAGCGCCGCCGCAAAGATCAATCCAGCCATCCACCGGAAGAAGGATTTGTCCATACGTTGCCCTTTCACGGCAGAAGGAAATGTCGCGAAAAGCCTAGCAGCCCTTTCACCCCGCCGGTAGGCGTACCTTCCATTGCGCGTGCACCGCACCCTTTGCTATTGCGGCGCAAACAAACAGGAGGTGCCTATGGCGTCATTCGATGGTGAAACCTTCTCGGGCCAGCGCATCGTTCTGGATGGCAACGCCTATCGGAACTGCCGTTTCGAACAATGTGAAATCATCATCACGGCCACCGCCTCCAAGACCGTGGTGGACTGCAACTTCGTCAACTGCCGCTGGGATTTCGACGGCCCTGCCCGCACCACGATCCAGGATCTGATCAAACTCTACCAGATGCCGGGCATGGCGCCGGTGATCGAGAATCTGTTCAACATCATCCGCAAAGGCCCGCAGGCGCCAGAGGGTGAAACCCGGCAATGATCAGCCTGGCGGTTTGAAGAATGTATCCACCGTATGCAGAGTTTGGCCCAAAGATTTCGGGTGGCCGCTGGACCGTCCTGGGCTGGCTCCAGCCGAAATATATCAAACTCCCGTATAGCTCACTCTTGTATAGTACGAAGTTCGTGCTAGATTGAACTTCGTAATACCAAGGGAGGCGGGAAACGCGCGTGACTGAAGAAACGACCTATACGCGCAAATTCCGTAAGGAACTGATGGCCGGGCTATCCTCGCTCGTCCTCCTGGCCGTGCTCGCCCGCGCGGGCCGGGAGATGTATGGCTACGAAATTGCCAAAGCCGTGAAGGCCGAAGGCGAAGGCGGACTGATCTTCAAGCAGGGTGCGATTTATCCGGTCCTGCGCTCGCTCAACACGCAAGGGCTTCTCGAAAGCCGGGTAGAGGCTTCGGCCTTCGGTCCGCCCCGGCGCTATTACACCATTACCGACGAGGGGCGGCAGGCCCTGTCGGACTGGCAAGGCGCCTGGAAAGACATGCGTGAATTCGTGGATGACGCCCTTATGGCGCAGCAGGGAGCCGGATATGAGCACAGGCCGGCAACCTGAGACCGTCCGCGCCTATCTGGATGCGCTGCAGGCGGCCCTGAAGGGTGCGCCACCGGCTCTGATCCAGGACGCGCTGGCCGATGCCGAGGAGCATCTGCGCAACGAGATCGCCCAAAATCCGGAGCTTTCGGAATCCGCTGTTCTGGAATCGGCGATCGAGAATTTCGGCACCCCTGAGGAGGTGGCCGAGACCTACCGCCTGCTGGAAGAAAGCCTCACCGGACCTTTTCCAAAATCTGAAGAAAACCGCCCAAGCCGTTTCAGTTTCTTTGGAATTGTCTCTGATCCGCGGGCCTATGGTGCGCTGGTTTATATGCTACTCTCGATTGCGACAGGCATCTTCTATTTCACCTGGACGGTGACCGGCCTGTCGCTGACGGTGGGGCTGTTCATCCTGGTCATCGGCATCCCCTTCGCCCTGCTGTTCATCGGCTCCGAGCGCGTCATCGCCCATGTCGAAGGGCGCGTAGTGGAGACGTTGCTTGGCGTGCGCATGCCGCGTCGCCTGCCCCCGGCCTATGCCGAACGGCGCACCCTGTTTTCGCGCATCGGCGAGGCGCTGGCCGATATCCGGACATGGTCTTCCATCCTGTACCTGCTGCTGATGCTGCCGCTCGGCGTGATCTACTTCGTTATCGCCGTTGTGGGCCTGTCACTTTCGCTGGGCATCGCGGCCGTGTCCATGTACTCGCTGGTCACCAACCAGTCCCACTTCAGCATGGACGCCCTCCCCGTTCTGGACCACGTCCTGCACACCGCGCCGGGGCTGGTGATCTTTGCCCTGATCGGAGTGTTGCTCTTCTTTGTGGTCCTGCACGTGGCCAAATTCATCGGCCTGCTGCACGGCAAGCTGGCGGAGCTTTTGCTGGTCCGCCTTTGACCCCCAAAGGGCTGGCACCGGCACGGCCGCAGTCGAGGGGACTGCGGCCGGTTTCTTTAAACGATTCTTAACAGCGATGTTTCGAATCGTTCTTTTGCGACAAGATGTTCTAGCGTTAACGGGGCCGAAACGGTTGACGGCGCGATAGTGCATCCGGCTATATGTGAACGCTGGTTCGCCAGCGTACATCAGGGCTGGGGCTGGCGGTTTCCGTTGGCACCGAACACCGGGAGTCAACGTGGACCGGCGTAACGATTCAGCGCATCTGCTGCGTATCGATTCCTGGCGCCGTTCGGCGCGCTCTGCGGTTGCCGGCCTCGCCGATCCAGATGCACGCTGGGCACTTGTCTCCACTTCCGTCACAGCGCTGGTTGCCGGTGCCGTCGCATGGCTTGCCGCGGGTGTCGTGCAGCCGGGTACGCAACAAAACGCATCGCGCGATCACGGGCTGATGCCCTATCAACTGTTTCTGCAGCTTGCCTCCAAGGCCGGCGACACATCGCACGCCTCGCTGGCGCCCACGATGCCCGGCGAGAGAGACGGGCGCAGCGTTGCCGGATCGTCCTATTCATTCGATGGCGCGCTCTCGGCCGAAGAAGCCGGTGCCAGCGCAGCACCGGCAGGTATCGAAACACACACTGTAACGCTCGATTCCGGCGACACGCTGATGGGTGCGCTGACGAATGCGGGCCTGAGCGCCGGTGAAGCGCAGAGCGTGATCAGCGAGCTTGCCAAAGTGTACGATCCGCGCAGCATTCACACAGGGCAGAGCTTCGATCTGACATTCGCCGCCGCGCCGCCGCCGCCCGCCGCATCGGTCACGATAACCTTACCGAATGACGGTGTCAGCGATGCGGGCGCCGCTGTCGACGAAGCCAATGCAGAGCCGGTGCAGGATACGCAGGGCCGCCTGCTTTCCCTTGCCTTCTCGCCATCGGTGGAGCGCGACATCACGGTGACGCGCACCGCGTCAGGCACATTTGTCGTCAACGACGCGCAAAAAGTTCTGCACGCGCAACTGCATCGAGCCGGTGCGAAGATCGATTCAAGCCTCTATCTCTCGGCCATGAAAGCCGGCATCCCGGCCGAGGTCGTGGTGGAGATGATCCGGATGTTCTCTTACGAGGTCGACTTTCAGCGCGATCTGCAGCCGGGCGACTCATTCGAAGTTCTCTACAATTACTACTACACGCCGGATGGACAGCCCGCGAAACAGGGCGACATCAGTTACGCCGCGATACATCTGGGCAACAGATCGGTAGCAATGTACCGCTATCAACCCAAGAACGGCGACCCGGCGGAGTATTTCGACTCACAGGGCCGCAGCGCCAAAAGCATGCTGATGAAAACGCCCGTGGACGGCGCACGCATCAGCTCCGGCTTCGGCATGCGCTTCCATCCGGTGCTGGGCTATTCCCGCATGCACAAGGGCATCGACTTCGCAGTGCCGATCGGCACGCCGGTGATGGCGGCGGGTAGCGGTACGGTGCAGATCGAGGGCCGTGTCCGCGGCTATGGCAATTTCATGATGGTCAATCATGGCAATGGCTATTCCACGGCCTATGGTCACCTGTCGCGCTTTGCCGCCGGCATTCACAAGGGTTCGCGCGTGCGCCAGGGCCAGGTGATCGCCTATAGCGGCAACACCGGCATGACGACGGGTCCGCATCTGCACTACGAAATCCGCGTACATAACCAACAGGTCAATCCGCGCAACGTGAAGATTGCGTCAGGCCGCAAACTTGGCGGTTCCGAACTGAAGACGTTCATGGCGCAGCGGGCCACGATCGACAAGGAAATCGCGGGCCTGCCGCTTGAAACCAAAGTGGCGGACGCGACCGGCGATCTGCGCTCCGCCGACTAATCATCACTCGCGCACATAGGCACGGCGGGCAAAGGCGCATGCGCCCTGCCCGCCGCCATTCGTTTTCGATCAATGCAACGCCTCGCTTGGTGCGCGATCGGTTGCAACATCGTCTTCGGGCGAAGCGAACTCCTGCCCATTGATGACGAGGCCGGATTTCCCTGCACCGACCGTGATCGTATCGCCGTCGCCGATTTTGCCTTCCAGCAGCATCTGCGCCAGCGGATCCTGCAAACGGCGCTGGATCACGCGCTTCAGCGGACGGGCGCCGTAAACGGCGTCGTAACCCGCATTGGCAAGCCAGTCGCGGGCCTTCGCATCCAGCGTGATGGCTATCTTGCGATCCGCCAGAAGCTGCTGCAGATGCGCCATCTGGATGTCCACGATCTTGTCCATGTTCGCACGCGACAGGCGATGGAACAGGATGATCTCATCCAGCCGGTTGAGGAATTCGGGGCGGAAATGCCCACGCACGACCTCCATCACCTGCGCCCGCATGGATGCGGTATCCTGCAGCGCATTGGCCGCCATGAACTCCGCCCCGAGGTTGGAGGTCAGGATGATCACGGTGTTACGGAAATCGACCGTGCGGCCCTGGCCATCGGTCAACCGGCCATCGTCCAACACCTGCAACAGCACGTTGAACACATCGCCATGCGCCTTTTCGACTTCGTCGAACAGGATCACCTGATAAGGCCGGCGCCGCACCGCTTCGGTCAGCACGCCGCCTTCCTCATAGCCGACATAGCCGGGCGGTGCACCGATCAGCCGCGCCACGGAATGCTTCTCCATGAATTCGCTCATGTCGATGCGCACCATCGCGGTATCGTCATCGAACAGGAAGGCGGCCAGCGCCTTGGTCAGTTCGGTTTTGCCGACGCCCGTGGGGCCAAGGAACAGGAATGAGCCGATGGGCCGGTTTGGATCCTGAAGCCCGGCGCGCGCCCGGCGCACCGCGTTGGAGATTGCCCGCACGGCCTCATGCTGGCCGACAACGCGCTTCTCCAGCCCCTCCTCCATCCGCAACAGCTTTTCGCGCTCACCCTCCAGCATCTTGTCCACCGGAATGCCGGTCCAGCGGGAAACCACCTGTGCGATGTTTTCCGGCGTGACGGCTTCGTTCACCAAAGCAGCGCTTTCGCGCTCCTCAATCTCACGAAGCTGTTTCTCGAGGCCGGGGATCACGCCATAGGTCAGTTCGCCGGCGCGGGCGAAATCGCCCTTGCGTTGCGCGATATCCACTTCCTGACGGGCGGCATCCAGCTTTTCCTTCAGGCCCTGTGCGGTCTGAACGGATTTCTTCTCCTCCTGCCACTTCGCAGTCATGGCAGCGGCTTTTTCCTCAAGCTCCGCCAGCTCGTGTTCGAGCGTGGTCAGGCGATCGCGCGAGGCCTTGTCGGTCTCTTTCTTCAACGCTTCGCGTTCGATCTTGAGCTGGATCACCCGGCGGTCGAGTTCGTCGAGTTCTTCCGGCTTCGAATCGATCTGCATCCGCAAGCGGCTGGCGGCCTCGTCCATCAGGTCGATGGCCTTGTCCGGCAGGAAACGATCCGTGATGTAGCGGTTGGAGAGCGTGGCTGCCGACACAAGCGCCGCATCGGTAATGCGCACACCGTGATGGGCCTCGTATTTCTCCTTCAGGCCGCGCAGGATCGAGATCGTATCCTCGACCGTCGGCTCACCCACGAATACCGGCTGGAAACGCCGCGCCAGCGCAGCGTCCTTCTCTACGTGCTTGCGATATTCGTCGAGTGTGGTGGCACCGATACAATGCAGTTCGCCGCGTGCCAGCGCCGGCTTCAGCAGATTGGACGCATCCATCGCGCCATCCGCCTTGCCCGCGCCGACAAGGGTGTGCATCTCATCGATAAACAGAATGGTCTTGCCTTCCGCCGCGGTGATTTCGTTCAGAACGGCCTTCAGCCTCTCCTCGAACTCACCACGGAATTTCGCACCGGCGATCAGCGCACCCATGTCGAGCGCCATCAACTGCTTGTCGCGCAGCGATTCCGGCACATCGCCATTGACGATGCGCAATGCCAGACCTTCGACAATCGCGGTCTTGCCCACACCAGGCTCACCGATCAGAACCGGGTTGTTTTTCGTGCGCCGCGACAGCACCTGCACCGTGCGGCGGATTTCCTCGTCACGCCCGATCACCGGATCGAGCTTGCCGCTGCGCGCGGCCTCGGTCAGGTCGCGGGCGTATTTCTTCAGGGCATCATACTGGTTTTCCGCCGTCGCGCTGTCCGCGGTGCGGCCCTTGCGCAGATCGTTGATCGCAGTGTTGAGATTCTGCGCGGTAACGCCCGCATCTTTCAGAATGCGCGCGGCATCGGTGCCTTGCGCCATCGCAAGCGCCAGCAGCATGTATTCGGCAGTAACGAAACTGTCGCCCGCTTTCTTCGCGAGTTTCTCCGCATTGTCGAGCATCCGCGCGGTTGGCGGCGCGAGATAAATCTGCCCATTGCCGCCTTCGACACGCGGCAGCTTGGCCAGCGCCATTTCGGTGTCGCGCAACGCCTCTTCCGGGCGGCCGCCGGCGGCGCGGATCAGGCGCGCGGCAAGCCCTTCCTCGTCATCGAGGAGAACTTTTAAAAGATGTTCAGTGGTGAATTGCTGGTGGTTGGAGCGCAGTGCCAACCCCTGTGCGGATTGAATGAAACCGCGCGCACGCTCGGTGAATTTCTCAGCGTCCATATCATCCTCTCAAGCACACGTTCCGCCGCCATTTGGCCAGCATTCCCGTGTCCCATCAACGTAACGGCACCTCCGTGGAGCATACCGTCCAGAATGATATGTGTGGTTCCCATCCCCCTTCTGCAAGGGGTGTCAGGCCGTCTCGCCTGCCACTTCGGCTGGTTCCTCGGCGGGTTCCGATCCTTCCGCGATAGAGAACGTGGCGCCGCTGGCCCCGTTCTGAACCGTGCCGTCTGCGGGCCGCGCACCATTTCCGTTCCCGGCAGCGGCTGCCGCCTGCCCGTTGGCCTGCTGGTACTGCGCCTGCTGGGCGGCGATCACCGCAAGAATGCGGAAATAGTGTTCCGCATGCTGCAGGTAATTCTCGGCCATCACGCGATCGCCGGAGGCGTTGGCGTCCCGCGCGAGCTGCAGATACTTCTCATAGACGTGCGAGGCAGAGCCCCGAATCTTCACCTCCGGGCCATTCGAATCATAGGTCCGGTTGGGGTTGTAGTTGTTGTGATTGCCACCATGATTGGTCTGCGGCCGGCGGCCGCCTCTTCTCGAACGCTTCACGTGATCCCCTTGTCGGTTACTGACCCCTGCATGCCTGCTGACGAAAAGGAGGCCGCGCACAGGAACGCGCATCCGGTTCCAACCGCATGAAGGCCTGGCTTTCTCGTCCGCTTTCGTTCTGTGCAGTTACCCTGGCGCGGCAAACGCACCCGCGCCCGAGGGCGCCAATACCGGCGTGCCGAGACACCCGGCGGGAGTTCCTGCTCCCCACAGAATCTCAAGCTAACCGCTCAACATCCGGCTTTCCACTGTTTTTTTTGGGAGAACCTGCGGCTTTATCAGCCGGCCCTCCGTGCCACAACACAGCGTGGGATACCCGCCAAATCGGCACGGATACCCCGCATTTCAAGGCCTTGTGCCGCCAGAATTGCCGAAACCGCCTTCCCCTGGCCAATCCCGATCTCCAGGAGGACATGGCCCCCCGGTACCAGCCAGGCGTTTAGGCGGGTGGCCAGGTCCCGGTAGGCATCAAGACCATCGGCCCCGCCATCCAGCGCCTGACGCGGCTCATAGCGCAGTTCGGGCGCCAGGCCGTCCAGCGCAGCCACGGGAATATAAGGCGGGTTCGAAACCACCAGGTCAAACGGGCCAAGGGCCGGTTCCTGCCAGGCGGCAGCGAGAAGGGTTGCGCGGTCATCAAGCCCCAATGCGGCCCGGTTGGTGCGTGCGAAAGCAAACGCGGCTTCAGACTGTTCCACCCCCGTCCCGGTAGCATTGGGAAAGGCATGCAGCAGCGTAAGCAGAAGACATCCCGATCCGGTGCCGAGGTCGAGTAGCCGCAAGGGTGTCTGCCGGTCGGGGAAAAGGCGGAACGCCTCCTCAATCAGGGTTTCGGTTTCCGGCCGCGGCACCAGCACGCCCGGCCCTACCGCGAACTCATGACTCCAGAATCCCTTGCGGCCCGTCAGATAGGCCAATGGTTCGCGCGCTTCGCGCCGCACGACCAATCGGTCAAAACGCGATACGGCCTCCGGCGCTACGGCCATGCTGCTGCCGGCAAGCAGCGATCCCGGCACCACGCCCAATACATGCGCCAGAAGCAGCCGCGCATCGAGGCGGGCGCTTTCGACACCAGCCCCGGCAAGACGTGCGGCGGCGGCACCAAGCAGCGCGTCGGCCGACCTCACACCCCTGAATCCAGCGCAGCCAGGCGGCTGGCCTGATCTTCGGTGATCAGGGCTTCGATCACTTCGTCCAGTTCTTCGCCGGACAGAATGCGGTCGAGCTTATAGAGCGTCAGATTGATCCGATGATCGGTGACGCGGCCTTGCGGAAAATTGTAGGTGCGGATGCGCTCCGACCGGTCGCCCGAACCGACCAGACCTTTGCGTTCGGCGGCGCGCGCACTGTCCACCCGGTTGCGTTCGGCTTCAAACAGGCGCGCCTTCAGAAGCTTCATCGCCTGGGCCTTGTTCTTGTGCTGGGATTTCTCGGTCTGCTGCGCCACCGCGATCCCGGTTGGAAGGTGCGTGATGCGCACAGCACTTTCGGTCTTGTTCACGTGCTGGCCGCCGGCGCCGCTGGCCCTAAACACATCGATGCGCAAATCCTTCTCGTCGATCTGCACATCGACATCCTCCGGCTCGGGCAGCACCGCAACCGTGGCCGCCGAGGTATGAATGCGTCCGCCGCCTTCGGTCACCGGCACGCGCTGCACACGGTGGCCGCCGGATTCGAATTTGAGTTTGGCAAAGGCGCCCGTTCCCGCCACCTCCAGTATGGCTTCGCGCACGCCACCCAGATCGCTTTCATGAACGCTCATCAGATCGGCACGCCAGCCCTGCAATTGCGCATAGCGGGTGTACATGCGTACCAGATCGCCTGCGAACAGGGCGGCCTCATCTCCACCCGTGCCGGCACGGATTTCCACGATGGCGGAGGACGAATCCGCCGCATCTTTCGGCAACAACTCGATCCGCAATTGATGTTCAAGGTCCGCAAAGCGTGCCTTTAACTCTGCGCGTTCTTCTTCCGCCAAGGCGCGCATCTCTGCGTCCGATGCCGGATCGCCGATCAGCGCATCGGTTTCGTGCAACTGCTTCTCGACCTCGCGATAAGCGTTTACCGCGTCGATCACCGGGGCGAGCTCGGCATGCTCCTTCGACAGTTTGACGAAATCCGTACCGCCCGCACCGGCCGCAAGACGCGCTTCGATTTCCGCAAAGCGGTTCGATAGCCGGTCGAGTTTGGCAGCGGGAATCATGCAGTAAGACCTGTCATCCGGAGCAAGCGGCAACACCGCGCAGACCCGGGATCCATCGAGACACGCCACGATCGGCTCCGGCCCGGCGCGATGCCGACGCATCGCTTGCCCGGACGGCAGATCATAAGAAGCTACTGCGCCGGCTCAAGCGCAGGTGCGTCGCCACGGGCCGCTTCGATCTCCGCCGCTTTCTTTTCGCAAAGTTCGACGACGTGATCGATCAAATTCTCATTGTCCAGCCGATAGGACGGCTTGCCGTTGAGATAGATTTGCCCATGGCCCTTGCCCGCGCCGCCACCAGTGAACCCGAGGTCGGTTTCACGCGCCTCACCCGGGCCGTTGACCACACAGCCAATGATCGAAAGCGACATCGGCGTTGAAATGTGTTTCAGCCGGTCTTCCAGCGCGCGCACCGTTTCGATCACCTTGAAGCCCTGCCGCGCACAGGATGGGCACGAAACGATGTTCACACCACGATGGCGCAGATTGAGCGCCTTCAGAATATCGAAGCCGACCCGCACTTCCTCTTCCGGTTCGGCGGAAAGCGAAACCCGGATCGTGTCGCCGATACCGGACCACAACAGCATGCCCATGCCGATGGAGGATTTCACCGTACCGGGGATCATGCCACCCGCCTCGGTCACGCCCAGATGCAGCGGATAATCGCACGCCTCCGCCAAACCCTGATAGGCCGCAACAGCCAGGAACGGATCGGATGCCTTCACGCTGATCTTGAATTCGGTGAAGTCGTTGTCTTCGAGAATCTTCGCATGGTTGAGCGCGCTTTCGACCATCGCTTCCGGGCAAGGCTCGCCATAACGCTCAAGCAATTCCTTTTCGAGCGATCCGGCATTGACGCCGATGCGCATCGAACAGCCGTGATCCTTCGCGGCCTTGACCACTTCCTTCACCCGCGCAGCAGACCCGATATTACCGGGATTGATACGCAGACAGGCCGCGCCCGCCTCCGCCGCCTCGATCGCGCGCTTGTAGTGAAAGTGAATGTCGGCAACGATCGGGATTTTCGCCGCCCTGCAGATCGGCTTCATCGCCTTGGTGGCGTCTTCATCCGGGCAGGAGACACGGACGATGTCGCATCCCGCCTCTTCCACGCGGCGGATCTGGTCGATCGTGCCGCGCACATCCGACGTCACCGTGTTGGTCATGGTCTGGACCGTGATCGGTGCATCACCACCAACCGCGACGGGCCCCACATGAATCTGACGGGATTTGCGCCTGTGAATATCGCGATACGCGCGAATGCTCATGATGTCCTTCCCCGCCGCTGTTCAGCGCGGCGTCTGCACATTCTTAAGGTCAGCCACGGCCTGTGGGTCCAGCGATACGCCTTCAACGCCTCCGGTTCCAGTGCCCGCGTAGCCGCTGGCCGCGCCATCGAGCAGCAGTTCCACCGCATCGCCCTCGCCCGCCTTGAGTTTCAGCCCCGGCGCGTTCGGCACCCGGTATGAATCGCCCGGCTCCAGTATCCGGTTGATATAGACCGTGCCATCCGGCCCCACGACATTGACCAGGGTCGCCCGGTGCGCCAGCAAGACCACCCGTGGATTGGCATTCTGCAGCCCGAAAACCTCGCCCTTGGGCAATGTTTCTGCCGTCTGCGGAGTAGTTGATGATGGTGTGATGGCAGTCGTCGCCGCATTTTCACCCGTAACCGGCGCCCCCGGTTCGGGTGCCGGTGCGGCCTGCGGCGCCGGTGCGGCCGGTGGCGGAGAGACCGGATTCGTGACGGCGGGCTGGGCCGGCTTCGGCGCCAATTGCGCGGGCACGGGCGCTACCGGCGGCACACCCGGTGCCACGGCGGAGGACACCATCTTGTAAACGCCATAGATCAGGAGCGCGGCGAGGACCGCCGCGATCACGATCCAGCCTTGCGGCAGCCGCCGCTCCACCGGCTCGATGAACGGGGTGAGGTGCGGATTCTCGGCCCGGCCCGCGATTTCAGTCTTGAACCGCTCCACGTACTCCGACGCGTCGAGCCCCAGATAAAGCGCATAGGTGCGCACGAAGCCGACCGCATAGGTCCGCCCCGGCAGCGCTTCGACCCGGTCTTCCTCAAGGGCTTCAAGATGATCCTTGCGGATCTTGAGATCGCGCGCGACGAGGGCGAGTTCGTCCCCGCGGCGCAGACGAGCTGCCCGCAGGTCCTGGCCCACGGTCCCGAGCGGGGCATCCGCATCGCCCGAAATCTCACGCAAATGCAATCGGCCGGAGCCCTGCCCGTTGCCACTCATGGTAAAGCGCGTAACTTTTGTCATCAGGCTACGAATAGCGATTCTGCGCCCGCTATTCCACCGAAACGATGCTTAAGACATTTTGAGAAGAAGCGGCAAAAGGCGGCGTCAGAGCCCCAGGCTGGAGCGCTTGCTCTGCATCTGAATGCGCGTAACCGCTGCCTGCGATTGCTGTCTGATGTCATTCCACTCGCGCTGCGTGTGACAGACCCGCGGCCCCGGAAGGCGGGAGCCGGTTATCGGTTCGCCTGCACGGCAGACGACCTTGTCCAGATCGGAAGTGCTGGTCGGCGCCGGTTGCGGCGCATCGTCCGCGGCCATTGCGACAACGGGCATCAAAAGCATCGAAGAAAACGCCAAAGTGAGCAAGGAACGCCGCATGCCATCTCCATGAAAAGATCGCTGAACACAAATGATAATAGCCAATATTTACACTACTGCAACTGGAATTTGCGGCGGCTCCAACCTCAATGCTTACTGCGGGACGGCTATGGGTTCTTCATCATGGCGCGGCGTTGCACGATATTGACCTGATCCTGTGCATCGCGCCGCGCACGTTCCCAATCCCGGTTGCTCAGGCAGACAATCCGCCCGTCGATCTGGGGCGAGGTACCTGCGCGCGGCATATGCCGGCAAACAACGCTATCGGGTGCGTCCGGGTTGAAGCTGACCTGCCGGGGCATATCGTTCGACGACGCGGCCGCCGGCAGTGCGCCAAACGCCGCCGCCACAAACAGAGCGGTTGCAAATGCGTATTTCATGGCGTGCCTCCACTTGAGGGTTGCACTGTTCCCGTGCGTAATGACGCAAGAACAATACGCTCAAGCCTCGGTTCGCGCCATAAACTCACGCTTATTTGAGAACGATGCCGCGTTCGGCTGCGAAGGCCGAAAGCCGTGTGCGCAGCGAATGATCAGTCCGGCCGCACAACTTGACGACGAATTCGGAGACTTCCGCGGCGTTCATGCTGCGAATCATCATTTTGATCGGCCCGATATGGCTTGGCTGCATCGAAAGCGTGCGCAGGCCGAGCCCGATCAGCGCCATGGCATCCAGCGGGTGACCGGCCATTTCTCCGCACAAGGACAATTCCCCGCTCGCCTCTGCCGCGCTGTGCACGATCTGACGGATCAGCGTCAGCGCGGCCGGGTTGAGGGGGTCGTAGCGCCGCGCCACGCGCGGGTTTGTGCGGTCGACCGCGAAGACGAACTGGAACAGATCGTTAGAGCCGATAGAGACGAAATCCGCGCTGCGCATGATCTGGGGCAGCATGAAGGCAAGCGCAGGCACCTCCAGCATCGCGCCTACCAGTACCTGCCGCGGCTGCGGGTGGGATAACAGCCGCGCCCGCTCCACCTCACGATCGATCAGAGCACGCGCGGCGTTGAATTCCGCCACCTCGCTGACCAGCGGCAACAGCAGCCGCAACGTTCCGCCAGCCGCAGCGGCAAGCAATGCGCGCACCTGGTAACGCAACAATGCCGGACGATCGAGCGCGATGCGGATCGCGCGCCAGCCAAGCGATGGGTTCTCCTCCCGCTCCCAGCGGGCATAGGGAAGAACCTTGTCGCCACCGAGATCGAGGGTGCGGAACACCACCGGCTTCTCGCCCGCCGAATCGAGTACCTGCTTGTAGAAGGCAGTCTGGTCTGCCAGCCGCGGCATGGTTTCGCCGATCATGAATTGCAGTTCGGTGCGGAACAGCCCCACCCCGTCCGCACCCGATTCATGAAGCTGTGGCATGTCGAACAGAAGACCGGCATTCATCATCAGCCGGATATGCACGCCATCTTTCGTCACCGCCGGCAGATCGCGGATACGGGCAAAGCGGGCCACACGATGCGCCCGCATCGCACGCCGCGCCTCGAACGCCAGGATGATCTCCGAAGGCGGGCGCAGATGCACCTCACCGATTTCGCCATCCACCGCGATCGGATCACCGGCGCGGGCCGCGTCGGTAATGCCTTCCGCCGACCCGACCAGCGGCACTCCCATCGACCGCGCCACGATGGCGACATGCGAGGTAGACGCTGCCTCCTCCAGCACCAGGCCAAGAATCCGCCCGCGCCGGTAATCGACCAGATCCGCCGGTCCCATCGCGCGGGCGACAAGCACGGCATCCGGCGGCAGTTCCTCTTCGTGTTCGCCATCGCCCGTCAGGTGACGCAGCAGCCGCCGCGCCAGATCATCGAGATCATGGGCACGCTCGCGCAACAACGGATCGCCAAGCCGGTTGACGCGCAGGCGCATATCATCCTGCACCCGCTCGACCGCGGCTTCCGCCGTCAGGCCGGTGTTGATCGCATCACGCATACGGGCAAGCCAACCCTGATCGTAGGTGAACAGGCGATAAGTCTCGATCACCTCGCGGCCCTCGCCGGTCAGATCGAGCTCGCTGGAATCGAGCATCCGATCCACGGACAGTCTGAGGCCGCCAATCGCATCGTCCAGCCGTTTCAATTCGATGACCGGATTGTCGGCGATCATGCGCTCGACCCTCACACGCGGTTCGTGCAGCACCACACGGCCCACCGCCACGCCTTCGCATAATCCTTCGGCATGAAAGGCAAGCGGCCGGTCGGGCCGCAGCTCCGGTTCATCCAGTTCGGCGATATCGAACAGATTGCCTTGCGCCACCACCTCGGCCAGCACCATGGCCACGGTCTGCAGCGCCTCGACTTCCTCTTCGGCATATTGGCGCGCGGTCTTGTTCTGCACCGTCAGCACGCCGAATACCTGTCCGCCGCGCACGATCGGCACGCCAAGAAAGGATTTGTACGGGTCTTCGCCTGTTTCCGGGCGGTAGGAGAAATGCGGGTCGGACGGTGCGTCGCTGAGGTTCACCGCGTCCGCCGTCTCGGCCACCCAGCCGACAAGGCCCTCCCCCTGCTTCAGCCGCGTGTTGTGAACAGCCGACGGATTCAGGCCTTCAGTCGCGAACAGTTCGAGCAGGTTGCCCGCACGCCGGAGATAGATCGAACAAACCTCCGCCACCATGATGGAAGCGATGACGGAAACAAGCTTGTTCAGCCGTGTCTGCGCACTGCCTGGTTCCGCCATGATCTCGCGCAGGCGGCGCAGCAGCAGCCGGGGCCCGCGTGCGGAAACAGGCGCCATGATCAGCCTCCTATGCCCCGCGCATGGGGAATACCGGAATGGAACGGAGGCCGGATATTGTCATGGACCATCCAGATCGTAGGCGGAATGAAGCGCACGAACCGCGAGTTCGACATAGTCTTCCGAGATCAGAACACTGACCTTGATTTCCGATGTCGAGATCACCTGGATATTGATGCCCTTTTCCGACAGCGTGCGGAACATGGTCTGCGCCACGCCGGGATGGGCCCGCATTCCGATACCGATGATCGAAACCTTGGCGACGTGGGCATCAGACGTGATGTCCTTGTAACCGATGGTGGGCGCTGCCGCCTCAATCGCGGCCATGGCGCGGCCAAGTTCATTGCGATTGCAGGTGAAGGTCAGATCCGTCCGCCGCCCGTCCGGCGAGACGTTCTGCACGATCATGTCCACATTGATGCCGGCGTCGGCCAGCGGGCCGAAAATGGCCGCCGCCACACCGGGCTGATCCGAAATGCGGTGCAGCGTGATCTTCGCTTCATCCCGCGAATAGGCAATTCCGGTGACTGGTTTCTTTTCCACGATATCGTCCTCGTCACAAAGCAGTGTGCCGCCTGCGCCGGCATCGAAAGTAGAGAGCACGCGCACCGGCACGCGATGCACCATCGCGGTCTCGACCGAGCGGGTCTGCAGCACCTTGGCACCCAGCGATGCCATTTCGAGCATCTCCTCGAACGCGATTTTTTCCAGCCGGCGCGCTTTCGGCACGATGCGGGGGTCGGTGGTATAGACCCCATCCACGTCGGTATAGATGTCACAACGGTCGGCCTGAAGTGCTGCCGCCACCGCAACCGCACTGGTGTCCGAACCGCCACGGCCAAGCGTGGTGATGCGGTTGTCGGGCGCCACGCCCTGAAACCCGGCCACCACGGCCACCTGTCCCTGCTCCAGCCGCTCGTTGATCAGCTTGGGCTTGAACGATTCGATCATGCCCTCGACCTCGATCGCCTCGATCCGTGCCGCCCCGTGCATGGCGGAGGTCTTGAGCGGCATCTGCCAGCCGAGCCAGGAGCGCGCATTCACCCCGATTGCCGCCAGCGCGATGGCGGTCAACCCCGCCGTGACCTGCTCACCCGAAGCGACAACGACGTCATATTCACGGGCGTCGTGAAGGGGCGAAAGCTCCCGCACCCAGCCGACCAGTTTGTTGGTCTCGCCCGCCATGGCCGAAACCACCACGGCGACCTGGTTGCCGAGATCGACCTCGCGTTTCACCAGCGTTGCCACATGCCGGATACGGTCGAGATCGGCCACCGAGGTGCCGCCGAATTTCATGACGATTTTGGCCATGCCTGCTGTGAACCACGCTTGCTGTCTGAAGGGGATACATAGACGGCAGGCCGGTGCCACTCAATGCGCCAGAAGGCACGGATTGGGCTTTAAGCGCCACTTTTTGCCGGTTGCGCGGGTCCTGATGACCGGGGCGGCCGGCTTCGCTATGGTCCCGCCCATGAACACGGCAGAAGCAAACGCGGCAGGCCAGGCAGTGGCACCGGGCGCGCCGGAACCGGGTGGCCCGGCCTCGGCGAGCCCCAGTTCGGTCGATCCAAGCGAGATCGAGAAATTTTCCGCCATGGCCGCGGAATGGTGGGATCCGGAAGGCAAATTCGCACCGCTGCACAAATTCAATCCGGTCCGGCTTGGCTTCATCCGCGACACGGCCGCGGCCCATTTTCGCCGAGCCGGAACAGGCCTGCGGCCGTTCGAGGGCCTGCACCTGCTCGACATCGGTTGCGGCGGCGGGCTGCTGTCCGAACCCATGGCCCGGCTGGGCTTCGCGGTAACCGGCGCGGATGCCGCAGTGCGCAATGTCGAGACCGCCCGGACCCACGCCGCGGAAAGCGGGCTCGCCATCACCTATCGCGCCACCACCGCCGAATCGCTTGCTGCCGAAGGTGCACATTTCGACGTGATCCTGAATATGGAAGTGGTGGAGCATGTCGCCGACCTCGACAGTTTCCTGCGGGCGTCAGCAGAGATGCTTTCCCCCGGCGGACTGATGATCGTCGCGACGCTGAACAAGACATTGCGTTCGCTGGCGCTGGCAAAATTCGCCGCCGAATATGTGCTGGGCTGGCTGCCGCGCGGCACACACGACTGGAGCCGTTTCATCAGCCCGGCAACACTTCAACAGGCACTCGAACAGGCCGGGCTCAACGTCCAGAAAATACAGGGGGTCTCATTCAACCCGTTGACATGGGACTGGCGGCTGTCCGGCGATCTGGCCGTTAACTACATGATCACAAGCACGAAAGATCACGAGCCGGTGCGCGTATAGGATTTATTTTGTTTAATTGTGGTTGTACGCTTGGCGGAATATTCCACAGCGTATTTTCGCAATCCCAACAAGACGCGCGCGAAAAATGACCGGCCCGCATATTGGCGAATTCTATCGTATTTCGACCGATTCGGTTCGGGCGCAGGAACGGTTCAACTTCTGGCGGACGCATCATCAGCAGCTCGACTTGCGGCTGACGGACCCAACCGCGGAAAATCAGTTCGAGGGTGAAATTCTCGAATGTCTCGGGCCGGAGGGTGCGCTTTTCGGCCATTCGAAAAGCACCGGCGTGGTCAGCCATTTCGGCCGCGCGCCCGCAAACCATATTCTGCTGAGCCATGTGCAAAGCGGGATCGTGGAAGTCCGCCACAATCGTGATGGCGGCTTTTATGGCGAAACCCCGAATGGCCTCACCATGATGGATACGAGGCACAACATGACCTCGGCCTCGCCGGGACGGTTCTCGCATCTTTATCTGACATTGCCCGAGCCATACGTCGCCCAGGTACTGGGTCATGGCGATTTGGGCTTGCGCGCCGTGCAGCGGCTGCCGGAGACGGGCCTGTTTCCCTTTGTGCTGACACAAATGAAGTTGCTCGCGGCCAATTGGGACCAACTCGGGCCGGAGGAAGCATCGGCCGCCATTCAATCCATGGCAGGCCTTGCGCTGACAGGCTTGCGCCAGTTGGCGCGCGGCCCGCTGGACAGGGACGACAACGTCGCGACGCATGCGCTTTACAGGGCGGCCTGCCGTTACATCGAACGCCACGCTGTGACCCATCAGATCGCGGCCGTCGAAATCGCCAGCATACTTGGCTGTTCACGCGCGCATCTTTATCGCGTTTTCGCCGCGCACGGCACGACCATCGGCGAAGTGATCCGCAAGGCCAATCTGGACAAAGCCAGATGGATGCTTTCCAAGGGCCGGCCGCTGGCCCGCATCGCGTGGGAAACCGGCTATGCCGACACGGCATCTTTCGGCCGCGCCTTCAAAAAGCACTTCGGCCTGACGCCGGGGGAATACCGCGCCCAAAACGGGCAGGCCCTAAAGGGCTGAAGAGAGCCCCACGCCCTTCATTTGAGACGCGCTGTCTATTGTTTTGAGACGGGCTGCGTATAGGCCCGATCTATCGTCTGCGCGCCGGTCGGAGCCGTGCGCAACAAGACCGCGCACAGTCTTTACCGCAAACCGATATCGAACCGCAGCATGCCAGACAGTTTGTCCGGTCTATGCGGCTGGGGCCTGTGTGTGTTGGGACACGCAGGCCCCATTCTCATCATGGAGCGTATTACGCGGCCTTGGCCCGTTCGCTGAGCGGCACGGAACGGAAGCCGATGGCAAAGCGGTTCCACGCATTGATGGTGCCGATCAGAAGCGTCAGATCCGCCGCTTCCTTTTCGCTGAAGTGCTGCATCAGCGCTTCATAATCCGCATCCGGCGCATGGGTTTGCGAAATCAGCGTCAGCGCCTCTGTCCAGGCCAGCGCCGCCCGTTCACGCGGGGTGTAACGGGTCGATTCCTCCCAGGCCGAAAGCATGTAGAGCCGTTCCTCGCTTTCGCCCGCCTTGCGCGCATCGTGCGCGTGCATGTCGATGCAGAATGCGCAGCCATTGATCTGCGAGGCGCGCATCTTCACCAGTTCGATCAAGGACTGTTCCAGTCCCGATTGATGGATATAGGCTTCCAGCGCCTGCATCGGCTTCATCGCACCGGGTGAAGCCTTGTAAGGGTCCATTCGTGCCGTCATTGGCATCTCCTTTGTTGTCACACCACAAAGACGAAACGGCCCGCCCTGCTGTGACAGGGCAGACCGAGGGATTCGCGGCTCACGGGCCGTGCAATTTTCCGAAAAGGGCAGCGTTAGTTGGCGTCGTTGAGATCCGGCGGCAGAGGCGCAACATCGACGCCCTCCTCAACCAGCTCCTTGGCTTCCTCAATGGTCGCCTCACCGTAGATATGGCGTTCGTCGGTTTCGCCATAATGGATCTTGCGCGCCTCCTCCGGGAAGCGGGTACCGACATATTCGGCGTTCTCTTCGACATATTTGCGCAAACCGGTCATAAACTGCCGCATTTTCTGCAGTTCGGCGGCAGAGGGTTTGTTCTTTTCAACGCCGGCGCCCTTCAGGGACGGGGCCATCGGCGCCTTGTCGATCTTGCGCGAACGGCATACCGGGCAGACAAGCTTGCCGCCCGCCGCCTGTTCGTCATAAGCCGCGCTGTCCTTGAACCAGCCTTCGAAGGCATGGCCTTTCCGGCATGCCAAACTATAAACGATCACCGCTTCCTCAATACCTGGCGCACCGGGTCACACAACCGCTATCCATTACACATAGAACGTGGGGCCATTACACATAGAACATGGGGGTAAATACCCGGTTCCGCAAGCAGTTACGGCGCGGGAGTGCCAGCGGCATGGATACTTACGGGCCGGAAAAGGGCCGGTCATGCTCCAGATTCGGCACCCGGGCGCGGGCATCGGCTGACAGGGCCGGATCGATATCCGCCACGATCACCCCCGGTTCGGTTCCGGCCTCGGCCAGCACCTCCCCCCATGGCGCCACGATCAGGCTATGGCCGTAAGTGCGCCGCCCGTTGGCATGATGGCCCCCTTGGGCTGGCGCCACCACGAAAGCACCGTTCTCGATCGCGCGCGCCCGCAACAGCGTGTGCCAATGGGCCTTGCCGGTCGTCTCCGTAAAGGCGGATGGGACGGTAAGCAGGAACGACCCCGCCTTGGCCAGTGCGCGGTAAAGCTGCGGGAAGCGCAAATCGTAACAGATGGTGAGCCCGATCCGCCCCCACGGCAGATCGGCCGTTACCGCCTGCCCGCCACCCGCAACCGTATTCGATTCCCGGTATTTCTCGCCCGACGGCAATTGCACGTCGAACAGATGGATCTTGTCGTAGCGCGCCGCGATCCGCCCATCTGGCCCGATCAGAAACGAACGGTTCGCGGTCTTGCTTTCACTGACCTTGATCGCGAGCGAACCGATCAGAAGCCAGATTCCCAGTTCCTCCGCCAACGTGCAAAAGGCGGGAAGCGCCGGATCGTCGGCTTCCGCAAAACTGCGCTCCAGCTTGGCGCCGCCATCGGGCGCCATCAGGGTGGTGTTTTCCGGTGTCGCGATGAACCGGGCACCTTTTGCATGCGCCGCGCGGATCAGATCCGACGTGACGCGGATGTTCTCAGCCACATCATCGGTTGAGCGCAATTGCACACAGGCGGCACGAAAAGTGCTCATCCCTTATCCCGCCAGCAGGGCGTCGAGTTTGCCCGCCTGTTCCAGTGCGTAGAGTTCGTCGCTGCCGCCGACATGGGTATCCCCGATGAAAATCTGCGGCACCGTGCGCCGTCCGCCGGAGCGCGCCTCCATCTCCGCCCGCGCCTTGGCATCCATGAACACGTCGATTTCGGAGAATTTCGCCCCCTTCTGCTGCAACAGCGATTTCGCACGATGGCAATAGGGACAGATCGGTGTCGTATAAATGGTGATATCGGCCATATCCGGTTCCACAAGATACGGCTTCGATCATAGCGCGGCTTCATGCGGGCGAACAACGCGGGCCAGGGTCAGGGCAAAAACCCGTGCGGCCCCGCCCCGCTTCAGCACGCGGGCACAAGCCTCAAGCGTAGCGCCGGTGGTGTGCACGTCATCGACCAGCAGCACGGTGCGCCTACGCAGCGACGGCTGCCGCCGTTCCGCAATCCCGAATGCCGCCGCCACATTGCGCCGCCTTGCGGCCGCAGACGGCATGGTGCCCTGGCTGGCGGTCGCCCGGACGCGGCGCAGGACAAAGGGATCGAACGGTGCGCCGCACAGGCGCGAAAGCGCGGCCCCTGCAATCGCGGCCTGATTGTAACGCCGCCGCCAGAGCCGGAAGCGATGCAGCGGCACCGGCACGATCAGGTCGCATTCGGCGGTCAGCGCACGGCCCGCGCGGTCGAGCCAGCGCGCCAGCCCCGGCGTGAGGTCGAGCCGGTCCGCCCATTTGAAGGCGAGGATCAGCCCACGCGATGCGTCGTCATAGCGCATCACGGCGCGCGCCCGGTCGAACGCCGGGGGTACCGCATGACAGGCGGCACAGAGCATTTCACCGCCCGGATCGGCATCAAACGGCAACCCGCAACAGGCGCACATCGCCCCTTCCAGAAAAGCGATTTTGCCCCAGCACTGGGCACAAAGCTGGCCCGCAGCGGCGACCGGCGCACGACAGGCCATGCAAAGCGGCGGGAACAGGAGATTGAGCGTGCCCTGCCCCCACGCCGCCACCTTCCGGCGAAAGTGTCCCGTTTCCGCCCCCGTACCCATGCGCCTAGATTAACCCGCTGATCGGGATTGGCGAGTTTTCATGGCAGATCGTCCACCACAGATTTTCGACCGCAAGCTCTACGCCGAACGGCGCAAGCGCGCGCTGACCCGCAACGGCGACGTTTTTCTGGCGGTGGAAGCAGCGGCCCTGATGGCCGAGCGTCTCAGCGGCATCAAACGCACATTTGAGACCGCACTTGCGCTCAATCTCCGCCCGGAATGTTTCGAGGTCCTGCGCCCCCATGCCGATAAATGGATCGCAGCACCGAACATGCCGTCCCTGGCGCTGGACGAAGAAGCCCTGCCGTTCGCGGAAGGCAGTTTCAACCTGATCGTCAGTATCCTGTCACTGCATGCGGTGAACGATCTGCCGGGCACCTTGATCCAGATCCGCCGCGCACTGAAACCCGATGGATTGTTTCTCGCCGCCCTGTTCGGCGGCGAGACCCTGCACGAATTGCGTGCCGCTTTTGCCGCCGCAGAAGGGGAAACCATGGGCGGCGTCAGCCCACGCGTGGCACCGTTTGCCGATGTGCGTGACATGGGCAGCCTGCTGCAACGGGCGGGATTCGCACTGCCGGTCACCGATGTCGAACGGACAATGGTGCGCTATCGCCGTTTTGAGACGCTGATTGCGGATCTTCGCGCGCTGGGCGAGACGAACATGCTGATCGAACGCCTGAAGCGCCCGCTCAGACGCGATACGCTGGCCGCGATGCTGTCCCATTACCAGCGTGAGAATGGCGACACGGACGGGCGGCTCAACGCGACCTTCGACGTCGTTTATCTGGCTGGGTGGGCACCGCATGAAAGCCAGCAGAAGCCGCTTCGCCCCGGCAGTGCACGCGCCCGCCTGGCTGATGCGCTTGGCACAAGAGAGATTCCGGCCGGCGATGCGGTGCCGCCTCGCCCCGGTGACCCGTCACACAAACACTGAAGGCCGCGGGTGGCAGGTTTACGGATAAGAATTCTTATGGGAAACCGGCAACCACGGCTTCGAACGTGCTGCTGAGCGTCATCCCGATCGAGGTCGCCCCCGCCACGATGGCGATGGAAACGATCCCGGCGATCATGGCGTATTCGATCGCGGTGGCCCCGCCGGTTGCGGCCCGGAATGCGTGCAGCTTCAGAGATAGTCGCGCAACATCGGCACCAGCGGCAGGTCTGCGGGCGGCATGGGATAGTTGGGAAGCTCGCGCGGGCGCACCCATTTGAGCCCCTGCCCTTCCCGCGCCGTCACACTGCCTTCCCAGCGCCGGCACAAAAACAACGGCATCAGAAGATGGAATTTCTCGTAGCTGTGTGAGGCGAAGACGAAGGGTGCGAGACAGGGCTCCCGCACGGTGATGCCCAGTTCCTCCGCCATCTCCCGGATAACGGTGTCCTCCGGCCGCTCGCCCGGCTCGATCTTGCCGCCAGGAAATTCCCATAGCCCCGCCATCTCCTTGTCTGCCGGACGTTGGGCGATCAATACCCTGCCGTCAGGATCGATCAGCACACAGGCTGCCACCAGAACCAGTTTGTGGTGCGTCATGGTGCGTCCCTTCCAGCATGGGCCCGCGGTCTTAAGCCGGGTTTAAAACGGGCCCGAAATTTTATGGTAAATACCTGAAATTACCGAAGGATTGCGGGCATTCAGCTACGGTAATCGCCATTGATGCGGATATAGCCGTCGGTCAGATCGCAGGTCCACACCCGCGCACGCCCCTTGCCGAGCCCCAGATCGACGGCAATATCGACCTCTCGCCCCGAAACCGCCTTGGTCGCCGCGGCTTCATTATAGGCGGCTGCGCGTGCGCCCTTCTCCGCCACCACCTGATCGCCGAAACTGATCCTCAGCCGGTCGCGGTCGGCAGGCTCCCCCGCCTTGCCCACGGCCATCACCACCCGGCCCCAATTGGCATCACTGCCCGCGATCGCAGTTTTCACCAACGGCGAATTGGCGACGGAAAGCGCGATGCGCCTGGCGGAATCGTCCGACTTCGCGCCCGTCACATCCACCCGGATCAGTTTCTGCGCCCCTTCCCCGTCGCGCACCACCTGAAGCGCAAGGTTCAGCAGCACACTGTCGAAGGCGCGGCGGAATTCGGCCAGCCGCTTGTCATTCGCCTTGGTGATGGCAGGATGCTGCGCACCTTTACCGGTCGCGAAAACCAGAAGCGTGTCGCTGGTCGAGGTGTCGCTATCCACCGTGATGGCATTGAAACTTGTTTTGACGCCTGCATCCAGCAAGCCCTGGAGCACCGCCGCCGGAAGGTTGGCGTCGGTCATCACAAAGGCCAACATCGTCGCCATATCGGGCGCGATCATGCCGCTGCCCTTGGCGATGCCGTTGATGGAAACCCGGCGGCCGCCGATCTCCGCCGTCGCCGTGGCAAGCTTCGGATAGGTGTCGGTGGTCATGATCGCCTCGGCCGCGGCGCGCCAGCCATCGGCGGCGCCCTTCTCCGCCAGCCCGCTCAGCACCGCGGTGATCTTTTCCGCCGCCAGCGGTTCGCCGATCACCCCGGTCGAGGCCAGAAAAATCTCCTGTGCCCGGCAGCCCAAGACCCCGGCCGCCGACTCGGCAACGCTGCGGGCGGCCTCCATTCCCGCCTTGCCAGTAAAGGCGTTGGCGTTGCCGCTGTTCACGACCAACCCCCGCGCGGTTCCCGCCTTCAGCCGCGCCCGGCACCATTCCACCGGCGCGGAAGCGGTCTTCGACTGGGTGAAGACCCCGGCCACCTGTGTTCCCGGTGCAAACACCGTCATCAACACGTCGGTGCGGCCCTGATAGCGCACACCGGCAGCGATGGTGGAAAGGCGCACCCCGGCGAGCGGGCGCAAAGCCGGGTACGTTTTCGGCGCGAGCGGAGAAACAGCAGGCGCCACAGCCGCTTTGGCGGCCGGTGGCGTTTCAGCCATCCCCTTGGACTGTTTAGCAGACCGGGGTTTCCCCCCTGTGGCTTGCCGCGCCGTGGTCATAGCGGCCATCCCTTCGATGCTCAATATATGGGGCACCTCTGCAAATCCGGGTGCCGGCGCGCGGGATTAGGCCCGAACCGCTTGAATTGACAAGGGGGAGAGCGGTTCTTATCTCTCCCCCGCGCACCCGCCGGCGTGATTTGCGCCAGCACCCGCGTGGCATGTGCCGGAACGGCAACCCGGTCTGCCACAACCGGCCGTATCCGGCCCCAATCCGAGGACGTTTATGCTTCAGGCCTTTGCCCGACGATTTTTTGGCTCTGCCAATGAGCGCAAGCTGAAGCCCATGTGGCGCAGGGTCGAGGAGATCAACGCGCTCGAACCCCGCTTCCAGGCGATGTCGGATGAGGAATTGCGGGCGATGACCCCGGCCTTCCGGGAGCGGCTGGCCAAGGGCGAAACCCTCGACATGCTGTTGCCGGAAGCCTTTGCGGTGGTGCGCGAAGCCGCCAAGCGGACCCTTGGCCAACGCCATTTCGATGTGCAGCTTGTGGGCGGTATGGTGCTGCATCAGGGCCGCATCGCCGAGATGCGCACCGGCGAAGGCAAGACGCTGGTTGCCACCCTGCCGGTCTATCTGAATGCGCTGGCCGGCAATGGCGTCCACGTCGTGACCGTCAACGACTATCTGGCCAGCCGCGATGCGGACTGGATGGGCCAGATCTATCGCTTTCTGGGCATGACGGTCGGCTGCATCGTGCACGGCCTCAGCGACGAGCAGCGCAAAGATGCCTACGGCGCCGACATCACTTACGGCACCAACAACGAATATGGCTTCGACTATCTGCGCGACAACATGAAGTATTCGATCGAAACGATGACGCAGCGCGGCCACGCCTTCGCCATCGTCGACGAGGTCGACTCCATTCTGGTCGATGAAGCGCGCACGCCGCTGATCATCTCCGGCCCCACCGACGACCGCTCCGATACCTATCGCACCGTGGATGCGCTGATCCCGGGTCTGGTCGATGACGATTTCGAACTGGACGAAAAGCAGAAGACCGTCACACTGACCGACGCCGGCAACGAGCATATGGTCAACCTGCTGCGCGAAGCGGGCATGCTGCCGACGGGCGATCTTTACGACAGCGAGAACATCACTCTTGTCCATCACGTCAATCAGGCACTGAAGGCGCACAAACTGTTCCAGCGCGACCGCGATTACATCGTGAAGGACAATCAGGTCGTCATCATCGACGAATTCACCGGCCGCATGATGCAGGGCCGCCGCTATTCCGAAGGCCTGCATCAGGCACTGGAGGCGAAGGAAGCCGTCGAGATTCAGCCGGAAAACGTAACGCTGGCCTCGATCACCTTCCAGAATTATTTCCGCCTCTACAAGAAGCTCGCCGGGATGACCGGCACGGCCATGACGGAAGCGGCCGAATTCCTCGACATCTACGGTCTGGAAGTGATGGACATTCCGACCAACCTTCCGGTACGCCGCATCGACCACGATGACGAGGTTTATCGCAGCTTCGATGAAAAATACGACGCGATCACCAAGCTGATTGCAGAGTGCCAGAAACGCGGCCAGCCCATCATCGTCGGTACCACCTCGATCGAGAAATCGGAACTGCTGTCGGAGCTGCTGAAGAAGCGCAAGGTCAAGCACAACGTCCTGAACGCCCGCTACCATGAGCAGGAAGCCAACATCGTTGCCCAGGCGGGGGTTTCGGGCACGGTGACCATTGCCACCAACATGGCCGGCCGCGGCACCGACATTCAGCTTGGCGGCAATGCCGACATGCGTATCCAGAACGAGTTGAAGGACATTACCGACGAAGCCGAACTGAAACGGCTGAGCGATGAGATCCGGGCCGAAGTCGCCGCCGACAAGGAGCGCGCGCTGGCGGCCGGTGGCCTCTATGTGGTCGGCACCGAGCGGCATGAGAGCCGCCGCATCGACAACCAGCTTCGCGGCCGTTCCGGCCGTCAGGGTGACCCCGGCGCCTCCAAATTCTTCCTCAGCCTGCAGGACGATTTGATGCGCATCTTCGGGTCCGAGCGCATGGACAGCCTGCTGCAAAAGCTGGGCCTGGAAAAAGGCGAAGCCATTACCCATCCCTGGGTCAACCGGGCCCTCGAAAAAGCGCAGCAGAAGGTCGAAGCGCGCAATTTCGAGATGCGCAAGAACATCCTGAAATATGACAACGTGCTGAACGATCAGCGCCGCGTGATCTTCGAGCAGCGCCGCGAGATCATGTCATCCGATGACGTCAGCGATCAGATCAGCGATTTCCGCGAACGGCTGGTCGATGACATGGTGATGCGCCACATCCCCGAAAAATCCTATGCGGAAAAATGGGATGCAGTTGGCCTTGCCGAAGAAGCCGACAACATCTTCGGCCTGCAGTTGCCGATCCCGGACTGGACCCAGGAAGAAGGTATCGCCGAAGAGGAAGTACGCGAGCGTCTTTTGAAGGCGGTCGAAAACCGCGCCGCCGAACGTACTGCCAATGCCGGCACCGATGTGATGCGTTACATCGAAAAGGCGATCCTGCTGCAGACACTGGATCACGATTGGCGCGAGCATATCGTGAACCTTGACCATCTGCGCCAGTATGTGGGCCTGCGCGGCTATGGTCAGCGCGATCCGCTGAACGAATACAAACAGGATGCCTTCGAACTGTTCGAGGGCCTGCTCGCGAAACTGCGCGCCGACGTCGTGCGCCAGTTGATGACGATCCAGATCAATGTCGAGCAGCCACCCGAGATCGAGCAACGCCCGCCGCTGCAGATGTTCGCCTCTCACGTCGATCCGCTGACCGGAGAGGAAGAAGTGGGCGGCAATGACGCATTCGCGGACACGCCTGTCCGCGTTGTCCGTGTCAAAGACGTGACACCGGACCCCAACGACCCGTCTACATGGGGCAAGGTACAGCGCAACGCCCCCTGCCCCTGCGGTTCAGGCCGGAAATTCAAACATTGTCACGGCGCCCTTGTGTGACCTGACCGGTCATAGAGATCGCCTATAGCCACATTACAAATGTTTGAATTTCGCCGCACCTGTTCTAACATCAGGCGCGGCAAATCTGCCGCGTCTTGGGGCTGAACTTTTTCAAAAGAGGATTTTATGCGCACCGAACTATCGCTGCGCGCTTTCGCAATCAGTGCGATGGCGCTTGGCATGATGCTCCCTGCGATTTCATCGGCTTATGGCGAAACCGCGCAGGAACAGCGGCAACAGCAAGAGGCTGAACTTCCCCGCTGCACCCATCGTCTCGGCACACTCGCGGTGGTCGAACCCGAAACCAACTGGTGGACCCAATATGGCCTCGGCTCGCCCGAAGCGCTGCTGAAGGTCTTTGCCATGCGTTCGGGCTGTTTCGGCCTGGTCGATCGCGGCAAGGGCATGGCCGCCATCCAGGCTGAGCGGGCGCTCGCCTCCGGCGGCGATCTACGCCAGGGCTCCAACATGGGCAAGGGCCAGATCAAAGCGGCCGATTACGTTCTCGTCCCGGATCTTGTTTCCAAGAACAACAATTCCGGCGGCATGAACATTGGCGGCATTCTGGGCGGCTTCATCGGGGGCCCTGTCGGTGGCCTGGTTGGTGGTATCAACATCAACAAGAAAACCGCCGACGTGGTGCTGACCGTCACCGATGTGCGCTCGTCGGAGCAGGTGGCGATGGAAGAAGGTCATTCCACGAAGAGCGACCTGTCGTGGGGCGGCGGCGGTGGCGTGTTCGGCTGGGGCGGTTTCGGTGCCGCCGGTGCGACCGGTTATGCCGATACCGAAATCGGTCAGGTTATCACGCTCGCTTACCTTGACGCCTATACCAAGTTGATTGCGCAGCTCGGCGGCCTTCCGGCCAATGCCTCGCAGGCCAATGAGACCCAGGCCGTCACGATGACCAAGCCCGGCCACCTCTACACAAGCCCGTCGGCGAAAAGCAAAGTCGTGCGCACGCTCGACCCCGGCATGATGCTTTACCCCACGGGCCAGAAGGATGGCGTGTGGTGGCAGGTGAAAGACGAACTCGGCAATGAAGGCTGGGTTTCGTCGCTGCTGGTCGAACTGTCCAAATAACAGCCACGCCGCAATCGATGCCGAAAGGGGGGCTTATCGCCCCCCTTTTTGTTTTCGCGGCCGTGGCACACTATCCTCCGATCCGGAACCGGAACGGAGAACGGGCAATGATGCGCGGCCTTCTCGTCTTTGTGGGCGTCATGCTGCTGGCCACGGGCCCCGCAAACGCAAAATATGTTCTTTACCGCTGCGCCCTCGATCTCGACATTATGGCGGATTATCCGGCCGGCGGCGAAACCGTGACGGTTCGCGTGCAAGGACAAACCTTCCAGTTGCCGCGCACGATTTCGGGCTCCGGCGCAAAATATAGTGACGGCAAGACCACGCTGTGGGAGCATCAAGGCGTCGCCACGTTCGAAACGCCGGGCGCCTCTCTCACCGATTGCAAGCTGAACGAGGAATCCAAGTGAGCACACCACGCCCCTTCCGCATCGATGTTCCGCAGGAACGCCTCGATGCCATCCGCACCCGAATTGAGGCTTACGAATGGCATGAGATGCCGCGCGGCGATGGTCTCGACGGTACATGGGCTTACGGCGCCAACCTCGATTACATGAAAAAACTCTGCGCCTATTGGACCAGCGGCTATGACTGGCGCAAATGGGAGGCGGCGCTGAACCGCTTTCCGCAGTTCATCGCAAAGGTTGATGACCTCGACATTCATTTCTATCGCGAAGACGGTTCCGGCCCTTCACCGCGCCCGCTGGTCCTCAGCCATGGCTGGCCCGGATCGGTGTTCGAGTTTCTGCACATCATCGAAAAGCTGGCGCATCCCGAACGCTTCGGCGGCTTGGTGGAGGACGCCTTCACAGTGATCGTACCATCGCTGCCGGGTTATGGATTTTCGGGCAAGCCGGCGCGCCCGATCGGGCCGCGCACCACCGCGCGCTATTTCGACAAATTAATGCGCGACGTGCTGGGCCTTCCCGGTTACATCGCGCAGGGCGGCGACTGGGGTTCGGCCATTTCGGGCTGGATGGGATATGACGGTGCGGGCTGCAGGGCGGTGCATCTCAACATGTTCGGCTGGCGCTCCCCCGGCGTGCATCCCGAAACGCCGGAAGAAATGGAATATGCCGCCCGCGCCCAGCAACTGTTCCAGATGGAGGGCGCCTATTTCCAGGAGCACACCACCAAGCCGCAGACGCTGTCCTATGCGATGATGGATTCACCGGTCGGCGCGTGTGCCTGGATCGTGGAGAAATTCTACGGCTGGTCCGACACGCGCAAAGGCTTCGAGAACGTCTACACAATGGATCAGCTTCTGACCAATGTGATGATCTATCTCGTCACCCGCAGCTTCAACACCGCGACATGGATGTATCGCGGGCTGGCGGAAGACCGTTCCGGTACGCCGGTCCCCGACAAGGCGCGGCTGGAAAAGCCGGTCGGTATCGCCAATTTTCCGGTCGACCTGATTCCGTTTCCGCCGCGCAGCATGGTGGAACGGCATTTGAACGTCGTGCGCTGGACGGACTTCACCGAGGGCGGCCACTTCGCGGCACTGGAGCGGCCGGACGATCTGGTGGGCGATATCCGCGCCTTTGCCCGCGCACTTTGACCGGTGGGCAGATCAGGCGCGCGCGATAATCTTCGCATCGGCCAGCGTGCGCTTGGTCACCAGCGGGTCGACGTGGCGGTGCACGATTTTCCAGTCGCCATCTTCGCGCCGGTAAACCTGCGTTACGCGCTGGCTCCAGCTTTGCGGCGCGCTATCGCCGCTGAACGTCACGGTTTGATGTTCAAGCAGAACCAGCACCAGCAGATCGCCGCACTCGTGGACCGAGAACAATTCCAGCTTCGCCTCGCCCTTTTTGAAAATACCGGCGGCGGCGGGCGCAACCTTGCGCCATTCGGCGGAACCCTTCATCGGCGCCGGCCCGCCAGTAGGGCCGAAAATGGTGAAATCGCTTTTCTGCGTGATCAGCGCATCGAAACCTGACGGATCGCCGTTCATCAGGCCGTGCGCGGCCTCTTCCGTGCGCTTCAAAAGAGCGTCGAGTTCGGCTTTGTCCACGTCCGTCTCCCGTTTTCGCTATGACAGGTTGCGGCCTATGCCGAGGAATTTCTCGCGCCGCTGTTTGCGGATCTGTTCGCCGCCCATGCTGGCCATATCGTTCAGCGCGCGCTCGATCGTATCGCCCACGCTGTTGATGGCCGCTTCGGGGTTGCGATGCGCACCGCCCATCGGCTCCGGGATCACGGCATCGATCACTTTCAGGTCGAGCAGATCCTGCGCGGTAATCTTCATCGCGGCAGCGGCGTCCTGCGCTTTGTCCGCGCTGCGCCACAGGATGGAGGCGCAGCCTTCGGGCGAGATCACGGCATAAATCGAATGCTCCAGCATGAACACGCGATTGGCCGTGGCGATGGCAAGCGCGCCGCCCGACATCCCTTCCCCGATGATGGTGGCAATGAACGGCACACGCAGATTGAGCCCTGCCTGCGTAGAACGCGCAATCGCCTCGGCCTGGCCCCGCTCCTCCGCGCTCACGCCCGGATAGGCGCCGGAAGTATCGGCAAACGAAAGCACCGGCAGGCCGAAACGGTCGGCCAGATCGAAAATCCGCTGCGCCTTGCGATAGCCTTCCGGCATCGCCATGCCGAAATTGTGTGTCAGGCGGGTTTGTGTGTCGTGGCCCTTTTCCTGGCCGATCACCGCCACCGGCCGACCGCGGAACCGCGCCAGTCCGGTAATCACCGCACGGTCCTCACCGTAAAGCCGGTCACCGGCCAGCGGTGTGAAATCCTCGAACAGCGTCTCGGCATAATGGATGAAATGGGGCCGCGCCGGATGACGCGCCACAAGCGTCTTTTGCCACGGCGTCAGCTTGGCATAGGTCTGCTTGACCAGCGTATCGACCTTGCCCTGAAGGCGTGAAACCTCGTCGTCGATATTGGTCGTGGGATCTTCCTCCGCCAGTTGGCGCAGTTCCACGATCTTTCCTTCGAGGTCGGCAATCGGGCGTTCAAATTCGAGATAAATGGGCATCGTCACCGGGGGGAAACGCACGGGCGGCGGTATGGCAAGGGGGTGTACCGGCTGTCAAATCGCGTACCTTCCACCCAAACTGGTTTCTTGCCGTCACAAATCCAAGGGCTCTCCCGTCTTATGAATGAATGTGACGGGGCGTCAAGCCATGTTGATCCGCATCTTATTGATTCTTTTGGGACTATTCCACGCCGCCAACGGCCTTTTCATGGTCCTTGCGCCTTCGCGCTGGTATCTCGCGGTCCCCGGCGTGGTCCACACAGGCCCTGCCAATCTGCATTTCATACCCGATATCGGCTTTGCCTTTTTGCTGAGCGGGCTCGGCCTGCTGCTGGGCGCACGAAACGGATCTCACGCGGGCGCCTATGCTCTTGCCGGTGCGGCCTTCCCGTTCGCCCACGCCCTGTTTCATATCTGGGGCTGGGGCATGCACGGCTTCCCGCAAGGCACAGCCTTCATCGTTTCTGAAACCATTGGCGTTGTCGGCGTGTCGTTTCTCGGGATGGCGCTTGCCTGGCTGCGCGCCAGAGAAGGTGGAGCGTGATCAGGCCGGGCCGGATGCCGCCCCTGCCTTTCGCTATGGCATCGCGGTGGCGATTAATGGGAACACGCTGGAACTGGTCGAAAAGGCACGCAACCGCTTCGGCGAACGCGGGCTGATAGTGCTATAAAGGAAGCAGCATGATGGATGACGCCACTGCCCGTTTTGCAAAGGCCCGGCCGCATCTTCTCGGCCTCGCCTATCGCATGCTGGGTGAAATGTCGGGCGCGGAAGACATCGTGCAGGAAGCCTGGCTGCGTTGGCACCGCCAGGATACGCACGTCATCCGCGATGCACGCGCATGGCTTTCCGCCGTCACCATCCGGCTTGCGCTCGATACCCTGCGGTCGGCGCGCGCGAAACGGGAGACTTATGTCGGCCCGTGGTTGCCCGAACCCCTGATGCCGGACGACATGCGCACATTGTCCGCCACCGACCCGGCCGCGCATGCCGAATTGGCATCGGATTTGTCGCTTGCGCTGCTGCACACGATGGAACGGCTGTCGCCGGAAGAACGCGCAGCCCTCATCCTGCATGACGCATTCGATTGCGAATATGCCGAAATCGCCACCACGTTGGACAAGACCGAAGCCGCCTGCCGCAAGCTCGTCTCCCGCGCGCGGGAGCGGGTGAAGGCCGACCGCCCGCGCTACACCGTTTCCCGGCAGCAGCACGAGCAGATGCTGGCGCGCTTCGCGCAAGCCGTCACGACCGGCAATACGGCGGAACTGGGCGCATTGTTTGCCGACGATGTGGTGTTCTATTCCGATGGTGGCGGCCATGTATCGGCTGCGCGCAATCCGGTATTCGGCATCGACCGCGTCACGCGGCTGATTGCCGGTCTGTGGCGGAAATTCTACGGCCTCGCGCCGGTCCGCCTCACCGCGACAGAGATCAATGGCCAGCCCAGCATCCTGATCACGGGTGGCGATCAGGTGGTCTCGACCATGACCATCGAATGCGAAGACGGGCGCATCACCGCGCTTTACGTGATGCGCAACCCCGAAAAGCTGACCCGGATTCTGCGCGCGGTTACGACGCACCCTTCTGGTGTAACCACATAGGTTTGAAGCTCATAGTGCCAGCCCGAGGCGCGCAGCGACACCATTGAGCTTTCTGTCGCGCGTCCACAGGCGTGTGGTGTCACTCAACCGCGCCGAGGCCAGCAAATGCGCATCGACATAACCGATCCCGCTACCTGCCAAATTCCAGTCTTCAATCGCGCGCAACAATTCCGCGTCGCTGGCAACAATAGCTCGCGGCAGATCCTGAAGGGATTCCAGTATGAGCTTGCGCTGACGCAGCGAACCCAGCGCGATTTCACCCACGATAAAGGGATGCACCAGCACCAGTCCATCGGTGAGCCACCGCGCGAGCTGTGCATCACCCTTGCGCAAATGATCAATCCAGACGGACGTATCAACCAGGATCACGGCCGCTGTGGCCGCCGGCGTGGAGTGGGTTTCGCCTTGCGTTCGCTGCCGCCAAGCCGGGCCAGCCGGCGCGCCGCTTCCCGTTCGATCAGCGCTTTCAGTGCTTCGTGCACCAGCCGGGATTTTTCCTTGTAACCGGTAAAGGCCTGCGCCCGCGCCACAAGCGCGGCGTCAAGGGCAATCGTGGTACGCATTTGCCGATCTCCATCCATGGCACGAATCTGTCACCAATTGATGACGGATTCAATGCCATTAAATGGACGAAGGAACTACGCGCGAGGGTTACGACGCCGCCTTTTCCCGGATCATCTGCATCTGCTTGACGATGTTCTGCGCCTGCCGGATCGAGGCCGCGTCGATCAGCACGCCTTTCAGCGCGGCAGCACCCGAACCCGTCTTATGCGCCTCATCCATCGCGGCCAGAATGGCCTCTGCCCGCTCCACTTCCTTCGCGGGCGGCGTGTAGATTTCATTCGCAAGCGCAATCTGGCTCGGGTGGATGGCCCACTTGCCTTCACAGCCGAGGATCGCGGTGCGGTTCGCCTGCACGCGGAAACCATCCGGATCGCCGTAGTCACCGAACGGTCCGTCAATTGCCATCAGGCCGTGCGTGCGGGCCGCCTGCACCATACGGAACAGCGGGAAATGCCAGAGGTCGTTCCAGTGGCGAACGCGCTCCCCCTTCTCGTCCTTGTCGGTGAGCATCACATAGTCGGCATTGCCGCCGCCGATGTTGGTGGTGCGCATGCCCTGGCTGGCGGCGTAATCGGCCGCGCCGAAGTGTAGACTTTCGAGGCGCTTCGACGAACCGGCAATCTCATCGATATTGGTGAGACCGAGCACGCTTTCGATGATGACTTCGAGACCGATCTTCTTCTTGCGGCCCACCGCGGCGGAAGCCTGCGTGATCAGCATATCGATCGCATAAATGTCAGCGCCGCGACCCACTTTCGGGATCATGATCGCGTCGAGGCGTTCGCCGCCCTTCTCCACCAGCGCCAGCACGTCCTGATAGCAAAGCGGCGTATCGAGGCCGTTGACGCGAACCGTCACCGTCTTGTTGCCCCAGTTCACGTCGTTCAGGGCCGCCACAATGTTCTTCCGCGCCACCTCCTTGTCGTTGGGCGCCACCGCATCTTCGAGGTCGAGACAGACCACATCGGCAGGCCCGGCCGCCGCCTTCTCAAAGAATTTGGTCTGGGAGCCCGGCACAAACAATTTGGACCGGTAAAGACGGACGGGCGCCTGGCGCTCGATGGCGGTAAAGCTCACAATATGTCCCCATTTGCTGCAACTGCGAACAGCGTGGCCCGCCAGCGCCGCCCCGTCAACCGGCACTCAGCGTCGCGGGGCGACCGGTTTGCGGGCCAGCGGATGGGCCTCTGTCATGGTCTTTTCCAGCCGGTCGCGCGCCACATGGGTGTAAATCTGGGTGGTGGCGACATCGGCATGACCAAGCAAGGTCTGCACGCTGCGCAGATCGGCGCCGCCTTCCACCAGATGGGTGGCAAAGGCGTGGCGCAGCACATGCGGCGACAGCCGTTCGGGGTCGAGCCCCGCTTTTGCGGCGAGCGCCTTCAGCATCTGGTGCAAACGGCGGCGCGTCAGGTGCCCCTCAGCGGAGCGCGAGGGAAAGAGATAGCGTTCGGCCACCGCACGCCGCGTTCCTTGCGGCAGAAACGTCTCCCGCACGGCGAGATAGGATTCCATCGCTTCACGGGCCGGCCGGTTTAGCGGCGCAATTCGTTCCTTGCCGCCTTTGCCCTTCACCAGAAGTGTGTCGCGGCCGCGGACGGCAGCGTGGGACAGCGTTGCCAGTTCAGACACCCGCAGGCCGGAGGCGTAGAGCATCTCCACGATGCAGAGCAGCCGCCGCGCCTCCGCCGATTTGTCGGTGTTTTGCCGCGCGGCCACGATCAGTTGTTCCACCTCCTCGCCCGACAGCACTTTCGGCAGCACGCGGCCCCGGCGCGGTGCTTCCACCGCATCGGTCGGATCGTCCGTGCGCCCCCCCTCGCTGTAGGAGAACCCGAAAAACTGCCGCAAGGCCGACAGCCGCCGTGCCTGCGACGAACCCGCCATGCCGCCTTCGGACAAGCTTTGCAGATAGAACTTTACGTCATCGCGGCTGGCGCCCGGCATCGCCCGCCCGCGGCCCGCGACAAAACCCGCAAAGTCCAACAGATCGCGACGGTAGGCGGCCAGCGTATTCTGGCTGGCGCCACGCTCGGCACTCATCATGTCGAGAAAAGTTTCGATCGCTTCCGCCGCGCCGGGCATCCGGCGGGATTTGCCGCTACCCCGGGAAGCGGTCATTGGAGAGCGTCTGCTCAAAGGCCGTCTGTGGCGGGCTCAGCGTGCTGGCATAGAACAGCAAGCCAAAGCCGCCGATGATGGCCAGAACGGTAATCGCGAGAAGGACGCGCAAACCCCAACCCATGGCAAATCGGCCCCTGCTGGTTCGTGGTGATTCGTCTCATGGCTTTGTGGCGGATATCGGACCCCGAACGCAAGGGCGTAACCATCACCGGTTGCCGGGCTAGGCGTGGGCGCCAAGGCGGTGTAACCAACGCCCATGAGCGGTATCGATCGCACAATCGCCCTCGTCGGCATGATGGGAGCCGGCAAAAGCTCGGTCGGGCGGCGCCTTGCCGCGCGGCTGAACCTGCCGTTTCGCGATGCCGACAGCGAAATCGAGCAGGCGGCTGGCTGCTCCATCACCGAGATTTTCGCCCGTTACGGCGAAGCGGCCTTCCGCGACGGGGAACGCCGCGTCATTGCGCGGCTGCTGACCGAGGCGCCACACGTTCTGGCAACCGGCGGTGGCGCCTTTATCGACGAAACCACCCGGCAGGCGCTTCAGAAGCAGGCTGTGACCATCTGGATCAAGGCCCCGCTGGAAGTCCTGCTCACCCGTGTCCAGCGCCGCGACACCCGTCCGCTTCTGAACAATGGCGACCGGCGCGAAACGCTGACCCGCCTGCTCGCGGAGCGGGAGCCGTTCTACGCACAGGCGAATATCACAGTGGATAGCGGCGACGGCCCGCATGCCACGGCGGTGGAACGCATCATTGCCACGCTGCGCGAAAACGGGGTGATGGCATGAGCGTTCGCATCGATGTCGGCCTTGGCCCGCGCAGCTATGCCATTCACGCCGGTGCCGGTGTTCTGGCGGAAGCGGGCAACCTGCTGGCACCGTTTGCACGCGGCACCGTACCGGTGGTCAGCGACGAAAATGTTGCAGTCCGCCATCTGCCCGCCCTGCAGAACGCACTGACCGCCGCCGGCATTCACAGCCGGCCCATTGTGCTGCCGCCCGGTGAAGGCACGAAAAGCTTTGCGGGACTGGAAAGCCTTTGCACCGCACTGCTCGAAACCGGGGTGGAGCGCGGCGGGCTTATCATTGCGCTGGGCGGCGGGGTGATCGGCGATCTGACCGGCTTTGCCGCCGGTGTGCTCAAGCGCGGCATCGCGTTTGCACAAATCCCCACCACATTGCTGGCACAGGTGGATTCCTCCGTCGGCGGAAAAACCGCCATCAACACGGCCCAGGGCAAAAACCTCATCGGCATGTTTCATCAGCCGCGCATCGTGCTGGCGGATGTCACCACACTGACCACATTGCCGCCGCGCGAATTGCGGGCCGGTTACGCGGAGGTCGTCAAATACGGTGCCCTTGGCGATGACAATTTCTTTGGCTGGCTGGAAGCGAACGGCGCGGATGTCGTTTCAGGCAATACGGATGCGCGCATCCATGCCGTCGCCCATTCCTGCAAAATGAAAGCCGATATCGTGGCCCGCGACGAGCGGGAGGGGGGGGAGCGTGCGCTTCTCAATCTCGGTCACACCTTCGGCCACGCACTGGAAGCCGCCACGGGCTATAGCGAGCGCCTGTTGCACGGCGAAGGCGTGGCGGTCGGCATGGCACTGGCGTTGCGCCTTTCCGCACGCCTGAACCTGTGCCCGGTCAACGATGTGGTGCGGCTGGAGCGCCATTTGCGCACCGTGGGCCTTCCAGCCGCTATCGCCGATATACCGGGGCCGCGGCCTGCGGCAGACGTGCTGATCGCGCATATGGCACATGACAAAAAGGCCGAAGGCGGCAAACTCACATTCATCCTCACGCGCGGACTCGGCAAAGCCTTCGTCACGCAGGATGTGCCGGACGACGCCTTGCACGAAATTCTCTCCGCCTGAGGCGGACATCGCGCGCTATACTTCCCCTTTTTGAGACCGGTGAGGACACCACAATGGATGGCCTGGCACTTGCCATAAGTGCGATTGTTTTCCTGATGCTGTGCTCCGCCTTCTTTTCGGCGTCGGAAACGGCGCTGACGGCGGTTTCCCGCGGACGGATGTTCCAGCTCGAACGGGATGGCTCTCGTGCCGCCGCGAACGTCAATGCCCTGCTGGCAAATCGGGAGCGATTCATCGGCGCCGTTCTTCTCGGCAATACTTTCGTCAACATTCTCGCCTCCTCCATCGCGACCAGCGCGCTTGAAACGAGGCTGCCCGGCAATGCTGTGGTGATTGCAACCCTTGCGATGACCGTCCTGATCCTTGTCTTTGCCGAGGTGATGCCGAAAACGGTTGCCATTACCCAGACGGATCGCGTTGCCCTCCTCGTCGCCCGCCCGCTCAGCGGTGTGGTCACGGTGTTCGCGCCAGCCATCAATGCCGTGCAATTCATCGTCTGGAAGGTTCTTTGGCTGTTCGGTATCCGCCAGCAGGGCATGCAGACCGCACTGGTGCCGCCGCATGAGGAAATTCGCGGTACGGTCGAGCTGCATCACGTCGAAGGCACCGTCGAACGCGAGCACCGGGACATGATCGGCGGTGTTCTTGACCTGCGCGAATTGCGCATCGCCGACATCATGACCCATCGCAAGAACATGGTGACCGTGGATGCAGCCCTGCCCCCGCGCGCCTTGTTCGATGCGGTTCTCGAAACGCATCACATGCGCGTCCCGGTCTGGAAAGGCGAGACGGAGAACATCATCGGCATTCTCAATCTGCGCGATGTGGTGCGGGTTTACGCCGAACGCGGCGGCGCGATCGACGATTTCGATTTCGTCAGCCTGGCCCAGCCGGTCTGGTATGTGCCCGAAACCACCGGCCTCGAAGAACAGCTTGAGGCCTTCCGCGCCCGCAAATCACGCTTTGCACTGGTGGTGGATGAATATGGCGATCTGCAGGGACTGGTGACGTTCGAGGATATCGTCGATGAGATTTTCGGCGAGGTACCGGATCAGGATCAGGCCAAGGAGCCGTCCGGCATCCGGCCGCAACCCGACGGCTCTTTCAACATCGACGGCAGGATGGCCATTCGCGACGTCAATCGTGTGCTGGAATGGGATCTGCCGGACGAGGAGGCCACCACCATCGCCGGTCTTGTCATCCATGAAGCGCGTGCGATCCCGGAAGTGGGCCAGCGTTTTGCCTTCTACGGCTATATGTTTGAAATCCTGCGCCGCCAGCGCAATCAGATCACAGCCTTGCGCGTGACACCGCCAAAGCCGGACGGGGCAGTGGCGCTCCCTTCACCCTAACGGGCGGCTTCTTCCGGTGTCTGGACCGAAAGCGTCAGCGCGTGCACACGCTCCGCAAGTTCGCTGGCGAGAACGGTATGAATCTTCCGTTGCCGGTCCACCCGCGAAAGCCCCTGAAATGCGGCCGACACGATGTGAACCCGGAAATGGGTTTCACCGCCCGGCCTGCTTCCGGCATGGCCTGCATGGCGGGCGCTTTCATCCTCTACCGAAAGCGTCACCGGCTGAAAGGCGGCGGTCAGTTTTTCCTCGATGCGTGCGGCGTAGCTCATGAAAGGTTCTGAAAAGAATCCGCGACGCGAAGTCAAGTGCGAGGATTTCTTGTTTTTTTAAACGTCACACCCATAATTCACACATGGCAGGAAACCGTCACACATCTCTGGGCGACATCCGGATCAAACCGGACAAACAGCCGGTCGTGGAAAAGACTGTGCGTGTTTGCGGCTTTGGTGGCTGCCGTGAAGAGGCAACGCACCGCGTTCCCAAAAGCCGGGAGCGGCTGGAAGAACATCTCTGGCTTTGTCTCGCCCATGCCCGCGCCCATAATGAAGCTTGGGATTTCTTCGCCGGAATGACGGATGCGGAGATTGAGCAGTTCCAGAACGAAGCGGTGATCGGTCACCGCCCGACCTGGCCGCTTGGCAAGCGGGCGGCCCGCGCGCGAACCGGCGAGGCGACATTTTCGTTCAAGGATGATTTCGGCATCATCACCGGCGAGGCGGAGCCCGCCCGCCCGCGTGCCCCGGTGCGCCGCCTGACGGGCGTGCAAATTCAGGCACTTTCGGTCCTCAACCTTGAGGAGGGCGCCTCCTTGCACGAGATAAAGCTGCGGTATAAGGAGCTTGTGAAGCGGTTTCATCCCGATGCCAACGGCGGTGATCGGGGCGCCGAGGAGCGTCTGAAGCAGGTTATCAAGGCCTATAGCGTGTTGCGCGCTGCGGGACTGACCTAGACTGAGGGGCGTCACACAGCGCCCCAGTTCCCTTGCGGCGGAAGGCCACGCCGCTTCATGACCCGCGTTCCGGATGGATGCAAATGACGACTGACCCACAGGGCCTCGATCCCACATTGACGCCCGATACCACTGTTGACGTGCGCAAGACCTTCGGCTTCGACGCTGCGATGAAGGTTCCGGCGTTTTCAAAGAAGACGGAATATGTTCCGGATTTCGATGAGGCCTACCGCTTTGACCGCGAAACCACGCTGGCGATTCTGGCGGGCTTTGCCTTCAACCGCCGGGTGATGATCCAGGGTTATCACGGCACGGGCAAATCGACGCACATCGAACAGGTGGCGGCGAGGCTGAACTGGCCCTGTATCCGCATCAATCTGGATAGCCACATCAGCCGTATCGACCTCGTGGGCAAGGACGCCATCGTGCTGAAGGACGGCCAGCAGGTGACCGAATTCCGCGAAGGCCTGCTTCCCTGGGCGCTGCAGCATCCGGTGGCGCTGACCTTCGACGAATATGACGCCGGCCGCCCGGACGTGATGTTTGTGATCCAGCGCGTGCTGGAGGTGCAGGGCAAGTTGACCCTGCTCGACCAGAACCGTGTCATCCGCCCGCATCCGGCGTTCCGCCTGTTCTCGACCACCAACACGATCGGGCTCGGCGACACCACCGGGCTCTACCACGGCACGCAGCAGATCAATCAGGGCCAGATGGACCGCTGGAGCATCGTCGCCACCCTGAATTACCTGCCGCATGAATCCGAAGTCGCGATCATTCTGGCCAAGGTGCCCTCCTACAACGCGACGCCCGAAAAGAAAAAACAGATCGCCGCCATGGTCCGCGTGGCCGACATGACGCGCAATGCTTTCATCAACGGCGATCTCTCGACCGTGATGAGTCCGCGCACAGTGATCACATGGGCCGAGAATGCGGACATCTTTAACGATGTCGGCTTCGCCTTTCGACTGACCTTCCTCAACAAATGCGATGAACTGGAACGCTCCAGCGTGGCCGAGTTCTATCAGCGCTGCTTCGGTGAGGATCTGCCGGAAAGCGCGGCCAAAGTTCTGGTGGCATGAAGAACGAAAATCCTGCCGAACCGTTCAAGCGCGCGGTGGGAACGGCCGTTCGCGCGCTCGCGGGCGAGCCGGAACTGGAAGTCACCTTCACCACCGAACCGCCGCAGCTCAAAGGGCTGAAAGCCCGCCTGCCCCAGCCATCGCGCAATTTGCCGCCGAACGAGGTGGCGATCGTCCGTGGCGCGGGCGATGCACAGGCGCTGCGCCGGGCTTATCACGAAGATTCCATTCACGACCGCTTCCGCCCGCAATCGCAGGACGGCGCCGCGGTTTTCGAGGCTGCGGAACAGGCCCGCGTCGAAGCCATCGGCACACTCGCCATGAAAGGCGTTGCGGACAATCTCGCGGCCGGCCTCGAAGCGCGCTGCAACGCGCGCGGCCTTGCCAAGGCGCGTGACCGTGCCGAAGCCCCACTCGCGGATGTCATTGGCCTTCTGGTGCGCGAAAAGCTGACCGGTGCGCCGCCGCCGGAGTGCGCACAGACCGCCGTCGATCTCTGGCGCCCCTATGTCGAGGAAAAAGCCAGCAAGGAATTCTCCCAGCTTCAGGACGTGTTGCGCGACCAGCAGGCCTTTGCCCGGCTGACCCGCACGATCCTGCGCGATCTCAACCTGGGTGACGACGCGTCCCCCGACAACGAGGAATCGTCGGAGGAACAGGGCGAAGGCGAACCGCAATCGCAGGAAGGCGGCCAGCAGAGCGAATCGTCCGAAACCGCCGAGGCCGATCTGTCGGAGGCCGAGGGCGAAGAAGGCGAAGAATCCACCACCGAAATGCGCACCGAGAAAAGCGAAGAGCTTTCCGATGCGCAGGAGCCTGATGAGGGCACACAGCCCTGGCGCCCCGAAAATGCGTTCTCGCAACAGAGCGAATGGGGCTACCACGTTTATACACAGCAGTTCGACGAGATCGTTTCCGCTGCCGATCTTTGCGACGCCGAAGAACTGGCGCGGCTGCGCAGCTTCCTCGACCAGCAATTGCAGGCGATGCAGGGCGTCGTCTCGCGCCTCGCCAACAAGCTGCAGCGGCTTTTGATGGCACAGCAGAACAGAAGCTGGGATTTCGACCTGGAAGAAGGAATTCTGGATTCGGCGCGATTGCCGCGAATCGTCATCGATCCGATGTACCCGCTGTCCTACAAGCGCGAGCGCGACACCGATTTCCGCGATACCGTCGTCACCCTGCTTCTGGACAATTCCGGTTCCATGCGCGGCCGCCCGATCATGGTGGCAGCGATGTGCGCCGATATTCTGGCCCGCACGCTCGAACGCTGTGCGGTGAAGGTGGAAATTCTGGGCTTTACCACACGGGCCTGGAAGGGCGGCCAGGCCCGCGAGAAATGGATTGCCGACGGCAAGGCGCCCCACCCCGGGCGGCTGAACGACCTGCGCCACATCGTCTACAAGGCGGCGGATGAGCCGTGGCGGCGCGCGCGCCGCAGCCTGGGCCTGATGATGCGCGAAGGTCTGCTGAAGGAGAATATCGACGGCGAGGCGCTGATGTGGGCGCACAACCGCATCGTCGCCCGGCCGGAACAGCGCCGCATCCTGATGGTGATCTCGGACGGTGCGCCGGTGGATGATTCAACGCTGTCGGTCAATGCCGGCAACTACCTCGAGCGGCATCTCAGGCACGTCATCGAAGACATTGAAAACAAATCGGATGTTGAACTGGCGGCCATCGGCATCGGCCATGACGTGACGCGCTATTACCGGCGCGCGGTTACCATTGTGGATGCCGAACAGCTTGGCGGCGCGATGACCGATCAACTGATCTCGCTGTTCGTGGAAGACGAGGCCAAATCCGGCCATGGCCGACGCCGTGGCGCCGGGCGCAAGTCTCACCGCAAAGCGGCGTAAACTTCAGCGAAAAGAATTAGGCCGCGGCTTGCTGCTTCTTCGCGATCTGGCGCTTCAGGCGCAGGGCGCGGGCCGACAGGTTGGCATCGCGGGCCTTGAGCAGGAACGCATCGATACCGCCATTACGGTCGATTGTGCGCAGCGCCGCCATGCTGATGCGCAGCGTCACATGCTGCCCCAGTGCATCGCTCGCCAGCGAAATGGTCTGCAGATTCGGGCGGTAGACCCGTTTGGTCTTGTTGTTGGCGTGGCTGACATTGTGGCCAACCATTGGGCCCTTACCGGTCAATTCGCAACGGCGAGACATGGCGAAACTCTCTGAATTCGGCTTGAAAAGAGGGGGTCTCATAGGGTTTTGACGCTTTGCGGTCAAGTGCGACCGCTTAAACCCCTTTGCCCGGCCCACCCTCCAGGAACGACAGCAGGGTCCGCGCCGCCTTTTGGGGCAGGACGGCACCGGCGGCCACCTCCCCCTCCAGCACATTGGCCCGCGCGCCCAGGGCGGGATCGGAGAGAATTCGCTCCGTCAGCGTGCTCTGCACCTCGCTCCAGAACCAGTTCCGCGCCTGTTCGGCCCGCTGGCGATTCAGACGGTCATCCGCCGCCAGCGCATCACGAAACGCCGTGATCGCGGCCCAACATTCCGCAATCCCCGCCCCTTCCAATGCGGACACTGTTAACACATGGGCGTTCAAGCCCTTGTGCTTCGGCCGCATCAGCCGCAGCGCCAGCCGGTAGTCCGCCGCCGCCCGGCGCGCCGCCGCAACCAGATCGCCATCCGCCTTGGTCACCAGCAGGATGTCGGCCAGCTCCATCACCCCACGCTTGATTCCCTGCAGATCGTCGCCGCCACCCGGGCTCAACAGCAGCAGGAACAGATCGGTCATGTCGGCCACCGCCGTTTCGGACTGGCCAACCCCGACTGTTTCCACCAGCACAACGTCAAAGCCCGCCGCCTCGGTCAGCAACAGGGTTTCGCGCGTCCGCCGCGCCACGCCACCCAGTGTGGTGCCGGCCGGTGACGGGCGGATAAAGGCATTCGGATCGCGCGAAAGCTGCTCCATCCGCGTCTTGTCGCCGAGGATCGAGCCGCCCGACCGGCGTGAGGATGGATCGACCGCCAGCACCGCCACCCTGTGGCCTTCGCCGGTCAGATATTTGCCGAAACTCTCGATAAAGGTGGATTTCCCCGCCCCCGGCGCCCCCGAAATGCCGATGCGGATGCTTTTGCCGGTATGGGGCAGCAGCGCACTCAACAGGGCTTCCGAAGCCGCCTGATCCTGTGCCCGGGTGGATTCCACCTGTGTGATGGCGCGGGCCAGCGCGCGGCGGTCTCCCTTCACAATCGCCTGTGCCAGTGCCTGGGTCCGGTCCGTCATGATCTCACGCAAAATCTCCAGCCTTCCCTCGCGTCATAATCGGGCCATAGTGGCAAAGCAATTTTCGATGCGTGCGGGGCACACGCGCAGTGTAGTTAAGGAGTTTTTTGCCATGTTCACCCGCCCCGGATTTCTCCGCCGCTGGCGCATGGCCATTCTTGTTGCTCTGCTGCCGGGCGCGGCATTTGCCGCAGGCGGCGAAGCGGCACAGACGACGGCCGCGCCTGCCTCGACCCTCAAAATGGCGATGACGCTTTATGCCGGCGGCATCAAACTCGGCAGCGTCGATCTCGATGCCGCCATCCGCGGCAAACAATATCGTGCCGTCTCCAATCTCGAAACCGCCGGTGTCGTCAACGCCTTCTGGCAATCGCGCATTCAGGCGACATCCACGGGCGAAATCGGCAACCGCGATTTTCAGCCGCGCCTCTATGATTCCTTCTATGTCGGCCGTGCGAACCACAAACAGGAAGTCTCGCTCAGCTATGACGATAGCGGCGCAATCCGGCTCTACGCCAATCCGCCTTACGACATTGCCCGCTATCCCGTCAGCGCTGCACAGAAGAAAGATACCTTCGATCCGTTAAGTGCAATCGTCTACGTCACCACCGGGGCCGGGGCCCGGGCCGACGCGGCCAATCCCTGCAACGTCACCGCGCCCGTTTTCGACGGCAAGCGCCGTTACAACATCGAGATCAAAAAGGAAAAAGACACGCGCGTGGAGATGGACAACGGGCTCTACAAGGGCACCGCCATCCTCTGTCAGGCGCGCTATGTCCAGGTCGCAGGCTTCAGCCAGAAGGTGCTGGACGAGCGGGACAGCTTTCCGGTGATCCACGCCTGGATCGTCACGTTCCCCAGCAAGATTCCGGGCCGCAATTATGCTGTGCCGCTTCGGGTGTGGGCCGACACGCCTTATGGCGTGGTCGCAGCCGTTACGACAGCGCTGAACATCGACGGCATCGATAAAGGCAAGAGCGGCGGCTGACCGGCGGCTCGGCCTGCTGATCATTCCGCCGCGTGATTGAGCGGGCGCGTGCGGATGAGATTCAGAACCTTGCGCGCGGCTTCCGGAATATTGGTTCCCGGTCCGAACACGGCGGCAACACCGGCCTGCTGCAGAAAGGCATAATCCTGCGCCGGGATCACACCGCCGCACACCACCAGAATGTCATCGGCCTTCTGCTTCTTCAGCGCCGCGATCAGTTGCGGCACCAGCGTTTTGTGCCCGGCCGCCTGGCTCGACACGCCGATCACATGCACGTCGGATTCGATGGCGTCTTTCGCCACTTCCTCCGGTGTCTGGAACAGCGGCCCGATATCGACATCGAACCCCAGATCGGCAAAGGCGGTGGCGATGATCTTGGCACCGCGGTCATGGCCATCCTGCCCCATCTTGGCAACCAGAATGCGCGGGCGGCGGCCCTCGGCCTTGGCGAAAGCTTCGACCTCGCCATGAATGGCGGCAAACTCGTTGTCGCCTTCATAGGCGCTGCCATAGACGCCGGAGATCGAGCGGATTTCGGCGCGATGGCGCCCGAACACTTTTTCCATGCTGTCGGAAATCTCCCCAATCGTGGCGCGCGCGCGCGCGGCTTCCACCGCCAGCGCCAGAAGATTTTCGCTGCCGGCAGCGCCCTTCTCCAACGCATCCAGCGCGGCTTTCACCTTCGCCGCATCGCGCGTTTTCTTCACCGTGTTCAAACGGGCGATCTGCTGGTCGCGCACCGCGACGTTATCGATATCCAGAACTTCGACCGGTGCTTCGTCCTTGAGCTGGAATTTGTTGACGCCGACGATCACATCTTCACCGCGATCGACGCGGGCCTGCCGCCGTGCCGCAGCCTCTTCGATCTGCAACTTCGGCAAGCCTGCTTCCACCGCCTTGGTCATGCCGCCCATCTTCTCGACTTCGTCGATGATGGCGCGCGCGGCAGTGGCCAGCGAATGGGTCAGCGCCTCGACATAATAGGAACCGCCGAGCGGATCGACCACCTTGGTGATGTGGCTTTCGTTCTGCAGGATCAGCTGCGTGTTGCGCGCAATGCGGGCAGAGAATTCAGTCGGCAGTGCAATCGCCTCGTCCAGCGAATTGGTGTGCAGCGATTGCGTTCCACCCAGCACGGCCGCCAGCGCCTCCAGCGTTGTGCGCACCACATTGTTGTACGGGTCCTGTTCGGTCAGCGACACGCCCGATGTCTGGCAATGCGTGCGCAAGGTCAGCGAGTTGGGATGCCTGGCGCCGAAATTCGCCATGATCTGCGACCACAGCAGGCGCGCGGCGCGCAGCTTCGCCACCTCCATGAAGAAATTCATTCCGATGCCGAAGAAGAACGACAGCCGCGGCGCGAAATCATCCACCGCCAGGCCCTTGCTCATCGCGGCGCGGACATATTCCATCCCGTCGGCCAGGGTGAACGCCAGTTCCTGCACCGCGGTCGCGCCGGCTTCATGCATGTGATAGCCGGAGATCGAAATCGAATTGAACTTCGGCATCTTCTTCGCCGTGTATTCGATGATGTCGGCGACGATGCGCATCGACGGCGTTGGCGGATATATATAGGTGTTGCGCACCATGAACTCTTTCAGAATGTCATTCTGAATGGTGCCGGAGAGTTTTTCGGTCGGAACGCCCTGCTCTTCACCCGCGACGATGAAATTCGCCATGATCGGGATCACGGCGCCGTTCATCGTCATCGACACGCTCATCTTGTCGAGCGGAATGCCGGAAAAGAGGATTTTCATATCCTCGACGGAATCGATGGCCACACCCGCCTTGCCGACATCGCCCGCCACGCGCGGATGATCGCTGTCGTAACCGCGATGGGTGGCGAGATCGAACGCCACCGACAGGCCCATCTGACCCGCGGCCAGATTCTTGCGATAGAAGGCGTTGGATTCCTCGGCGGTGGAGAAACCGGCATATTGGCGCACGGTCCAGGGCCGGCCGGCATACATGGTGGCTTTCACCCCGCGCATGAACGGCATCAGTCCCGGCAGGGTGTCGGCTGCCTCCAGCCCTTCCAGATCGGCTGCGGTATAAAGCGGCCTGATGGCGAGGCCTTCCGGCGAATTCCAGGTCAGGCCCGAAAGCGGCCGGTCCTTCAGTTCCTTGGCCGCGAGTTTCGCCCACGCGTCCTGATCGCTTGCGCCATGTTGCCAGTTCTTGCCGCTCATCCCTGAACTCTCCCGAATATCGCTGCCTTCACTATTGCACCCGCGAAAGGAGAGGCAAGCCCCTCGCGATGCGGCGCAATTTTCCGTGCTGCCGCTCCCCGCCTTGCTCCGGGTACGGAACATCCGCCAGCGGAGCAATGCCGCACCCCCACGCCTCGCCCGCACCACCAGATGTTGGGGTGCAGTAATGTTGACAAACGACAATTTGTATGAGAACAAACCCTGATATTGATTCGGTTAGTGATTCGGACGCGATTCGTTCAATCACTGTTCGCAAATTTTCCACAGCCATCCACAGGCCTTGCGCACGCACAGAGACCGGCTTGCGGTGGGCTGCGGAAATGCGGAATGTCCCAATCCATGGCTCCCGCACGTCACAGCAACGGGCCTGCACCGGGGGCGGCACAGCGCGTGACCGCGGTGCTGGGCCCCACCAATACCGGCAAGACCCATTTCGCGATCGAGCGGATGCTGGCGCACCGCTCCGGCATGATCGGCCTGCCGCTCCGCCTGCTGGCGCGGGAGGTCTATGACAAGGTCGTTGCCCAGAAGGGCGCTGCCGCCACCGCGCTGATCACTGGCGAAGAAAAAATCGTCCCCCCGAATGCGCAGTATTTCGTCTGCACGGTGGAGGCGATGCCGCTGGACATTCCGGTGGCCTGCCTTGTGGTGGACGAGATCCAGCTCTGCACCGATCCGGAGCGCGGCCATGTCTTCACCGACCGCCTGCTCAATGCCCGGGGGGAGGAGGAAACGCTGTTCCTCGGCGCCGATACCATGCGCGGGCCGATCCAGCGTTTTGTGCCGCGGGCCTGGTTCATCTCGCGCGCCCGCTTTTCCGATCTGGCTTACACCGGCGCGAAGAAGCTGACCCGCCTGCCTCGCCGCTCCGCCGTGGTCGCGTTCTCGACCGAGGATGTTTACGGCATCGCTGAATTGATCCGGCGCCAGCGTGGCGGTGCGGCCGTGGTATTGGGCGCGCTTTCTCCGCGCACGCGCAATGCGCAAGTAGCGCTCTATCAATCCGGCGAAGTGGATTTTCTGGTCGCGACCGATGCCATTGGCATGGGCCTGAACATGGATGTCGATCACGTCGCCTTTGCGGCACGCGACAAGTTCGACGGCCATCAGATGCGGCCCTTGCGCGCCGATGAAATCGGCCAGATCGCGGGCCGCGCCGGGCGCCACATGAATGATGGCACCTTCGGCGTCACTGCCGATACCGAACCCTTTGACGACGACACAGTTTCGCGTGTGGAATCTCATCGCTACGATCCGGTGCGCGTTCTGCAATGGCGCAACAGCAAGCTCGACTACCACAACCTCGACGCGCTGCTGGAAAGTCTCGATGCACCACCGCCGACGCGCGGACTCGTGCGGGCACGCCCAGCCTCGGATGCGGCGGGCCTAAGGCTTCTCGCAGGGGACGACAGCATCCGCGCCATGGCCGTGGCCCCGGCTGCGGTGCGCCGGTTGTGGGAGGTCTGTCAGCTTCCCGATTTCCGCAAACTCAGTCTGGAAGAACATGTCCGCCTGGTCGAAACCATCTACCGCTATTTGATGAACGATGCAGGCGTCATTCCTGAAGACTGGCTCGCCCGCCAGATCGAGCGGGTGGATGTAACCGAAGGCGATGTCGCCACCCTGTCCGGGCGGCTGGCGCAAATCCGCACCTGGACCTACGCCGCGAACCGGCCGGGCTGGACCGCACACGCCGCCCATTGGCAGGACCGCACCCGCGCGGTGGAAGATCGGCTCTCCGATGCGCTGCATGAGCGGCTGACCCAGCGTTTCATCGACCGGCGGACTTCGGTGCTGATGCGCCGCCTGCGTGAGGACGATCCGATCACGATGACGTTTGACGAATCCGGCGGCGTCGCGATCGATGGCGAGGCGGTGGGCAAGCTCGACGGTTTTCGCTTCTCGCCCGATCCGCGCGCCGAAGGTGTGCATGGCCGCACCCTTCGTGCCGCCGCCGCGCGCGGGCTGGAAGGCGAATTCACCCGCCGCGCGCGCCATCTGGCCGAAAGCGCGGATGCAGACCTCACTCTAAGCGAACATGGCCGCATCTGGTGGGATGGCGCGATTGTCGCCCGTCTTTCCGCCGGGCCGTCCGCGCTGGAGCCTGTGGTGCAATTGCTGGCGGACGATCAGTTGCGTGGCCCCTTGCGCGACACGGTGCAGGCGCGGCTGTCCGGCTTCGTCACTGCGCGCATCGCGGACAAGCTCTCATCCCTGTTGTTGCTGCGCGATGCGACAGCGGCCAAACCGGGCAGCGAAAACGCCCTGCCCGCTCCCATTCGCGGACTGGCCTATCAATTGGGCGAAAATCTCGGCTCGCTCGTGCGCAGCCATGTCGCACTTGATGATATCCGCCCCGCCATTCGCGCCTTACGGCCTTATGGCGTGCGCTTTGGCCAGCAGACGATTTACCTGCCCGCCCTGCTGAAACCCGACGCCGCGCGGCTGCTGCATTTGTTGCGCGGTCTGGCAGACCGGCTGGAACAATTGCCGCCACCACCGGCACCGGGCATCACCTCCTTCGCGGTGGAGGGCGGTCCGTCGCACGACCTGTTGCAGGCCGCAGGATTCCGCGTCGCGGGCGGGCGCGCCATCCGCATCGACATGCTGGAGCGGCTTTGCGAGGAACTGGACAGCGCAGCCGCCTCCGGCGCCACCGCCGATGTCGTCCGCACCAAACTGGTCTCACTTTTGGGCTGCGACCGGGCGAGCCTCGAAGAGGTGCTCGCCTTTCTCGGCTGGCACGATGTGGAGGTTCAGGGCGATCCGCCCGTAACCGTGCTGCGCCGCCGGGTGAACACCAAGAAGGCCGCACGTCCTGGCAAACCGCCAAAGGCAAAGCCGAAGCCGCCGCCACCAGATTCGCCCTTTGCCGGGCTCGCAGTCCTCGTCGGCAAATGAGCATCCGCATCGACAAATGGCTTTGGCATGCACGTTTCTTCCGAACCCGCGCGGCGGCACAACACGCCGCCCACTCCGGCCTGTTGCGCCTGAACGGGCGGCGGGTGGAAAAGCCCAGCTCTGCCGTCCACTGCGGCGACGTGCTGACCATCGCCAGAGGGCATGAGATTGCGGCCGTCCGCGTGCTGGCGGAGGGCACACACCGCGGTCAGGCATCGGAGGCTAAAACACTCTACGAATATGTAGAAAACACGGCGCTTGATCGGGACGCGCCAGCGCCTTAAGTCACGGGCCGGTTTTACGGGAGAGTGGCATGACCTACGTCGTCACCGAAGCATGTATCAAATGCAAGTATATGGACTGCGTGGAAGTCTGCCCGGTGGACTGCTTCTACGAAGGCGAAAACATGCTGGTGATCCACCCCGACGAATGCATCGATTGCGGGGTGTGCGAGCCGGAATGCCCGCCGGAGGCCATCAAGCCGGATACCGAATCGGGGCTGGAGCAATGGCTGGCGCTGAATGCGGAATATGCCCCCCTGTGGCCGAACATCAGCCAGAAGGGTGAAGCCCCGGCCGATGCCAAGGAATGGGACGGCGTGGCGGACAAGTTTGAGAAGTATTTCAGCAAAACCCCCGGTAGCGGGACGTAGAAATATTATTTCTACGCAACATAATCATACCGCCAGAATCGCCCAAATCGCGAAGAAACCGCGATATTTCAATTACTTGTACGATTTTCCTTCCCTTTTCCACAAGCCTGTGTTATAAGCCTTACACTGTCTCCAGCTAGGTTAGGCGCCTGGGAAATCCCCTCCCCAGTGTGTCGTCGGCCGGAGACGCAGGAGCCATGGTCGCAGAACTGCCCGCCGCAGAACTGTACTTTGGCTCTTTTTTTCGGGTGCCGGTGTCCCATGGATGGGCTTCCTTCGTCACCGGCTTGGAAATCTGCGGGCGCATGAGGTGAAACGGAATGGAAATGACGGCAACGGTTGCGAAGAAGAAGGTCCCCGCGAATTCCAACAAGAAGCATGAATTCAAAGCCAACGATCACGTCGTTTACCCCACCCATGGCGTAGGCCGCATCGTCCGCGTCGAGGATCAGGAGGTTGCGGGCGTGAAGCTGGAGCTTTTCGTCATCACCTTCGACAAGGACAAGATGACCCTCCGCGTCCCCACCGCGAAGGCCAAGGCCGTGGGCATGCGCAAGCTGTCTTCGCCGGACGTGGTGGCGAACGCGCTCAACACACTCAAGGGCCGCGCCCGCGTGAAGCGCACGATGTGGAGCCGCCGCGCCCAGGAATACGAAGCGAAGATCAACTCCGGCGATCTGATCTCGATTGCCGAGGTGGTTCGCGATCTTCACCGTGCCAGCGGCCAGCCGGAACAGTCCTATTCCGAACGTCAGCTTTACGAAGCCGCCCTCGCCCGCATGGCCCGCGAAGTCGCCGCGGTGGAGCGGATCGACGAACAGGCCGCGATCAAACGCGTCGAAGGCGTGCTGCTGAAAAAGGCGGCCTGACCGGCATTTTCCGCGCCGTTAGAAAGAGCCCGGATTCGTCCGGGCTTTTTTCTTTTTCGTTCCGGCCTGTAGCGGCGGCAATGGCTCCAGCATCTCGATCATGTCCGGATTGGCGATGACGATTTCCGGCCCGTTGTAACGATCCAGAATTCCACGCACCCGGATGCGTTGCCCCGTCAACAGCCGCGGGTCGAAGCCGCGGGCCCGGAAGGCCTTGCGATCCTCCGGCGCGATCGTCACGGTGAAATCCGTTTTCGGCTCCGCACCGAAATTGATATAGGCACGCCCGCTTTTGATCGCGGCATTTGCAACCCGGCCTTCAACGGCCTGAAAGGTGCCGAGTAAGGGGCGGTAATTCTCCGCCTCCAGCGCATCTGCCGTGCGCACGGCATAGGCGCGCGCCTGCCAAAGCCCTGCACCGAGAAAACGCCCCGCCTCCTCCGCCGCATACAGCATCGCCGGGCAATCGGCGCGGTCCGGCGGAAAAGCGACGCGGGCCAACCCCGCCTGCAGCAGTTCCTCCTGCAGCCAGGTGTCCTTGCCCACAAATATTTGCGCGCGGAAACGGCCATAGCGGTCACGCTCCGGCGCCAGAATGGCGAGCTTCAGCGTCCTGCCCACGGCCAGCTTGCGCAGCGCGGCGCGTGCGGCTTCGGCATATTCCGGCGGTGCCCGCTCGGCCGCGCCCAGCGGCAAGCGGATTCCTTCCAGCACCGCCTCGCGTCCGCCGTCCAGTTCCAGCGTGCCATCGTTCCCTATCCCCTTTGCCTGTACGGTCAGCACCTCGGCATCGGTCAGGCATGGCAACAGCGCCTCGGCCCCGGCCGCCTGCGGCAGCATTGCCGCCAGACCGAAAACGAAGGCGCAAAGGCTTGTGCGCATGACATGAATCCGTAGGTTGTGGCGAAGAGGCAGTCGAAGGGCGGGTATGTCAGGTTAGCACTGCCACAGTGCGCGCATAGAGGTGCTGCTTATGGAGAACCCGGTGCATTCGCTCATCGTCTGGACGCCGCAATTGCAGATGCGGGTGGTGGACGGGATCGTCAATCTCGTCGCCGCAATCCTGATCCTCGTCATCGGCTGGACCATTGCGGCGCTCATCAACAAATGGCTGGGCCGGGTGCTGGAGCGGATGCCGCGCTTCGATCCCACCTTGCGCCCGCCGCTGCTCGCGGTCATCCGCTACGGCATCGTCGCGGTCACCGTCATTGCCGTGCTTCAGCGCTTCGGGGTCGAAACCACCAGCCTGATCGCCATTCTGGGCGCCGCCGGCCTCGCCATCGGGCTTGCGCTGCAAGGGACGTTATCGAATGTCGCCTCAGGCGTGATGCTTCTGCTGCTGCGCCCGTTCCATGCCGGCGACTACATCACCTATGGCGCGGGCGGCACGATGGGCGGCACGGTTCGCGAAGTGGGCCTGTTCCGCACCATCCTGATCACGGCCGATCTGGTTTTCGTTTCCGTGCCGAACAGCGAGATCTTCAGCACCTCGATCACCAATTATTCGCGCGAGCCGGTGCGGCGGATCAATTTCATCCTGCGCATCCCCTATTCGGACAATGTCGAAAAGGCACAAGCGCTGATCATGGAAGAGATCAAAAAAGACACCCGCATCATGAGTTCACCTGCACCAGTGGTGCCGATCGGTGAGTTGGGGCCCAGTTCGGTCGATCTGATCGTGCGTTGCTGGGCGCGCAACGCGCAGTATTGGGACGTGCTTTTCGATCTGCAGAAGGCAATCAAACTGCGCTTCGACAGCGAAAACATCACCATTTCGGCCCCGCAGCAGCTTGTCGTGATGCGGGATTCCGCGGCAAAAGCGCAATAGAGCGGCTTATACCTCCACCAGCTTGCGATACAGATGCCAGGTTGCATGGCCCAGCACCGGAAGCACCACGATCAGGCCCAGAAACAGCGGGATCGTGCCCAGGATCAGGCCACCCACCACGATCATGCCCCACACCGCCATCGGCCCCACATTGGCCTTCACGGCGCGGACCGATGTACGGATCGCCGTATCGAGGCCGACATCGCGATCGAGCAAAAGCGGAAACGAGACGACAGAGATGCTCATCGCCAGCACGGCAAACAGAAAGCCCATGCCGACACCAACGCCGATCATCTTCCACCCCCCGCTGGTGAAAACCACATCACGGGCAAAGGCCATGATCGAGGCAGGCTCTTCCGGGCCCAGCGTGTAGCGGAAAATCAGATAGGCTGACAGAATCCATGCCGCAAAAATCGCGATCATCAAAAGTCCCAGAATAGACAGCGCGCCCGCCGATGGTTCGCGGAACACGTCAACGGCGTTTGACCAACGCACCTCTTTTCCCTGCTCACGCCGGCGGCTCATTTCGTAAAGACCCACGGCCGCAACCGGGCCGATCAGGGCAAAGCCGGAGGCGAGCGGAAACAGCATTGGCAGAATGTCCAGGCCGAACGCCAGCCGCCACAAGACCAACCCGGCCACGGCATAGATTACGCCCACAAACAGCACGTCGCTGCGATAAGCGCCGAAATCGTCAGCACCTTTGCGCAGAACCTCACCCAGATCGCGTATGGAAATCCTTTGCACAGACGGCGCAGGTGAACGGATTGTCTCCTGAATGTGCTGCAACGAGTGGTACGCCGATGCGGCGCCGTGGGCGGCGTGCGCGATCTGTGCACCGATATACTCGACCGGATTTTTGATGTGTTCCATAAGGCATTCTCCCGTGTCTTTCTCTTCGGGATCGGCCTCGAAGGCAGGCGGCCGCGGACGAGGCCACAACCATGTAATCCATCTTAGCGCGTTGGCCGTCTGGATGCGACCGTTCGATCATGCCAATGTCTGGAAAAATCGCGTTCGCAAGGGCCGGCCTACACGCCACCAATCAATTCTGCGGGGCTGGGATAGTGGGAAACCACCGGTATCCGGTCAAATCTGGCCTGAACTGCCCTCCCGCTTCAACAAATGCCTATAAGGAGCGCTATCGCATCGCGAACGCCTTCTGTCATCCCAAGAATTTTCACTAGTATCATAACACGATACGAAAAGCTTACCGAACCTTATTCCGCTGTCTCGTACCAGATGATGCCGTCACCATCCGTGCGCCGTGTCATCTGCCCGCGCGCCATCAGGCAATTGAGATGGGCAATACTCTCCCCCGTTGCCGCCATGTAATTGCCACTGGTGATACGGCTGCGAAACAGCACCGGAAAACAGTCCACCGCCCGTTTCGGCTCGGCGCACAGCGTGATCAGTTTCCCCATATTGGATTCGTGATCGTCGATCAGTTCCTGAAGCCTGAGGTCGGCGCGATAGAACGGCTCGTTGTGGGACGGCAGAACCAGCACATCCTGCGGCAGCACACGTTTCAGCATGTGACAGGAATCGAGCCAGTCCTTCAGTGGATTGGCGTCCGGCTCGGTCGGGTGCACCGAGACGTTGGACGAAATGCGCGGCAGAATCTGGTCGCCGGAAATCAGGATGTTTTCTTCCGCGCAATAAAGACAAGCATGCTCTGGCGCGTGACCGCGGCCGACAATCACTTTCCAGTTTCGTCCGCCGATCGGGATGGTTTCGCCATCCACAATGCGGCGGAAGGAATTCGGCATACGATAGACGCCATGCCCGAAGCGGCCGAAACGGGTCCGGTATTCCTCGACCAGATTTTCGGGATAGCCCGCAGAGCGATAGAACCGTACACCTTCGGGCGGCGCCTCATGCCCGGTATCGGACACCAGGTTGCGGCACATCAGGTAATCGGTGCGCGTCATCCACAGCGCGACATCGAAGCGCCGCACCAGCCAGCCGGCCAGCCCGATATGGTCGGGATGCATGTGGGTGACGATCACCCGTTTGATCGGGCGGCCCTTCATCGGGCCGTCGAACAATTGCTCCCAGGCATTGCGCGTCGGCTCGTCCCGGATGCCAGTGTCCACCACGGTCCAGCCGTCTTCATCGTCCAGCAGCCAGAGATTGATATGATTGAGCTGCATCGGCAGCCGCATCCGGATCCAGTGAATGCCGGGGGCCACATCGATAATCTGGCCCAATTCCGGCCGCGTTTCGAAGGGGTAGTCAAGATTACGCCCCGGGCGCACCGGGGCCTCAGCGTCACTCAAGTGCCGCGCCTTTCATCGAATATCATCCAGTCCGACTATGGAAAGCCCTTGCAAGCCGCGTCAAGCCGCCGGTTTCCGCCGCGTCCCCCATGGGTGGCCACGGTTTTAGGCTTTGCATGCCGCTACAGCCCTGTTGCATCCTGTCGCCGGAAGCGCCGCAACCTCTCTATAAAGACCATACGGCGCCGGGTGGGAGATGAGGCACGCAATCGTGCTCTTGCTGGCGCTGGCTGTGGCAATGCCTGCGGCCGCGGCGGAGTGGAAGGTTGATCATGCCAAAAGCATGGTGGGCTTCTCGCTCGACTGGCAGGACCGCCCTTTCAACGTGCTGTTTCGCAAATGGTCGGCCGACATCCGGTTCGATCCTGATGATCTCGCCCACGCACAGGCGCGCGTGACCATCGATCTTTCCAGTGTCACCTCGGGCGTCCATGACATGGACACGGCGATGGCCGGGCCGGAAGGCTTTGCCGCCGATCACGCACCGGAGGCTGAATTCGTCACAAGCTGGATTCGCGCCACGGGCGAGGATCGCTATGAGGCGCGCGGCGTTCTGACCATAAAGGGCGCAAGCCGCGCCATCACCCTTCCCTTCACGCTGCGCATCAAGGGCCACAAGGCGCACATGGTAGGTTCTGCGCAGATCGTCCGCACCGATTTCGGC